>Ga0194131_10000001_pt1 | contig 435103 bp, 433 predicted proteins | sample TA2KigO120mmetaG_FD_148631 | JGI IMG/M metagenome (GOLD analysis project Ga0194131, IMG submission 148631) | Freshwater microbial communities from Lake Tanganyika, Tanzania - TA2015053 Kigoma Offshore 120m | ecosystem: Environmental > Aquatic > Freshwater > Lake | place: Tanzania: Lake...
TCCGCGCCGGCGCTTGAGGAAAACGTCTCTTCCAACTCGACAACCGTGTTCCAGTCGGAACCGAGCTCCGTTTCGGCCCTTTGGAATGCCTGTTGTGCGGCCAGCGCGGGATCGAATTGCATGCGGGCAGGATACGCGGAGCGCGTGGGAGGAGTAAAGATGGTTACAGGAAGAGCAGGGCGGAAATTACTTGAGGGTTTTTCTCCCGTGATAGCAAGTACGATAAAGCGCAAAATAACAGCCGGCACGTGCAAGCGAGATTTGGTGGAGGCGGGGGGAGTTGAACCCCCGTCCGAAGACCTTCAGCGCACCAGACCTACATGCTTAGCCGATTGTTTGTAATTCGCCGCCGCCCACGCCCATCGGCAGGCTTAGAACAGCCGCTAGCCCAGGAAGTTCTCGTCCGCCGCCGCTGAGCACCAGCCTTGGACCAGCCCGCTGCATCGCGCCCCTTCCACCCCCGCGGGCCTCAGGCAGAGGGACGTCACGGCTTAAGCCGCGAGTGCCAGTTCTTGATTGGCAGTTGCAATTTCCCGGAGGTTTAACGAGTCCCCGAGAGCTCGGCATGCACTAGTGGCCTCTTGATCCCCGTCGAAACCGGTCGCCCCCTTGTATTAGGTTGTTGAAAAAGTCCGCTAGCTACGTTCTCGCATCGCGCCACGTGTCGACGTACCAGCCAAAGAGTACGGTCCGACTTTTCGCTCGCCGCGGTTTTTGCTGAACGGCCATTTTGAACAACCTGCGAGATCAGACCGTTCAGACCGTCGTCAAACTTCGATCGGCATCCTACAGCATCAATCAAGAGGATGCCAGCATTGCCAAGGTTTCAAATCACCCCACGCTCGCCCATTCCTCGTCATCCGAGGTGGGCAGTAACGTCAGCTATTCCCGTCGTCATCTTCTGCCATCGTGGTCGTGCTGATGAAGCGCACGCCCTCCTCCATCGAGGCCGGGGGGGCCTTCACGAAGCCCTTAGGGAGGGAGGGCGCCAGCGGGGTGATCTTCTCCGATGCGGTGGCATCGTTTAGCATTGAGGCCTGCTCCTGCTATAGGGGATCTGTTACCGTGGCCACGCGTAACCTCCGGAGATCCTGAAACCGTGAAGTTTTTAATCGACAAGTCTGTGCGGCAGGCCCCTCCACATGGACCATGCGCAGAAGCCGTGTCGATAGACGCCCGCGCATGTCATACATGACTGCAGGCGCCGCGATAACCGATGCAAAGGATCGTCCTGACAGGACTTTCTTTTGTCATGGGACTGCCCTACGATACCACCCCATGGCAGGGAAGAAACCGAAATCGATGCCGCGCAGAGGGGTACGCCGCCGCTACAAGCCGGCTGGCGTTGCGACCGGCTTGACCGCGACCGAATTGCAGATGGCGGCACCTGGGCCTGAGGTGGCCGAACTGCGCCGGGCCATTGAGGGCGACGGTGGTAAGGCGCTGGCCATTTACCGCGAGCCCTATGGTGGCAAGTGGGTCTGTATGGCCGCCCTGCCAATCGAGATGGTCGAGCCCACCCCCTACCAGCGCAATCTGTCCGACACGCACGTCCGCAAATTGGAGATGGTGATAGGGAAGCTGGGCCGGTTTCTCGATCCGATCATCGCCGTGCGCACGCTCGTGGAGAGAGAGGGGGGGCTAGGGGAAGTAAAGGGGCATGTCAAATACTGGACGCCGAACGGCAACCACCGGCTTTCGGCGATGAAGACGCTCGGCGCCAAAACCATTGTGGCCATCGTGATTCCCGAAGCCGGCACCGCCTATCAGATTCTGGCGCTCAATACGGAGAAGGCGCACAACTTGCGCGAGAAAGCCCTCGAAGTGATCCGCATGTACCGCGAACTGGCGCGATTAGACCGCGTGAGCGAGGAACACTATACGCTGGAGTTCGAGGAGCCGGCCTTCATCACGCTAGGCCTCTGTTATGAGGCTCGGCCGCGCTTCAGCGGCGGGGCGTATAATCCAGTGCTCAAGCGCGTCGAACAGTTTCTGCCCAAGCCGCTCCGCGTCGCCATGACCGTTCGGCAGGAACGGGCCAAGACGGTGCTGGCGCTGGACGATCTGGTTGTCCAGAAGGTCGAGGCGCTAAAGGCGAAGGGGTTCTCTAGCCCCTACCTGAAGAGTTTCGTCGTCGCACGCATCAATCCGATTCGGTTTCGGCCGAAAGATGCTCCGGCGCTCTCGTTTGACGAAGCGCTGGACCGCATGGCCAAAGCCGCTGAAAAGTTCAATCCGGATAAGATCAAGGACAGCGATCTGGCCGCCTCCGGAGGCGCGCTGGACGAAAGCGAATAAGGGGGGACACACCATGAGTCTTGCTGACAACAAATGCGTACCGTGCCGGGGCGGGGTCCCCCCGGTAGAAAAAACGAAGGCGGATCAGTTACTCGGCCAATTGGGCAAGGGCTGGGCCTTCAACACGGCCGGCCATCTGGAGCGGCTCTACACGTTCAAGGATTTCGCGCAAGCGCTTGACTTCGTCAACAAAGTGGGCGCCATCGCGGAAGCGGAGGGTCACCATCCCGACCTGCATCTGGCCTGGGGCAAGTGCGGCGTCGAGATCTGGACCCACAAGATCAACGGCCTGACGGAAAGCGATTTTTTTCTGGCGGCCAAGGCCGACCGCGTCTTTGAATCGTTCAGGGCCTGAACGCCAGGAGTTACCATCTCTCTGTCACATCGACAGTTTCCCGACCGCGTTCCGCATCTGCACGCCGTGGACGAGAGAAGCACCACCGCGAATCGCGCAGGCGACGTGCACCGCTTCGGTCATCTCCTCCACGTTCGAACCCTTTTCCAGACTCGCCTGCGTATAGGCGTCGATGCAATAGGGGCACTGCACCGTATGGGCGACGGCGAGCGCGATGAGCGCCTTTTCCCGCTCCGTGAGCGCGCCCTCCTTGAACACGGCCCCGTAGTAGGCCATGAACTTATCCCATAGTTCCTTGTTCCCCTTTTCCATGTCGCCAAATTTTCCGAGATCGTGAGGCTGGTAGTAGGTTTCCATAAAGTCACCCTTAATTGTGAAGTGTAATGTTGCACTGTCAACCGAACAATTCACGATTGAACGGTAAGCATTCACCCTTCGCGAGTTACGCGGTGCCCGGTTTATCCGGTTCGGTTTCGGCGAGGATTTCAGAAAAACGTGTTCCGACGATGGTCGTCACCTTGCCCATTAGGTCGGTGAGCTCCTTCAGCTCGTCGGGCTGCAAGTCCTGCTTGAGCTGGGGATGCAGAGCCCATTGTGCGGACACCTGCTTGCCCTCGCGGGCGATTCCCACACGAAGGAGTTCGACGTCTTTGGCGGGTTGTTCGCCGCTGTTACCAGACGCACCGGACGGTTTCTGTGACGGGGGGTTCACGGCCATGGCGTTCTCTCAGGAGCGCATCATACCGAAGGCAGGTTGAGAACTTCCACCATCTGATCGTGGACCAGTCCATTACTCGCGATAAGCTCCGGGGCGTAGATCGAAAAGGCGCCACCCTTGGAATCGCTCATCCGACCACCCGCCTCGGTCACCATTAGCGAGCCCGCCGCTGTGTCCCAGGGGTTCAACTTTAATTCCCAGAATCCGTCGAATCGACCGCAGGCGACGTAGCAGAGGTCGAGGGCGGCGGCCCCCATGCGGCGCATGCCCTGCGCGCGCACGGCGAAGTTTGCGAAGTGATCGAGATTGCAGCGGGTCGTGTGGATGTCGTAGGCAAAGCCGGTGACGAGCAGAGCTTTCGTGAGGACTGCCGCGCGCGAGACATGGATCGGCCGGCCGTTGAGCGTCGCGCCGCCGCCAAGTTCGCCGACAAAGAGCTCCCGGCGGGTCGGATCGAAGACCACGCCGAAGATGACCTGTCCGCGATATTCCACGCCGATCGAAACGGCGTAAGCGGGAAAACCGTGTGCGAAATTGGTCGTGCCGTCGAGCGGATCGATGATCCACTTGAATGGCGCCCGGCCGCCGGCCCTTCCCCGCTCCTCAGCTAGGATTTCGTGGTCGGGAAAGGTGCGGCCGATGGCCTCGACGATCGCCTGCTCCGAATGGGTGTCCGCGTCGGTGACGAGGTTGAGCGCGTCCTTGTGCTCGACGCGGAAGCCCTTGTGGGCATAGTCCTCAAGAATCGTGCCGGCCTGCCGCGCGGCCTCCACGGCCACGGTCTTGATCTGCTCGCGCGTTTCGCGCGCGGGCAGGTTTTGAGAGTCCGCAGTCATGGGCCGATCATAGCACGCCCGCCCGCCGCTTGCCTTGCTTCGCGTCCGCGCCGTATGCTGCCGCCAATGACGGCTTCGACTCCCTCATCCGATCCAGCTGCTCCGTGGAAAGACGAGTTCCGTCAGCAGTTGGAGGTCTTCTACGCCAAACTCAAGCTGGCGCCACCGTATCATAGCGTGGAGAAGGCGATCACACAGTTGACCGCACTGGTCAGAATCCTTCCGGCTGACGAACAGGGGCGCCTCGCCGGCAATTCAGAGAACCGTCGGGCCTTGTATCGCAAAGCCTTCAAGGAATCGGGATTGCATCAAAAACATCGCGGCATCATCGCGGGGCTAGCCAAATCAGGACAGGGGCATGAGCTGCCGGACGAGTGCCGACATTTTCTGGAGCTGTTCGCTTAAGATCGCGTCAGCTCCGCTTTCAATTCATTGAAGGCCAGCATCAGCCGCTGATCCTCCAGCCGATAGGCCATGGCGATCGTTACCAGCCCGAAGACGAATACCAGCGCCCCCACGCCGACGATCCCCGCTCCCAGCATCAAGCTACTCAGGGATACCGCGCCGCCAGCCAGAAGAAATTTGACGACGAAGACTAGGGTGCCAACTCCGACGAGCCCTAACCACAGCAACGAAATCAGCGCTGACGACCAGGGCATACGCTTGGTGCAGCGTAGACGCAGTGTGCCGCCAGCTTCGTCCAGTTCGAGAACGCCTTTGAGCGGCCACGCGGTGCGGAATCGCGACAGGGATTGATGGGTACGGGGCGCAAAGAGGATACGCTGCTCATCCGGAAAGTGGCGTGCCATCCCGTGATCCAGCGGCAGCAGACCGTTGGCATCGAACCGGGGGGGCAGATCTGACAGGGAACAGTTCGACAGGGCGTCTTCGGCGTAGGCGACCGGACAACCATAGTTGCCGGATGGCAGGGTCCAGCGGGTGAAGTGCCGCCAGTCTCCGAGCACCAGGATCACCAACAGACTTACCGCGAGGAGTCCAGCCAAATCCATGTGCGGTACGATAGCATAAATTAATGATGAACCATGAATGATGAATTGTCGGAACAAACGGTCGTCTTATCAGTTCATCAGCAGTCTTCGTTCACACTTCCAACCATCTTTTGCGCGGGTTGACTCTCACGGAACGATTCGATAAATTAAGCGCGCATAGCAATGTGGGTGGGGCCTCCTAACCAGTCGGCTTGAGACGGGTTTCCCCTCTCTGAACTCCCCGCAAACGCCAGTTGACGGGCGGCCCCAGAAGCATGATGAGGCCGAACCGCAGGGATTGAAGAACGGATGGACTTGAAAAAAGTCGAGCGCGTTTACTCGAACTACGCGTCGGTCTACGACCACATTTTCGGCAGGGTGTTTCACGAGGGCCGCGAGTCGGCCGTGCGTAACCTGGACGTCAAGCCCGGCGAGCGTGTGCTGGAAGTCGGCGTCGGCACCGGCCTGTCCCTTCCGCTCTACCCGCCGCACTGCCGCGTCACGGGCATCGATCTCTCTGACGGCATGCTGGACAAGGCGCGCGAACGGACAGCCGTACAGGGCCTCGTTCACGTCGAGCTCCATCAGATGGACGCTGGTAACATGAAATTCACGGACGACAGCTTCGATACGGTCGTAGCGGCCTATGTCGTGACCGCAGTGCCGGATTACCGGTCGGTTGTGGCCGAGATGATCCGGGTCTGCCGAGCGGGCGGGCGGATCATCCTGCTCAATCACTTCAGCAACGGCAACAAGCTGATCGCTGCGGTCGAAAAGGTCATTTCACCGCTCTGCAAGCATATCGGTTTCCGCACCGACCTCGCGTTGCACCACGTGCTGGAAGGCACATCGCTGCAGGTGGCCCGCAAGGACATGGTCAATCCCCTCCGCTTCTGGCATCTCGTCGAATGTATCAATCAGAAGAACGAAGCACATCACGCTCCGACTAACGGCTCCCGTCCCCACTCGCACTGAGTCCCTTTATATTGTTCTGTCGCATGCCAGACAGCGCACCCGCGTCCGGAAAGTGCTGTCTACTTCGGGCGCTCAAAATGACGCTGTCGCACCCACCCATCCCGCGCGCGCCAAGACGGACGTATATCCCGTGGCAAGGCCGCAGCGAGCGATGAGTCGAGGCATACGGTTTCTAAGTAGGCGGAACCCGAGGGCGAGGCGAAAACAAAGCGGAGGCCGTTTCAACACCTTCTGCTATTCGTCGCACGTCGCCGTGCGACTGATGCTCGGCTCCCCCAGCCACTCGTCGCGTTCCATGACGTGGTTGCCGGAGAGGCAGGTGCCGGAGAAATTGTAGGCGATGATGTCGGCGAGGACGACCAGTAGCCGGGCGGTGCCGTTTTCGTGTGGGTCAATGGCCCGGAGGATAATGCCGAAGTCGGCACCGTCGAGGCGGCCGTAGGTTTGCACGTGCAGGCCCGTCCGCTGTGAGGGATCGTGTATGACGGTGGGAATCAGGTAGCCCTCCCATCGTAATGCCGGGTGTGTTCGGGGTGAGCGTTTGATGGCGCGCCAGGCGCAGGGTGCGCCAGCGCGGTCCAGATGTTCAAGCAGCCAGGAGACGGTCGGCAGCTCGCCGGCCTGTGCCTGGAACGTCCACTCGGACATGCCGACGCGGATCGGCCGGGTCTGTCCGGGGCGCGACACTTCCTCGAGCGCTGCTTCGTCGCACACCACATAGAACTCCCCGCGCGGATCGAACCAGAACCGGAACCGGCCGCCCGCGGCTTCAGCGTGAAGCGCCGTGATATCTGAGCAATCCGCCCCGTCCTGTTCAAAAATTGAGAAGTCCGTCACGCCGCGCATGGTCAGTCGGGCGGTGCGCGTCACGGCGTAAAGCCCTTCAGGGCCCCGCACAGCGACTTCGTAGCGGATGATGGCGGTCAGGTTTGTGCCGGCTACGACTTCGCGGCCTGAGGATTCGTCGAAGACGCGCTGCTTGCGGATGGCGATGTCCTGAATCTGACCGCCGTGGAACGCGTGCGAGTGTTCCAGCAGCCAGGCGAGGTCCTGGGGGGTTTTGATCCGGCGAACCATGGAAGCAATTGTAAAGAAGCCCGTAGTTCCATTCCAGCGACCGGATCAAAGTTTCGCTATTGCGATTTTTGAGGAAACTTGACAAGCAAGTGGTGCGGTGTTCTCAAGCGCACCCGCGCTAACGGACCTCGGCGAGCTCCACCCAGAGGAGGCAGTCGTAGGGCACGCGCTTGTTCGGATAGACGGCACCGCGTGTCCGGAGTTCCAGCATGGTGCGGGAGGGCACGAGGACCTTCTCCACGTTCACTCGGACGATTTTCCATCCGCCCAGCAGTTTGCGCAGCGCCTCGCTCTTGAGCAACTGGCGTGCCACAAAGACATTCTCATCACCCCGCACGGGCTTCCCCTCAGCCAGATTCCACTCCCGGGCCTTCCGGGTCGTCGCGATCAGTTCCTGCGAGACCTCCGGCAGCTCGATCAGGCGACCAAGAAAAAACCGGACCGTCTCCTCGCCGCGTTTTTGGAACGGAGACGACTCCCGCAGGAGTCTGGCAAATGATTCTGAAAAAACCTGAGCCGTTAGGGCGCAGGAATTTTTCGCACCGCTCTTTGCCTGGACAAATCGGAGACGGTAACCCGCATGGTCTTCCTCGTCGAGCACTAGAGTGCAGGGGCCCGATTGAACTTTCCACGAGCCGGTCACCAGTAGGGCATGCGCTGACATCGCGACGGGCGACGCTAGCAGCCAGACGGTTGCGATGAGGAGGAGGTGCATAGCGTTCAGTGTAGCATAGCGCTCGAGGACGTCGAGACACCTGATGCTGTCAATTGGTTCGGTGGCCCGATTGATTGCGGTCGCATCCATACGGTAGGCTAGCTGCTCCGTTCAACCGAAAGGAGTGCAACGCATGGCCGGTTTCCCGATCAGGTATTCGACGCGCATCAAAACTTTGCCGCCCTATCTGTTCGCGGCGATCGACGAGATGAAGCAGAAGGCGCTCGCCCGTGGGGTTGACATCATCAATCTCGGCATTGGCGACCCTGACTTGCCGACACCCAAACCTATTATTGACGCACTGGCCCGCGCGGCTGCCGACCCCAAGAACCACCAATATCCGTCCTATGAAGGCATGCTGGCCTTCCGCAAGGCTGTGGCCGACTGGTATCGGCGGCGGTTCAATGTCCTGCTCGATCCGGGGTCGGAAGTACTGACGCTGATTGGTTCCAAGGAAGGCATCGGGCACATCCCGCTCGCGTTTGTGGACAAGGGCGACGTCGTGCTGGTACCCAGCCCCGGCTATCCGGTCTATCCCGTGGCAACCAACTTTGCGGGCGGCAAGGCGCATCTGATGCCGCTTACGAAGAAAACCGAGTTTCTGCCTGATCTGAAGGCGATCCCGGTCAGTGTGGCGAAGAAAGCGAAACTGATGTTTTTGAATTCGCCGAATAATCCGACGTCTGTCGTCATGGGCAAGGACTATTTTAAGCAGGCGATCGCCTTCGCCCAGAAGTACAGGATTATCATCTGTCACGATGCAGCTTATTCAGAAATTTTCTACGACGGCCGGCGGCCGGCAAGTTTTCTGGAAGTCGAGGGCGCCAAGGACGTCGGCATCGAATTTCATTCGCTCTCGAAGACCTACAACATGACCGGCTGGCGTATCGGTTTTGCGGTCGGCAACAAGCAGGTGCTCAACGGGCTACTCAAGATCAAGAGCAATCTGGATTCGGGCTGTTTCCAGGCCGTGCAGGAGGCCGGCATCGCGGCGTTGAATCTCGACGATTCCGTGACGGACGGCCTGCGAACAATTTATCAGGAGCGGCGCGATACGCTAGTGCCAGGGCTCAAACAAATCGGGCTGGAGGTGGATGCCCCGCCTGCCGCATTTTATGTGTGGGTGAAGGTGCCCAAGGGCTACAAGTCGGCTACGTTCACGGCGCATCTATTGGACAAGGCCGGGATTGTAACGACGCCAGGGAACGGGTTCGGGGCCCCGGGGGAGGGGTATATCCGAATGACGGTGTGCACGACGAAGGAGAGGTTGGCAGAGGCCGTCGAGCGGATCAAGAAAGTAGGATGGTAGGAAAGAGTTAGGCTCTTTGCCTGTCTCGCGTGCTCGCGCCCCGCGCATGCAAGAACCGAATTATTAGATTTCCGGTGGTGCTCGGCGCCTGTGCGCAATTGCGAGGCAGCCAAGTCGCCTCCCCAATTTTGAGAGAGTGGGTGGGGATAAGCCGATAATAGGCCTGTCCCCGCTTGGAATCGCGCCAAGCCCTCCTTTATCTCGAAAAAAGATAGTCCCAAGATCGTTTCTTTATTGATGTTCGATCAATCTCGAAGAATTTTTGTTATCGATGTTTTGTTCTTCGTACTGGTCACCGAATTTCACCGCAGCCTGTTTCTTAGCGTGACAGAATAGGTACGCGGTCACTCTGAAATGGTATGGTGCATTCGTGTATAGATTAAGCAGTCTTTTCCTTATCTCCAGCAGCGCCCACAGAAACCGGGGCGCCCAGAATTTGAACCACCTCCGCTTTTGTGATTCCAAGCGGTATCTTCGCAATATCAGCAGCTGTTCCGTAAGGCATTGCCTGACAGCCCGTTAACAGACGTGAAAATCGACCTAGAGACTTCGTGATCATCGCGCAAACCTCTTGCTTGCAGCGGCCTGGGTCCTTTTGTAGGCTTATTCTAAACAGACAGACTTGGCTCGCCAAATTCCCCAGCCCGTCATGCTTCGCGACCCCCCCATGGTTACTCTTCTCATTAAGTTGAGATGGACAGCTTCCGCGGAAGTAGTCTAGGCTTGCCCACAAGTGAGGCCAACTGAGTGAGCGCCAGCATCTTCATCGGGTTCGGATCCAACCGAGGCGATCGGGCGGATTTGTGCGACCGGGCGGTGACGCTGATAAGCCTGCTACCGAATTCGCAGTTGCTTGGGATCTCGTCGATCTATGAAACAGAGCCGGTGGATGATGCCGGTGCGCCAGGGGACGGCTGGTTTTTGAACGGGGTCGTGCAGCTCAAGACGAATATCACACCGCAGAGCCTGCACGCGGTCTGCTGTGAGATCGAAAAGGCCCTTGGCCGCGACCCGGAGCATCGCTCGGGCCCACGCACAATGGATTTGGACGTTCTGTTTTATCGGGACTGGACAGTTCAGGATGCCGGGCTGACCATTCCTCACCCGCGCCTGCATTTGCGGCGGTTCGTGCTGGAGCCGCTGGTGGAATTGGCGCCGAGCTTTTTCCATCCGGTCCTAAAGCAGACGGTCGCCGCGCTGCTGGAGAAACTTGAGGACTCGCACCGTGTTCGCAAGATGACGCCGCAACCTATCCGCACCACGGAGCGCGTACTGCCTCTAGCATCAAGCCCAGACCATTCATGAACACGGGCGCTGCAATTGCGGATACGCTGCTGCGACAGGTGGGTGCGCTGCTTAGTCCGGTAACGTCTTGCTGGGAAGACGCTTTCCCCCCGAGCGGCCTCCCCCGCCTGTCTTGAGACGCGTCCGTGCGATATCGCGACGAACCGGTATGAATAAGCAGGGCTCATGAAAACTATCTGTACCGTCAAGGCAATGGCCGCTTGGTCTGCCGCACACCAGCGCGAGGGGGTCACGATCGGACTCGTGCCGACGATGGGTGCGCTCCATGCGGGCCACCGCGCGCTGATCCGCGCCGCGCGACTCTCCTGCGACGCCGTCGTCGTTAGCCTCTTCGTCAATCCGATACAGTTTGGGCCAACGGAAGATTTGTCTCGCTATCCGCGACAGCTAAAGGCCGATGTGGCGCTCTGCAAGAAGGAAGGTGTGGATGTACTCTTTGTGCCGTCCGCAAGCCAAATCTATCCGGGCGGATTTCAGACGATGGTAATTGTGCCGGGTATCGCACGTCGCTGGGAAGGTGCCCGGCGCCCCGGCCACTTTGCCGGCGTGGCGACCGTGGTGACCAAACTATTCGCGATGGTCCGTCCTACCGCCGCGTTCTTTGGTCAGAAAGATTTTCAGCAGTCAGCTCTGGTGAAGCGGTTGGCTGAAGAGTTGAATCTAGGCGCGAAGGTGATCGTCTATCCGACAGTGCGGGAAGCCGACGGCCTGGCAATGAGTTCGCGGAATGTCTATCTCTCAAAAAAGCAGCGCACGGCAGCTCCGGCGCTCTTTCAGGCGTTGCAAGCCGGGCGTGCGGCCATCCGCACTGGTGTCCGCTCTGGAGCTGCCATTCAGAAGACGATGCACGCGGTGGTGAAACGGGAGAAAATGGCAACGGTCGACTATCTAGCCGTCTGTGATCCCGACACGCTGCAGCCGCTCTCGCGCATCCGCGATCGCGCGGTGCTGCTGGGCGCGATTCGCCTCGGGAACGTCCGCCTCATTGATAATTTGCTGGTGACCTGCTGAGGGGTTACTCGGTCAAGATCGCATGATCGTACCGGCGCCGTGTTTTTTCTCCCCCACGCCGGGGGCAGGGAATTTACGTGAGCCCACGCTCGTGCCGCCGCGCGACATCCATCGACTCGTTGTACCGCTTGTTGAATTGCGGAGCGCGAAACCGGGGGACGGAGAGCTGCCAGGGCAGCGCCATCAGCTCCGGCTCTTGTCGAATTTGGCCGTCTGCTCGGCCAGAATCGGCTCCACACACGCCGGCGAATAGGTTGGTGGCTTGACCCACTTCCCGTCTGCCCGCTTGTGCCCGCCGACCTTGCTCATGTTAGACCGGTGAACTTCGCGGAAGACTGGTTGCATGTCGATGCCACACGAGACAGCGGTGCCGTAAACGACGTAGAGTAGATCGGCCAGTTCCTTGGCCACGGCTGCGGGATCGGCCTGGGCCAGCGCCTCCCGCAATTCGTCGAATTCCTCTTGAATCAGCCGGACCCGCAGCGCACGCGTGGCGTCTCCCGGGACGGTAGGCGCCTGCGCCTCGGCGATGCCGAAGGTCCGGTGAAACTCGGCCACCATCTGTTGTTCGTCGGTCATGGGTTTTTGAGACGGGACTCGAACGATCAGGCGATCAGGGTACGGCAAGAATGCCGTGACGTCAAGAAATGAACGCGCCGTGTATTATGGACGAGCAAGCAGTTGATTTTTAGGTTGCGCGGATTCATGCTGCCAAGCATGACATGGATCGAACTCCTCAGCGCCGTGGCCGTCGGGGTGGCGGTGGGCGGCGCCCTCGTGGTGGCCGGCCTGCGTCGGATGCAAGCCCGGGCAGCCCGTGATCTGACCGACGAGATGAAGGCCAGCTTTGGCAACCTGTCGCTCGAAGCCCTCTCGAAATTCTTCGATCTCGCCAAGTCCAGGTTGGATGCCGAACGGGCCACGCACGTGCAGGACCTGGACGCCAAAAAGGGCCTCATTGACCAGCAATTGCGTCAGATGACGGCTGAACTGGAAAAGGTCTCGGTGCTGGTGAAAGAGCTCGAGAAGGACCGGGTCGAAAAATTCGGACAGTTGACCTCGCAACTTCGTGTGACGACCGAACAGACAGCAGCGCTCGTCCAGACCACGCAGACGCTGCGGGAGGCGCTGGCCAGCACCAAAACGCGCGGCCAGTGGGGCGAACGGATGGCCGAGGACGTGCTGCAGTTGGCCGGCTTCGTCGAGAACGTGAACTACGTCAAGCAGAAGACGCTGGCCGCCGGGTCCCGTCCGGATTTCACCTTCCTCCTCCCACGCAAGCTCACGCTGAACATGGACGTGAAATTTCCTCTCGATAACTACCTCAAGTATCTGGATGCGGCATCCGACACCGACCGGCTGCGGCACCGGACAGATTTTTTGCGGGACGTCAAGGCGCGGATCAAGGAAGTCGCCACGAGGGACTACATTAATCCTGAGGAGAATACCGTAGACTCCGTGCTGCTGTTCATTCCCAACGAGCAGGTCTATGCCTTCATCTACGAGCAGGACAGCGCGATCCTTGACGATGGCATTCGGCAGGGCGTGGTCTTCTGTTCGCCGCTGACGCTCTTTGCCATCCTTGCGGTCATTCGCAAGGCCGTGGAAAGCTTTTCGCTGGAGCAGACGTCGAACGAGATTCTCGCACTGCTGGGCGACTTCAAAAAACAGTGGGGGGAGTTTCTCGGCAAGCTCGAACTGGTCGGCAAGCGCATCGGCGACGCGCAGAAGGAATACGAGGCGCTAACCACCACGCGGCGCCGGCAGCTGGAAAAGCCCTTACATAAACTTGATGACATGAGAATGCAAAGAAACTTGCCCCCGACCGGGGACTATACTGCGACAGGGCCCGACAAGGGGGAGGAATGACACGGCCGCACCCTCATTTATACAGACTGTTTATGTATTCTTAAGTCAGAAGCCTCTCCGAAACGATCGCTCCGGACAGGGTATTCGCGGTTGCTGCTCGCGTGCGCCAGGGGTACGGTCCTCGTTGCGCTGGCCGGATGCTAGTGACCCGAATCTCGTCAGGTGCGTAGGAGGTTGCCAGGCACGGCCGCCTTCCCGCCGACAAGGACAGGGGCCGAGTAATCTCTTAGAGAAACGATATCGTAGACAGACGGCACAGGACGGTGTGGGCTATCGTCCTAGGGGGCCGCATCTTGTTTAAAGCATTTATTGGGGCAATCTTGCTTGGGGACCTTGATCTGATGCGTCCCCTTCGGGAGGTATTCCTTTTTGATTTCGGGGTTGAGAAGCTTCAACTCCAAAAAGTACGAGCCAAATTCCTTGGCGAGCGAGGCAAGGTGCTTCTGCGGCTCCTTGATCGTCACGGTGACGGTTTCAGTCTCCAGCGGGGTGTAGATGTCCTGCTTTTTCAGGCCTAGATATTTTTCCGGCTGGGAGTAAATTTCCTTCGCGGCAATGATGCGGGGCACATAGCGCATTGTTTCTCGCACGAGGTGCAGCCGCCAGTAATCGTCCACCATCTGGTCCTTGAGCTGCCTGCGGATGCGCTCCTCGCCCCCGTTGTAGGCGGCCATGGCGAGAAACCAGTCGCCGTTGAAGAACTCTTTTAAATAGCGAAGATATTTCACGGCGGCCTCGGTGGACATTTCGAGACTGCGCCGATCATCCTTCCACTGATCGCTCTTGAGCTTGTAGCGTTTGCCGGTGGAGCCGATAAACTGCCAGGGGCCTGAGGCCTTCTTCGACGACTGGGCCGCGGAGATGCATTTGCTCTCCACGAGCAACATGAACTTGAGGTCGTCCGGGAGGCCCGCGTCCGCCAGTTGTTTTTCCGCGGGTGGAAAACATCGGCCCGTGCGCTTGGCGAGAACGATGCTCTCCCCCTCATCCTCGAGAAATTGATAGAACTCGTATTCAATCCGCTCACGCACCTGCCATGAATCCAAGGGAATGGATTGCCCGCCGAACGTCAATTTTTCGGGCAGCTTAAAGGAGCTGAGAAAGTGCCGTTCGCCCTCCCGCTTGATTTCCGGCAGGACGATGATGCGCGACTCCGGGTCCTGCTCTGGAACGATCAGTTCCGCATCTTTTGGACCCAGCTCATCGGCATGCCCGGTGTCGTTCGGCGCCGCGGCTGGAGCGGGTGCAATCGGGGCTGCCGGTGCCGACGATGGAGCAAGCGGTGCGGCCAGCGGCTGCGCGAGCAGCGGCGCCGCGGCGAACACGACCAGCAACAGGCCGGGCATTCCTATTGAACGGCTTATGTGATGTGGCATCGAGGCTTTGAAATGATTGCGATGGTGGCCGGGAATGACCGCCTAAAAGAACGGCCCATGCTAACAGGAACCAGTCAGATCGGCAAGGCCGGCCGGCGCTCTCGTCTTTCGCTATGATAGAATCTCGCTTCATGCGCAACCTCACAGTCGTTCAGCGGCAGGTGTCGCAGTGCCGGCTCTGTCCGCGCCTAGTCACCTATCGCGAGCGTATCGCGAAAGAGAAGCGGCGGCAATTTCGTGAGTGGATCTACTGGGGCCGTCCGGTGCCGGGCTTCGGTGACCCCAAGGCTCGCCTGTTCGTCGTTGGGTTAGCGCCGGCTGCCCACGGTGGCAATCGCACCGGTCGTGTCTTTACCGGCGACCGCAGCGGGGACTGGCTCTACGAAGCGCTCCACACGTTTGGTTTTGCCAACCAGCCGACATCAGTGAACAAGAACGACGGCCTGCGCGCAATCGATTGCTATATTGCGCCCGCCGTGCGCTGTGCTCCACCGCACAACAAGCCGCTGCCTATGGAATTTGACGCGTGCCGGCCTTATTTAGTGGAAGAGTTTCGCCTGCTGAAGAATCTCAAAGTGATAATTGCGCTCGGCAAGATCGCCTTCGATCACTATCTGAAAACCTGTCGCGACCTCGGTCATGAAATCCCCAAGCCCGTCCCAAAGTTCGGCCACGCGGAAGTCTATCGCCTGCCCTGGGGCGTGACGCTCCTCGGCTGCTACCATCCGAGCCAGCGCAATACGCAAACAGGTTTCCTCACCCGCGGGATGTTCCATTCCGTCTTCCGTAAAGCACGAAAGCTAGTAGACGCGGGCTAAAACCAAACGGGAATCAGTGCAGTTTACCCGATCCCTACGAGCTCTTGGAGCAGTTCGTCAACGGAATCGTCGTCAGGCTGACTTCGAAGAATCGTGAGCAGCTGTTTTTGGCCGTAGCCACGCGCTCCTCCCGATTGAGGAATCGGGACAGGCAGCTTTTTTCGGAGACGCGTCGAAAAACAGCCAGTCCCGTGGCCCTTACTGCTGGCCTTTTGCCTTCCAGTCGTCGAGAAACTTCTTTAGGCCGAGGTCTGTCAGCGGGTGCTTGAAGAGCTGCTGGAAGATCGTGAACGGCATGGTGCAAATGTGCCCGCCCACGAGCGCTGCCTCCACCACGTGCTGCGGGTGCCGTACGCTCGCCACCAGCACGAGGGTCTTGTAGTCATAATTCTTATAGATGGTGACGATCTGGCGGATCAGGTCCATGCCGCTCGAACTGATATCGTCCAGCCGCCCGATGAACGGCGACACGCACCACGCTCCCGCCTTGGCGGCCAGGATCGCCTGCGAGGGCGAGAAGCAGAGGGTGACATTGACCTTGATGCCTTCCCCGGAGAGCTTTTTAGTGGCCTTGATACCTTCCGGGATCAGCGGCACCTTGACTACGATGTTCTTGTGAATGTTGGCCAACTCCTTGCCCTCTCTCACCATCGCGTCAGCCTCAAGACTCACGACCTCGGCGCTGATGGGGCCGTCCACGATCTTGACGATTTCCTGAAGCATTTCCTTGAAGCTGCGGCCTTCTTTGACGACGAGCGAGGGGTTAGTGGTCACACCGTCGAGGATACCCATGCTGGCGGCTTCGTGGATTTCCTTCACATTAGCGGTGTCGAGAAAGAACTTCATGGCCGGGCTCCTTTCGCGCGCGGGACCAATCTTTGTATCGGCTAATCGGTAGTAGTATTGTAGGGGCATCGTGGGGCGAACGCAATATCGACGCACAACCGGTGCGCTGACCCGTTTGACGGTCTGGGGGTTGGTTGTTAGAATGGCCGCAAAGGAGAGCCACCATGATACGAAAGCTCGGATCAATCCTTATGGCGAGCGCCTTGCTGGCTGGCTGCGGAGGGGGCAGTCCCTATCTGAACATGTCGTTGAACGAGATGGAAGGCAAGGACAAGGCCTGGGTGGAGAAGAACTACGGCGCGCCGTCCGGCAAGTCGGCACGGTTTTTTGGGGGCGAAACCTGGACCTATTTCCGGGTGTCTGGCGGTAAGACCGGGCCGGTCCTAGGCAATCACACGCCAATCCAGTGCCAGATTACGATAAAATTTGATCGCGACGGGAAAGTCTCTTCGACCAACTCATCAGGCTGTTAGCCGCCCGACTGTTTCTGAAAGGCCTCCGCGCAAGTGCTGCTGCAAAAGAGGTAGGGCTGTCCCCCGACAATGGGGGGCACGGCCGATCCCCGCGGGACATAGGTTTTGCACATCGGACACAGCACCATGTCATCCTTGCCGGCCAGCGCGCCCCCCCGCGTTTTAAGCCCCCGGAACTCCTTGATAGCACTCCGCAGCAGGAAATAGCTCAGCACCAACAGGCCGCCAACGAGCAATAAGCGAATCATCGTCTACTCCCCACCATGCGCGCTGCCCGCCATCCTACGGGCGACTCCAGATGCTGTCAATCCTTTGACTGCCCTGCCTTCCCCCAGCGGGGCCGCTCAGGATTCACCCTGAACCATATCGACGTGTCAAGGACGGCCTCCTGCGCCAAGAGATTGAAATGTCTAGGTTCTTCTGGCAGTCAGAGCGGGTCCAAATGGCCCATAGGCCTTCCTGCTTAAGAGGCCATTTGCCCTTTCAAAAAGGGGCTTCTGCCCGATAGTGAAACCGCAGGGCGCGTGGTAGGTTTCCATCCATGAAGACCTGCGACAAATGCAAGGGGACCCTGATGCTGGAGCGCGCAGTGGATTTAGACGCCGGCCTGGCGATCACCGTCTACGCGTGCCTCAACTGCGGACGGCGGAAGCCGGCCGAGCCGGAACCCCGGCCGCTCACAGCCCGCGCCTACGCGATCCGCTGACGCGACGCCCGTGCGACGTCCGCATGCGCTGACCGCCGACGAGCGGCTCGCGGCGGAAGCTGCGTGGTACGGGCGGCCACTCGATCTTATCTGGTCCGCGCCCGCGCGGGCTGTCTATGCTGGCATGGCACTGGCGAAACTCAAACGCGAGACGCATCGGGTCATCTCAGAGCACAACGCGGTTTTTGTCCAGCGCGCGCTCGATCTAGTCGCTGGGTAGCGCACAACAGAACGAACTATGAAACCGACGGTTACCAAAATTTCTAGCATCCCGCAGACGGCCCTGCTCTGCTGCCCTCAGTGCACCCATCTGATCAGTTACGAACGGGGCCAAGACCGCATCGTCTGCCGCGCCTGCGGTGCCACGCTCCCGGCGCGCACGCTGCGAATGGCCGGTTCCGCCCGCCGCCAGCAGTAATCCCATCGCCGTCTCTGTTAGTCTTCGGTCCGACTCGATCTCCAGAGTCCAGGGACAGACAAGTTTTTCCTGAAGGCGCACGGTTTCGCCATTCCTGCCCGCGCGCTCCGTCATCGGCTCCGGGGTAGCCACCCGCGTGCTCACCGTGCTCTTCTTTGGGCCGCATGCGCCCTGGGGGCGCGGCTGTGCCGCCAGGGGTGTGTGTTTATGCGCGTGGATCCTACGCACATACCGTACCTTGCTCACAAGGAGGGGCAGGGACGAGGAGATTTTTGGTGATATTTGCGGGGGCGCTGCTGGATCTGGAGCCGGGCATGGCTTGGGTGGAGGGCGCAGGCGGCAGCTATCGGGGTATCGCGCGGACTTACTTTTCGTGCATCTCCGCCGTCCGGATCTTCGGCATGCGTGACGTAGTCGACAACAGAAACGTCACGATCGCCGGGGCAATCGTGATCGTAGCGGTGGTGTACGGGTTTCTGCTGCTGAAGGGAGAGCGGACAGCTGTGAGTTGTAAGGTTTCAGTCTTTTGTGTCAGAAACGGAAAATTGATTACCGCCAACCGAACACGCTGCTACCGCAGTCCGAGCACGTCGAGCATGTCGTAGAGGCCCGGCGGCTGTCTCACCACCCACCGCGCCGCGCGCAGCGCGCCGCGCACGAAGGTGTCGCGGCTCTGCGCGCGGTGGGTGACTTCGATCCGCTCGCCCATGCCGCCGAAGATGACGGTGTGGTCGCCGACGATGTCGCCCGCACGGATTGTCTGGATACCGATCTCGCCCTCTTTGCGCTCGCCGATGATACCCTTGCGGCTGTAGTTCGCAATCTCCCCCAGGTCCTTACCCATAGCCTTGGCCAGCACCTCAGCCATTTTCAACGCCGTGCCGCTCGGCGCGTCCTTCTTGAGGCGGTGGTGGGCTTCGATAACCTCGATATCGTAGTCCTCATGCAGGGTTCTTGCCATCTCGGTCAGCACCTTAAACAGCAGATTCACGCCCACGCTCATGTTGGGCGAGAAGACGCAGGCGATCTGCTTCGACAACTGCTTGAGCTCATCCATTTCGGTGGTCGAAAAGCCGGTTGTACCAATGACCATGGCCTTGTGGCCCGCGGCGGCGACGCGCATGTGTTCCAGCGTGGCTGCGGGGGAGGAAAAGTCGATGATGACCTCGCCCTTGCCGATGCAGGCGGACAGGTCGTCCTCGATGAGGACCAGACTGGGCCCGCAGCCGGCCAGCTCACCGGCATCCCCCCCGACCGCGACATGGCCTTTCTTTTCCACGGCGGCGCCCAGCGTGAGGGCTGCCGATTCCTTCATGAGCGCCACTAGCCTGGAGCCCATCCGTCCGGCCGTGCCCGCGACAATGACTTTAATCATCCAAGTCCCCGTATTCCGTGCAGTGGTGTTCATTTGTGTCGGGCGCATCTGATCGCGTTTCACGAGCGACGAGACACACGCCACGGCACCTGTCAAATCAGCCCGTAATCCTTCAACGCGCGAGACAATTTCTCTTTCGTATCGGCCGCCATTGGGCAGAGCGGCAGGCGCACCTCCGACGAGCACTTGCCCATCATTCCCAGCGCTTCTTTCACAGGGATCGGATTCGTTTCGTAAAAGAGCGCCGCGAACAGCGGTGACATTTTGAAGTGCAGTTTCTGTGCGTCCTTCAATTTGCCTACGGCAAAGGCATCCACCATCTCCGCCATGTTTTTCGGCACGATGTTGGCGGTCACAGTGATCACGCCCTTGCCGCCAAGCGCCATCATCGGTAGCGCGAGCGCATCATCGCCAGCCAGGACCGTCATCCGGTCTCCGCAGGCCTGGAGGATGTCGGAGACCTGCTGCAGTGACCCGCTTCCCTCCTTGATTGCCACTATAGTCTTGATCGAAGCCAGTCGCGCCACGGTCGCCGGTAGCATGTTCACGCTCGTGCGACCCGGGATGTTGTAGAGTACGATCGGCAGATCCACTGCGTCGGCCACGGCCTTGTAGTGGCGGTAGAGGCCTTCCTGCGTCGGCTTGTTGTAGTAGGGCGTGATCATCAGCGCCCCGTCTGCGCCAGCCTTCTTCGCGTGCTTGGTCAACGCGATCGCCTCGTCGGTGCTGTTGGAGCCGGTGCCAGCAATGACCGGGACGCGCCCCTTGGCGGCGTTGATCGTGAAGGCAATAACCCGGTCGTGCTCCTCGTGCGTGAGCGTGGCGGATTCGCCAGTGGTGCCGCAGGGGACGAGCCCGTGCGTGCCCTGCGCGATCTGCCACTCGATCAGATCGCCCAGCGCCTTCTCGTCCACCTTTCCCTTTTTAAACGGCGTCACGAGTGCAACCAGCGAACCGTGAAACATAACGAACTCCTTTGGGCTAGAAGCGGTGGGTTACGGGGATTAGGCAGAGCTCAAATTATCCACCTAGTACCCATTACCGATCACCCATTGCCTGTTACATCCAGGCATCTGGGAGGATGCGTCCTTCATACACGGCGCGGGCGTCGCCCTGCAAATAGACGTTCGTGAACGCGTTTCCCCGCGTCTCGAAATAGACCGTCAGCTCCAAGCCGCTCTGGGGGACCAGCGTGACCGGCGACTCGACCTGGGCGACGCGGCTGGCCAGCAGCGCCGACGCGATCGAGCCCGTCCCGCAGGCCAGCGTTTCGTCCTCGACGCCCCGTTCGTAGGTCCGGATCCGGATCCGATGCGGGGTCAGCACCTTGATGAAATTCACGTTCGTGCCGGCCGGCTTGAACAACTCGTGGTAACGGGTGGGCCGACCGACGCCGACGATGTCTTCCTTGTCCGGATCGTCCACCACGTAGACACAATGCGGGACGCCGGTGTCGAGGAAATGCGCCGTGCGCGTGGCCCCGCCCACCGGCACATTGAGGTTTAGCCGCAAGCCCTTTGGATCGGGGAAGCGCACCTTGACTGCCTCCGGTTTACCGCCCTTCACCGTTGCTACCATCTCGGCCTCGATCATGCCGGCGAGCGTCTCGAAGCGCATCTTCCTGGGCGCAATCTTCTTGAGATAGGCGAAGCGGGCCGCGCAGCGCGCGCCGTTGCCGCTGAATTCCGCCTCGCTACCGTCGGCGTTGAACAAGCGCCAGCGGAAGTTGGCCTTCTTCGACCGTTCGATCAAAATGAGCCCGTCGCCGCCAACAGACAGGCGGTGCGCGCAGACCTTGGCCGCGAGCACGCTTGCCCGGTCGTTGGGGATCATGCCCCGCCGGTTGTCCACCAGGATGAAGTCGTTCCCGCTACCCGACAATTTCATGAGGGGGATCGGTTTCTGTTTGCTCAAGCCCGCCATTACTGTTTCCTCTTCTTAGATTTTGCTGTTGCCTGTGCGCCCGCTTTCAAAAATGCGGGGATCGCCTCGCCTCGCACGAGATCCGCCAGGCTCTCGCGCTTGCGGATGACGTGCATCTCGCTTCCACGGACCAGCACCTCCGGTACGCGCGGCCGCGAGTTGTAGTTGGACGACATGACGAATCCATAGGCCCCGGTACTCATCACCGCCAGCAGGTCGCCCGCCTTGACCTCCGGCATCACCCGGTCCTTGGCGAGGAAGTCACCGGATTCGCAGACCGGTCCGACCACATCCACCGTCACCGACGGTGTGCCGTGGGCTTCGCGCACCGGCGTGATGTTGTGGAACGCGTTGTAGAGGCTCGGCCGGATCAAGTCGTTCATGGCTGCATCCACGATCACGAATTTCTTCACGTCGCTGGCCTTGTGATAGAGCACCCTGGTCACCAGCGAACCGGCGTTACCCACGATGACGCGGCCGGGCTCCATGATCACCGTGCAGTTGAGATCGCGGAGAATAGGCGAGATCGCCTCCGCCAGATCTTTCGGCTCCGGCGGCGTTTCGTCTGAATAAGTGATACCCAGCCCACCACCGATGTTGAGGTAGCGGATGTTGATGCCCTGGTCCTTCAGCCGCCCAACCAGCTCGGCCACTTTCCTCAGCGCGTCCACGAAAGGTGCGATCTCGGTCAACTGCGAGCCGATGTGCTTGTGCACGCCGGCCACGTCGATGTGCTTGAGCGACGAGGCCAGCTTGAATTCTTCAAGGGCGCGGTCGGCGCTGATGCCGAACTTGCTTTTCTTCATCCCCGTGGAAATATAAGGATGTGTCTTGGGATCGACGTCGGGGTTCACGCGCAGGGCCACGCGGGCCTTCATCCGCAGCTCGGCCGCCACGTCGTCAATGGCGCGCAGCTCGTCTGAGGATTCCACGTTGAACATGAGAATGCCAGACTTCAGCGCGTAGCGGATTTCCTCCCGGCTCTTGCCCACGCCCGCGAAGACGATCTTCGAGGGCGGCACGCCGGCCTTGAGCGCGCGAAAAAGTTCGCCGCCCGAGACAATGTCCGCGCCGCTGCCCTCACGCGCCATGAGGCGCAGGATGGCGAGGTTCGAATTGGCCTTCATCGCGAAGGCGATGATGTGGGGGACGTGCTCGAACGCGCGGTCGAATGCGCGAAAATGGCGGGTCAGCGTCGTGTGGCTGTAAACATAAAACGGCGTGCCGACTTGCTTGGCGATCTGGCTCAGCGGCACGGCCTCACAATGCAATTCCCCGTTGTGGTATTTGAAATCGTGCATGGTCTTCCCCTGATCCTCTCCTTAGCGTCCCCCCACCGGCCTCATATCTGGCAGGATCACTTCATCCGGCGGTAGCCCACCGCCCTCGCTGGTTGTCTGCTCGGCTTCGGCCCCTCCGAGGCTCGCGGGGCCCGAGGTCTGCGGCTCCCGCTCTTCCCGGACCTTTTTCTCCCGTGCTTCTTTGGCGCGTTCGGCCTGGAGGCGCCCCCCGATTCCGTAATCGTCGGGTGGGACCGGAAGCCCGGGCATGCCACAGTCGGCTAGCAGGCCGAGCAGCAGCAGCGTGGCTCCCGCCAGGCGCGTCATGTCAGCATCCGCTCCAGCACCTTGAGCCGGGCCTCGACGCGCTTGCGCGCCGTGCCGCCAAGCTGCGCGCGCCGCTCGATGGCACCCTCAACCGTCAGCACGTCCAGCGCATCCTTCTCAAATTTGGTTGAGATGGCCCGCAGGTCGACCAGCGTCAGGTCGCGGAGGTCCTTCTTATGGTCCAGGCACCAGCGCACGAGCCGGCCCGTGATCGCGTGGGCTTCGCGGAAGGGCACGCCCCTCCCGGTCAGATAATCTGCCAGTTCCGTCGCAAGAATGTAGCCCGCCCCCGCGGCTTTCCCCAGCACGTCCCGATTGACCGTCAGGCCCTGCATGACCATCGTCAGGATCTCCAGCGAGGCCGAGACCTGGTCGAGCGCGTCGAACAGCGCCGCTTTGTCCTCCTGCAAGTCCCGGTTGTAGCTCAGCGGCAGGCCCTTGAGCGTTGTGAGCAGGGCCACCAGATGCCCGTAGACGCGTCCCGTTTTGCCTCGGATCAATTCGGGCACGTCCGGATTTTTCTTCTGCGGCATCATGCTGCTGCCCGTGCAGAGATCGTCTGGCAGTTCCACGAACCGGAACTCCTGCGAGGACCAGAGAATCAGCTCCTCGCTCAGGCGCGAGAGGTGCATCATCAGCAGCGCCAGCGCCGAGATCGTTTCAATGACGAAGTCCCGGTCCGAGACCGCGTCGAGACTGTTCTGCGTGACAGCGGAAAATCCGAGCAACTGCGCCACATAGGCCCGGTCCACGGGGTAGTTCGTGCCGGCCAGCGCGCCGGAGCCCAGCGGCATTTCGTCGAGCCGCGCCAACGCGTCCCGCAAGCGGCCCTTGTCCCGCTCGACCATTTCCACGTAGGCGAGCAGATGGTGCGCAAGCAGGACCGGCTGCGCCCGCTGCAAATGTGTATAGCCGGGCATGGCCACGTCCAGATTCCGGCGCGCCTGGTCCATCAACGCCTGCTGGAACTGGCGCCCGGTCTTGCCGAGCGCGGTGAGCCCGTCGCGCAGGTAGAGCCGCAGGTCGAGCGTCACTTGATCGTTCCGGCTCCGTCCTGTATGCAGCTTGCCGCCGACCGGGCCAATCAGCTGAGTGAGCCTCCGCTCGATCGCCATGTGGATGTCCTCGTCCGTCGGCGCGAAGGGGAACCGCCCCTTGTCGAGCTCCTTGCGGACCTGCTCGAGGCCACGGATGATCGCCTTCACTTCCTGTGCGGTCAGCACGCCGGCCTGCTCGAGACCCTTGCAGTGCGCGATGCTACCTTGGATATCCTGCTTGTACAGACGGCGGTCCACGGCCAGCGACGAGCCGAACTCGTCCATCAAGCGGTGCGTGCGCGCGCGGAACCGCCCGGACCACAACTTCGCCGGCTCGCCTGCAGTGGGAAGCGTCAGGCGTGGTTGGACGGAAGCCCGTTTCTTCTTTTTCTTTGCTTCCATGGGTTCTTTCACCAACGCGTCACGAGATGCGTTCCATGCCCTACGCCTTCTTCTTTTTTCGCTGGGCACGAATCGCGAGCCGCAACGCGTTCAGTCGGATGAATCCTTCCGCGTCCTTCTGGCGGTAGACCTCGTCCTCCTCGAAGGTCGCGATGTCCAGCCGGTACAGCGACTGCGGCGACTTTCGGCCCGTCACCGTGCAAGCGCCCTTGTAGAGCTTCACACGTACCGTGCCCGTGACGTCCTTCTGCGCTTCGTCGATGGCTACCTGGAGCATTTCCCGCTCCGGTGCGTACCAGTAACCATAGTAGATCAGCTCCGCATAACGTGGAATGAGCGAGTCGCGCAGATGCAGCACCTCACGATCGAGCGTGAGCGACTCCAGCCCGCGATGGGCTACATGCAGGATGGTCCCGCCAGGCGTTTCATAGACGCCGCGCGATTTCATGCCGACATAACGATTCTCGACGAGGTCCACGCGACCGATGCCATGCGCGCCGCCGACCCTATTGAGATACGCGAGTAGCGTGGCCGGACTCATCTTTTTACCGTCCACCGCGACCGGATTGCCCGACTCGTACGTGATCTCGACCTCGCGCGGTTTGTCGGGTGCCTTTTCGGGCGAGACGGTCAGCTGAAAAATTTCGTCCGGCGGCGCTGACCAGGGGTCCTCCAGAATCCCGCCCTCGTAGCTGATGTGGAACAGGTTGGGATCCGTGCTGTACGGCTTTGCTTTTGTCGCTGTCACCGGGATGCCGTGTTGCTCCGCATACTCGATCAACTCGCGCCGCGACCTCATCGTCCACTCGCGCCAGGGGGCGATGATTTTCACCGTCGGATCGAGTGCCTGGTAGGTCAGCTCGAAGCGCACCTGGTCGTTGCCCTTGCCGGTGGAGCCGTGCGAGACGGCGTCGGCGTTCTCCCTGGCGGCAATTTCCATTTGCCGCCGCGCGATCAATGGCCGCGCGATGGACGTGCCAAGCAAATAGGTGCCTTCGTAGATGGCGCAGCCCCGCAGCATGGGAAACACATGGTCCTTCACAAAGGTTTCGCGCAAATCCTCGACGTAGGTTTTTGACGCGCCGACCATCTGCGCCTTTTTCTTGACGGCCTGTAAGTCTTCGCCCTGGCCGAGGTCGGCACAGAAAGCGACGACCTCGCAATCGTAGGTTTCCAGCAGCCATTTCAAGATGACCGACGTGTCGAGGCCGCCCGAATAAGCGAGGACGACCTTGTGGATCTTGCGCTGTTTCATGTCCGTGAGCCTCTCCTCCCTAGCCCTTCTTTCCGCGCTGCGAAAGCAATGCGACCAGAATCGCCTTCTGCATATGCAGCCGGTTCTCCGCCTGATCCAGCACCACCGACTGCCGTCCGTCAAGCACGTCGCCCGTGATTTCCTGGCCGCGATGAGCCGGCAGGCAGTGCATGACGATCGCATCCGGCTTCGCGAGCTTCAGCAGTCGGCGGTTGATCTGATAGGGCCTGAACACATCCGCGCGCTTCGTCTCCTGCTGTTCCTGTCCCATACTGACCCAGACGTCGGTGTAGAGAACGTCCGCGTCCCTCGCCGCCACCTGCGGGGTGTCCGTAATCTCGATGGCGCCACCGGTCTGCGCCGCCTCGGCGCGCGCGGCCTCGATCACTGACCCCGACGGCGTATAGCCATTCGGACAGGCCAGACTGATCGCCATGCCGGTCTTGGATGCTGCCTCAATCAGCGAATGGGCCACATTGTTCCCGTCACCGATGTAGGCGACTTTCAGACCCTCCAGTTTTTTTTTCTGTTCCTGGATCGTCAGCAAATCCGACAGGGCCTGGCAGGGATGGCACAGGTCGGTCAGGCCGTTGATCACCGGAATTGTCGCGTGCCGCGCCCAGGCTTGGACCGTCGCATGGTCGAAGGTCCGAATCACGATGCCGTCAAGATAGCGCGACAGAACGCCGGCCGTGTCTGCGATCGTCTCACCGCGAGACAGTTGAATATCCGCCAGCGACAGAAACAGCGAGTGCCCGCCGAGTTGGTGCATGCCGGCCTGGAACGACACGCGCGTTCTGGTGGACGGCTTCTCAAACAGCAGCCCGAGCGTCTTGCCCGTCAGTGGTTGATCGAGCCGACCCTTTTTTTGTTTGGCCTTCAGCGCGCGCGCCGTGTTTAGCAGACGCACGATCGCCGCACGCGGGATTGCGCCGACCGTCAGTAGGTCTTTGCCAACAGAAGAGGCGTCGGAGTTGAGAGACCGCCGAGACATCGCGCCTCCTACACCCGCTTACCGAGAACTTGGTTCAAGAGGACCAGCAGGCGGTCGATCTCGGCCTGAGAGACGGTCAGCGGCGGAACGAACCGCAACACCCGGTCAGCCGTGCAGTTGATCAGCAGGCCGCGTGAGAGGCAGTCGGAGACAACTGGCTTGCCGTCCACCGTGAGCTCGAGCCCCTGCAAGAGGCCAAGGCCTCGCGCTTCCTTGACGATCGGCATCCGGTCCTTCAAGTCTTGCAGCTCCTGGGCCAGGTAGGCCCCCATGCGTTTCCCCCGTTCGAGCACGCCGCCTTGGAGCAACACATTCAGGACGGCCAGGCCCGCTGCGCAGGCCACGGGATTGCCGCCGAACGTGGACGCGTGCGCGCCCGGGACGAGCGCCGCGGCAGCCGCGTCGGTTGCGAGGCAGGCGCCGATCGGAAGCCCTCCGCCCAGACCCTTGCCGAGTGTCATGACGTCCGGCGTCACGCCGAAATGTTCGTAAGCAAAGAGCAGGCCGGACCGCCCCATGCCGGTTTGCACTTCGTCGAAGATCAGGAGAATGTCCTTTTGTTGGCAGAGCTCGCGCAGGCCCGTGAGATACGACTTGTCGGCCACGCGCACGCCGCCCTCACCCTGCACAGGTTCCAACAGAATCGCAGCCGTTTTATTGGTGACGGCCTGCTCTACCGCCTGCAAGTTGTTGAACGGCACGTGGACGAAGCCGGGCACTAGTGGCTCGAAGCCCTTCCGGACCTTTTCCTGGCCGGTGGCCGAAAGGGTCGCCATCGTCCGGCCGTGGAACGACTGGAGCATGGCGATGATCTCGTAGCGCTCAGCCCCGTACTTTTCGTGCGCGTAGCGCCGCGCAAGCTTGATCGCGGCTTCGTTAGCCTCCGCGCCACTGTTACAGAAGAACACCTTTTTCGCAAACGAATGCTCTACCAGCTGCTTAGCCAGTTTCGTCTGCGGCTCGGTGTAGTAGAGATTGGAGGCGTGGAGCAGTTGCTGCGCCTGTTTTTGGATCGCCGCGACGAGGTCCGGATGGCCGTGCCCCAGCACGCTGACGGCGATCCCGGCAACGAAGTCCAGATATTCCCGTCCCTCCAGATCGTAGACCTTGCAGCCCCGCCCACGGACGATGGAGATCGGCGTCCGGGCATAGGTGTTCATCAAGTATCGGTCGGCGTCCTGCCTGAGTTCCTCGGTCGGCATGGGTTTTTGCTCTAATCAGGAAGTTGAAAACGTAACACATCGGGGGCGGTGAAGCAACAACGGGGAACGATCTATCTGCCCGTCAGCATTGAGGAATTTCCCCTTCCGGCCCTTGTGCCGTCGCGCGCTGCTATGATAAGACCAACCCATGAAAGTCTGCGCGAAATGCGAGCAGCAGAATCCGGACGACGCCAATTTTTGCGGCCAGTGCGGGGCACCCTTTTCCTCCGAATCCGCCCGGGAATTTTTGGCGGATGACGAACTGTGGCGGGCCTTCATCGGTCCCCGCGCCGACCGCTATCTGGGGCAATTCAAGAAATTCAATTTCACCGGCCCGCCGCGCTTCAATCTGACTTGGAATTGGCCGGTCTTTCTGTTCATCCCCTTTCTCTGGTTCCTCTATCGGAAGATGTATCTGTACGCGTTCGTCTATGCGGTCGGACCGGCGGTCTCGACTTTCGTCACCCAGGATTTGACGGCAGGCGTGGTCTGGAGCGTCATGGCGGGCGTCAGCGCTAACTACGTCTACTACTGGCACGTGCGCGAAGGCGTGGAGGAGATCAAGCGCAAGCCCTGGCTGGACCGCGCGGCACAGGAGGCGGCGCTGGCGGAAGCCGGCGGCGTGCAGCCCTACGTCATTGGCGTCGGTATCGTGCTCTACGCGCTCTTCTTCGCGTCTCTGTACCAGGTGATTCAGAACGGTGAATGGGAGAAGGGCAAGTTGCCACCGGTCCGCCTCCAGCCGTCGTCCGACCGCCGCGCGAGCTGAGTGTCTCCCCGATTGCAACCGGTATGGAAGATTGCGTATAAAGCGTCAGTCGTTATTCGAGAACAGAAGTGACGAATAACGAGTAACGAGGTTCGATTCATGGCCAAGCTGGTGCTGCTGCGTCACGGCGAATCCCAATGGAATCTCGAAAACCGGTTCACCGGCTGGGTGGACGTGCCGCTGTCGCCTAAGGGCGAGCAGGAAGCGAAGGCCGCGGGCGAGAAGTTGAGGGGCTTCCGGTTTGCGCGTGCCTATACCTCGGTGCTGACGCGTGCGATTCAGACGCTCGATATCGTGTTGGGCGTGATCGGGCAGACGAACATTCCGATTGAGAAGGACAAGGCGCTGAACGAGCGCATGTACGGCGAGTTGCAGGGATTGAACAAGACCGAGACGGCGCAGAAGTACGGCGACCAGCAAGTGAAGATCTGGCGGCGCAGCTTCGACGTGCGCCCCCCGGGCGGCGAAAGTTTGAAGGATACGGCCGAGCGGGTCCTGCCCTATTGGGGGGAAATTATCTATCCGTACATCGTGCGTGGCGACACCATCCTGATCGCCGCGCACGGCAACAGTTTGCGCGCGCTGGTAATGCATCTGGAGAACCTGTCGAAAGAAGCGGTGCTGGAGTTGAATATTCCGACCGGCGCGCCGCTACTCTACGAATTTGATGCCAAAGTCACCGTCACGAGCCACCGCTACCTTTAGCCAACGATCTCCAGTTCCTCGACCGCCGTTCCCACTTCGTCCGCCGGTACCAGATCCACCAGCAGCGCGAGCATCTTGGGGCGATCGCCCGGCTCAATCGCGGATTCCGTTTCCATAAAACCGGCCGCTTCAGCCGCGAGCGTGGTCGGCGTGCCCCCTTCTCGGGTCAGGCTTTCGTAGAGGCGCCGCCGTTTCGCAAATTCATCGAGATAGCCGCCGAAGTCCTCTGGCGCCAGGCCAAATTCCTCGCGCCAAGCTGTCTGGACGCGCTCCATCAGCACGGCCCATACGCGATCGCGGTCCTTGTCGGAGAGGCCGACATCCAGCGCCGCCCAGGTCCAGAAGAGGCAGAGCGACAGCAGCTCACGCAGAATCTGATCGCCCTGTTCGCGCGACGCGGTGATGCCATAGTCCTCCAGCGCCGCTCCGGAGAGAGCCTTGGAAATGATAGCAAAGAGATCCTGTGCGGCGTCGGATGGGACACGGCCCGGCATCGTTGTCTCCATGAAGGCCGAGGTTGAGGCTAGGCAGGAACTATCCGAGATCGTCCTCAGCCGTGACCTCAGGCTCGACCTGTTTCGCGCGGCAGCATAGCGCATCGGCTCAGGGTGAACAACCGCGAATCTGCTCCGGGTCACCTTGTCGGACCCAACCGTGTATGCTAAATTCGCCGGGTCCGATATTCGTGATGTCTACAGGAGACGCAAATGGCGAAATGGAATGCCCGAACCTGTCTGCCGGCGGTCGCACTGGCACTGATGCTCGTGGTCGGTACGGACGCCCTTGTGTACGCAGAGAAGGGAGACTGGGGATTCGGTACGGACGTGGGATTTATCAGCGGGACGACGAACAACACCGTGTTTGCGCTGAATTTTCAGGCCGACTACTACCTGACCAGGGAATTTTCAGTCGGGCCGATGTTTCAGTGGGTGCCGGCCGGCGATTTGAAGCAATACGCCTTTGCCGGTGCGGCCCGCTACCACTATCAGGTCAACAACAAGTTCAACATCGTCCCCTTCGCCGGCGTCGGCTTTATCCATGCCGATCTGGACAAAGGTGCCGGCTCCGCCCGCATCAACCGCAACGACACGAGCAGCTACATTCCGCTTGGCGTGTCGTTTGAATATCAGGTCAGTCCGAAGCTTGCCTTCTCGAACACGGTCATGCTGAACATGCATGACATTAACATGTCCCCCTCGCTGCAACGCGACACCACCAGCGTGTCGGTTCTTTTCGGCATGCGGTTCAATCCGTAAGCGATCGACCGCGGCGGCGGTTCTTTAGTGGTGCGCCCGGAGGGACTTGAACCCCCAACCCTCGGATCCGAAGTCCGATGCTCTATCCATTGAGCTACGGGCGCACGACGAGCAACCGATCAGCACCTGGTCTGCGAGATGGTCTGCATGATCACATCCGCGATTTCCGCGACGCTCTTGTGGTCGGTGGCGATGGTCTGATCGGAGGCGGCCTTGTACTTGGGTGTCCGTTCACGGAGGACGTCCTCGATTTCCTCTACGAAGGACTTGGTGCCAGTGAGCGATGGCCGCTGTGTATCCCCGCCGATGCGGCGGACGATGGTGGCGACCTCGGCCGTCAGCCAGAAGAGCATGCCGTTGGATTTGAAGCGGTCAGTATTCTCCTGTCGCAAGATCGCCCCGCCGCCCGTGTCGATGATGAGCTGATCCCTGCCGGCGAGTTCGCGGCAGACCTCCGATTCGAGGTCACGAAAATGATCCCAGCCGTGCTGCTTGACAATGTCCGGAATGGACTGACCGGCTCGCCGCACGACTTCGGCATCGGTGGAAATGAGCGTGCGGCCGGACCGTACGGCGAGCAGCTTGCCGACACTGCTCTTGCCGACCCCCCTGTAACCAATCAACACGATGTTCATGAGAAGCGGGATTCGAGGACTTTCCGCATGACATCAGCCGGCGCGTTCTGTTTTGTCCAGAGCTCGAACTGCCCGATGGCCTGGTTGAGGAACATTTCGATGCCGCGGATCGTCTTGCAGCCAGCCATTCTGGCGTCCGTGAGCAGCTTGGTGTCGAGCGGGTTGTAGACGATGTCCATTACGGTGAGATGGGGCTTCAGCAGCGCGGCCGGCACGGCGCTTTGATGCACGTTGGGATGCATGCCGAGCGGCGTACAATGGAGCAGCACTTTCGATTCGTCAATGGCGTGGCGTAATGCGTTGTCGGTGATCACGCCGTCCGTGACCTGCAGTGACGTCTTGGCCGTGAGGTCCTTTGCCAGGGCCTGCCGTTCTTTGTCGTCAATGCCAAGGAGCGTGAGGCCGCCCAGGCCCGTGCCGTTCGCCAGCGCGAAGGCGATGGCGCGCGCTGCCCCACCGGAGCCGAGCAGGAGCACCTTCTCACCTTTGAGGGCGGTGCCCGCCTCGGTCAGCGCGCGCCGCGCGCCGGAGGCGTCGGTGTTGGAGCCGATCAGCTTGCCGTTCTCGATGACAATGGTGTTCACTGCCCCAATGTTTCGGGCTGTCTGCTCGACTTCATCAAGAAGCGGAATGATGGCCACCTTGTGCGGGATGGTCACGCTGAAGCCGCGCAGATTGCCAAGGGCGCGGAGGCCCTTGATCGCCCCGGGCAGATCCTCGACCTTAAACGCGAGGTAAACGAAGTTCAGGCCGAGCTGCTCGAAGGCGGCGTTGTGGATGGCCGGGGAGAGGGAATGCTCGATTGGGTTGCCGAGCAGCCCGCACAACTGCGTGTGCGCGTTGATTTCCATGCTTATTTCTTGGCGATATTTTGCGCGACGTACTGGTTGCCCATCAAGAGATAGGTGACGGTGACGGCGTCACCGGCCTTTACATCCGTAAGGCTCTTTGCGCCGCCCTCAAATCGGGTCTTGCCGTCGATGACAAAGGTAAAGCGGGTGCCGTCTTTTTTTACGGCCAGCTTGCCGGCGGCCGCGTCCACTTTGAGGACGGTGCCGGGAAACGCGACAGGGGTCTGGGCAATCGCCGGCATACTGACAACACCAATGCACGTCGCCATCGTGAGAAGCAGAAGGAATCCGTATCGCAAATGCGCCATGGTCGATCTTTCCAGGATTGCATTCATCATTCGACGTTCAGACTTCACCGTTGTCAATGAGCCGTCATTCCGCCGTCTATCGGAATCACCGCTCCCGTCATCCACGACGATTCGTCGGAGGCCAGATACAGAATCAGCTTCGCGATTTCGGCCGACGTGCCCGGACGGCCGAGCGGATAGGCGGTCATGATCTGCGCCAGCGCGTCCTTGTTCTCGATCAAGTCCGAAGCCATCGGTGTGTTCACCAGGCCCGGACAAACCGAATTGCAGCGAATCTTCTGCGGCGCGTAGTCGATGGCCACGCAGCGCGTCAGCGTATCCAGGCCGCCTTTTGTCGCGCTGTAGGCGGCCAGCATGGGAAGACCGACCAGCGAGGCAACGGACGACACGTTGATGATCGAGCCGCTACCCGCCTTGAGCATCGCCGGCACGGCCGCCTTGGTCATGCGGTAGGAGCCGGTGAGGTTTACGCTCATCATTTCGTTCCACGTCGCCTCGTCCGTTTCGTGCAGCGGTTTGCCGAAGGTGAGGATGCCGGCGTTGTTGACCAGCACGTTCAAGGTACCGAACGCAAGCACGGCTTGGGCAACGGCATTTTGCGCGTGGGTCTCGTCGGTGACAGAGCCGGCCACGGCCAGCGCGCGGCCCTTGGCGTGCTCGATTTCCCTCACGATTGTTTCCAGTACGTCTTTGCGGCGTCCCGTCACGACGACAGCCGCGCCTTCCCGCGCAAACTCCCTGGCGCAGGCCGCCCCGATGCCGGTACCGCCGCCGGTGATCAGCGCGACTTTTCCCTTAAGGCGGCTCATGGCTCCAGTTCCTCTGGCTGCCGGTGCTGCTCCTCGTCCTCTGTCATGGGGATCACGCCGGCCTCCCCATGCTGCCAGAGGCCCGGCTCAACCTTCCGCGCCACGGTGAGAAAGCCGGAATGCGCCACCATCCGGTGGTCTGGCCGCACACTGCGCCCTTGCACGTTCCAGGTGCGCAACAGCGTCTCGAAGGTCTGGATCGGGCCGAAGACCGCCGCGCGCTCCAGCGCCTCGACCGTCTGCATGATCTGCGGCACTGTCGGCACGTAGCTGAGATACAACCCTCCCGACCGAAGCGCGGTGACCGCATGCGGAACGACGCGCCAGGGTTCTGGCAGATCCAGCACGAGTCGGTCGAAGGGACCGTCGCTGGCGTCAATACCCTCGTAGACGTCGCGTCTTCGCACCGTCAGATTCGGCACAGGGCCCAGATAGCGTTCGATGTTCGTCATTGCCGTGCGGGAGAAATCCTCGCGGGCCTCGTAGCTCACGACCGCACCCCGCTCGCCGACGGCCCGCAGCAGTGCCATCGTCAGGGCGCCGGAGCCGGTACCCGCCTCAAAGACGCGGGCCCCCGGATAGATATCGGCCCAGATCGTGATCATCGCCAGATCTTTCGGGTAGATCACCTGGGCGCCGCGCGGCATTTTCAGGACGTATTCGCTCAGTGTGGGCCGGAGCGCCAACATGCGCTTGCCTCGCGAGAGCGTGACGAGCGAGCCGTCGGCCTTGCCGATCAGCTCGTCGTGGGCGATGGTGTGGCCGCTCAATTGAAAAGTTTCGCCGGCCTTTAGCGTCAGGGCGTACTGCCGCCCCTTTTTGTCAACCAGATGGATGCGTTCGCCGTTCTGCAAATGACTCATGGCGGCCCATTCTAGGGGTCTCCTCCCTGCTTTGCAACTTGACGGCCGCGCACAAAAGAGCACAAAAACCAGCACCCCCCACTTGATTTTTTGGCTCTTCGACTTAAGTTTCTACTCTCAGACAGGCAAATAAACCGGCTGATTCGGAGCTGTCCTGGACACACAATGAGGTACCCACAAACCGTTGTAAAAATAGACTTTTTTATCCGAGAGGCTCGTATCTTTCAGGTCGGACAGGGTTCTAACGCTGTATGAAGGCGAAAATCGGCGGAGTGGATCTCACCACAAACCTGAGGACGGAGGTGCGGGGATGAAGAAAGACCTGGGCGAAGACACGGAGTTGATGGTGGAACAGGACGAGCAGGAAGCAGGCGACGTGCTCGAGCGAATTGAGCGGGGCGAGGCCGAATCGGAAACAAAGAGTGAGTCCACGGAGTCACCTGCCCGGGCGGCGGGGGGTCCCTTTGAACTGGAATCCATTTATTTTCGTTCGTTCGGCGAACGGACGCTGCTGACGCGCGAGCAGGAAGTGGCGCTGGCCAAGCGCATTGACGTGAGCAACCGGGCGATTCTGATCGCGCTGAAGGAAGTCACGACCGTCGGCGCGGCCATGCGCAAGACGGACGCGTTGCGCGAGGCGCTGCACGAGTTGCATCAGGTGCGCGGGTTGAGCGGGTTGTCCGCCACGGCGCTCGACCGGGCCGAGGTGGCGTTGCTGGGTGTGCTGCAGGCCGCGCGCGGGCCGGGCAAGGTGGCTGAGCAGCGGGTGAAGCAATTGAGCCGATGTCGCCGGCAAATCCGCGAAGCGCGAGTAGCGTTCGAGTGCGCCAAGGACGAGATGGTACGCTTCAACCTGCGCCTAGTCGTGGACATCGCCAAGCACTACAACGGCCGCGGGCTGGGCTTGCTGGATCTCGTGCAGGAAGGCAACATCGGCCTGATGAAGGCCACCGAGCGATTCCAGTACCGCAAGGGCTTCAAGTTTAGCACCTACGCGACCTGGTGGATCCGGCAGGGCATCACACGGGCGCTGGCCGATCAGTCGCGGACGATCCGGCTGCCCGTGCATCTGACCGAGGCGTCAAACAAGATTCAGCGTACGACGCGCCGGCTGGTGCAGAAGCTGGGCCGTCAGCCCCGGCTCGAGGAGCTCAGCCAGGCGTTGCACCAAAGCCCAGCGAAAATCCAGGAAACGGTGCAACCGTTTCAGGAGCCGGTGTCGCTGGACAATCCGGTGGGCGATGGCGACACGCAACTGGGCGATCTGATCGCGGACGGTGAGGCGCTGTTACCGGACTCGTATACGAACCGGATCGAGCAGGTTCGCGAGATTGACCGGATCCTGTCGACGCTGACGCCGCGCGAGCAGACGGTTATGAGGATGCGGTTCGGCATTGGGCAGGATGAGCCGTTCACGCTCGAGCAGGTCGGGCAGCAGCTGTCGGTGACGCGCGAGCGGATCCGGCAGATCGAGGCCAAGGCGCTCAAGAAACTGAAAGCGCCGGAGATCCGGGACATGTTTGCCGCAATCAAGTAAGCGGCGGACCGGAAGCGAACTGGAGAGGGCGGGGCGAAAGCCCCGCCCTTTTCGTTTGGGGTTGCAAAGCTCTTCCGACGGCCCGTTGATTATGCGACAATGCCGCGTCGAAAGGCAGACATATGCGGCCCAGTCAATCCATCAGGCTGCTGCTGTTTCTGGCGCTGACGGTTATCCCGACAGCGGGGGGGCACGCTCAGAACGGCACGCAGCCGGCCAAGCCGAAGGACATGACCGTCCCCGCCGTGGTCACGGCGGTGCGTCACTCCGTCGTCACCATTCTCACGCGCGGCGTGCCGCTCAATGCCGCGCCGCACAGCTCCCCGACCGGTTCCGGGTCCGGATTCATCATCGACAGCAAGGGCTACATTCTCACGAACAATCATCTGGTCGAGGGCGTGAAAAGCCTGGTCGTCGGTCTCTCGACCGGACGGCTCACGCCGGGCCGCGTGGTGGCGCGCGATTTTCTGCTCGATCTGGCAGTCGTGAAGATTTCCGCTCCGGATCTCGTCGCCGCGCCGCTGGGCGAGTCGTCATCCCTGCAAATCGGCGAGCAGGTCGTGGCCATCGGCAATCCCTTCGCGCTCAAGGGTGGCTCGACGGTGACGGTCGGTGTGGTGAGCGCCATGGACCGCTCCATCCTCGCGCCCAACAACGAAACGCTCTACGACCTGATCCAGACTGACGCGGCGATCAACCCTGGCAACAGCGGCGGGCCACTGGTGGACCTGTCCGGCCGCGTCGTCGGCATCAACACAGCGGTGGCACCGTCGGCGCAGTCCATCAGCTACGCGATCTCCATCGATGCCGCCTACCCGTACATTCAATCGATGTTGCTGCGGGGCATGGTGCTGCGGCCCGAACTGGGATTTGTTCCGATCACCGTGACGCCCAGCGTCGTGGCCAGTTTCAATCTGGACATCGACCGCGGCGTGCTCGCTGCTCAGCTCGATCCGTCCAAGCTCATCAGCAGGCTTGGCATACAGAGCGGCAACGTGATCACCGCCGTGGACAACCTCGAGATCTACAACATGGGGGACTTTTGGCACGCCTATCTCCGTCAGGGAGATAACAATCCCGCGCAGTTAACGGTGTTTGGGAAAAAAGGCTCCTTCACGATCGCGCTGCCGCGACAGCCGTCCCAGCCGGAGACACGATGAAGGTCCTGGAACGGCACACTGTCGGGGCTGCCGCGCTGGTTCGATACGATCGCCTCGACTATGACAAGGCCCGGGCATTGCAGAAGCGATTCGTGGACGAGCGGTGCAAGGGACAGCGTTCCGATACGCTGCTCCTACTCGAACACGGGCCGGTTTTTACCGTCGGCCGATCGGGCCGCGAGGAACACTGGGGTGGTGAGGCCGCCCTGCGTGCAACCGGCGTTCCCGTTCACCATGTCGAGCGTGGCGGCTCGATCACCTACCACGGCCCCGGTCAACTCGTCGCCTATCCCATTCTGAAGCTGACTAACTTCTGTGCCGGTCCCAAGGCCTATGTGCGCAAGCTCGAGGAGGTGCTCATCGGCACCCTGGCAACGTGGGGGATCGAAGGAAACCGTCTGGACAAGTTTCCCGGAGTCTGGGTCAGTCACAACGCACCGGCCAAGATCGCTGCCGTGGGCGTGCGGATCGAGCGCGGCATTACCATGCACGGGATTGCGCTCAATGTTGCGATGGATCTGGCCCCATTCGAACGGATTATTCCCTGCGGCATTGCCGGCTGCCGTGTGACATCGATGGAGAAAGTTATCGGACATCCGCTCGACATCGCTGCCGTGCACACACGCTTTGTGGATGAATTCGCTCGTGTCTTCGGAGTGAGCTGGACGGAGGGTACCTGATGGCACGATCGCCCGTTCACGAGATGGACAATCACACCTTCCGTCTAGCGGTCGCTCAGTTTGATCAGGCGGCGGAATTGATGGGCCTGGATCCCAATCTCCGGCAGCGGCTCAAGATGCCGGAGCAATCGCTGGTCGTCAGCGTACCAGTGCAGATGGACGACGGTCGTGTTGAGGTCTATACCGGCTATCGTGTCATTCACGATTCGTCGCGCGGACCATCGAAGGGCGGCATCCGGTTCCATCCGGACGTGAATCTGGGCGAAGTGGCGGCTCTGTCCATGTGGATGACGTGGAAGTGCGCACTCGCGGGCCTTCCCTACGGCGGCGCCAAGGGTGGCGTGCGGGTGAATCCCAAAAAGCTTTCGCGCGCAGAACTTCAGCGGCTTTCGCGCCGCTACGCAGCGGCAATCCTGCCTTTCATCGGACCGGACAAGGATGTGCCGGCCCCGGACGTCGGCACCGATGCGCAGATTATGGCCTGGATCATGGACACCTACAGCATTCAGGTGGGCTATGCTTCGCCCGGTGTCGTCACCGGCAAGCCGCTTTCCATAGGGGGCAGTCTGGGTCGCGAGGAGGCTACCGGCCGCGGCGTCGTCTATGTGACGTTAGAGGCGATGAAACAGTTGAAGCTCACGGCGTCAAAATCTACGGTCGCCATTCAGGGATTCGGCAATGTCGGCTCGCACACGGCGCGCATCATGCACGAGACGGGCGCCAAGGTGGTGGCGGTGAGCGACGTCAATGGCGGACTGTACAATGCGAAGGGACTAAACGTGCCCACACTGCTGACCCATTACAAACAGGGCCAGTCGCTGCGCGACCTCAAAATGGGCGACTGGGTCACCAACGACGAGCTGCTGCAACTTGAGTGTACGGTGCTGGTGCCCGCTGCGCTCTCCGAGCAGATCACGAAGAAGAATGCCCCCAAGGTGCGCTGCAAAATTCTCGTGGAGGGCGCCAACGGTCCGACAACGCTGGACGCTGATGAGATCCTGATCGACAGAGGCGTTTTCATCATTCCGGACATCCTGGCCAATTCAGGTGGCGTGATCGTGTCCTACTTCGAATGGGTGCAGGACGTGCAGCGGTTTTTTTGGAAGGAATCGGACATCCAGGAGCGGCTGCAGGAGATTATCACGGCCGCATTTCATCGCACGCTGGACTTTTCCAGGCAGAAGAAATCCACGATGCGCATGGCGGCACTGATGAGCGGCATCGATCAGGTGGCGCAGGCGCATCTTGCCCGCGGGCTGTATCCGTGAAAAGTAAAGCGTAAGGTTCCAGGAGTGAGGCCAGGAGTCCGGGAGAGAAAATTCTTCATGCTGCACCGTTCATGCCGCACCAGTCCTTAATAGTTCATGCTGACACTTGCTGGGCCTCTTCTCATCAGTTTGCTGTGGCTGGCGCACGGAGTGCTGTTGGTCGCGGCGCCGGGCTGGTGGCGCGAGCGGCTCGTGCGGGCCATGGCCGATCCCTTCACGCGGTTTCTGATTTTGCAGGGCACAGGACTGTCCGGCGTCTTTCTACTGCTGGCATCTGCTGAGCCGCCGCGCGACTGGTTTTGGGTGACCATCGGGGCCATCGTGACGCTCAAGGGGCTCGTCCTGCTGGGTCTGCGCGAAACGACCCGCAACCGAGTGATGCAGTGGTGGCAGGCCTGGCCGGACTGGTCGCTGCGGGTGTCCGGTTTCCTAGTCGTAACCCTAGCCATGCTGCTGGCTGTTCATGGATGGAGTCGGGGGTGACAGTGGAATTGCGCACGGTCTGGGACCGGCATCGGGCGGCTGCCTGGCCGAAATTTTCCAGCCCGGATGAAGGCGTGCTAATGACGCTCGACACCGTCATCAGCGGGTGCGCAACCTATTACTTGGACGAACAAATGTTGGACGGCCAACGCGTGGCGATGCTGGAGCAGTGCTTGGCTGATTTGGACGGGGTTCTCTCCGGCGTGCCGGAGGAAGCCGGCGAGTATTTTATGCGCCTGCGCATCCTCGCCGACCTCCTGCTCAGCGCTACTCGGCGCTCCTGACCGAACATGTCTCGGGGCGCTTTCGCGACGATAGACTTCATGGCCCCCCGCAGACCAGGCAGTTCTCTCTTCTCCGGCTGGGGCTCCTTGAAGTGAGCAGCGCCTGATCCGTCGTCTGCGCGCCAATGCAATCGGCGTGTCCTTGCAACGGCATTAGGCGTCCGATAGAATGCGAATGTATTTTTTTATCATATTGGGGGGGGCATGACGATTAGACACAGACTGTTCACGCTTGTTGGATTGGGCATGGCTGCCCTGTTGAGCACGACGGGGCTGCTCTGGGCCGAACCATACGAGTTGAGCAGGAACGACGTGATGGATCCCAAGAGCATCAAGAGCACGGACGTGACGCTCTTCGGCATCAAGCTGGGCGACACGGAAGCCAAAGCCTACGATCTGCTGCTCAACGAGAAGATTGCCGGCGTGAAGCCCGAACAGGAGGGCACGTTTCTGCTACTCCTGGACGCGCGCAAGCCGACGGGGCCCATGGCCGGCGTCCGCTTGATGGACGGCAAGGTCGACCTGATCTTCATCAGCAACCGTTTTGCCTACAAGGTGCGCGGAATTTTCCGGAACGTCCTCAACAGCGAAAGTCCTGAGGACATCCGCAAGTTGCTGGGCAGGGAAGATTGCGGCGACGAGAATGTGATGGGTGCGGCGATGAACTACGCCAAACAGGGCGTGCTCATCAATTACTTGGGCAAGGACGTCAACATCGAATTCACGCCGCCCGGCGGCTGCTGAGCGGCAGCCAGGTTCTCCGCCCAATAAATTTCCCGCCCTCCGCAGCACGCCGGAAGGATTTCTGCTCCATCAGTTCCGCACACAATGCGATCGTGCTGGCTAGTTGACAGACTGCAAGCCCTGGCGGAGTAGCGTGGACGCAGTGTCCCACCGGCGGTTGGCGTGGAGCAGCACGAGTAGCACTTCCTTCCCGTTCTGCGAGGCTTTGAGGACAACACACCGTCCGGCCTTCGATGTGAATCCGGTCTTAATGCCCTCGATCCCAGGCATGCGCCCCAGCAGCCGGTTGGTGCTGCGCAGCGGGTAGGAACGGTTGGCGTTAAGGGGAAAGATCATGTCGAATTCGCGGCGGACGAGCTGGCGGAACGTGGGATCCTGCATGGCAGCTTCGCTGAGCGTGGCCAGATCCGCGGCTGTCGTGTAGTGAGTTGGCCCGTCGAACCCGCAGGCATTCTCGAAGTGTGTGTCCAATAGACCCAGACGCCTGGCCTTTTTGTTCATCATCGCCGCAAACATCTCTTCCGACCCCCCGACATGCTCGGCGGCCGCAAGGCAGGCGTCGTTGGCCGAGGTAATCAACATCGCCTTCAGGAGATCCTCGAGTCGGAATGTATACCCAGGACGGAGACGCAGGTGAGTTTTTCTGGCGGATGCCGCCTTCCGGCTCACCGTGACGACATCGTTCAGCTGGCCGTACTCCAGAATGACGAGGGCCGACATGATTTTCGTGAGGCTGGCCGGTGCCACGCGCCGGTTCGCGCCGACTTCGTATAAAGTGCGGCCCGTGGACAAATCTTTCAACAGGATGCTCTGGGCCTTTGTTCGCTGATGTCGAAAGACGGAGAGAGACCGGATATCGTCGGGGTCGTTACCGACGGCTGCAAAGCTAGCCCCAGGTCCGTGGGTGGCTAGCGCCACCGGTGTCCAGGCGAACGCGCCGATCAGGCCGCTCGCCGCGACCAGGGCCATCCGTACAATCGTGAAGCGTATCGAGGGTGGGACGGTCATGCGGCGTGGAAGACTCTCACAGCGAGATGGGCTCGCGGATTTTCGCGCCGCGCCAGCCATTGTCGATCACTTTGTGGAAAAAGCGGAGCAGGTCGGCGAGATCCAGCCAGAACCCGCAGTTCAGACAGCGCGCATAGAGCCGCCGGCTCAGTAGCGTATAGTGCCGCTCAACCATCATATGTCCGTTGCATTTCAGGCACTTCATGGGGCGCTCGTTTCATCATCTGAGCCCATCTAACCGACTGAAAACGCTAGCGTAGTTGCGGTTGTACTAGGAGCGATCAGTTCTGTCAAGTGACCGGCACACGAATCATCCTCTCTCGATTAAGAATGGGCTGGCGCGGTAACCTTCAGTCCGCGATGAAGAAAAATGGAGATGCTGCCGGCCCCATTGTTGACGACCGCCAGGCCGGGCTCCCCCAGCACTTCCTTCTTGAGCATGAGCGGTGTGATGGCGAAGGGGCCCGAAGCGACGCGGTAATTGCGGGGTGGGTAGTGGAACGTACCGTCGCCACGTCCAAACAGAATCGAAAGGTTGCCTGACTGGATGTTGACGATGGCGACGTCCGTAGCCCCATCGCCATCGAAATCGCCGGCCGTGCCGCCGACCGGCCCGGCATCCGCACCGGATTCCTTGCCGTCCTGAAACGTCCCATTCCCGCTTCCCAGAAAGACGACAAAGCTGTCGCGCTCCCCGTTGATGACAAGCAGGTCGGTCTTCCGGTCGCGGTTGAAGTCGGCGAAGGATACCCCCAGCGGGCTCTTGCCGGTCTTGTAATCCACAGGATCACGGAAACTGCCATCGCCGTTGCCGGTCCAGACGGTGACGGCATTGCTCATCGGCCCGCCGTTCGTGACGAGCAGGTCGAGCCGTCCATCGTGGTCGAGATCGGCGACGGCAATGGAAGTCGGTGTGTCACCGTATTCGTACCGGGGGCCCGGCGTGAAGGTGCCGTCGCCGGCCCCCAGAAAGATGGCGATCTTGTCGTTGCGCAACGCCACGGCTAGATCGGGCTTCCGGTCCCCGTTCAGATCGCCGGCCGCAATCGACACTGGCGTCCGCTGGACCGGGTAGCGGTGCCCCTCAGCAAACCGCCCGTTCAGCAATCCAAGAAAAAGGACCACCTGGTCGCTGCCGGCGCAGGCCACGGCGATGTCTGTCTGCCCGTCCCCATTGTAGTCATACAGGGCGAGGGCCCGCGGTTCCACGCTGACCAGCAGCCGCTGTTGTTCCTTGAAGCTGCCGTCCCCGTTGCCGAACAGGATGGACAGGGAATCGTCGCCGATATTGGTCGTGATGAGATCGGTCACCCCGTCACGATTAAAGTCGGCCGTTGTGACCGAGGTGGGGTTCTTCCCAACCGGATAGGTGGCAAACAGATAGAAGGGATCGGGCGGCGTGAAGGGCTCGCGCTCAGGGCAGCCGGTCATGGCCGGGATCCCGGCCAGCAGGAGCAGGCCCAGCAGGAGTGCCCTCCGGGATGCCGGCCGGTAGTGCGTGGGCGGGCGATGTGTCACGGAATCCGGCTCCTTGTCCAGCGCGGCTGCGGAGCCGAGCGGACCCAGTATAGCGGGGGCCTGAGGAGGTCCGCAATGGTTGCCTCCGCCTTTCGGGAAGGCATTTCCCTCTGGCAGAATAAGGAATGACTAGGCTACAATGGCCACCGTTGAGCAGATAGGGTGGCGCGGATATCCATCACGTTCAAGAGGTAGAGGGGATCATGGCGGAGAAAGTGAAAGTTCCATTGACCATGTATGGCATCGCGGAAGTCCTCAAGTGGTGCATCGACCGGAACAAGGGACGGGTGCCTGGCGTGGATACCGACGGTTTCAAGAAAATGCAGGCCCTGCTGGCGGAGCGTCCGCAGGGCGGCGACTATTTCCTGCTGGATCAGTTCTGGAAGAAGTCGGTGACGCTGGAATTGACGCCGGAGGAAGTTGCGACGATCGACCGCTGCCTCTACGATATCCCTAACTTCGACAACGAGCCGTTACCGCAGATCAGACATAAGTTTTGGCCCGGCCAGGTCGCCACCCACTGACCGAACGCTGACAAAGTTCACCAGCTGCGTTCTCGCATCCCGTCCATAGCCCCGCCCGCCCCACCAAGTCGGCATCGCGGGCGGACGCAGCGCTCCGTGTTCGTCACGCCGTGCGCCCTCCGACGCCCCCTCGCTCTAAACAGTTTGCCGCGGTTGTCTGCTCGCTGCGGTCTTGCCAGGAAACAGCACGCCTCTCCGCGTGTGCGGGGGCAGTTGTGCGATTAACTTTTTGAGCATCCGGGCGGGAACGTCTGAACACTGCGTCTATAGCGAGCCGTCGCCCTTGAGATAACGACGGAAACGGTCCATGAGGTCCGCCCCGAGGGTCCCGCCCTCAGGCTTGTGAGCGTCGGGATCCTTGAAGTGTTGACGGATTTCCTTGAGGCGCTTGTCTGCCTGCTCGTTCCCCTTCAACCGCTTCGTCTTTTCCAGCGCCGTGTCGAAGGCATCGAAAGTCAGCTGATTGTAGCCGAACGAACGGATCCGCTTGACGGCCTTCATCATGGCTTCGTTGCGGAACGTCGTTAAGTGGTCCGAATCGATTTCTTTCAGGCCCAGCTTGCGCGCCCGCCGTTCGGCAGCCTTGCGGATGCCGCTTCGGACGAAATCCGGCGAGGTCTGCAGGCGTTTCCAGGCCTCGTCGCTCCATGCCATCCGTTCCTGAGGCGCATCCCACAGGTGCGCGAGCGCCGCCTCGTCAATTTTCGTGAGGCCTTTTTCGCGGGCGAGGTCCTCGGTGTCACGGCGGAGCATCTGGGAGACGAAATCCATCGCGATCGGCGGGGATTGCCCAATCTTGTCGTGCAGCCGTGCCTGTGCGCCGTCGGTCCACTCCATTGGCGGACGGGCTGCTTCCTGCACGTCCCCCAGTGCCTCAACCTTTTCGAAGAGCTCAATGTTGACTTCCATATGTCCGCCTTCGCGGGCCAGCTCCTCGGCGATCTGGCGGATCATACCGCGCATGAATTCCGGCACCGCCTCAAGGCGTTCGCGTGCGGCGGCTGTCCACGGCAGGCGCCCCGCGGCCATGTCTGCGGCCGCGGCAGCCATTCCGGCTGAGCCACCCATGCCGCCCATCATCTGGCTTTTAAATTGGTCAAGGAGCGGGCCAGTGATCTCGGTGTGGCCCAGCTCGCGCGCCTTTTTCTCGGCGAGCCTCGTCACCATGCCGCGCAGAAACACCGGCGCGCGCTCCATGCGTTGTAGCGCCTCGTCGGTCCAGACAATCGCGGCCCCGGCGGACTTGTCGTGTGAATTGGATGTGCCCACGGTGATACTACTTGTTTAACAGTTCCTTGAGTTCTTTTCCAGCTTTGAAGAACGGCACCTTTTTAGCTGGGACGGCCACGGTCGCCCCGGTTTTTGGGTTGCGGCCCTCCTTCATGCGCCGGCTCCGCAGCCGGAAGCTGCCGAAGCCACGGATCTCTGTCTTGTCGCCACGGTGGAGCGAATCGCGCACACCGTTGAACATGGTGTTGACGACGACCTCGGCCTGACGCTTCGTCAGGAGCGTGACCTGTTCCGACACCTTTTCGATGATCTGCGCTTTGGTCATGGCTGACTCCCTTCTTACGCCCGCTTAGAACGCCATCAGATACTTGAGTTGGATGCCTGGCCGCATGTCGAGTTTTGGCAAGAGACCCTGCACGCTGCTGTCGATGATGTCCCTAATAGAAAACCGCTTTTTCGGGTTGACTACCGCGGGCTCCCCTTCAATGCCGACCATCTCCGCGGCGATGCGGATAGCGTCGTCCAGGTCGCCCAACTCGTCCACCAGTTTGGCGTCCACCGCCTGCCGGCCGGTGAAGATGCGCCCGTCGGCCAGCGGCCGTACGTCCTTAACGCCCAGCGACCGCCCTTCTGCCACAGCCTCGATAAACTGCTCGTGCACGTCGTCCATAACAGATTGGAGAATCCTGCGCTCCTCCGGGTTCATCTTCCGAAACGGCGAGCCGACGTCCTTGTAGCGCCCACTCTTGATGACCACGCCCTCAACGCCGACCTTGTGAAGGAGGCCTTCCAGGTTGACCATTTCCATGATCACGCCAATGCTGCCCGTCAGTGTGCCGGGATTGGCGACGATCCGGTCGGCCGCCGCCGCGATGTAATAGCCGCCCGATGCGGCCACCGTGCCCATGGAGGCCACGACTGTCTTGTTCTGCTTGGTCCGCACCCGCTGGACCGCGTCGTGGATTTCCTGCGACGGGACGACGCCGCCGCCCGGGCTGTCGATCCGCAGGACAATGGCCTTGATCGAGGAGCTGTCCCCAAACCGTTTCAGTTCCGAGACGGTGTCCTTCGAGTCCAGGATCACGCCCTCGACGCGCACCAGTCCGATGCGGTCCTCACCCGGCATGTCCAGGTCCGAGAACAGTGCATTGCCTACGAGCAGTAGCACGAGCCCGCCAAGCGCCCACCAGAGCAGGCGCCGCCCGGGCTTTTTGGCTGGCGGGGTGGTGGTGACGTCATCCGTCATGGTTTACTCCGGCCGCTCAGTTGTCGTCCCGCTCGCGCTTCTTCGTCTTCTTCGCCGCGCGTCCGAGGCTCTGGTCCACCGCGCCCTGCGACGAGTGGTACTCGTCCATCTGCCGGCGGTCCGAATCCATCTGGTGCTCGCGAAGGCTCAGCGCGATTTTGCGCTCCTCGCGGTCCACCTTGATGATCTTTGCCGTGACGTCGTCCTGCGGTTTGAACTTCTCCTCCAGGCGCGCCGGAGGCTGGAGATTGGCCTCGCTGATGTGGATCAGTCCCTCCACGCCGCCTTCCAGTTCGACAAAGGCACCGAAATCGGTCAGGTTCGACACCTTGCCGGTGACGCTGTCGCCGACCTTATAGCGCTCGGGTATGTCCACATCCCACGGATCGCGGGAGAGTTGCTTGTAGCCCAGCGACAGGCGCTCCTTCTCCTTGTCGATCCGCAGCACGACCGCTTCGACAGGCTGCCCCTTCTTGAACAGCTCCGACGAATGCTTGACGTGCTTCGTCCACGACATGTCGGAAATGTGGATCAGGCCGTCGATACCCTCGTCTAGGCCCACGAAGGCGCCGAAATCGGTGAGGCTCTTCACCTTGCCCTGGATGCGCGTACCCACCGGGTACTTCGATTCCACCATGTCCCAGGGATTCGGGGCGGTCTGTTTCATGCCGAGAGAGATTTTGCGGTTGCCCGGGTCAATGTTGAGCACGGCCGCCTCGACCTGGTCGCCGACGGAGACCAGGCGCGACGGATGCCGCACTTCATGCGACCAGGACATCTCGGAGACGTGCACGAGGCCCTCGACACCCGGCTCCAGCTCGATGAAGGCGCCGTAATCGGTCAGGCTCACGACCTTGCCCTTGACACGCGCGCCGATCGGGTACTTGGCGGCGACGCCGGTCCAGGGATCCGCACCCTTTTGCTTCTGGCCGAGTGAAATGCGGCCGGTCTCCCGGTCATATTTTAGGACGATGACCTCGACACGGTCGCCGACCATGAACATTTCCGACGGATGGCCCACGCGGCCCCACGACATGTCGGTGATGTGCAGGAGGCCGTCAATGCCCCCCAAGTCGATGAAGGCGCCGTATTCCGTGATGTTCTTCACCATGCCCTGCACGAGCTGACCTTCCTTGAGGTTGGCCAGCGTGGTCTGGCGGCGCTTGTCGCGCGATTCCTCCAGCAGCACGCGGCGCGAGACGACCACGTTGCCGCGGCGTTGGTTGATCTTGATAATCTTGAGCGGGAAACTCTTGCCGACAAGGCCGTCGAGGTCGCGCACGGGATGCAGGTCGATCTGCGAGCCCGGCAGGAACGCTTTCACGCCGATGTCCACCATCATGCCGCCCTTGATGCGGGAGAGGATCTTGCCGTCCACGACGCGTTCCTCGTTGTGGGCCTTCTCCAGGTCCTCCCAGACCTTCATCTTGTCAGCTTTTTCCTTGGAGAGGATCAGGTTGCCGTCGGCGTCCTCCCGCTCCTCGATGTAGACTGTCAGGCGGTCGCTCACCTTCAGGCCCTGCAGTTCCTCGCTGTTGAACTGCTCGGCGGGGATGATCCCCTCGGACTTGTAGCCGATGTCCACAACGACGCGGCCGTGTCCGATCGCCACGATCCGGCCCTCGATAATCGTCCCCTCCTCAAAATTTCGGAAGGTTTCCTCGTAGAGCGCGGCAAGCGCGTTCCGATCCATCTGGTCTCCCGTGTGCTTAGCTGCGGTGCTCATAGTGCTAATACCAACCTTTCGCGAACGTCCGGCTTCCGCCGGGTGCTGATGATAAATGTCCGCCCGTCTCACTCAGCATTGCGAGAGGGGGCGGGTGCCCGGTATTCCGGGCGTTCGGCCGGCGGGGGGACCTGCCCCAGCTCGGCAATACGGGCCATGACGGTCCGGCCCACGTGCTGATAGAACTCTTTCCCCTCCAGTTTCGTGACAGCGTCCGAAAAATCAATCGGTGCCCCGAATGTAATTCCAACCGGCTTGAACGCCAGCCGCCGCGCGCCGATCGGCAACACGTCCCGCGTGCCCGACAAATACGCGGGGACCACCGGGCAGCCGGTTTCCGCCACGATCATCCCGAGGCCAGGCCGGCCCGGCCTCAACTGTCCGTCCGGAGTGCGTGTGCCCTCGGGGTAGATCACGACGACCTTGCCTTTGCGGATCAGGCGGATCGCCGTGCCGAATCCGTTCCGGTCCAGCCGGTCCAGCCGAATCGGAATCCATCCCAGCCAGCGCAGGATCGGCCGCAGGACGGGCAGGAACAAATCCTGCCGGCCTAGATACCACATGCGCCGCCGGAGGCCGATTCCCGTGAAGGGAATGTCGACGTAGCTCGCATGGTTTGCCGCGATCAATACGCCGCCACCTGGGACAAGCTCACGCCCCGTGGCCCGATAACAAAAACACAGCCGCCCCAGCGTGCTGACCACAAGCCACAGGATGCCGTAGGCGACATTGCTCACAGCTTCGTGGCGATCGTCGCGAGCATCCGTGCCAGCACCTGTTCGACCGTCAGCGACGAGGAGTCGATTTGCTCCGCGTCTGCCGCAGGTGCCAGCGGGGCCAGGGCGCGCGACCGGTCGCGCTGATCCCGCGCCTCGATCTCCTGCTGGGTCTGCGCCAGTCCCGCTGCGTTGCCCGCCCCCGTCAAATCCTGCTGCCGGCGTGCCGCACGGGTACTGACGTCGGCGTCGAGAAAAAATTTCGCCTCGGCCCCGGGGAACACCCGCGTGCCGAGATCGCGGCCTTCCGCCACCACGCCACCGCGCTCCGCCACCCGTTGCTGAACCGGCAGCAGCCACTCGCGCACGGTCGGGAGCGCCGACACCTTTGAGGCCAGCGTGCTGATGTCCGGCGTTCGGATTTCGGCCGTGATGTCTGTGCCGTTCACCGTCACGCGCACCCCGTCGCGGTGCTGGTCCATCATGACCTGCGTGGCTGGGAGCAGCGCGGCCACCGCCTGCTCGTTCCCGGGATCCACGCCCGCCGCCCGGACTCTCCAGGCAACCGCCCGGTACAGGGCGCCCGTGTCCAGATACAAATATCCCAGCTTCGTCGCCAGCTGCCGCGCCACCGTGCTCTTGCCCGCTCCCGCGGGGCCGTCAATCGTTACAATCAGTCGCCGCCCCACAGTGCGCGGCGTCGGCGTATCGGTCCGGGGGGCGCTGATTGTCGTCCTCAACGTGTGCCCAACAATGTCGAGAGCACGGAGTCGAATTCAGGGAACGACGTGTCGATGCAGGCCGTGTCCTGAATGGTCGTCTCGCCCTCCGCCACCAGTGCGGCAATGGCCATCGACATGGCCACCCGGTGATCCCCGTAACTGAGGCAGGAGGCGCCCTTCAGCCGCCGGGTATTTTTGCCTCGAAGCCCTTGCACAATCAAGCCGTCTTTTGTCTCGGAGATCGCCGCGCCGACCTTTTTGAGTTCCGCTGCCATGGTGGCGATCCGGTCGCTTTCCTTGACCCGCAGCTCGGCCGCCCCGCTGATGACGGTTTCGCCTTCTGCCAATGACGCCGCCACGCACAGGATGGGGAATTCATCAATTGTCTGGGGAATCCGGTCGGGCCCGATCGTGATGCCACGCAGCGCCGACGGTCGTACGCGGAGATCCGCCACCGGCTCACCAGCTTCTTCACGCCGGTTCAGCACATCAATTTTGGCGCCCATCTCAATCAGTACGTCCAGGATACCGGTTCGCGTCGGATTGACACCGACGTTCGTGATCGTGACGTCTGAGCCCTCGACCAACAAAGCCCCCACGATGAAGAAGGCTGCGGCTGACAGATCGCCCGGGACGACCATTGACTTCCCCTGCCAGCCGAGCGAAGGACGGCCCTGAATGGAAACGGACGTTGCGTCTTCTTGCATCGGAATGCCGAAGTGGCGAAACATTCGCTCTGTATGGTCGCGCGAGGCACGTGGCTCGCGCACGCGTGTGATCCCTTCGGCGTAGAGGCCAGCCAACAACAGCGAGGACTTGATCTGCGCGCTTGCCACTGGCGATTGATAGTCAAGGCCGCGCAGACGGCTGCCCGTGATCGCCAGTGGAGCCAATTCACCGCCCTTGCGGCCAGCAAGGGTTGCGCCCATCTCGCGTAGCGGTTTGACCACGCGACCCATCGGCCGCCGGCGAATGGAATCGTCGCCTGTCAAAATTGTGAAAAAGTCCTGGCCCGCGAGTACACCGGCCAGCAGGCGGATACCCGTGCCAGAATTACCGCAATCAATAGGCTGCGCCGGCTCAGTTAGACCCCAGAGGCCCTTGCCGCACACGCGCAGTTGGTCGGGACGCTCGTCGATCTGGATACCCATCGTTTGGAAGGCGCGCATCGTGTTCAGACAATCTTCGCCGCGACAGTACGCCGCAATCGTGCTCTCGCCCTCAGCCAGCGAGCTCAGGATGATGGCGCGATGCGTGATGGACTTGTCGCCGGGGACGGTGATCGTACCCTTCAACGGTCCGCGCGGTGTGATGGTGAGAGACGCCATGTGGGGCTATCAGGAGTTGAGTTTTTCGCGGACCTGCTTAGCCCGCTCCAGTTCGCGTTCGATGCCGGCTCCATCCCCGGCCTTGATCAATCGTTTGAAGTTCTGCAATTGCTGCTCGAACAACTCGATCTGCTCGACAATGTTCTCGCGGTTCCAGACGAAGATGTCGCGCCACATTTCGGGCGAGCTGGCCGCGATCCGCGTCGTGTCTCGCAACCCTCCGCCCGAATGGGCCTTCAGATCGAGAGCGGGCGTCGTTTTCTGTACTTCAATCAGCGCGTTGATGAGTGCAAAGGCCGCCACGTGCGGCAAATGGCTGACGGCACCAAGCACTTTGTCGTGCACCAAGGCCGCCATCGTAATGACGGTGGAGCCCGCGGCTTCCCACATGGCGCGGATCGTCTGCAAGGCCTGCGCGTCCGTCTGCGTTGTCGGCGTCACGATGCAGCGCGCGCCCTTGAACAGGGTCGGCGAGCCGGCGGCGACGCCGGTTTTTTCCTTGCCGGCGATTGGATGCGCGCCGACGAAGCGGACGTTCGTCGGTAGTAACCGCTCGCACAGTTCCACCAGCGTGCCCTTGACGCTGCCGACGTCGCTGACGATGCAGCCAGGTTTGAGCGAGGCGCCCCATTCCTTGAGATGTCGCTCGTAGGTATCGACAGGCGTGGCAAGAATGACGAGGTCGGCGTCGCGTACGCCCGCTGTCGCGTCAGAGACATAGCGGTCGATGGCACCCAGCTCGACGGCGGTCTTGAGATTTTCCACCCGCCGGCCCACGCCGACGATCGTGCCCGCGAGGCCGTCCTGTTTAAGGATCATCCCCAGCGAGCCGCCGATGAGGCCGACGCCGATGATGGCCACCTGATTGAAATACACGGGCGCGTTCGGCCGGGGAGCCGTGACGGAGGCGGAGTTGCCGAGCAACTGGGACATAGAGCTCAGACTTCCCGTCCGACCGCCTCAGCAATTTTCTTGATGTCCTGCATCAGGTCCCTGAACTTGCTGGGCTTGATGGACTCCTCGCCGTCGCACAGCGCGCATTCCGGATTCGAGTGTACCTCGATCAGCAGGCCGTCGGCGCCTGCGGCGATCGACGCCTTGGACATGGGGGCGACGAGGTTCCACTTGCCGGTGGCGTGGCTTGGGTCCACGATAACCGGCAGGTGTGACAATTCCTTCAACGTCGGGATGGCCGAGAGGTCAAGTGTGTTGCGGTACTGTGTCTCGAAGGTGCGGATGCCGCGCTCGCAGAGCATGACGTTCCGGTTGCCGCGGGACATGATGTACTCTGCGGACAGCAAAAACTCCTTGATTGTTGCGGAGAGACCGCGCTTGAGTAACACGGGCTTGTCGTAGGCGCCGACTTCCTTAAGCAACTCGAAGTTCTGCATGTTGCGCGCGCCGATCTGGATGATGTCGGCCTTCTCGAGAAACAGCTCGATGTCGCGCGTGTCCAGAATTTCGCTGATCACCGGGAGGCCGGTCTTCTTCCGTGCTTCAATCAGATAGTCGAGCCCTTCGCGACCCAGGCCCTGGAAGGAATAGGGCGAGGAGCGGGGCTTGTAGGCGCCGCCGCGCAGGATGCTCGCCCCCCCGGACTTCACTTCCTGGGCGATGCCGACCGTCAGTTCCAGCCGCTCTACCGCGCAGGGGCCAGCCATGATCGCCAGCTTCTTGCCGCCGATCTTGACGCCGCCGATGTCTATGACCGTGTTCTCCTTGCGGAACTCACGGCTGACCAGCTTCCACGGTGCCAAAATAGGCAGGACGCTCTCCACGCCCGGCAGAGCGATAAGCGGCTGATTTTGGAGAATCCGGTCGTCGCCGATGACGCCGATGATTGTCCGCTCCTGCCCGTGCGAGACGTGGGATTTCAGCCCCAGTTCTTGGAGGCGTTCCATAATGTGCTCGATTTCCGTTTCCGTGACCTCGGGTTTCAACACGATAATCATGGCAGCTTGACCCTTCCTTTCATTGCCGACCGAGAACTGCTTGCAGTGCCTGCAGGAATTGTCGGTTTTCTTCCGGCAGTCCAATGGTGACGCGTATCCACGACCCGTGAATGTGACGGACGATGACGCCCTCGCGCAGCAGCGCCTCGAAGACCGCGCGGCCGTCGCGGTTGACGTCAAAACAGAGAAAGTTCGCCTCGCTGGGGTACGGCTGGAAGCCGTGCGCCGCAAGCCCCTCCCGCACGAAGGCCATTTCCGCGTGGTTGAGTGCACGGCTCTTCGCCACGTGCTCCTCGTCCCCAAGCGCTGCCAGCGCCGCGCGTTGCGCGAGACTGTTGGCGTTAAACGGCGGCCGCACGCGGTTGAGGTAGTTTGCAATCTCCGTCGTCGTGAGGCCGTAGCCGATCCGCAGGCCCGCCAGGCCGTAAATTTTTGAGAACGTCCGCAGCACGATCGCGTTCCGCTTCCGCTTCACGTAGCCGAGGGTATCCGGAAATCGCGGATCGCAGGCGTAGTCGACATACGCTTCGTCAAAGACCACGATCACATGGTCCGGCACCTTCGCCATGAGCGTTTCGACATCAGTCGCGTTCACCATTGTGCCCGTCGGATTGTTGGGGTTGCAGACGAACAGCAGTTTCGTGCGAGGCGTGACAGCCTTCGCCATAGCGGCCAAATTGTGGCGGCCGTCCTGCAACGGTACAATGACGGCCTTGCCATGCGCGGCGGTCACCTCCATTTGATAAATGACGAAGGTGTTGTCGGCGAGTACGGCTTCGTCCCCGGGCGCGAGAAAGGCGCGCGCCAGCATGCCGATGATTTCGTCGGAGCCGTTGCCAAGGAGCACCTGGTCAAGCGCCACCTTCCAGCGGTCGGCAAGGGCCGTTCGTAGCTTGAAGGCGCCGCCGTCCGGATAGCGGTGCAGCGTCGCAGACGACTCGGCGAGCACGGCCAGCGCCTTGGGCGAGGGCCCGAGCGGGTTCTCGTTCGAGGCTAGCTTGACGATCTTCGAGAGTCCCAGCTCGCGCTGCAGTTCGTCGATCGGCTTGCCCGGTACGTAGGGCGAGAGCGACTCAATATCGGGATGAACTTTGATTGTCATCAACGTGTTACTTGCATCTTGTTTTGCACTTCACGCACAACGCGTCACGTTTCTCAACTGTGGGCGGGGTACGATCCAAGAATTTTCATGAACAGGCATCGGCTCTTGATTTCATCGAGCGCTTTTTTGACTCGCTCCTCCTCCGCGTGGCCTTCGACATCCACGAAGAAGATGTATTCCCAGGCCTTGCGCCGAGACGGCCGCGATTCGATCTTTGTCATGTTGAGTCCGTGTGAGGCAAACGGGCGCAGCAAATCGTAGAGCGCGCCGACCTTGTCTTTGACCGACAGCATCACCGACGTCTTATCCTTACCCGTACGCTCAGGAGCTGTCTTCGACAGGATCAGGAAGCGGGTGAAGTTGTTGATGTTATCCTCGATCCGCGCCTTGACCACCGTCAGACCGTAGAGCTGTCCGGCCAGTTCCGACGCAATGGCGGCGGAGGACGCCTCCGTTTTGCACAACTCGGCCGCGCGCGCCGTGCTCGTTACTTCCGAAACTGGCACGTTCGGCAGATTCGTCTCCAGCCAGTTCCGGCACTGGGCGATAGCGTGCGGATGCGAGTAGATCTTCTTGATCCCCTCCATGCGCCCTGTCTTTGAGAGCAGGTAGTGGGACACCTCCTGCAGCACCTCGCCGTAGATGCTGAGGTTCGAGTCGAAAAACATGTCGAGTGTGTGGTTGACCACGCCCTCCGTCGAATTTTCGATCGGCACGACGCCGAAATGCGCTCGCCCGCGCTCGACCTCGTCGAACACGTCCTTAATACTGGCCACCGCGAGGTATTCCGCTGAGGTACCGAACTTCTGGATGCAGGCCAGATGCGTGAACGTGGCCGGCGGCCCCAGATAGGCGACCTTCTGCGGCCCCTCCAGCGACAGCGAGGCGGACATGATCTCGCGGTAGACGAACCGGATCGCTTCGTTGGGGAAGGAGCCGTGGTTCTGCCGCGTCAACCGGGCAATGATTTCCGCTTCGCGGGCCGGCGTGTGGAGATTGGCCTCGGAATCGGCTTTCCGCTTCAGCTTGCCGATCTCGATGACGTGTTGCGAGCGTTCGTTCAGCAGGCGCAGGATGTCGTCGTCGATCCGGTCAATTTTTATCCGGTGCGCCTGAAGTTCCTGGGGGGGACCCGTCCGGTCTTTCATGACCACATGGGGCTGGCAAACTCACACCAGCACCCGTCCTTTCTAAAGATTTCACAGGGCCGATGATACAAGAAGGCGTGCAAGCTTTGCAAGGAATATCAAGGAGATGAACGTGATCCGGTGGGGTCTATTCACAGGTCAAAAATGACCCTGGGAAGTGCGACAGCTTTATCAGGGTAGGAGGTCTTTTTTCTTCCCAAAGTGCAAATAGGCCAGTCGGGTAGCCTGTCGGCCGCGGGCGGTCCGCTCCAGATAGCCGGATTGGATGAGATAAGGTTCGTAGACGTCCTCTAGCGTCGTCTTCTCTTCGTTGACGGCAGCCGCCAGGGACTCTACCCCGACTGGTCCGCCATTGAACTTGTCGATGACGGTGGACAGGATTTTGCGATCCATGTCGTCAAATCCTGCGGCATCCACGCCCAGCCAGTCCAGCGCGTCCTTGGCCACCTGTTTCGAAATCCTGCCCGTCGCCTTGACCTGAGCAAAGTCCCGTGCGCGTTTGATCAGCCGGTTGGCAATGCGGGGCGTGCCCCGCGCGCGACCGGCGATTTCACGGGCGCCCGCTGCCTCGACGGGAATGCCCAGCAAACCCGCGGAGCGCGTAACGATCGTGGTCAGATCATCCGGGGAATAGAAATCCAGCCGGTGAACAAGCCCGAACCGCTCCCGCAGCGGCGAGGTCAGCGAGCCGGCACGGGTTGTGGCGCCAACAAGCGTGAAGCGCGGCAAATCCAGTTTGATCGTGCGGGTGGACGGCCCCTGCCCAACGACGAGGTCTAGCTGGAAATCCTCCATCGCGGGATAGAGCGCCTCCTCCACTGAGGCCGGGAGCCGGTGAATTTCATCGATGAACAGGACGTCATGCTCTTGCAGATTGGTCAGGATTGCGGCGAGGTCGCCCGCATGGGCCAGGACCAATCCCGATGTGGAGCGAATGGCCACGCCCATTTCATGGGCGATGACGTGCGCGATGGTGGTCTTGCCGAGTCCCGGCGGGCCGTAGAAGATGGCGTGGTCGAGGGCCTCGCGCCGCTGTTTTGCCGCCTCGATGCAGATGCGCAGCGATTCCTTCATCTTCGCCTGGCCGATGTACTCGGGCAGGGTCTGCGGGCGCAACGACGCCTCAATGCTGCGCTCGTCGTCGGTCGACTCGTTCGTCAGGAGGCGATCTTCCGGTTCGCTCATTCCGAGGCCTTTGGCAGCGGTGGGAGCGTGCCCTGTCCCGGTATCGGGAGGTTGGCCACGCAGTCCGGCGGACACCGCACTCCGCCTTCAATCCCCTTGCGCAGGCCTCCCGTCATGTCTGGGACCTGGCAGTGCGTTCTGAGCCTACCGTTCTTGCTGCCGCAGCGGACAGGCAGAAGTCCCCGGCCGACTGCCCGCAGCCTTCCGCATACTTGCCGCAGATCATGAGCGGGGTCTTGGGCGCCGCTGTGGTTTCTTTTGGAGCCACGACCGCCTCGCGCGGCACGCGCACGCTGGGATTCTCAGGTTGATGGATTCCATGCGCGAACGCCGGTTGCAGGATTGACAGGTAGGGCCCCATGGCCAGCACGCCGCTGGGGATGCCGCTCGACCGGGGCAGGCGGCAGATGACGTCGATCACGCCCCTCCTCACGCCAACTCCTTCAGGACTGCCCGGATCAATTCCTTGAGCGGTATCGGTTCAGATTTTGCGCCGGCCACCCGCTTGATCGCGTCCCGCACGTCCGCCGTCTTGTACCCCAGATTGATCAGGGCCGACAGGGCATCATCTTCAAGCTTACCCAGTGACCCGCCGCCGGCCGGTGCTGACGGGCCGGGCGTGACGCGCAGCCGTTCAATCTTGTCCTTTAATTCTAACACAATCCGTGCGGCGGACTTTTTGCCTATCCCGGGGACGGAGGCGAGTTTGTCCAGATCGCCGGCCTGCGTGGCGGACACTAGATCGGGGACGCTCAATGTCGAGAGCACGCTCAGAGCCAGTTTTGGACCGATGCCGCTGACGCCGGTCAGCAGAAGGAAGGCGTCCTTCTCCGTTGCCGTGACAAAGCCGTAAAGCTGGATGGCGTCCTCGCGCAGGTGCGTGTAAACGCATAGGGAGGCCGAGGCATTGACTTCGGGGAGAGCGAAAAACGTGCTGAGCGGAATGAAGACTTCGTACCCGACACCCTGGACGTCGAGCGTGATGGAAGAGGGGGCCTTGGTAGCCAGCCGGCCGGTGAGCGCGGCAATCATATCGTTCGGTTAACCTGCTGCTGCGGCGACTTTCTCCATGACCTCGTCAGAAATGTCGAAATTGGCGTGCACCTTCTGCACGTCGTCGTGCTCGTCGAGAATTTCCATGAGCTTGAGCATCTGTTCGGCGTTCTTTTCGTCCAGCTTGATCGTGTTCTGTGGGACAAAGGAGATTTCGGCCAACGCCGTCTGGATCGTGGCGTCAGCCAGCGCCTTCTTCACGGCCTCGAAATCGGTCGGCTCGGTGATGACCTCAAAGGCCTTCTCGCCGGACTTCACGTCCTCTGCTCCGGCATCCAGGGCGAGTGACAGGAGCTTGTCCTCGTCGACCTTGCTGCGCTCTACAGTCAGCACGCCTTTTTTATGAAACTGCCAGGCCACGGCGCCGGCTTCTGCCATGTTGCCGGCGTTCTTCGTAAAAAGGCTTCGGATTTCCGCGACTGTGCGGTTGCGATTGTCTGAGGTGATTTCCAGCAGCAGCGCCGTCCCGCCCGGGCCGTATCCTTCCAGCGTAAATTCCTCGTAGGTCACGCCCGGCAGTTCGCCCGTGCCACGCTGGATGGCTTTCTTGAGCGTGTCGCCCGGCATGTTGGCCTCCTTCGCCTTGGCAATGGCCAGCCGTAGGCGCGGGTTGCCGTTGGGGTCGCCGCCGGACCGGGCCGCGATGGTCAGCTCGCGGATGATGCGCGTGAAAATCTTGCCGCGCTTGGCATCCTGCGCGGACTTGTGCCGCTTGATCGTTGCCCAATGACTGTGGCCGCCCATGGAGCGTGCTCGCCTTCCTAAATATGGACACGAAACAGGGAGGCATTCTATCGGTGTTCCCCTGCACAGTCAACGCGGGAAAACCGTTCCGAATGTTTGGTTGCGCAGACGGCGACAAGACTGTTCCAGAGGGCGATGCCGAGCAAGAGGGGCGAGCCGAGCAGCGGGTTTTTGGACGCCGCCCCGTCCATCGCACCTCCTACTCGGAATAGCAGAGCAACTGGAGGCCGATGGCAAGAATCAGCACGGCCCAGAGCAAATCCAGCTTCGATGCCCCGCCCCGCGCCGCCGTTTGTGCCGTGCTCATGGAGACGAGCCGGCAGGAGCCGGCGAGAACGGCCAGTGTTTGCATCACGGCATGATGCAGCGCGATCTTCTGCGCGGAGGGATGAGCACCATGACTGTGCATGAAGAGTATTGCCCCGCCGATGATGGCGAAGACCGGCAGCGGCAGCCTCCAGGCCGCGTGCACCAGCCGGCCCGCGCGCCGCAGCGCTTCGACGATGCCCACGGCGCACAGCAGGATCCCGTACGTCTTGTGCTGGATGATCTCGTGGTCGTGGCCGAAGAAGCTCTCCGCGAAGCTCATTGAGCCGATCGGCCAGGCTCCGTGGTCGCTCCAAATCAGGAGGAAGGCGCCTGCGCCGAACAGGGCCGCTGGCGCGAGAAACCGCGACCAGGCCAGCCAGCGGGCCAAGAGCGCTTCCCGCAATTCGATGAGACCGATGAGAATGACAGCGATGCCGGCAAGGTGATGATTGCGTTCGGAATACGCAATCCCTTCTGGTGAGCCTTCCCAATGAGGTCCTTTGGCAGTGGTTCCGCCCGGGTTATTTTCGTGCTCGTGTATGGTTTCCTGGCCGCTTCCAGGGGACGATTCACCGAGCTGGGCCAGGACCACGTTGGCAAAACACGCGACAGTAAGCGCCAGGGATAAGAAAAAGGCCCATCCGAATGACCGGATGAGCCTCAGTTTTGCCTCGAGCCTCGAGGTGTGAGCCGCACGCCAGCGCGTCACATGAATTTCATGAACTTGTCTTTGGCCTCGTCCATCACCTGCGCGGTGACAGAGGCTAGGCCGCGTTCCTTGGCGATGCGCTCGATCTCGCGGCGCGCCATCGGGCGGATGAAATCCGGGATGTTTTCCAGCCGCTGCTCCGCGTCCTGCGTCCAGGCGATGCCATTTGAATCGTTCTTGGAATCGTCCATCACTTGCAGCGTGATATTCGCGTAGCCGTGCTTGCGCGCGTAAGCCTCTACGCTGGCCTTGACCATCGGCTGCACGAAGGCGGGCAGCTTTTCGAGCTTGTCCCTGGCATCCGCGCTCCACGTGAAGGAGGACGCCGCGCCGGCTTTCATGTCCGAGCCGGTCAGGCCCATCTGCGCGACCATGGCCGAGAAAGGGCAGCCGCCGCTTTTGGTTTCCCCGCTCGCCGAGGCAGGGGCGCCGGCCGAAGCTTTAGTAGAGGCGGGCTGTCCGGCCTGAATCTTTTCGTTTAAATAGGCCGCCATTTGCCCCGAGCCCGCCTGCGCTTCGTCTTTCAGAGTGCCGCGAGTCATTTCGAAGGGCTGCGCCGCCACGCTGCGTCCGCCAAGCTGCACGCCCAACGAGCTGACCATCTGAGTTTCACCCGGGTTGGTCACCATCGAAAACTTGGCGTTGCAGGACGGGCAGACAAAGAACACGCCCAGCGAGCCTTCTGCGGGCTTTTCGACCTTCTGGAAGGTCATATACGTTTCACAATTCAGACAAACGAACTTCATGGCGGCTCCTTTATATACCCCTAGAGCTTTTGAGCCAAGACCTTTTTGAGGTCCACAATCTGGATGATCCGTCCGGCCACGTCCAGGTATTTTTTGATCGTGGGATAGGTCGGATCGAGTAACGGCTCCCCCTTGTCGAAGGTTTTGGCAAAGGTCCGATCGAAGGGAATGCGCCCGAGCAGCGGGACATTCAAGGCATCGCACAGGGCCTGCGTATCGCCCTCAAAGAGGGCAGACTCGACGCCGCAGGCGGGGCAGCGGTATTCGCTCATGTTCTCGACCATGCCGAGGACCTTGATGCCCATGTCACGCGCGTAGGACACGGATTTCTGGACGACGTCGGAGGCCACTTCTGAGGGCGTGGTCACGACGATCGCACCGTCGAGATCGGGAATGTAGCCCGCGATCACTGGCGGCTTGTCGGCCGCGGCCCCGGGCGGCAGGTCGACCAGAAGATAGTCCAGCTCGCCCCATTTCACGTCGGCCAAGAATTCGCGGATCACGTTCATTTCCATCAGGCCTAGCCAGACGGGGCTGACATCCATTGGGCCCTTCCACCGCACCGGCGAGGCGTCACCGAGGAAGAAATCCATCGAGGCAACTTTCATGTTCAACGGACCGACCGGCGGCGTGGCGCCGTCGGGAGTGATTGTCAGTGACTGACCGTGCATCCCCAGCATGCGCGGGACGCAGGGGCCGTTCAGGTCCACATCCAGTACGCCGACCTTGTGTCCGAGCCGGGCCAGCGCGAGTGCGAGGTTGATCGTCGTCATACTCTTGCCGACGCCGCCCTTGCCGCTCATTACGACGAGCTTGTGCCTGATCCCAGCCATGCGGGCCTGGACCTGTTTCATCTGCTCGGTGATCTGCTGGACGACTTTCGCGTCGTCGCTGTACTGGAGATTGCCGAGGATTGTCCTGAGATCTTTATCAGCCATATAACATTGTCGCAGGCCAAAGGAGCGAGTCTAGAGGCACGAGATAGCTGCTCGCTTCACTCCCTTTCGCCACATCCTCTTTAGTAAATACCGTAGCACAGGGTTTTTGGACCAGTCAAACCAACTTAGATGGAGTACTGAAAAGTCGGGCGGACCCCCACGGCCAGAGCGAGCACGCCGCGTTTCTTCAGTTCCTCGATGATCTGCCGCGCAGCGGCGTCAAAGTCTTTCGGCCCTGCGAACGTCAGGTCGGTGTTGGCCGGAGCCTCCTCCTCCGCTTTGCTTAGGTGTGCGGCCAACACCGGCGCTGGATTAACCAGTGTTCGAATGGACGGCAGGGCCTGCCGATAGGCCGCGCCGAAGGGATTGGTCGTTGAGACGACGATAAGCCCCGTATCGATGAGCAGCCGGGCCACTTCGCCGTAGCGGCGGGCCATTTCCTTTGCGTCGGACTCCAGTAGGTCGGCGTCGAGGCCGCGGCGCAGGTTTTCGCCGTCCAAGAGATACGCATGCCGCCCTTCTGCGACCAGCAACGATTCCAGCTTGCGCGCCAGAAATGACTTGCCCGTGTGCTCGCCGCCGGTGAGCAGCACCAGCGCTGCCCGGTGTCCATAATATTGCGCGCGGGCTTCCGCGTTAACCTCGCCCTTGACCCAGGCAAAATCGCGCTTGCGCGCTTCGTCGCGCAAAAATTCCTGTTCATCGCGGACCGATTCGGTGATGATGCCGCCGCCAGCGATGTCGTACTCGTCCACGACGACGAATCGGCCGGTAATTTCCGCGGTCGAGGACAGGTCGAAGGCCATCGGTGCCTTCGTGCGGAACGTGACCTCAGCCACCTGATTGCGACCGACCGTAGTCCCACCTTGTTGAAGCGCCAGATCGGAGGCATCCACGATCCGGTGGATGATGGCCACTTCGCAAGCCACTTCCTGGGTGGCCAGCCGGAGCGTATATTTACGCCCCTGTTCAAGCGGCCTGCGTCCCAGCCAGAACAGGTTTGCGCGAAATGCGGTGGAGACCAGCGGGATCGCCATTGCGTGCGAGGCGATCTCGCCACGCTCGATGAAAATCTGCTCGTCTAGCGTGATGCCGACAGATTGCCCGGCTATGGCCTCGGTCGGCGGCGGCTCGATGTTGAAGGCTTCAATCGTCCGGATGTTGACCGTTTTATTCGACGGCGAGAAGACCAGTCGGTCGCCGACCTTGAGCTTGCCTGACGCGATCCGGCCCGCGACGATCCGGCGCGCGTCGAATTTATAGACGTCCTGCACCGGGAAACGCAGCGCCTGCTCCGGTCGCGCGGTTTCCTTCGTGAAGAGCCCCAGCGCATCTAGCACTGTTGGTCCCTGATACCAGGGCATTTGCTTGCTGCGCGCGGCGATGTTTTCGCCAAACTTGGCGCTCACGGGAATGACCTGCGCGGGGGTGACTTTGAACTGGCCGAGAAACTCCCGATATTCCTTTTCGATGCCGGCGAAGACGTCCTGCCGGTAGCCGGCGAGGTCCATCTTGTTGACAGCGACGGCCACCTGCTTCACGCCCAGCATGGAGAGCAAATAGCCGTGCTTCTTGGACTGCTCCTTCACGCCCTCGAGCGCGTCGATCAATAAAAGTGCGGCCTCGGCACGGGCCGCGCCCGAGACCATGTTCTTGAGGAACTCCTTGTGGCCCGGCGCATCGATAATGATGTACTGCCGGTTGTTCCAGATGAAGAAGGTCCGTGCCGTGTCGATCGTGATCCCCTGCTCTTGTTCCTCAAGAAAGGCGTCGAACAGGAAGGCATATTCGAATTCCTTGCCCTGCTGGCGGCAGATGGCCTGGACCTTTTCGATCTTCCCTTCCGGCAGCGACCCTGTGTCGGCATAGAGCCGGCCCAGCAGAGTGGACTTGCCGTGGTCCACGTGGCCGACGATGACGATGTTCATCGTCTCGTTGGGTTTGGTGATGGTTTCCGCTTGCGTCTTGGTCGTCATGGCTTACATGTACCCGTCTTTTCTTAATAGCTCCATGCCGCGGCCCTCGTCCTGGGCGCGGCCCGCCCGCTCGGCCACGTTCGTATGGCGCAGCTCCTCGATGATGTCGTCCACCGTTTTGGCCGTCGACCTGATCGGTAAGGTGCAAGGCGCGCAGCCGAGGCTGCGATAGCGCGTGCCGTCGCCCTTGTCGAGATAGAGATCGATGAAAGGAATGTTTTCGAGCTTGATGTATTCCCAAATGTTGATCTCGGTCCAGTCCAACAGCGGATGGATACGGATGTGCGTCCCCGGCGGGAACGTCGTCTTGTATTGATCCCACAATTCGGGCGGCTGGTCGCGAAAATCCCAGTCGCCGTGCTTGTCGCGCGGGGAAAAATACCGCTCCTTGGCGCGCGTGCCCTCCTCGTCGGCCCGCACGCCCAGGATGATCCCCGTGTAGCCCTTCTCCGCGATGAGATTTTTGAGGCCCATTGTTTTGAGGGCCGTGCAGCATTCGACCCGCCCCAGCGTATGATTCATGCCCTTGGCGAGTGCTTCCTTGTTCTGGCCGACGACGAGATTGAGGCGCCATTCGCGGGCCAGCCGGTCGCGATACTCGATCATCGCGGGAATCTTGTAGCTTGTATCCACGTGCAGTAGCGGGAAGGGCACCTGGCCAAAGAAGGCCTTGCGCGCAAGCCACAGGAGCACCGTCGAGTCCTTGCCCATGGACCAGAGCATGCCGAGGTTGTCGAAGTTCTTGTAGGCTTCGCGGAAAATATAGACGCTTTGATCTTCCAGCTGCCGTAAATGCTTCATTTGACCGCTACTCCCGTTGCCAACTCCGACAGTTTCTTTGCTGCCGCGCCAGACTCGAGTGTCTGCTGTGCCAGTTTGGCGCCGGCCTGGACGGTCGCGCTTTTGCCGGCCACGTAGAGCAGCAGCGCCGCGTTCATAACGATCCAGTCGCGCTGTCCTCCAGCCAATTGATAGGCCAGAATTTTCCGCAGCAATTCAGCTTCCCTGTGAGCTTGCCCAGGCGGGAAGCCCGCCATCGGCTGGTGGGTACCCATCGCCAGGCCCGCGTCTTTCGGCTGCAGCGACATCGGCGTGATCCGCTCCCCGCGCAGTTCCAGCGCCTTCGTGACCGACGCGAGTGACAGCTCCGGGGCACCCTCCACGCCGCGGAGGATCAGCGCCTGCTTTGTGCCGAGCATCGCGAGGGCTTCCGCCGTCTTTTCGAAATAGGGTGGATGCGTGAGACCGATGATCTGGGCCGGTGCGCGGGCGGGGTTCAGCATCCGGGCCACGGGATGGAACAGGTTACGAACGCCCAACTCCAGCCGCAGATCGAGAAAGCGCGCGACCGGCGGGTGGTAGAGCGCCATATCGAGATAGGCAAACCCTTTCGTTGCCAGTTCATCTGCCGCCTGCTTCGGTGCCAATTCAGTCGCGATCCCGAGCTGCGCCAGCACGCTGGCCGGACCGGGCCGGTTTGGAATGATGTCGTGACCGTGCATGAGAACCGCGGCTCCGCTGGCTGCCGCGACAACAGCAGATCCAATCGACGCATGAAACGTATCCTGCTTACCCGCATAGACCGGCAGATCCACTAGCGCCAGGCCGGGCGGCACGGGCAGCGGTGCAACATAGGCCTTCGCGGCGGCGGTGAAGGCCGCCATTTCGGTGACCGACTCCATCTTGAAGCGCATCGCAAGCAGAAATGCCCCGACTTGCGCAGGCGTGGCCTGGCCCTCGATCAGCAGGCGCATCGCCTGCTTGGCCTCGTCCCACGTGAGATCCTTCGAGGCCTTCTGCCCCACGCCGATTTTCGCAATAAACTCTTGCATGCCCATGGCCAACTCGTCCGTACGCTGTTGTAGAGATTACTTGTGCAGCCCGCACTCGGTCTTGGCGAAGTTTTTCCAGCGACCCGAACGGGGATCTTCGCCCGGCATCACCGGTGCGGTGCAGTGGGTGCAGCCGATGCTGGGATAGTTCCGGTCGTGCAGTTCGTTGTACGGCACGTCGTACACTTTGATATAGCCCCACACGTCTTCGGCTTTCCATTTTGCCAGCGGATTAAATTTCACCAGATTGAACTTCTGGTCCCATTCGACCAAGCCCGCACCCGCGCGTGCGGGGGCCTGGTCGCGCCGGATACCCGTGATCCAGGCCGCATAGCCCTTCAATACGCGCGTCAGCGGTTCAATTTTCCGCAATTGGCAGCACTGGTCCGGTGTGCGCGACCAGAGCGCGTCGCCGTACTGCGCCGCCTGCTGCTCGGGCGTCAGGAGCGATTGCATCTGGATGATTTGCTCGGGCTTCAGCCCGTACCTGGCGATCACGCGGTCCTTCACGTCGTGCGTTTCCTTGAACAGAAAATCCGTGTCCAGATAGAAGAGCTTCGTTCGTGGGGCGATCTTCTGGATCATGTCCACAAGCACAACGTCCTCCACGCCAAAGCTGCAGGCCAGGAGGATGTTCGAGCCATACTGCTTAAGTGCATAGGCCAGCACGTCTTGCGGCTGTTTCGACTCGAACGAGTCGCTCAGTGCCTTGAGCGCCTCGTTTGTTGGCCGTATCTTTTGTTGAATCGGGCCCGTCATGTTTCAGCCGTCCACCTTCTCCACCAGCACCTTGAAGTGCACCTTCTCCGCTTGTAGCGGTTCTTCCAGAAGAATTTTGTGCCCGTCGTTGCGGAGGCTCATCGGCACGTTCTTGATTGGCTCCCCCGCATCCAGCCAGACTTCCAGCTGCTCGCCCGCATCCATCATCTCGAGTTTCAGTTTGGTCTTGACGTAATTCAGCGGGCAGGCGACGCCGCGTAGATCGTACACCGGCGCGCCGGTCGTGGACGGCCCCTCCTGCGTGGCCGCAGGGGCCGGCGCGGGCTTCGGCGCCGCGGCCCCCAGTTCCACTGACTTCAGCTTGAGATCACGGCCAACCTGGTCGATGGCTGTCTTGCAGACCTGCACGAAGCCGCGTGCAAACTCCACCTTGGCCTGGGCAAATTGCTGCGTCGTATCTTTTGGCCCGAGGTTGCCGAATTCCCTGGACAGATTTCGGTGCGACGCCGGCACCACGCCCTTGGCCGCGATGCGCTGCTCGAACTCGCTGAATGTCTCCGCATCCGTGGAGGGATCGAGGCCTTCGGTGACCAACATCGCCTTGGCCGCCGCCAGCACCGCACGGTAGGATTTGTTTACGGAGACCGAGTACTGGTGCTTCTCGACGAGTAGCTTGCCCTGATAGAGCTCCTGCTCCGCCTCGAGAATCCGGTCGCCCATCATTTCCAACGCGCCGCCGGCGCATTCGCCCGGACCGAGGTCCTCGGTAATAAACGGCGCGTCGCCTTCCCAGTCGTAATAGAAAGTCGGGTCCTCCTCGAAGGTTGGCGCGATCGTGTAGGAGATCAATTCCTCTTTAAGTGCTGCCTTGCCGACACGATCGATGAAGGCCGGCAGACTCTCGTTTGTCTTGCGGTCACGCCGATAGACCTCGACGAGATGGCCGATCGCCTCCGGCACGCGTCGCGCTGGTAACTTGACCGTCATCTGGCCGATCTTTGCCTCGCCGTCCACCCGCCCACCCAGGTGCAGTTCATAGTAGGGCGCCACATGCTCGCCCATCCGCTTGCCCACGCCGTGCAGGCCGATCGTGGCGATGTGATGCTGCGCGCAGGAATTGTGGCAGCCGCTGATCTTCACGCTCACGTCTTTCAAGTCTGCAGGCACGCGGCCGGGCGGAAAGACCTCGGCCATGGCACGCGCCATGCCCTTGGATGACGTGATGCCCAGACCGCAGGTATCAGTGCCCGGGCAGGCGATGATGTCCTCGACCAGTTCGGCGCCGGGATCGGCCAGCGCGACGGCGGCGAGATCGTCGTAGAGTGCCCGCACCGCCGTTTCTGGTACCCAGCGGACGATCAGATTCTGGTTGATCGTGGTCCTAAGATTTCCGTTGGAGTAGCGCTCGGCCATATCCGCGACGGCCAGCATCTGCTGCGATGTCACGTCGCCCATCTGGAGCTTGATCACGACCGCCGCATAGCCCGCCTGTTTCTGCGGCACAACGTTCGTCCGCGTCCACATCTGAAACGGCGTCTCCTGCTTGATGGCCGTCTGCCCGTTCCCCGCGTTGCCGCCGCCGTTGGACTTCACCGACGCCGGCATGATGAGCGGCACCGGGTCGTCCTGGTGCGTTAGCAGGTTGATCGACGCGTGGTCGGGTCGCGCGTACCCCATGGATGCGTAGGCCTCCTCCCACCGCCGCGCGAATTCCTTGAAGCCCAGCTTCTCGATGATGAACTTCATGCGCGCCTTGTTGCGATTCTTGCGGTTACCGAGCGTGTCGAAGACCTTGATAACGGCTTCGATAGTCGGGATCAGCTCGTTCATCGGCACGAACTGGCGCAGCACCTGTGCAATGCGCGGCGCGGAGCCCAGCCCGCCGCCCACCACCATACGGAAGCCGATCATGCCGTCCTCGCGCTTGGCGGCGAGCAGGCCGATATCGTGGATCGGTGTGAGCGCGCAATCATGGCGGCAGCCGGAGAAGGCAATCTTGAACTTGCGCGGAAGACTCTGATTGAGCGGATTGCGCAAGAGATGTAGCGCCACGGTTTTGGCGTAGGGCGTCACGTCAAAGACCTCGCCCTGGCAGATGCCTGCGAGATGGCAGGCCGTGACGTTGCGCACCGTATTGGCGCAGGCCTCGCGGGTTGTTAGGCCGACTTCGGCCAGGCCGCGCATGATCGTGCCGACGTCCTTGAGCGGAACGAAATGCATCTGGATGTCCTGGCGCGTGGTGACGTGCCCGACGCCGGTAGCGTAGGTCTCGGCCATCTCAGCCATTCGGCGCAACTGGTTAGCCGTAAGTCCGCCGAAGGGGATCTTGACGCGGACCATGTTCACCCCCGGCTGGCGCTGGCCGTAGATGCCGTGCTGGAGGCGGAAGGGCTTGAAGATGTCCACGGACAGGTCGCCCGCGAGCATCTTACGCACTTCCTCTTCAAACACCTCGATCTCCTCACGGATATGCGCGGGGATCGGTGCGGTTTTGACTTCGACCGGATGGGTCGTCTGTGGAGGCGTCATGGTCGTCCCCTTAAATGTGGTACATCAGCGTTTTCTGCTGCTCAAGCTGCCGCTGGCGCTCGGCCAACTCCTTTAGCGTCACGGTGCTGAGCACGCTCAATTGGGCCTGGTACATCCGTTCCCACACGGAACCCAGCAACGCATCGGGTTTCATCTGGCCGCGTAGCCTCGGAGCCGAGGATCTGTTAAAAGGCGGCACCAGTGGCCCGTCGAGTGTTTCGACGATCTCGGCGAGCGAAATCTCTGCCGGTTTTTTTCTTAATGTGTAGCCACCTTGGGCACCGCGCAGACTGTTGACCAACCCGCCCTGCTTCATTGCATTGAGAACCTGCTCGAGAAACCGGAGCGGGATCGCCTGCCGTTTGGCAATGGCCTTGGACTGCACCGGCGCAGAGCCATTCTGGAGCGCCAGATCAAGCGTGGCCAAAATGCCATACATGGCTTTGAGCGACACCCTCATTTCATTTCCTACTATTCCGATGGGAAATAAAACAGAGTACGCTTATACCGTTCTTGAGTCAAAACTGTCAAGTCCGACAAGAAAAACGCCCGCAGCCGGTTTGAAAACAGAGGCATCGGGCGTCTGCGTCAGCGGAGTTGCCCCATAGCCCGCGGACGCCGCGGCTTTGTCACCAACCTGTCAACATGCGGGTGTGCATAACACGCGCGTGTATGACCCGTGCCGCTGTGTGGAAATCCATACAAGCACAGGGCAGGGAAAATATTTTTTTAACACGAAGCCCTCACTGCCCCCAAAATTGACGATTTCTCAGGCACCCTACAACCGATTGTAGCGCGCGCACGCGGCATTTAAGTTGCTTAACCAAATGACGATTGACAACCAGTGCGCCGGTCGAGATAATGCGCACCCTTCATTCGGAAACAACGTTGCCCAGATGCGGTCTGTAGCCTTCAGTGTTCTTCTGCTCAGTAGCGATCCCGCGCTACACGAAAAAATCACACAGACCCTTGGAGGCTTCACGGTTACCGCCGCATGCGACGTGACCGCCATTCCGCGCGCTGCGGTGAAACAGGGATTTGATGCAGTGCTGGTGGAGGCCCGGCAGGGGTCGCTCAAGGACTTTGTTGAGGCTTCGCAGCTCGTGGAGCCAACGCGCACCATGATTGTGATGGGCTCGTCCAGCGTGTTGATCCAATCGGCCGAAGTTCTGCAGGTCATGACGAACGGATGGGGGCGGTTGCCGACACAAGCCCGGCGCGAGGCGGCCTTGGACGATATCATCGAGACCAAATTGAGTGCCTTTGTGAAAACCATGCGTAAGGGCTCCGCACGCGACCTCCATCCGATGCTCATCTCAGCAGTCGAGCGGCCCCTGATCGCGCTGGCACTTCGCGAAACCAACGGCAACCAGATTGAAGCTGCCCATTTATTGGGCATGAACCGTAACACGTTACGGAAGAAAATCATGGAATTCCGGATTCCCGTCAAACGCGGCCGCGCGTCCAAACTCAGTGCTGTTTGATCGGGGGGGGTACCCACCCCGTTTTGGCCTTCTCCAACCACAAACTCGCATTATTTTCCGCGATCTTAGCACGCATGCGTTCTTGACAATTTTCCTGGGGCTGGATTAGCATGGCCACCGACGACAGGCGCGTAGCTCAGGGGTAGAGCGCTACCTTGACACGGTAGAGGTCGACGGTTCAAGACCGTCCGCGCCTACCATCGTACCCAGCTTGCTGGTACCGCCGTCGACTCAACGATTCTTGTTGATTGGGGCAGCGGAGAAACATCGTACGGACCGTGCAGCTATAGCGTCTTGATGCAATAGAACGCTCAAGATTGTGCAGGTTGGGGCATCAAACCGCCTCGGCTGCGGTTCCGATGCCTTTTCTTTTTTTGGGAGTGCCATGGGCGCACAGACCATTCAGATCACATTACCGGACGGAACCCGCAAGGCCGTGCCGGCCGGCACGACCGCAGGTGAGGCCTTGGGCGGCAAGTCGCTCAAGAGGGATATCCTGGCTGCCAAGGTCAATGGCGTGCCGAGGGATTTATCCGCGATGCTCACGGCCGATGCCTCGATTGAGCCGATCACCTTCGACTCGCCGGACGGGAAGGACGTTTACCGCCACACCAGCACCCACATCATGGCCCAGGCCGTCAAGGAGCTGTTCCCCTCCGCGCAGATGACGATTGGCCCGGCGATCGAAGAGGGCTTTTACTACGATTTTGCCTTCGACCGCCCGTTTACGCCGGAGGATCTGACAAAAATAGAGGAGCGCGCAAAAGAGATCATCAAGCGCAACCTGTCGATCGCGCGGCTTGAAATGCCGCGCGCCGAAGCGATCAAGCTCAGCAAGGATCAAGGCGAAAATTACAAGGCTGAAATCATCGAAACCATCATTCCGGACCCCGTAATCTCGCTCTACAAGCAGGGCGATTTCACCGACATCTGCGAAGGGCCACATCTGCCGAGCACGGGCTACGTCGGGGCGTTCAAGCTACTGTCGAGCGCCGGCGCCTACTGGCGCGGCGACGAGCGCAACCCGATGCTGCAACGCATTTACGGCACCTCCTTCCCGACACCGGACGCACTCAAGGCGCATCTGGACAAGCTCGAAGAGATCAAGCGCCGTGATCACCGCAAGCTCGGCAAGGAACTCGATCTCATCACGACCCAGGACGAGATCGGGCCTGGCTTGGTCCTCTGGCATCCGAAGGGCGCACTGGTGCGGCTGCTGATCGAGAATTTCTGGCGGGAGCAGCACCTCAAGGCCGGCTACGAGCTGGTGTATTCGCCGCACGTGGCACGGCTCGATCTCTGGAAGACCAGCGGGCACGTGGACTATTACCGCGACAATATGTTCGCGACCATGAAGGTGGAAAACAGCGAGTACCAGCTCAAGCCGATGAACTGTCCCTTCCACATCATGATCTACAAGTCGCACCTGCGCAGCTACCGAGACCTGCCGATTCGCTACGGTGAACTGGGAACGGTCTATCGCTACGAGCGGACGGGCGTGCTGCACGGCCTGCTGCGCGTGCGCGGCTTCACGCAGGACGATGCGCATCTTTTCTGCCGGCCGGACCAGATCGAATCCGAAGTAAGCCGCGTGCTGGACTTTACGTTCTTTATCCTCCGCACCTTCGGCTTCACGGAATTCGAAGTCTACGTCTCGACAAAGCCGGAGAAAGCTGTTGGCTCAGCTGAGAACTGGGCGCTGGCGACCGCCGCGCTGGAGGCCGCGCTCAAGAGCCGCAGCGTGGCCTACCAGATCGATCCAGGGGAAGGCGTGTTCTACGGTCCCAAAATTGATATTAAGATCAAAGACGTGCTGGGCCGGTCCTGGCAGTGCTCTACCGTGCAGGTGGATTTCAACAATCCGCAGCGCTTCGAGCTGACCTATACCGGCGAAGACGGCAAGGCACACCAGCCGATTATCATCCACCGGGCGCTCATGGGCTCCATCGAGCGGTTCTTCGGCATTCTTGTCGAGCACTATGCGGGGGCCTTCCCGACGTGGCTGGCGCCGGTGCAGGTGATTCTCCTGCCCATCACCGACAAGCAGCAGGCCTACGCTGAGACGGTGGCCTCCCAGTTGCGCACCGCCGGCTTTCGGGTGGAATCCGACTTGCGGAATGAGAAGATTGGGTTCAAAATCCGGGAGGCTGAGAAGGCCAAGATCCCCTTCATGCTGGTCGTGGGCGACCGCGAGATGCAGAGCGGCCAGGTGGCTGTGCGGGGACGGAGTAAGGCGGATTTGGGCAGCATGCCAGTCCCGGCCGTGATCGACTTATTGAAGAAGGACACCGCGCAGGCGGTGTTAAGCACATAATCTGAAACCAGAGGTGGAGTATCGTTAAACTCAGAGTGAATCGGGAGATCCGGATCCCGCAGGTCCGTGTGATCGGGGCTGAGGGGGAGCAGCTGGGCATCATGCCCACACCGGATGCGTTCCGACGGGCCCAGGAATCAGGTTACGATCTGGTGGAGGTGGCGCCGACGTCGCAGCCGCCTGTCTGCCGGATCATGGATTACGGTAAATACAAGTACGAGCTCCAGAAGAAGGAGCATCAGAGCCGGCGGCACCAGAAGTCTACGCAGGTCAAGGAGATCAAGATCCGGCCGCGGACCGACAAGCACGATCTGGAGATCAAGGTCCGCCAGATCAAGAACTTTCTGGCCGACGGCAACAAGGCCAAGGTCACGCTGACCTTTCGCGGGCGCGAGATGGCGAATCAGGAGATGGGCCGGACGTTGATGAGTAATGTGATCGCGGAGCTGGCGACGGTCGGCACCATCGAATATGCGCCACGTATGGAAGGCCGGAGCCTGATCATGGTGGTGGCGCCGAAGAGTTAACCAGGGGAAAGGAAGGTATTCGAGTCATGCCGAAATTGAAGAGTCACAGCGGAGTGAAGAAGCGGTTTCAGAAAACGGGCAGCGGGAAAATCGCTCGGAAAAAGGCCGGCCGGCGGCATCTGCTAACCAGCAAGGCCAGCAACCGGAAGCGGCGCCTGTCGGACAGTGTCATCGTCAGTCCGGCCATGACCCTGTCGATGAAGCGGCTGATGCCGTATAACGGGTAACACTCGGTAGATAGAGAAGGAGAACAGCACCATGCCACGGGTAAAAGGCGGTTCCAAGACCAGACAACGTCGTAAAAAACGGCTCAAACTGGCGAAGGGCCAGTACGGGGCAAAGAGCCGGCTCTTCCGCAGCGCGACCGAATCGGTAGATAAGGGCCAGCAGTATGCCTATGTCGGCCGGCGGAAGCGGAAGCGGAATTTCCGCAGCCTCTGGGTCGCGCGCATCAACGCGGCCGTGCGGGCGCACGGTCTTACCTACAGCCGGTTCATCAGTGCGCTCAAAAAGTCCAAGGTGATGCTCGACCGGAAGGTTTTGTCCGAGATGGCGATCAACGATCCGGCGGGGTTCGACAAGCTCGCCGCAATGGCCAAGGCGGGCGCGGCGTAATTAGGATCGGAGAGTTGAGAGTGGAGCATTCTCCATTCTCAACTCTTTAATTCTCAGCTCTGTTCACGGTTTTTCAGCTAGCGGGTCTACTTCCAGCTCAAAGGCCACGGCGGGCATCCCGCTCTGCCACTGTTCCAGCACTTCAGGATGCAGTTCGCCGATCACTCCAATAGCCCGTCCGCCAGACATGATCCGTCCCGCTCGTCCCTCCAGAAAAGATGGATGTGCGACCGGCTCCAGTGTGTAGGGATAGTCCAGATAGAACAGGAGCAGGTCCAGGCAGGAATGGATCTCTGAAAAGTTTGCGCCGGCGTGCGCGATGAGCCCTCCTAGGGCCATGACCGTGCGCGTGCCCTGTACGTCGGTCGGATCGTAGACGGCGATCTCGCCCACTTCGAAAAGCCGGTGCGGGTAGAAGACGCGTGTTGAGGCTGATTCCACGCGCAGCAGCGACGGCGTGATCCACTGCCGCAGGCAGGAGAAGCTCTGCGACATGGCGTTGTCCACTTCAACCAACTGGCTCCACTGCGTGGTGCCTAGCCGCATGCGGTCGCAGAGTTCCTGGCGCGAAGCCAGGATGTTCGAGATAACCTCCTGAAAGCCGAGCCCGACCATGAGATCGCGAATCCGATCCGAAATCTGCTCCACGCGCGAGAGGCCGCCGACGGTGAATTGCGACGGCATGACCGGCGCAAACTCCCCGTACCCCCGGCTGATCGCCACGTCCTCGACCACATCCACCGCATGCATCACGTCGTTGCGATAGGGCGGCAGCGTCACGGCGACGGCGCCCCGTTCAGGCGTGACGCGATATCCGTAGGCGGCCAGCGCGCGGGCGATGGGCATGGCGCCGAACGATTGCCCCAGTGCCGCCTCGATCGTTTTGACTGGAATCGTATGGCGCTTCGAGAAATCCAGCGGCGTCCGCACTATTTTTCCCATCGGCGTGGCATAGGGATAGGAGACCGCGATTGGTTCAATGGCCGCGCCGCGGTCGGCTAGATTCACAGCCAAAATATTGAGCGTCAGGATCACCATGGGCAGATCAGTGCCCGTCACCTCAACAAAGAGTGCGTCGTCGCCAACCCGCACTTCGCCGATCTCGCGGCTGTTGATCACTGGCGGCAGTGACAGGATCTGCCCTTCTTTATCCCGCAAGAGTGGCACGCGGGCATGCCCGGCAAGGATCGGTCCATATTCGACGCCCTTGGGATGCACCGAGAGAATCTCGGCCAGCGACATCGGTTCGTCGAAGCCAAGCGGCGTGAACTTGGCATCCTGGGGTTTTGCCAGCGTATAGGCGACTGGGAAGACGATGTTCGGCAGTTGGTATACGCCGATCGAAACAGTGCGTCGCTTGCGTCCGAAAATGTCGGCCAGCTTTTCCTGCATCTGGATCAACTGGGCGAGTCCTTCGACGGTCACGCGGTACCCGACGGCCGTGCATGCGGCCACGTAGGGCCGGATCTGGTCGAGCCCAGGAGATACCAGAAGCTGCTTCGTCGGTTTTTTCGACTTGAAGCAGGGATAGGTAGAGCCTTTGCCGGCCAACTTGATCCGGATCTGGCGCGCAATGCCCTCGCAGGACCATAGATCAGGACGATTGCTGTCTTGCAGTTCGATCCGCAGTTCATTCGTGGCGCTATCGTGATCCTTGAGCTCGCCCTTGACGAGCGGCAGCCAGGTCTCGACCTGGGCAGTCGTAACCGGCCCCTGATCGAGGAGCTGCGACAGATCCTTTAAATTGACGGAAATTGTCGGCATGTTAGAACCGTCCTCGCGTCGTGCGGATCATGTCCAGATCGCAGGAGAAGAGATCGCGGATATCGTGGATGCCCAGCGCCACCATCGCCATGCGGTCCAGGCCGAGCCCCCAGGCGATCACCGGCACAGTCACGCCAAGCGGCGTCGTGACTTCCGGCCGGAACAGGCCGGCACCGCCCAACTCCATCCAGCCCAGGCGCGGATGGCGGACGTGCAGCTCGACCGACGGCTCCGTGAACGGAAAGTAGGCCGGTAAAAATTTGATCTCCTTCGCCTGCGCCACCTCGCGCGCGAAGAGTTCAAGCAGACCCAGGAGTGTGCGGAAATTAATGTCCTTGCCAAGGACGATACCCTCAATTTGGAAAAAGTCGGTCGCGTGCGTCGCGTCCACTTGGTCATAGCGGAAGCAGCGCGCGATGGAAAAGTATTTTCCTGGCACGGCCGGGCCAGAGGCCAGCGTACGGGCTGACACCGCGGTGCCCTGACTTCGCAGTACTAGGCGCTTGGCGCGATCTTCGTTGAAGTCGTAGTTCCAGCCGGAGGAGCCGGTATGCCCGCCGTTGCGATGGGCTGCGGCCACGCGGGAGAAGAATGGCTCCGCGATGTCGGAGGCATGCGTCGGCTCCTTGACGAAGTAGACGTCGTGGATGTCCCGCGCTGGATGGAACTGTGGCATGAAGAGCGCATCCATATTCCAGAACTCGGTTTCCACCAGCGAGCCGCGCATCTCCTGGAAGCCCATACTGACTAGCTTCGTTTTGACGCGGTCGAGAAACTCGCGATAGGGATGCCGTTTGCCCGCTGCGATGCGCGGCGCCCGCAAGCTGATCGTGTATTTCCGAAATCGCTTCGTCCGCCAACTACCGTCCTTGAGAAGCTCCGGTGCGAGCTGGGAGACCTCGTCCGCCACGCCCTGCTGCACGAGCGCATCGGCGGCCCCACGTCCATTTTCAGTCAGCGCGAAGGTCCGCTCGACATGGTCATCGATCCGGAATGGCTCATTCGTATTGCCCCGCTTGACGGCGTACTGATTGACCACGCGCTGCATCGGTTCCGGCAAGTTTCGATAATCCTTTGAGGTCCCACAGAGCTGCTTCAACAGTTCGCGCAACGTTTCCGTTGAGGGGCTTGCGCTGCCCGTGGATTCGACAAATCCGCCCGGGACGATACGGATCGCTCCTTCTTTCTTAAGAGTGCCGATGGCGCTGCTGACGGCGGTTGGTTCCAGTTCCTCCTGCGTCTGCAAATCCTGAATGGTGAGGCGCTTGCCGGTCTCGCTGGTCTCTCGCAGGCGAGAGAGAATGCGCTCGATCGGTGCGGAGTTCTCGAAATAGTGTGTACCGGTTTTGGTCAGCGACACGATCGGGGTCGTGGTCTCCGACGCCACCTGGATCAGTGCTTTGGCCAGAAGCCACTCGACGGCCATGCTGAGCTGGGAGGGTTCGAGCCCCGCCACCTGGGCCATCTGCTCTTCCTTCAGCGGGCCGCGGGCGTGGGCTTCGCGGAGCCCTAGAAGGAATTTGATCTCAAGCGGGTGCAGGCTGCCGATGAGAGAGGCGATATCCACGGTCACCGCGTAGCGGCCGCTCGGGCGGATTGCGCCGAAGTGTTTCCGCCCTGCCGCAGGGCCTGGATTGTCGCGCCGTAATCCTTGCTGGAGAAAATCGTGGAACCGGAGACGAGAATGTCTGCGCCAGCCTGTACGATCTTCGCCGCATTCTCCACCTTCACGCCACCGTCGACTTCCAAGACGGCGCGGCTACCGGTGCGGGTGATCATGGCACGGGCCTGTGCAATTTTCTCCAGCGACGCGGGGATAAACGACTGGCCGCCGAAGCCCGGATTGACAGACATGATCAGGAGCAGATCCGCGTCCGGCAGGATTGCCTCGACGGATGACAGCGGGGTAGCCGGATTTAGCGTCACGCCGGCCTTGACCTTGCGTTCCTTGATGGACTGCACCGTCCGGTGCAGATGCGGGCAGGCTTCGACGTGGACGGTCAGATAGTCCGCCCCGGCGTCGGCGAATTCTCTAATATAGCCGTCAGCGTTCGTGATCATCAAATGGACGTCAAGCGGCAGCTTTGTCACTTTTCGAAGCGCTTCGACGATCGGGGGGCCGATCGTCAGGTTCGGGACGAAATGACCGTCCATGACGTCCACGTGCAGCCAGTCCGCGCCGCCGGCTTCAACGCGTGCGACTTCATCGGCCAAACGGGCAAAATCAGCCGAGAGGATGGACGGCGCGATTCGAACGGTCGACATCACGATGCCTTTCGCAACCTGGCCGCAAAGAACAGATCCATGGACTGGTCGTTCGACATGGTGGATAGATCGCCCTGGATGGTCACAAAGGAGGAGCCGGAGGGGGGCAGCCACGGCGCGATGGATTCACGGTGAAAGTCCTGGTGCTCCCGGCAGAACTGGTCAATCACCTGTTCGTTTTCTTCCGGCTCGCTCGAGCACGTACTATAGACGAGGACCCCGCCGGGTCGCAAGAGACGGGAGACTTGATCGAGGGTCTGTCGTTGTATTGCGGGATGCCGCGCCAGCGATGCGGCCTCCTTCCGCCACTTGGCTTCCGGATGGCGCCGCAGCACGCCGAGTCCGCTGCACGGGGCGTCCACAAGAATGCGGTCGAAGTGGCGGTCGCGCGCTGTCGATGAAAATGGTGCGGTCGCATCGGCGCGGATCGGGTGCACGATCGTGATACCCAGCCGACGGCAATTCTCTCCCACGAATTTCAATCGCGCGGCGCTCCGGTCGAGCGCGATGATTTCCCCTTGGTTCTCCATGCGTGCGGCCAGATGCGTCGTTTTACCTCCCGGCGCGGCGCAGGCATCTAGCACTAATTCACCCGGCTGCGGATCGAGCAGCAACGGAATGAGTTGTGCCGCCTCGTCCTCGACATAAAATAGTCCTTCGTGGAACAACGGAATCTCCTCGATGGAGCCGCATTTCTCCAGCACAAGCCCGACCGGACTGACGGCCGTCGACCGTGCCTGATAGCCGAGCTCGGCGAGCCCGGCCTGCAGCACATCGCGCGAGATACGCAGGGTGTTGGCGCGGATCGTTAGAGGCGGAACCGTCGTGGTAGCTTCACACAGCGCCGCCGCGCGCTCCGTTCCGAATCGCGCAATCCATCGTTCCGTCAGCCAGGGTGGGCAGGAATGACGGATCGAGAGCGAAGGGACCGGTCCATCAGCGGGTTCTTCAGGTATATCGGTGCGAATCAAGGCCCGCAACACCGCATTGACGAAACCGGTCCAGTAGCCGGGTGCGGTCCGGCCTGTTTTAACCAGTGAGACGGATTCGTTGACAGCCGCTGAGGGGGGAATTTTGTGTAGACATAATAATTGATACGCGCCTAGGCGGAGCACGGTCCGGATGTGGGCCGGCAGTTTGGCCATCGGTTTGCTCGCCACCTGATCAAGTCGCCAGTCCAGACGGCTTCGGTGGCGTAGTACGCCGTAGATCAGTTCCTGCGCGAGGGCCCGGTCGCGGGCTTCGAGCGGAAACCGGCGAAGCTGCTCGTCAAGCGTTTCATTGGCTGCGGTCTCGTGCTGCTCGACATCGAGCAGCACGCGCTGGGCCAGCGTTCTCGCCGTGGCCCGGCGAGGCGGTTTATTAGAAGGTTGATGTGTCGTCACTCGTTGGTTGCCGGGGCCAGCCCGGCGCCCAGCACGAGACCGGGTGGGATCGGGTGTCCAGCCAGATACTGCGCGGCGGTCATTTTGCGGCTGTTGGCGGGCTGTAATTCTGTGAGTACCAGCAGGTCCTTGCCGGTCGTGACAAGGATTGCATCTTTGGTGGTACTGTGCACGGTCCCGGGTGTTCCGCCCCCGGACTGCTCCATCACCGAGGCTCGCCAAATTGCCCAGCGTTCGTTCTTCGCAAAAGTATAGGCGCCGGGCCAAGGTGTGAGGCCACGGATGCGGTTGACGAGATCAACAGCCGATTGCGTCCAGTCAAGGAGGCCATCCTCCTTTTGGAGCAGCGGGGCCATTGTGGCGCGGCTATGATCCTGGGGCTTAGGCGCTACAGTCCCGTCCAGCAGTCCCGCGATCGTCGTGACCAGCAGCCGTCCGCCCACCTCGGCCAGCCTGGTTGAGAGCGTGCCGGCAGTATCGACCGGCGTGATAGGTAGTGTCTCCTGTAAGAGCATCGCACCCGTGTCCATGCCCTCGTCCATTAGCATGGTCGTGATGCCGGTTTCATGCTCGCCCTTGATGATGGCCCATTGAATGGGGCCTGCGCCTCGGTATTTCGGCAGCAGTGAGCCGTGGACGTTCATGCAGCCTTTCGGTGGCAGGTCGAGCACGACTTTTGGAAGAATGCGCCCGAACGCCGTGACGGCGATCAAGTCTGGTTTCCAAGCAGCCAGTGCCTCCAGAAACGCCGGATCTTTCATCTTCAGTGGTTGCAGGATCGGGACCCCGCGCTCCAGCGCCAATTGCTTAATCGGCGAGGTGGCTAGTTCCTGCCCGCGGCCCTTCGGCCGGTCCGGTTGTGTGACGACCCCAACCACATCGTGAGGCGAGTCCAACAGGGCGTTCAATGAGGGGATGGCAAACTCCGGCGTGCCCATGAACACGATACGCATGGGGCTGTGGTAGCACGCGGTCGGAGGGAAATCAACCGATCAGGGCAGGAGAGGCTGACAGCAAGCAGCGCATAGCTCCGAAATTGTTTCGGTTCTCCGCCATTGTCTATTCACTATTTGCGGGTAGTTGCCTTGACGCAACTCGCGCCGTCTGTGTTAGTATCCGCCTGCGGGGTGGAGCAGTCCGGTAGCTCGTTGGGCTCATAACCCAAAGGTCGAAGGTTCAAATCCTTCCCCCGCAACCAAATTGTTTTGCCTGTATTTCTGCCCCGTTAGCGGTGCGCTTCTGGAGCGCGGCGTAGTTTCCTTGAGGCTCCGCCGGTAGGTTAATAATCTCGCCGGCTCCCACCCGAACATGCAGGCTCAGGCTGCGGAGTCCATCTTTTTCAACCCGCTAGCGTCCGATTTCACCGAGGGGCTGCTCCGTGACCTGCACGTCCCCGCGTGGATTGGACGCCAGTTCGTTGTGGGTTCCAAGCTTCTCCCGGGCCGGAGAGGTCTGGCATTCGGGCGTGGTCACCAACCCCCAGTAGTGATTGTCCCGGCAGATGTTGTTCAGCATCATCGCCTCCGCTTGATGGAATAGCAGCATCCCGCTCAGCATGTTCCGCTCGCAGCAGTTCCGCACAAGATCCGGGTGCGACCCGGGGTCGCGCACCGCGATTCCGAAATGGTGATTGCCGTAGCAGCGGTTCTGCGCCACGTAGGGCTTGGCCCCGCCGAACACGAAAATGCCTGACTCCCGGTTGAAGCAGACGTCGTTGTCCATGAACGAGGGCCGGCAGTTCGGTCCGTAGATCACGACGCCCGACAGGAGGCCCTCCATCGCGCGGCAGTTCGTGATCGTGCAGGTGGAATCCAGGATATTCATGGCAGAGTGCTGGTCGCTGCCGACATAGCGGAAGGTCATGCCGCTGATGCGCCCGCCCGTCACGCGCTGTAAGTACAGCGGCCCGCTGCGCCGAGAGAAAATCTGCACGTGTTCGCGACCCGCACCCACCAGCAAGACCGGCCGTTCGGTAACAAAGACCTTGTCTTCATAGGTGCCGGGGCGGACGAAAATCTGGTCATCGTCCCGCGCGTCTTTGAGCGCGGCGCTGGGCCGCACATAGGCTCCGGGGTCGCTTGCATCCACGATCAGCGTGCGTCCCCCGGCCGGATTGGGCGGCGGCTCGTGCAGCGGTGGTTCAGATACTTCGTGTTTGAGATACGGAAGATCGCTCGGTGCCATTGGACCTAGTCCCCAAGGCCCAGCGCGGTGGCCAGTGTTGGGCACGTATAGGTACCGGGATTCTGCAGTCGCACCAGCGCAATGCCGGCTTCCGTAAAAATCCCGTCGATCAGCTTGTTCCGGTCCTCCTTCTGCGCCGCTGGAACAGCCGGGTCGTCCAGTTCGATGATTTTCTCCGTGGCCAGCGTGCCCGGATGGACGAGCACGAAGTCCACGCGCCGCAGGGCGATCGTGTTGAAAAAAGCCGCGCGGGCGTGAGGGGTCTTGGCCTGCACGTCCACGAGGCACCAGACCGGCACTTGTGCAAAGACCAGATACTGGTCCTGCACGGTTAGGCGTAGCAGATTGTAAAAGACCACCTCATCCTTGGTCAGCAGCGGTTGGGCGTGCAGCGAAACCTGAAATGCGCTCACAATATCCCTCGAATCGATGCCCCCAGCATTATTTCACGGGCGCACAACGTCCATCTTCTATGACCACCGCGCGTTGGACGGACTCTCCGTACTTCGGGCACAGTCAGAGGCGGCGGTCCGATCAAAAGAGCCGCGGGCACTGTCGTCCAAACCGGTGTAGCGGGCATGGATCAGGGCATCCTGCGGCCCGGCACGATGGTGCCGAGAATGACCGGGTGGTTGGCGCCGGTAACGGAGGGCACGTTGGCCGGCTCGCCGCGAAACATTTGATGGGCCAGCACGGCGAAGGCCACAGCTTCAAAGGCCGTGCTGTTCCAGCCAGCAGCCTCGAGTGTGCGCACAGGCACCGGTGAAAAGACCGAGGACAAATTACTCATGAGTGTGCGGTTGCGGACGCCGCCGCCCCCGATCATCACGTCGTCCACCGGACCCGGGAGCCACTTGCGTGCGCTGCCGATCGTAATCGCCGTGAACAGCGCCGCGGTGGCGAGCAGGTCTTCGGGTTTGAGCCGGTGCGCTTTCCGGGCGTCGAGTAGTTGCTCCACAAAGCACACACCAAATTCTTCCCGGCCAGTGGACTTCGGCGGCTTACGCTGGAGAAAGGGATGCGCGAGGAGCTTGGCCAGTAGGCCGATGGCTGCCTTCCCCTTCGCAGCTAGCCGACCGTTTTTGTCCATGGTCTCCTTGCCCTTGGTCAGTCGCTGCATCAGCCCGTCCATCACCATGTTGCCCGGTCCCGTATCGAAGGCCAGCACGCCGTCGATCCCTTTGCCAGCCGGCAGATAGGTGACGTTGCCGATGCCACCGAGATTGACGATGAGGCGAGACCGTTTCTTGTCGCGCAGAAGGACATGATGGACATAGGGCGTCAGCGGGGCGCCCTCGCCGCCCGCCGCCAGGTCTCGCGGACGAAAGTTCGCAATGGTTGTGACGTCGGTACGCTCGGCAATAATCGCCGGCTCTGCGATCTGCAAGGTGGATCGGATGGTGCCGATCCCCGGTTCTCCCACCGGCTGCGGCATATGATGGACGGTCTGGCCATGCGAGCCGATCAGGTCGACCTTGGCCGGCTCGAGCCCTGCTTGCTTGATGACGCGTAGGGCAGCTTTGGCGAACCATTCGCCAAGGACGGCATTTAAGTGGCAGATATCGGCGACGGTGCCCTTGGTGGAAGCCGCGAGGATGCGCTGCTGCAGTTCTGGCGGATAGACGGTGGAGACGAAGGCCAGCAGTTTGACTTTGAGATCATGGCCCGCTCCACGGATGTCCACGAGGGCGGCGTCCACGCCGTCTCCCGAGGTGCCCGACATCAAGCCGACAACGCGCATATGCAAATGACTACGGGGTGATGGTCGCTGGTGTATGGGCAAGGCCGATGGCGGTTCGTTTTATCAGCCAGCGGCTATGAATCATAGGATGACGTTCTCACACCGTACGCGCTACGCTATCCGAACCGTCGGAGGCGGTCAAGTGAGGTTTGACTTTGACGGAAATCGGGTGCTACGGTCCGCGCATGTCTGGCCGGAGCATCCTGTTCATCGCGGCGCTGTGCGGCGCCGTGCTTGCCGGCCCCGCTCTTGCCTCGACACCGCTGACGGTCGTCGTGACGATTCCGGTCCTGAAGGATTTCGTCGAACAGGTCGGCGGCACGCACGTCCGCGTCGTCTCGCTCCTGTCGGGGCAAGAGAACGAGCATACCTATTCGCCTAAGCCGAGCGATCTCCTCGCCGTGCGCAAGGCCTGGGTCTTTGTCGAAGTCGGCATGGGACTGGAGGCCTGGGTTGGTCCGCTAATCCGCAACGCGGGTAACGCGGGTCTGCGCGTGGTCACCACGTCTGAACAGATCCCGCGCCTCGCCGATCACCCTGCTGGATCGGATTCGCACAGTCATGGCGACGGCAACCCGCACATCTGGCTCGATCCAAACAATGCGAAGCTGATGGTGGGGCGGATCACGGAAGCGTTGGCGGCCGTCGATCCGGCACATGCTGGAGAATACAGTGCCAACGCGGCCCGCTATCGCCGGGAAATCAGCCAGCTGGAAACCGAACTGATGGACATGTTGCGGGGGGCGCCCGAACGCCGGATTGTTGTCCACCATCCGGCGTGGCCCTATTTCGCCAGGCGATTCGGCTTTGATATCGCCGGAGAAATCGTCACGCAGTCGGGCGCCGAACCCTCGGCACGCCATCTCCAGGAACTGGCCAGGAAGATCAGGTCCGATCATATCCGCGTAATCGTCTCGGAGCCGCAGCTCAATCAAAAATTGCCGCGTATTTTGGCCCGGGAATCCGGCGCACAGCTGGTGGTGCTGACGGCCATCCCGGGTGGCGTCCCGGGCACTAGCACCTATCTCGATATGCTTCGTTATGATGTGGCGCAATTGGTGCAGGCGCTCCGCATCCCCTGACCACCATGGCCAAATCCATTATCAAATTCGAGCAGGCCACCTTCGGATTTCCAGGCGTGGTGGCGCTGCACGACATTTCGCTGGATATCGCCGAGGGCGAGTTTGTTGGCGTCATCGGTCCGAACGGTTCTGGCAAAACCACGCTCTGCCGTGCCATTTTGGGACTCCTGCCCCCCGTGTCTGGCCATCTGCAAATTTTCGATTGCGCCTGCGAGAAACTGCGGTGCCACCACCGGGCGCGCATTGGGTATCTACCGCAGACGGAATCGCTGGATAGGAACTTCCCCATCACGGTGCTGGAGGCGGTCACGATGGGCCGCTACGGGGCACTGGGGCTGTTTGCTCGGGCTTCAAAAAAAGACCGCGAGATCGCCCTGCGGGCGCTGAAAAACGTCGGCATGCAGGACCGTGCGGGCACGGCGCTGGGACACCTCTCGGGCGGCCAGCAACAGCGGGTGTTTATCGCGCGGGCCCTGGCGCAGCAGCCGCAAGTGCTCCTGCTCGACGAGCCGACCACCGGCATCGACATCACAACACAGTACAGCGTCCTGGATCTGATCCAGCAGCTCCATCGTGACCTGGGGCTGACCGTGCTGCTGGTCACCCACGACATCAATATGATCCGTGAGCGCGTCAACCGGCTCGTGCTGCTGAAAAACAGACTGGCGGCGGCCGGTCCTCCCAAGGAGGTTCTGCGACCGGAAATTCTGCGAGATGTCTACGGCAAGGACCTCGTCATCACGGAAAAGGATCTCGTCACGGTCGCAGACTATCACCACCATCACTAATGCGGCATTGATGCTGGAAATACTCACATACGATTTCATGCAGCGGTCGCTGGTAGCGGCCATCTTGGTTGGTGCGGTTTGCTCCGCGATCGGTGTCTTCGTCGTGCTGCGGGGGCTCGCCTTCGTGGGCGCGGGCACGGCGCACGCCGCCTTCGCTGGCGTGGCGTTGGCCTATCTCATGGGCTGGCCTCCGCTGGCGGTGGCGATCCTCTTCGGGCTGGCGACTGTCTGGATCACGGGCCTGCTGGAAGAGCGGGGACAGATGAAACTCGACGTCTCGATTGGTATTTTCTACACGGCAACAATGGCGCTGGCGATCCTGTTTCTTGGCCTGATGAAAAGCTACAACGCTGAGGTCTATGGCTACCTGTTCGGCAGCGTGCTGTCGGTAACCCCGGATGAATTGCGCGTCATTGCCGCATTGGGAGTTTGTGTCATGGGCATACTGATACTGTTTTCCAAGGAGCTCTACTTTATTGCTTTCAATCAGGAGATGGCTGAAGCGTCCGGCGTGCCGGCACGGAGGATCTTTTATCTGTTGCTCACACTGGTGGCGGTGACGGTGGTGGTGTCACTCAAAACGGTAGGGGCCCTTCTCGTCTACGCGATGGTGTTGATTCCCGCGTCGACAGCCTACCAGCTTACGAACAGTCTTTCACAAATGACGCTGCTCTCGGTCGTCATTGGGATGCTCTGCGCGACCGGCGGCGTGGTGCTCTCGGCGGCATTTGATCTGCCGTCCGGCCCCGCGATCGTCTTATTGGCCACAGCAGTGTTTATCCTCTCCGTGCTGTTCTCGCCTAAGCGCTTCGCGTGCGGGGCCGCCTAGTTCTTCGTCGCCAGGAGGAGATTACTTCGGTGGTTGATGTGTCTGGCGATCCCAAACCATGCCGGTTTGTTCTTTTGAGCTAAAGCCGAGCTTCTCGTAGAAGGTCTGCTTGTCGCGCGTGCAGAGCCAGAATTTTTCCACGCGGGCGAGTTTCGGATGCTGCAGAATCCTTTCCATGATCAGGGTGCCGATGTCCTGGCCTTGGTATTCCGTGTCCACGACGACGTCCCAGATGGAGGCCCGGTAGACATAATCCGTGAGCACGCGTCCGAAACCGATCAGCCGCGGGCCGTCCCACACGGAAATGGCCAGGTCCGAATGCGAGAGCATGGCCATGATGTCATCCGTTTTACGAGTCTCGGCCCAGGGGGCGCAGCGGTAGAGGGCGACGAGATGGGCGGGGGCGAAGTCTGTGCGTTCGGAGAAAGTGAGCATGCTCTTGAGAGCGGCCGCTTCCTTATATTATGGTAATCCCCGCTGATGCAAGACCAAAATCAATGATGAGGGTGAACGACATGACGAAGGTTCGGAATTGTCCGCGCTGCTTCAAGCTGATGTGGATAAATAGCAAGGATATGGAAGTGCTCGATGAGACGACAGTTCGCACGAAATGTCCGCATTGTCACGAGCTCGTGCGTGTGAAGCTGGTGACCCAGGGCGCCAACGCGGCCGGCCCGAAGATGGGCCATTAGTTGCAATGTCCAATTTTCAAGGATGAATGTTGGATTGAACCTCCCGGCAGTGTCTGCCAGTTAACATTCAACATTTGGCATTGAACATTGGTGCGGCTACAGCCCGCGCCCGGCCCCCTCCAGTTCAGGTTTATTGCCCGGTAAAATCTTATGTAGCGCGGCGCGGTAGTCGGCGATCCGTTTCTCATCCGACTGGTTGACCGCGAGTTGCTTGTCGCGCTTCAGCACGTCCAGATGATCGAGCACGGCCAGCAGCGGCTGAACGGCGCTCAGTAACTTGCCTGCCTCGAATGATTCCAGGGATTCGATCAGCGGCTCGTTGAATTTCCGAAAGACGGAACTGCCGCTCTGCGTGCGAAACCGCGCGATGGCCTGTTCGTACGCGTCAATGGCTTCGATCGTTGGCTTGATGCCGCCCGGCACAGCGGCCAACGGCACCCGCTCCGGCAGCTTCGAGGCATATTGCTTGAGCGTGGCGATCAAATTGCCGAGGAGATCGAGTCCTTCTGTCAGTTCCATGTCGTGAGAGATACGCCGCCGGTGGAAACCTGTCAAGACGTGCGCGTGGTCCCGCGGAGCGCCGTGAGGATTGTCTCCATGTCGAGCGGCAGCGGAGAAGTCCATTCCATCTGTTTCCCAGTCACCGGATGTTGGAAACCGAGGGTTTTGGCGTGCAGCATCACGCGCGGGATTTCGAGATGTTCGAGCGCCTTCACCTTGCGGCCGCCGTAGGTCGGGTCGCCGAGCAGCGGATGGCCGATGGAGGTCATGTGCACGCGCAACTGATGCGTGCGGCCGGTTTTGGGAAAGAGATCCACGCGCGCAGCCAGCGTGGCGAACCGCTCGACGACCTTGTATTCCGTGACGGAGGGCTTGGGGCGCGCCGTCCGCTCAGAAAACTTTGTTCGCTCCTTTGTATCGCGTCCGATGGCAAGTTCGATTAGCCCGTGTCCTTTTTTCGGGACGCCCCAGACCAGGGCCTCATACCTGCGCGTGATCGTGTGGTCCTTGAACTGCGCAGCGAGTCCGCGATGGGCCTTGTCCGTTTTGGCGATGACCATGACGCCGGAGGTGTCCTTGTCCAACCGGTGGACCAATCCTGGCCGTTCTTTGCCGCCGACGGTCGAGAGTGAGCCACCTGGTCGCTCGAAGTGGTGCAGCAACGCATTGACCAGCGTGCCGGACCAATGACCAGGGGCCGGATGCACGACGAGCCCGGCCGGTTTGTTCAGGACAACTAGCGATTCGTCTTCGTGAAGGATATCGAGCGGGATCGACTCACCCTTGAGCGTCAGCGGCTCGGCCTTGGGCGTATCCATTGTAATGTGGTCACCCGGTTTGATCTTCTGGCTCGGCTTGACCTTTTCTCCATTGACCTGGATGCGGCCCAATTCGATGAAGCGCTGAATGGCGGAACGCGAGAGGTCCGGCTCACGGTTGGCCAGAAACACGTCGAGCCGCTTCGGTTTTTCGCCAGCGGTGATGAGAAATTCCGTAATCATGTCGCGTGCGGTCGGAGCGAAACGAAGCGGATCAGCGGGCTGCGGCGCGTCCCAGCACGAGAAAGAGATAGCGGTAATGGCTGGCGAAGACGGCCGGCTCGAAGCGGCCGATCAGTTGCGGCAGCAGCTTTCGCTCCAGCGCGCGCGTCATCCAGGGCAGGCAGAGTCGAAACAGGCGCGGGCGCTTTTGCGCGAATTTTGACAGCACCAGTCCGGCCAGCGGCAGATAGAGCCCGCAGAGAATTTCCTGCGCCATCGTCAGTGTGGGCAGGATGTTTTGTGTAATGTCGCGTTCGCTCAGCACGGTCCACCCCTGCGCCTGCGCCTGGGCGCGGAACGCGGCTTCCAAATGGTCGTGCCCACGGCTCGGGGGCGCCGAGTCCTGCGCGAACCAGTCGCCGATGATGATCCGGCCCTGAGGGCTCAGCAGCCGTTCGAACAGTGGGAGCACCTGCTTAAGCGGCATATAGCGGAAACTTTCCGAGAAGACCAGGACATCGTACCCGCCGGCCGCAAGCGACGGGCCAATGTCCTGAAGCCGCCCCTGCTTCACGGTAACGGCGGGATATCGTTTCGCAATATGTTCGGCTTGCACGGACGACGGCGTGATCGCGGTGACGGTGTGACCGCGCACGGTCATCTCGTGAGCCAGGCGGCCCATGCCGGCACCGACATCCAGCACCTGGTGACGGCCGGGCGGCAAGTAGGCGAGAAATTCGTCCGCGAACCGTTCCTGGGCCTGCGCGAAACGCGCCAGCAGACCGACTTCCCGCGCCTGCTCCGTCGGCCAGAAGCCGAAATGCAGATACCCCGACTTGAGCACGTTGTCGTACATCAGGTGCATGGGGTCGAGTGCGGCGTGATGCTTAGCGAGGTCGTGTAGGTATTGCGGAAATTCCGTTGGCTGCATGGGGCTCCGGAAGGTGTTTAAAACGCTGTTACTCTACAGGAACGGACGGAGGGAACAAAGCGATTTGTGACCGGTCAGTGGCGGGCGGCGCTGCGCGCGCGTTCGGCGAGTTTCTGGCGGAGACGGGCTTTTTCGAGACTGATCTGGGCGTCTTTGACGTCGGACGGCAGGCCGCCGGTCTTCAGGCGCTGCTCGGCGTCGGCGACTTTCTGCGCCGCGCGCTCCACGTTGATATCCTCAGCCTTCTCGGCGACCTCGGCGAGGATCGTGACCTTCGTTTGATTCACCTCAGCATAGCCCCACAGGACGGACATGTAGTGCCAGACGTTATCCATCTTGTATTGCAGCTCGCCGATCTTGAGCGAGGTCAGAAATGGCGCATGTCCCGGGAGGACGCCAAATTCGCCGTCCACGCCAGGCGCAATGACCTCGTCCACCTGTTTGCTGAGCAGCAGGTGCTCGGGGGTCACGACTTCTAACAGAATCTTGCCAGCCATCTTTTCTCGTGAAATGTTAAACGTGAGACGCTCTCGCGGTGACGTCGTCACCGGTTAGGTTGCACGTCTAACGTTTGACGCCAAGCTTTTCCGCCTTCTGGATGACTTCCTCGATCGAGCCCACCATGTAGAAGGCCTGCTCGGGCAGATCGTCATACTTGCCCTCAAGGATGTCCTTGAAGCTGCGGACCGTGTCCTTGAGCTTCACGTACTTGCCCGGCGAGCCGGTGAAGGCCTCAGCGACATGGAACGGCTGCGAGAGGAAGCGCTGAATCTTCCGCGCGCGCGCCACGACGCGCTTGTCGTCTTCCGACAGTTCATCCATCCCAAGAATCGCGATAATGTCTTGTAGGTCCTTGTAGCGCTGGAGCACGGACTGCACGCCGCGCGCGACCTTGTAATGTTCTTCGCCCACGACCTGCGGATCGAGAATGCGCGATGTGGAGTCCAGTGGGTCCACGGCCGGATAAATCCCCAACTCGGCGAGTTGGCGCGAGAGTACGGTCGTTGCGTCCAAGTGCGCGAAAGCCGTGGCCGGCGCCGGATCGGTCAGGTCATCGGCGGGCACATAAATGGCTTGCACCGACGTGATCGAGCCGCGCTTGGTGGAGGTGATGCGCTCCTGTAAGGCGCCCATCTCGGTGCCGAGGTTCGGCTGGTAGCCGACCGCCGAGGGCATGCGGCCCAGCAACGCCGACACTTCCGAGCCCGCCTGCGTGAATCGGAAGATGTTGTCCACGAATAGCAATACGTCCTGGTTCTCCTCGTCGCGAAAATATTCTGCGACCGCGAGGCCTGTGAGCGCCACGCGAAGACGCGCGCCCGGCGGCTCGTTCATCTGCCCGTAGACGAGCGCGGCCTTAGATTTGGTGAAGTCCTTGGGATCGATAACCTTCGAGTCCCGCATTTCGTGCCAGAGATCGTTGCCCTCGCGCGTCCGCTCGCCCACGCCCGCGAACACCGAGAAGCCGCCGTGGTGGAGCGCGATGTTGTTGATGAGCTCCATGATGATTACGGTCTTGCCGACCCCTGCGCCGCCGAAGAGACCGACCTTGCCGCCCTTCGAATAGGGTTCCAGCAGATCCACGACCTTGATCCCGGTCTCGAGTACCTCAGTCTTGGTCTCCTGCTCGTCCAGCTTCGGCGCCGGGCGGTGGATCGGATACTTCTTCTTGGCATTCAGTGGGCCCATTTCGTCCACCGGCTCGCCGAGCACGTTGATGAGGCGGCCCAGGGTTTCACGTCCGACTGGCACCGAAATGGGAGCGCCCGTATCCTTGACGTTCATTCCGCGGACGACGCCGTCTGTGGAGGTCATGGCGACCGCGCGGACGCGGTTTTCGCCAAGGTGCTGCGCGACCTCGAGCGTCAGCTGAATCGCCGGCCGCCCGGCCTTCGTGTCCTCGGCCTCCTCGATCCGCAGCGCATTATAGATGTTCGGCAGCTGGCCGGGTGGAAATTGCGCGTCCACGACCGGGCCGATGATCTGGAGAACTTTGCCCGCTGTGCTCATCAGTCACCTTTTGTGTAATGTTGAATTTTCACTGTTGAATGTTGCATTGGTCGCATTCGATCTTCTGAAAATTGAACGGGTACTTTTAAACATGCACCGGGTAATTTATTTGAGCGCCTCAGCGCCGCCCACAATGTCCATGAGTTCCTTCGTAATGGAGGCTTGTCTCGTCTTATTGTAATAAAGTGTGACTTTTTTGATCAGCTCCCCCGCGTTGCGCGTTGCGCCGTCCATGGCGGCCATGCGTGCGCCCTGCTCTGCGGCGGATGATTCCAGTAGAATGCGATAGGTCTGCACCTGAAAATGTTTCGGGAGCAGTGTCTTGAGGAGCGCCTCTTCGTCCGGCTCAAATTCGTAGCTGCCACCCAGCGCGGCCGCCGTCGTCCCGTCTGCTTCGAGCGCCTCGATCGGAAAGAGCCGCTCGACGATGACGCGCTGCTGAATCGCTGACTTGAATTCATTGTAGATCACGTAGAGCTCGTCGAAGGTGCCCTTGACGAAGTTGTCCGTGAGGTCCTGCCCAATGTCCAGCGCATGCTCGAAGCTGAGCTTGTCGAAGAGATCCGTCCACTGCTGGCGAATGGCCCAGTTTCGGCGCTGGAAAAAGTCACGGCTCTTGCGGCCCACGATGCTCACGGCAACCTTGTTCCCGTTGGCCTCGTGCTGCCGGAGCGTTTCGACGGCCTTGCGCAGAATGTTCGCGTTGAAAGCCCCGCAGAGTCCTCGGTCGCTCGTGACAACCAGAACCTCGATCTTGCTACCGCCCCGCTTCTGGAGCAGCGGGTGGGACGCCCGGTTCACGCGGCGGCTCAGGCTGGCTAGCACCTCGCGCATCTTGTGCGCGTAGGGGCGCGAGGCCAGGACGCGATCCTGCGCGCGCTTCAGCTTTGCCGCGGCCACCATCTTCATGGCCTTGGTGATCTTCTGCGTATTTTTGACCGCCCAAATCTTGCGGCGGAGGCTTTGTAAGCTTGGCATCTTAGTCTACAGCGATGAAGGATGAACGCTGAATGAACAGAAGGGTGATTGTTTCTGTTTCTGGTTCATCACTATGCAGTCATCGTTATCCTTTCGCGCCGTATCCCATCTTCTGCTTAAACGTCGTGAGCATCTGCTTGAGCTTCGCACCCACGGCGTCGTCAATCTTGCTGATGCTGGCGATCTCTTTGCGCAGTTCCGGATGATTCTGCGTCACGTAGTGCAGCAGGTCTTCTTCGAACTGCTGGACCTTGTCCACCGCCACGTCGTCTAGATACCCCTGCGTGCCGGCGTAGATCGCAAGGACCTGGTCGGCCACGGGCATCGGTTTGTACTGGCCTTGCTTGAGCAGTTCCACCATGCGGACGCCACGCGCGAGCTGGGCCTGCGTTGCCTTGTCGAGTTCGCTGCCGAACTGCGCGAAGGCGGCCATTTCGCGGTACTGCGCGAGGTCGAGCCGCAACGTGCCGGACACCTGCTTCATTGTCTTAATCTGCGCGGAGCCGCCGACGCGCGAGACGGAGAGGCCGACGTTGATCGCGGGCCGGATGCCCGAATAGAAGAGGTCGCTGCCGAGATATATCTGTCCGTCTGTGATTGAGATGACGTTGGTCGGAATGTAGGCCGACACGTCGCCCGCCTGTGTTTCGATGATGGGGAGCGCCGTGAGGCTGCCGCCACCCAGCTTGTCGTTGAGCTTGGCCGCGCGCTCCAGCAAGCGGGAGTGCAGGTAGAACACATCCCCCGGATAGGCTTCCCGTCCTGGCGGCCGGCGCAGTAGCAGCGAGAGCTGGCGATAGGCCACGGCATGCTTGGAGAGATCGTCGTAGACGATCAGCGCGTGCTTACCGTTGTCGCGGAAGTATTCGCCAATGGCCGCGCCAGCGAAGGGCGCGAGGAACTGCAGGGGCGCTGGATCGCTCGCGGTGGCCGAGACGACCATGCTGTAGTCCATCGCGTGGTTCTCCTCGAGAGTTTTCACCACGCGCGCGACGGTCGAGCGCTTCTGGCCCACGGCGACGTAGATACAGAAGACGCCGAGGCCCTTCTGATTGATGATCGTGTCCACGGCGATGGCGGTCTTGCCCGTCTGCCGGTCGCCAATGATCAGCTCGCGCTGGCCGCGGCCGATTGGAATCATGGCGTCAATGGCTTTGATACCGGTCTGGAGTGGCTCCCGGACGGACTGCCGCGTGACCACGCCCGGCGCGACAACCTCGATGCGCGAGGAGTGTGACGACTTGATGGGGCCCTTGCCGTCGATCGGCTGGCCGATGGCGTTGACCACGCGTCCGACCAACGCCTCGCCCACAGGGATTTCCGCGATGCGCCCCGTGCGCTTGACCGGATCGCCCTCCTTGATGCCGGTGTCGTCGCCCATCAATACGGCGCCGACGTTGTCCTCTTCAAGATTCAGTGCGATGCCAAATAGGTTGCCGGGAAACTCCAGCATCTCGCCGGCCATCGTCCCGTCCAGTCCATAGACCTTGGCGATACCGTCGCCGACCTGTATGACGGAACCCGTCTCACTGACGTCGACGCGCTTGTCGAAGCCCTTGATCTTTTCCTTGATGATCGAACTGATCTCGTCCGCTTTGATCTGCATCAGCTACTCCTTGGTCAAAGTCGTCTGCATGGCGTTCAATCGGCTGCGCACGCTGCTATCGTAGAGCGTGCTCCCGATCCGGATCTGTAAGCCCCCGATCAGCTTTGGCTCAGTCTGGAAGGTGACATCCACGTCGCCCTTAAGCAGGTCACGCAGGCGCGTGCGCACGCGGTCCTGCTCGAGCGCATTGAGCGCGGCGGCCGACGTCACGGACGCCTGCCTGGTGCCCCTGGATTGATCGGCAAGTTCAGCGAAGGCGTCCGCGATGTCCGTGAGAAATTCGAGGCGGTTCTTGTGCACGAGCTGGCCCAGTAAACTGGCGGTGACAGGCGGACAAGGGAGCTTCTGCACCAGCGCGTTCAACACCGCGAGTTTTTCGTCGGCGGTGAAGGCCGGTGACGCCAGAACGTGTCTGAATTCGGCGGATTGCTCGACGGCCTGTCCGAGGGCGGTCAGCCCAGTGCGCGCCGCTTCAATACTCTTGGTGTCCAGCAGTTCGAAAAAGGCTTTGGCGTACCGGCGCGCGATGGAGGATTTGATCATAGTGGGCTCTTGTTAAAAATCTCGAAACTCCGCGATGAACAAGGAAAAATTCGTGCGGTGGGGCACGAAAAACGGGCCACAGTAGCATTGCGAAAAGGGACCTGTCAAGAAGGGAAACGGGGGGAAATCTTAACGAATAATTCCACCGCCGAGGACGCGATCGCCCTCGTAAAACACGGCGGACTGGCCCGGGCTCAAGGCCCGCTGCGAAACGGAAAATTGCACGGTGAGTGTGCCGTCTGGATTGGGCGTCAGCATAGCCGCTGCCGCGGGCGTGGCATAGCGGACCTTGACCTCGGCCGCGCGTGATTGTTCTAGCAGCGAGCGGTCGAATACATTGAGATCGGCGACGGTGCAGTCGGAACGCAGCAAATCCTCGTCAGCGCCGAGCCTGACGGTGTTGGTGGCCGGTTCCACGCGCTGCACGTAGAGGCGCTGTCCTGCCGACACGCCTAGGCCGCGGCGCTGTCCGGGGGTGTAGAAGGCGATGCCGTCGTGTGCGCCAAGATCTCTGCCGTCCGTGCCGACAAATCGGCCGGGCATCTTTGCCTGCGGGGCCTCCGACTCGATAAACGCGCGGTAGTCGCCCTGCGTCACGAAACAGATTTCCTGGCTTTCCTTGATTTCGTCCGGTGGCAGGTCAAGCGATTCCGAGAGCCGCCACACGTCTGCCTTCTGCAGGCCTCCCACAGGAAACAACAGGCGTGGGAGCCATTCGGGACGAAGGCGATACAGAAAATAACTCTGATCCTTGCGCAGATCGGCTGCGCGCTGCAGGCTCAGTCCGGTGTCGTCTCGTCCTATCTGTACGTAATGGCCGGTGGCGACGAAGTCCGCGCCGCGCTCCTCCGCCAGCGCGATTAGCGAACGCAGCTTCACCCGCTCGTTGCAGCGGACGCAGGGATTGGGCGTGGTGCCAGCAAGGTAGCCGGAGAGAAAATCGTCGATGACGCTGGTGCGGAACGTCTGCCGGGTATCGATGATTTCGTAGGGGATTGCCAGGCGCTTGGCGACATGCTTCGCGATGCCGATCTTGCAGCAACTACGCTCCTGCCAGCGTTTGGAGACGGCGGCAGACTCATCCTCCGGCTCCCAGACCTGGAGCGTGACGCCCTGCACCTGGTAGCCCTGTTGCACAAGGAGCGCGGCGGCAACAGAGCTGTCGACGCCGCCACTCATTCCGACGATGACGCGAGGCCGTGACATGATCCGAATCCTAATCGTTGCGAAGGAATGGTGAGCGATATCAGCGTCCGGATCGTTCCGGACACCCGCGTCATGCTACAGGAAGAGGGTATGTACTGTCACGAGGGCAGATCTTGCAGGCGGACTTTCCCGCGATGGGCCGCGAGGTCGTCGACCTTTTCGAAGTCCTGGCGCTCCTCCGCATCCCAGGCAGCGGGGCCCATGTCACAGAGGCCGTGGAAGTGCGCTCCTTCCTCCATCATGAAGGAGGGGGTGCGAATGTCGCCTATTAAAATGCCGGGTTTGAGCACCTGAATTTTTTCTGAGGCGGTCACAGTGGCCCTGATCTTGCCGTGGCTGATGAGGGTGCCGGTAATGACAACGCCCTTGATGACGGCGTGCTCGCCGACGATGAGCGTGCCCTTGGTATAGATTTCCCCGTCCAGGCGGCCGTCGATGCGCACCGTCCCTTCTAAGTTGACGATGCCCTTGAAGTCTACCCCCCGGCCTAGGAAGGTGAAATTCTCTTCTTCGTCCTTGGGGCGCTTGTTTTTACTTTTTTCCCACATGTGTACCTCTTGAGGCTGTCGCCGGCACGATCAGCGGGTTCATCCACCGCTCCGGCTTAGCCCGTGACGCGCTCGACGTTAGACGTCTGCGGATTTACGGCGCGTATCGCCTCGCGCGCGCTCGCGTACGTCCGCGTGCAGCATCTCGAGGTTGCCGTTAAGCAGCACGCCCTCTTCCATTGCGAGCGTCGGCGCGTTGCCCCAGCCAGTCACGGTTGCCAGGGGGAGCAGCCGGATTATTCCTTAGGCCCGCCTCTTGCGTTGAGCGATTCTCAATGGCTGATAGCGTATGAGGTGGTCGTCAACGGCCTCAATTTGAGGAACCAGGGTTGTCCTGCTCGGCTAGAGCCAGAGAACCGCTTGTTTTTCCTACGCTGAGTAGCTAATGAGGCGAGGCCGCAGTCCCTAATCTCAGGGACCGACGCTTCGGAGGCGAGCTTAGAACGAGGTGGGGCCTAAGGCAAGAAAATTCCTATTTGTGCCGGGAGCAGCCTAAGCTAGCATTGCCTCGACCAGCCGGTTCAGCTCGCTGGGTTGATAGTAATGAATTTCGATGCGCCCGCCCGTGCCTTTTTTGTGAATCAGCACTTTGGTGCCCAGGCGTTTTCTGAGCGCAGCCTCGAGATCAGGAAACGCCGCTGGCTTCCGGGCCGCCACTCTGACTTTTCCTTCGTGCCCTTCCGCGGCAATCAATTGTTCCACTTGGCGCACGGAGAGCTGCTCCGCAACAATGCGCTGGGCCAGCTTGAGTTGCAGATCCAGTTTTGTCAGGCCAAGTAGCACCTTGGCATGGCCCATGGAAAGTTTGAGCGATTCGACCAACTCTTTTATTTCATTAGGTAAACTAATTAATCGCAGCGAGTTGGCAATAGACGAGCGATCTTTACCAAACCGCTGCGCGAGTGCTTCCTGAGTCAGGCCGAATTCGGCCACGAGACGTTGATAGGCTCGCGCTTCCTCCATCGGATTTAGATTTGCACGCTGCAGGTTTTCGATTAGCGCAAACTCCATGGACTGTTCGTCGTTGCTGTTCCGCACAACTGCTGGAATCTGGTTGAGGCCGGCCAGCTTGGCCGCGCGAAAGCGCCGTTCGCCCGCAATCAATTCGAAGAGCCCGTCAGCCATGCGCCGGACCAGCACCGGTTGCAGGACGCCATTGCGTTTCACTGACTCGGCCAGCTGCGCCAGTTCCCCCGGCTCAAAGGTCTGGCGGGGCTGGTAGCGGTTTGGCACGATCCGGTCGACCGAGATCTCCTGCGTTGCCTCCCGCTCGATGGGAAAAATCTTCGGAAGCGTTTCCGGCAGCAGCGCACCCAGTCCCTTACCGAGAGCCTTTTTTTCCATCGAGTATCTCCTTTGTAAGTTGCAGATAGGCCTGCGCGCCGGTCGACGCAACGTTGTAGAGCAATGCCGGCCGTCCGAAGCTGGGTGCTTCGGCGAGTGCGACATTGCGGGGGATCACCGTACGATAGACCTTGTCCTTGAAATGCTTGCGGATTTCATCAGCCACCTGTTTTGAGAGGCTATTGCGCGCATCGAACATTGTCAGCACGATGCCTTCCAATTCTAGCGATGGGTTAAGCGACTGCCGTATACGCTCGACATTGGCCATGAGCCGGCTCAGCCCCTCCATCGCATAGTACTCGCACTGCAAGGGTACAAGGACGGACGAGGCGGCCGTGAACGCGTTGATTGTGATCAGGCCCAACGCCGGCGGACAGTCCAGGATGATGTAGTCGAAGCGATCATGACTGCTCTGGAGTGCCTGCTTGAGCAGCGACTCACGCCCCGGTATGGAGACCAGCTCGACTTCAGCGCCAACAAGATCAGTGGTCGCTGGTGCAACGGACAGGTGCGTGATCGAAGTTGGGACAGAGACATTCTCAATCTTCTCCCCGTGCACGAGGCAGTTATAGACAGTCTTGGAGGCGCTGTTAGTAGCCACGCCCAAGCCGCTTGTGGCATTAGCCTGTGGGTCAAGGTCAACCAGCAGAACAGACTGCTCCGAGACCGCCAAGGATGTAGCAAAGTTAACGGAAGTCGTTGTTTTTCCAACGCCTCCCTTTTGATTCGCTACTGCAATAATACGAGCCATATTAGTGCAATCTCCATTGTTCCACGTGGAACATCAGGCCGTTTTCAGCTGTAGTTTGGTCAGAACGCGGTGACCATAGCCGGAAGGCAGCTCATAGGAAAACTCAGATAATAGAGTCAGCCCATGTTGTTCTGGGCTCATATCGAACGGTTTGGCACGGCATAGGATCACGTGGCCCCTTGACGTCAGTAGTGATACAGCAAGCGGAAGAATCTCCTGCGCTGCCAAAGCGCGCGTGATGAGGGAGGAAAATCCCATCCGCACACTCTCGGGTTTGGCGAATTCTCTCAGCGTCTTAGAAACAACTGAAATGTTTTTTAGGTTTAATGTGCCAATGAGATAGCGCAAGAATGCCGTCTTTTTTTCATTCGGCTCCAGGAGCGTTACCAAGAGATCAGGTCTGAGAATCTTTAAGGGGAGCCCTGGGAATCCTGCTCCACTGCCAATATCGAGCAGAGAGGTTGTCTCTTTTCCAACGGCCTGTATGCAGGCGAATGAATCGACGAAGTGCTTAATGGCAATTTCCTTTCTGTCCTTGATCGACGTCAAACTGACCCGGGCATTCCACCGGATTAGTTCATCGTAGTAAGTTGAGCAGGCGTCAATCTGTTCCTGGCATAACGATATACCAAATGTAGATAAACCTTCAATAAGTTCCACTACAAATTGTGTCTGTTCCACGTGGAACATCTACGCCAAACTGATGGGAGAGGTCAAGCGGAATTAGATAAAAAGGATCTTAGCCTGAAAGAGTAGACAAGGCGGTTAGCTGGCCAGGACAGTCGAGGATGATCCCTGTGAGCGACGGCGATCACGTTCGAGCGCGATGAGGAGTAGTGAGACGGCTGCAGGCGTAACGCCGGAAATCCGGGACGCTTGGCCAACAGAGGCGGGTTTGATTTTCGTGAGTTTTTCAAGGACTTCATGCGAGAGGCCTAATACGCCTGCATAGTTGAACTCGAGGGGAATTTTTCTCCCTTCCAATTTTTCAAATCGAGAAATCTGTTCCAGTTGTCGTCTTACATATCCGTCATATTTTATAGATATTTCAACAGCTTGCGATGATTCTTTGCTAGTAGGTTTCTCTCCAAGGAGATGGAGGAGTGCATCGTAGCTCATGCCGGGACGGCGCAGCACGTGGGCCAGCGTAGCGTCCGGAGCCAGGGGTTCTGGGGAAATGGAAAAGATTCTTTCGCGAAGTCTGTCAAATGCCGAAACCCTCGATCCATTGAAGCGCCGGATCTCCCGCTCAACGAGGATGCGTTTTTCATCGAAACGGGCATACACCGCATCCGGGACGAGCCCGAGTCTGCGACCGATATCCGTCAGACGAAAATCGGCGTTGTCGTGGCGCAGCAGCAGGCGGTACTCAGCGCGCGACGTGAACATGCGGTAGGGCTCGCGCGCGTCCTTCGTGATGAGATCGTCGATCAACACGCCGATGTAGGCTTGCGAGCGGTCCAGGACAAGGAGTGGTTCGTTCTGCACGGCAAGGGTCGCATTGATGCCCGCGATGAGGCCCTGCGCGCCAGCTTCTTCATAGCCAGAGGTGCCATTAATCTGTCCCGCGTGGAAAAGACCGGCCACGAGTTTCGTTTCCAGCGTTGGGTGCAGCTGTCGCGGCGGGAAATAATCGTACTCGATCGCGTAGCCGGGCCGGAGCATCGTGGCCCGCGCGAGCCCCGGGATCGTTTTGAGCACGGCTGCCTGCACGTCCACGGGCAGGCTCGTCGAAATACCGTTCGGATAAAACTCCGGGACGTCCACGCCCTCGGGCTCGACGAAAATCTGGTGCCGGTCCTTGTCAGCGAAACGCACGACCTTGTCTTCGATCGAAGGACAGTAGCGCGGGCCAACTGACTCGATTACACCCGAGTACATCGGCGAGCGGTCGAGGTTTGCGCGGATGATGTCGTGCGTCTCCCGGCTCGTGTAGGTGAGATGACAAGGCAGTTGCGGCGTCGTGATCCGCTCCGTGCGCGAGGAGAAGAACTGTGGAGGGGTATCGCCCGGCTGCAGCACCATCGCGGCGAAATCGATCGTGTCTTTGTGTACGCGCGGCGGCGTGCCGGTCTTGAGGCGACCCGCTTCGAATCCCAGATCCCGCATGCAATCGGAGAGATGTTCCGCCGAAGCCTCCCCGCCGCGCCCAGCCGGAAAATGATTCAGCCCGATGTGGATCAGCCCCTTGAGAAAGGTGCCCGAGGTGAGGATCACAGCCCGCGCGTCGATCCGGATGCCGTTGCCCGTTACGAGGCCCGTCACCCGTCCGCCAGCCGTGAAGAGGCGATCCACGGTGCCCGACGTCACAGTCAATCCGGGCTGCTCGCGCAGGGTCTGCTGCATCGTCTGCCGGTAGAGTTTCTTGTCGCATTGCACGCGCAGCGCTCGCACCGCCGGCCCCTTGCTTGTGTTGAGCATGCGGAATTGGATGCCAGCGCGATCGGTGTTGCGGCCCATCTCTCCACCAAGCGCGTCGATTTCTTTCACAAGGTGACCCTTTGCGATGCCGCCGATGGCGGGATTGCAGGACATCTGCGCAATCTTATCGATCTCCATTGTCAACAGGAGTGTCCGGGCGCCCATACGAGCGGCCGCCAGCGCGGCTTCGCAGCCGGCATGACCGCCCCCGACGACGACGATGTCAAAGTCGCTTGCCATTGCTCACCCACGTCCGGTGTATCTCGTCGCTAGTTGCTTGCGAGATACGCTGCGCGCTGAAAGTTACTTCCCAATACAAAAGTCCTTGAAGATACGGTCCAGAATATCGTCCGTGCTAATGACGCCCGTGATTTCACCCAGCCCATCGATCGCCATACGGAGATCCATCGCGATCAACTCACCAGCTGCCGAGACTGCGACCGAGGCGAGCCCCGCGGTCAGCGCATCCAGCGTCCGCTGTAAGGCTGCCTGATGCCGCAAATGCGTGATGAGCGCGGTTTCCCGCACTTCGAAATCCGGATGAATAAAAAGAGCTCGGATCTGGTCCCGCAGTTCATCGAGCCCCTCGCCGGTTTTGGCGGAGAGGCGTACCACTGCTGAGCGTTCATCCGGAGCGGCGATCGGATCGTCCAGCCGGCAGGGCAGATCCGTCTTGTTCAGAATCACCAGCCGCTTCTTGTCCGTCTTGCCCAGAAATTCGTCGAGCAGGCGACGGTCGTCAGAGCACAAAGGGGCCGACGCATCGACGACGATCAGAAGCAGATCGGCCTGCTCGATCGCCGCCTGACTCCGACGCACGCCCTCTTGCTCCACAGGATCGATGGAGTCCCGCAGGCCAGCGGTGTCCCGCAGCCGGACAGGCACACCGCGGACGTTGAGCACTTCTTCGAGAACGTCACGAGTTGTGCCGGGGATCGGCGTGACAATTGCCCGGTCCATTCGCAGCAACGCATTGAGCAGGCTAGACTTGCCAACGTTCGGTCGTCCGACGATGGCGGCGGTCACGCCTTCGCGCAGGATGCGGCCTTCGCGGCTGTGCGCCAACAAACGCAACACCATATCATGTGCCTGGTGGAGGCCAGCGGCCAGCTCAGTAATCGGAATGAACGAAATATCTTCCTCAACGAAATCAATCCCGGCTTCCACATGAGCGAGCAAGCGGATGAGTGGCTCGCGGACCGATGCGATGTCCTTCGAAAGGGCGCCGCGCAACTGCTCCTGCGCGATGCGAAGACTGCCGGCCGTTTTGGCCCGGATCGTATCAAGGACCGCCTCGGCCTGGGCCAGATCGAGCCGGCCGTTGAGAAAAGCGCGTTTGGTAAATTCACCCGGATCGGCTAGGCGGGCCCCGGCCCGGATGAGTGCCGCACAGACGGTCTGAAGAATCAGCGAACTGCCGTGGCACTGGAGCTCGACGACATCCTCGCCGGTGTAAGATCTCGGGCCGCGCATCACGACGACGAGCGCCTCGTCGACCGGTGTCCGCGACCGCGCATCAGTACGGTCAAAGAGATCAGCCTGGTGGAGCGTATGGCTGGCAGCGGATGCGAGAAAGACTCCGGACTTCAATGCCACAAGGCTGGCGGCAACATCCACGGCCTTCTCGCCACTGATGCGGATGATTCCGACCCCTCCCTCGCCGGGCGGGGTGGCCACTGCACAAATTGTGTCGTTCAACGGGGAGCTCATGCGTCACCGCGGGATTCTATCTGAAATCGAATTACGCAGCGAAGGCCATTTGCACACTGCCAGTCGGATCGGCGAGAGCGCAAAGCGTATCGTTCAGCGGTGAGCCCACGTCAGGACTCCGATTGCGCGGAGGTGGCGAAGGTCGGCTGCTTATAGATGTAGCGGTCCGTGACGACTTGCTGCCCGATAGTCAGCAGATTGTTGGTGAACCAATAGAGCACAAGGCCGGAAGCAAAATTTAAAAATAGTAGGGTCATGAAGGCCGGGAGAATCAGCATCATCTTGGCCTGAGTCGGATCCATCGTCGTTGGCGTGATCTTCTGCTGGATGACCATCGTTACGCCCATGAGAATCGGCAGCACGTAATAGGGATCGGGGGACGAAAGATCGTGAATCCAGAGTCCCAGCGGCGCCTGCCGCAACTCGATTGTCATATAGAGGACGTTGAAGAGCGCGACGAACACCGGCATTTGCAGGAGCATCGGAAGGCAGCCGCCGACCGGATTGACCTTGTGGTCACGGTAGAGCTTGATGAGCTCACGATTGAGCCGGTCCCGGTCGTCCTTGAACTTGGTCTGCAGGCCCAGCACTTTCGGCTGGAGGACCTGCATCTCCTTCATGGACTTGTAGCTCTTGAATTGCAGCGGTGCGAAGAGCAGCTTGATACCAATGGTCAGCAGGACGATCGCCACTCCGTAGTTTTGCGTATACTCGTGCAGAAAGCGCAGCACAACGAAGAGTGGCTTCGCGACCGCCTTGACGATATCCCAGCTGCCGAAGATAAACCAGCCGAAATCGATCGTCTCCTCCAGGCCGGCCCCGAACGATTTGAGCGTCTCGTATTCTTTCGGCCCCGCATAGAGCTTTACGGACAGCGGGTTGCCCGGCGCGGGGAATCGCACCTGGGCCGTGGCCACCCGATCTGCCTCCTTTTTGATCCAGGCGGAGGTGGCGCCGGTCGGGATCATCACGCTCAGGAAGTACTTGTCCTGAAGCGCGACCCATTTAATATCGCCTTTTGAGTCCTGCTCAGCGTCCGGGAGATCCTTCTCGACCTTGTCGGCGATGCGCGTGGCGGGACCGACCAAACCGATCAGCCCCTCAGTCCACTCCACGATGCCGAAATTGGTCCCGAGGGCAAGACCGACCGGAATGGTGACCCCCTCGGCTGCCACTGTCACCTCCACCAGATAACTGTTGTGATGAAAGATCAGTTGTTTCTGCACGCGCACCGGCGAATCCGGCGTCCGGTATGTCAGGGTCACGCGGCCGGTCGGGTGGGCGGCATCCAGCCGATCGAAGTCGCGCGCGATGTCGTAGAACCCGCCATTCATCTGCTTCGCGAGCGCCGCATCCTCCAGGTGCAGCGCCAGCGGCTTGGCGAATTGGCCCTCCTTGTAAATCAATTGCACGGGCGGCGAACTGGCGTCCGGCGCCAGGCGGTACTTCAGCAGTTCCCAGCTTGTGACGACTCCCCCGTGATTGGAAAGTTTCACCCGGTACAAGTCGGACACGATTTCGACCGTTTGCTCGTGTTCCGGCGCTGGCGCCTGCGAGCCGGTCGCCTGTCCCCCCGGGGCTTTCGGCGTATCCTGTGTTGTCTCCGCGACCGGCACCGGGGTGTGCGATTCAGAGGCAGGCTGCGCCCGCTGATCCATCTCCTGGGACGGGTGCGGAGCCAACCCCATCTCCTTCAGGAGATATTCGTACCCGAGCAGAATGCCCAGGGAGAGAATAAGGAAAATGATGACGCGTTTTTCCATGGCGCGCGGCTACCGAACGGGATCGTGTCCGCCTGGATGGAAGGGATGGCATTTCAGCAGTCGCCAGCAAGCTAGCGCGCTTCCTTTGATAAAGCCGTACCTCCGGATCGCATCCGCAGCATACTGCGAGCAGGTGGGATCGAACCGGCAGGCGGGGCCGAGCAGCGGCGAGATCCACCGCTGATAGAACGCAATCACTGCTAGTCCCCCTGTCTGTATCATGGCTTGTCCCCAGTGCGTATGAGTGCCTGTTGGCGCAGTGCCGTCAACCACATGTCACGCAGAACCCGATGCGCTGTTGCCAGGACGCTGTGTTTTGGAAAGACGAGCATATCACGGCCCGGCACCAGCTGGCTGCGCGACTGCCTCGCCAGTTCGCGAAAAATACGTTTTGCCCTATTACGGATGACGGCCCCGCCCAGGCGCTTGCCGACAATGACACCCACTCGAGCATAGGGCTTTTCAGAGCGACAGGAGACCAGATTGAAAAGGGAGGTTTGGAGACGGCAGCCGGCCTTTTTGACGCGCTCGATGTCGCCGCTGTTCTTGAGAAAAAACAAGAGGTCCTTTGACGCACGTGCCACGCTCCGCTCCTCGTCCGCCCTAGTCTTGGCGGTTCGTCGCGAGCCGGGCGCGAGGAGCCGAGAAGATCCGGGGCGGACTTGAAACAGCACGGCCAGGGGCTGAGTGGCCCCCCCGCCCGCCCGCGTGCTCCGCAGCCTGTACACAGGCATTTCGCAGCAGCGACTCCGCGGTTGCAGCAGAAGTGGTCATGAATAAGGCGGACTAGACCGTTAGGCGTTTGCGCCCCTTCTTGCGGCGGCGGGCTAGGACTTTGCGCCCGTCTTTCGTCTTCATCCGTTTCCGGAAACCATGATCGCGTTTCCGTTTCAACTTCGAGGGCTGCTGGTACGTGAATGACATGCGCGTGCTCCTTCTCAAACAGACATAACGGGAGGCGCATTATAAGAAGCGCCTGTTCGGAGTGTCAACGCGAATGGTAACTGACGGCGTGCCCCGCGAAACACTGGGGCGGTTTTGCATGCGATGACGAATCTGCCCCAGGGCTTTTCTGAGGCCAGAGACCAACATATCGACAACCTATTGAAAGAAAAGGGGCTATTTAAGGCCCGCAAGTTCCACGCATGGCACAGAGCTTGCTTAAGTACAAAGACATAACATATTTGCCGGATTTCGGTGAATTGACTATGGAAGGGGGGTGACTCACAATGATGAAGACCATGTTTGCGATGCTGGCGTTGGTCCTTGGACTGACGTTCGGTGCCACAACCTTCGTGCAAGCCGACGACAAGCACGCTCCTGCTGCTGAAAAGAAGGCGGAGACGAAGGCGGAGAAGAAGGCCGACAAGAAGGAGGAGAAGAAGAAGTAAGCTTCTCTTTCGAGTGTCACCGATCCCCCTTTGGGCTCGCAAGGGCCCCGAAGGGGGATCGGCAGTGCGTTTACGGTGATGCTGCGCACGTAGAGCCTATAGCCAAAATAAATGACGGTTGGACCAGGTAAAAATCTTTAAACAGGAGGAATGAGACCATGGCACGTCGTTGGACATTGCTGATGGCGCCGCTGATGCTGCTTGCCGTTGGGTGCAGCCAGGCGCCGACCGACAAGATGAGTGAGGCAGAGAAGATCGTGGCGGACGCCAAGCTCGCCGGTGCCCAAGCCTATGCGCCGGAAGATTTTGCCAAGCTGGAAGGCCTGATCAATAACGCGAAGAAGGAAGTGGACGAGCAGAACGCCAAGTTTGCCCTCTTCCGCAATTACGGCCAGGCGGAGCAGGCACTGGCGTCGGTCAAGGCAGAAACGCCTGCGCTGATCGAGACGACAGCCAAAAAGAAAGCCGAAGCCAAGGAAGCGGCCATCATGGTCTTCAATGCGGCTAAGGACGCGGTCAAAGAAACGCAGGGGCTCGTGGCCAAGGCGCCGGTCGGCAAGGACCGGGTAGCCGTGGAAGCGATCAAGAGCGACGCTAAGGCGCTCACAGGATCGCTCAGCGACGTGCAGGCAGCCTTGGACGCAGAGGATTATCTCACAGCGCAAGCCAAGGCCAAGGCAGTGCTGGACAAAAGCAACTCGCTCTCGACCGAGGTCAAGAGCGCACTGGCAAAGATCGGCCGCGCCACGGCGCCTGCCGCGACCAAATCAGTAAAAGCGACAAAGAAAAAGTAACGTTTGTGGCGATCAACAGGGGGATCATGCGGGCAGCCACCATATTCATCGGGGGTCTTACGATGATGCTTGGTGCTGCCTGCCTGCAGCAGGCGCCGCCGGACCTCGTTCAGTTGGTGGAGGACGTAGACCGGCAGCTGATCGCCGCCCGTAGCGCGGAATACGCGCCGGAGGAATACACGCGGTTCGTGCGGCAGTGGGTGGCACTGCGCGAGCGCCTGCGCGCCGATGACGATGTGGTCGGCTGGCCCTGGGAGGACAATCCCTTCCAGACAGACTTGCAGGCCTTGCACGAAGAAGGGATGCGTGTGCTGGCCCTGGCGACCAAGCGGCAGGATGACACGCGTCGGGATGCGACGACCCGGATCGCACGGTTGGAGCGGAAGCTGCACCGGTTTACCAACCGCGTAGACGAGCTCAGCAGCCGCCTCACGCTCGGCGAGCGGAGCGTCGAAACGGACCTGTTGCTTAAGCAGGCCCGGTCCTTTCTGGACCAGGGACATGTCGCGCAGGCTGTGCGGACCTCGCAACAGGCCGACGAGCGGATGACCAGCCAGATGGCGAAGCTCAACGTCGAACTGAGCCGCTATGCGGATGCACAGCAAGTATCGCGCTGGCGCACCCAGGTGCAGCGGACAGTGGAGTGGTCAAAACAGCATCGCGCGGCGGCCATCGCGGTGGTAAAGGCGGACCGCCAGCTGATCCTCTATAAAAATGGCCGGGCGGCCGCCTCCTACCCGGTCCGGCTGGGCTACAACGGCATGCAGGAAAAGCGCTATCAGGACGACGGCGCCACGCCGGAAGGCGTCTACGTCGTCACGCGGAAGCGGGACCGCGGGCAAACGGATTTTTACCGGGCCTTCCTGCTCGACTATCCGAACGCCGAGGATCAGCGCCGGTTTCACCAGGCGCGCCGTGCAGGTGCCATTCCGGCCAAGGCACGGATCGGTGGGAACATCGAAATCCACGGCGAGGCCACCCGCCGTCTGCAAGAGACGCTCGGCTGCGTCATGCTCGGCAACCGCGACATGGATGCGCTGTTCCGCGATGTCGAGGCCGGCACGCCGGTCACGATTGTGGGGGCTGTAGATTTGCGCAACGCCGTTGCCGTAGTATTAGCCCAGTTAGACAAGGCCGACGACGATGCAGAGGACGAAGCCCGCAATCTCGACGAGACCCAGGCTGTGGCGGACAATGAGATGGCCAAGCAGAGCTGAGCCGCGCATGAGGATGCTACGCTGGAGCCTCGTATGCGGAAGCCTCGTCGTGCTGGTGGCGGGTACGCTCTCCTGCCAGTTCAGCGAAACCCGTACGGCGCAGAGTCCGGTTGCGCCATCCGACTCACGCGAAGTGCCCAGCCTTGCCCGCCTGCGTGCCCAGCATACGGCGCTCAAGCGGCAACTAGCTGAGTACGCCCCCGCCCGTCCCTACATCGTCGTGGACACAGCCCGCAACCGGCTCTTCATCAAGCGCCGGGACACGGTGCTGCTCGATGCCGTCGCCTCGACCGGCAGCGGGACGATGCTGGATGACCCAGGGCAACGCGACCGCCGCTGGGTGTTCGAGACACCGCGCGGCGCGTTTGCCGTGCAATCGAAGATCGACAATCCCGTGTGGGTGAAGCCAGACTGGGCGTTTCTTGAAGAAGGTACCGCTATTCCGGCGACGGCCGCGGAGCGGGCAGAGTCCGGCATCCTCGGCGAGCACGCGCTCGGATTCGGCAACGGCTACTTCATCCACGGCACGCTCTACACGCGTCTGCTGGGCAAAAACGTGACGCATGGCTGCATCCGTCTCAACGACGAGGACCTGCGCACAGTGAACCAGCTCGCCGACATCGGCACGCCACTTCTCATCTTCTAAGCCCTGTCCTAATGGAGTGCGCCGGACGACCGATGCCATCCGGATGCCTCTCCGCACTGCTCGTCATGTTTTCCTTCGTGGTCGGCTATCCGGCCGACGGAGGGGCGCAGTCCCCCGATCCAACCGTCGAGCGACAGGTCCTGCAGGACGTCAACCGGACGCTGCAGGAGGAAATCAAACTTGCCGCCAAACCACAGATCTACCTTCTCATTGATGTTGCGCAGGGCATGACCGTATTGAAGGCGCGCGGCGTCGAAGTGCACCGGCTGACGATTCTGTCGTGGCAAGCCTCCGATGATCGACCACTCGTCGGCCTCTTCAAGCTCACGGCTCGTCCGCCGGTGGACCGTCCCAAAACAAAACCCGGCGAAGATGCCACCGAACATCCCATTGAATTAAGCGACATGCCGGCAGAGTACGCCTTGTCTCTGACACCGGCTGCAACCCTCTTTGTCGCGCCTCCGATTCAAGAACATCCGTGGCTTCGCGTGCGGAGTTTGTTGCGGGAGTGGTGGGTCCGCGTGACCGGATCCACCGGGGTTGAATCTAAATCGTCGCCTCGCTGGCTCCGGCTGTCGCTGTCGGTCGACCAAGCCCGGTCCCTGGCCTGGTCCGTGACCGATAACATGACAATTCTCATCGGCCAGAGTACCCCTCCCTAGGTGGAATCACCCGGGGTTTTCCCTCCGGACCTCGTTTGCCTTTTGCCTCCTGCCAGCCTAAGATACGCCCCGCATTCGCGCCGCACATCGGCGGAGACCGACGATGTCCAGGGAACCGATGACACGCATGCAGGTCCATCTGGGAGCGCTGCACGGCACCGTGGAGGCGGCGCTGCACGAAATGGCGCTGACGCGGATCGTCGCCCGTCTCTGGGCCAAAGACCACACGCTCTGGAAGCAGGATCCGACTGAGATCGCCAACCGACTAGGCTGGTTGACCGTGGCTGAGCAGCTGCGCGAGAAGGTCGGCCCACTGCAGTCCTTCGCGCAGGGCATCCGCGCCGCCGGTTTCCGTGACGTCGTCCTGATCGGTATGGGCGGCAGCAGCCTCGGACCGGAAGTATTCCGCCGTACATTTGGTTCCGCGCGCGGGTTTCCGCGCCTATGGGTGCTGGATTCGACCATGCCCGGCTTCGTCCGCCAGGTGACAAAAGCCATTAATCCCGCGAAGACCCTCTTTATCCTGGCCAGTAAATCCGGTGGCACGATCGAGGTCATGTCCCTCTACGCGCATTTCGCCGGCCTTGTCGCCAAGGCGAAAAAAAGCACGGGCGGTGCGCCTGCGGCAACGCCTGGCGGGGCGCAGTTCATCGCGATTACCGATCCGGGTACTGGCTTGGGCGCGCTGGCGCACGACAAGGGTTTTCGCACCACATTCACGAATCCGCCCGACATCGGGGGACGCTATTCGGTGCTGTCCTACTTTGGCCTCGTGCCGGCGGCACTCATGGGAATCAATGTGCAGACGCTGGTAGATCGCGGCATCGAAATGGCCCAGGCCTGCCGGCCCGGCATCCCCCCCGACCAGAACCCCGGCGCCTACCTCGGGACAGTGATGGGCCTGCTCGGCCGGTCGGGCCGCGACAAGGTCACGCTCATTGCCTCGCCCAAAACCAGTTCGTTCGGCCTGTGGGCTGAGCAGTTGCTAGCGGAGAGCACGGGCAAGGAAGGCAAGGGACTGATTCCCGTCGTGCAAGAGCCGGTGGCTTCGCCGGAGGCCTACGGCAACGACCGGGTGTTTGTCTATCTGCGACTTGAAGGCGATGCAAACGCCGCCACCGATACGCACGTGAAGGCACTGGAGGCGGCGGGCCAGCCAGTGATCCGTCGTACGCTGCGGGATGCCTACGATCTGGCGGGGGAGTTTTTCTGCTGGGAATTCGCCACGGCGATCGCAGGCCATTATCTGAACATTCATCCTTTCGACCAGCCAAACGTGCAGGAGAGTAAGGAAAATACGCGCCGCGTGTTGGAGTATGTGAAAACGACCGGACAGCTACCGGCCCAAACGCTGGCTGACAGCGTCAGCACACTGCTGGCCCAGGCGGGGCCCGGGCGCTATCTGGCGATCCTCGCTTATGTCACGCCGTCGACACAGGTCGATGCGACGATCAAGACGCTTCGGAAAGCCCTGCTCGTGAAATACCATCTGGCGACGACGGCCGGTTACGGACCGCGCTATCTGCACTCGACCGGCCAGTTACACAAGGGCGGGCCGAACTCCGGTCTGTTCCTGCAATTGATCGAAGACATGAAGCCGGACGTGCCGATCCCGGGACAGCCCTATACGCTCGGCACGCTCGCGCAGGCACAGGCGGTGGGCGATTATCAGTCGCTGCAGGCCCGACACCGGGTCGTGGCCCGCGTGAAGTTGGGTCGTCGGGTCACGCAGTCTATTAAGGGGGTGCTGACACTCTCCCGTACGCGGATGGCATCGGCTTCGCGCCAGGCGAAGAGGCACGGTGGCAAGAAGGGCAAGAAACGGCGGTAGATGGCGGCAGCGGAACTCCGCATTTTGGAGCATGGCGAGGAACTGGCGCGCGAGGCGGCGGAGTTCGTCGCGTGGATCGGCGAACAGGCGATCACAAGTCGCGGCGCATTCAGGATTGCGCTGTCCGGCGGATCCACGCCTAAGGCACTGCATGCGCAACTGGCCGCGAACCATGCAACGCGGCTGGATTGGTCGCAGGTATGCTTCTTCTTTAGCGACGAGCGGTGCGTGGCACCGGATCATACCGACAGCAATTTTCGCATGGCCAACGAAACACTCCTCGTACCGTTGAAGATCGCCACATCGAAGATCTTCCGCCTGCACGGCGAAGAGGATCCGGCCCAGGCCGCCCGCCAGTACGAAGAGACAATCAGAGCGGAATTCGCAACCGCCGCACCGGCATGGCCACGGTTTGATCTGATACTCCTGGGCCTTGGCGACGATGGCCACACGGCATCCTTGTTTGCCGGCACGCCGGCGTTGCATCAACAGCAGCGTCTCGTAGTTCCCACCCAGGCACCACAGGGGCCGAAGCAGCGGCTCACGTTCACGGCGCCGTTGATCAACCAGGCACACACGGTTGCGTTTCTGGTCAGCGGGGCAGATAAGGCGTCGGCGGTCCGAACCGTGCTGGAAGATCGCGCTGCCAACCCGAAAACAATTCCCGCGAAACTGATCACGCCGGCTTCGGGCCGGCTAGTCTGGTTCATGGACCGGGCGGCGGCGGCGGGACTAACGATGGAACAACAGCGGGTCGTCTCAAATGAGGAATAAATGATTCTGGCCGGCGACATTGGAGGGACGAAAACCACTCTTGCGCTCTATGATTGGCTGACGGAGCGGGTGGAGCCAACACGCGAACAGACCTTCGTCAGCGCTGACTACAAGTCGCTGGACGAGATTGTTGAGGAGTTTCTGGCGCCACCGCCCCCACCAAAACACGAGGCTGGAGAAAAAGCGCCCGAGCCGGAGAGGCCACCGAAAATTGAGGCCGCCTGCTTCGGCGTGGCTGGGCCGGTCATCGAGAACCGCTCCAGGTTGACGAATCTGCCCTGGGTAGTGGATGGTCCCGGCTTGGGCGAAAAGTTTTCGATTTCGCGCGTCCGTCTTTTGAACGATCTCGAAGCGACGGCCTATGGGATGCTTGTGCTCCGGTCAGACGAAACCGAATCGCTCAACGCCGGCACCCCACCGAAAACCAAAGGCGCACTGGCCCTGATCGCCGCCGGCACCGGGCTCGGCGAGGCGATTCTGTTTTGGGATGACACAACCTACAAGCCCATGCCCTCAGAAGGCGGCCATTGCAGCTTCGCGCCTACCAGCAGCGAGGAGATGGAGTTGCTACGCTATCTGCGCGCGCAGTACATGCATGTGAGCTACCAGCACGTCCTCTCTGGCAGGGGGCTGCACGCCATCTACGAATTTCTGCGCGACACGAAGCGAAACGAGCCAACCTGGCTGGCGGAAAAAATCAACGTCGGCGATCCGCCGGCGATTATCGCGGAGGCGGGACTCAAGAAACAGGCTGAAATTGCCGTGCAGGCGCTCGACCTGTTTACGACAATCTACGGCGCGGAAGCTGGTAATCTGGCGCTTAAGGTGCTGGCGCTGGATGGCCTCTATATCGGTGGCGGGATTGCTCCAAAAATTCTGGCAAAATTAAAAGAGGGCGTGTTCATGAAGGCCTTCGCGGACAAGGGACCGTTCAAAAAACTCCTGGGCGCAATTCCCGTGCGCGTGATCCTGAACCCGAAGGCGGCGCTGCTGGGCGCGGCGTCGGTGGCGGCGCAGTTGCAGAGGGAGGGCGCGTGAGCGGGACCAAGCTCGACGAGCTCAAGCGGCAGGCGGCCATCAAATCCATGGAGTTTGTCCGCGACGGGATGGTTGTTGGCCTGGGCACCGGGTCGACGGCCACGCACATGATCATTGCGCTGGGTGAGCGCATCAAGCAAGGGCTAACAATCAAAGGTGTCCCCACATCAAGGGAAACGGCCGAACTGGCGCGCGCACACAGTATTGAGCTGATCGAAACGGAAGACCGATGGGTTATCGATGTCACGATCGACGGAGCTGATCAGGCCGACCCCCAACTAAACCTGATCAAGGGCGGCGGCGGGGCGCTGTTGAAGGAAAAAATCGTTGCCACGGCCGCGCGCCAGCTCGTCATCATCGTGGACCATACCAAGTGCGTACCGGTTCTCGGGGGCAGCTTTCCGCTACCCGTCGAGGTCGTCCCCTTCGGCTGGGGCAACACGGCCCGGCAGATCGAGGCACTAGGATTCAAGGCCGTCCTGAGGGAACGGAACGGCGAGATCTTTCGGACCGAGGCGGGCCACTACATTCTCGATATGCAAATCCCGCGTATCGACCGGCCCGAGGAGCTGGAACTGCAACTCAATGCCCTGCCCGGCGTGGTCGAAACGGGGCTCTTCGTGGGTCGGACGGACGTGCTGATCGTCAGTACACCCGCAGGGGTCGAGATCACGCGCGCGGAGCCGCGCCGTGGGTGATCCCTACCGCCTCCCGCGCACCGTCCTCCCCACTCGATACGAACTCCGGCTCGAGCCAGATCTCCGAGCCGCGACCTTCACCGGAACGGAAAGGATCACACTCTCCGTAACCCGATCCGTCAAAGAATTTTTATTAAACGCCGCCGAGCTCAACATCCATTCAGCCACCATTGAAAACGCCAGGGGGCAATCTCAGCGCGCGGCCATCGTATTGGACGAGCCAGGCGAGCGCTGTCGATTGACCTTCCCGGCTATGCTTTCACCCGGCGCCTGGAAGCTCACGCTCGCCTTTCAGGGCAATCTCAACGACAAACTGCGGGGGTTCTATCGCAGTACCTTTAAAAATGCCGCCGGCATCACACACGTCATGGCGGCGACACAATTCGAGGCCACTGACGCGCGCCGCGCGTTCCCCTGCTGGGATGAGCCGGACTTCAAAGCGGTCTTCGCTACCACGCTAATCATCGATCCGGCGTTGACGGCTGTCTCCAATACGCGCATCGTTTCAGAAAAACAGGAAGGCAGCAAAAAAGCGCTGCGGTTCGCCGACACGATCAAAATGTCCACCTATCTGGTGGCGTTCATCGTTGGCGAATTGGAATCCACAGCTCCGACGATGGTGGGGAAAGCTCCGGTGCGACTCTGGTGCGTGCCGGGCAAGAAGCGACTCGCCTCGTTCGGGCAAGCCATCGCCACCTTCTCGCTCAACTTTTTCAAGCGCTACTACGGCCTGCCCTATCCAGGCGACAAGCTCGATCTGCTGGCGATTCCCGACTTCGCCTCTGGGGCGATGGAAAATCTGGGCGCGATCACCTTTCGCGAGACGGCCCTGCTCGTCGATGAGAAATCCGCCACTCACGCCGAACTGGAGCGGATTGCCGATGTGGTCGCACACGAAAATGCGCACATGTGGTTCGGCGACCTTGTCACCATGTCCTGGTGGAACGGACTCTGGCTCAACGAGGCCTTCGCCACCTTCGCGGAGATGCTGGCGGTGGATGCGTGGAGGCCCGACTGGCAGCGGTGGAATACGTTTGGCGTCTCGCGTGCAGTGGCCATGGTCGTGGACGGTCTGCACAGCTCGCGGCCCATCGAATATCCGGTCCGCGCACCGAAGGACGCCGATGCGATGTTCGACACGCTCACCTACGAGAAGGGCGCCTCCGTCCTTCGCATGCTCGAGCAGTATCTCGGTCACACCGTCTTCCGCAACGGCATTCGACTCTATCTGAAGCGCCACGCCTACGGAAATGCTGACACAAAAGACCTGTGGGTGGCATTGGGTCGTGCGGCAAAGCAGCCGATCCTGCCCGTCATGAACGGGTGGATTTTTAAACCGGGCTATCCACTTGTGACGGTCTCTCTCAATAAACACGGAAGGTTGCAACTCAAGCAGCAGCGGTTCACGTATCTCCGAAAATTCGCACGAGCTGGGGCCTATGGGCGCCAGCGCTGGCAAATCCCCGTCCAACTGCGAGTGGTCACGCCAACGACGATCGAGACAAAACGGCTGCTGATGACCAGGGCTTCTGCGCAGATCACGCTGCCCAGAGATGTCACCTCCGTCGTGGTCAATGAAGGGGGGCACGGGTTCTACCGGGTCCGCTACGAGCCGCAGTTACTCGAACGACTGCTGCAGCTCGTACCGGACAGACTGGCCCCGATCGAGCGGTTTAATCTGGTTAATGATGCCTGGGCGGCGGTTATGGCGGGGCTCATGTTGCCGTCGAACTACTTGAACATGACAGGCGCCTTCACGCGCGACCGGGACAAGAACGTCTGGGCCGTGTTGATCGAGTCCTTCTCGACTATTCGGCGACTGCTCGATCTGGCCAGGCACGCCCGGTTCGAAACCTTTGTGCGTACTCGGATCGGCCCGGCCGTGGCCGAACTGGGCTGGGCGCCGCGCGCGGGCGAAGACGATCTCGTCAAACAGTTACGCAGCGAGCTACTGCGCGCCCTTGGCACGACGGGTAACGATCATGGGATACAGACGCAAGCGGCGAAACTCTATGCCGCCTACACAAAGCGGCCCGCCGCCGTGGACCCCAATGTCCTGCCGGCGCTCGTTGAGATTCTTGCACACACAGGCGACGCCGCGCGCTATGACGAATTTTTCGGACAGTTCCGCTCGGCGGCCACGCCGCAGGAGGAGCGCCGGTACCTCCACGCGCTGGCAGCCTTCCAACAGCCGGAACTGCTCCGACGCACGCTGGACAAAACGATCAACGGGGAATTCCGGACGCAGGACGCCCCCTTCATGGTTCGGATGGTGCTGATGAACACGGCCGGGCGCGAAACGGCCTGGGCGTTTGTGCAAGACAACTGGGACGCGATGGACCGACGCTATCCCAAACAGGGACTTCGGCGGATGTGTGAGGGGATTATCGGACTGGCAACGCCCGAGCTGGAGCGTGATGTCCGAGCCTTCTTCCGCAAACGTAAGGTCGATCTGGGCGGCAGGATTTTGGAGCAATATTTAGAGGAATTGCGCATCGCAGTTGCTCTGCGGACACAATTAACAAAATCCCTAGAGGTTTGATGCCACGCCTCTAACGTAATCCACTGTTCACAGGGAGGTTGATGCACGGAGCGCCCACCTCCCCCTCAAAACCAGCCCGCGAGAAAGTTAAGCTCGCCGGGCTGACTGCTGGCTCTGGTGGTGCCGCTGACCAGGATCGGTAGTTGCATCATCCGCGGTATCTTTAGCGCTGGCGCCGATCACGCTCAAGAAGATGGACGGTGTTCCAGCGCCAACGGCCAGCATCGTCGTGCCTACGGTCACGGATGTCGCCGGCATGGGTCCGTGTTTCAATCTCGCCATGTGCCCGGTGTTATCGCCTATTCGTGCCGTAGCACAGCCAGTGGTTTCTGGCCAAGAAAGCGGAAGGTGCTGAGAAAGCCGACGCCGAGTGCGAGCAGCACGGTCAAAAGAAAGCCACCAACCAGCACGCCCGGCTGAAGCGTCCACGAGGCATCTTCCAGAATAAATTTCAGCACTGTCCACGAGAGCAAACTTGCCAGCGCCGTACCGATCAATCCCGCTGCCGCGCCCAACAACACGAATTCAATGGCGAACGACTGCGCGATGAGGCCGCGTGTCGCACCCAACGCCTTCAACACGAGAGATTCGTAGAGCCGTTGGTAGCGCGTGGCGGCGAGCGCGGCGGCCATGACGATGGCGCCGGCCAGGACGCAGAAGACTGCAATCGCACGGATCGCCAGTGCCAGCCGATCCAGAATCTTTGCAAAGTTCTCCAGCACGTCGCCGATATTGATCGCCGTCACGTTCGGAAATGCTGCCACGACGGCCTGCTGCAGCGGCACCTCCTGCTCCGGCGGTACCTTGACCGTGGCCACGTAGGTCAAGGGCGCGCCGTCCAATGCACCAGGTGAGAAGATCATGTAGAAATTCGTCGTAAAGTTTCCCCATGCCACTTTGCGGATACTACTAACCTCAGCTTCAACCATCGTACCCTGAATTTCAAACGACACAGTCGAACCGATATCGAGACCAAGATTCTTCGCCGCATCTTCTTCAATCGACACTAGCGGTTTCAAAAACCGCTGGTCGGGCTTCCACCACTCGCCTTTGACGACGACATTGTCCGTCGGCAGCTCAGAGAGAAATGTCAGGACGTATTCGCGGGTCAGATACCAGTGTTTGCGGCGGTCCTCTTTGTCCCCTCGGTGCTCACTTTCCTCAGGGGCAGCAACCGGCTGACCGTTGATCGCATGCAGGCGCGAGCGGCAGAGCGGCGTTGTGGTGAGCGACGACTCGTGCGTACGGTCGCGCAGCAGTTTCACGAGGCCGTCGCGTTGATCTGGCTGGATGTCGATGAAAAAGAAGGACGGGGATTTCACGGGGCGGCTCTCCCCGACCTGCACCACAAGCGCACCCTCCAGCAGGGAGACCGCGACGATGACCATGACGCCGATACCGATGGACACCATCACGCCGATGGCCTGGCTGCCGGGCCGATGCAGATTGCCAAGGGCGTGCCGGACAGCGAGTGAACGAGTTCGCGGTAGCGTCACCATTAGTCGGACCAGCGCGCAGGCAGTCAGTGCCAACAAAGTCACCGCGACCATCAGTGCACCGATGAAGAGTAGACCGATCCGCCAATTGCCAGCCTGCCAGATGGCCACTGCCGCCAGCCCGGTGGCCAGCCCGAGTGCGGTCAGGAGGCGTACGCGGTCAGCGGACGCGAGCCGCTCATGCCAGGTCCGTTCAAGCTCGAAGGCAAGAACGTCTGCACGGAAGATGCGCGCAGGCCGGACATCGCGGATTCCCAGCAGGGGCCAGAACGTGAACAGCGAAGTCGTCAGCAGGCCCATCAAAAGCCCCTTCAGCATGGGCCATATTGAGGACCACGACAATGACGTCGAAAAATCCAGTTGCGCCATGAGGTCGGCCCCGAACAAGCCGCCGATCAGCAGCGGCAGCACCTCCTGCACGCCGGCCCCCAGCGCCACGCCGGCCAGACTGCCAAGGAATCCAAGCATGCCCGCTTGTACCAAATAGGTACCGATGATCGTGTTCGAATCGGCACCGACGGTTTTCAAGATGGCAATGACCTGGAGTTTCTCGCGCAGAAACGCCCGGATCGTGGTGGCCACGCCGATGCCGCCGATGAAGAGTGCGGTCAGACCGATCAGGCCGAGGTACCGTGTGAGCTGGTCGAGGAACTGCTTGAGTTGCGGCTGGGCATCCCGATAGGACGCTACGCGGACGGAGTCTTTCGACAGCCGCCCGCGCAATTCGCCGACAAGCGGCGGCAGCGGCCGCTCAGGTGGCAGCTTAAGGAGATGGCGTTCGCGCACGCGGCTGCCGGGTTTGATGAGCTCGGCCGCTGCCAGCCCTTCGTGCGAGATCATGACGCGCGGGCCCAGGCTGAAGGGACCGGCCAGACGATCCGGTTCCTTGCGCAGAACACCAGTGATGACGAACGAGGCGTCGCCGACCGTGAAACGGTCGCCGAGATGTAGACCCAATTGGATGAGCAGCGATTCCTGCACGACAGCGCCGTAGCAAAGGCCGCGTGATGTGAAACGAGAAACGTGAAGTGAAGGGCAGTCAGAGCGCACGAGTAATTCGCTGAGCGGATGAGCGGGTTCAACGACAAGATGTCCGTAGAGTGGATAGCCGGTCTCGACCGCCTTCAACTCGACCAGTTGCGACCGCCGCGATGTGCTGCTGCCGGGCACGGCGGCCATGCCAGCCAGTTCGCTCACGTGCACGACGGCCGTGCCGCGGTCAGCGAGCGATCGCAGCACCGCCTCCCCGTTCTCGCTCAGAGGGCGCGACAAACGAATTTCCAGATCGCCGCCCATGAGGCCGCGCGCCTCGCGCGTCACCGCCCGTTCGACGTTGGCCGAGAACAGGGCCACGCCGACCAGCGCACCGACACCTAGTGCGATACAGACGAAGAAATGAAGAAAGTGCCGCCAGGAGGACCGCGATTCCCTCCAAGCCATCTTTAAGGGAAAGCCGGTCATCGCGGCCCTTCGGCAAGGACGAGGCGTCGTCGCCAGATCCGCTGAGGCAGTGTCGGTAGATCGCCGCGCGCGATCGGGCGCCACTTCTGGTAATGCTTGCAGGTGGGCAGTTTTGCCCGCGGTTCGGCCAGTAGCGGATTGGCGCAGAAATCCCTGCCCGGTGTCATCGCGGCCTGTGTCGGCAAAACCGACAGAAGGTCAGCGGCGGAGAGCAGCAGGACGATACGCGTGGTACGTGTCATGGACATACGGCGGTTACGTCCGCGTCGAAGGCCGGTCCGACTCGATGTGACCATCGCGGAGTGACACAATCCGTTCGGCGTGGGCAGCCAATGCCCTATCGTGTGTGACGAGGAGCAGGGTACTGCCGTAGTCTCGATTGAGCCCGAGCAGCAGGTCGATGACCTGGCGGCCGGTGGCGGAATCCAGATTGCCGGTCGGCTCATCGGCCAATAAGATGGGCGGCCGGCAGGCGAAGGCGCGCGCCACGGCCACGCGTTGTTGCTCCCCGCCGGAGAGTTGCACCGGATAGTGGTGGCATCGGTCGCGGAGCCCCACCGCGGCCAGCAGTTCATGGGCGCGCTCCTCTGCAGTGGGATCACCGTTCAATTCCAGTGGGACGGCGACGTTCTCCGCGGCGGTCAGCGTAGGAATCAGATGAAACGACTGGAAAATGTAGCCGATTGTCTGCCGGCGGACACGGGCCAGAGCGCGTTCGGACAGGCCGGTGAGGTCCACACCGTCCAGCATGATCGAGCCGGAGGTCGGTTTATCAAGGCCGGCGATCAAGCCCAGCAGCGTAGACTTGCCGCTCCCAGACGGGCCAACGATGGCGACCATCTGCTTGGCTGGAATGTCCAGTGAGAGGTTATCCAAAATCGTGACGGCCCGGCCCCCGCCGCGTAGGCGCATGGTCAGGTTGCGAACCGCGATCATCGTACGCTCACATTGGACGTCATGGAGGCAGACCAGTATTATATTAGCATGATCGGTGCCGTTCCCTTTCTTTCATATTCTGGCTTTGTCGCCAGGCTGATTCTGCTGGCGGGGCTCCTCGGATGTGAGCCGGCGTCCGAGTCGGCATCCTCGTCGTCTGGCCCGCCCCGCGACGGGTTTGGGCAGCGGATGGGCACCGACGTGACGAGCCAGCCGGGGCGCAGCACCGCCGCCGTGCGCGAAGATCGTCCGAAGATTGTCGCGTTCGGGGACAGTCTTACCGCCGGTCTGGGGGTGTCGCCCGAGGAGACCTATCCGGCGCAACTTCAGCGGCGCCTGGAGGCAGCCGGCTATCGCTATCGCGTGATCAATGCTGGCGTCAGCGGGGATACAACGGCAGGTGGCGTCCGGCGGGTCGAGTGGGCGTTGAACAGTAAGCCGGCCATTGTGATTGTGGAACTGGGCGCCAACGACGGTCTGCGGGGGATCGATCCAGCGCAGACACAAGCTAATCTTGAAACTATTGTGCACCGGTTGCAGTCGGCCGGCGTGACGGTCGTGCTGGCGGGCATGAAACTGCCGCCGAATTTTGGGAAGGAGTATACGGAGCGTTTTGCTGCGGTATTTCCCGTTGTGGCAAAGAAATATCGCATCCCACTCATGCCGTTTTTTCTGGACGGGGTTGCCGCCCAAGAAGCACTGAACCAGGCCGACGGCATCCATCCAACCAACGCGGGGTACCGCATTATTGCGGACCACATCTTCGACGCGCTGAAGCCCCTGCTGTAGAAACTGGGCTGATGAGCGAAGCGGGACGACGTCCGAACCCCTGTCCGGGGTGAATCCGGACAGGAGACACGTGAAGGTGCTAGCGAAGCAAGAGGATCAGCTCTTCTTGAAGAACGTATCGTAGACGCCGTAGCCGAGGATCAGCGCAATAATCGTATAGTAGAGACCCGTAACGCCACTGTAGTCCGGCGCGCCGCCCTTGGGCTCATTGGCCAGAGCCTGGGATACGCTCAGCAGCACCACTGCCATCGCTGCGAGAATTCTGCTCATTGAACCACCCCTCCCCTTAAAAGTTCTGGCTCGGGAAACCAGCCATACCGATGGGTCGGATTCTACTGAACTCCCGTCGGATCAAGCAAGAACTTTTTGTAGCGGGCGGGTTATTCAGCGAGTACAATCCACACACTTCCTTGGAGATACGGAAAAACGGCATGGCGCAGTGGGTCGGGATTTGGTTTCAGTGGGTGCATGACTGGGGCTACCCAGGCATCATTATCTTGATGGCCCTGGAAAGCTCCATCGTGCCAATTCCCAGTGAAATTGTGATCCCGCCCGCCGCCTATTGGGCAGCGCAGGGCCGCTATGATTTTTGGGGAGTTGTCCTAGCCGGCACGCTGGGCAGTTATCTCGGCGCGGCGGCCACCTACTGGGCGGCGCGGTGGCTGGGCCGGCCCCTACTCGTGACATACGGCTATCTGGTCTTCTGTCCGGAAGACAAGGTGCTGCGCGCAGAACGCTGGCTGGCGCGCTACGAGGCCGGCAGCGTCTTTTTCGCGCGACTCATACCGGTCGTGCGGCATCTGATCGGCATTCCGGCCGGCCTCGTCCGCATGCCCTTCGGCCTCTACAGTGCCATGACTATTATAGGAGCGAGTCTCTGGTGCTGGGTCCTGGCCTGGTTCGGCGGAAATCTTCTGGGCGACCAGCCGGAGCTGATCAATGACCCATCCTTATTAGTGCAGATCCTGCGGCAACGATCCTGGCTCATCGGCGGATTCGCACTGATGCTCAGTGCGCTCTATGTATTGGTGATGAAGCTTACCGCAAAGCCGGAACCCTCCTGAGCGCACCGTCATCACAAACTTCTCCAGAGATACCCGTAGGCGATCGTTTCGTGGGAATGCCAGGGGCGACCAATGCGTTTCATCGTCGCCGGCTTCGGCAGCACGCGGAATCCGTAGGCCTTCTGGATCGCCTTGTTGATACCGAGACCCTCCACAGGCAGGACATCCCGTCGATTTAACGAAAACATCAAAAACATTTCGCCGTCCAGCGGCCGATGCCCCGGATAGTCGTCAGCGTCTCAATGACTTCTTCGCATGACGGGGTCGGCTGCTTTCAAATGACGGACAGCGCGCCAGTGCTGCGCAGAGTCAGGGAGACAAGGAATTGATGGAAGCCGCACCTCGGTTGACTTTCCAGCAGGGCCTCCATACAATTATTTACGAGACTGTTCAATCAACTCGAGTCATTTGGACCCCATCGCACTTGCGCGCACGGTTTCGCGACTTCCACCCGCAATCGTTTTCCTTCCACAAGGATCCGGTGCTGATTCTGGAAGACGTCTGGTCGCAGACGGAGCTGACTGAATGGCGGGCGGCGATGAACCGCCAGTCGTGGACTTCGCTCAGCGAGATGCCCGCTGTGGCGCGGGCGTTTCCCAACGCGGGTAACTGGGCCAAGGCACCGATCGCCGGTCCGGAGGGCGCGAAACTCTTGGACCGCCTCTCCCTGCCCTGCCTGGCTTCGTATATGGAGTCGTTTCCGAGCATTAAGGGGCGACAGCTGTCGTTCAGTTACTATTCCTACGCGGCCGGGGACTGTTTACCTACCCACGACGATACGGATGACGCCTATGCACTGACCGGCACAGTGAAGCCGACGCGCCGCATCGCAATGGTGGCCTATTTTCACGCGACGTGGGAGCCTGATTGGGGTGGTGAACTCATTGTCTATAATCAAGCTCAAGGCACTGGCAACCGTTCGGTGCTCACGGCGTCGCACTGCATCATGCCCACGCCCGGTAGCGTCGTATTCTTCACGGTGCCGCGGTTTCACCGCGTGGCGCGGGTGGATCAATTAGCCGGTGAGAACCGACGACTCTCCATCGCCGGGTGGTTCATGACGGAGCACTAAAAAAATTAGGCTGAAGTTCAGGGAAAGCAGGCAGAAGAAGGGCCTCGGCCGTAACTTTTATACACAACCCTTTCAGGCTACTACAGCCTGGAGTGGTAGCCGTCGCAGTATGGCGGCTTCTTCGTGTGCTTGCACCCGCAGAAGGCGACCCGCTTCTTTTCGGTCAATTCCACTTCCATGGGTGAGAATGATGTGCCGGTGTGCGAGCCGTCGCAGAAGGGCTGGTTCTTCGATTTGCCGCAACGGCACCAATAAAACTTGCCAGGACCGATCTCCAAGATATACGGCGTGCGTTGCGCAATGACGGGTTCGTCGGCCATGCGATCCTCCTGCATGAAACACGCTGCCCATTGTACCTGACGATTCTCTGGAAGGAAACAGGCAACTTGGGATGGCTTGACGCGTGCCGAAGCGGACGTTAGGCTGCGCCGCGATGACGCACTCTCCGCAAGCCATTGAGGAATTTCTACGGCAACACCGCAATCCGTATGACCTGTTGTTGCAGAACGCTGCCCCGTCGCTGCTAGATCTGGGTGCGGGCGATCTGTCGTTTCTCGATGAGCTGGCCGTGCAGTATTTGCCGCGCCTACAGGCGCGCAACGCTTCCCTTATTTTGCATGGAGTGGACCGGCTCAAACCCGGTTCAATGTTTGGTGGGCCGTTGCACGCGGACCCGGGTCGACTCGGACGGTGGCAACAGGCCAAGGGGCTTGAATTTCAATTTTGGGGCGGCATGGACATGCTTGCCCCATTGCCTGAATTGCTCCCCCGCTACACCGTTGTCACCTGTCATGCGCCAGCCACGCCGACGTTTGCGCTGGAACCGACACGATTGTCTAAGCCGGTGATCGATTGCTACTTACGACAGACCAAGGGGGGGTTCAAGCTCGTGCGTGAAGGCAATGAAGACGCACTCGAAGTGCTACATCGCGGACGGGCCCTGTTGTTTCCACCGTGGAAATTTGAGATTCGCGGCCCGCTGGCCTTGCTGGAAGTCATGGCGCAGCGCGGCGAACTCTGCGTGCTAGCTGCTGTGGACAGTGAAGTCTTTTGGGAAGTGCTCTCGCAACTGGTAGATAACCCGGCCATGCGGCCGGCTGACACGGTCTTTGCTCCAGCCGTGCTCGCGAAAACGTTTGGCCCCATTCATTCCCAGCTGATGGCGTTGCCTGAGGGCGAATCCGTACAGTTGGCCAACATCATGGCCTTGCGATCCGCTCTGCCCCGCGTGCTGGGCCCAGCAGGAACCTATCGCTTCCGTTCCGTGGAAATCCGCCGCGGCGCCGTCTTTCCTGAGATGCCAGCCAGTTCCACCGCCCGCCGGTTCAAGAACATGGTCGAGGAGACGCCGCCCTGGTGCTTGATTCTGGTGCCCGAAGGGTAGACAGCCAACCCTCGCGCAGGGCGAAGTGAAATTGACGGTCCCGGGGGCAGCCGGTAGACTTTTTTCGCTTTCCTGCCGGCCTCGCCAGCGGCCGGGTTTCCATTTTGAGGGATGAGGGGCAGTAGGGCCGTCCCGCAGAATCACTCTTCCAGAAACGCTTCCCTGCGCCCAACATCGGCCGGCCCGGGTTTGTGCAGTCCCCAAACGATACTGATCAATTTTCAGCCCTGCCATTCAGCGTGACGGATGCGTGAGCTCTTCTAGCGCGAACTGTTTCGGCAGCATGATGGGCACGACGATGCCGATCGGGTCGCCCCGTTTGATCGTAGTAGGTTTGGTCAATTGCAGAAGAAAGTTCGTAGTGAAGGCGTCGTAGTCAGACAGAAAGTCGTAGGGGTTGGGCGTAGTTTTATACTCCTGCGTTTTGACTCCCTCCCAGACGAAAAACGTTCGCTCCGGCAGATGATAAAAATGGTTGGGTATGTCTTTCATCATCATGCCAACATGTTTGGGGTAATAAAAACGGATGCCGCAACACAACTTGGGAAAACCGCTGTTTAGAATTAAATCAATGTAAGTTCCAGAAAAGGATTTGAAACCAAGTATTCGCTCCTCAGGTAGAATGGGCGGGGCCTGCCACTTCACCCCATCAGCGGTCCGGCGAATTTTGCAATCAGCGGGTGAGCGGATCAACCATCCGTATTGCCCCACCGTTCGAACGGGTCCGCAGTCGTCCGGGATGACTTTGTAGCCGCCGCCTGCCAACGAACGTTGTTCGTCGAGGCTCATCTGAGACATGAGCGGGCGATGAGGGGCGAAATCGAGCTTCAGGCGTTCAGGCGGAAAGGCGGTTGAATACTCCCGTTCCCAGTAGATAATGGTTTTTGCAAGGGGCTCAGCGCTGCTCATACTCTAGGCAGACTTATGCACAACTGTCGGTTGATTTGGAGGGGCCATACGGCCTAAAAATGGAGCGGGAAACGGGATTTGAACCCGCGACCCTCGCCTTGGCAAGGCGATGCTCTACCACTGAGCTATTCCCGCCCTTCTCAGAAACCCTGAAGGTGGCGGATTGTACTGGGACAGTATCCCACTGTCAAGACAAGGCGCTTGGTGCAAACGCAGTACTCATACGAGCCAAAGCAAACCCAAAATCACAAAAACAATTACATAAAATATGTACCGAACGCCAAGATTCTCGAAATACGCAGTGATCCAAAGTTACACATGGGAAGTATGTTACTATTTCGTAGCAATCGTCATAAAGCGTGTAAAAAGTTGATTTATTGATGATTTTAAATACTACGACGATTCTCAGTATAAATAAAGACACCAAATCGGATCAAACGGCAAACTCAAGGCGCAGCAAAAAAAGAATGCTAAATCATCTAATTTATTTTAATATTCAATGACTTAAATGAGAATATTCGAAAGCTGAAATTCAAATGAAACCTTGGTTCAGATATTGCTTATTACCGTGTGCCATTATGTTATTGCGTAATGCAAACAAGTCAATTCGAAGAGCCACGGTTAGGTAGTTTTTTAACGTAGGAGGTAGGCACAATGTTTCTGTCACGGCGTCAATTTTTGAAGGTCTCCGCAGGAACGGTCGCCGCAGCCGCGATTGCCGACAAGGCACTGGCCCTGACCGCACTGCAGCCGGTGATCGAGGTGGGCAACCCCCTCGGCGATTATCCAGACCGGTCATGGGAGCGGGTCTATCATGACCAGTATCGCTATGACTCATCCTTCACGTGGTGCTGCTCGCCGAATGACACGCATGCCTGTCGCATTCGTGCATTTGTCCGCAACGGCGTGGTTATGCGGGTTGAACAGAACTACGACCACCAGACCTATGAAGATCTCTACGGCAACCGCGGGACGTTTGCCCATAACCCGCGCATGTGCTTGAAGGGGTTCACCTTCCACCGGCGCGTGTATGGCCCCTATCGCTTGAAGGGCCCGTTGATGCGCAAAGGCTGGAAGGAGTGGATGGATGCCGGCTCGCCGGAGCTGACCCCGGAGGTCAAGAACAAGTATAAGTTCAACGCGCGCTTCCTGGACGACATGATGCGCGTGTCCTGGGATACGGCCTTCACCTATATCGCCAAGGCGTTTGTAGTCATCGGGCAGCGGTACAGCGGTGAGGCGGGTGCGCGGAGGCTGCGCGAGCAGGGTTATGCGCCAGAGATGATTGAAATGATGAAAGGTGCAGGGACCCGGACAATGAAATTCCGTGCCGGCATGCCTGTGCTCGGCATCATCGGAAAGATGGGTATCACCCGGTTTAACGGTGGTGTTGGCGCGCTGCTGGACACGTGGATCCGCAAAGTAGACCAAAATCAAGCGCAGGGTGGTCGGTATTGGTCGAACTACACCTGGCACGGCGACCAGAACCCGGCGCATCCATGGTGGTCGGGCGCCCAGGGCTCCGATATCGATCTCTCCGACATGCGCTTCTCCAAGCTCAACACGAGCTGGGGCAAAAACTTTGTCGAGAACAAGATGCCGGAAGCGCACTGGAAACTGGAGTGCATCGAGCGCGGTGCTCGCGTGGTCGTCATCACGCCGGAGTACAACCCGACGGCCTATCGCGCGGACTACTGGATGCCGGTGCGGCCGGAATCCGACGGCGCGCTGTTCTGCGGGGCGATGAAGATCATCATCGACGAGAACATGCACGATACCGATTTCCTGAAGGGCTACACGGATAGCCCGATTCTGGTGCGCACGGACACACTGCAATACCTGGATCCAAGGGATGTTATTCAGGGCTATCAACTTCCGGATTTCTCCAAGAGCTACTCGGGGCGGGTGCAGACGCTGAAGCCCGAACAGATCGAGCGCTTGGGTGGGATGATGGTCTGGGACCAGGCGAAGAATCAGGCGGTGCCGCTGCACCGCGAGCAAGTAGGATGGCACTATACCAATAGCGGCATCGATGCAGCCCTCACGGGTAGCTACCGCGTCAAGCTACTCAACGGCCGCGAGGTGGACGTCATGCCGGTTTGGCAGATGTACCTCGTGCACTTCCAGGATTACGATCTGGATACGGTGCATCAAGTAAACCGCTGCCCGAAGGACCTCATCGTCCGGTGGGCGCGGGATAGCGGCACGATCAAGCCGGCCGCCATTCACAACGGGGAAGGCACCTGCCACTACTTCCATCAGACGATTTTTGCCCGGGCGGCGGCGATGGTATTGATCATCACCGGCAACGTGGGCAAGTTTGGCACCGGCCAGCATACCTGGGCCGGCAACTACAAAGCGGGTGTCTGGACGGCGACCCCCTGGTCGGGCGGTGGTCTCGGTGTGCATACCGGTGAGGATCCGTTCAACATCACCAAGGATCCAAACGCGCACGGCAAGGAAATTAAGACCAAGTCCTACTATTATGGTGAGGAAGTCGGGTACTGGAACCATGGTGACACGGCGCTGATCGTCAACACCCCGAAGTACGGACGTAAGGTGTTCACCGGCAAAACCCACATGCCAACCCCGAGCAAGACGCGCTGGGTGGCCAACGTGAACGTACTCAATAATGCTAAGCACCACTACGATATGGTGCGCAACGTGGATCCAAACATTGAGATGCTGGTCACGCAGGACATTGAGATGACGTCGGACGTGAACCACAACGACGTCGCCTTTGCCTGCAACTCCTGGATGGAGTTCACCTATCCAGAAATGACGGTGACAGTGTCGAATCCATGGGTACAGGTCTGGAAGGGCGGCATCCGGCCCCTCTACGACACCCGGAACGACCTAGACACCGGCGCGGGCGTGGCCGCCAAGCTGGCTGAGATCACTGGTGATCAGCGCATGAAGGACTACTTTCACATGGTGTACATCAACCGTGTGGACGTCTATGTGCAGCGCATGCTGGATGCCAGCTCAACCATGTATGGCTATAACGCGGACACGATGTTGAAGAGCGAGAAGGGTTGGATGGTGATGGTGCGGACCTATCCGCGGCATCCCTTCTGGGAGGAGACGAACGAGAGCAAGCCGATGTGGACCCGGTCGGGCCGGTACGAGAACTACCGGATCGAGCCGGAAGCCATCGAGTACGGCGAGAACTTCGTGGCGCATCGCGAAGGCCCGGAGGCCACGCCGTACCTGCCGAATGCGATCCTGACAACCAACCCGTACGTCCGGCCGGACGACTACGGCATCCCGATCACGGCGCAGCACCATGACGACAAGACGGTGCGGAACATCAAGCTGCCGTGGGCGGAAATCAAGCGGCACAGCAACCCGTTGTGGGAGAAGGGCTACCAGTTCTACTGCGTGACCCCCAAGACCCGGCACCGGGTGCACAGCCAGTGGTCGGTGAACGACTGGGTGCAGATCTACGAGTCGAACTTTGGCGATCCGTACCGGATGGACAAGCGGACCCCGGGGGTCGGCGAGCACCAGTTGCACATCAACCCGCAGGCGGCCAAGGACCGGGGCATCAACGACGGCGACTACGTCTACGTCGACGGCAACCCGGTGGACCGGCCCTACCGCGGATGGAAGCCCAGCGACCCCTACTACAAGGTCGCGCGGCTGATGATCCGGGCCAAGTACAACCCGGCCTATCCGTATCACGTGACGATGGCCAAGCACGCACCCTATGTCGCGACGGCCAAGTCGGTGAAGGGCCACGAGACGCGGCCCGATGGGCGCGCCATCGCGGTGGACACGGGCTATCAGTCGAACTTCCGGTACGGGGCCCAACAGTCCTTTACCCGGAACTGGTTGATGCCGATGCACCAGACCGACTCACTGCCGGGCAAGCATGCAGTAGCCTGGAAGTTCAAGTGGGGCTATCAGGTCGACCACCACGCGATCAACACGGTCCCGAAGGAATGCTTGATCCGGATCACCAAGGCTGAAGACGGTGGTATTGGCGCCCGCGGACCGTGGGAGCCGGTGCGGACGGGCTTCACCCCGGGCCAGGAGAACGAGTTCATGATCAAGTGGCTGAAGGGTGAGCACATCAAGATCAAGGTGTAAGGGTACTCGTTAAACGCCAATCGTGGTCGCTTAACGAATAACGGATAACGATTACCGAGGAGGAATCACAATGCCTGAAGTATATAACTGGCAACTGGGACGGAAGATGCTGTATCCCTACGAGGAACGGCATCCGAAGTGGCAGTTTGCCTTCGTCTTCAACATCAACCGGTGTCTGGCCTGCCAGACGTGCTCCATGGCAGACAAGTCCACGTGGCTGTTCTCCAAGGGCCAAGAGTACATGTGGTGGAACAATGTGGAGACCAAGCCCTACGGCGGGTATCCGCAGTTCTACGACGTGAAGATCACCCAGCTCATCGAGCAGGTCAATCCGGGCGGCCAGGTGTGGAACGTCCGCGTGGGCCGCAAGCATCACGCCCCCTACGGGGTGTTCGAAGGGATGACGATCTTCGACGGCGGCGCCAAGGTGGGCCAGGCGGCGATCGGCTACATCCCAACCGACCAGGAATGGCGGTTTGTGAACATCTACGAGGATACGGCCACTTCGATGCGCGCCTTGGTGGAAGGCATCGACAAGACCGGTTTCTCGCGCGATGAACCGTGGAAGATGCAGGGTAGCTCGCTCCCCGAGCACGAAACCTTCTTCTTCTACCTGCAGCGCATCTGCAACCACTGCACCTACCCCGGCTGTCTGGCTGCCTGCCCCCGCAAGGCCATCTACAAGCGGCCTGAGGATGGCATCGTGCTCATCGACCAGAACCGCTGCCGCGGGTACAAGAAGTGCGTAGAGCAGTGCCCCTACAAGAAGCCGATGTACCGGGGGACCACGAGGGTCTCGGAGAAGTGCATCGCCTGCTATCCCCGCATCGAGGGTAAAGATCCCTTGACGGGTGGCGAGCCGATGGAAACCCGCTGCATGGCGGCCTGCGTGGGCAAGATCCGCATGCAGTCGCTGGTCCGCATCGGGGAGGACGGCCTCTGGGCGGAGGATCGCTGGCATCCGATGTACTACACGATCCGCGTGGAACAGGTGGCCCTGCCGCTCTATCCACAGTGGGGCACGGAGCCCAACGGCTACTACATCCCACCGCGGCACAGCCCGCGTGGCTATGCCCGCCAGATGTTCGGCCCGGGTGTGGACAACGCGATCGAGAAGTACCTGGTGCCCAGCCGTGAGCTGCTCGCGGTTCTGCAGCTCTGGCGCGCCAGCCAGCAGATCATCTTCCGCTATGACGTGATCCCGGGTCCGAAGGTGTTCGAGACCCAGATCCACGGCAAGCGGTTCGAGATGTACAACGACACTGTGCTAGGCTTCAACAAGTCTGGCAAGGAAGTTGCGCGCATCCAGGTCGAAGAGCCGATCTACATCCGGCCGGCCGAGCGCGTGAACTGGCTGTAAGTAACAGTTAGTCGTCAGGCAAGCATGAGGGCGGGGTATCCGAAAGGGTGCCCCGCCCTTTGCTTTTGATAAATCCTGCACGCAAACGCGTTCTATATGCAGTGCACGGAAAAGTACGGTAGGATACGAGCATGAGCAGCAAGACTCAGCAAGCTGAAGTCGGTCTTGTCTCGATGCCATTCGGGCATGCTAAGTACCCCTCCATTCAACTGGGGACCCTCACAGAGGCACTGAAGCAGAAAGGAATTTCCTCACGAGCCCACTATTTGAACCTTGTCTTCGCATCACAAGTCGGATTTCCGCTCTATGACACTCTCTGCGAGCAACAGCTACTCATCGGAGAATGGCTCTTCTCGCGCCTCCTCTTCCACGACAACCCCAAACATGCAAAGTACCTCACTACGTTCAAGCCCCTCTGCGATCGGATCGCCCAATCAACAGGCACCCCGGTTTCCTACCTGCAGGAGATCGAGGAACGAATTGCCCCACGCTTCCTAACCTGGGCTTCAACCGCCATCGACTGGGGACAGTACGCGGTAGTTGGCTTCACGTCCATGTTCCATCAGAATGTAGCTAGTCTGACTTTAGCCAAGCTGATCAAGGACTTGTACCCTCAGATCAAAATCGTATTTGGGGGGGCCAACTACGACAATGTCATGGGCTTAGAATACTTCCGGGCCTTTCCATGGATCGACTATGTGGTGATCGGAGAAGGGGAGGGACCATTTCCCGCTCTCCTCGAGCACATTCGCGGGGGCGAAGGCGGAACGCTGCCACCAGGTGTGGCCGGACGATCGAGAGGCCAGATCCAGTACACGCCCAATCCTTTGCTGTTTACGGAATTTGAACAGATGGGGCCGCCGAACTATGACGACTATTTCGAACAGCTCCGCGCAGTCAATCCCAGAGCAGGCGGAGACTTCAGTCGCATTCTGCTCTACGAATCAGCCCGAGGCTGCTGGTGGGGGGAAAAGCACCACTGCACGTTTTGTGGATTAAATGCCCAAAGCATGAAATTCAGGGCTAAAAAGTTCGCTCAAGTTCTGGAGGAGCTCCGGCATCTCTCGTCCCGTTACGGGGCTACACGGTTTCGGTTCGTCGATAACATCATTGACATGTCGTATATTGACGGGGTGTTTGGAAAGCTCGCAGAAGAGCGAGCGGATCTAGAGTTCTTCATCGAAACGAAGAGTAATCTGAACAAGCGACAGATCCAAGCTCTCGCCAGAGGCGGGGCAAAGGTGATGCAGCCGGGCATCGAAAGCCTCAGCGCAGCCACACTCAAGGAGATGGACAAGGGCGTCAGCCCCCTCCAGAATATCGTCTGTCTCAAATGGAGCAGCTACTACAATGTCCACATCTCCTGGAACATCCTGCTGGGATTCCCCAAAGAAAACGAAGCTGACTACCGCCGACAAATCGACCTGATCCCAAAGCTGTTCCATCTTCCACCTCCTGAAAGCGTGGGGAAGCTGTGGCTCGAGCGGTTCAGCCCCTACCATACAAATCCGGGACGCTACGGCATGAAAATCACGGGCCCCGGGATTGCCTACGAATATGTCTATGACCCGTCCAGGGTTGATTTGACCAAGACGGCCTATGACTTTGAATATGAAACGGAGCAGTCTGTCGATCCTGCCGTAGTGCAAGAGTTGACAGATCTCACAGATCAGTGGAAGCGGCGCCATGCCGCTCCGGACAAACCCTTTCTCTATTACGTGAAGGGGCTGGGCTTTATCACGGTCTATGACGGCCGGCGGGAAGGCGCGCCGGTTAGAGCACAGTACGAAGGACTGGCCGCGCGTATTATCGAGCTATGCAACGATGCTCCGAGATCGGTCGAACTAATCCGCCAAGAACTCACCAACACCCAAGAATTTGCCGCCTGCTCCCAGGAAGTTGTAGAGGGGGTGCTCGCGGGGCTTGCCGCTGATGCTATTCTCTATGAGGAAAAAGGCAAGTATTTCACGCTGGCACTACCGGCCAATCTGCATCATTGATAGACGCCGGCATTTCTCAGCCCCTCTTAGGAAGTTTCCAGATCGTGCCGGGAAAGCCTTGACGCTTGGGGACGGGCTTGGGTAGAGTGATTCCCCTCGTTGTGAATAGGACCTAGGCTTGAGGACAAGTCATGGCAACACCGCCACGTGCGCCGGTTCCCTTTGCTGCCCAGGCGGTTCCCTTTGATGAGTACCTAGCCAGCGGGAAGATTCCGGAAGGCCTCATAACCAGCGATTATGTTGGGGAGCAGTTCGTAGAACGTCTGGTGCACTACGCCCTGAGCGTGCCGGCAGGCAGCTACACCATGGCGCAGCTGAGCCATCTCTTGGAGCAGTTGGACCCCCGCTATCAGGTGTTTTTCTTCAAGCGGCTCAAGGAAACCAGCCCCGACAGCCTCAAGGATTTTGCCCCCCTCTATTACGGGTTCATGAACGAGTTTCACTCCCTGCTTTTTACGTAAAAATAAGTCGGAAAAGCCTTGTCGCCACCCCCCGCTGGCGTATAGAATGGGTGTGCCGAATTACAAGGAGATTCACGCATGAATTCAACGTTACAAAAGGCCGTCACCAGCTTCTATAATTTGGTCTACGAAGCGCAGGCCTTTGCCACCTCTATGGCTCGCCTCGATGCAGCCGAACAGGAACATTACGCGGGTCGGATCGAAGGACTCAATTGGGTGCTCGATCGCTGTCAGGCGCTGGAGGACATGGACTCCAACCTCACACCGTCATCGCTTCAGCGCGTCTTGGGAGACGTGAAATCGGACCTGGATCACGAGCTCTCCGTCCAGCGTCGTGAAAAGGGGCGCCGGGCGGATGGACGGGAAGAGGCGCTAAATTTTGTCTCCGACTATCTAGCCAGCCTCATTGCCGTCTCGGAAATTGAATCCACCAAGAGTGCGGTGAGTACGAATACGCCGGCCTGAGGCTCCCCCGCCCGTTCCCATGCGGCCAGCCGACACCCATCCACTGAGCCTGAATGGCGGGAGTGCCTCATCCAGAAACCGCCTGATCCGCGAATGGATCGTCTTTGCCCTCTGCCTCGGCGTAGGAGGGCATCTGGCCTTGGCGGCCCTCCTGCATGCGCCCGAACGCTGGCCATGGAGCCAAGCCGGCCTCTACGGCCTGTTGCTCGGTGTGGCCGCCTATGTTGTCGTACAGGTCCTGCGTCTGTGCTGGTGGGTGTGCCGCGGACGGGCCAAAGACCATTCCATCGAGGCCTGATCGAGCATGTCTCTTCCACGCAAACCAGGGTTTCCGCTCAATCCGTTCGGATCGACCATGCGCCGGAGTCCGTCGACTCGCCCGGGGCCTCCCGACCAGTATCAGGACCTGCAAGCCTCGTTACTCTACTGTCCCACCTGTAAGCAGGCAACTCCGACTCGGGAGCGGCTGTTGCTCGTGTTGCCCAGCGGAGACCTCTACGAATACCGCTGTGCCCGGTGCGGCACCTCGACGGGGTCCAAGACCAAGAATGCGTAGCGGAACAATCTGAAGGAACAGTTCGAAGGCAGGGACGCGCTCAGGCAATCTCGTCAACGGGAATGCCTTCCTCGATCAGCATGACGGGAATATCTTCTCGAATCGGGTAGAGAATTTTCTTGTCGGTCCGCAGCAGTCCGCCGTCCAAAGGCTCTGTCACCGGCTGCCCCGCCTTGTTTTTTAACGTGCCCTGCTGAATGCGCAAATTACATGTGTTGATCACAGCATCGCTAGCCAGTCCGACCGCCTGTTTAGTCTCGGGGCAGCACAGGATGGACAGCAGTTCCTGATCGAGGGTAACTTTGGGCATAACGGCCTAGCGGGGGTCCGTCTTCACGGGCAACAGAATAGTGGAATCATGCACGAAGATCAAGCGTCGCGCTGAGGAGGTGGCGCTGGGTCTGCGGGCCCGTATTTGATACACTGGGATGCAGCGAGGAGCCATGCCATCGTGGTGGCAGTACATCCAGCGTCAGTTTGTGACCGGGGTGCTTGTGCTGGTTCCGGGATGGGTCACCATCCTCATTCTCCGCGCGCTGTTTTCCACGCTCGACCGGCTGCTGGTCAATCTGCTGGGCGAATCGATCATGAGCACCATCCCCGGTATCGGCTTGCTCTCGTTACTGGCCCTGCTCCTGTCCGCCGGCATGCTGGTCACCCATCTCCATCTGGGGCGGCGCTTACTGGAAGCGGGGGAGGCCTGGCTAGACCGCATTCCCCTCGTCCGCAGCGTGTACCTGACCCTCAAGAGCATGACCGATGTCTTTCAGTTTCATGCGCAGTTTGATCGCAGCATCGTCGTCGTCTTTCCCTTTCCCCGCGAGGGGCTCTGGGCCATTGGATTTGTCATGGGGATTGCCCCGGCCGCAATCCAAGCAGTCCCTTCGGCGCCCCTCTCGATGGTGTTTGTGCCCACGGCGATCCATCCTTTTACCGGCTTCTTGGCGTTCATTCCGCCGAACCGGCTGACCCCGATTGCACTGCCCCCCGCGGAGGCCATGAAGATGGAGTTCTCGGCCGGACTCTACCGGCCCAAACCCGGCTGGCTGGACGCACCTGAAGCGCAACGCAAGTTATGAAGAAGCAAACCGCAGTCCGCCCTCCAATCATCATCCGGGCAGCCACCGCGGCCGACGTGAAGACCCTGGTTCGGTTCAGCGCCGCCATGGCGCTCGAAACGGAAGGCCGCCGACTCGACCAGAACCGGCTTCGAAAAGGCATCGAGGGCGTACTCAACGCACCGGCACGCGGTTTTTACAAAGTTGCCGAGCTGACAACCAGGACATCCCGTGCCGTTGTGGGACAACTTCTGGTCACTTTTGAATGGAGTGATTGGCGGAACGCCACCTTCTGGTGGATTCAAAGCGTCTATGTCGATCCGGCCTGGCGGCGCAAGGGGGTATATCGGACCATGCACGAAATCATTCTCGAGGAGGCTCGGCAAGGCGGGGATATCTGTGGCGTCCGACTCTACGTTGAAGGTGACAATGCTGTCGCCAAGGCGGTGTACAAGAAGGTCGGGCTGAGCGCCTCGTCCTACCATGTGTTTGAAAGCGATTTTATGCTTCGCAAGGCGGGACGCACGCCCCGAGCACGAAATACATCCGGGACGTGAACGCCGCGTTAACCGGGCCACGAGCCGCTTCAGCCGCATGTTCGCCTGCCCCTAACTCTTCACGCGAGTGGCTTTGATCGTCGCGGCCCCCCTAGGACTCTTCTCTCCAGCAGGAATACGCTTGTTCCGTGATGCCGAGTGTCTGGCAGGCGTTGCCCTCAAAAAAAGGACCGATCGGTTCAGGCTCGTGCCGTTCCGAGAGGCGCAGAAGAAGCAGGGGGGTCGTGAAGGGACCGCTGCGTATTGCCGGTCTTCTGCGAGATCGCTATAATCAGGGTCCATGGGAAAAGCGCCCCGCGACCCTCGGCATCTTGCGAACAGGCTCCTCCGTTCCCGCTCCTATCGTCGGGCCGATCAAGACATCGACTTTCTAAACCGGGACGAATTGCGGCCAGTTCGGCTCCAACTCGAACTACTCAAGCCAGAGTTGATTCAGCAGCAGGAAAGCATCCGATCCACTATTGTCGTGTTCGGCAGCGCCCGCCTGGTCGAGCCAAAGACCGCCCAGGCCAAGCTTAAGCGGGCGCGGGCGGCGGCGGCCAAAAAACCGCATAGCGCGGTGCTCAGGCAAGCCGTCTCCATCGCGAGCAAACAGCTCAAACTGGCCCCGTTTTACGATGAAGCGCGCGAGTTCAGCCGGCTGGTATCCTCCACCTGCCAGCTCAACGGGCTGTGCGAGTACGTCATCGTCACGGGTGGTGGACCGGGCATCATGGAGGCGGCCAATCGCGGCGCGGCCGATGTTGGCGCCAAGTCCGTCGGGCTGAACATCACGCTGCCGTACGAGCAGAAGCCCAATCCCTACATCACGCCCGCCCTGTGTTTCCAGTTCAAATACTTTGCCCTGCGCAAGATGCACTTTCTGCTACGCGCGAAGGCGTTGGTGGCCTTCCCCGGCGGATTCGGCACCATGGACGAGCTCTTCGAAACGCTGACGCTGATCCAAACCGGCAAGGTCGAGGGGGTGACGGTCGTGCTGATGGGCCGAGCGTTCTGGGACCGGGTGATCAACTGGTCCGCGCTGGTCGAGGCGGGCCTAATTCATAAAAAGGATTTGCGCCTCTTTCATTATGCGGAAACCGCCCGGGAGGCCTGGGCGCTCATCGCGAATCGCCACGGAGTCGCGCCGGAAAAATGAGACTCACCTTCCACGGTGCAGCCCGCTCAGTTACCGGTAGCCGGCATCTGCTACAGACGAGCAGTGCGCAGGTGCTGCTGGACTGCGGGCTGTTTCAGGGACAGCGCCAGGAGGCGGAGCGGCGCAACCGCCAGCTCGGGTTCGACCCCGACGCCGTCAGTGCTGTGTTGATCTCCCACGCTCACATCGATCACAGCGGCGCCCTGCCGGTGCTAACCAAGCACCGGTTTCGGGGCAAGGTGCATTTGACGAGTGGCACAGCGGATCTGACAAAAATTCTTCTTGAGGATTCCGCCCGCATCCATGAAACAGATTGTCGCTATATTAACAAGGAGGAGCGGAGACGCGGCCGGCAGTGCCGCGCGCCTTTTTACGACACGAACGACGTGCACGACATTGTCAGGCGGTTTTCCAGCGTCCGGTACAACGAGGCGGTCGCTGTCCATCCACGCATCAAAGCCTCCTTCCATGATGCGGGCCATATTCTCGGCTCCGCCGCCATCCGCGTCGCAGTGACGGAGAAGGGCAGCACGAGCACGTTTCTGTTCACAGGGGATCTGGGGCGCCCGGACATGCCTATCCTCCGTGATCCGGCCAGCCCCCCGCCCTGCGACGTGCTCATTATCGAATCCACCTATGGCGATCGGCTGCACGAGCAGGCAAGTCGGGTCCAGGCCGACAAGATAGTGGAGCTGGTGGCTCATGCCCGGGCACACAAGAGCAAGATCATCGTACCAGCCTTTGCCGTGGGGCGCACGCAGGACATCGTCATGCGGATCAAGCAACTGGTGCGCGAAGGTCGGATTGAGCCCTTTCCAATTTTCATCGACTCACCGCTCGCCACCCGGGCCACGGAAATTTTTCGCAAGCACCCGGAATATTACGACGAGGAGACGTACCGGACGCTCACAGCGGAGGGCGATCCCTTCGGCGCGCGCTACATCCGCTATGTGTCCTCAGTGGCCGACAGCAAAAAACTCAACGAGATGAAAGGCCCCTGCATGATCATTGCCGCCTCCGGCATGTGCGAAGGCGGGCGGGTGTTGCATCACCTCAAACACGCGATCCAGGATCCGAGCAACGTGATCGTCATCGTCGGATTCCAGGCCGAGCATACGTTGGGGCGCAAGCTGGTCGAGAACTGGGATGTGGTACCTATTTTTGGGATTCCCATACCTCGCCGCGCGCCGGTCGAGCGGTTTAACGGTCTGTCGGCCCACGCCGACCGGAACGATCTGCTGGCCTATGTGCGGGCGATCACGCCCAAGCCGGGCAAGGTTTTCGTCGTACACGGCGAAGAGAAACAGGCGGTGTCGCTTGCAGCGGCCATTCAAGCCGAGCATCCGTCCATCCGCGTCATCGTCCCGTACCAGGGGAGCACCTATGAAATTTGAGCGGCTGTTGCTAGCGAGCCTGGCGGTACTGGCCCTGCTCGCGGGCGCTGTCCATGCCGGCGCCGCAGACGAACCCCGCCAGCGCGTGCGCGAGCTGGGTGTCGTCATCGGGCGGTATGACCCAGGGCCGCACAATGCCATCACCGATGTGGTCGGCGTGAAGGTCGGGCAGGTCACGCTGCGCAAAGGCGATGGGCCGCTCAAACCGGGCGAAGGGCCCGTCAGGACCGGCGTCACCGTCGTGATCCCCCGTGACGATATCTGGCACAAGAAAGTCCCGGCCAGCTCCTTCGTGCTGAACGGTACTGGAGAGATGACCGGACTGGCTTGGGTCGCAGAGTCCGGATTTCTCGAATATCCCATTGCGCTCACCAACACGATGAATGTGCCACGAGTGGCTAACGGCGTGATGAGCTGGATGATCCATCGCTATCCGGGGATCGGCATTACCGACGATACGTTGACGCCGGTCGTGGCCGAATGCGACGACAGTCGCTTGAACGACATACAGGGGCGGCACGTCTCCGAGCAGGACGTACTCAGGGCGCTGGATGGGGCGACTGGGGGCCCGGTGGCGGAAGGCTCGGTCGGGGCCGGCACCGGCATGGTGTCCTACGGATTTAAGGGGGGCATCGGCACCGCCTCGCGCCGCCTGTTAAAAGACGAGGGCAGCTACACCGTCGGCGTGCTCGTCAATGCCAACCACGGCCGTCGCGAAGAGCTGGTTATCGGGGGGGTGCCAGTTGGCAAGCTCTACACGGACGAGCGCCTGGCGTCTGGCGCCGAAGGCTCGATCATCATCATCATTGCCACCGACGCGCCGCTGGACAGTCGTCAGCTTGGCCGGCTGGCGAAGCGCGCTGCGATAGGGTTGGCGCGCACCGGCTCGACGGTGCGTCACGGCAGCGGGGATTTCATCCTGGCCTTCTCGACCGGTAACACGATTCCGCACTATCCGAAGGCGCGCACCTTCGACATGACTCATCTCTCCGACGCGCACATCAATCCACTCTTCACGGCGACCGTGGAGGCCACGGAAGAGGCGATTCTTAACGCCCTGACCATGGCGACGACCACCGTGGGGCGCGACGGGCACCGCGTGGAGGCCATTTCCCTGCCCCGCGTGCGCGCAATCCTGTCAGTCACCCAATAAGCGCCTTGCATTTCCTGGCAGGGGCTGTCTATGCTTGCGCTCGCAGGTGCAAATTCACCATTCATCAGTGAGGTCGGCACCATGGCGACGTATCAAATAGGTGGAGGATTGAAATTACTGACTGCGCTGGAGAAGACCCAGACCTTCGCGGAGTTTTTGCAGACCCTCATGACCCGGGCGTTGGAAGCGGAGGACCCCACGGAATTGCACTATTTGCTCGCGCAGCTCGACGACTACCATTCCTACATGTGGCGCTATCACAAGAAACTGCAGGCGGAGCGGGGCGACCGAGCCAATCTCCCCGAATAACGCGCGCCGCACGGGCGCAAGGAGCCACGATGCCGAGCCGGGTCCAGACCGCGATGAGGTTTTCAGCCGCCGTCTCGCGCGAGCGTGACGCGGCGCAGGCTGGCCGTTCGCTCGGTCAGGCTGCCCGGCGCGACCTCGACGGCCTATCGGCCGATTTGGCCTGCCTGTTCTTTTCTCCGCATCATGTCGACTCAATAGACGAACTGGTCGAGGCGGTCCGGCGTGAGCTGAATCCAGGTTTGCTGCTCGGCTGTTCCGGGGAGGGCGTGATCGGTGGAGGCGAGGAAATTGAAAGTGCGCCGGCGGTCACGCTCTGGACAGCCAGCCTGCCCGGCGTCTCGCTGACGCCGATCCATCTGCCGGCGGGGCGAGACGAACATGGCGCCTCCATGGACGGGTGGCCCGGAAGGCGTCATGACGGCGCGTCGCCCCCGTCATTGCTGCTGCTGGCCGATCCTTTTTCTGCTCCCATGGAGGAAGTGTTCGAGAGCCTTGCGGAACGGTGCTACGGCGCCCCGGCAATCGGCGGGCTGGCCGGTGGGGGCCGCGACGAGGGCGGTAACCGGCTGGTGCTCAACGGGAACATTTATAGCAGCGGCCTTGTCGGCGTGGCTGTCTCAGGCCCGGTATCGATCCGAACCGTCATCTCGCAGGGCTGCCGGCCGATCGGGGAGCGGTACATGGTCACCCGATCGGAACAAAACATCATTCACGAGCTTGGTGGCGTGCCGACGCTAGAGCGACTTAAGGCGCTCTTTGCATCGCTGAGCAACGACGAACAGCAGTTGGCTCAGCGCGCGCTGCATCTTGGTGTGGTGATGGACGAAACGCGCAACCGATTTGAGCGAGGCGATTTTCTCGTGCGGAATCTGATTGGCGCCGATCAGCAGACCGGCAGCGTGGCCATCGGGGACATCGTTAAGGAAGGCCAGACCATCCAGTTCCATTTGCGGGATGCACAATCGGCCACGGAGGATCTCCATCTCATGCTCGCCGCTGAGCGGGCGCGGCATCCCAAGCCGCCGCTGGGTGCGCTCCTCTTCAGTTGTTGCGGCCGGGGGCGCGGGCTGTTCGGACTGCCGCACCACGACGTGTCCATTGTCCGTGAGCGGGCCGGCGAGATTCCGATAGCGGGCTTTTTTGCCCAAGGTGAGATCGGCCCCGTGGGCGGGCGGAACTTCCTGCACGGCTATACTGCCAGCGTCGTGCTGTTTTCTGAGCCGGACGTCTGAACAGGGATGCGAGGGGGCAGGTGCCAGCTCATTCTGCCTCCGGATCTCGGCTACGGGGACCGGGAAGAGGGCATTTTGATTTCACCCCCCGCCACCCTAGGGGGTGAGATGGAATTGCGGGAACTGCGCTGAACGATGAAACGTACGCCGTTGTACCAGGCCCACCTAGCCGCCAATGCCAAGCTCGTGAATTTCGCCGGCTGGGAGATGCCGATTCAGTATTCCGGTGTGGTGGACGAATACCAGACCGTCCGTACGGCCGTCGGGCTTTTCGACGTCAGTCATATGGGCCGGCTCACCGTGGAAGGCAGCGACGCGGTGGCGTTTCTCAGGCTGGTCACGACGACGAATCCGGAACCGCTGGCCGTGGGCGCAGCGCAATATTCGATGGTGTGCAATCCCTCCGGCGGCGTCAAGGACGACATTTTCCTCTACCGACTTGCGCCTACACGGTTTCTTGTCTGTGTCAATGCCTCGAATCGCGAACAGATTTTTTCCTGGTTCTGCGCTAAGGCCCCGCAGGGCGACATACGCCTCGAAGACGAGAGTTCATTTGTTGCCCAGATCGCGGTGCAGGGGCCACAGTCGCCGGCGACCCTGCAGGCCATCTGTCCGGCCGCCGCCACACTCAAGCCGCGCCAGTGCATGGAAATGTCCATTCTTGGCACGCAGGGTGTCGTGTCCAGAACCGGCTATACGGGTGAAGTCGGCTTCGAACTTTACCTGCCTGCTTCCGCTGCAGTGAAAACCTGGGACGCACTATTGCAGGCCGGCGCGGCAGTTGGCATCAAGCCCTGCGGCCTGGGCGCCCGCGATCTGCTGCGTCTGGAGGTCGGCTATCTGCTCTATGGCAATGACATGGACGAGCAGATCACGCCGCTTGAAGCGGGCGCATCCTTTGCTGTGGATTTCACTAAAGGCGAGTTCATCGGGCGGTCCGCGCTGGTTAAGCAAAAAGAAAGCGGCCCCTCAAAGCAACTCGTCGGATTCGAATTGATCGAAAAGGGCGTCCCGCGGCACGGCATGCATGTCCGGGCGGAGGGGGCACCCATCGGCGTTGTGACCAGTGGCAATTTGTCTCCGCGGCTTCAGAAGGGGATTGGCCTCGCGTCGGTGCAGGCGAAGTACGCCGAGCCGGGCACGCGTATCCAGATTGACATCCGGGGCCGTATGCAGGAGGCCACGATCGTGAAGCCGCCTTTTTACAAACGGAAATAACGCGTGATCAACACCATTTTCAAAGGCAAGGTCGTCACGCTCAATCTGGAGACTGTCACGCTACCCACGGGTGCGACTGTTGAGCTGGAGGTCGTCCGGCACCCCGGTGCGGCCGCCATCGTGCCGATGAAGGATACGCGGACGGTCGTCCTGATCCGGCAATACCGACTCGCGGCGGGAGGATTTATCTACGAAATTCCGGCTGGGAAACTGTACCCCGGTGAAGATCCGAAGCTCTGCGCCGAGCGCGAATTGGAAGAGGAGATTGGCTATCGAGGAGGGACGATCAAACCGCTCGAAACATTTTTTACAGCCCCCGGTTTTACCGACGAGGTCATGCACCTGTTCCTCGCCACGAATCTCGTCAAGACAAAGCAAAAACTCGATCATGATGAAGTGCTAGAAGTGGTCGAGATGTCGCTCGATGAGGCGATCGCAAAAATCAGAGATGGCACCATTCGCGACGCCAAAACCATCGTCGGTCTCCAGTCCGTCTATCTCCGCCAGCGTCTGGCTAAGTAGGTTTTATCTGTTCCAGCAGCCCGCAATATCCGGAATAGCCTGTCGTAAAAGTGTGGAGCCGCATCGCGCGATGAGTGCGCGGAGTCACGACGAAGAGAGGCGGACTCAAAGAACACGGTGACCAAGCGACAGACCGCGTAGAACGATCTTAGGGGAAGGACTAGGGGAGCGGACGCGGGAACACGGATCGGTCTAAAGGCGGCCGGTCCGTGTTCCCGCTTTTTTGTTTTGCACCAGCTGACGCGCCGGCGGGGGGCATCCCTCACGGCGCGGGCGGTCTTGTCCGTCCCCGCCCTGCCCGCGCCGAGATACGCGCTGATCCTATGGCAAGCACATCCCGGTCATGCGCCCTCGGCCAGCAACGGGATGCACCAGATTGCCGCACCTAGGATTGATAGCTGTCGATCGGCGGACACGTACACACGAGATTCCGATCCCCGTAGGCGTCGTCAATCCGTGCGACAGAGGGCCAGAACTTGTGCTCGCGCGTCCATGACGTCGGAAACACCGCCTGCTCGCGCGAGTACGGATGTGTCCAATTTGTCGTCGTCACCTCGTGCATCGTGTGGGGCGCGTTCTTGAGTGGGTTGTCGTCCTTCGGCAGGCGGCCGTCCGCGATCTCCTGAATCTCTGCACGAATCTTGATCATCGCCTCGCAGAACCGGTCTAATTCGGCCTTCGACTCGCTCTCCGTCGGCTCGATCATGAGGGTGCCGACCACGGGCCACGAGACCGTCGGGGCGTGAAAACCATAGTCCATCAGCCGCTTAGCCACGTCCATCGCCTCCACGCCGGCGCTTTGCTTGAATGGCCGCACATCGAGGATAAATTCGTGCGCCACGCAGCCCTGCTTGCCCGTGTAGAGGACGGGATAATGCTTCTCCAGCCGCTTGGCCATGTAGTTGGCGTTCAGAACCGCGACTTTCGTCGCCTTTGTCAGTCCCTCCGCCGCCATCAGCGCGATGTAGACCCAGGAGATCGGCAGAATGCTGGCGCTACCGTAGGGCGCAGCCGAGACCGGCCCAATGGATTCCTTGCCGCCCATCCGCGTGATCGGATGGCCAGGGAGGAACGGCACCAGATGTGCGGCGACGCAGATCGGGCCGACCCCTGGCCCGCCCCCCCCATGCGGGATGCAGAAGGTTTTATGCAAATTGAGGTGGCAGACGTCCGCGCCGAAGTCGCCAGGGCGGCAGAGCCCCACCTGCGCGTTCATGTTAGCGCCATCCAGATAAACCTGTCCGCCGTGCGCGTGCACGATCTGGCAGATTTTTCGGATGCCTTCCTCAAAAACGCCGTGCGTGGAGGGATAGGTCACCATGAGCGCGGCGAGTTTGTCACGGTGCTCCTTGGCTTTGGCCTCGAGATCGCCAAGGTCTACGTTGCCTTTGCTGTCGCAGGCCACTGGCAGGACGGTCATGCCCGCGATCACGGCGCTGGCGGGGTTCGTCCCATGCGCCGAGACAGGAATCAGGCAGACGTGGCGATGCCCCTCGCCACGGTGCTTGTGGTAAGCGCGGATGACCATAAGGCCCGCATATTCACCCTGCGAGCCGGCGTTAGGCTGCAACGATGTGGCGGCAAAGCCGGTGATCTCGGCCAGCCGGTCCTCCAGTTGCCGGAACATTTCCTGATAGCCCAGTGTCTGCTCGACCGGCGCAAAGGGGTGGAGACGACCGAAGCCCTTCCACGTGATTGGAATCATTTCAACGGACCCGTTAAGTTTCATTGTGCAGGAGCCGAGCGGAATCATCGAGTAGACGAGCGAGAGGTCTTTATCCTGAAGCCGCTGGATGTAGCGCGTCAGCTCGTGCTCCGAGTGGTAGCGGTTGAAGACCTCATGCGTTAGATACTTGCTCGTGCGCGCGAGATGCTTCGGGTAGCCGAGGGCGACCGTGCCCGATAATTCCTGCACAGTGAATGGCACCGGTTGGCCGCCCGCAAAGATTTCGAATAGCGTCTGCACTTCCGCCGGCGTCGTCACCTCGTCGAGCGAAATCGTAATGTAGCTTTCCTCATGGCGCCGGAAGTTTATGCGGCGTTCAATGGCGCGCGCGACGATCCGCGGCACCGACTGATGCGGCGCGCGGCCCATCGGACGGATTTTCAGCGTACCGAAGCTGGGCGTCGGTCCGACTTCGTAGCCGAGGCGGCGCAAGCCTTCTGCCAACACAACCGTGAGACCGTGCACGCGCTCGGCGATGCGCTTCAAGCCCTCCGGCCCGTGATAGACAGCGTACATGCTGGCCATGACCGCGAGCAGTACCTGCGCCGTGCAGATATTGCTATTGGCCTTGTCGCGGCGGATGTGCTGCTCGCGAGTCTGGAGCGTCAGGCGATAGGCCGGTCGCCCCGCCTTGTCCCTCGAGACACCGACGATCCGTCCCGGCATCTGCCGCACGTAGTCCTGCTTGCAGGAAAGAAAAGCTGCATGGGGCCCGCCGAAACCCATTGGCACGCCGAAGCGTTGGCTAGAGCCTACGGCAATATCTGCGCCGAATTCCCCCGGCGGTTTCAGGAGCGTCAGCGCCAGTAAATCCGTGCTCACCACGACCAGCGCGCCGTTCGTGTGCGCGGTCTCAATTAGTTCGTGGTCGTCCCGGAGAGTCCCGTCCGTTGTCGGATATTGCAGCAACAAGCCAAAGAGGTCCTGTTTGGCAAAATCGACGTCCTCCACGCCGCCGATATGCAACGTGATGCCTAGCGGTTCCGCGCGGGTTTGGATGACGGCGATGGTCTGCGGGTCGCAGTCCTTCGCCACGAAGAAGCCGGTTTTTTCCGCTCCGCCCGCGACAGTGCGGTGGGCTAGGCGGTGGCACATGGTCATAGCCTCGGCGGCCGCTGTCGCGTCATCCAACAGGGAGGCGTTCGCGCAGGGCAGGCCGGTCAGGTCCGCGATCATTGTCTGGAAATTGAGCAGCGCCTCCAGCCGTCCCTGCGCGATCTCGGCCTGGTAGGGCGTGTACTGTGTGTACCAGCCGGGATTTTCGAGAATGTTCCGCTGGATGACCGGGGGCGTGATGCAATCGTGATAGCCCATGCCGATGAACGAACGGAACACTTGATTGCGGTCGTGCATGGCGCGCAGCTCGGCCAGCACGTCGAACTCGCCGCGGATCGCACCGAACGTGAGCGGCTGGCGCATCCGGATATCCTCCGGCACGACCCCCTCAACGAGCGTATCAAGGGACTTCAAGCCCAGGGTCGCCAACATTTCCTGGATGTCGGCATCAGTGGGTCCGATGTGGCGGTGCACAAATGTATCGATCGGATTTAGGAAGGATTGCGGGCTCATGGTCCTCCAGAAGGGGGTAATTCGCTCCCCTATTTTGCATGGGAGAACACGACCGAAGCAAGACCTCTCTTGAACAGTTTTGATTCTTACGCCATGATAAAGCCATAATGGCTGCTGGGTTTGTTTTTGCCTCATGAAAGTGCACGATCTGCTCATCGTCGGCGCCGGGCTGGCCGGCATGCGGGCGGCCCTCGCGGCGCCCCCGCAGCTTGACGTCGCCCTCGTCTCCAAGGTCCACCCCGTCCGTAGCCACTCGGTCGCCGCGCAGGGCGGCATCAACGCCGCGCTTGGCCGCGACGATTCCTGGGAGGCCCATGCGCTCGACACGGCCAAGGGTGGTCATTTCCTCGGCGACCAGGATGCGATCGAGGCCATGTGCCGGGAGGCGCCGGAAAGTATTCAAGACCTCGAACGCATGGGCGTGATCTTCAGCCGGGACCAAGACGGTCGTATCGCCCAGCGGCCCTTCGGCGGGGCCGGCTTTCCTCGCACCTGTTACGCGGCCGATCGCACCGGCCACGCGATCCTCCACGCGATGTACGAACAACTTATGAGGCGCGGCTGCCGCGTCTACGAGGAATGGTACGTGACATCGCTAATCGTGGAGGAGGGCGTCTGCCGCGGCGTTGTCGCGTGGGACATTCTCAAGGGCGGGCTGCACGCCATCGGCGCCAAGGCAGTCGTGCTGGCCACGGGCGGCAGCGGCCGCACCTTTCTGACCAGCACCAACTCCGCCATCAACACCGGCGATGGCATGGCGTTGGCCTACCGGGCCGGCGCACCGCTTGATGATATGGAGTTCGTGCAGTTTCATCCCACCACGCTTAAGGACACGGGCATCCTGATCACCGAAGGCGCACGCGGCGAGGGCGGGTATTTATTGAACACACTGGGCGAGCGGTTCATGAACAAGTACGCGCCGGAGCAGATGGAGCTGGCCACGCGCTCGACCGTGTCCCTCGCGATCGGGCAGGAAATTTCAGAAGGTCGCGGCATAGATGGGTGCGTATTGTTGGATCTGCGGCATCTCGGGCGACAGCGCATTCTCGAGCGGCTGCCACAGATTCGGCAGCTCGCGCTCGAATTTGCCGGCATGGACCCGGTCGAATCGCCGATACCGATCAGACCCGGTGCCCACTATCAGATGGGCGGTGTGAAGACGACGATCTGGGGTGAGACGAGCGTCCCCGGCCTCTACGCGGCGGGAGAATGCGCCTGTGTGAGCGTGCACGGAGCCAACCGACTGGGAGGCAATTCGCTCCTGGAGACGATTGTCTTTGGGCGCCGGGCGGGCTTGAGGGCCTCCGAGTATGTTGCAACCGTCAGACCACGCGCACTTGCAAATGTGACATTGAAGGAAGAGGAAGCACGTGTGCAGCGGCTGCTGGCTAATCATGGCAGCGAACGAGCCTGGCAGGTCCGGGACGTGCTGGGTCAGACCATGAGTCTGAATCTCGGCATCTTCCGTACGAAAGCATCGATGACTGAAGCGCTGGCTGTTGTTCGGGGCCTATGCGAACGGGTGGATCGGATGTGGGTGCAGGACAAGGGGCGGATTTTCAATTCTGATCTCATTCAGGCTTTGGAAGTAAGCTGTCTTGTCGAGATTGCCGAAACGATCGTAGCCGGCGCGCTCGCGCGCGAGGAGAGCCGCGGGGCGCACTACCGCGCTGACTTTCCCAAGCGTGATGATCAAAAATGGCTGACACACACTCGGGCCGTGCGCGCGCCGGACGGCCCGCGCCTGGCCTACGTCCCGGTGACCATCACGCACTTCAGTCCGTACTAGTCATGCGCATTCTTGTCGTCGAAGATGAAGCCAAGGTCGCCTCCTTTGTGAAGCGGGCGCTGGAAGAGGAGGGCTATGCCGTGGATAGTTGCGCCGACGGTGCCGAAGGGCTCGAACGTAGCCGCGGCGGCAGCTATGATCTGATCCTGCTCGACGTCATGTTACCGGCACGTTCCGGCGTGGAGGTGGTCAAGGAGTTGCGTCAGCAGAAAATTACCACGCCGGTGTTGCTGCTCACGGCGCAAGCGCGTACGGAGCAGAAAGTCACCGGGCTCGACGCGGGTGCTGACGACTATCTGACCAAGCCCTTCGCCATTGAAGAACTCCTCGCCCGCGTGCGCGCGCTTCTGCGCCGTAGCAGTGGGGAAACATCCGGCATGCTTCAGATTGACGACCTCATGCTCAATCCGGCCACGCACGAGGTGACACGGGGGGGGCAGAGGATCGAGCTGACGGCGAAAGAATATGCGCTGCTGGACTATCTCATGCGCAACGCCGGGCGCGTGCTCACCCGTCCGTTGATTGCCGAGCGGGTCTGGAACCAGGACTTCGACACCTACACGAACGTCATCGATGTCTACATGAGCTATCTGCGCACCAAGATTGACAAGGGCCGGCCCCGCAAGCTGATCCACACGGTGCGCGGCAGCGGCTACGTGCTGAAAGCCGAGAGCTAATGGTGAATGGCATATAGCCAGAGCCGTGAACCGCACTCAGAAGGGCGAAAGTCTTCCATGGCTAGAAGCCAACAGCCATCAGCTATAGGCTCCGGGCTATCGATTCGCGTCCGCCTCACGCTCTGGTACGGCATGGCGCTCGCGCTCGTGCTGGTCACCTTTGCCGGCGTGCTCTATTCCGTCATGGCCAGGGAGCTGCGTGAGCAGGTGGATCAGTCCCTCGCGACCGCCGCGGAGACGGCCATCCGCTCGATCGAGCAGACGCGCGCCACTCCCTCCTCGCAATTCGAGGATCTGGCCGCGCAGTTCCCTGAGTTGGCGGTGATGGACAAATTCTTCCAGATTTTCAGCCCTACTGGCGGAGTCACGATCCAGTCGCCGCACCTTAAGCCGCACAACGAGCTGCTCAGCCGTGCTGCGCTCGACGCCGCGCTGGCCGGCCAGACCATCTACCAGTCCGTCCGTTTCTCAGACGAATCGCCCATGCGGCTGTTCGCCGTACCGGTCTTCGACGAGGCGGAGCACCTCGTTCATATCGTCCAGGTCGGCACTACGCTCCAGCCGGTCGAAACGATGCTCCAGCGGCTCCTGCTCCTACTGCTCATTCTCCTGCCGGTTGCGCTGGTCGTCTCGCTGGCCGCCGGCTGGTTTCTGGCCGGTTGGGCCCTCGCGCCGGTGGGGGGGATTACGCAGGCTGCCCGGCGTATCGCGGAGGGGGATCTTGGTCAGCGGCTGGCTGTGCCCCCGGTTCGCGACGAGCTGGGCACGCTGGCGGCCACATTCAACGAGATGATCGCCCGACTGGACGCCTCCTTCCAAGAGATCCGGCGGTTCAGCGCAGACGCCTCGCACGAATTGCGCACACCGCTCACGGTCATGAAAGGTGAGACGGAGCTGGCCCTGCGGCGAGCCCGGCCGGCGGAGGATTACAAGCTGGTTCTCGAAAGCAATCTGGAGGAGATTGACCGCCTGACCCGTATTGTGGATGAATTGCTGTTTCTTTCCCGCGCTGATCTGGGCGAGGTCAAAATGGCCACGCTGCCCGTTCGATTCGACGACCTCGTGCGCGATGTGCAGCAGCAGGCGGCGGTGCTAGGACAGGAGCGGGGCATTCAGATCGTGCTCGGCTGGCTGATGCCGGTGACGATTCTTGGCGACGAGTTGCGTCTACGCGAACTGTTGCTCAATCTGGTGGACAATGCCGTGAAATATTCCAAGCCGGGTGGCCGCGTGGATGTCGGCCTTGTTACAGACGGCAGTCAGGTCAGGCTGACCGTGTCCGATCAGGGCATCGGCATCGAACCGGACGCACTGCCGCACCTCTTCGACCGGTTCTATCGGTCCGCCGGCGCCCGCACCCATGCCAAGCAGGGGACGGGACTCGGCTTGGCAATCTGTAAATGGATCGTCGAGTCGCACAAGGGCCGCATCGACGTGCAAAGCAGGCCCGGAGAAGGTGCACAGGTTACAGTTACCCTGCCGTTGGCCATCGAAAATTAACGACTTTTAATCTTCCGTTAATCCTCCTTTCATCTTCGGTTGGTACCTTCCCGGTCATACAGGGAGGGCACCATGAGCTGGCTCACCAAGCGGGTCCAGACGGCGCGTCTTCGGGGAAAGAAGAAAGTGAAGCGGGCGAAGCAGATGCTGCTGCGTGTCCGCTGGCGTGTAGACGTGTTCGTTCCGTCAAGGTTTTTATCTGGTGCGCGGCTGCCGCAGGATCGGTGGCCGGCGTTGTACGAAGGGAGGGCCTCATGAATACCATCCTCAAAGCAGCCGTATGGGGGGGCGGCGTCCTGGCGCTGGCCGGGTTGACGGTCATGGCCCTTGGACCGGCGCCACCGCCGGCAGCTGCTACGGCTGCGGTCACGACTCAGGCGCTTCCAGCGCAGGGGTTTGCCGACATCGCACAGGCAGTCACACCGGCGGTGGTGAATATTGTCACGACGCGCGCTCAGGGCAAAGACTCGCACGCGCAACCGGAGGAGTTCTTTAATTTCCCCTTTCCCTTTAGCCCGCACGGGCCGAGGGATTTTCGCGCCCCGCGCAGCCCGCGCGGGGAACCGGACATGCCGGAGCATCGTGGCAGCGGGCAGGGCTCGGGCGTGCTCGTCACGCCGGATGGCTACGTGTTGACAAATAATCACGTGGTAGACGGGGCAAGGGGACTGACCGTCACGCTGCCAGACAAGCGGGAGTTCAAGGGGAAGATTGTCGGAACCGATCCCAAGACCGATCTGGCCGTCGTGAAAATTGACGGGAAGAATCTGCCATACGTGGCCTGGGGGGATTCCTCGAAGTTGCGTGCGGGCGACTATGTGCTAGCCGTGGGCAATCCCTTTGGGCTCAATTCCACGGTGACGCTGGGCATCGTGAGCGCGCTGGGCCGTGGCAAGATGGGCATTACGCAGTACGAGGACTTCATCCAGACGGACGCAGCAATCAATCCGGGGAATTCCGGCGGGGCGTTGGTAAGCACGGCAGGCGAACTGGTCGGGATCAACACGGCTATCTTCTCGCGGACCGGCGGCTATCAGGGGGTCGGGTTTGCCGTGCCGACGAGCATGGGCAAGCCGGTGTTCGAGAGTCTCGTGAAGACCGGGCACGTCACGCGCGGCTATATGGGCGTGAACATCCAGGATGTGACGTCGGAGCTGTCCGCATCCTTCGCATTGAAGGAGGCAACGGGCGCGCTCATTAGCGAGGTGAAGGAGGACAGCCCCGCCGAGCAGGGGGGGCTCAAGGCCGGCGATGTGGTGCTCGCTTATCAGGGGCAGCCTGTCGCTGATGGCGTGGCGCTGCAGCGGCTGGTGACGAAGACGCCGATCGGCACAAGGGCTGTCGTAACGGTTATCCGCGAAGGGCATGAGAAAACCCTGAACGTGACGATTGGCGAATTGTCGGAGCCAGTCAGGACGGCTAGGGGGGACCCTGAATCAGGTGACCATGCATTGGCCGGGGTGGCCGTTCAGGACCTAGATCGTCAGACAGCGAAGGAACTGGGTCTGACGGCAAAGACGCAGGGCGTCGTCGTCACCGGCGTGGAGCCCGACAGCGGGGCCGAGCAGGCGGGCCTGCAGCCGGGGGACGTGATTCGGGAGATCAACCGAAAGCCGGTCGCCTCCGTCAAGGATTTCGAGAAACTGGCCTCAGGGGCGAAGAAGGGCGAGCGTGTCCTCGTGCTGATCAACCGCCGCGGCGCAACGCTGTTTCTGTCGGTGAAGGTATAGGAGCAAGTAATCAGTGCGCCGCGAGGAGTAAGTAGTTCTGAAGAGGATCGGCCCGCTTCTCGTGAGAAGAGAAGCGGGCCGATTGTTTTTCACTGAAATTGACGACTTCTGTTCAATTCACGATATGCCCGACCAGGTCGTAGGTGGTGGCGTCGGTGATGCGGACCCGCACCAACTCGCCTGGGACGGCCATTCCCTCATTGATATAAATTACGCCGTCAATCTCGGGCGCGAGCCCTTCGTGGCGGGCTTCCAGGAGATGCTCGGTTTCCTCTGAGGCGCCGTCCACCAGCGCCTCCACCGTGCGGCCTACCATGGCGCGGCTCTTGGCCAGCGCAATGGGTTCCTGGACAGCCAATAATTCGTTGCGCCGCTCGTTCATGACCGCCCGGTCCACTTTGCCGTCCAGTAGCTCGGAGGGTACGCCGTCCTCGTGAGAATAGAGAAATGCCGACACGCGGTCAAAGTCCATCTCCCGGACAAAGTCCCTCAATTCAGCAAACGCCGCATCGGTTTCTCCCGGGAATCCCACAATGAATGCCGTACGGAAGGTCAGGCCAGGGACGCGCGTGCGGAATCGTTCAACCAGTGCCGTGAGATCGGCCTTCCCGCCCAGCCGGTGCATGCGCTTGAGCAGGGCGTCGTTGATGTGCTGGAAGGGCATGTCGATGTACTTGGCCAGCGTCTCCTCGCCAGCGTAGAGAGCAATCAATTCGTCCGTGACCTGCTGCGGGTAGAGGTAAAAAGGGCGAATCCAGCGCAGGCCCGTAACTTTGACGAGTTGCTTTAACAATGCGGGCAGACCATCACGAAGCCCCAGATCGACGCCATAATTCACCGTGTCCTGTGAGATCAAATTCAATTCCTTGACGCCCTCAGCGGCGAGTTGCGTTGCTTCGGCGACGATGGAGTCGATCGGGCGGCTGCGCTGCTTACCCCGCATAAGTGGGATCGCGCAAAAAGCGCAGTTGCGGTTACAGCCCTCGGCAATTTTCACATAGGCGGAATGGGACCAACCCAGCCGCACGCGTGGCGCCAGCTCGTCGTACAAATACGGCGGTTGGCTGATGAAAACGCGCGACTGATTCCGTTTTGGCGTGAGGAGTTTTTTGCAAATTTCAGCGATCCGGCCGATCTCGCCCGTGCCGACCACGCCGTCTAGCTCGGGCAGTTCTTGAAGCAACTCGCCCTGGTAACGTTGCGCGAGGCAGCCGGCCGCGATGAGCACCTTGCAGGAGCCCGCCTGTTTGAGTTCGCCGTGCTCGATGATGGCGTTGATGGATTCCTGCTTCGCTTCTTCAATGAAGCCGCATGTGTTGATGATGATGACTTCCGCCTGATCAGGGTCGGACGACAGCTGAAAACCATGTGCAGCAAGCGAGCCCAGCATGATCTCCGCATCCACCTGGTTCTTCGTGCAGCCCAGATTGACGAAGCCGAGTGTCGTCTTTGCTGCCGGCTGGCTTGGGGTGGGTTGAATTACCGCGCGCCGATGCGGCTTTGTCGTGGCGTGGCGTGCCAGTTTAGCCGGGGCCATGGGGAGTGTCTTGCGTGCCATGCGGTGAGTCTACGGGACGGTCTCCAAACGGGTCAACTTGATTCGGTCGCACGATGCCTTTAGCATGGCCGCATGATTCGCGCCTTTCAGGGCAGTCAGCCCGTGATTCCCAAGTCCGCCTACGTTGAGGATACCGCCGTCGTTATCGGCGATGTGATCCTGGGTGAGCAGTGCAGCGTCTGGTTCAATGCAGTCATACGCGGTGACGTCCACTATATCCGCATCGGGGACCGGACCAATGTGCAGGACCTTTGCATGCTCCACGTCACGCACGAGACGCATCCGCTTGTCATCGGCAGCGACGTGACGATCGGTCACAGCGTCGTGCTGCATGGCTGCACAATCAAGGACCGGGTGCTGATCGGCATGGGTGCCATCATCATGGACGGGGCGGAGATCGGGGAGGATAGCGTCGTCGGAGCGGGTGCACTGGTGACGGAAAACAAGATCGTTCCACCCAGGAGTCTACTTCTCGGCTCACCTGCAAAAGTGATCCGGCCTGTGAACGCGAAAGAGCTGGGCTGGATCAGAGAGTCGGCGCAGAATTACATCAAGTACGCCGGCCAGTACGTAAGCAATTCGGCCAAGTCCACGACCGGATTTAGGATCTAAACGCGGGACGTCCTCGATTCACCCACCCGGATCAGGCAGATCGGATCCTCCACCACGGCGGTCGGGTAGCACTTCGGTTCCACCACGCAGGCAATATTCCGCCTCCGACACCAGTCGGTAATCCAGTTGATTTCCTCTGTCGAGGTGGTGACCAGGCTCGGCAATTGGAGCCTGCGCAGGCAGCGGTCAGCGAGCGCCACGACTGCAGCGCGTTCCGTCGAAAACGCGGCGGTGTCAAACTGTACGGGGTTTGCCCTGCCGTAGGAGAGCGCCGAGAGTGCGGGAAACTGCTCCGGGTCGTTGAGCACGCTGACGATCCAGACATGGTCGAAGGTTGCGTCAATTGCGCCGGCATCCTGATAGTGAAAACGAAAGGGGAGGCTGTCGCAAGTACGATTGAGCGTCTGAACCTCGTCTTCGCGCAGATTGCAGGCCGTCACAGTTCGGCCAAGCTCCATCGTCTCCATGGCCAGCATCGGCAACTCCGCCACGCCGGCCCCGACGTAGAGGCTGTGACCACCCTTCGCAAGCCGGGTGCGCAGGACTTCAGCAAATTTTATGCCGAGTCGCTGACAGAGGCCCTGCTTCGCTTTCCAGAAAGCGTCGCCGCCCTCATCGCAATAGATACGGCCGAGCAGAGGATAATCCAGCCGTTTGAAGATGGCGGCGATCGCGGACCGGGTGTTTGGGTGCAGGGCGGCCGCCCGCTTGATGCTAGTCTTCATGCTCGATTGGCTCGAGCAGCGTGAACCGTTTGGCAAAGCGCAGACCGTAGGCCCGCGCACCGGAGATCACGGCCTGCTGGACTTCGCGCGGCAGGCCTTCGGGGGGGTGCACGCCGCCCAGTTCACGCGGGAAATGTTTAATGAACAGCGCAGCGAGATGTGCCGTCGCCCAGGCAATCGGGGAAGTGAACCGGCCGCGCCGGCGTAACTGATGCAAAGTGGGGACCTGCACGTCCCACCGGAGACGCGCGTGGTGCTCGCCTTTGACGCCCTCAATCACCACGGCCATGGAAAACCGCGCGTGCGAGAGCGCTCCGTGGCGCATCAGTTTAGCAATCTGGCGCGGCGTTGCCGTCTTGGGGAAATGCTTGGAGGGCACACGCCGCGATTTGCGCAATTTGCCTAGCCGATACCAGCGGCGTAGCCGCTCGAAGTCGTTGCCGCCGATTTTCACATCCAGCGATCGCATGGGAATGATGCGCGGCAGCGTGCAAACCTCGTCCTGCGCTGCCAGCACGACCCCCACCGGTCCGATGGGCGGGGAAAAGCGGAATACCTCTCGCTCGCTGAAACGAGGGGCCAGCTTGAAGCGCCCGTTGCGGTAGATCCGCGGCCGCGAGACGGCTTCGTCGTACGACGAGTCCGGCGACCACTGGGAGACCGCTTCGTCGCTTTCCGTCTGCTCGTAGAGCCGGATCTGTACGGATTCGATCCGATCCAGCGCGTCCGCACTGCGGGCCACGAGCAAATTCGTGAGGCCGGGTGCCACCCCCGCGTTGATCACAGCCGTGCGATGTTTATTTCTGAGTCGACGGTCGAATTGAAGCTGTTCAACCTGAAAGGGGTTGCCGCTGAGATGCGAGGCCATATCGAGGTAATGGGCGTTGAGACGCAGGGCTGCCCGCAACGCGGTGCGATTGAATTGAGCCGGCGCGCAATTGACCAGCAGATGGCACCCGCGGCCCGCCTTCGCAATACTCAGGACATTGCGGGCGGAGACGGGTTTGACGGGAACCGTGGCGTGTTTACCCAGAAACCGAAGGGCCCGCGCGGGGTCCTTGTCGCCACACCAGACGTGATGCCCGTGGCGTGTTAGCACCTGGGCGAGTAACGAGCCGGTGGCGCCGGTTCCCAGAATGAAGATTCGCATCGAGCCGTCACTCTACCACAATCCTGCTGTTGGAGTTCTAGATCGGCGTTCAGTTAGGCATGACCGGGCGGACACCCTTAGCCTATTTCCAGGGCGGGATTGGATCCGTGTCGGCCCAGAGGCTCTTCCGCTCGCCGCGCAACAGCTTCAAGGCCTGCGCGGCGATGGGCCACCCGAGTAGCCCGATAAGGAGGATGGCACCCAGGCGCATCAAGTCTTGAGCTTGGCAGCGAACTGTTTGCGAAATTTGGTGACCTTTGGGCCGACCACATAGCTGCAGTAGCCCTGCATCGGATTGCGGACGAAATAGTCTTGGTGGTAGTCCTCCGCAATGTAAAAATCCGTGGTCGGGACAACTTCCGTGACGATGGGATTAGCGTAGATCTGATCGCGCGAAAAGGCCGCGATGACATCAGCCGCCACGCTCTGTTGTTCCGGGGAATGGTAGAAGATTGCCGAACGGTATTGCGTGCCCGCATCGTTACCTTGCCGGTTCAGCGTCGTTGGATCGTGAATCACGAAGAATATTTCCAGCAATTCTCGGAAGGTGATCGTCGTCGGATCAAACGTCACCCGCACCACTTCCGCGTGGCCGGTGCGCCCCGAGCAGACCTGCTCGTAGGTAGGGCAGGCATTCCTGCCGCCCATGTAGCCGGACTCAACTGAGGTCACACCCTGCACTTGATCGTAGACGGCTTCTAAACACCAGAAGCAGCCGCCAGCCAGTGTGGCAATCTCGATCATGCGTGGGGGGCAATGCTGGGCGTCAGCGTGTTGGCGTAGAAGTCGCGCAGGAGCCGTCAGTCCCGCACGCGCGGTCTAGGATGAAATACACGGGGCAGAAGCCTGTTATCGCGCTTTGCAAGAGGGTCACACCCAGAATGCCCGGCAGAAGCAGCCAGGTCGGACTGGCGTAGTAGCTCAGCGCCACGCCAAGTGTCAGTACGGCTCCGACGATGCCGTCGTGAATGCGTCGTGTGTTCATGGGCGACCTCCCTGATAAATGACGCTCCCCCCATAATGCTTACTATACCAAACAACAGAGGACGGATCAGCGTGTGTTTCGCTTGACCGAGTTCCGTGACGGAACTGCCGCCCCCCGATTTCTGCTGAATCCTCCGTCGGCTGATGGAGGGAGCATGGCAGCACCACCACCTTACTGCGGGGAGACATTGTCAAGGACCGTCGGTCCTGCCTGTTGGACGACTGGATTGAGCGGAAAGGGGGACTATCCCGGGGCGCCGTGTCCGGCGCGCCGGGATAGCAAGGAATCTTACTTCAGGTGCTTGCTGACCAGCTTAGTCATCTCGAACATCGAGACCTGCTTCTTGCCGCCAAACACCGGCTTGAGTTTCTCATCGGCGTTGATCATGCGCTTGTTCTTATTGTCCTGCAGCTTGTGACGCTTGATGTACTGCCAGATCTTCTTCGTCACCTCGGTGCGGGGCATTGCCTTGGAGCCGATCACCTCGCCGAGCGTGGCGCTGGGAGTCATAGGTTTCATGAAGGCGGCGCTAGGTTTTCTCTTGGCCATCGTGGGTATCTCCTTAGTAAAAGAGTTGGTTGAAATTCCCCCCCCCCTGGGGGGGATCTTCTCGGGCGAAAGAGTGCGATATTCCGAGGGGAAAGTCAATCCCTCTCCTGAAGAAGTACGCACGAGCGCCCTGCGTAGGCCGCCAACCGCGCACCCCCCGTGGTACTTAAACGAGCCGTTCAGTGTGACCTGCTACGTCTCCTCCTCGCTGTCCTTCAGGTCCATGTTTTGCTGCACGACCCCGGCAACGCGGTCCTCGCGCCCACTCAGTCAATGAGTTTTTCGGTACGTTGCAGGAGCAGAGCGAGGCGAGGGCGATGCCAGAACCCTTTTTCAGCATCCTGACTAGGCGATGATTTCCGTGCCGATGCCTTTGTGCGTGAAGACTTCCAGGAGAATGGCGTGCGGCATCCGGCCGTCGATGATGTGGGCCTTCTGTACGCCACCGCCCAGCGCGGTCAGGCAGGCATGGACCTTTGGCAGCATGCCCTCACGGATGACGCCCTTCTTAATCAGCCGCTGCATGTCTTTCTGCGAGAGTGTGGAGATGTGACGCCCCTTCGCGTTGCGGATACCCTTGACGTCCGTGAGCATCAGTAGCTTCTCAGCGTGCAGGGAGGCAGCTACCGCGCCAGCCACGAGATCGGCGTTGATGTTGTAGGTGTTGCCTTCCCGATCGGTGCCGATGGGCGCGATGACCGGAATAAAATTATCCTGTTGCAGTTTCTGGATCAGGGTCGGATTGATGGACTGGATGTCGCCGACGTAGCCGAAAGTGTCGTCCTCGGCGCCGTCCTCGTCCGCTTCCATGCCGAGGCTGTCAATCCAGGCCTTGACCGTGAGTGGCTTGGCGGTGATGAAGCCGCCGTCCTTGCCGCTGACGCCGACGGCCCGCCCGCCGTGCCGGTTGAGTAGATCTACGATCTCCATGTTGATCTTACCGGCAAGGACCATCTCGACGATTTCCATCGTCTTCTCGTCCGTCACCCGCACGCCCTGCTTGAACTTGGCCTCGAGGCCAAGGCGGTTGAGCATCTCATCGATCTGCGGCCCGCCGCCGTGCACGATGACGGGGTTGATGCCGACGTACTTCATCAGAACAATGTCCTGAGCGAATTTGTCCTTGAGCGAGTCCTCCGTCATGGCGTTGCCGCCGTACTTGATGACGATGGTCTTGTCGGAGAATGCGCGGATGTAGGGGAGCGTCTCGACCAGAATATTGGCTTTTTTGACAAGCTTGTTCATCGTGGTACTCGCCTAGCGCGCATCTTACAAAATAACATCGTGCAACACAATGTTTGAGCGTCAGGATTTCTGTTTGGCGGACGTTTTGCGCGCGGCCGGCGCGCGGCCGGCGCGTGGATGCGCCCGGTCATAGACCTTCATAAGCTGATCCATCGCGACGTGCGTGTATTTTTGCGTCGTGCCGAGCGATGCGTGGCCGAGCATCTCCTGGATCGCGCGGAGGTCAGCGCCCTCGTCGAGTAGGTGTGTGGCGAAGGAGTGGCGCAGCGCGTGCGGGCTGACGCGCCCAGCGGCCAGCAGCGTGGAATAGCGGGCGACAAGCCGTGCCACGCTGCGTGCGGTCAGCCGCCCTCCGCGCGCGTTGCAAAACACAGGATGCTCGTGTTTTACATGACGGGCCGCCCCTACCTCGCGGCGACGTGGGAGCGACGCGTGTCGGGACAACGCGTCGTGATATTCCTTGATTGTCTCGAGGGCCACGTCGCCGATCGGCACGATGCGCTCCTTGCGGCCTTTGCCGCGCAGCCGCACGAGCCCCTCTTTCCAGTCCACGTCCTCATCGTTCATGCCAACGAGCTCGCTCACACGCGCGCCGGTCGAATAGAGCGTTTCGAGGATAGCGCGGTCGCGACGCGCAGCGAGCCCATTGCCCTCAGGTAGCTCCATGAGCGCGGCGGCGTCATCCTTATTCAGTACGCGCGGGAGGGGCTTTGTCTGCCTGGGCGTGCGGACGTCCGCGGCGGGATTAGCGCTGTCGCCCGTGTGGCGATTCAAAAATCGATAGAAGGAGCGCAGCGTGGCCAGCTTGCGCGCCATCGAGGATTTTTGCTCCCGTTTCTGATCGAGCCAGAAGAGATACTCGCGAACCATCAGGGCATCCACGTCGGATGGTTTCAGTGTGGGGGCCGATGCGGGATATTTGGATGTGGTGAACGCAAGGAACTGGCGGAGATCAGAACCGTAGGCGCGGATCGTGTCGGGCGAGGCGCCGCGTTCTTCAGCGAGGAACGTTACGAAAGCCCGGATTGCTTTCTCCATCCGTCAAAATCCTCCAAGGCCCGGCGGACGATCTGCGCGCGTTTCTCCTCCTTGTCCTGCACGCGTGCGGAAAGCGGCGGGAATAGACCAAAGTTGGTATTGATCGGCTGGAAATGCGCCGACGGCGTTGTGGTGATGTAGTGGAGCAGCGCGCCGTGCGCCGAAGTCGGCGGCGGCGTGACGAGCGGCAGATCGTTCAGGCCGCGTGCCGCGTTGATGCCCGCGAGGCCGCCCATGGCCGCCGATTCCGTATAGCCTTCTACGCCCACGAGCTGTCCGGCAAAGAAGGCCGTGCTACGTACTTTCAGTTGTAGGGTGCTCTGCAGCAGCGCGGGCGAGTTGATGAAGGTGTTGCGGTGCACGCTGCCGTAGCGGAGAAATTCAGCCTGCTCCAGCCCGGGGATGAGGCGGAAAACCCGCTTCTGTTCGCCGTAGGTGAGCTTGGTTTGGAAGCCGACGATGTTGTAGCAGGTACCGTGGCAGTTTTCGGCGCGGAGCTGTACGACGGCGTAAGGCCACCGGCCGGTCCGCGGATCATCGAGACCGACGGGCTTCATGGGGCCAAAGAGCATCGTCTGCGGACCACGCTCGGCCATGACCTCAATGGGCAAACACGATTCGAAGTAGGGCGTAGCCTTTTCAAAGTCCTTGGGCTGAACCTTTTCGGCCGCCATCATCGCCGCGTAAAACGTGTCGAAGGCCACTTTATCCATTGGGCAGTTGAGATAATCGCCGCCCCCCTTATCGTAGCGCGAGGCGCGGAAGACGACGTCCATATTGATGGAGTCGGCATCGATGATCGGCGAGATCGCGTCGAAGAAATGGAGATGTTGTGAATTTGTGATTCGCTGGATCGACGCAGCCAGCTTGTCGGACGTCAGCGGTCCAGTGGCGACGATGCACACGCCGTCGGGTGGAATCTCGGCAATTTCCTCGCGCAGGATACGGATGTTGGGGTGACTCTCAAGCGTCTGCGTGATCTTCTGCGAGAACTGGTCGCGGTCTACCGCAAGCGCCGCACCGGCCGGTACGCGGACTTCGTCGGCTACGTGGAGGATGAGCGAATTGAGCCGTCGCATTTCCTCCTTCAGGAGGCCCGGCGCGCTGATGTTGTCGGTGGAACCCAGCGAATTAGAACAGACGAGCTCAGCCAGAAAGTCGGTCTTGTGCGCCTTGGTCGACTCCTTAGGGCGCATCTCGTAGAGCGTGACGTTCGCGCCGCCGGAGGCCGCTTGCCAGGCCGCTTCAGACCCGGCCAGTCCGCCGCCAAGGATGACGATGTCTTCACGCATGGGGGAGGAGTCCGGGGTGAATCAAAAAAAGGATGGGGCATTGTAGGAAGCGATAGATGGAACGTCAAGTTGAGCGGATAACACGTCGCGCAGCGACACCGCCTCCGGTGCCCATACACCATGCCCCGGTGGTATTACTGGGGCCTCACTGCTCGGCGGGATCTAGTCAGAATATGAGCGGTCGCACCACACACCGAGCGCAGCGTGCAAAGCACTTCGGCCATGGCGGGATTTCTCCGCCAGGATCAATTGCTCCAAAGCCTTGAATGACCAGCGGATCAGGCAAGCGAGGGTTGGTGGGCGATACAGGTATCGAACCTGTGGCCCCTTCCGTGTGAAGGAAGTGCTCTACCACTGAGCTAATCGCCCACGGGGAACAAGTGTAACATGGCCTCCGAGCCAGTTCAATGTACCGCCTGCCAACACCCGACGAAAGTCTGCGTTTTTCTGGAGAGAATAGACCAGCCGGACTAGACCGCACCTCACGAAACGGACCTGTATGCAGCAAAAGAGGTGATGCGTCAAAGGTATGCTCATCATTGGAGCAGTTGTGTTGGCGGCGAAGGTGTCGGCTGGGTGTGCCACGAATTGTGATGCGGATATGAGTTGGTACAAAGTGGCGCACCGGTAGGTACTCAGCGCTCGATGCGACGGCACAGGTGTATTCGCTCCCGCTCAAGGGGCCAAGCGCCGGTGGAGGATTACCCCGGAGGCGCTGGCGGGCGGTCATGCTGTATCCGCTCAGTGGGGTGCTTGATTACACGCTCATTCTACCGTCCAATGCACTGGCCGCCACGTTTCCGGCGGTTGTTGGTTATACCAGCGAAGATGCGCGGAGCGACGTGCGGCGGCTAAAGTAATACGAACACCCGCGGTGTGCTCGGCGGCTGAAAGGGGGGCTTCCAGCCGCCGTGTGGTTTTTGTACAATCCCTCATGCCCAGGGCACATTCCTTTCGATACGCAAGCGCCTGCGCCTCCATGCTGACGGTTTTCCTGTTGGCGGCCTGTGCAACGTCGTCGCCGCCGTCAAAGCTGCCGCCATCAGCCACCGACCTCATGCTCTTGAAGTCCGCCAAGCTGTGCGATGCCAAGAAAACGGTGCTCGAACGGCAGGCCGGCGTGCGGTTACGACGGGAGATCTGGGGCACCGGGGAGGAAATTCGGATTCCGTCCGATCGTAGTCCCACCGGTTCTGAGGAGGCGCTGTTCTTCGACCAGGAAGATCAGCTGGTCGGCCTGCTGTTTGTGTTTCCCGCACCCGTGGATCTCACGCCCTATCCGGTGCTGCGGGAGACGCTCGGTAAGCTCAAGCCCACACTCGAGTTTTATTTGAATATCGGCCAGGTGTCGGTCAAGGACAGTCTTGATCCGAGCGCGCTCTACGACACCGGCGATGCGACGACTACGGTGCGGTATCTCGTGCTGACCGGTAGCCCGCCCATGCTGCTAGCGTCGTCGTTCACTGTCGATCCCTATGCCAAGCTGATGTCGCCCTACCGAGCCGAATTTCTGGCGAGGATCGAGCGGAGCCATGCGAAGGTGGCGCCCAGCGCCAAGACATCCGGCAAGGGCTCGACGGACCGGGAACCATTCGCTGCCCTCCAGCAGTTTGCGCGTGGCGAGGCGGCACATTTCGGTTCCTGTGGCGCAAAGGACCACGTGCGGGCCGCCGATGCCTACGGCAAGGCCATCACCGTCGGTTTCTCAGACAAGCTTTGGCTCGCCGAGGCGCATCATAAGCTGGGCCTGGCACAGTTGGCCTCCGGTAAGCCTGAACCGGCCAGGGCGGCCATTGAAAAAGCCCTCGCCATCCGTCCCAACACGGCAGAGTTTCTCAACAGTTTGGGAACGGTGTACGCAAAGCTCAGCGACCGCACGAGAGCGGTGGCGATGTTCGAACGGGCCGTCACGCTGCGGCCGAATTACGTCGTGGCGCGATTCAATCTGGCCGAGGCCTACGAACAGGTCAATCCCCGGCGGGCGATTGCCGAGTATGAGACCTACTTGGCGCTGGTCGAGGGTATTGCGGAGGAGAAAGGCCGCGCGGCGCTCGCCCAGCAACGCGTGGAGCTCTTGAAGCGATAGGGGGCGATCAGCCCCCGGCCTGTTCCGCTTTTTCCTGCCGGGTTTTGCACTCGATACAGAAGGTGGTAACCGGGCGGGCCTTGAGGCGTTTGAGCGGAATGTTCTCCCCGCAGCCCTCGCAAATACCATAGGTCCGCGTGGCCATTCGGTCGAGGGCGTCGTCGATTTTCTTGATCAGCTTCCGTTCCCGGTCCTTGATCCGCAGCGCAAAATTCTGATCTGCTTCCGCCGTGGCCTGATCATTCATGTCCGGAAAGGTATCGAGGCCGGGCCGCTGCTCGACAACCGCCTCGGCGCCGTGAAGCAGTTCCGTGCGCTGTCGGTGGAGGGTACGGAAGATCAGCGCGTACTTAGGATCGCCGGCGTAAGGCCGCTTTTTCTTCGACGCGGTCTGTTTCATTGCCCGGGACGGAGCGGCAGCGGGAAGAGAGGATTTCCGTGTGCGAAGCATTATCGAGGAGCTCCGAAGAAAATTATAGCTACATGACCGGGGCCGGTCAATACGATGTCACGCATGAAGTCAGAAGTTGACACGCACAAACGCAGCATCAGTCATACATCATCGTTCATTCATTCCTAGAGGTCCCGCCGCCCTTCCAGCGATTTGATCAGCGTCACCTCGTCCGCGTATTCGATATCCACGCCGACCGGAATCCCGTAGGCGATTCGCGACACGCGACTACCGTAGGGCTTGAGCAAGCGTGTGAGATAGATGGCGGTGGCCTCGCCTTCGATCGTCGGATTGGTAGCGAGGATGACTTCCTCGATGCCGCCGGCCTTCACGCGCGCTTCGAGGTCCTGTGCTCGGATGTCTGCGGGGCCCACGCCGTCCAGTGGGGAGAGGGCACCCAGCAGGACATGGTACAGGCCGCGATAACCGCCGCTACGCTCGATGGCATAGAGCGTACTCGGCTCCTCGACGACGAGAATCTTCGCACGGTCGCGTTTGGGATCGCGGCAAAACTCGCAGAGTTCACCCTCGGCGATGTTACGGCACTGACGGCAGAAGGTCAGCCCATCCTTGACGGCCTTGATCGCGTCGGCGAGCCGCAGGGCGTCGTCTTTCTCGGTTTTGAGCAGATGGAAGGCGAGGCGCTGCGCGGTCTTATGTCCAATTCCCGGCAGCCGGACCAGTTCGCGAATTAGTTGCGCGAGCAGACCCTGGTTATCGAGACCCATAGATTCCCAACGATGAATGATCAAGCATGTCTGATGAGTGAAAGGACGAGCGGGCGACGGAGGCCATTCCTGTCAGCGGCCTGCATTCATACTTCAGCATTCTGATGCTATTGCTCAAAAGAGGCCCGGCACCGGCATCCCGCCCGTGATGGCTTTCATCTCGCTAGCCATGAGGTCCTTCACCTTGCGCAGGGCGTCGTTGGAGGCCGCGGTGACCATATCTTGGAGAAGCTCGCCATCGCCAGACGTGAGCGCATCCGGATGGATGGCCACCGACACGATCTCCATGGCCCCGTTGGCTTTGACCGTCACCATGCCGCCGCCGGCTGAGCCCTCAGCGACCTTGGTCGCCGCCTGCTCTTGAAGTTTGGCCAGCCGGTCTTGCATGGCCTGGGCTTGCCGCATGATGTTGCCCATGTTCCCAAATGGATTTTTTGACATCAGGTAGTCTCCTTACGCTCGGCCTGCCGGATATCCACCACGTCGCTGCCGAAGACGTCGCGAGCCTGCTTTACGAGCGGATGCGTGCGCGTTTGCTCAAGCAGCGCATCCTTCTGCGAGCGGGCGCGAGCGGCGCGGGCCTGCGCAGGCGAGGGCGCTGCCGTCTGGCTAGCGGCCAGTTCGACGACGCGGATTTTGACTGGCTGGCCCGCGAGCGCGCTGCAGCAGGCGACGACGACCTGTTGCGTAGCGGGCTTGTCCATCATGCTGCGCGCCACCGATGCCGAGGCGGGGTAGCCAATCATCACCTGGTTGCCCTCAATGCCCACCAGCGAGCCCATCTCCAAAAAAGCGCCGACATTTGGATGCTTGCCGGACACATGCTCGACCACCTGCTCCCAGTTCAATTGCACGGGCGGACCGGACTGAGGCTGCGAAACCAGCTTGGCTGCTGGCGCGGGCGCCGCCGGTTTCGCCGGAGCCGGAGATGGCTTTGCCGGGGCGGACGAGGCTGACAGAGTCGTGGGGTATGGCGGAGACGGTGCCGCCGGCCGTGACGGCGGCGCAGGCCTACCCTGCAACGATGCGCTCTGTGTCGTGGCCGGCCGATTAAGCGGCGGCGGTGCAGTTGGACGCGGAGGTGCTGAGGGCGCTGGAGTCGGAGGGGAAACCTGTGCGCTGGCGGCCGACAGGCGCGCTGCTTTGATGGCCGCTGATTCAAGCACGAATCGCGGATGCGCGCTCAGGCGCAGTGCGTCCTCGGCCTGTGCAAGAATCCGAAACAGTTCCTGGACCTGCTCGACAGAAAATGATTTCGCATCGGAGACAATCTGGCGAATGTCCTCCTCGGGCGCTTCGATCAGGCTAGGTAATTCTTGTGCAGACGGCACGACAGCGGCGACGAGCATGTGGCGAGCGTATTCCACGAGCGCAGCGGCGTAGGCGCGGAGATCATGGCCCTGGTCCAGCAGCTGCGCGATGACGTTGACGGCGGCCGGACCGTCCTGCGCGATGACGGCGGCGACCATGGTGCGGACATGCTCTTGAGGCACGGTGCCGAGCAGCGTTTCGAGGTCGTCGGGCTTGACGGACTTGCCGGCAAAGGCGACGGCCTGATCAAGGATGCTCAGCGCGTCCCGCATGCTGCCCTCGCTCGCGCGCGCAATGGCAGAAAAGCTGCGGTCTTCGACAGTGAGGCCGTCTTGCTGTGCCACAAAGCGTAGCCGCTGGACGATCTCGGCGTGTGGGATGCGCCGGAAATTGTAGTGCTGGCAGCGTGAGAGGATCGTGGCGGGGATCTTGTGGATTTCCGTTGTGGCAAAAATGAAGATGACGTGGGCCGGCGGCTCCTCGAGCGTTTTAAGCAGCGCGTTGAAAGCCGAGGTCGAAAGCATGTGCACTTCGTCGATAATGTAGACGCGGTACTGGCCATGAAACGGTGTGAACTTGACGTTCTCGCGGATCTCGCGCACGTCGTCCACTCCGGTGTTGGAGGCGCCGTCGATCTCGACGACATCCACCGAGGTGCCGTTCGTGATCTCCTTGCAATTGACGCAGACACCGCAGGGGGTCGCCGTGGGGCCCTGCTCGCAGTTGAGTGCCTTGGCTAGGATGCGGGCCATGGTGGTTTTGCCGATGCCGCGGGTACCGGAAAAGAGGAAGGCGTGCGCGATTCGCTTACTGGCGATGGCGTTCGACAGGGTCTGGACGACGTGCGGCTGTCCGATCACATCCTTGAACGTGGCCGGTCTGAATTTTCTCGCGGAGACTTGGTAATCCATCGTGTGCTTATGGAAAACGGGTCAATATGGCCACAGGGACGCAGGCACGCCCCCCCTTAGGGGGGCAGGGAGTGCCTCGATGGCATGCACCGAGAGAGTACAGTCCGATCGGACGTCCTCGGCGGGGACGGAGGCGATCCCTGCGGCGCACCGTCTCTCTCCAATGCGGGGCCAGGTGATCCTGCGGCACACCAAACGATCCGCTTACCGTTGCTTCCTTCCGGACCTGGCGGGGTTCACAGGGTTTGGTTGCACAGGGCCCAGCCCCTATCTCTTGGCGCGCGACACATTGCTCCACGAGGTCGCGTAGCAACACCGCTTCCGGTGCCGGCCCACCACGACTTGTTGGTCCTCTGGCACGCCACTGGCCGTTGGCTAATGAACGAGGGGTTCAGTCGCGCCGAACCCCGAGCGCAGCGGCCACAGATCATACACCACTTGTGTGAGTGGCCCCCGCAGCGCGGCGAGGCGCACCCGCCATTTTGTATCTCAAAACGGCGTGCGCGCGCCACCATGTTACGTGGCAGCGTGGTGGCGGAGAGGGTGGGATTCGAACCCACGGTCGGGTTACCCCGACGCATGCTTTCCAAGCATGTCGATTCGGCCACTCTCGCACCTCTCCGCGCGATCCCAGCCGGAGCGCATCTTAGCATGGTGGGGGAGAAGGAGGCTACCCGATGGCGAGCCTACAACGCGTAGCGAAGACCGACTAAAGTGCTCTGACGGATATTTTGAGTTCGTTCACTTATCGGTGGGAAACAAAAGGCGGCCGAGAGTACCGTCTCAGCCGCGTTTGAGATGACGCGAATGACAGAATGATCAAAAAGCTCTTCCGGCTAGGCCGCAACGAGCGAGAAGCCGAGGCGTGCTGTTTCTAAGTACGTTGCCGGCTCAAGACAATGCGAGACGACGCCGGAGGCCTTGTTCAGCCTCCTGCTAGCTAAATTGATCCCACGTATCGCACTGCTTGATCGCCCAGAACACCGCTTCCCTGAGTTTCTTCAGTTGGATGTTCTCCGGATCGCGGATGGCCTGCAGCTTTTTGTCCAAGGCGTAGAGTGGCTCGATCGAGCGCTTGTCGGGCAGCTTGCCCAGCGCCCAAGCCACTTCCGTGAGCACGGTCCAATCCGCATTCGGATTGTTGAGCACCTCTAGTAGCGGCAACACGATCGTGGCGTCGCCGTGCAGGCCGCCCACCTGTCCGAGCCCCTTGGCGGCGGCGGCCCGTAACTCGTCGTCCTTCGAGTTTTTCAGGATGTCGATCAGGAGGGGAATGCCGTCCTTGCCGATGTTGCCCAGCGATTCGGCGGCCTGCTTGGCCAGCGCCTTGTCTTTGAGCGCTTCCTTCAGCCGCGGCAGCGCGGAATCGGCCAACATCTCGCCGAGTAAGGAGATGATTTTCAGCCGACGCATCTGGTTGCCCTTGGCCTGTTCGAGTACGGTGAGCAATCGGTCGGCCTGGCCCCAGTCGGCAGTCACGCTGACCGGGAAGTCATAGACGTTCAGGCGGTCCTTGAGCGTGGCCATGGCGTAGTCGCCAGGATTGCCGGCCCCCGCCTTCTGCGCGGCTGCCGCGGCGTCTTCAAAATCCGTCCGGACCTCCTTCTGCCAGTTGATCTTCATAGCGCCCAGCGCATAGTTGAGTTGGCAGGCAGGGCCCTTCCAGACGCGCGAGGGAGAATCGGGGAGATCGGCGTCGCCGCCGGAGGCCGTTGTGCCCTCCCAGGTTTTCCGCTGCTCGCATTTGATCTTGAAGACGACGTCATGCGGCTTGGAAGCGTCCGTGATGACGGTATAACCCAACTCTGACAGACGCGTAACGCCCACGTCTCGAAACGGGCCCGCATCTACCGAGCCCTTATCGGTAAGAGCGATGGCTTCGACCAGGACTGTCCGGATTTTAGCCAGCTGGTCTTTCTGTTCAGGCGTGAAATAATCGCGATAGGCGCGGGCCGGTTCCTGCGCGAGAAAGACTAGCGACAGGATAACGGTAATCAAAGTGGCGCGCTTCATAAAGCACCTCCTGGAGGTGCGGGCCAGCCGGTCTGAGAGGCGGTGAATGGCACGGGAGAAAAAGAAACCATACTGAACGGTAGGGAACCGGTCCGCCTCATGTCCCCGGTCATACACCCGCGCGAACTGACGCTCCAGTATACTGCGATCAGCCGGCGCGCACCAGCCTTTCTAGGGTCGTGATAGGGCGCCTCTTCGGCATGTTCCGTTGGCTTGGCTTGAGGCCGGCCGGCCAGTCATTCCCGGTCCATTCCGATTGCTTGACAGTGGCGAGGGGGGGGCTGTACAACCTAACTCAAGTGTCGGCGTAGCAATGAGTTGTGAGTAGTTCCGAACCAGCCCCGACCAGCAGGCTTCCGGCAGGGCGCGAGAGTGGCGGAACTGGCAGACGCGCGAGACTTAGGATCTCGTGGGAAACCGTGGGGGTTCGAGTCCCTCCTCTCGCACCAAACAGAGCTTGCTCGTGCTGGCTGCTTATTCTCTGAGCAAGTGATTGAGCCGCCGTAGAAACACCTCAAGTTCATCCAAAAATTTGATTCTCCTAACGTAGAGGCACCATGAAAGTCGAAGTCACCGAACTGGGACCGCTCAAGCGGTCGTTGAAAATCGAAGTGCCGCAGGAGGACGTGAATCAGCAGTTCACCGCCGTCTATGGGGAACTGAACCGACAGGTCCGTATTCCGGGCTTCCGTCCGGGCAAGGCCCCGCTGAATTTGCTCGAACAGCGCTACGGCAAGGATGTCGGCGAGGACGTCATCCGCCGCCTGATTCCCACCTATTATGAAAAAGCGATCCGCCAGGCCGGCATCGTGCCGGTCGTGGTGGAGGTGCCGCCGATTGAGCGGGTCAAGATCAAGAAAGACGCCCCCTTTTCCTTTACGGCTACTGTCGAGATTAAGCCGTCCATTCAATTACGCGACTACAAGGCACCTAATCCGATTTCGCTCAAGATGGACCCGCGGACGGTGACGGATGAGCAGATGAACAAGGTGCTGGATACCCTCCGTGAGCGGCAGGCGAAGCTGGACGCGGCACCGCCCGGCACGGCACTAGCCGACGGGTCCTACGCCGTCCTGGATGTGGAGGGGTTTCTCGATCTGGCGCCGCTCGAAGGAGCCACGAAGGCCGGCATCGTGCACAAACTCGGGGCCAAGCTGCCGGTCATGGGTCTTGAGGTGGACGAGCAACTCACGGGCAAGAAAGAAGGACAGTTAATCGAGGTTTCTCAGCCCTATCCCGCATCCCATCCGGATCCAAAGCTCGCGGGCAAGACGGTCGTGTTCCGGATCACAGTGGCAGCGGTGAAGCAGAAGCAACTGGCGCCGTTGGATGACGAGTTCGCCAAGGATTGCGGGCCGTACAGTTCGCTCGCTGAATTGACAGACAAATTGCGCGAAGAAATGGAACGCGCCCTCAAGCGCGAGATCGAAGACACCTACAAAGACACGATTTTGAAACGCCTGGCGGAGACGCATCATTTCGACGTTCCCGAGACGCTCGTCGAGCGGGAACTGGCGGCCATGGTCCGGCAGCGGCTGGACCAGGAGGCACGGATGCGGGGCCGGCAGCCGGTGGCTGACCCGGAGGCCCACGCGGAACGTCAGCAGGAGATCAAGAAGCTGCAGGAAGAGTTCCGCCCCGAGGCCGAACGGCGCGTGAAAATCGGCATGATTCTCGAAGCGATCGCGGAGAAAGAAGGGCTGGCGGTGGAGCAGGGCGATCTGGACGCCGAGGTGGCCAAGATGGGGGCCGAGCTTCGGCTGCCGGTGGAAGAGATCGCTAAGATCATCAAGGCGGGCGGTGACGAGGCGATCGACGAGCTCAGGGGCCGCATCATGGCTGACAAGTCGCTCGACTTCGTCTATCGCCACGCCGTTATCCAGAAATAACCGGACGCAACGGGCAGCAAGGAAAAGGGCGAAAAGCTGTTGCGCGCATCCGGTTGTGGTAAGATTAGATCATCCAAAACAGATAGAGAAAGGAACCAGCCAGTATGCTAGTGCCGATCGTTGTTGAACAGACCAACCGCGGCGAACGCGCCTACGACATCTATTCGCGCCTGCTGAAGGATCGGATCATCTTTTTGGGTGCGCCGATTGACGACGTGTTTGCCAATCTGGTCATTGCGCAGCTGCTGTTTCTGGAGGCGGAGGACCCTGAGAAGGACATCAATCTCTATATCAATTCGCCGGGGGGCAGCGTGACGGCTGGGCTCGGCATCTACGATACGATGCAGTACGTCAAACCGCCGATCAACACGATCTGCCTAGGCCAGGCGGCGAGCATGGGCGCGCTGCTGCTGACGGCGGGCACCAAGGGCAAGCGGTTCGCACTGCCGAACGCGCGGGTGATGATTCATCAGCCGATGGGCGGCTTTCAGGGGCAGGCGACCGAGATCGACATTCACGCGCGGGAGATTCTCAAAATCCGCGAGCGGCTCAACGAAATCATGGCCAAGCACACGGGCCAGCCGCTCGACAAGATCGCGCAGGACACCGAACGGGACTATTTCATGTCGGGCGAAGAGGCCAAGCGGTATGGGCTGATCGATGAGGTTATCGTCCGACCGCCGAAAGCGCTCAAGGGTGTCGGCAAGGACGCCGATGGAGACGGCAAGGGGAAGTAGCGCGCGCCACACACCGCTATAATGGGGAGACGGCATGCCCAAGCAGGATAAGACAGACCGGCATCTGCGGTGCTCGTTCTGCGGGAAGAGCCGGGACGAAGTCCGCAAGCTGATCGCTGGTCCCACCGTCTACATCTGCGACGAGTGCGTCAACCTCTGCAATGACATCATCGCGGAGGATTGGGAGGAGGCGAAGGAGGAGATTTCCTCCAAGCTTCGTAAGCCCCACGAGATCAAGCACCACCTCGACCAGTACGTCATCGGGCAGGACCGCGCCAAAAAGGTCCTCTCGGTGGCCGTCCATAACCACTACAAGCGGATCGCCGCCAGCGAAGTCGACGACGTCGAGCTTCAAAAGGGCAACATTCTGATGATCGGGCCGACCGGTACGGGCAAGACCCTGCTGGCGCAGACTCTGGCTAAATATCTGGACGTGCCCTTCACGCTCGCAGACGCCACCACGCTGACGGAGGCGGGCTACGTTGGCGAAGACGTCGAGAACATCATCCTCAAGCTGCTCCAGGCCTCCGACTACGACGTCGAGCGCGCCGAGCGCGGCATCGTCTACATTGATGAGATCGACAAGATCAGCCGCAAGAGTGACAGCCCGTCCATCACTCGCGACGTGTCGGGCGAGGGCGTGCAGCAGGCGCTGCTCAAGCTGATCGAGGGCACGGTTGCCAACGTGCCACCGCAGGGCGGGCGGAAGCATCCCCACCAAGAATTCATCCAAGTGGACACGAGCAACATCCTCTTCATTTGCGGGGGAGCCTTTGTCGGGCTGGACGGGCTCATCGAGCAGCGATTGAACAAAAAGCAGATGGGCTTCGGCGCGGACATCAAGACCAAGGGCGAGACGCGGCTCGGTGAAATGCTTCCCCATGTGCAGCCCGAGGACCTTCTGAAATACGGACTGATTCCTGAGTTTGTCGGGCGCCTGCCGGTCGTGGCGACATTGGAGGAGCTGGATGAGCACGCCCTGGTGCTCGTGCTGACCGAGCCTCGCAACGCGCTCATCAAGCAATACGAGAAGCTGATGTCTTTCGAGAAAGTGAAGCTGAAATTCACCGACGGCGCGATTGCTGCCGTGGCACGGAAGGCCTTTGCACAGAAGGCCGGCGCGCGCGGACTCCGCGCGATTCTCGAAGAAGTCATGTTGGACCTCATGTACGAGATCCCCTCGCAAAAGCAGATCAAGGAAGTGATGATCAACGAGGATGTGATTGTTGGCAAGGGGCAGCCCATTCGCATCTATGAACAGGATACGAAGTCTGCCTGACACCAACCGGTCCACGAGAGTGCTTGCCACGGGGTGTCCCTCCTAGCGGGGAACACCCCGTAGTTTTTTAAGCGGTCAGATCCCTTCCGCCGTACGCTATGCTAACCAGCGGTACGTAGAGGGAGCTATTGATGAAATTGCCGCTCGATGTGACGAAGGTTCACTAGGGCAGGCCGCTGGAACGCGACACCAAGCGGGACACAATCGCTCTCTTGGATGAATGGGGTGAATTATTCGGGGCGGCCAAAGGCGAGGGCGATTGTCGATTACATCAGTTTCTCGCTGCAGCAGAACTGTCCCGCGGAGGCGCAGCGTCAACCGCGCGCAGGCCCAGTGGCGGGAGTTCGTTGACTCTCTTAGGAAATCTTCGTCGGAGAATTGATCTGTTCCAGCGCCCAGGAAGCCCAGCGCCGGACGACCGGGTCCGGGTCGCTCAAGGCGGCTGTGTGTAGCGCCGCCACGACCGTCTGGTCACCGAACTTTCCTAGTCGGTAAGCCGCCTCGCCACGGACGCCTGCATCGGAATCGTTCAGAAGCCGATCGCGAATGGCCGGCAATGCGCGGGTGTCCACCATTTCGCCCAGTGCTGCTACGGCGCCCTGCCGCACCTGCGCGTCGGGATCATTTAGCGCCGCGAGCACGGCAGGATAGGCCGATCCGGCCTCGAGCCACGTCAACGCCGAGACAGACGCTCGCCGGGTTTCCACGTCGGAGAACTTCAGTCGCTCTGACAGCAATTCGATGATGGCGTGTGTGGCGCCGATGTTGCCGAGCGCCAGCGCTGCAGCCTGTTTGACGGCGGGAGACGGATCGTCCAGCCGCTTGGCCAGTTCCAGCCCGGCCTGATCCAGCACGTCTTCGCCCAGATTGCCCAGCGCCCAAGCGCTCATGGCACGGACGGCCGGCTCCGTATCGTGCAGACTGCGCAGCAGAGCCGGCGCGGTGTCAGGCCGCGCGATTTTTCCCAGCGCCTGCGCCGCGGTGGTACGCGTCTTCGGATCGGTATCGTCAAGGAGCGCGATGAGCACCGAGGCCTGTTGAACCGGATCAGCAGGAGGCGATTGGTTCCAACAACCGGCCAAAAGCAACAGGAAGCATAGAACATAGGGTGGAGAGCTGATGGCGAGAAAACTGGTGGGGGAGGAAACTCTCCGGCCAGCCGGCATAGGCTATACGCTCTTTGACGCTCTCACGCTGGTTTCGGCGGGTCGTCCTGCGAGGCGGGCATGTCCTTGGCGTTCTCGATCGTCTGCTCAATTTCCTTCTGCGCCGCATCGATCTCGGCCTGGATCGTCCGCATCTGCGGGTCCACCGTCGAACGGACGTCGTTCACGGCGCTACGAAAGGTCCGGAGCGCATCGCCCAGTCCCTCGCCGAAACTCTGCATCTCGTTAGGCGGCGTCGGGGCTGGCTGCGCCTTGGCTTTGCGCGCCGCCTGTTGCGCCTGTACGCGGGCGACGGCATCCTTATTCACGATGGCCGATGGTCGCGCAGTCTGGGGTTTCGCCTGTGCGCCCGGCGGCAGCGGTGGATATTGCGCGCGCATCGTCGGAGCCGGCGCGGTGGCGCGCTGCTCCATGGTCGGCGGCTGATAGTTGGGATAGCCGCCCTGCGGCGGCGCGCCGACCTGCGCAGCAGCAGGGGCTGGGGCAGCCGGCTGCTTCGGCTGGTAGGCCTTCGGGGCGGCAGAGGCCATCATCGCGGCGGTTGTGCCAGGCGTGGCTTCCGAGCCCGGCTGATAAGCCGCCAGCGTCAAACGCCCGCTTGCCGCGGCCGCCGCTTGAGCCGCCGCGCCGGTCACAGGCGCCGTCGCCTGCGTCTGCGGGGTCTGAGTCTGCTGGACAACTTGCGCATCTTCAATGGGAGCCGGAGCCTGGACTTGCTGAACAGCCGGGTCAACGGGAGGCGGCTCCTCGTGCACAGCCTTCTTGAAGCCCTTCAAAGCTTTGCCGACGCCCTCGCCCAGAGCGGGCAGGCGGCTGGAGCCGAAGAGAATTAATACAATCACCAGAATGATAATCAGCTCGGAGAACCCCATCGTGCCAAACATGGAATAATGCTATCGGTCGCGGGCGCGCGAAGTCAAGGAAAAGGCCTGGGAGACGTGAAAGGTCTGGCGCTAGGAGTGCGGAGTGGCCAGAAGAAGCAGGTCATCTTACTCCGCCCCCTCCGCCGTACGTTTAACGCCCTACGCTATTTCAGGATCGGGACAATCTCCGTCTGCACCGGCTGGCCGAAGACGAGGGCCTCGCGGTCGGCCAGATAGACGTCCAGCTCGCTCCGGATGCCAAACTCGCCGGGCAGGTAGATGCCGGGCTCAATGGAGAAACAGGTCCTTGGCATAAGGCGTCGACCGTCCTTCGTCTCGAGATTATCGATATTCGCCCCGTTGCCGTGGACCTCCTCGCCAATGGAGTGGCCGGTGCGGTGGATGAAGCAGTCACCGTAGCCGGCCTTTCGGATGACCGTGCGGCACACGTCATCTACGTCGGCCCCACAGGGGAATTTCCCGGACGACACATTCGTCTGCACAAACCGCAGGGCCGCATCGCGCGCGTCGCGGACGGTTGTGAACACGTCGCGCTGGCGTGCCGGGACGTCCGCTCCGACGAATCCAGTCCAGGTGATGTCGGCATAGACGCTGTCGGCCGTAGGCTTCTTGGCCCAGAGGTCAATCAGGACCAAGTCACCTTTTTTAATACGCCGCGATCCCTTCGGCGCTGGACTATAGTGCGGGTCGGCGCTGTGGGCGTTGACGGCGGCGATCGGCGGTGTGGCCGTCGTGAGCTTGTGCGCCCGGATGCGGGCGAGGATGAACTGCTGCAGGTCGTATTCAGTTAGCGAAGCGGGTGTCGTGGCGCGCCGGCGCACGTGCGCGAAGGCCTCATCCACGATCCGACGTAGTTTCGCTGCCGCATATTTATGCGAGGACAGTTGGCGGTCGTTCCACACGGCTTCGAACCGCTGCACCAGATCGGCCGAGGTGACGATCTCGACGCCAAAGCTTCGGATCAATTCACTCGTGCCCGCATCCACGCGTGAAATATAGGGTACGGCGTTCATCGGCGAATACTGCATCGCCGTTCGTTTCACACCCGTCAGCACAGCGGCCAGTGCCTGATGCTGCTCCTGCCAGCCGGCGTAGAGCCGGGTCTCTCCGGGCAGTTCGTCGAGTGTATGCGGTTCGATCTTGTGAAGAATTCTGATGGGGGTACCCTGGGCCGGAATCCAGTAGTACCAGCGGCGCGTCACGTGTCGGGCTGGATCGAGCTTCAGAACGCGATAGGCGAGCGGATCGCTATGACGGAAATCGTAGAACAACCAGCCATCAAGGCCGGAGATATCGCGCAGCGCCTGTTGAATCTGGGCAACATGCGAGGCATGCGGAGAGAGCATGGCACATCTTAAGACAAAACCGTTCGATCATGCTACAATTCCGCTATCGTGACAGCGTCTTCTCCGCAATCCGCTCCCGACGCACCCCCGTACCGCATCACGCTGTTTTATGGTCCCGAACCGGTCGAGGGCTGTCCCGGCACGCTTTGCTGCACCTTCAACGTCAAAAAGCGCAGTTGGAAGGGCGGTGTGCAGATTGCTGTCGAAATCGAAGAGGCCCAGGTGGCTCGGGCCCGGCGGACGGTGGGATTTGAACAGTGGCTCACGCGGATTCTCTCGACGCTGCTCGATGCCGAGCGGGCGGACTACGAGAGCCGGGCGCAGGATCTCTTTGTGCAGCAGCTCTGCGCGGTCAAATTGGACTGTGCGATCGAGGCGGGGCTCAAGCAGGAAAGCCGGCGATTGACGGCCGACAGTATTCAGCAGGCCCTCGACGCGGCCGTGCCGGTACGCAGTCACGAATTACTGCAGCGGATTCTGGCCGAACTGGATGTCGCCCCATATGGGGGCACGCAACTTTGAATCGGTCCGAGAATTTGCTATAACCGGGGCATGCCAATCCGTTCCCACCCCGTCAACCAAGGAGGAACCCCCGTGCGATATCTATTTACCAAAACCCTAACAGTGATGGTGCTTGTTGCTTTCTGCAGTCTGACCGTCGTCCCTGCTGGGCAGGCGCAAGTTTCATCCAGCGAGGACACCGAGAATACGGGCACCCAGGCCGGGCTGGGCGCGGCTAGCGTCCTCGTAACGCTGCCCTACAGCGCCACCAAATTCGCCTTCGCGGTCCTGGGCGGGGTGTTCGGCGGCTTCACCTACGTCTTCAGCGGCGGGAATCTGCAGGCGGCCAATGCCGTCTGGGATACCAGCATGCGCGGCACCTTTGTCATCACGCCCCGCCACCTGAAAGGTGAAGAGCCGATTCGTTTCCTCGGTATGCCGTCGGCTCATGACCAGGTTCCTGTCCCCGCGCCCTGACGATGGCATGAAGCCGTTGATCGGCCTCATGCCGGACCTCAACGCGGGTGGATGCAGAAGGTGGCGGCTGCGGATTGTTGGACAAAAGTCTACGCAGGGGCGGATTGCTCGCACTCCACACGTTGGACCCCTCTGAGGTATGAAGCCGATCATCGGCGTGACTCCCGATTTTAATTCCGGCGACCGCAAGGACTGGGGCGGCAAAGAGCCGACTTTCTTTCTGCGGGCCCGCTACATCCGCGCTATTGAAGATCTGGGTGGCGTGCCGGTGATTCTTCCCCTCGTGGAAAACCGTGCCGACCGCAAACGCCTCCTCGCCAACCTCGATGGCCTGCTGCTGACCGGCAGCGGGCCGGATTTAGCACCCACACTCTATGGAGAACGACAACGCTACAAGTTTTGCGTCGTCAGTCGCCGCCGGGCGAACTTCGAGCTAGACGTGGCGCGCCTGGCCGCGACCGCCAAGTTGCCGGTGCTGGGCATCTGCGGTGGGATGCAAACAATGAACGTCGCCTTCGGTGGCAGTCTGGTTCAGGACATTGAGGGCGAGATGGAGGCGCCGCTGGCACACCAGCAGAAGGCGCCAGCGACGGTACTATCGCATACGGTGGACGTGGCGCCCCAAAGTCTGCTCCGGCGCATCCTCGGCCAGGCGTGCATCCGCGTAAATAGCAGGCATCACCAGTCGGTCAAGCGCATCGCCCCGTCGTTTGTGGTCAGCGCGGTCGCGCCGGACGGTGTCATCGAAGCGATCGAATCTCCAAAACATCGGTTCCTGCTCGGCGTCCAATGGCATCCGGAGTTTCTCTACGAACAGCATGCCTTGCACCGTAAACTCTTCCAGGCGCTGCTGAAAGCGGCACGCTCGGAACGTAACCAATGATGAGGCAAGAGTGATGGGTAAAAGACCGGGCGCCGGCTCCACACAGCACTCATTATGCGTCGCTCGTCATGGTTGGCGTCCGTGCTGAGCTCCCTGTTCCGTACCAAATCCGTTGAGCAGATTCTCGCGGACAGCGATCATCCCGACCACAGTCTAAAAAAAACGCTCACGGCCTGGGACCTGACCATGCTGGGCATCGGCGCAATCATCGGCACGGGCATCTTCGTGCTGATCGGCACGGCGATCCTCGGCGACGCGCACCGGCCCGGCGCCGGGCCGGGGATCATCCTCTCGTTCGTCCTGTCCGGCGTCACCTGTGCGCTTGCGGCGCTCTGTTACGCCGAGTTTTCCACCATGATTCCGGCCGCCGGGAGCGCCTACACCTATTCCTACGCGACGCTGGGCGAGCTACTGGCGTGGCTCACAGGCTGGAACCTGATTCTCGAATACGGCGTCGCCTGCGTCGTCGTAGCGATCGGCTGGTCCGGCTACTTCAACAACATGCTGACGATCGTCGGGATCGAACTGCCTTTCTGGGCCACGCACGCGCCGCATGACGGCGGGACAGTGAATCTGCCCGCCGCGATTATCGTGCTGCTGGTCACCGTTATTCTCGTGATCGGGGTGAAAGAAAGTGCACAGGTGACGGGTCTGATCGTGACAGTCAAGCTGGCCGTCGTGCTGTTCTTTCTGGCGGTGGGCTTTTCGTCGGTCGAGCCGGCTAACTGGACGCCGTTCATGCCCTATGGCTTCGAGGGGGTTGGTGCTGCCGCCGCGATTGTCTTCTTCGCCTACATCGGCTTCGATGCAGTGTCAACAGCGGCGGAGGAGGCGCGTAATCCGCAGCGAGACCTGCCCATCGGCGTATTCGCCTCGCTCGCCATTTGCACGGTGCTCTACGTGTCCGTGGCCGCGGTGCTGACGGGGATCGTGCCCTATCAAAAGATCGACATCCATGCACCGGTAGCCGAGGCTCTGCGCATGGCTGGGTTGAAATGGGGCGCGGCCGTCGTGGCAGCCGGCGCGCTGGCGGGCATCACCAGCGTGCTCGTCGTGATGATGCTCGGCCAGATCCGTGTCTTCTTCGCCATGTCGCGCGACCGTCTCTTGGGCCCATGGCTGGCCAAGGTGCATCCACGCTACGGTACGCCGCACCGCGCGACCATTCTCACCGGCGCCTGCATCGCGATCATGGCGGCGCTGGTGCCCATTAGCGACGCGGCGGACATGACCAACATCGGGACGCTCTTCGCCTTTGTGCTCGTCTGTGGCGGCGTGATTGTGTTACGTCGCCTGCGTCCCGAGCTGCACCGTCCGTTCCGCATTCCCTTCATGCCAGTGATTCCGATCCTGGCCATGGTCGCCTGCCTCGGCCTCATGGCGTTCCTGCCGCTGGTCACATGGATTCGATTTGCGGTCTGGACCCTGGTGGGAATCGCCGTCTATCTGGGCTACGGCATCACGCACAGCCGGCTGGCGCCGCAACGATGAACACAGCATTATGAACGATGAACGCGGGTAGCGCCCCGCGTTGGTTTCTCACGCCCCATTCCTACTGCGAACTTGAAAATTAGCTGGTGGGCCCTTCAGGCTTTGCGGGAGCGGCAGCAGGAGGTGGTGTACCCAGGGCGCCCCCAGGTGTCGACGCCGGTGCAGCGCCCGGAGTAGTGGCAGGGGCTGCTGGTTTCGGCGGTGCGGGACGCTCCGGCTTGATGCCGCCTTCCCAGGCCGGGCCGGAGAACATCTCTGGCGCGAGGTTTTTGGTCTTCCACTTCTCTTCAAAATCAGCTGCGGCCTTGTTCGGTGTCTCGCCGGCGCCCATGATGTCGTTCCACGGGTAGGCGCGCGGGCCGATCTGACAGCGGGTGTCCGTCCGCTTCATGTAGAGCGCAACAGGGTTGCCGCGGTACGGACCGAGGTAGATATGGATGCAGCCAACGTATTCCAAGAGTTCTGCCATCCTCGCACCAAGATCAGGGAGTGACATGATGTCATATCATGCCCAGGCAGGCAAGAGGCCAGCCGCTTGAGGCGAGCGGGTTGCCCGCATTGACACGCTAGAGGAAGCTCCGTAGGGTAGCGCGCCATGACAACGGCTGCTTGCTCAACATCCTGGCGCGAGGGCGTGACGCCCTACCAGTGGCTCGTGCTTTTCGTGGCCTGGCTGGGCTGGGTCTTCGATTCGATGGATGCGACGATCTATGCGATCGTCCTCCATCCGGCACTACACGATCTGCTGCCGGGCGCCTCGGCTGCGGAAATCGGCTGGTACGGCGGCCTCATCTTTTCCGTATTTCTCATCGGCTGGGCGATCGGCGGCGTGCTCTTCGGCATTGCGGCGGACCGTTTCGGTCGAACGAAAACGCTCATGGTCACGATTCTTATCTACGCAGCCTTCACCGGTCTGGCGGCCCTGTCGCAGACCTGGTGGCAGTTGGCCATCTACCGGTTTCTCACGGCGTTAGGCATCGGCGGGGAATGGGCGGCCGGCGCGGCGCTGGTCGCGGAGATCTGGCCGGAAGACAAACGTGCGAAGGCGGCTGGCCTGCTGCAATCGGCCTGGGCTGCAGGATTTTTTCTCGCGGCGCTGTTCAACCTGCTGTTGCGTGGCTACGGCTGGCGCGCGTTGTTCCTCGTTGGCGTCGTGCCGGCGGTTGTCGCGCTGTTGGTCCGGCTCTGGGTCAAAGAACCGGAGAAGTGGGCCCGCGCGCGTGAACGGGAACTGGCGGGCGGGCAGGGACCGTTCGAAAAAGTAGGCGAGCTCTTCAAGGGCAACCTGCGCCGCCCGACGCTCGTCGGCTCGACACTGGCCTTTGTGGCAGTCTTCGGTCTCTGGGGCTCGACGAACTGGACGCCCACGCTCGTCGGTACGATGCCGGATTTACAGGGACTGAGCAAGGAGGACATTTCGGCCCACGTCAGTTACGCCATCATGGCGCTCAATGCCGGTGCGGTGTGGGGCTATCTCCTGTTCGGACCGCTGGCCGACCGGTTCGGCCGCAAGCCGATATTCGCTCTTATGTGCGCGGGCAGCCTCGTCATGCTGCCGATCACGTTTCTCACGCCGCGCGAGTTTGCGCACGTACTCATGCTGCTGCCAGTGCTGGGCTTCTTCAATAACGGGATCTTCAGCGGCTTCCCGATCTATCTGCCGGAACTGTACCCCACGCGCCTGCGTGCGACCGGTGCGGGATTCTGCTTCAACGCGGGGAGAGTCTTCGCCTCAGTCGGACCGTTTCTGACCGGCACGCTGACGGCGGTGTTGGGGAGCGTCGGCGCGGCCGTGAGCGCGGTGGGGCTGATTTATGCGGTGGGCCTGCTCGTCCTACCTTTCGCGCCGGAGACGAAGGGGCAGCCCTTGCCCGAATAGCGTCAGGACGTGGCGGATGCGGATTGTCCTTTGCGGCAGCCCACGATATAGACGGCGACGATCAGAACCAGGATCACCACCACGTTGAGGCCCACGTCCCAGATGTAGCGGTTGAATTCCACGTCCGTGATCGCGGGCAGGTGCGACAGTTCCGCGCTGGCGGTCAGGATGCGCCGCGTGCAGGCGATGATGCCCACGGCGAGATAGGGCTCTATCGTCAGTACCTCAGTTTGCAGGAAGCGGACAACCGTGCGGAACAGCTCCAGAATGATGATGACCAGCAGCAGATCGTTGAGCAGTTGCAGGCCGGCGGGGAGCAACGTGGCCTTGGCCATGGCCGTCGTCACGAAGGTGAACCAGCTGTGCACGAAGACCAGCATGCCCAGGATCAGCAGGCTGATACCGGCCGTGATATAGCCCCACCGGTCCAGCGATTCCATGCCGGACAGGACTTGCTTGATGAAATCGCTCCGGTTCTGCATTGGCGGCCTCCCTTCGTCGTGTCAGGCGTTGCCTTGCTGTCCCGTCGTCTGTTGGTCCGAGCCCGGGCCGCGCAGCTGCCCAAATTTCAACTCGCGCATCGAACTCATCTTCAGCGAATGGCCGCAGCAGCGGATTTCCTTGAATCCCGCCCCACCATCGATGATCATCACGCGCAGCCCGCAGGAATCCGGGTAGAGCTTTTTCTCGTCTAGAATCACCGAGACGGGGAGGGAGCCCTTTTTCCGTCCAAGCGGGGAGCCGACATCCGGGACGATGTCCGCTTCCGTCAGCTCGTGATCGCAGCAGAGCACCTTTTCGAATCCTTCGCCGCCGGCCATGACCTTGATGATCAGGCCGCAACTGTCCGGATGCCGCTTGTGCTCGTCGATCAGGTCGCCTTTTTTGACCGCCATGATGTCCTATGCGTGTCCCGCAGTTTCAAGTCCGCGGCGCTCGTCCACCTGAGCAAAAATTGCCAAGCCGATTAGCAAGAACAGCGCCATCGCGAGCACCGCCCAGCGCTGACTGCCAGTCCTCGCCGCTACTTCGCCGTAGACGATTGGACCAAGGACTGCAGCAAATTTTCCCGTGACGGTGAAGAAGCCGAACAGTTCGCCCTGCTTGCCGACCGGCACGAAGCGTCCGATCAGGGCCCGGCTGGTCGCCTGATTGGCGCCGAGCACGGCGCCCGCCACGAGGCCAATCGCATAAAATTGGTCCCGCGTCTGCACGGCTGCCGCCGCCGCAACCACCGCGATCCAGATCACTAGCGTGACGCTGATCGTGCGTGCAGATCCAATACGATCGGCCAGTTGACCGAATCCCACCGAACCCAGTCCTGCTGCAATCTGCGTGATAAGAAAGTAGATAATCAGATCGCCTGGAGCAAAGTCCAGGACTTTATTGGCGAAAATCGCAGAGGCGACGATCACCGTGCTGATCGCATCCGTGTAGATCAAATAAGCGATGAGAAATCTCGAGAGGTCACGAAACTGCGAGAGGCCCCTAGCCGTTTCAGTCAGCCGGCCAAAGGTATCGCGCCAAGCCGAGGCGCCGCTCGACAGGTGCGGAACGGCGCGCTCTCGCAGCCAGAGGAGCGTCGGCAGCGACGTCACGAGAAAGAACCCCGCGGTCAGCGCGAAGCTCGTCCGATACAACGCGAGATTCTCCTCAGCGAATCCGCCGACAATGAACGGGTAGGCCAGTGCGAGCGACAGCAGTCCGCCCACATAGCCAAGCCCCCAGCCGTAACCGGAGATCCGTCCCATCATGGCCGGTGTCGTGATTTCCACCAGAAAGGCGCTGCAAAAGAGAAAGCCCAGTTCGAAAGCGAGGTTGGCCAGTGCCAACAGCAACAGGCCCAGCCACACATCGCCGCGCTCGACAAAAAACAGCAGAGCCGTGCAGACGACGCAGATCAGCGTCGAGAGAATGAGCAGCGGCTTCTTGATTGCCCGCGCGTCAGCCAGCGCGCCTACTGGAGGGGCGAGCAAGGCCACCGCAAGCATCGAAATCGCATAGCCCCAGAACCAGAGGCGCTCCGCCGTTGCATCGCCGAGATCCTTGGCAACGACCTGGACGAAATAGACGCTATAAGCGACGGTGATGATAAGCGTGGTGAACGACGAATTGGCAAAATCGTACAGGCACCAGGCCCAGAGTTCCTTGGGGCCGGCAGGCGGGAGGTCATTCCGGTGATTCATTAGGCCTGCGCTCTGGAGAGCCGGGCGTGCGTACGCGTGATCGTATCAAGCAGCAACTGGTGGGTGCGGCAGCCGACGATGAGCTGCGCGATGCCGGGATCGGCCGGCACGTGAGAGCGCAGGAAACGCCGTTTCACCGCGCCGATCCGCTGAACGGATGCCGCGAGCCGCTCGTGTGTGATGGTGCCGGTCTCAACGGCGGCGTGGACGGCTTCCATCGCGGACACGGCTTTGGTGCGATCCTGGCAGACCAATAATAAATCCGCACCGGCCAGGATCGCCTGGACCGCGGCTTTGCCGACGTCCTGGTGGTCGCTGATTGCATGCATTTCCAGATCATCGCTCACGATGACACCCGCGAAGCCCAGTTGTTCACGGAGCAGGCTGGTGAGGATCGTCGGAGAGAGCGTCGCCGGGCGGTGCGCATCCAACGCCGGATAGACCACGTGCGCCGTCATGATCGTCGTGAGGCCGTTGAGGATCGCGTACTGAAACGGGACCAGCTCGCGCGCGCGCAGCCCCTCCAGCGACGTTTCGACGACCGGCAGCTCCTTGTGCGAGTCCTTGCTGGTGTCGCCATGGCCTGGGAAATGCTTGCCGCAGGCGACGACGCCCTTGCCCTGCAGACCGCGCACGGCTGCTACGCCCAGTTCAGCCACCGCCTCCGGATCGGTCCCGTAGGCGCGGTCGCCGATGATCGGATTGTCCGGGTTGCTGTGGATGTCTAGTACCGGCGACATGTTCATGTTGATACCGACCGCGCGCAACTCAGCGGCCGTCACCGCGGCAGCGGCATAGGCCAGTTCCTCCGAGCGGCAGGCGCCGATGAGGCCACAGGGGGGAAAGATCGTGAAACCCTTCGGCAGGCGCGAGACGCGGCCGCCTTCCTGGTCGATGGCGATGAGGAGGGGAAAGTGTGGCGAGCGCGCCTGCAGGCCGTTGGTCAGTTCGATGATCTGCGGGGCGTGCTCGAGGTTCCGCGAAAAGAGGATCATTCCGCCGGGCTTGTACTGGGCCTGCAGAGCGGCCCATTCCAACGAGACGGATGTCCCGTCGAAACCGAGCATGAAGAGTTGGCCGACCTGCTCTCGTAAATCCACGCGCGCCCGATGCAGGGTAAGTGGCTACAGACTACGATCGATCAAATATTGAATCAGCAACCGCGTCCCGATCCCCGTTGGGCCTTTCGGAATGTACGCCCGCTCGCGCTCGCTCCAGTCGGTGCTGGCAATGTCCAAGTGCACCCAGGAATGGTTGCCGATGAATTTGCTCAGGAACAGTGCGGCCGTGATCATACCGCCGCCCCGGCCACCGATGTTGCGCATGTCGGCCACGTCGCTCTTGAGCTGCTCGAAATAGTCGTCCCATAGCGGCATTTCCCAGACCCGCTCACCGGCTTTGAGCCCGGAGTCCCGCACGGCGCGCTTGAGATCGTCGTCGTTGCCGAACATGCCGATGGCAAATTGGCCCAGCGCCACGATGCAGGCGCCGGTGAGCGTGGCGATGTCGATGACCACGTCCGGTTTCAGGCGCGCGGCGTAGGACAGGCCGTCGGCCAGGATCAGCCGACCCTCAGCATCGGTATTCTGCACCTCGATGGTTTTGCCGGAGAGGCTTTTGAGAATGTCGCCGGGCTTGATCGCGCGGCCGCCTGGCATGTTTTCCGTGGCGGGCAGGATGCCGACAAGATGAATCGGCAGGCGCAGCCGCGCGGCGGCCCGCACGGTGGCCAGCACCTCAGCGCCGCCGGTCATGTCTGCCTTCATCTGCTCCATGTTTTCAGCCGGCTTGAGCGAGATGCCGCCCGTGTCGAAGGTGATCGTCTTGCCAACGATCACGACCGGCTTGGTGCTCCGGCGCGCCCCGTGGTACTCGAGGATGATGAACTTCGGCGGCTCGTGGCTACCGCGTGCGACACCGAGGAAGGCCCCCATGCCCAGCCGCTCCACCTGCGCGCGCTCCAATACTTTGACCCGCACGCCGCGTTCATGGCCGATCGTCTTGGCTTCCAGCGCGACGCGCGACGGCGTCATAACGTTTGAGGGATGGTTGCAGAGATCGCGTACGAACATCGCCGCCTCGGCGGTGGCTGTTCCGCGCCGCGCGCCTTCCTTGAGATCGGCCAGTTGCCGGGTGTTGGTGGCGAGCAGCGTCAGACGCGCCACCTGCTTGTCGACGGCGTTCTTCTCGCTCAGGTACTCCGTGAACTGGTAAGTGCCGAGGATCGCGCCCTCGACAAGCGCCTGGGCCAGCTCGATGGTGGTCGTCTTTGACAGGTCCTCGCCGTGCAGGCACGTGACGAACGACGTAGCGCCGGTCTGCCGCACGCGCTTGACCGCGGTGCCCATGGCCTGCCGGATGTAATCTACCCGCGCGGCCTTCTTTTTGCCGAGCCCGACGAGCAGCACGCGTTTCGCCGGCACCTTGCCCGATGTATGGAGCAGCACCGCCTGATTCAGCTTACCCTTGAACTCGCCGCTTGTGAGCAGCTTCCGCAGTTGACCGCTGAGGGCACGGTCCACGACGCCGGCTTGGTCGTTCAGGCCATCGCCGTCGAAATGAGTGAGGACCAATACCTCCGCCGGTTCCCGTTCAATCTTTCCCTGCTTCACCGTAACATTCATTGAGTCTCCTTCAATAGACGCCTGTTCACACGCCGCGTGTCTGCGGATCCCAGATCAGTTTGTGCAATTGGAGCTGGACACGTACCGGCAGTTTGTCGGCCAGCACCCATTCGGAGAGCTGGCGTGGGTCCAGTTCGCCGAACGAGGGACTGAAGAGAACCGGGCAGCGATCGGTCAGCTGGTACCGGCCGACGATCGTTTTGGAAAAGTCGTAATCCACGCGATCCTTGAGGACGAACTTGATTTCGTCCTTGCCGGCGATACGGTCCAGATTCTGCCAGTCCATCCGGTCCATCATGCCGCTACCGGGGCATTTCACATCCATAATAATACGGGCGCGGGCATCCACCGGCGAGATGTCGATGGCGCCGCTGGTTTCGACCAGCACCGCGTAGCCCTCGTCGCAGAGCCGCGCGATCAGCGGGAACGCTTCCGCCTGATGCAGCGGCTCGCCGCCCGTCACTTCCACCAAACGGCAGCCGAACAAACGAACCTTCGCGAGGACCTCGTCCAGCGCCATCTCCGTACCGCCGTAAAACGTGTATTCGCTGTCGCACCAGGAGCAGCGGAGCGGGCAGCCGGTGAGCCGTACAAAGGCACAGGGCTGCCCGGCAAAGGTTGATTCGCCCTGGATGCTGTGGAAGATTTCCGTCACGCGCATAAACAATCCAAGTATGAACGATGAGCAATGAAATGTCCGGGGAGGGAAATCAGGCGTTCAAGAACAAAGACGCCAGTTTCTTCGTTCCTCGTTCTGCCTTCATACTTCATCGGTGGGGTCACTCCCATTTCACGACCGGCCAGTGGTATTTGTTTGCGATCGCGTACATACCGCGGATCGGATTGACGACGAGCGGATGGCCCACGGCCAGCAGAATCTCCTCGTCGCCCGGGCTGTCCCCATAGGCATGGCAGTCTTTGAGATTTAGCCCCTGCGCGTGCGCAAACTCCTCGACCAGTGCACGCTTCCCCGCGCCATAGGGGAGGGGCAGGGTCAAATGGCCCGTGTAGGCGCCAGTCTCGTCCAGATCCGGTTGCGCGCAGAAGATGGTTTCCACCCCCAGTGGTTTGGCGAGCGGACGGATCAGAAATTCCGGACAGCCGGTGATGAAGACGACCAGATGCTTGTTGCGCTGGTGCTCCTCCAGCCGCGCCATTGCGGCTCGGGAGACGAGCGGACGGAGCTCCTGCTGGATGAACGCGTCGGCCAGCGGCTCGATCATTTCCGGGCGCTTCCCTTCTAGATAGAGTTTGCGTTCGCGTAGCGGATGCAGGGAGATCGTCGGCAGGTGCTGGAGCAGATAGCCCACGCTCTTGAGCATGTCGCCTAGGCCCACGAGGCCCTGCTTGTAGAGATGACGGAAGAAGCGGACCTCGAGCGCGGGACCGGGAATCAGCGTATTGTCCACGTCGAAAAACGCGCCGATGCGGCAGGGGGCAGCAGTCGAACCGGAGCCATGGGTGGACGGATTGGACATGGTGTCGCGTGGCCGGATTCTAACGAACGATCCGTTGAATGACAAGGCAGGGGGAGGCTATAATCCGCACCAGTGCCGAAGTGGTGGAATGGCAGACACGCACGTTTGAGGGGCGTGTGGCGCAAGCCGTGCGGGTTCAAGTCCCGCCTTCGGCACCAACCCTTTGCCCCCCACACGGGGCGCTCCCGGTTTCTTGCCTTCGACTGTGGCCCGCTTTAGCCCGGTCTTCACGCGCTCAACACTAATGGTTCGCTCGAACTGGGCGAAGACCTTCCTTGATCTCAAAAATCATTTCCCTCAGCGGAGATGGTGGTATCGAGCCCCTGCTGATGGAGGATATCGGGTGAACCTCTTGGCGTGAATGCCTTTCAAGCAGGTCACAAGATCGAGCAGCGACCGGCCCCGCCTGTCTACTGACTACGCGGCCACAAGTTCGAACGTCAACCGCATGGCTCCCCGCCCGTCAGGCGGGCTTCGAGAGCCGTTTCAGCAGCAGGGGAGAGGCCAGGCTTGTGAGCGTAACCGACACGACCACGGCCCCGTATTCCGCCGTCGAGAAGACGGCCTGCGCGAGACCGGCCCCCGCGAAGATCAGTACGACTTCGCCGCCCGGCACCATGCCGGCCCCCACGATCCACCGGCGGACGCCCGGTCCCCACGCGCCTAGCCCTGCGGCCAGCTTGCCCGCAATGGCCGCTCCCGTCAGTCCTCCCGCCAGCGCCAGCGACGGCCAGTTTTCTAGCACGAATGGATTCAGGCGGCTCAGATCCACGGCCGCGCCGATCAGCACGAAGAACACGGGCACGAAGACGTCGGCTACTGGTTTGATGGCGGTGGTGATCTGCTCGCGGTGGCCGGTGCGTGCCAGGACGAGGCCGGCGGCAAAGGCGCCGATCAGCGGCGCCAGATGCAGCAGGTGTGCGCCGTAGCCGAGGCCAAGGGCGAAGAGCAACGAGGAAATGACCAGACTGCCGCGCGTCTGCATGCGATCTAGCAGGCGGCTGAACCAGTGCGCGTAGTGCACGCCGACGGCGACGGATGCGCCCAGCAGGAGGCAGGCGAGTCCCGCGGTCTGCGCGACGCCAAGCCACGACACCGAGCCGTGGGCCGCCAGATCGAGCATGACCGACAACAGGATCATTCCCAGAATGTCGTCCAACACGGCCGCGCCCAGAATGATCGCGCCGTCCACGCTTTTCAACCGCCCTAGGTCGGCCAGGGTGCGGACGGAAATCGCCACACTCGTTGCGGTCATCGTCGCGCCGAGAAACAGGGCCTGGAAGTGCGGCAGTGCCAGTGCGCGCGCCAGGGCGTAGGTCAATCCGAATGGCACAAACACGCCGACAACGGCCACGGTGCCAGCCGAGGGGCCGGCCTTGAGGAAGGCTGCGAGGTCCGATTCGAGCCCGACCTCAAAGAGCAGCAGGAGCACGCCGATGTCGCCGAGCAATTTGAGCGTCGGTGTTGCCTCCACCCAGCCGAGCAGGCTGCCACCGACGAGCACGCCGGCCAGCAGTTCGCCCAGCACGGCCGGTTGCCCCAGCCGCGCCGCCAGTTCGCCGAACAGGCGGGCCGAGACATAGACGGCGATCAAATTCAGAAGCAGGGACGGCAGGTCCATGGTGCCGGACGATACTGGACCGTTCAGATAAAAACAACTCTGCTCAAAGGTTCGATGATCCATGCGGAATGTTGAATTGACAGAGAGCCGATCGAAACGGCACACTCCTGCTCCGTCTTCGAAGTAAATTCAGTCATGAAAAATACTGAAATTCATGCGGTGCTTGGCGCGCTTGCCGTCACGGTCGGCTTCTGGCTGGCGGTGGGCAGTACACCGATCGAAGGGTTGGTTGCTGTTGCGCTGGCAGTGGCGGGGTTGCTCGTCTGGCAGGGGACGACGCTCGGCCGCCTCTGGGCCTGGGCCTCGCTGCTCGTGGGGCTCGACAGCCTCGCGTGGCCGATCGTGACGATGGTGCGGATCGGCCGCGTCACCCAGCAGCCAGACGACCAGCAGATGGGGGAAATTCTGGGGGCAGTGGTGACGGGTCTCTTTGCTGCGGTCTTCTGGATCAGTTTCGCGTGGGGGCTTTTTCGGCGGGTGCAACGGCAGGAGGGCGAGGCGGTTGCTCCGGTTCAGAACAAGCCGGCCCCAAAGACACGCTAGCCGATCTCGATGGGGTCCACATCCACGTCAAATTTCAGCCCACGGTGTGCTTTCTCTGCTTCCATCTTGTCCAGCGTCGCCCTCACACTCGTTCGTGCCAAATCGCCGCTGGAGGATTTGACCAGAATCTGCCAGCGGTAACGGCCGCGGATCCGCTCGACCGATGCTGGAATGGGACCGAGCACGATCAGAGCGCCGGATGATTTGTTGGCGTGAGCCTTCAATGCCGATGCCCAACTTTCCGCAGCGGTTTTGACGGCAGCATCCGTTTTCCCCGACACGCGCAAACTAATCAACTGTCCGAACGGCGGATAGCCTAGGGCTTGCCGGAACGAGAGTTCCTGCCCGTAAAATTTCTCTGGGTCGTTGTGCGCGATCGCGGCGATCGCGTGATGGTCGGGCAGGGCGGTCTGGAGAATGACCTGTCCATCCGGATGCGCCAATCCGACTGCGTCGCGCAGCATCTGATAGGTCCGTTCCGCTGAGCGGAAATCCGGCCGGTGCAGGCCTGCGTCGGCATAGGGAATGCCGACACAGCCGACCAGCGGCATCGGCAGATCCTGAAAGAGCAGTTGCGTGCCAATCACGATATCGAGTTGTTTGTCGGTCAGGCTGCGGCGCAGAGTGGCAACCTGTTCAGCCGTGCGCGCCGTTTCGCGGTCAAGCCGTCCGATGCGCGCCCCGGGAAGCAGCCGCCGGAGTTCCTCCTCCAGCCGTTCCGTGCCCGTGCCCACCGGTTCGATGCGCGGCGAATGACAGGACGGGCAGGTGTCCGGTACGCTCTGCATAGCGCCGCAGTAGCGGCAGGCCAGCCGGGATGCGTTTCGATAAAGCGTCAGTGGCACGGTGCAGTGGGCACAGGCGGGGGCGGCGCCGCAGTCCCGGCAGTGCAGGGCAGCGGCGAATCCTTTGCGGTTGGCAAAAAGGATGGCGCCCGATCCGTCTGCCATTGCTGCGCGCAGACCGGTTAGCATCGCCTCCGAGAGCAGCGTGCGCGGTGGCATCTGGCGCAGATCTACGAGATGGACCGCAGCCTGCCGTGCCGGCGTGAGGGTGTGCGTCTGCGGCGCGGTCTGGATCGAATGCGTCGTGTGTGTGCCGACGCTCTCCCGCGTTTCAATTGATGGATGGGCCGTGCCTAGGAGCAGAATTGCGTGATGCCGCGCGGCACGCATCGCGGCCACAGCGCGGGCGTGGTAGTGAGGTTCCGGTTCCTCCTTCAGCCCAGACGCCTCCTCCTCGTCCACGCAGATCAATCCGGGAGCGCGCAACGGCGCAAAGACGGCCGACCGCGTGCCGACGACCACGTCGGCCTCCCCGCGTCCGATGCGTTCCCATCGGCGCGCGCGTTCGTCGGGTCGCAACTCGCTATGCAGAAGCACCACGCGTTCCGGCCAGCAGGCGCTGCCGAGCGCCGCGAGCGCTGCCGCGCGGCGGATTTCCGGCGACACGATCAGGACCGTCGTTCCGGCTGCCAGGGCGGCTCTGGTGGCATCCAGCAGGACGGCCCAGCGTGAGGCGAGCGGGCCTTCGATCAGAAATGTCTCGTGGCGATGCTCAGCTAGTGCCTGCTCGAACTGCGGCCACCACGATGGCACGGGGGTAGCGGGGAGCGGGGGCGTCTCGGGACGCAGTGGCGGCCGTTCGGTTTTCGCTGCGGCCTTCCGGCTCCTACGCGCCGGTTTCAACGGGGCAGCGAGCGCCGGGAAAATCAGCCGCAGGCACTGGCCCCATGGCGCGAGATAGTAATCCGCGACGTTCCGGGACAGGTCGAGCAGATCGGGTGTGATGCCGGCGGCGGCTGTTTCCTCTGATGCCAGGATGTCGCGCAAGTGGAGTGGTGTCGTGCGAGCTTGCGCGAAAAACTTCGGAGGCTCAGCTGGGAATGCGACTACGACGCCGGGCACAGTGCTGGCGCCCAGCGGCACCTGTACGAGGCTGCCGATGTGCACCGACCGGCGCAGAGTGTCCGGGATGCCATAGGTGAAGATGCGATGCAGGTGGCGGGGAACAATCACGTCGGCAAAACGGGGTACAGACATGCGCCATTCTAGACCGGATCGGCGGTGAATTCCTACGGGGCGTGGCAGGGGCGCGGGGCGATGATAATCGAACGAACGACTTAGCGGGACGTTCTGAAATCGGGAAGGTCCCCACCCGGCAGCATGCTGGCCGGGGCGGTCTGGGCCCTGGCTTTGAAGAGGGACTCCTGGCGGTCAATGGCGGACAGCGGGGGATCGGCAGTCTGGTGTCTTTGAAGCCTGTGCTTGACGGCAAAACGATCACCGCCCCCACGGTGCCGGGCATCGGTGGGTCGGGTTTGCCCGTGGCAGGAAGGTCTGTTGTGATGGTGACAGCGCACCACAGCCCCCCGCGCACCGCCGCACCAACCGTCTTGATTTTTGTCATAACACCTACCTCCACAGGAACCTGCCGGCACAACGAAAACGCGACTCATTGCCAGAAAAAGCCTCTGAAATTGACATGTTTGAAGGATGTCTCCGTCCTGTGTTAGGGTGCATCATGGATCGTGCCCAGCGATCGCAACCCGGCAATACGTCGTCGCCAGACGCCCGCCCGCGGCGGATCGACACGCAAATCCACCGGCGCAAAAAAGCCAAGGCGCTCTCGCCGCTGACGGCTGAGTGGGAAGCGCGGCGGTCCGTGAAATCGACCGATCTCAAAATGCCGTCCGACCGCATGCGAAAAGCGCCCTAAGCCATCTGTGCCGAGCAGATTTGTCGAGCGGGCCGAGGGTGGTTTTTCCCTCCTGAGTTCCATTGAAATAACAAGAGCTTCGAGATTTGCAAAAGAGCCGTGGGGCTTTCGGGGCTGAGAGGCACTAGGCCATTTGAGCGCTTGATTTGTCTTGAAAAATTCGACTACCATGCCCTCCTTACTCTCAGAATTTCAGGGGGTTAGATCACATGACCGGAGCTGAGCAACTCCTGGATTATTTGGGGCGGTACTTTCCGGTCCTCCTGTTCATTGGCATTGCGCTGGCGTTTGGCGTCGTCACGCTGGTGCTCAGTTACTTTGTCCAGCCGAAATACCCGGAAGCAGAAAAGCTCAGCGCCTATGAATGCGGCAGCGAGCCCTTCTCAGACGCCCGCATGCCGTTCCCTGTCCGGTACTATATCTTCGCTATGCTGTTTGTGATCTTTGATATCGAAGTCATTTTTCTCTATCCCTGGGCGGTGACCTTCTTCAAGCTCGGGGTCATCGGCTTGATCGAAATGCTGATCTTTATCGCGCTCTTCGTCGTTGCCTACGTCTACGCGTGGAAGAAGGGGGCATTGGAGTGGGACTGAGCGGCGGGTATGTACAAGTGTGAATGACGAAGTATGAGCGATGAACGGAAGAGTGGGCTACTGCATGTGGCAGCATTCGGAGTAGATCGTTAGAGGTTACGATATGGGACTGATTCAGCTTGGCCGGCACGAGAAGGACGGAGACATCGACGTCATCACGACCACTGTAGAGCGCGCCGTCAACTGGGCGCGCAAGGGGTCGCTCTGGCCAATGACGTTCGGACTGGCCTGCTGCGCCATTGAAATGATCGCAGCCGTCTCCTCGCGCTACGACATGGACCGCTATGGCGCCGGCGTCTTTCGCGCCTCGCCCCGGCAGTCGGACCTCATGATCGTGGCCGGCACGGTCTGCCGCCGCATGGCGCCGGTGATCCGGAAGATCTACGACCAGATGCCTGAGCCCAAGTACGTTATCGCAATGGGGTCCTGTGCGACCTCCGGCAACATCTATGACAGCTACAGCGTGGTGCAGGGCGTGGACCGGTTCGTGCCGGTGGACATCTACGTGCCGGGCTGTCCGCCGACCCCGGAGGCGCTCTTCGACGGAATTCTCAAATTGCAGGAACGCATCATGCAGAAGCGGGTGTTCACCAAACAGCCGGACGCCGTAAAAATGTAATGTCTACTAATGGTGAATTGTGGATGTTAAGTTATAGAAAGCAGTTGGGCGGAGTTTAAAAATTTTACACGCACAATTCAACATTTGGTCGTATGCACGCAATAGCTGAACGCATCGAGCACGATTTTCCGAATGCCTTTGTCGGCGCCACGGAGTGGCGCGGCGACCTGGCCGTGACGGTGAAGCGGGACGCGGTGCATGCTGTTGCCCGCCTGCTGCGCGACGATCCGAACATCGACTGCGATTACATGGTACACGTCAGCTCAGTGGATTGGCCGGACGATGAGGAGCGGTTTGAAGTCGTGTGGGAAGTCGCCTCGATCCGCAAGCGGCACCGCATCCGGCTTAAAACCCGCGTGCCCGAATCGGACTGCGTGGTGAATTCGTTGACGGACGTCTGGCACGGCGCCGACTTCATGGAGCGCGAAGTCTACGACATGATGGGTATCCGCTTCCGGAACCATCCCGACCTGCGCCGCATCCTCATGCCCGATGATTATACGGAGGGCTACCCCCTCCGGAAGGATTTCCCGCTCCAGGGCAAGGGCTGGCGAGACACCTTCGAATTTTTGAATGAGAGCAAATAGCTCATGGCAAATAGCCGATAGCCAGCAGCTGCTCGTGGGTAGCCGGGAATTATGAAATTCGAAGATCAACGAGAGACCGTCTACAAGGTGGATCCGGAACATCCGGAGACCGCCATGCTACCGCTCCAGCGGACGGAGGAGCTGCTGCTCAACATGGGGCCGCAGCACCCAAGCACGCACGGTGTGTTGAAAGTAATTCTTGAGTTGGAAGGCGAGCGGCTGGTGAAATCCACGCCGGTGATGGGTTATCTGCACCGCGGCGTCGAGAAGCTGGCGGAAGAGGGCACTTACCATCAGTTCATCCCCCACACGGACCGCCTCGACTATGTCTGCGCAATGTATAACAACTTCGCCTACTGCCGCGCCGTCGAAAAGCTCATGAACATCACCGTGCCGGAGCGGGCTGAGTATCTGCGGACGATCGTGGCGGAAGTGCAGCGGATCATCGGCCATCAATTCTGGCTGGGGACGCAGGCGCTCGACATTGGCGCGATGACGGTTTTCTTCTACACGTTCCGCGACCGCGAAATTCTGCTCGACTGGTTCGATGAGCTCTGCGGTGCACGCCTGACGACGAGCTGGTACCGGATCGGCGGCGTCGAACGCGACTTGACGCCCTCCCTCCTCGCTAAGCTCAAGGCGTTTCTCGACTACTTCCCGCCCAAAATTGACGAGTACCAGGTCTTTCTTGAAAAAAACCGTATCTGGCTCGCGCGCACCAAGGGCGTGGCGGTGATCTCGGCAGAGGACGCCCTGAGCTTCGGACTCAGCGGGCCTACGCTGCGCGGCTCGGGCGTCGATTACGATCTCCGGAAGTACGAGCCCTACGCGGCCTACGGCAAATGCGACTTCAATGTGCCGGTCGGTAAAAATGGCGATACCTACGACCGGTACTGGATCCGCGTAATGGAGCTCTACGAGAGCGTGAAGATCGTCAGGCAGTGTCTCGAGCAGATGCAGGATGGCCCGATCATGGCCGATGCGCCCAGCGTGACGCTGCCGCCGAAGAACCGCGTCTTCACCAATCTGGAATCCATGATCCAGCAGTTTAAGCTGTTCTCGCGGGGGTTCGATGCCCCTCCGGGAGAGATTTATTGCGGGACCGAGGCGCACAAGGGCGAACTCGGCTTTTACATCGTGAGTACGGGCGGCGGAAAGCCGTACCGGCTGAAGATCCGCTCGCCCTCGTTCATTCACATGGGCGCCTTTGATCACATGTCGCGTGGTTACATGATCGCGGACGCCGTGACGATCTTCGGTACCTACGACATTGTGATGGGGGAGTGCGACCGATAGGCAAGGGTAAATGAAAAGACAGCTTCATTCAGTCAGCATTAAACTTCACATTTCATAATTTCGAGGAACTATGGGTCTCAAGCCGGCCACCAATCCTGAAGTCGAAGCGGCGTCGATCGAACTGATGATCGACGGCACGACCGTCACGGCCAGGGACGGGGTATCGCTCTACGACGTGATCGCGAGCACAGGCAAGATCATCCCAGCCATGTGCTACCACTACACCTTCGATCCCTTTGGCTCCTGTGGTATGTGCCTTGTAATACAGGAAGGTAAAAAGGCGCCGGTGCGTTCCTGCACGGCCAAGGCCACAGCCGGCATGATCATCCGCACCGAGGGCGACGATCTGTTCCAGGCTCGCAAGAAGGCGGTGGAGAAGCACCTCTCCGTCCATCCGCTTGATTGCCCGGTGTGCGATGCGGATGGCCACTGCGAATTACAGGATATGTCCTTCCAGCATGGCGTGACCAACCTGCCGAACGCCAAGCAGAAGCTGATCCCGGAGGACACTCGCAGCCTCGTGCTGGATTTCAACATGAACCGCTGCATTGCGTGCGGCGAGTGCATCAACATCTGCAAGGACGTGCAGATGATAGACGCGCTCCAGTTTATGAAGAAGGGCGGCTTCACGCAGGTGGTGGCCAAGGGCGACGTGGCGCTGGATTGCGAATTCTGCGGCGATTGCCTTGCGGTCTGCCCGGTCGGCGCGATTACGAACAAGTTCTCCAAGTACCTCTACAAGCCCTGGCAGTTGAAGAAGACCACGACGACCTGCAACTACTGCGGTGACGGCTGCCAAATGCACGTCGAGACGAAGGACACCGAGGTCGTACGCGTGACCTCACCGCTTTCCTGGCAAAACAAATGGGGCGAGCGGTCCGACACGGCCAACGGCCACGGCGGGCTCTGCGTGCGCGGCCGGTTCGGGTTTCAATTTATCGATAGCAAGGCACGCCTCACGCAGCCGCTGGTGCGGCAGGGGGGGAAGCTGGCTGGATCACCCTGGATCGAAACGATCGAGACGGTGGTGAACCGCCTTGCGGACGTGAAGGCGCGGCACGGGTCGAACGCCATCGCCGGCCTCATCACGGCCCGGTGCAGCAACGAAGAGCTCTACCTGTTCCAGAAGCTGATGCGCACAGCCATTGGCAGCAACTGGCTGGACAGCAGTGCGCGGTACGGTCATCTGAACTTCATCCATGCGGCGCAGCATGCGCTGGGCGCGACCCGGATGACGAACAGTCCAGCCGAGATCACTAGGGCCAAGGCGATCCTCGTCGTCGGCGCGAACCTGACCGAGACCAACCCGGTGTTCAGTCTGCGCGTCAAGGAAGCGATCCGCGTCTATAAATCGCAGATCATCGTGGTGGATTCGGCCAATACGAACCTCGCCAAGCTGGCCTCCCACCCGCTGCTAGTGAAGCCTGGCACGGAAGGTCTCTTCGTGAAGGGCCTCGTGAAATCCGTCATCGAGCAGGACCTGATCGATACTGAGGTCACGGGGAAGCACGTGCAAGCTCTCGCGGCGCTCAAGCAAGCGGTGGCGGGTGTGTCGCTCGATGCGGTGGCCGCCGCGACCGGCGTGGCGAAGGACCGGATCAATGAGGCCGCGACCGTTTTTGCGGAAGCCCCGCGCTCCGTCATCATCTGCGGCGAGGGGATTGTGCGCCGGACGGATGGCTATCAGCATGTGCTCGCGCTTGTGGATCTGCTCTGGGCGACTGGCAAGCTGGGCCGGCCCGGCTGCGGGCTCAACACAGTGACCGAGGAGGCGAACGAGCAGGGCGCTGTGGATATGGGCGCCTCGCCGGAATTCCTCCCTGGACAGCTCTCGTTCGATAATGAGGAGGCCCGCACGAAGTTTGCCAAGGCGTGGAATGTCGCGCTGCCGGGCAAGGGTACTGGCGCGGCTCTGATGGACATCCTCAAGAAGTGCCGGAGCGGAGAGATCAAGGCGCTCTACGTGGTCGGCGAAAATCCGCTGGCGACATTGCCGGCTTCGGCGGAAGTCAAGGCGGCACTAGAGAAGCTGGAGCTGCTGATTGTGCAGGACCCTTTCCTGACCGAGACGGCGCAGATGGCGCATATCGTCCTGCCGGCCTGCACCTTCGCGGAAAAAAACGGCACGGTCACAAGCCAGGATGGGAAGGTGCAGCGCATCCGGCAGACGATGGATCCACTGGGGGACAGCCTTCCCGACTGGCACATCTTTGCGGCGATCGGTAGCGGACTCGGCTGTAAGGCAATGGAATACGAAACGGCGCAGGACATCCAGAATGAAATCATGACCCTCGTGCCCGGCTATTACAATCTGGGCCAGCCCAGGAAGGTGACGGTCAATCCGGACGGCTACCTCTCGAACGGCTACAAGGCGGATGTGGCCGCGCGGTACGAGATGAAACAGAATGCCGGTGGCGCACAGTTTGGTCTGACGATGGGGCAGTTGCTTTATCATTCGGGCAAGCTGTCCACGCAAGCGCCCGGCCTGCTGCTGATCGAGCCGGCGACCGGGAAGTTGCATCTGAGCCCGCAAGACATGGAACGGCTTGGTCTCAAGGACGGCGACCGTGTCCGGGTCGCATCGGCGAAGGGCCAGGCGGTGCTGAGCGTGAAAATGGACATCGCCATGCTTCCGGGCTCCTGCTTCTATCCGGAGCATTTCAACAATCCGCCGGTCAAGGACCTGATGGCCGTCGAGGTGGACGCTGCCACCGGGGTGCCCTATTTCAAGCAAACAGCGGTCGGCATCGAAAAAGCATGAAGTGGGCGATGGGCTATAGACACCGGGCAATAGGTAAAGTCGGAGAATCAGGGGCAGCGTCCCCGTACCCATCACCCTTCATCTGTCGCCTCTCGTGGAGTGAGCTATGAGCGTCGTGGTATTCGCAAAAAAAGTCTGGGAGGCGGCCCTCTTCGCGGAAATCTGGAGCGCGATGAAGGTCACCTTTGCGCACATGCTCCACAAGCCGATCACCTTCCAGTACCCGCGCGAACAGCGGGTGATCCCGGACGCGCACCGTGGCGCCCTGGGCCTGCTACGCTACGACGACGGCAAGGAACGCTGCGTCGGCTGTGACCTCTGCGAAGCCGCCTGCCCGTCGCGCTGCATCAAGGTCATCAGCGCGGAGGATAAATCGCTCCCGCTTCAGCGCTACGCGAGCGAGTTCTACATTGACATCACGAAGTGCGTGTTCTGCGGTTACTGCGTGGAGGCCTGCCCGGTCAATGCGCTGGCCATGACCAAGATGTACGAGTTTTCGACTCACGACAAGCGGACGCTGTTGTTCGACAAGAACCGGCTCTATCAGATCGGGGAGCAGCATTTGGAAGACGGCAAGAAGTATCTCTATGCTCACGGGCAGGAGAAGAACGATCAAATGTACCACGACTACCGGTATTTCTTCCCCCAGTCGGTAGAGCAGTCGACGCAGCCGCCGCCCAAGCATTTGACATGATCCGGCACAAATGATTCTCGTCTTTTTCGTCTACTTTGCCCTGGTGAGCATCCTAGCGGGGGTCCTCACGGTCGCCCTGCGCAACCCCGTCCATTGTGGGCTCGCGCTGCTCGCGCTGCTGCTGCACGTGGCGGGCCTCTTCGTCCTGCTCAACGCGGAGTTTCTCTTCGCCGTCCAGGTCATCGTCTACGCCGGCGCGATCCTCGTGCTCTACCTGTTTGTGCTCATGCTCCTGAATCTGAAGAGCGACGAGCGGTATTTGCATACGAAGTACGCTGTGCTGCTGTTCGCAGGCGTGGGGATCTGCAGCGAGCTGGTTCTGCTGGTCCTGCAGTCGCCGTTCGGAGGCGCCACGGGCGACGCGCCGGCTTCAGCCGTCCTGCAGCAGGGCGACAGCTACGCAGTCGGTATCAAGATGTTCAGCGAATACCTGCTGCCGTTCGAAATCGTCGGCGTATTCCTGCTCGGCGCGATTATCGGCGCCATCGTCCTGGCCAAGACGCCGACGGCCGTCGAAGCAGACCATGAGGCGTAATCCATTCTTCGGTACGCGTCAATCGTTAAGACCGATGGACGAGACAGCACCGAGCCGGTTGTTTTTTCGTATGACACAGGACGAATAGCGGATAACAATTTTTTATGGTTCCCTTAAGCGCATACGTTGCCGTCAGCGCCATCCTGTTCGCCACGGGGCTGGTCGGCGTGTTGATCCGCCGGAACTTCATCATCGTGCTGATGTCGGTGGAGATCATGCTCAACGCCGCCAACATCAACCTCGTCGCGTTCTCACATTACCTCGAGTCCATGACCGGGCAGATCGTCGCGCTCTTCGTGATCGCGATCGCGGCCGGCGAGGCGGCAGTGGGGCTGGCGATCATCATCGTCGTCTTCCGCGGAAAAATTTCCACGAATGTGGATGAAATGAATCTGTTGAAGTGGTGACATGTACGACTGGCTTGTCATAGCAATCCCGGTATTGCCGTTGGTGGCCGTCCTGCTCAACGGCCTGGTGGGGAGCCGCTATTCGCACGACGTCGCGGGCCGCCTCGCCTCCGGCTCCGTAGGCCTATCCTTCGCCTGCGCCCTCGCCGTCTTCGCGAATCAGTTGCAGGGCCGTGGGGCGCACGAAGTCGTAGCCTACCGGTGGATCTTTGGCGGGGATCTCAACATCAACCTCGCGTTTTTGATCGATCCGCTCACCTGCATCATGCTGCTGGTGGTGACCGGCGTCGGCTTTCTCATCCATCTTTATTCGATCGGGTACATGCACGGCGAGGAGGGCTTTACGCGCTTCTTCACCTACATGAACCTCTTCATGGTGTCCATGCTCTTGCTCGTGATGGGCAACAACTACGTGGTGCTCTTCATCGGATGGGAGGGCGTTGGCCTCTGTTCGTACCTCCTGATCGGCTACTACTACGACAAGGTCTCAGCGGCCAAGGCGGCAACCAAGGCCTTTGTGGTCAACCGGATCGGCGACGCGGGGTTCTTGCTCGCAATCTTCCTCGTGTTCTATAACTTCGGCACGTTGGACTACACGCAGGTCTTCGCCAAGGCCGGCGCCCTGTCGCCCCAGATGGCCACGGCCATCGCACTTTGCCTGCTCGTCGGGGCGGTCGGCAAATCGGCGCAGATTCCCCTCTACACCTGGCTGCCGGACGCGATGGAGGGCCCCACGCCGGTCAGCGCACTGATCCACGCAGCCACGATGGTCACCGCCGGCGTCTACATGATCGTCCGCAACCACGTGCTCTATGATATGGCGCCTGTGGCCATGACGACAGTTGCGGTCGTGGGCGGGTGCACGGCGCTCTTTGCCGCGACGATCGGCCTTGTGCAGACCGACATTAAGCGCGTGCTGGCCTATTCGACGGTCAGCCAGCTCGGCTACATGTTCCTGGGCTGCGGCATCGGCGCCTACACAGCGGCGATTTTCCATCTGATGACCCACGCCTTCTTCAAGGCGTTGCTCTTTTTGTCGGCCGGCTCCGTGATCCATGCGCTGGGCGGTGAGCAGGACATCCGCAAGATGGGCGGGCTGAAGAAAAAGATTCCCGTGACGCACGCGGTCTTTCTAATCGGCACGCTGGCCATCGCGGGCATCTTTCCCTTCGCTGGCTTCTGGAGTAAGGACGAGATCATGGCCCATGCTTTCGTCCATCACCACTACGGGCTCTACGCGATGGCAGCCACCGGGGCTCTGCTGACCTCCTTTTATATGTTCCGGCTGACGTACCTGACCTTCTATGGCCCGTCGCGGATGGACCACCACACGGAAGCGCATGTTCATGAGTCGCCGTGGATCATGCTCGGGCCACTGGTCGTACTGGCCGGCCTCTCGCTCAGTGGTGGCTTCCCCGGTGTGCCGCCTGAGAACGGCTGGTTCCACCATTTTCTCCATCCGTCGGTCGCCGCGGGTGTAGCGGAGGACCATGGTGGGAGTCTGGAATTGATCATCGGCTTGATGGGTGCCGCCACGGTCATCGCGCTGATCGGCTGGGGTGTTGCACACTACCTCTATAGCGTAGATCCGGAAACCGCCGATCAGTGGGCCGCGAAGTCGCCAGCGACCTACGCGACATTGCTCAACAAATACTATGTGGATGAGATTTACGATTTCCTGATCGTCGAGCCGATCAAGGCGCTGGGACGTGCGTGGGACTGGTTCGACAAGACGATCATCGACGGCCTCGTGCGCGGCGTGGCTGAGCTGACCGAGCGGGGCGCCTGGCTCAGCACTTGGATTGAGAAACACGTCGTCTATGCCGGCCTGAACGTCATCGGCTATGCCAATCATCTGACCGCACGGACCTGGCGCCGGTTGCAGAGCGGCCAGGTCCATCACTACGCAGCGATCATTGTGGCGGGCCTCTTCATCCTTGTCCATTTGGCCTACATCTGGTGGACGACCGGCATGGTGGGATTCGGAGTGGCGTTGAGATGATGCAGGAACTGACGTACGCGTTTCCCATTCTCTCCTGGCTGGTTTTCCTGCCGCTGATCGGTGCGCTCATCATCTGGGTGTTACAGGATGAGGATTTGATCCGAAAGGCGGCCTTGGGCGTGGCGTTGTTCGAAGTGGCCCTGACCGCGGTCGTTTTCAGAAATTTTGTGTCCGAGTCGCCCGCCATGCAGTTCTCCGAACGGCTGACCTGGATTCCCGAGCTCGGCATCAACTACCACCTGGCGGTGGACGGGATCAGCGTGCTCTTTGTCGGCGTGACGGCTTTCCTGACGACGCTCGTCGTCCTTTACTCATGGGACACAGTCCGTGTCCGTGTGAAGGAATACTACATCGCTGTGCTGGCGCTCCAGACGACCACGATGGGCATCTTCGTGTCGCTCGATCTGATTGTGTTCTTCGTCTTCTGGGAGCTCATGCTCATCCCGAGCTATTTCCTGATCAAATTGTGGGGCGGCGGGGCGGAGCGGGAGTACGCGGCGCTGAAATTCGTGCTCTACACGCTGCTCGGTAGTGTGTTCATGCTGGTCGGCGTGGTTCTGCTCGACTTGAATTATCACGACTGGGCCGTGGCGCATGCGATCCAGCCGGCCTATACGTTCGACTTTCTTGATCTGCTGACCGTGCCCATTCCGGTCGATCAGCAGCTGTTGATCTTCTGGCTGATTTTCCTCGGCCTCGCCTTCAAGGCGCCGCTGTTTCCGTTCCACACCTGGCTGCCCGACGCGCTGGTGGAGGGCCCGATCGGTATGTCCGTCATGCTGGCGGGCGTTAAGCTGGGCACCTACGGCTTTATGCGGTTCAGCCTGCCGCTGTTGCCGGATGCCTCGACCGATGGTCTTGTGGTGGCGGTGCTCATGGCGCTGGCGTTAGCCGGGATTCTCTACGGCGCGATCGTCGCACTCATCCAGCCGGATTTTCGCCGCCTGCTGGCCTTTAGCAGTGTGAGCCACTTGGGCTTTGTCGTGCTCGGCATCTTCGCGCTGAACTTCCAGGGCCTACAGGGAAGCCTCCTGACGATGATCAATCTGGGCTTCAGCACGGCCGGGCTCTTTTTTATCGCCGGCTTCCTCTATGTCCGACGGCACAGCACGGAACTCTCGGCCTTTGGTGGCGCGGCCAAGCAGGTGCCGCTGCTGGCGACCTTCCTGTTGATTATTGGCATGGCCTCGATCGGCCTGCCGGGGACGAACGGTTTCGTGGGCGAGTTTTTGATTCTCCTGGGCGCGTTCCAAGCCTACTGGCTCTTTGGCGTCTTCGCCGTGACGGGCGTGATCTTCGGCGCGGCCTATTTCCTCTGGTACTATGAGCGGGCGATGCTCGGGCCGCTGTCGCCGGGGATTCCGCGCACGATCACGGACCTAAACGCGCGCGAGATGATCATCGCCGTCTCGCTCTGTGTGATGATTTTGTGGATTGGGCTCTATCCCTCGCCGTTCCTCAAAATAATGAACGGATCCATTCAGGCGTTGGAAAGTCGCCTGCTAGACCGGGGGGTGGAAGTAAAGGCGGTGTCGCCGCAGCCGGGGAATCGCGCGGCGCTGGAACGACCGGACGGGGGGCGCAAGATCTAAGTCATGCTCGACGCCATCCTTCTTATTATATTGTTTGCGCCATTCGTCGGGGCCATGACGCTGATCTTTATCCCGAACCGGCAGGCGCTTCAGGTGCGCCTCGTTGCGGCGATTTCAGCCGGCGTCTGCTGCCTGGCTTCCTGGATCATGTTCCTGTCGTTCGATGCCACCAAGGTCGGCTATCAGTTCGTCCAGCGGTTCGAGTGGTCCAAGGAGCTCGGTATCGCGTTTTATCTTGGCGTGGACGGCATCGGCGCGCCGCTGGTACTGGCCTCCGGCGTTCTGCTGTTCGCGGGCATTTTCATTTCCTGGCACATCAAGGACCGGACTAAGGAATTCTACATCTGGCTGCTGATTCTGGCCGCCGCCACGATCGGCGTCTTCATGTCGCTCGACCTGTTCTTCCTGTACTTCTTCTATGAAATGTCCGTCATTCCGATGTACCTCCTGCTGGGCATGTGGGGCAGCCACACCAAAGCCTATCTGGAAACGGCCAACGCGGCCGAGTGGGAGCGCCCTGACGCCTCGCGGTTCATCCTGAACTTCGGACGGAACAGCAAGGAATATGCGGCGATGAAGCTCGTGCTGTTTCTGTCCGCCTGGGCTGTGGCGGCGCTGATGGGCATTCTGCTCATTTACAAATTCTCAGGCCTGAACACCTTCGACATCGTGCAGCTGAAGCAACACGCGCATTTTGAGGGGACGTTGGGCACGCTGATCTGGCTGCTAATTTTCTTTGGCTTCGCGTCGATCGCGCCGATCTGGCCGCTGCACTCCTGGTCGCCCGTCGGCCACGCCGCGGCGCCCGCCGCCACGTCCATGCTGCACGCGGGCGTGCTGATGAAGCTGGGCCACTTCTCGATCATCCGCATCTGCTACGAAATCATGCCGGACCTCACGCGGCAACTCATGCCGATTGCAGCGGTCCTCTGCATCTTCAGCATTGTCTACGGCGGGCTGGTGGCGTTTTACGCGAAGGACACCAAGTACGTCATCGGCTACAGCAGTTCGAGCCACATGGGCTACGTATTTCTCGGCATGGCGGCGCTGGACTACATCAGCCTGAGCGGCGCGGTCATTTATATGTTCGCCCACGCGATGGCCACGGGCATGCTCTTCGCCATGGCCGGCTGGGTCTACGATCAAACGCACACGCGCGACATTCCGTCCCTCGGCGGGCTTGTCGACCGCATGCCCTTCGTGGCCGGCTGTTTCATCGTTGCCTGCATGGCCTCCATCGGCATGCCCGGCACGGTCAACTTCATCGCCGAGGTCATGATCCTCGTCGGCGCCTGGCACAAGTATCCGCTGCAAGTGTTTGTCGCCGTCGTTGGGATCGTGCTCACGATGGGGTATCTGTTCCGCATGATGCGGGGGCTGTTCTACGGTCCGCTGGATGAGCACTATGCGCATTCGCACGATGCCGTGTCGCTGGTGGACCGGTTCCCGCTGCTGCTCATGATCGCTTGCAGTGTCGGGTTCTTCTTCTTCCCGTTCCATTTCTATGACGTGGTGCGCGCTGGCGTGGATCCGCTGATCGCCCGCATCATCGAGGTGGTGCCGGTCGTCTCGCAGACAGGGCAGGCACTGATCACCGGAGGGCCGCAGCCGTGACCTTCGCGCTGACGATGAGCGCCACCGATCTGCTTCTCATGCTGCCGGAGCTGTTTCTCACCCTCTGGCTCTGTGTGATCCTCGCGATCGATTTCTCGCTGCCGCGCTTCTCGAAGCGGACCCTCGCCTATCTAAGCGTGCTCGGGCTGGTAGCGGTACTGGGGAACCTCGTCTGGTTCGACCGTGCCGGTATCACCGGCACGCTGTTCAACCACATGTTCGTCGTGGACCGGCTGGCGATCTTCTTCAAGATGTTTGTCGTCGCTGCGACGATCCTTGTGATCCTGGCGTCCGTCGACTACGTGAAGCGCTTCAAGTTTTTCAAAGGTGAGTATTACTTCCTCGTGCTGATGTCAGCCCTGGGGATGATGTTCATGGCCTCGGCCAACGACCTGCTGTCCATTTTCATCACCCTGGAGTTCTCGACCTTTGGCTTCTACGTGCTCGTTGCCTACCTGCGCGACAATCCGGCGTCCAACGAAGCGGGGCTGAAGTTTTTCATTCTGGGCGTCTTCGCGGCGGGGCTGCTGGCCTACGGCATCAGTCTCGTCTACGGCGAGACGGGCAAGATCGTGCTCTCTGATCTTGCCGCTGCGCCAGCCACGACGAGCCTCGTCATCGGCTGGGTGCTGATCTTCGCGGCGCTGGGGTTCAAAATCGGTGCGGCGCCGTTCCATTCCTGGATTCCGGACACGTACCATGGCGCGCCCACGCCGGTGACGGCGTTGCTGTCCATCGCGCCCAAGGGCGCGGCTTTCGCGATTCTGCTGCGGATGTTCTTCATCTCGCTGGCGTCGTTCAAGCCGCAGTGGGTGTTGCTGCTGGTGCTGGCATCTATCCTCTCAATGACCTACGGCAACATCGTGGCCATCGCGCAGAAGAACATTAAGCGGCTGCTGGCCTATTCGGGCATCGCGCAGATTGGCAACGTGCTAATCGGCCTCGCGGCCGGCACCAAGATGGGCGGCGACGCAATCCTATTCTACCTGCTGACCTATCTGTTCGCGAACCTCGGCGCGTTTGCCGTCGTCATTGCCGTCGGGAATTTGATCAACAGCGATGAGATCGAGGATTACAACGGCCTGGGCCGCCGGTCGCCGTTCCTTGCCTTCGCCATGCTGGTATTTCTGCTGTCGCTGGCCGGTGTGCCGCCGCTCGCGGGCTTCATCGGCAAGCTCTACATCTTCGTCGCCGCGATCAAAGAGGGACTTTACACGCTGCTGGTTGTTGGCCTCGTCAACGTCGTCATTTCAATGTACTACTATCTTGTGGTGGTGAAGAAGATGTACATCAATGAGCCGGTGGACAGTTCGCCGCTGACTGTGTCCGCACCCATGCGGGCGGTGATCTATGCGGGGTTAGCCGGCACGCTGATCTTGGGCGTCTACCCGCAGCCGGTGATTGATTGGGTTGTCTCTGCCACGCTGATGTTCTCGAAAATCGTCTCCCCGCATGCCGCTCTCAGCGCACCTGTCATTGGTGGCTGACCTAGGCTGTTGACCAAGCTCCCCGACAGCGTTCGTGCTTGCTCAGGCCCTCCCCGAACCGAAGGGCATACGCCTCAGGCCTTTGCTTGCGATCGCCTTCCCGGAAGTTTTTAAACAGTCCAAAAAGAGAAGATTGGAAGACTTCCTCTGCTTTTTCAAGAACTTAAACGCCTGCAAAAGAACTGATTTTCCCCTCTGTTCGCGGGCGTTCTATCAAGGTAAAATCCACCAGTTTACGAAATCCTTGTACGGGAGGTACCCATGGCGGAGTCGATCAGGCTGGCACAATACTTCAAGATGGCGGTGCCGAACAAACCGGGGGAGGCAGTGGCGCGGCTCGATACGGTCAAGGGGGCTGGCGTAAACCTGCTCGCGTTCTCGGGGTTCCCGCGCGGCGGCAAGGCGCAGTTGGATTTCGTGCCTGAGGACCCAGCGCGATTTCAGGCCGTGGCCAAATACCACAAGTGGAAGCTGCAGGGGCCGAAGGCCTGTTTTGTGGTGCAAGGGGATGATCGGGTTGGCGCGGTAGCCGACATGCTGGAACGTCTGGTGGATGCCAAGATCAATGTGACAGCGGCGGATGCCGTCAATGCCGGCAAGGGCCGCTTCGCCGTGCTGATTTTCGTGAAGCCGGGCTCGGTCAAGAAAGCGGCGGCGGCGCTGGGGGTGTCTGAACCACATTCATGAAATGATTTCTACCCGGACCCATCATCTGTGCGTGCGCCATGACCACTCCGACTGTTGCCGCAGAAAAGTCTGCGCTTATCGGGAACGGGTCTAGGCGGGGAGCCAGGCGTGTCGAGGCCGTTGATTTTGAAAGTGGACGGCACGGGGATTTTCGCCAACAGCCCACTCACCTGGAAACTGCCGGGCGGCAACAGCAGCTATGGGACGGCGGAGGGCAGCGAGCTGCTCGGCACGCCCATGCTGCAGTGTGCTCCTAGCCAGCAGCAGCGAATCCCCTACGACACGCCGCTTAATCCGAAAGACCGCAGCTTCGACGGCCCAGCGGGCATTTTGACGGTACGAATTAGCAGCGACAGGAACAGGTGCTAACAGATGAAGGTTCTGTTGCTCGCAGCACTCCTTTTTCTGCCGGCCCATGCCTGGGCGCAGGCACCGGCATGGGACAAACTGGCCGACGGGCTCGACGTCACGGTCTGGACACCGGGCAAGCCCTGCGCACAGGTGCCGCCGCTCTATCTGCTGAAGATCGATCCGGAGCGGTTCCGATTCGCCGTCTATCAATTCCATCACGAACGGCTCAACGGGCCGCTGACGCTGCCCGAATGGCAGCAGCGCACGAAGGCGGTCGCCCTATTCAACGCAGGCCTCTTTCTCGAGAATTTCTCCTATATGGGGCTGCTCTACAGCGGTGGCCAGTCGGCGGGAAGCGCGAAGCATGCGCAGTGGCAGGGCCTCTTCGTGGCCGAGCCGTTTGCGCCGATGGGAAAGAAGGCGCGAGTCCTCGACCTGCAGGCTGAGGCGTTCGATCCCGGGCGGCCGGCTTATCAGGAGGCGGCGCAGGCGCTGATGTTGCTGGACCGGCAGGGCAAGCCGCGGGTGCGGCAGTCCGGCAAGGCGGCGCAGCAGACGGTCGTGGCGGAGGATCGCGCCGGCCGCATACTCGTGATCATGTCGAATGGCGAGATCCCGCTCTGGGAACTCGCCGTGTGTCTGCGGGACGGTTTTCGTGACGTGACGCACGCGATGGCCATGGACGGTGGGGCTTCGTCGGATGTGCTGATCAGTTCAACGCTCTCGGGCCCGCGCACCGACGCCGCCTGGTCTCCGCTGGTGGATGGCAAGGGGCTCAGTCACACGCCCTTACCCGCGGTGATCGGGATCTTTCCGAGGCAGTGAGGGTTAGCGGCCGGCTGGTTGCGTCGCGTAACCGGCCTCGACCCACGCGTTCATACTGCCGCTGACGTTGTAGACATGCTTGTACCCGAGGTCGGCCAGAGTTTCCGCAGCGATGTTGCTCCGGTGGCCGGACTGGCAGTAGACGACGATGTGGTCGTTGGTCTGTGCCCCGATTTCGCGGTGGCGGGTCCGCATCTGGGAAAACTCGATATTGCGGTCGGTACCCGGAATGACGCCGCCGATATGTTCCTTAGCCGAGCGCACGTCAATGAGAAAGAAACCCTTGTTGAGATGATCCGGCGCTTTTTCAAGCGCGGCTTTCAGCTTTTCTACAGAGATGAGGTACGAATGATAGGCCAGCGCCTGCGGCAATGCCGCCAACATCACCAGCGCCATCAGTGCGAACGCGAGCCGTGTACTTCTCATGAAACCTCCATGGACGGAAGGAGTCTCCATGATACGAGGGGGTTCCCTGACTGGTCAAGTCTGGCCCTGGCGGGGCTGTTGCTGCTGGCTGGCTGCGCCGAGGGCGTGAAGTTCGTTCAGGAGACCGAGACGGGTGGGATTGTTGTCTATCCTTATAAAGGAGACAGCGCGCTCCTCTCGAGCTTTCGGGGGGACGCACTCAAGATGATCCGGGACAAATGTCCGAAAGGTTACAACGTGCTGAAGGAAGGAGAGACGAAGGGCCTTCGGCGAATTCAGGACAATGTCGGCGGCTCAGAGGAAATCACGCTGAACCGTTGGGCGATCAAGTTTTCCTGCAAGTAACGGCTGTGGCTAGAAAGCCTGCTGGAGATCCTTGATCGTCAGCAGGCTGATGAGCGTTACGCCGAGGTCTTCTACCTTCTTGCGACCCTCCTGTTCTTGACGATCCACGAGCACGAGCGCATGCGTGACGGTCAGCCCGGCGTGGCGGGCGGCTTCCACGGCCTTGATCACCGAGCCCCCGCTTGTTAGCACATCGTCCACGACGACGGCCTTGTCACCACGCTGCGCCGCGCCTTCAAGCAGCTTGCCCGTCCCGTGATCCTTGGCCTGCTTGCGGACGACAAACGTTCGCCAGTCCTTCTTGTTGCGATGAGCTTCATCCGAAATAGCCGTGGCGATCGAGATGGCCCCGATTTCCAATCCGCCGATACAGTCCACCGGCAGGCCTTGCAGGGCTTCAAACGCCAGTTGAGCTACGAATGCACGCGGACCCGGATGGGCCATCAGCACCCGGCAGTCCACGTAGAACGGGCTCACGGCGCCGGAGGCCAGCGTGAAGCCTTTGTCCTTGTCCCACTTGAATGACTGGGTAGTCAGAAATGATTTGGCGAGGTCGGATTTGAGTGACATTGGTGCGCAGTATAAATGGGGGAACGGGCGCAAGTCATCCCCGATTTTGAACCATTGTTTCCTTGACCGGTTCATACGCGGGCGGTACGGTAGTGCTATTATTTATGGAAACCACAGGACACGAGGCGTTCACTGTGGCCACGCGCATCGTGTTTGCAACGAGGATGACGGCGATGCTGACTGCGCCGGTCTTCGCCCGGACCGCGACGCCCGACATCGACACCCGGCGGCAGTAGCAGCAGCGGATCAACCAGGGCGTGCCCAGCGGCAAACTCAATAAGCGCGAAGCGGCCCGTCGGGAGCGTGGGCAGGCGCGCATCGCCGAGTATGCAGCAGCGGCCACGGCTGACGGGGTGGAGATCAAGCAGAGGCACGCGCAGCACCATCGCGAGCCGAACTGTGCGAGCCGCCACATTGCTTGCGAGAAGCCTGATCGGCAGGAGGCGCACTAACGAAGCGTGATTAAAAAGGCGGGTCTCGCCTTCCGGCGGGCCCGCCTCATTTTTTGTCATTATGGCTAATTTCCCTCACGCGCAGACTGTCGTCATCACCGGCACCTCGACTGGCATCGGCGCAGCCTGCGCGCTGGCGCTGGACCGCCTGGGCTGGCGCGTTTTCGCCGGCGTGCGCCGCGGGCAAGACGGCGAGGCCCTGCGTGCGCAGGCCTCGCCGCGGCTGAGACCGATCATCCTGGATGTCACGGACACGCCATCCCTCGCCCAGGCCGTTGAGACCGTGCGTGAAACAGTTGGCTCCTCCGGGCTCGCCGGTCTTGTGAACAATGCCGGCATCGTCGTGGCCGGTCCGCTCGAAGTGTTGGACTTAAACGATCTGCGTAAGCAACTGGAGGTCAACGTCATCGGACAGGTGGCCGTCACACAGGCGTTCATTCCGTTGCTCCGGCTGGGGCACGGCCGCATCGTCAATGTGGGTTCCATCGCGGGTCTCTCGGCAATGCCCTTCATGGGTTCTTATTCAGCGTCGAAGTTTGCCCTGGAAGCACTCACCGACGCGCTGCGGCTCGAGCTCCAGGCTTGGGGCATTCAGGTGTCCATCGTGGAGCCGGGCGCCATCGCCACGCCACTTTGGAGGAAATCCAACGAAGATGCCAGGCAACGTGAAGCCGCCGCCAGTCCGGAAGCCAAGGTGCTCTATGGGCAGGCGATCGCCGGCGTGCGGGAAAGGGTAAAGCAGGCTGAGCAGCGGGCCGTTCCACCGGATGCCGTCGTTGACGCAATCGTGCATGCGTTGACGGCCTCCTGTCCGAACACCCGCTATCTGGTCGGCGCCGATGCGAAACTGCGCGCCTTCCTGACCAGGGTGTTGCCGGACCGCCTGCAAGACCGGTTTCTGACCTGGGCCCTCAAGCTCCCGCGTCCCTCGTAATTATTATTCCGCATTCCCTTGACCGTTCCTGCTTCTGGTCTTAGTCTGTAGCCCATGCTCGCGAATCATCAGCAACCCGAGACTGGCGGGTCCATCCTCGTCGTGGACGACGAGGCGGACATGCGCGACCTGTTGAAGGACGAACTGTCCGACCGCGGCCACCGCGTGGACGTGGCCGCCAACGGAAGAGAGGCGCTTAAAAAGCTGGCCGACACGGGCTACACCGTCGTCCTCACCGATCTCCGCATGCAGGGGATGCAGGGGCTCGGATTGCTGGGTGAGATCAAGCGGGATTATCCCGGCACCAACGTCATCATCATGACGGCGTTTGGGTCCGTCGAATCCGCCATCGAGGCGATGAAGCAGGGCGCCTACGACTACGTCACCAAGCCGATCAAAACCGAGGAAGCGGTCCTTGTGGTGGAGAAGGCTCTCCGCGACGCGCTGCTGTGCCGCGAAGTGCAGCAGCTCCGCCGCGCCGTGCGCGAGGAGTTCAGCTTTCACCAGATTCTTGGCAAGAGCAGGCCGATGCGGGCGGTCTTCGATCTGATCCGTCGCGTGGCGGACAGCCAGACCAACGTGCTGATCACCGGCGCCACCGGCACCGGCAAGGAATTGGCGGCCAAGGCCATCCACTTCAACAGCGATCGCAAAAACGGCCCCTTCGTGCCGATCAACTGCGCGGCCATTCCGGAAGCGCTGCTCGAGAGCGAGCTGTTCGGCCACATGAAGGGCGCCTTCACGGACGCCAAGAGCGACAAGCGCGGCCTCTTCGAGGAGGCCGGCGGCGGCACGCTCTTTCTGGACGAAATCAGCGAACTGCCGGTCATGCTCCAGGCCAAGTTGCTGCGCGCCATTCAGGAAAAGGAAATCCGGAGGGTCGGCTCGACCAAGTCCGTGCCGGTGGATGTGCGGATCATCGCGGCCACGAACCTTTCGCTGGCCGACGAAGTGAAGGCCAAAAAATTCCGGGGGGACCTGTATTACCGCCTGAACGTCATCGAGATCAAAATGCCCACGCTGCACGAGCGGCGCGAGGACATTCCGTTGCTCGTGGACGCATTTCTGAAAAAGTCCGCCGAGTCGAGCCGGAAAGCGGTGAAGGGGATCAGCGAGTCCGCCCTGGCGATGCTGATGGACTATGGCTGGCCGGGAAATGTCCGCGAACTGGAGAATGTGATCGAGCGGGCCGTCACGCTGGCGTGCGGCGAGAAAGTACAGCCGGAGGATCTGCCGCAGTCGATCCATGGCGCGCGCGGAGACCGAAAGGTCATCGACGAAGCGGCCGAGAAGACCCTGCCGCTCGAAGCGATCGAAAAGGAATACATTCTCCGCATTCTGGAGAAGACCGGCGGGAACAAGTACCAGGCGGCGCAGCTGCTCGGCATCGACCGCAAGACCCTCTATCGAAAACTGGGCGAGATCGAAGACGGTAAGTCCTTCTCCTGACGTGAAGAAGAAAAGAGCCAGGCCTCAGTCAAAGTCCGGGCGGAATTCCGGAAAACCTTCTGCTCAGACCCGCGAGATCGAGCAGGTCGTCAACCGGCTCAAGACCGAGCGCGAAGCAGCGGTGGAGGCGCGCGCGTTGGCTGAGGCAGGCGAGCGCGGGGCGCTGCACCGCGAATCGCAGCTGGCCAATCTGCAATTGAACGGCATTCTCCAGTCGGCCATGGACGCCATCATTACGGCGGACGACTGGCAGAATGTCGTGCTCTTCAACAAAGCGGCGGAAAAGATGTTCGGCTGTCCGGCGTCGGAGGCGATCGGGCGGTCCATCACCCGATTCATTCCGCAACGGTTCCGCGAAGCCCACACGGTGCATGTGAAGGCGTTCGGCCAGTCCGGGACGACGAACCGGAAAATGGGACGATTGGGCGCCATCACAGGGCTCCGCGCCAACGGGGAGGAGTTCCCGGCCGAAGCCTCAATTTCACAGATCGCCGTAGGGGAGAACAAATATTTCACGGTCATTTTGCGCGATATCTCCGAGCGCAAATGGATGGAGGATCAGCTCCGGCAGACCGAGCGGCTGGCCGAGGTGGGGATGCTGGCCTCGGGCATGGCCCATGAGATCGGCACGCCGATGAACGTCATCATCGGCCGGGCCGAGCAGCTCATGCGTAAGACCGAGGATGAGACGACAAAAAAGGGACTGGCCACGATCGTCTCGCAGGTCGAGCGCATCACCAAAATCATGAACCAGTTGCTGACCTTCGCCCGGCGGAAGCCCAGCGAGAGGCGGCCGGTCAACATCGGACAGATCGCCGAGGATTGTATCGAAGTCCTGCAGGAAAGGATCCGGCGTTCACGCGTGACGGTGCAGTCGGATTTCGAAACGACGCTGCATCCTGTCCATGTCCACGCCGATCCCGATCAGATGAGCCAGATGCTGCTCAATCTGTTCATCAACGCAATCCATGCCATGCCCGATGGCGGGACGCTGCGCATCGGACTCGCCCGAATGGACCGGCACGTGCAGATTGTCGTCGCCGATACGGGCTACGGGATTCCTCCCGAAGACCTGTCGAAAATCTTCACGCCGTTCTTCACGACCAAGGAGGCTGGAAAGGGCACCGGCCTCGGCCTGACGGTCGTGCACAACATCATCGAGGAGCATGGCGGCTCCATTTCGGTGGAGAGCGAACCCGGACGGGGGACCACCTTCACGATCATGCTCCCCGCCAGCAAATAGCGAGCAGCGAATAGCTGATATCTTTTCCGGCCTCCTACAGTTCGCTATTAGCTGCCAGCTATTAGCGCTCTCCAGCAGTGGGGCATCCTGCGCCAGCCGTTCCCGCCCCAACTGTAGTGTTTCTCGCCAGAGCGGCCTCCTGAAGCCGCGGGATCAGCCGAATTTCCCTCTGCGCAACCGCCGGCTCGCTTTTTCAAGGCGGCATAATTATTGCGTGAGAGAACCATGAGGGGAGGCGCAGGCCGGACGGAGAGCGGTGTGGGACAAGAGAGGAAATCGGTGCTGCTGGTTGTGGAAGATGACGGGGATATGCGCAGCTTGATCTGCGACGAGCTGTGGGATCTCGGCGCCCGGGTCGTGGAAGCGGCCGACGGGGACGAGGCCATGCAGAAACTCAGCGGCGCCAAACCGGATCTGATTCTGACCGATCTTCGGATGCCGGCGGGCGGCATGGATCACGTGCTGCGGCTTCGAACGATGGTGCCCGGATGTCCGATCATCGTCATGACGGCCTTCGGCGATGCGGCGATGCGGGAAACCGCGCTCAAGTGCGGCGCCGCCTATTTCGACAAGCCGGTCCGCATGGCGGAGCTGAAAGCGTCGATCAAACGGTTGCTGGATCATCGAGGAGCGCAAGCTGACAAGTAACAGACTGACAGGCTCAAAAGCCGGAGCAGAATTGGGTCATGCAACCTGTGCCGCCTGTCAGCGCCTTGCAGGAGAACGAGATGGCCGGATCTCACGAGACGCATCCCATTCACCCCGATCCCGTGCTGGCTGCGCGGCTGGAAGCCTTGCAGCTGCTGGCGGAGGGATCGTCCGACCGCATAATGGTGATCGAGCCGGACCAGACGGTCATCTACGCCAACCGCGCGGCTTGGGCGGGATCAGGACGCGCAGCTCCTCCGGTGCGCCCGGCCAAGTGTTACGAAGCGTTTTTGAACCAATCCGATCCCTGCGCAGCCTGCTCGGCCAAGGAAGTGTTTGACACGACAGATGTGCGGGCCGTCTCCTGCGCCACCAAGGGGGATGGCAGCGCCTGCGGCATGACGCAGGCCTATCCGCTTCTGACTGGCGATCAACGTGCGGGTGCCGCGCTGGTGCTGCTGGGTCATGTACGCGAATCCGGCAAGGCGAAGGCGCCACATCTCGGCTGGCTCATCGGCGCCAGCGCGCCGATGCGGCAGCTCTTCGAGATGATCCGGCTTGTGGCCGACAGCCAGGCGACCGTGCTGTTGCAAGGCGAGAGCGGCACGGGCAAGGAGCTGGCGGCGCGAACTATCCATGACCTGAGCTACCGCCGGGACCAACCCTTCATCGTCGTGGACTGCGGCTCGCTGCCCGAGACCTTGCTCGAGAGCGAGCTGTTCGGTCACATGAAAGGTTCGTTTACCGGCGCGCATGCGACCAAGAAAGGTCTGTTCGAGGAGGCCTCGGGCGGGACGATCTTTCTCGACGAGATCGCCGATACGAGCCCGCAGTTCCAGGCGAAACTGTTGCGCGTGCTCCAGGAAGGGGAGATCAAGCCGGTCGGCGGCAATCGTCCGATCAAGGTGGATGTCCGCGTGATCTCGGCGACGAACAAGGATCTCGCCGGGCTGATCAAGGCGAAAGCGTTCCGCGAGGATCTCTATTACCGGCTGGCGGTGCTGCCCTTGACGCTGCCGCCGTTGCGCGATCGGCGTGAGGACATTCCGGTGCTGGTCCGGCATTTCGTCAAGCAATCCTGCCGGCGGCATCGCCGGCCGCCGCTGGATGTGCCCCAGGCCATCATGCAGGTCTTGACGTGGGCCGACTGGCTGGGCAACATCCGCGAATTGCAACACGCGATTGAGCGTGCCGTCGTGACCGCGGATGGTACCGCGTTGACCGTCGGCCAGTTTGTCTCCGCCGACGAGCCGCCCGCGCACCATCATGAAGAGGCTGATCTCCGCAGTGTGGCCCGCACGGCTGCGCAACAGGCGGAGCGGACCCGCATCGAGCAGGCGCTCCAGAAGACGCACGGCAACAAGGTGAAGGCCGCCAAACTTCTGAAAGTCAGCCGCGCCAATCTCTACAACAAGCTGCGCGACTACGGGGTCAAATAGTCGCATCATTGCCTGATGCGGACTTGTCGCTTCCGCCATGAGATTGGATCCGGACGTGTCCCTCTTCCTCCCGCGCTCGGGCTGCTCCTGACCGCGAGGCTTACCCTCTTGGCAGGCTGTGGAACAGCCCCCGTCGCCCAACGGGATTCCGGCCGCGCTCCCACGGTGCTCGTCGGCCCCTTCACGATGGAGGTGGCCATTTCGCACAGCAGCAAGATTTATTCGTTCGACGAACCGCCTTCACCCGAGCAGGAACCGGACATCAGAAAACGCCTGATCGCCGACGCCACATTCACGGCGCAGCAGTTGATGACCGATCGTCTCGGCAGGCAGAAGAGGTTCTCGGTGCTGCCGTTGCACGAAGCGGAGCGCCTCGAAGCCACCGTGGCGCCACTCGTCACGGTGGCTCGCGAGCGAATTCTCGCGATGGGCCGGGTGGCCGGCGCCGATCTGGTGCTCTTCGGACGGCTCCTGGGCTATGGGCAGATGCCGTTGCGGTACTGGCTGACGGGGTGGGCCATCACCGCCTCGTCGCAACTGACCGTCGTGGGCGCGGTCAGCGGCTGCAATTCGGTGGCCATGGGCAGTTATCTCCTGTTCGACATCATGACCGACCTGCCGATCTGGACCGGCGGCTTTTACGCGTTCGGCTGGGCGTTCCGGCCGGTGCTGATCGAGGTGGAGGTCTGGCAGTTGACGGGCTGCGAGCAGGAGGTCTGGAAGGTGCGCGAGTTCGCACTGCTCGGACACAAATATCTGGAGACCTATCCGGAACACTTGCGGAAGAAAAAGGAAGTCCAGTTGGAAGCCAATCTCACACGGGCCATCGAAGAGCTGGCGGAGCTGGCCAGCCGCACGCTGACGATGCAGCCCTGTCCGCAGGCTCCATAGAACGTATTCCCGCGTCTGCCCCATTCCACACCAATTTGCAGTTCTCAGCGTCCAAATCATTGGACGCTCCAACTAGTTGAAATGATTGAGAGCTGTATTTTGGCATCTGCCGGTCTGTCCAGAGATGTGGATTGGTGTGGGGAAGACTTTTCTGGCGCATTCTCAAAATAGCTCTAAGTGATTGTTGAGTCAGACGATTTACATTTTCATTTTAATGCGAGAGTCCGGCACGACAGTTGCGGTAATCCGTCTTGCCGGTGAAGGGTGGGGTGTACTTGGACCGGCCTCCGATTCACCCTAGACCCCTCCTCACGGAGGACCCTTCACCGGTTCAAAGAAACCGGCCGGAAGTTGGATTAAGAGGAAGCGACACTTTTTTCACAACGTCATGAGGACTGAATTGTTCAAACCAAGGGAGGCCATTATGCACAGGCAGTCGTACCCGCAGAGTTGGATGACGACTCTGCAGCATCTTGTGGTGGCAGCGAGTCTGGCGGCGACGCCGGCGGCGTTTGCCGAGGAAAGCCATCAGCACCAGACATCGCCAAAAGCGACGTCCGTGGGATGGCAGCAGCAGTTGAAGGGCCAGACCATCGTTGAGGAGGCGATCGAGGGACGCACCGCGCGGTCCGCGCAGATCGAAGCCCAGCATCACCGCCTGATGGAGAATCTGGACGCGCAGATGCAGCGCGAAGGCCGCATCCGCCAGACGTCCGGCGCCTTCGGCAACACGTCCATGATGCACCAGTACATGGGGCAGGACGGCTCCAGCTTTCTGCTGATGTCGGACAACAAAATGGAACCGGTGTCCGCGACGGGCGGCAAGTGCCCGGAGGCCGCGCCGGCCAAGCACTATGACATCTCGATGATCGGCATCGAGATCACGCTGAACCGCTGGCAGGATTTCTATCCCGGCTACATGTACGTGCTGACACAGGACGTGGACAAGGCCCGCGCGGAGGAAGCGAAGAACAAGGCGGCGCGCGAGAAGGATGGGTTTGATCCGGGTTCCGTGACCACCGGCCTTCAGGGCGACGTGATCCAGCCGCTCGTCATCCGGGCCAACCAGGGTGACTGCGTGAAGATCACGCTGCGCAACCAGATGCAGGAGGAAATGGGCAGCCTGCACATCCAGTCGGCGGGCATGATCATCAGCGCCACGGGCAAAGCGGCGACGACGACCAATCCGGATTCCGTTGTGGCGCCCGGCAAGTCCGTGGACATGGAATGGTACATTCATGCGCATACCCAGGAGGGCGTGCGGCAGTTCCATTCCTACAGCCGCGACCGCGAGCTGACGGTGCTGGGTCTTTTCGGCGCCTTCATCGTGGAGCCGAAGGGTTCCAAGTATCTCGATCCGCTCGGCACGGGGCCCGCGCCTGAGGTGGCCACCGGCTGGCAGGTGATGATCGACAACGGCTCGGGCCCGGACTTTCGCGAGCACGTGCTGTTCTATCATGAGATCGGCGACGAAGCGTTCCGCCCGTTGAACAAGAAGGGCGACTTCCTGCCGCAGCGCGATCCGCTCACCGACGCCTACCGTCCGGGCGGCCGCGCGTTGAACTACCGCAGCGAGCCGTTCGGCATCGATCAGATGCACCTGCAGCACGAGTATTTCGGGTTCGAAGACGAGTCCATGGCCTACAGCGCCTACACGTTCGGCGATCCGCCCACCACGATTCCCCGTGGCTATCTGGGCGATCCGACGAAGTGGCGCATCGTGCACGGCGGGTCGGAGGTGTTCCATTCGCACCATCCGCACAGCGGTACGATCCGCTGGCAGCGCAGCCCGATGACCGAGCCCAACAACATGTGGGCGATGGGCCAGGACGGCCCGGTGAAGTATCCGGTCATCCGGACCAAGTCCGACCGCGTGGACGTGGAAGTCATCGGTCCGTCGGAAGCGCTCGATCTCGAGCCGGAATGCGGCGGCGGAGGGTGCCAGCACCTGGCCGGCGAATTCCTGTTCCACTGCCACGTCGCCCACCACTATGTGGCGGGGATGTGGGGCTATGGCCGCTACTACAACACGCTCCAGGTGGGCGCGAGCCATACCGACACGATGCCGGACATGCGGGAACTGCCGGACCGGCAGGGCCGCATGAAGCTCGGCGTGTCGTCCGACAAGCTGATCGGGACGACCGTCGACTGGTTCGGCAAGAAGTTCCAGATCGTGGCGCGCAATCAGAAGACCAACTGGAAGGCCAATCCGGTCGTCGTGAACATCAAGGACTGGGTCGAGATGTTCGTGCCGGCGCAGGGCAAGCCCGGCCACACGGATGAGGAAAAGGCTCAGATCATCTCCTACGACGCCACCGTGTGGGATTGGAAGTGGGAGGGCGACGTGGCCAAGGGCGAGCGGGAGAGCACGGCCGTGAACCCGAAGTATCCCGCGGCCGCCAAGTGGTCGGACACCACCCGTCCGAACATCCTGTTCGATCCGACCACGGGCAAGCTGGCGTGGCCGCTCTTCAAGCCGCATTTCGGCAAGCGCGTGCCCTTCTCCGCGAACCACAGCGGGGCGCCCTGGCTGGAGCCGATCCACCAGGACGAGAACGGCGAGCGGACCAGCGAGCCGGCCAAGCCGGGCGAGAACGGTCCGTGGAGCCTCTGCCCGGCCAACGCGAGCACGCCCAAGGTGAACAATCTCCATTTCATCCGTCTGCCCATCACCCTGGCCAAGAAGCAGGGGAAGGAGCCGGCGATCACGGATAAGGACGGATTGATCTACGTGCATCACGAGGAGGAGAACCTCATTCGCAAGGACGACGACCTCAAGTTCCCGGCGGTCATCCGCGCCAACGTGTATGACTGCGTGGATACGCTGCTCACGAGCGAGTGGGACGACGACGACTACACCAACTTCCAGTCGTCGAAAATCAACATCCACCCCCACTTCTTCCAGTTCGACACAGGGAACTCGGACGGCGTGATCTCCGGCATGGAGTACGAAATGTCGGTCCGTCCCTTCACCATGTGGGGGAAGAAGACGAAGCACGGGCTGCCCGCGCCGATGGTGGCCAAGCTGCCCGGCGGGGCCAAGGCGGGCGCCACGTCCGTCACGATTCAGATGGCGCCCGGCGCCACCGCGTTCCATGTGAACACCGAAGTCATGGTGGGCATGGACTGCCTCGAGAAGGGCAGAGATGCCGCGACCTCGCTGCCGCGGGATAAGAGCTGCTCGGAGGTGGCGAGGATCAAGGCAATCGACGGCAGCACGCTGACCTTCTTCAAGCCGTTGAAGCGCAACCACCCGGCGAACGACTTAGTGTCGCCGGAGTATGTGCGGTACCGCTACTGGGTGGACGCCGATTACGGCACCGTGTTCTGGCACGACCACGCCTTCGGCGCGACGACCTGGCCGCACGGCGGGTTCGGCGTGACGATCGTGGAGCCGTTCGGCAGCACGTATCACGATCCGAAGAACGGCAAGCTGGTCTACAGCGGGCCGATCGCGGACATCCACAGCACCGAGCCGATCGGCTACGGCGTGAGCGGAAGCTTCCGCGAACTGATGGTGTCCATCCACGACACCGTCCCGCACACCGTAAACGTGATCCAGGCGGGCAATCCGCCCGGACAGCCGATCGAGGTGGCGCTGGAGGCCGGCAAGACGGTCTCGTTCCAGATGCCGGACAAGATCCTGCTGGCGCCGAATCCGTTCATCAACGGCGGTACGCACACGACGGGCAGCGGGTTCAACTTCCGCGCCGAACCGTTCGCTCAGCGGCTGGCCAACAATCCGGACACGTCGGTGCTGTTCAGCAGCGCCACGCACGGGGATCCGGACACGCCGCTGTTGAAGGCGTACACGGGCGACACGGTCGTGTTCCGCCTGTTGCATCAGTTGATGAACGAATCGCATGTGTGGACGATCGCCGGGCATACGTTCCTGACGGAGCGCTATGCGGGGGATGCCAATCGGAAGAACTCGATCCACGTCGGGATCGCCGAACGGTATGACCTCGTCACCAAGGCCGGCGGCTTCCAGGGCATGCCGGGGGATTACATCCACTTCAACGGGCGGAGCTCGCACTTCGCCGAGGGCGGATGGGGCATCTTCCGCGTGCTGGACAAGCCGGCCACGGACCTGCAGCCGCTTCCGAAGGGGACCAATCCCAAGGGCATTCCGGAAACGCCGAGTGGCGTCTGTCCGTCTGGCGCGCCGGTGAAAAACTTCAACGTCGTGGCGGTGGACCGCCCGATGAAGCTGCATCCGAAGGCGCCGGACTCGATCGAGGTGGACTTCGAGCGGAAGATCGAGTTGACCATGCCGGAAGGCAAGATCTTCATGCTTGAGGACGAGGCGGCGCGGACGGCGGCCAATGTGACGCCGCATCCGTTGACGCTCCGGGTGAACCTCAATGATTGCATCAAAGTGAACCTGAAAAACAAGATGGCCAAGAGCAAGGCGTCGTTCTTTGCGCCGGGCCTGGCCTTCGATCCGAAGGACAGCCAGGGGTTGAACGTCGGCCACAACGGCGGCGATCAGACCGTGGCGCCTGGCGACAGCCGCACCTACACCTACTACGCGCATCCGGCGAACAAGGAGACGACGTCGCTGGTGTGGGACGGCGGCAATATCGTGACGAATCCGCGGAACGGACTCTACGGCGCGATCATCGTCGGGCCGCGCGGGTCGCAGTATCGCGATCCGGTCACGGGTCAGGATCTTTCCGAGAAGAACAGCTGGCGGGCGGACGTGATCGTGGACCGCAGCCTGTCGGAAAACGCGGGCAAGTCGAACTATCGTGACGTCGCGTTGTTCTTCCAGGACGAGGACAACATCATCGGGACGGCCTTCATGCCCTACGTGCAGAACGTGGCGGGTCTGACGGCGGTGAACTACCGCGCCGAACCCTACAAGTTCCGCGAGGAACAGGGCTGCGGGCTGGACAAGGTGTTCATGCCCTGCAAGGTGGACAAGCCCGAGGATCCCGTGACACCGCTCATCGAGGCGCACGCGGGTGACGCGGTCCGCATCCACGTGATCGGCGCGAACAGCGAGCAGAACGGCATGTTCTCGGTCGAGGCCCACGAGTGGCCGATCGAGCCCTACATGCCGGGCGCCGACCAGATCAGCGTGGTGGAGTACGCCGGGTCCGAGACCCTGGACGTCTTCCTGCGAGGCGGGGCGGGCGGACCGGCGCGGCTGGTGGGCGACTACGTCTGGTCCAACCAGCGGCTGCCGTACACGCAGTCCGGACAGTGGGGCTACCTCCGGGTGTTGCCGTCGAACGACAGCCGCATCCAGCCGCTCTATAAAGGGGCGGCGGGTCGGCACGCCGAGGCCGCGCCCGAGGGCCAGGCGATTCCGACCGCGCTGAAATGAAGCGGGAAAGCGGAATCCGCCGAAGCTTCAGCGAAGGCGGATAAACGCGGTCGAGTGAGTCGGACGGGGGAGCCGCGTGGCAGCATGTGGCTCCCCTGTTTATTTTTGGGGGGCGCCGAGTGTAAAGTAATGGCTTGGGAACGCGTTCAGGATTTTTTTCCGAGGGGGGCCGGACTCATGATCAGACGGGGAATGTGTTCGATCGCGCTGGGCGCGGTGGTGCTGTCTGCAAGCGCGGTATCCGCCTACGACGAAATCACGGTGACAGACGGGGGCACGGTGACCGGGCGCGTCACCATGACGGGCAAGGTGCCCAAGCCCAAGGGCTACAATCTCACCACGCTGCCCGATCCGCTCTATTGCGGGCGCATTTCCGACGGGCAGGGCTGGCGCATTCTCCAGCCGTTCAACATCGGACCGGCGGGCGAGTTTCGCGACGTCGTGGTCTATCTGGAAGGCATCGAGAAGGGCAAGCCCTTCGATGACAAGGGGGTGCCGCAGATCGAGGCGAAGGACTGTCTCTTCCATCCCTTCACGACCGTGGTGCGGGACAATCAATCGGTGACGGTGGTCAACATGGACCCCGTCATGCACGACATTCAGGCCTACGAGACCTCGGGGCTGGGCGCGCGCGTGTTGTTCAACGTGCCGCTGCCGATGAATCCGCAGCATCCCCGCAACTTCAAGGATCGCAGCGACGCCGGGATGTATCACAAGCACATGGCCGGCGCACCGATGAAGGAGCTGGTCAAGCTCAGCAAAGGCCGCCGGATCTTCGCCATGCAATGCGGTTTCCATGCCTACATGGAAAGCTGGGGGCTGGCTGTCGCCAATCCGTACTTCGCCAAGACAGATGGAGAGGGCAAGTTCACCCTGGCCGACGTCCCGCCCGGAACCTACAAACTGGTCATTTGGCATCCCTACATCCGGACCCGTATCGAGCAGCCCGTCACGGTAGGTCCGAACGGGACGGTGGAAGCTGCGCTCGCCATTCCTGCTCCGACCGGACGGCTCTATGCCAACGAAGTGCTCGAACACGACTACGTGCGCTACAACGTGACCGAGGAAACAAAGAAAGACCTCGATCCCATGCTCAAAAAGCAGGATCGATAGACTCAAGGCAGAGCAAAGTAATAGGGAAGACGTTTGACAGGTAACCGACAGCATATGAGGCCTCTTCATCTGTCAGTCATAGCGGTGTGCCTGCTTGTCGTGGGAGATGCCGCAAGGGCGGCCGATGAGAAGGCTCTGCGTCCGCGCGTCCCGTCTGATCAGATTGTGGCGGCGAGGGCCGTCAAGAATCCGCTCAAGCCGACGCCTGAATTATTGGACAAGGGGAAGACCCTTTACGAAGGCACGGCTCATTGCAAGGCCTGTCACGGGGGGGATGGCAAGGGACCTAGTGGGCGCCGGCCTGCAAGAGGACTGCAGCCGCGTAACTTTACCGATAAGGAGTGGCAGGACGCCCGCACGGATGGGGAGCTGTTCTGGATTCTCAAGAACGGCAGTCGCGGGACCGGCATGGCCGCGTTCATTCCTTTAATGCTTACTGAAGAAGAAGCGTGGCAGGTGATCCTCTACGTGCGGTCTTTTAAGGGGCGCTAGTGGAAATGCAGGGGAGAGTTGCCCGTCTCGTTCTGATTCTCACGCGTGCTTCATAGTCGCTTGCGAGCGCGGCCGACGGGTCCACCATCGCCGCAAGCAGATTGCTTCCCACTGGTAACGGTTTCGAGTTCTCCGCATCCCGCCGCCTGTCACTGGGCGAAGATCCGAGCCAGCCGACCATCGTGCCTACGAACCGGCCAGCGGACGTGGTCTGAGAGCCGGCCGTGGATGTGCGGCGGCCCTCCACACCTCGTCGCTGGGCACGACGGGGAGTTCTCGGGAGTGTGATATTTGCGCGGCTTGACGGCACTGCATGCCATTGGTGATAATGCGCTGCCCTGAGAGTTAATCCTTCCTTCGACGCCGAAGTGGCGGAATTGGCAGACGCACTAGATTCAGGGTCTAGCGGGGGCAACCCCGTCCGGGTTCAAGTCCCGGCTTCGGCACCAGACCGGACCAGAGTTATTTTGTCGCTCCCGCTGTGGTAGCTAGTTCCCACGACTTGCCCGCGGCAAGCTCCTTTGTGTCTCCACTCAGCACGAGTCGTTCGCGAACGAGGCCGGCGGCCGCGAGCAGATAGGCGGCGGGAATCCGCGGGGCTTCGTCGGCGATCAGGACGTCAAAGCGGACCTTGGCAAAGAGTGGATCGGAGGCTACGCGTGCGGCGGTTGTAGCGACGAGCCGTTTGTTCTGCACAAACGCCTGGCGGTTGGTGCCTTCCTCAGCGGCGAGCAGTTCACGGATTTGTTTTGTGCCGCCCAGCCGCTTCACCTCATCCTTCAGATCCTTGTATTCCGGCTTCAGGTCTTTTGGAATGGCGGCTTCCGGCGTCAACGCAGCGATCCGGCGCTGCGCCTCGTCCAGCTCAACTTTCACCTCCGTGATCTGCTGCTCGTGGAGCCGATTATATTCTGGCAGTGACGTCATGTTCCTGCCGACGGTCTGCATGGCCAGCCGTTTCATCAACGGCAGCGATTCATAGGCTGCCAGTGTTTCAGTGTTCGCTTTGATCTTCGTTTGTAGATCAGTCATCTGCGTGACCAGCCGCCATTCGAGCAGTCGGACCTCATTTAAATCGCGCTGTTTCTCCGCCTTGTAGGCGAGCAGCGGGGTGAGTTCACGGAACCGCTCGTACTTTTTGCGCAGGGCCGCCTTGTCCGCGCGCGACCGAGCATAGAACTGGTGCATCTGTGCTTCGAAGCCGAGCTCGCCGAGCGCGATGGTGGCGACGGTCTTCTCCACTGGCATTTCGTACCGCGTGATGAGACTCTTATAGGGGAGCGGCGCATACTTGAGCGCGCGGGCGATGAGGCCGGTTAATTCGTCCGACCGCCGGTGGTCCGGGCTGATGACGAGCAGCCGTTTGTTGTTGCGGGCCAGCGTGACAATCAACGGGATGAGCTTGCTCCGGCGTTCAGCTAGGTCGTCGGTCCAATAGGTTGTGAGGGCGGCGGACTCGGGTGCCGTGCGGGTACGGGCCGTTTCGTCCGGATGGAGCCAGGGGATCAAACGCTCGGCGGGCCCCAGTGTGAACTTGTCGGCCTGGGTGGCCATAATGGACAGTCGCTGCGAAACGGTCTGAACAAACCCGGCCGCATCAGGGACGATGGTCGTGGGGCCGACGTTCTGGCCAAGCGATTCGTAGGTTTGAACGAGTGCCGCGTCGGGGGCGTGGCCGATCACGACGCCTTCCGTCGGTTCGAGGTCGCTTGCTGTGTCACCCGGCACGAGACTGACCGGCAAATCTTCCGGCAGATGCGTGCCAGCCGGCAGGGCTATCTTATAGAGTAAGAGTGTGCCGACGGCCGCCATCTGCCGGCCGTTTGGGGAGGCAATCGGTGTGTCGCCGTTGCGATTCAGCACTGCCCGGCTTTCCTCGGCCAGCGCGCGACTATAATAATAAAGCAGGTCAGAGAGTTTCATTGCACGCATCATAGCAGGACGGTGAAAAAGTCCGCCAGTTTTGTGTTGTTTGAGCAATTCGCGCACCACAGAATCTTGTGGTGGCCCTCCAAAAATCAGCGATTTTTGGCCCATTCCTTGATTGACTTTTGCCCGACCGAGTCCGTATCATTTCGCCTTCACACAGAAGGAGTTACGCCACATGAAAGTGCTGTTGAAGGAACACATCGAGGGCGTGGGACACCTGGGTGACGTACTGGAGGTGTCCGACGGCTTTGCCCGCAACTATCTGCTCCCCCGCAAGAAGGCGATTGAAGCCAATGAGCGGAATGTCAAGGAATTCGAGCACCATAAGCGCATCGTGGCCGAGAAGGCTCGCAAGGAAAGGCTCGAACTGGAGACCTTTGCGAAACAAATCTCTGCCGTGTCGCTGAGCTTCACGGTGAAGGCCGGCAAGGATGGCAAGATCTTTGGTTCAATCACGAGCAAGGATATCGAAGAGGGGCTGGCCGGGAAGGGCGTGACGGTGGACCGCAAGAAGATCCATCTCGCGCAGCCAATTAAGGCGCTCGGGTCGGTGGTGGTGCCGGTGAAGCTGCATCGCGACGTCACGGCGACGGTGACGGTCGAGGTCGTGAAACATCACGAGGAGGCTGCAACCGACGAGGCGGCCGAGGGCCACGACGAGCACAAGAAGCACGACAAAAAAGCGAAACACGAGAAGCACGACAAGCACGAAAAGGCCGAGAAGCACGAGGTGATTGAAAAGAAAGAGAAAAAGAAAAAAGGCAAGGACGAGTAAGCCATGAGTGATGCCGAAGCGTCCATGCAGGCCTTGAAAAAGTCCGATCCGGCCGTCTACGCCGCGATCAAGGCCGAGGAAGCCCGCCAGAAAGAAAAACTCCTCCTAATCGCCTCCGAGAACTTCGCCAGCCCCGCGGTCCTTGCCGCGCAGGGCTCTCTGATGACCAACAAATATGCCGAGGGCTATCCCGGCAAGCGGTACTACGGGGGCTGCCAGTACGTGGACACCGTCGAAAGCCTCGCCATCGAGCGCTGCAAGCAGGTCTTTGGCGCCGAGCACGTCAACGTCCAGCCGCACTCCGGCTCACAGGCGAACATGGCGGCCTTTTTAGCCGTGCTCAAGCCAGGCGATGTGATTATGGGCATGAACTTGGCGCAGGGCGGACATCTGACGCACGGGAGCAAGGTGAATTTCTCCGGCATACTCTTTCAGTCGTTTTTCTACGGCGTAGAACGCGAGACCGGGCGGATCAATTACGATGAAGTGCAGAAGCTGGCCGAACAGTGCCGCCCACGCATGCTGGTGGTCGGCGCGAGCGCCTATGCGCGCACGCTGGACTTTCCCCGGTTCCACCAGATTGCCAAGTCCGTCGGCGCCTATTTGATGGTAGACATCGCGCACATTTCGGGCCTTATCGCCGCGGGGCTGCATCCCAGTCCGGTCCCCTACGCCGATTTCGTGACGACGACGACGCACAAGACGCTGCGCGGGCCGCGTGGTGGCGTCATCATGTGCAAGGCCGAGCACGCCAAGGCAGTGGACAAGTTCGTGTTCCCCGGCATGCAGGGAGGGCCGCTGATGCACGTGATCGCGGCCAAGGCCGTGGCCTTCAAGGAAGCGCTTGCCCCCTCGTTCAAGAGCTATCAGAAGCAGGTGCTGGCGAATGCCAGGGCGCTGGCGGCCAGTCTGATGGAGCGAGGCTATCAGGTCGTTTCAGGTGGGACAGACACCCATTTGATGCTGATCAATCTAAGCAACAAGAACGTGACCGGCAAGGACGCCGAGACCGCACTGGACGCCGCCGGCATTATTGTGAACAAGAACGCCGTTCCCTATGATGAGAAGCCGCCAGCTGTGGCCAGCGGTATCCGCATCGGCTCGCCGATCGTGTCCACGAGAGGCATGAAGGAAAAGGATATGGCCAAGATCGTGGCGCTGATAGATCGTGTCATCCAGGCACCGCAGGATGCCGCCGTGCAAAAGACAGTCCGCGCCGACGCTAAGGCGCTGTGCAAGAAGTTCCCGTTCATTTACGCCTACAAGGCGTCGCGTTGAACCTTGACGGGGGCGGTCGCCCGTGAAGTGTCCGTTCTGTGACGATTTGGAAGATAAAGTCGTCGATTCGCGCATGGCGAAAGAAGGCGAATTGATTCGCCGCCGCCGCGAATGCCTCTCGTGCAAGCGCCGCTACACCACCTATGAGCGCATCGAGGAAAGTCTGCCGATGGTCGTCAAGAAGGACGGGCGGCGCGAGCCTTACGACCGCGCCAAGATTCTCAGTGGCATCAAGAAAGCCTGCGAAAAACGTCCCATCAGTGTGGCCACGACCGAGGCGGTGACGGACCGGATCGAAAAGCGGCTCCAGGAAATGGGCGAGACCGAAATCAAAAGCCGGGCTATCGGCGAAGAGATCATGCGAGAGCTGCACAATCTGGATCAGGTTGCCTACGTCCGATTCGCGTCCGTATATCGCGAGTTCAAGGACATCGACCAGTTCATGGACGAGCTGAAGACTCTGGCCCGCGAGCGCGAGAAGAAGTAAGTCCTTTCGATTTCCCCTCCTGTGCGATCGTGGTAAAGTGTGTGGCCCGCGGGATCCCGCGCGAAGGAGCAAGCTCACGCACATGGCGACGGTCAAAACCAAAGGCAGGCGGCGTCCGTTGGCGAAGGCGCGCGCCGCTATGTCGGCCACGCATGTGGCGATCATTGGCGCCGGCCGGGGCGGCACAGCGCTCATGGAAATCTTCGCGCCGGATCCGCTCGTCCGCATCGTCGGCATCGCCGAGGTCAATCTGAAAGCGCCTGGCATCAGACTGGCGCACCGGCTGCGCATTCCTGTCACGCGCGACTACCGCAAACTGCTTGAAATGGAGCGGGTGGACCTGGTCATTGACGTCAGCGGCAGCCAGGCGGTCGGGCGAGTACTGCTGGATTTCCATCGCATGGGAGTCACGATCATCGGTGGAGCTAGCGCCAAGTTCATGTGGGAGCTGATCGAGGCGCGCATCCGGGCGACAGCGGAAATCGAAAAGACGCTCAATCGCTACCAGACGCTCTACCGCCTCTATGTGAAGGAATCCGAGTCGGCCGTGTCCGAGGAGCGGACACGGATCGCCTGCGAAATCCACGACGGCCTCGTGCAGCACCTCGCCGGCTTAAACTTCAAGTTGGATCTTGGCCAGGAACAATTGACGAAGGACATCACGGCTGCCGACGAGACGCTCCGCCAGACAAAGGCCGAGCTCAAGATGGCCATCCAGGAGGCACGGCAGGTCATCTTCAATCTGCGCCCAGTCCATTACGACAAGATGGAGCTGATCCCGGCGCTGACGACCTATCTGAAGGCCTATGAATCGCAGTGCCACATCAAAACAGAATTCTCGCTGGCCGGCGACGAGAACACGCTGTTCCCAAAAACCAAGGTCTTTCTATTCCGCATCATCCAGGAAGCGGTCAGCAACGTACAGAAGCATGCCAAGGCAGACCGTGTGGCCGTACAGGTCTCGATCGGCAAGGAGAATCTCACGGCGACGATCATGGACAACGGTGTCGGGTTCGACGTCGAATCTGTCTCCCGTGATCCCGAGAAGTGGGACCATTTTGGGCTGCGGGGTATTCTGGAGCGCGCGCGGCTGGTCGGTGGCACAGCCGTCATTGAATCGAAAAAGGGTAAGGGCACGCGGGTGCTGATTACCGTGCCACTGGTGGAAAAGAAGGAGGCCGGACGGAATGGAAAAAATTAAAGTCTTGATTGCGGACGATCATCGCGTGGTGCGTGAAGGCCTCTCGTCCATCCTTAAAACCAAAGAGAACATCGAGGTTGTCGGCGAGGCGCAGGACGGGCAGGAGGCGGTTGAAAAAACCCGCGCGCTGGAGCCGGATGTTATTTTGATGGACGTGAGCATGCCGCGCATGGGTGGTGTGGAAGCTACGCGCATCGTCAAGCGGGAGTTTCCGCACATCGGCATCATCGCGCTCACAATGTACGAGGAGCAGCAGTATATCTTCGACCTCGTGCGCTCAGGTGCCACCGGCTATTTGCTCAAGGACACCGATTCCTCGCAGATCGTTTCGGCCATCCGTGCCGTCTACCGTGGCGAGTCGCTCATTCATCCCTCCGTGGCAAGCAAGATCCTCGCGGAGTTTTCACTGCTCGCTCAGGGGAAGGGCAAGAAGCGGCTGGGGGTGGAGCACGATCTGACAGAGCGCGAGATCACGGTGCTGCGGCTGGTCGCCGACGGCAAGACGAACAAGGAGATTGCGAACAGTCTGGATTTGAGCGAAAAGACCGTTAAGAACCACGTGCGGAACATCTTCCACAAGCTGCAAGTCTATGACCGCACGCAGGCCGCGATATTGGCGATTCGGAAGGGGATTATTGATCTCGAGCCGCGGCCGTAACGGCTGCGGAAAGCGCCCTCTTCCCAAGAGAGAGGGAGGAAAGACCTCACGCGTACCGGTCCTCTTCCCAGGGGAGCGCGGTGTTTGAATACCCGCGCACCTCCCAGTAGCCCGGCTTGTCGTTCTCCAGAAAAACAATTTCTTTTACCCACTTCGCGCCCTTCCACGCGTAGCGCTTGGGGACATGCATACGGAGCGGGCCGCCGTGCTCCTTCGGGAGCGGCTTGCCATTCCAGCGGTGGATGAGCATCACATCGTCATCGTCGCAGGCTTCAAGCGGCAGGTTGGTCGAATAGTTATCGTAGGCGGTGAAGTAGACGAATTTTGCCCTGGGCGTGGGTTTGGCCACCCGCACGATGTGTTTGAACAGAAGGCCTTCCCAGGCGTTGTCGAAGGTGCTCCACGTCGTGACACAGTGAAAATCGGTAACCAGCTCGACCTGTGGCTGAGCCAGCATCTGGTCCCATGTCCAGGTGAACGGGTGCTCGACGAGGCCGCTGACGGTGAGGGTCCACTCGTCGAGCGACAAATCCGGATGGATGCCGAGGTCCAGGACCGGCCAGGTCTGGACCTGATGCTGGCCGGGCGGCAGCCGTTCAGCACGCTCACGGTAGTCCTGCGCAACGCCATCTTCCAGCAGGCCCCGCTTGGCTTTCGCCCAGTCCTCTTTTTTGGCAATCAGGCGCTCATTCGGCTCCATCGTCGTTTCCTTCCAGCTGAGGAGCACAGCGAGGGGCAATCCAACGGAGGGCACTCTAGCATCCCCCTTGCTACCCTGACAATGGAAGGTCAAGAAAGGGTAGATGAACTTACAGTTCTGGAGGTGGCCGGGGGCGGCCTTAAACTCGTTAAAAATGCTCCTCGATGAAAAAAGCAACAGATGTCATTTTTTTGCAACAATCTACCATGGTCATGCAAAAATAATTCATGTAAAATCAAGCGGTTACAATCATAGTGCGTGGTCAAAAAACTGGCACGTACGTTGCTCTAAATTAGATGGGTTTTTATCGAGGAATTATGCGACCGCAGCACACGTTAGCGCGCACGATCAGCTGTGAAGGGATTGGGCTCCATACCGGGCTTCCCGTCACCCTTACCATTGCTCCCGCAGCGCCCGACACCGGGCTGGTGTTCGTCCGTCGCGGTGAAGGCGAACCGGTGTTCGTGAAAGCCTCTGTCTGCAATCTCCTCGCGACCGAACTCTGCACGGCGATCAGCGTGAACGGCACCTCGATCAAGACGATCGAGCACGTGCTCTCTGCCCTGGTCGGCCTCGAAGTGGACAATGCCTACGTCGAAGTGAACGCGCCGGAAGTGCCGGTCCTGGACGGCAGCGCGGCGCCCTTCGTGAAATTACTCAAGGATGCTGGGATCGTCCCGCAGAACAAGCGGCAGCCGTTCCTGAAAATCATCAAGCCGATTGAAGTGAGCGATCGCGGCAAGCGCGTGCAGATCAAGCCGGCGGCGAGCACCAGGATCACCTATACGATCCAGTACGACCACCCGCTGATCAAGACGCAGACCTATACGTTCGACTGGTCGGTGGAGGCCTTCGAGCGGGAGATCGCAGGGGCGCGCACATTCGGTTTCTTCCAGGAAGTCGAGATGCTCTGGGCCAGAGGGCTTGCCAAGGGGGGCTCGCTGGAGAACACCGTTGTGCTGACGGAGAAGGGCGTGATGAACGAGTCTGGCCTGCGCTTTAATGACGAATTCGTCCGGCACAAGGTGCTGGACCTGGTCGGCGACGTGGCGCTGCTGGGCCTCCCGGTGATCGGGCACATCACGGCTGACCGATCAGGGCACGCGCTCCACACGAAACTTGTCGAAACGATTCTCCGCCAGCCAGATTGCTGGACCCTCGTGCAGTCTGAGCCGGTCTCCGGGTCCGCGCAGGTGAAGCCAGCGACCGTGGTGACGATGGGTCACGCGCCGGCGATGGCGGCTGCTCCCGCGCGGTAAGCCGCGCAATCCTCTCATCGTTCCCTCCCCTGTTCCCGCGTGCGTTCCCTGTGTTAGAGTAACCGCATCGAACAGTCGATGGATTTTCAAGGAGGCACGTTCATGAATCTGATCAAGTCATTCGCAGTGATCGCAGGATTGATGCTGGCGACCGCCGGCTGCAGCCATCACGGCATGCAGCACTATGGCGAGGGCAACCGCGCCGCGGCGTCGGAGCGGGGCAAGCAGGCCATGGCTGAGGCGGTGCAGAAGGCCGTGCCGGATCCCGAGAAGGCCAAGCAGGTGCAGGCGGCGATCGTCGAGATCATGGAGGAGGCCCGGCAGTCCTACAAGGCCGGTCGCGAGCAACATCAGAAACTCTATGAGCTCAACGCCAACTACAACGCTGCGCCGGAGGAGTTCACGAAAATTCTCGACGAGTTGAACAACGGCCGCATGCGGACCGGAGCTAAGATCCTCGCAATCCGATTCAAGATCAAGGAGATGCTGACGGCCGACGAGTGGAAGGCGCTGACGGACAACCTCAACGCCGCACGCGGCCGGTATACGCACGGCCATGGCCACGAGGCGATGCAAGGGAAAGAGGGCAAGAAAGACGGGTATTAATTCATTTCAGCCAGTTGAGGTCGGGCAGGGAATTTAAACATAAAAGCTTGCCCGACGACTCAGTGATCGCGAGCGCGGTTACCGAGGCATGGTCGATCTGCATGTGGCGCACCGTCTGGAGATCTGTCTCTAGGTAGTGCGCCACAATCGTTCTGATGACATCCGCATGCGTGACGATGAGAGTCGGCCCCTTCTCCTTCCGTCCCAGGAGGCGCACCGTCGCTGCCACCGCCCGCTGCTGAACCTCCGCCAGGGTTTCGCCTCCTGGCGCTCGGGCATCCTTGGGCGAGATGCTCCAGTCACGCCGAGCCGGATGCCCATCGAACTCGTTCCAATAGCGTCCTTCCCATTGGCCCATGCTAATCTCCCGCACATCGGGCTCTTCGTTGACCGTCGTGCGCAGTGCGGCGGTGAGAATCTCCGCCGTCTGTTTCGCGCGGGTCATCGGGCTGGCATAGAGGTGCGGCGAGGTGAGGATGCTCAACCGGGTGGCCAGCCGGGTTGCCTGTGTGATGCCGTTCTGATTCAACGGTACCGGGCGCTCACCCATGATCTGGCCACTGCGGTTCCAGTCGGTTTCCCCGTGGCGGATCAGAAGGAGCAACGCCATTTAATAACCCTGCGCAGGCGCGGCTGACGCCGCAGCCTGCCCCGTCAGCGGGACGCGCGTCCAGTTGGCGCTGCCGTCAGTCGAACGGTAGAGGCCGCTGCCGTTGGTGCCCGCATAGAGGAGGTTCGGATCGCGCGGACTCATAACGAGCGTCCGGATGTTTAGCGTCTCAAGCCCCTGGTTCATCGCCTGCCAGGTCTTTCCGCCGTCTGTGCTTTTCTGTACGCCGGCACGGCCGCCGGCGTAGAGCGTGGTGGGCTGTCCCGGATGCACAGCGATGCAACTGACGTATTGGTCGGGCAGGGATTCGCCGATGCGTGTCCAGGATTCTGCTTCGTTCGTTGTTTTGAAGAGCCCCTTGGTCGTGCCGGCGTAGACGGTGCTCGTGTTCACCGGGTCTACTATGAGCGTGTTGACGCCGAGTGCAAGTGAGGCGTCCAGCAGGTCTTCTGGGATCAGCCCCTTGTTAACCTTCTTCCAGGAAACTGCGCCATCGCGGCTGCGGTAGGCGCCGCCGGTCGTCCCGGCGTAGAGGAGCTTGGGATTACGCGGGTCCATGGCCATCGTCACGACAATGTGCACCTCCTTCATGCCGGCCATCTGCTCGTCCCACTCGCGCCCGCCGTCGGTTGTGCGAAAGACGCCGACGGTTGTGGCGAGATAGATGGTCTCGCTCAGGGTCGGATGAAAGACAAACTGATTGACGTAGGAGACATGCTCCTTTAATCCGACGTTGTGCGGTAGCCAGTGCTGCCCGCCATCAGGGCTCTTGTAGACGGCGTCTCCCATCGTGCCGGCATAGACAGTGGCGGGCAGTTGCGGGTCGACTGAGATGGTTGTCACCCGGCGCGAACTAAAGGAGGACAGTTTCTCCCAGGTCTCGCCAGCATCGCGCGTTTTGAAGACGGCGTCGTTTGTAGCAACATAGAAAATGCTGGCGTTGGTAGGATGCAACGCGATGGAGGATACCGCTTCGCTGCCCTCACCGCAGGCCGCCAAAACCAGGAGAGAGGCATACGCAAACAACTGCAAAATGTGTCGCATATGCAAAAGCATGTGCGTCATCATAGACGCTTTTTTATTGGCTTGGCGTAACCAGTCAGCTCGACATAGCCCTGTCCGGTGATGGCTGCCCCTCGCTGCGTGCCAGAAGCCGTGACCGCGCCTTCCCAGTAGGTCACCTGCGTACTATGCACAGTGACCAATTCTTGATCGGCCAGTAGCGGGCGCAGCTCGACGTCCAATGTCAGCGAGGGGACCGTCATATGCCAGCGGCTCGGGTACCTCGCGCCGCTCGTCTGACTCAACCAATGCGCGAGCGTCTCCACCTGTACATCAGCATACGAAAGGTGCCGCGTTCGGCCATCGGGGAAGATCACCGTTCCGCTAGAAGCTGGGGCAAGTGAACCGTCAGTCCGGCGCAGGCAGTAGAGCATGAGGCTGGTGTTATCGGCCAACTGGAGACTGAACCAGTCCCATCCAGAAAGGTCTGGACCCAGATCGCCCGAGCCGAATTCGTGATCCATCCAGCTCAAACCATCGACCGTGTAGGACTTCCCCTCAACCGTGACCACCCCGGTCGTCATCAGGCGCGGAAACGAATAATAATGGGAGGTTTCATGTGGGGCCGCCCCCTTGCGGCTCACGCCGTGCTCGCCGTGCACGACCGGCGGCTGATCCGGGGTGACCGTCAGATCGAGCGCAAAGTCCTCGCCGCCGGCAAGCAGGCGGTGGGGCCCGTGCGACGACGGGGCCGCCTCGGCCGACCAGTGGTCGAGCCAAACGTGGAGCCGTCCGGCTTCCGCTCCGGCCTTGCCGAGGGCGGCGCGACTGATTTTTTCCGCGTAGCGAAACCGCTTTCCATCAGGGTCGGTCAGAGCCACGTGGGCCAGATAGAGATGGCGAATCGCCCATGCGGACTGATTGCCGGCCACTTTCTCCAGATCCGCAGCGCGCCGGAAAAAGGTCACCTGATAGCCAAAACGGCGGCCGTCGTTTGTCCGCAGGTGGCCAGTGTAGTACCACCATTCAGTGCGGAAGTCGTCATGCGTGCCGTGGTCGAAGGGAAAGCGATACACGTAGCCCGGTTTCGCGTTGCGGAATCCGGCCGGTGCACGCTGATCGGGAGATGTGGCCGGTACCTGCCCCGCATCGAACGTTAGGAGCACCAGCACACCAGCCACAATCCCCGTGAATCGTCGCCCGACTGAAGACGAAAACATGCGCGAGAGCTTATCACAGGCCTCCGCCATTTCGACGTTTTTCTCTCCGTGATGCGCGTTTCCGTTCGGTTGACAAGGCGCAAAAACATCGGCTATCGTGGACCATGCAAACGGAATCGGAGCGACCACAGTTCGAGCAGGAACCGGCGTTTCCCATTCCCGACCGTGTGCCGCTGTTTCCCCTGCCCGAAACAGTGTTTTTCCCAAAAACCTATCTGCCCCTGCACGTCTTCGAGCCGCGCTATCGCCAGATGGTTGCGGACACAACTGTTCGCGGCCAGTGCATCGGCATGGTGTTGCTGAAAGAAGGCTGGGAGCAGGGCTACGAAGGCAATCCGCGGGTGTTTGACGTCGGCTGCGTCGGCCGGATCGTCAGCGTCCAGTCGCTGCAGGACGGCCGATCCAACATTCTGCTCCAGGGACTCCGCCGGTTCGAAATTCAATCGCAGGACTACGACAAGCCGTATCGTGAGGCGCGCATCGCGCTCAAGCCGGAGGAAACCGACACGGCGCTGGAGCCCTCCATCCGTGCCGACCTCCTGCGCGCCGTAGGCAACTATCTCCGGTCCTGCGACGAGGGGCCCTACTGGCGCGAGCTGCTGCGGCTCGACATCTCCGACGAAATTCTGGTCAACCACCTGTCGGTCGGTCTGGAGTGCACGCCCCTTGAAAAGCAGTTTCTGCTTGAAGCCGAAACGCTTCGCCAGCGTGCCCGCCGGCTCTACGACCTACTCCAATTCATCCTGCACGAACACGGGGACGTGCAGGGGCTGGGGTGAATGAGCTCGCCATGAACCACCCCGCCATCGAGACCGCCCATCTGCGCAAGGCCTACGACCAGGTCATGGCGATCGAGGACATTTCCTTTCAGGTCCAGACCGGGGAAATCTTCGGCCTGCTGGGGCCCAACGGCGCGGGGAAGAGCACAACCCTCCGCATCCTGATCACTCTGTTGCAGCCGACCAGCGGGCAGGCGTTTGTCCTGGGCCACGACGTGGCACGGGAAGCCGACACGGTGCGCCGGCTCATCGGCTACGTGCCGCAGGAGCGGGCACTGGATCGGTTTCTCACTGGCCGCGAGCACCTCGAACTGCTGGCCGCCCTCTACCATCTGCCCAAGGACGAAGCGCGCTGCCGTATCGGCGAACTGCTCAAGCTGGTGGACCTCGAAGCCAAGGCCGATCAGCCGGCCAAAAATTATTCGGGCGGCATGAAGCGCAAGCTCGACATCGCCTGTGGGCTGCTACCCAATCCCAAAATCGTGTTTCTTGACGAGCCGACGCTTGGGTTAGATGTGCAGAGCCGGCTGCGCATCTGGGACTACGTGCGGCAGCTCAAGGCGCGTGGGATCACAATTGTGATGACAACGAACTACCTGGACGAAGCCGATCGACTGTGCGACCGGCTGGCGATCATCGACAAGGGGCGGATCAAGGCTATGGGATCGCCGGCCGAGTTGAAAGCCGCGCTGGGCGGGGACATTGTCTCACTCACCATCGGCGCGTCCGACACGCCCCGAATCGACGCGCTGGCCACGGCACTGCGCGCGTTGCCGATGGTGCGGGCAGTTAATCCCAAGCCGGCGGGCGTAGACATCCGCGTCGAATCGTCGGAAAAAGCGCTGCCCGCAGTGCTGGAGTCCGCTAATCGTGTGGGGTGCGGTCTCGAACTGGTGACCTATCACCGCCCGCGGCTCGACGACGTCTTCGTCGCGCACACGGGCCGTGCGATTCGAACCGAATTCCCAGACGAAGACCCCTGTTGAATTGTGACGGATGATTTTTTGCGGAATTACGAATTAAAGATTTTTGAGGGGCAACTCGAATTCTAATGCGCGAATATTTTCAGGAAGTTCAGGCACTAACCATGCGGTGGATCCGCCGGCTGAGCCGTGAGAAGTTCAGCATGCTCTTTACGCTCGTGCAGCCGATGCTGTTCTGGCTGATTTTTTTTGGCAATCTTTTTCAGCGGGCGGCTGACGTGCAGGTCATGCATGCGCCCAACTACATCAGCTTCCTTGCCGCGGGCGTTGTCGTGATGACGATTCTCAACAATGGGTTGGCCGGTGGAGTCGATCTACTCTTCGACAAGGAGAACGGCTTCCTCGAGCGGCTCATGTCCACGCCCATCCGCCGCACCTCCGTCGTGCTAAGCCGGTTCATCTTCGTTACGACGATCACCTGCCTTCAAGTATTGGTCATCCTCGGCGTCGCCTTTTTCTTCGGCGTCGTGCCGGCCACAGGGCTGGCAGGGGTGGCCGTCATCCTGCTGATCGCCATGCTGTTTGGTGTGGGACTCACAGCCATCTCCATGGCACTGGCGTTTTCTGCCCGGAGCCACGGGGACTTTTTTTCAGTGCTAGGCTTCCTGTCGCTGCCGATGATCTTCCTGAGCTCCGCGCTGGTGCCGTTGCAGGTGATGCCGGCCTGGATGAGTTTTCTGGCCAAGTTCAATCCGATGACTTGGGCCATCGACGCGGTCCGCCCGCTGATTCTTTCAGGCTGGGTTGAGGCGCTGCCCAAGGTCGGGATAGTCATCATGATCATGATCGTGTTCGACGCGGTGTGCTTGTACGGTAGTGCCAAAGCGTTCCGCCGGGCAATAGGATAGCCATGTCGGTGGTCAGTCAGAATCAGGTTAAAGCCCTCATTAAATTGTTATCCGACGACAACGTTCGGGTGGCGCGGACGATCGGGGATAAGCTCGTCGAAATCGGCGAGCCGGCGATTCCGCTCCTGCTCGAGGCGGAAATCGAGCAGCCGGAGATGGCGCAGCGGGTCGAAGGCTTGCTCGACGAGATTCGCGGCGGCCGGCTTGAAGAGGAGCTGCGGCTGTTGAGCGAGACCTTTGGCGCTGAGATGCCTCTTGAGAAGGGCGCGTTTCTCCTCGTGCGCTACGCCTATCCTGGGCTGGACGTGGATGGCTACGTGCGCACACTCGATACGATGGCCGAGGAGGTGCGCAACCGCATGGGCACGCGTGTCTCGGGCGAGGAGGCGGTCAAGACGCTCGGCCGTTATCTGTTCACCGAGCAGGGCTTTCGCGGCAACACCAAGAACTACTACGAACCGGACAACAGCTATCTCAACCGCGTGCTCGACCGCAAAACCGGCATTCCGATCAGCCTGTCTACGCTCTACCTGCTGATCGGCACGCGTCTCGGGCTACCGGTCCACGGCATCGGCATGCCTGGCCACTTCCTCGTGAAGTTCGAGTCGGAGCGCTACCAAATCTTTGTGGACTGCTTCAACGCCGGCGCGCTACTGACCGAAAAGGATTGCCAGCGGTTCCTCATGCAGGCCGGCTACGGATTTGAGGACAAGTACCTCCAGCGGAGCCCGTCGCGCGCCATGCTCCAGCGCATGCTCAAGAATCTCATCGCCGTCTACGACAAGATGAATGAGCACATGAAACGCAACCGCTTCATGCGGTTCATGGAGATCCTCGGCGGGACCAAACTGGAAGACGAGAAGTAACCGTCCGTTCTCTTTCTCTTCCTCGCACCTGTTTGTAGCGGAAGTGGGCGATGACATGGTCGGTGACCATGTCGAACTCCATCTGCGAGATAAAGCTGGGTGGTACTCGTAGTCGGGCGTCTGGTGTCCGGCAGGACGCTGCAAAAACACCACATCTCAGACAGTTCTGTAGTGTTTTAGTCCCTTCGACCGTTCACTTCAGCGTAGATGTCTTTGAAAAAAAGCCGGGTACTGCCGCGGGTTTCTGATGGATGTTCCAGATAAAACGACTACGGAGTTGCAACGAAATGTATAACTGTATAACGCGAACGAGGACGCAAGCATTTCCCAGGGATTGATTATTAACGTAAGCACAGCGCACGTCTATGGTAATAAATCGTCACGAAAACGAAGACTCGCGATGTATTTGCGACTGTCCTTATGCTGTTTTTGGATAAGGCGCGTTGACGGGGTGCGGGCTCCTCCCTATGATGCATATCTATGAGACTGCATTCGCAACGGGGGCCGGTCAATCCCACGGTCGGGCTGCTGCTGCTTGGGTTCATCGTCGCCTGTGTCTGGATCTGGAAGCGGCTGCCGCCGGAACTACAGGACCAAATCGTCGAGCAGGCGGTGCCCGTAGTGGCCGCCGCCGCCGTCGTCCTGCTCCTTGTCTGGCGGATCGTCAAGCGGATCAGACGGCGGGCACACATGAAGCAAGAGCGGGCGTTGCTGCTCGCGCAGTTTCAGAAAGCCACGGCGCCGGACAAGCGGCTCGAGCTAGCCTGTACGCTGGTCGAGATCAACGATTATCAAATGGAAGGGCTGGAGTCAGTCGCTGACGAGTTTCAGACGGTCTTCAGTAAGACGCTGACGACTGCGCTGGGCGACAAGCTGTACCGAGACCGTGGCCGGGCGGCCAGTTACCTCGGCGTGTTGTGCGATCCGCGGGTGGTGCCGCTGATGATGAAGGCGTTGGACGACGACCACTGGTGGGTGCGGTCGCAGGCCGCGCTGGGGCTGGGAAGGATGCGGGCAAAGGAAGCGAAAGCAAAGTTGGAGGAGATGGCGGCGGAGGATTGGGATCAAACAGTGCGTAGCCGGTGCCTGGAGGCGTTGGAGAGGATTAAGTAACTGGCGATGTATAGTTTTTGAGTAGGATAGTCAGGCAGTTGTGTTCCACCTCTCGAAGCGACCCTCCCGGGCTCTGCCGGGCAGCGCCTTCGGAAGTTTCCTGGCGAACTCGGTCAGTTTTCCCTGACAGGTATCGTCAAAAGAGGGGGTAAAAACGTCAGGGGAATACGAACATGTTTGAAACAAGTCACCTCTTGTTTTTCAATCGCGCGTAGCTCTCGCACCCCCCCTCAGACTTCAGATCGCACGCTTTCCCGTAATAGTTCAGTGCGTCCGAGTTGCTTTGCCTGACATTTGTTCCAGCTTCATATAGCACACCCAGATTGAAACACCCCAACGCATCACCTCCAACACACGCTTTACGAAACAATGCCACCGCCTCAGTAAAGTCTTGATTCACGCCTCTCCCATCTTCATGCATCAGACCCAAATAGAAACACCCTGCCGCATATCCCCCGTGACACGCATTGCGAAACATCGCTGCCGCCCGGACAGCGTCAGCGTCTTGTGTGAAAAAAGCACGCCTATCATAGATCACACCCAGATTGAAACACCCTTTCGCATCGCCTCGGTCGCATCGCGCACTCAGTTCCGTGACTTCCTTAGACTCGTCTGCCAAGGCGAGATTTGGGAAAATCGACGCTGCAAATAGCGTACTGACGAGCAACAGATACCGACGATTCATACAAGAACCTCCGAAAAGAGAAAGTGCAGCAGGCATATGCCTCATTGAGTAGGTGCCGAATTCGCAGAAGTAAAGCCTTCGCACGTCCGGTCCGTAATGCAGATGTGATATTGGGTTGAGACTCCCTTGAGTTCTGAAAAGTTCTCGAGCGTGTGGTCGAAGATAAATACGAGGCGGTCCTGGTTACTTGCTGACGTGCTCAATGGCACTGCGGTCGCGGTCGGTCAACCGATAGCCTCGCTCGTAGAGCGTGTTCATGCCAGCCATAATTTTTTCCATTCTGGCTGCCTGATGGATAGCATCGAAGGTGGCTTCGAGTTCTGCGAGAAAAGCCGGGGTCGGGCGATCGCGGTTGTAAGTCAGCCCGAACGACTCCATGACATCCTGCAATTCGGCCGTGTTGTAGCGGTCGTCGTCGTTGCGATCTCCCACCAGCACAAACTGATAAAAAGTGAGACTGACAGAGAGCGCGGATTGTGTTCTGCTAAACGCTTCGCGTGCGGCATTGATCCCCCCTGGATAGCGGGCAGGGCAGTCGTACGTGTTGATCGGTTGTTCGTGCCAGGCGATGCCTTCCGCCTTCGGCAGGGGCGGCTTCTTTTCCTGCCTGTAGAACCAGTCAGTGCAGCGCTCCGCTTCGTGGAAGGCCCGCTTGTCTTGCTGAATCTGTCGGTTGATGTGCGTGATGAGTCCCTGGAAGACGTTTACGGATTGAGCCGCGACAGGACTGACCAGCCAGAGCAGGCCAATCCATGCTACGATGAAAACCCATCTTTGCATCAACAGCACGAACGGCAGTATAACACGGCACCTTCCCTATGCCTACGCACGCTGACGAGACGCTGCCGTATTTGACCGGGCATCTGACCGGTACTGGCGGTGTGATCCGCAGCACGCCGGAGGATTTTCGTGTTGAGGAGAAACCGCTCTATCTGCCGTGCGGTCAGGGGGAGCATTTGTATCTGTCCATCACCAAGTGCGGGCTTTCCACACCGCAGCTTGTTTCGAAATTGTCCTCTACACTTGGTGTGAAGGCGCAGGGAATCGGCGTGGCCGGGTTGAAAGACGCGCGCGCGGTCACGACCCAGATGGTGTCGGTGCATGGGGCGACCCCGGAATTAATTACCAGGCTCAAGACAGACGAACAGGTGCGGTCTATTGAGATACTGGGCCGCCACCGGAATCGCCTCAGGCCCGGCCACCACTCAGGTAATACGTTTCGTCTTGTGATTCGAAAAACCGAGCCGTCCGCATCAGCCGTCGTCCCGCAGATCATGGAAGAATTAACCAAACGCGGCGTGCCCAACTATTTCGGTCCACAGCGACAGGGACGCCAGGGTACTAATTTCGAAGTGGGCGCAGCGCTGCTCTACGATGAACAACGGCGGAACAAAATGCCCCGCGCCAAGCGCATCTGGTATCTCAACGCCTACCAATCCATTCTGTTTAATCGCATTCTCTCCAAGCGTATTGCCCGGATTGACCGCATACTCGTCGGCGACTGGGCAATGAAGCACGCCAACGGTGCCTGCTTTCACGTCGAAGACGCGGCGGTGGAGCAGAAACGGGTTGATGTCTTCGAGATCAGTCCAACGGGAGTGCTGTTCGGCTCGCGAGCCTCCTGGGCAACAGGCGAGCCGGGTGGAATTGAACGGGAAGTGGCTGCCGAGTTCGATGCGACGCCCGAATCGTTGCTGGAAGCGGGAAAAGCCTGCGGCTTTCGCGGCGAACGCCGCGCCTTGCGCGTGAAGTTGGAGAGTCCGAATTGGTCTGTTGAAGGTGACACCGTAACGGTGAGTTTTACGCTCCCGCCCGGCGCGTATGCTACCAATGTGCTGAGAGAATTAACAAAGATTTACGAGTTGGGCTGAGCCTACTTCCTCTTCCGCAGCAACCAGGAACAATACAACCCGGCGATGCCAATGGTGGAGAGTTCGATGGTTGCCATCATGCGGGACACGACGGCGCCCCGTTCGGGCGGTTCCCAATAGAATGAAAAACCAAGGAACTCCGGTGGATGGCCCGGCGGGGTTTCCCACGGCGGAATAAGCAGGGCGAGCAGCAGCGCTGCCACCATGACATAGAGCGCCGTCATGTTCAGCTCTTCCGTGTCGGGGGAAGTGGCGGGACGCGGCAGGTTGGGGGCGGCGGTCGCAGTCTGTTCGGTGGGCCGGATCGGTTTTCCGCAGCGTGTGCAGTAGCGATGCCCATCGAACAGCTCGTGGCCGCATGTGGTGCAGGTGTTCATCAACTCTACAGTACACATCTGTGGGAGAAAATGCGACTGTCTCGATCCGGTTCATTGACACAGCAAGGGGGCGGTCGTCATAATCTTTCACGTTAAAACGGTTGCGGAAAGAACACTTGTGAGTTCGAAAAAACTCAGACAGCGCCTTCGACGACACCATCACCATGCAGGGTAAACCTGAAGACCAGCGGGTGGCTGTCATCGGAGCGGGTGCCTGGGGCACGGCGCTCGCGCATTTGCTCGCGGCCAAGGGTATGCCGGTTTGGCTCTGGGCCTATGAACGCGAAGTGGTAGACGCGATCCGCAACAAGCACGAAAACACCGTCTTTCTTCCGGGCCGCAAGCTGCACGCCAACATTACGCCAACTGGGACGCTGCCCGATGCGATTCAACAGGCCACGTTGGTCATCTTTGCCGTACCGTCGCACGCCGCCCGTACGGTGCTGAGCCAGCTCACGTCGCTTCTGTCTTCGCCGGTGCCGTTCATCAGTGCGACCAAAGGCATCGAGGAGGGCACCATGTCGCTCATGTCCGATGTGATGAAGGAACTGCTGGTGCCGGTGATGCATCCCACAATCCTGGTGCTCTCCGGTCCCAGCTTCGCGCAGGAGGTCGGGCAGGGTCTGCCCACCGCGGTGACGCTGGCAGGCCAGGATGCGAACACGGTGAAACGGATTCAAGCCCTGCTCATGACGCCGATGTTCCGCGTGTACGCGTCCGCCGATATGGTTGGCGTCCAGCTCGGTGGTGCATTGAAAAACGTCATGGCGATTGCCACCGGCGTGGTGGACGGGTTGAAGCTCGGGCACAACGCGCGGGCCGCCCTGATCACGCGCGGGCTGGCCGAAATGGTCCGCCTCGGCGTCGCCATGAAGGCGGACCCCAAAACCTTTTACGGACTGTCCGGGCTTGGTGATCTCGTGCTGACCAGCACGGGCCCGCTCAGTCGAAATTACGGCGTCGGCGTCCGGCTGGGGCAGGGTGAAACGATCGAGGAAGTTTTGAAGGGCTCCCGCACGGTGGCCGAGGGCGTCCGGACCGCGCGGGCCGTGCTGGGTCTGGCTCAGAGGTACAAGGTGGATATGCCGCTCGTGCAGGAAGTCTACAAGGTTCTCTATGAAGGCAAGCTCTCCCGGCAGTCGGTTGTTGAGCTGATGATGCGGGCGGCCAAGGACGAAGCCGACGGGGCCAAACCATGACCCGCGAACAGATCGAACACCTGCTGCGCCAGGTGCAGCGCGGACGCCTCTCTCTGTCGGCTGCGGTGCGCCGCTTGGAAAGCCTCCCCTACGAAGACCTCGGTTTCGCCACCGTCGATCACCATCGCGCGCTCCGCCAGGGATTTCCGGAAGTCATTTTCTGTGAAGGGAAGACGACGGCGCAGGTCGTGGCCATCGCGAAGGGGCTGCTAGCGAAAGGCGGCCCGCTGCTGGCCACGCGGGTGTCGGCCCAGACCGCAAAGGCGCTGAAAAAACTGAACCGCCGCGCGCAGTACCACGAGCTGGCCCGCACGGTGTTGGTGCAGCCGCAGCCGCCGGCGCGCACGGGCGACATCTTGATTGTGACGGCGGGGACGGCCGATGTGCCGGTGGCTGAGGAGGCGCGCGTGACGGCCGAGAGTATGGGCAGCCGCGTCGAAACGCTCTACGACGTCGGCGTGGCCGGCATCCATCGCGTGCTGACCCGCCATGAGCGTATCCGGCGCGCGCAGGTGCTGATCGTGGTAGCCGGCATGGACGGAGTGTTGCCCAGCGTGGTTGGAGGGCTCGTGGACAAGCCGGTGATCGCCGTACCAACGAGCCGCGGCTACGGCGCGAGTTTCGGCGGCCTCGCGGCGCTGCTGACAATGCTCAATTCTTGCGCGGCCGGGGTCGGCGTTATGAACATCGACAACGGGTTCGGCGCCGGTGTCCTGGCGCATCGGATTAATGTCTTAGGCAAGGGGCAAGGGGCTGGAGGCTAGCGGACCGAGTTACTTTCCTCGCGCCCTGTGCCTCGAACCCAGTTGTCATTTGATCTCAATCGTCCCCCGTTTGGGCCAGGAGCGCATGAACGTCCGCGGCCCCTTCTCGCCCACTGCCAGCAGCTTTGCCTGCACTTCATAGGTATAGCGGCCGGCGCCGACGACCTGCGCGTGCTGGTCCTTACCGTCCCAGGTCAGCGTGACCGTTAGATGGTCGTCCGTTTTTGGCGACGGCACTGTCAGCGGCTGGCGAATGGACAGGAACCGCATCGACCGCTTCGACGGCGAGCTGATCAGCGAGGACACTTCCAGGACCAGTTGGGCGTCCAGATAGGTGGGGAGATCGATTTCGACAATCAGATCTAATGAGCCGCTGGAGGCCACGTACGACTCTGGCGCCAGGGTCGCCTGAACAATACGGAGATCCGGTTCAATCGCCGGGGGTCGTTTGGTTGCGGCATGCAGCCCACCGGAGACAAACCACGCGACGCCGATTGCGGCAAGGACACCCACGCGAAGAAGCAGCATGGCGACAGGGGATAGCACAGGGTCTGGGACCTGTCAACGCGCAGTATGGCACATTGCCGGTAAGCGCAGCTCTGCGTTAAGATGGCCACCGTGACGCAGCTTCATTTTGATTGTTTTTCCGGCATGAGCGGCGACATGACCCTTGGCGCCCTTGTGGACGCGGGGCTTCCATTGGCCGACCTGACAAAGGGGCTCAAGGCTGTGCCGCTCCGCGGCTATTCGTTGCGTGCCCGGGCCGTCCGGCGGAACGGGATACCTGCCACCAAGGTGGACGTGAACATCCGGGATGGATTACGCGCGCCGCTATCCGTCGCACGCATTCACAAGCTGATTTCGTCGAGCCGCCTTCCTGATCCAGTTAAAACCAGGAGCCACGAAGTCTTTGATCGACTGGCGATGGCCGAGGGACAGGCGCACAAAGTGCTGGTGGCCCACGTGCATTTTCACGAAGTTGGCGTGATCGACTCGCTGGTGGATGTGATCGGCAGTGTGTTGGGCTGCCACCTGCTTGGCGCAGAGCGGATCACCGCGTCGCCCGTCAATCTGGGATCGGGCACCATTGCATGCGAGCACGGCACGTTGCCGGTGCCCGGACCTGCGGTGGGGGCGCTTGCGAAAGGGCTGCCGGTCTATAGCGCTGGGCCTGCGCGCGAATTGACGACGCCAACGGGCCTCGCGCTGGTGAGCGTGCTCGCGCAGGAATTCACGCTACTGCCGCTCATGAGACCAACGGCCATCGGCTACGGGGCGGGAGGAGCCGATCCTCACGGCTGGACCAACGCGCTGCGCGTGTTCATCGGCGAGGCCGTGCCATCGGCCCTCCCCGATCAGGACGTCATCGTGCAGCTCGAGACCAATTTGGACGATCTAAACCCGCAGGCCTATGAAACTGTCATGGCACGCTTGTTTGCCGCCGGCGCGTTGGACGTGACCCTCGCGCCAGTCATCATGAAGCGCGGCCGGCCGGGCATTGTATTGACCGCGCTCGCCTTGCCGAACAAGGCAGACGCGGTGGCAGGCGTGATCCTGTCCGATACGACGTCGCTCGGCGTGCGCATGCAGGAGATTCGGCGGCGCCTGCTGGCCCGTCAGATGGAGGCCGTGTCGCTGCGCAACGGGGTAGTGCGCATCAAGGTCGCGACGCTGGGTCGTGGAAAAACCAAGGCGGCACCGGAATACCAAGACTGCAAGCGAATTGCTGAAAAAACGGGGCGGCCCGTGCACGAAGTCATGGCCGAAGCGGCTGCTGCCCATCGCGCGCGCCGTAAAAAGTAAACAATCAGATGATTTCCGCAACGAGTGACGGTTCATGTTCCTCAGTTCAAGCCCAGAGGCTCGTATGAGCCTGTGGGCGGCCCTGGGCCTGTTTGGGGTATCGATTGGGGTGACGTTGGCCGCCTGCTCGCTGTTTACCAACGGCATCGAGTGGTTCGGTAAGCGCCGCAAGTTGCCCGAAGGCGCCATCGGCAGCGTGCTCGCCGCCATTGGGACGACGATGCCTGAAACCTCCATTCCCGTCATTGCGATCTTTTTTGGTACCGGGCAGGAGCGGGCGGATGTCGGCATCGGCGCCATTCTCGGCGCGCCTTTCATGCTGGGTACGTTGGTGCTGCCGATTCTCGGTTTCCTCGTGCTTCTCTATGCCGGGATGGGCAAGCGCGCCGCGGTCTTCCATCTGGACTACAACGAAGTGCGAATCGACCTGCTGTTTTTCCTGATCGCCTACAGCACGGCAGTTGGTTGCGCGTTTGTGACGTCGGCGCCCCTGCGCTATGTGGCAGCCGGCCTACTGGTGACAATGTACCTCTATTACATGAAGCTGAAGTTTGCCGGCGCGTCGGACGGCGAGGCTATGCTCGAGCCACTGATCTTTTCGCCAAAGCGCGCCGTGCCGGCCTATTTCATAATCGTCATCCAGGCGGTGGTCGGCCTGGCCGGACTGGCGGCGGGGGCCCACCTCTTCGTGACGGCGACGGAGACCATCGCGAAGTCCGTGCACGTGTCACCCTTGATTCTGGCGCTGCTGATCGCGCCGCTGGCCACGGAGCTGCCGGAACTGTCGAACAGCTTCTTGTGGCTCTACCGCAAGAAGGACACACTGGCGGTTGGTAACGTGACCGGCGCGATCGTCTTCCAGAGCACGGTGCCCGTGTCGGTGGGGCTGTTTGGGACAGAATGGCAACTGGCACCCACGGCGATGACCACGATGGGCCTCGCACTCACGTCGATCGCCTGGTGCTATGCGCAGTTGCTCGTGGGCGGGCACTGGCGACCCTGGCTGCTGGCTGTCGGTTCGGTACTCTATCTTGGCTATACGGTGGCAATCGCCTATGGGTTTTGATGACGGACAGGTAAGGCCATCGAGATCTTAGAGGGGATTCCTATCAACCGTGACGGCTAGTAAAAATGCTTGTCGGTTTCTACAGTAAGGTGGGACCAGAGGTAATTGATAATTCGTTCCAGGGTTAAGAGTGGTACGAGTACGCGTGGTAGTCTTGCCAGGGATTTGATGAAACGCAATGTCCGAAAGCCTGTTCTAGCGTTGACGATGGGCGATCCGGCTGGGATCGGACCGGAAGTTATCGCGAAGGCCTGTGCGATGCCGGCGGTGCGCCGCCTGTGCCGGCCGGTTGTGGTCGGTTCGCTGCCGGTGATGGAGCACACGGTGCGTTCGTTGCGTCTTCCGTTGAAAGTTGTCCGTGTCACCGGACACGGCGAATCGATTGAGCGTCTGCGCACGCTGCCCGTATTCGATCCGTTGGAGAAAGCGCTGGGCCAATTTCAAATGAGCGCAGTGAGCAAGCAGACTGGCGCGGCCTCGGCACTGTTCGTCGAGAAAGCCGTTAGGCTGACCATGCTTGGCTGCTTTGACGGGATTGTGACGGCTCCCATTAATAAGAAAGCAATTAATCTGGCCGGGTACGACTATCCGGGCCACACCGAATTGCTGGCCGACCTCACGAAGGCCAAGGAGTCCGGCATGATGATCCTGGGCGGACCGCTCAGGATTATCTTTGTGACTACCCACGTGGCGCACCGAGAGCTGGCCGCTACGCTTTCCACAGAAAAAATCGCCAAAGCCATCCGGCTCATGCACAAGGTGCTGCGCGAATCGTTCGGTATCGCGCGGCCGCGCATCGGCGTGGCCGCGCTCAATCCGCATGCGGGCGAGCAGGGCCTCTTTGGCAACGAGGAGGCACGTGTGATCGCGCCGGCCTGCCGCCAGGCGCGCGCGCGGGGCATTCGTGCCAGTGATCCGCTGCCGGCCGACACGCTCTTTGGCAAGGCTGTACGTGGCAGCTACGACGGCGTGGTGGCCATGTACCACGATCAAGGTCTGATCCCGCTCAAGCTGCTTGCGTTTGGAACTTGCGTGAACATGACTGTGGGGCTGCCGATCATCCGCACCTCAGTGGATCACGGCACGGCGTTCGACATTGCTGGCAAGGGCAAGGCCGATCCCGGCAGCATGGTCGAGGCCATCACGCTGGCGGCCAGGCTGGCCGCCAGAAAGAGGCGTGTCCAATGAGCCCCGTCAAAACGCTGCTTGAGGCACAGCTCAAGGAGCTGGATGCCATCGAGAAGGAAACCGCTACACAGAACATGAATACAATGCGCGGCCTTGAGTTTGTACATGCCTGGAAGGTGCAGGCGGTAGCCTTGATCTCACAGCACGTCAGTCCCCAAGCCGCGAAACGGCTGGCCGACGCGAAGCCAGGGCCGTCCTTCACAAATGATCTGTTTGAGGAATTTGCTGACGAAGTGGATGTCTACCGGCAAGCCGTGCGCGCCGTGATGAAAGAGCTTCCGTAGACCGACCGCGTGACGCTGCCACCTCCCAAGAAGCGCCTCGGGCAGCATTTCCTCACTGATCACAACATTGTCAGGAAAATCGTCGCGGCTGCCCGGCTTGGCCCGGCCGACACCGCGCTGGAGATCGGCCCGGGCCGCGGCATTCTGACCAGGGCACTCTGTGAACAAGCGGGGAAAGTCATTGCGGTAGAAGTGGACCGCTCCCTCGAAGACACGCTACGCGTGGCCCTGGCTGATACCGGCAATCTGGATCTGCTATTCGGTGATGCGCTCGAATTTGTCTATGCCACGTTGCCTAAAGGTACAGTGGTAGTGGCCAATCTGCCCTATGTCATCACGACGCCGCTACTGTTTAAATTGCTCGAGGCCCACGAGCGGATTGATCGGATGGTGCTGATGGTGCAGACCGAAGTCGCGAAACGTTTTGTCGCGAAGCCCGGTACGAAAGACTACGGTATTCTCTCGGTGCTGACGCAATACCGGGCTGAGCCGGCCTTGGCCTTTTCCGTTTCCGCCGGCTGCTTCCGGCCCAAGCCTGCGGTGAATTCGACGGTCGTCACCATGGCGATGCGGCGCGCGCCGGCGGCGGCCGTGGAGAATGAGGCGGTGTTCATCCGGACCGTGCGGGCGGCCTTCGCGCATCGCCGCAAGACGCTCGCCAATTCACTGCGCGACGAGGGATTGCTGTCCGAACAGATCGCGCAGGCGTTGGCACAGGCTGGCATCGCGCCAACGGTGCGGGCAGAGACGCTGGAGTTGAAAGCTTTTGCTGCGCTTGCGAACGAACTTGCAAGGGGTAGAGGGGCAATGGGGTAGAGGGCACAGACTGGCACACGGATCAATGTCTTTTCCGTGTTTCCTTCCCCCGTCTGCCCCAGTATCCCTTTACCCCTTGTCCCGTGATTGGCAAGGTGTTACCATCGCACGTTATGGGTGTAGCCACCACGGCGAAACGCGGCGACGCCCGCGGCCCGTCCAAGCCCCCAATCCATTTAAAACATGAGGTGATCGGCGTCATCCTGATCACCCTGAGCCTGCTCACGCTCCTGAGCCTGGTGTCATTCGTTCCCACCGATATCCCTTTGGTTAGCTCGCCAGTCGAGAAAGCTGTGTCCCCCGGTTCCACAAAAAACATGATCGGCTCTGTCGGCGCGACGCTGGCGACACTGTTCTTCGGCTCTATCGGCGGTGGGGCCTACCTGTTGTCGTTTCTGCTTGCCATGTTGGGCGCACGCTGTTTTGTCGAGGGCGAGCTGGCCGTGACGATTCGCAGCGCGGTCGGCTCGCTCGCGGCGCTGCTGTTTCTGAGCGGCCTCCTGCATCTGGAAGTCACAGCCATTCCCACGCTCTCGAGCGGCCTGGTCTATCGGGGCATGGCAGGCGGGCAAGTGGGCCAGGCCATCGCCGACGGTCTGCGCAGCCACTTCGCCAGCACGGGCGCCCATATTATTGTCCTGGCCGGCCTGACCATCTCGTTGCTGCTGGCGACGCCCATATCGCTGGCCGATCTTGGTCGGGCGCTCTCAAATTGGTGGATCGCCGGCAGTGAGATGGTAATCCTCCGTCTGCCGGTCTTCTGGGAACGATTCAAGGAAACGGCCTCGGCGCTGCTGCCGGAACGGACGGGGGAGGAAGCCAAAAAGGAACGGAAGCCCAAACCAAAGCCGCTTAAGATCAACCGACCCGATCCGCTTCCGGCCGCCGCGGCTCTGGCACCGGCTGTCGAGGAGAAACCGGTGGCTCCTGCGCTAGAACCGGCACCCGAGCTAGGGGCTACCGCGGCCGCCCCCGATCTGCTACCGGCCGAGCCGGTCATAAAGGAAACCAAGAAAAATTCAAAGAAGGCCCGGGTGGTCACCGCCCGCGCCGCATTGGACGGGTACATGCTCCCGGATCCGCTGGAACTGTTGAGCGATCTGCCCGTGCCGCCGGATCGTCTGACTGACGAACAGTTGAAAGCACAATCTGATGTGCTGACCAAGGCGTTGTTGAATTTTGGCATCGACGGCAAGGTCATAGAGGTGCACCCGGGTCCCGTTGTGACGATGTACGAATTCGAACCGGCGCCCGGCGTGAAGGTGGCGCGCATCGTCAATCTCGCGGACGACCTCGCGCTGGCGATGAAGGCGATCAGCCTGCGGATCGTGGCGCCGCTGCCCGGCAAGTCTGTTGTCGGCGTAGAGGTCCCCAACCCCAACCGCGAAACCGTATCGCTGAAGGAAGTGCTCGCGCACGAGGCGTTCACGAAGTCCCGCTCGAAGCTGCGGCTGGCGCTGGGTAAGGACATTTTTGGCAAGCCGGTGGCGGCCGACCTCAAGACGATGCCGCATCTGCTCGTAGCCGGTGCGACCGGCGCGGGCAAAAGCGTGGGGCTGAACACGATGCTATTAAGCCTCCTGTTCACGGCCAAGCCCGACGAAGTGAAGCTGCTGCTGGTGGATCCTAAAATGCTTGAGTTCAAGACTTATGACGGCCTGCCACATTTGCTGCGGCCCGTGATCACGGATGCGAAGTCGGCGGCGCGTGGGCTCGGGTGGGTGGTACAGGAAATGGAGCGTCGCTATAAGCTGCTCGCTGAAGCGGGCGTCCGCAATGTGGACGACTACAATCGCCGCGTCGGGCAGGAACAGAACGTGATGTCTAGGAAGGTTCCGGATTCGAAGACCACGCAGGAGGATCTGCCAATCGAATTTCTCTCCGAAGATGCCCGTCTGGCGGTAGGCGAAAGCACGGCGACGGAGGGGGCCAGACAGGTCATGGAACCGAAAACGCCACCCTCTCCGCTGCCTTACATCGTGGTGATGATTGATGAGCTAGCGGATTTAATGGCGGTGGCACCGAAGGATGTTGAGGAAAAAATCGCGCGTTTGGCCCAGATGGCACGTGCTTCCGGCATCCATCTGATCCTGGCCACACAGCGCCCGTCGGTGGACGTACTGACCGGTTTGATCAAAGCCAACTTCCCTGCGCGCATCGCGTTCCAGGTGTCATCGAAGACAGACTCGCGGACGATTCTCGATGCGAATGGCGCTGAGGCGCTGCTGGGACGCGGCGACATGCTCTATTCGGCTTCCGGAACAGGCAAGATCGTCCGCCTGCATGGATCCTACATGCCAGATGAGGATGTGCACCGCGTCGTAGAATTCGTCAAGAAGCAGGCTTCGCCCGTCTACACGGAGGAATTGCAGTCGCTCAAGCAGGATGACGAAAGGGACGAGGAAGGGCAAGACGACGTCTACGAGCAGGCCAAGGAACTCGTCATCACGTCTGGTCAGGCCTCCGCGTCGCTGATCCAGCGGCGGCTGAGCGTGGGCTATCCGCGCGCGGCGCGCATGATCGAGCAGATGGAGCAGGAGGGCATCATCGGCGCACCGGGGCGCAACGGCCGCCGCGAAGTGTTGGTGCGCCGGGGGACGGTCGGCGGGGACGAGCCGTGATTCGTTGGGCAGTGCTCGTGCTGGGCCTGACGACGCTTGCAGCTGGACCGTTGCAGGCTGCCGACGAACAGAAAGACGACAAGGCGCTAGCCGAGGTCCGCGACGTCGTCAAAAAAATCCAGGCCCGCTACGAGCAGACAAAGGACCTCCAGGCGGAGTTCAAGCAGACCACGCGCATCGAAGGGTTCGCCACACCGCTGACCTCCAGCGGAAATCTCTTCGTCAAAAAGCCGGAGCGGCTGCGATGGGACTACCGCGAGCCGGGCGTGCAGGAAATCTACGTCCACGGCAACGACCTGATGATGTACGTTCCCCAGCACCGGCAAGTGCTGATCGGTCACCTAACTCAGATGGCGACTTCCCAGGCACCCTTGCAGTTGCTCCAGGGGGCTGCGGCACTGGAGGAGCACTTCGACGCTCAGCCCACCCTGGGGGGTCTGCGGGGAGAAGGCGGGCTGCCACTGGTGACGCTGATTCCGAAGGATGCCGGAGTCCAGTCGGTGAAAACGGTGGTCCGTATCGTGGTGGAGGCCCAGCCGAAGAGCTATTTCATCAAGAGCGTGGCCATCCACGAAGTCAGTGGGAATGTGGCCACGTTTGAGTTCAAAAACCTGAAACCGAATACCGGCCTGAAGAGTACACTGTTTGAGTTTGCCATTCCCGCTGGAGTAGAAGTGGTGAAGGCGCCTGCGCTCGGGCCTCCGTGACGTGCGGCGTCCAGCAGGTCGTGGGAAGGAACAGTTCATGAGTGTGGCGCAGGCAGCAACGCTAGATGACGCGATCGCACAGGCAGTCGCTGCGCTGGATTTCGAGCGCAGTCGGAAAGAATATTGGGAACAGAACGAGTGTCTGCATCTGAAGGGGTTTCTGCCGCCGGAGGTGGTCGAGCGATATTTCGTCCCGCAGGTCAACAGCCTGAAGCCAAAGTTGAACCGGAACTATATTCCAGGAAGCAAAAAAGGCGGGAGCGTCAGTTATTTTACCGTGCGAGAGCAGGCCCGGGAATTCATGGCCCTCTACCGTTCCTCCGCATTTATCGACTTTCTGAAGCGGCTGACCAATGCGCCAGTGCAGTTCTGTCCCGAAACCGATCCGCATGCCTGCGCGCTCTATTACTACACGGAGCCAGGTGACCACATCGGCTGGCACTACGACACGTCCTATTACAAGGGCGCTCGCTATACGATTTTATTGGGGCTGGTGGATCGGTCGCCGAGCTGCAAACTGATGTGCCAGCTTTATAAGGATGATCCAACACGCCCGATGAAAGAGATAACCCCATCGACGGGGCCCGGGGATATGGTGATTTTCAACGGGGACAAGCTCTGGCATTCAGTGACGCCACTTGGGGAGGGTGAGGAGCGGACGGTGCTGACGATGGAATATGTCACTGATCAGGGCATGAATCCGCTCAAGCGGGTCTACTCAAATTTGAAGGACTCGTTCGGGTATTTTGGCCTCAAGGCCGTCTTCGGCGGCAAGAGCTGACGGACCCTCCCCGCGCGTTATTTCGACCTCGACAAGACACGGTCGACCGCTATCTTGTGGCGGATTGCCGCAGCGCAAAGACGTCACGCACAAATCGCTACTGGTGTAGGTGCTTGAGAGCGGCCGCGCAGAGAATGATCAGTAGGCCAATTACGAGCGCGGCGCGCTGGAAGGGTATGGGTTCCCGGGATTGTTCGGCCTTTTCCTCCTCAGACAGCTCAGCCTGGGGGTCTTCCTTAAAGATGATGTTGTAGAGGTAGAGCGTCAGGATGCTGAGAACAAGAAACAGCTTAATGAAGAAGATCGTCAGGTACTTGGGGTGGTGCGGAATGCCCTCGCCCGTTTGCGATAGTACGAGCTGGTTCACGTAGTGGATATTGACTCCACCAGTGAACAAAATGACCACAAGGATGAGGCCGACGATTTTGTTGTAACGCTTGTGCAGACCCTCGGCGATTGGCTTGATCAGTTCGCGCGGCACAGCCGTGTGCAGCGTCGGCGTGAGGGACAGCACGAGAAAGGCCAGCCCGCCGATCCAGATCACGACCGACACCAGGTGCAGCCAATGGTTGACGATCGGGAAAACCTGATTGATGTCGAAGAGGATGGACTGGAGAGTATCCATGGCGATATCGTCAAACGTGAGGCGTCAGGCACGACCGGTGAAACGAAAACCACTTGTCAGCCCCCGAACGCTTCACGTCTTACCCCCGTACGCTAGAATTTAAAAACGGGCGCGTCGTTGCCAAACCGCTTCTTGCGCAATTCTTCCATCAACTCGATTGTGACACAGGTCAGGCCTTGCTCGCGCGCGTGCCGTTCGACACCCTTCTTCACCATGGCACGCAGGAAGTAGGGAATACGGTCGAGGCGGGCCTGGGCCGCCGGGTCCCAGGTTCCGGCAAAGGCCTCCTCCGTGTTGAAGGCCACGCGGATCTTCTCACCGCCCTTAGGCGTGTAAAGGCACCACTGGTCTTCATCGAGCCAGTCGCCGTGGTCCACGTAGGGCCGCGCGCGGCAGCCGCCGCAGATTTCGCTGTACTCGCAATCGCCACATTTGCCCTTGAGGTGCGGATAGCGGAACGAATCAAAGATGTCAGACTTTTCCCATAGATCCGCGAAGCTCCGCTCGCGCACGTTGCCTGCTGAGAGCGGCATATAGGGACAGGGGGTCAACTCGCCATTTGGCGTCACGCGGGCATAGTTGGTGCCGGCAAGGCAGCCGCCTCCCATATATCCGGTCGCCTTGGTGATCGGCGACTGGGGATCCTTCTCGTAGGCTAGCCGCTTGAAGTGCGGGGCACAGCGGGCCCGCACTAGCATGTCCTTGTAGCGGTCCTGGGCCGTGACCAAAAATCCGAGGACTTCTTCGTACTGCGCGGGCGTGATGTCGGTCAGCTCCTCACCGCGGCCGGTGCAGACCATGAAAAAGACATTGAGCACACGCGCCCCTAGAGTGTGCGCCCACTCGACGACGTCGGGCAGTTCCTGATAGTTCATCGGCTGGGCGCTGAAATGCACCTGGAACTGGAGTCCGTTGCGCTTACAGGCTTCGATGCCGGCCACCGCGCCCTCCCAGGCGCCGGGGACGCCGCGGAATCGATTGTGCTTTTGCGCGTCGAGCGAGTCGATGCTAATGCCGACGCCCACGACGCCGATCTCGACCAGCCGTTTTGCCATCGCATCGTCAATCAGCATCCCGTTCGTACCAAAGACGACCATAAAGCCCTGCGTGACGGCATGTCGGGCAATGTCGAGAATGTCGGGCCGCGTCAGCGGCTCACCACCGGTGATGACCAGCAGGCAGCCCTTGTTTACTTCAGCGATCTGATCGATAAGGCGGAGACACTCCTCCGTTGTCAGCTCGTCCGAGCCGCCACCAGATTTTGTGGTGGCATCCAAGTAGCAGTGGTCACATTTGAGATTGCAGCGTTTGGTCAGATTCAGCGCGAGGAGATAGGGCTTGAAATCATCCACAGTGCGACCGTCGTGCGGCGTCGCACCCGGCGTGATGAATTTGGCGACCTGCTGGCGGAGCGAGTCGAGTTGGCCCGGGAGGGAGAACCCGTTGAAGACGGGAAGCGGCTTGGCCATAGCGTCAGGATTTAGCCGAGCCGGAGCCGGTGAGGCTGGCGATGATTTCCTTCAGGTTCCCAGTCTTCATGGCGTCCTCCATGAAGCCCCGGGCCTGCTCGATGCCCTCGTTGGCGATCTCAAGCGTGATGGTCGTCGCGCTGACCTTTTCGGCGTGCTTCTGGATCAGCGCCTTCGTGCAATCGCGCATGAAGCCAGCGGGAGCCCGCTCCAGCCGCTCCTGCGCTTCCGGCGTCCACGAGAACAGTGGCGGCGTCTCGCTCATGATGGCCTCGCTCGCTCCATGTCCGTTGCCATGCCCGTTTCCATTTCCCTTGCTGTTGTTGTCGAGCAGGGCCGACGCGGCGGCGTCTGTGCCAGTACCCTTGTTAGCGAAGATCGGCGTGTAATCCTCGGCGGCAGCTTCCCTGATGATCGGGGCCGCGTATTCCAGCGTGATCGTTGTCATGCCGAGCTTGCGGGCGCTTTTCTCGATCTTGGCCTTGGCGCGCCGCCGCTGGAAGCCGGCCGGCACCGCGCGGATGGCCTCCTTGGCGTCCTTCGTCCACTGCATCGGCACGTCGTCGTAGGCCATGTCGGTTTCGAGTCCGCCCTCGGCCTTGGCGGCCGCATCGAAGATGCTCTTGTCCACCTGTTTGAACCGGTCGCCGGCGGCGCCGCAGACTGGGCATTTCACAGGCGTGTCGCCTTTGCCGATGTAGCCGCAGCCGTCGCACACGAAGTAGGTCTGGTTCATGCGGTCCAGATAGGCCTGTGTGCCGGCGCTCAGTTTCGATTTTTCCTCAACGAGACCCCCCACCATGCCGCTAAGCGTTTTCCCCATGAGGTCCTTGGCCACGGCATCGTCTGCCTGCATCTTGTCGCGATCGATGCCAGCCGCGTCCAGGTTGCCACCCAGCGTCCTCATGGCTTCCATAGCGCCCTTCGGCAGGATATGGCCGACGGCCAAATCCACGACGGAGTTGCTGATGATCGTATGCCCTTTTTCGATCGCATAGCGATGGATCGCCGTCTTCGCGACGCCACGCGCAAAGATGGGGATCTTCTCCATCCGGCGTAGGGCTTCCTCAGTCCAGGCAATCGTGTATTCCGCCTGCGTGTCGATCGGTGGCACGTACTTGCGGTTTGACACGAGGACGTTGCACGGGGCACAACGGAGCAGATTCTCCGTGTTGCTGCCGATGTCCATGTCCTCGTCACTGTGGACGCCAATGCGACCGACGATCAGGAGCCACGGCGTATCCTTGCGGACGTACTGGATGATCTTTTCAAAGGCCTTGCCGTCAAGCAGGGTCGTCTTCACATCGGTTTGCTCGGCCTGCGCGATCTCGCGCGAGATGTCGAGGTGCGACTGGTAGATCTTGGCGAGGCCACTGTCGATGATGTCCTCGTGGAGCTTTTCCTGTTCCTTGAAACGGAAAACCTTCCCGGCTTCCTCGTTCAGCACGCCCGAGATGCTGTGGAAGGCCGCGTAGTGGAAGTAGGGATCGAAGGCCGAAATGGCTTCGACCGGCTTGTTTAGCGCCTTGCCGAGCGCGAGACCGGTCATCAGGCCGCCAAACGAATAGGGGCTGCCGTCCACCGCTACGACAATCTTGCCGCCGTTGAACGACTGACCGATCGGCTGGGGCTGCTTGATGACGAGCATGTCGGAGCTGCGCACGCGACGGATGACCCGCTCCGTGTTGCTGCCGATCACGCTGTCCTTCACGGCGCCGACGCCCAGCGCGCCCATGATAACGAGGTCGTAGCCGCTGGTGTTGATATCCTCCGCCAGCACTTTCCAGTTTCTGCCTTCAAGCGACTTCCGCTCAAGCGGCAGGTTGGCTTCAGTGCACCGCTTATCGACGTAATCGAGATAGGAGTCGGTAATGATCTGGAGCCCGCGGGTGATCAGCGAGTCATGGATCTGCCGCTGACGGTCCAGTTCCTTCTCGTCGTGATACTCCTCTGGCAGGCCCGCCTCCATCTGTTTGAACCGCTTGTCGTGCATCTTGGCGGCGTAGACGTGGCTGCCGACAATCTTTGAGCCAAAGGTCTTGGCCATTTCGATCCCCACATCGACGGCGGTGTTGGAGTGGTCGGAGTTATCGACGGGGATATAAATCGTCTTGTACATCGCGGGCGCTCCTCCTGTGTCCTGGCCAGCCCGACCCTGCATTCAAATGAGAACTTCAGGACAGATGCAATGTTATGAAAAACCAACGAATTCTTTAAATTCAAAGCTTAAAACAGACCTCATCTTAGCATCGGGTTTAGAGTGATTGCAAGCAGGTTGTGGGAGGAGAAAAGAGCTACCGGGCCGAGCTGGCAGAGGCCGGTTTTTTGCGAGAATTCAGGATCTCCTCGAGGGTCAGGAGGGCCTGGCGACCCGAATTGTGTTCGAGGCCCTTGGTCAGATGGCTGTCGGCGTAGGTACTCTGCTCGGTCTGCGACAGTGATCCGGACCAGGTGCGCGGATCGCGACTGTGTTTCTTGTCCCAGGCTCGCAGGCAGGCCTTGGCGATGAGTTTATTTAAGGGCGCCGGGTTGTAGAGGAGTTTCCGGATGCTCCACGGCGTCAGCATAAGCGGGTTGTAGCCGGCCGAGAGATAGCCCTCTTCCAATAAACGGTGTTCTAAGTCCGTATTGGGCTGGATGCCCAGGAAGAACATCAGTGGGAAGACGCGCTCCTCGCCCAGAATCGCTGCCACCTTCTTGTAGGACTCAACGCTTTGGAGTAGGGTCTCTTCCGTTTCGTGCGGCGAATTAAGCGAATAGTTCAAAATCACCTTACCCTTGAAGCCTGCTTCGGCCAGGTACCGGCAGCCGTCGTAGAGCTTCTCCAGCTTGAAGCCCATATGGAGGTCGTTGAGGATCTCCTGCGAGCCGGAGGTGATCGCCACCTCCAGATCACCCACGCCTGATTGCACCATCAGCTGGGCCATGTCGGCGGTGATTAGCGACGTGCGGACATACCCCGACCATTCGATAGCCAGTTTTTGACAGACGATCCGTTCCAGAATCTCCGTGCACTGCGAATAAGCTTCCTTGCCCGTGATGAATTGGGCGTCCGTAAACCAGAAGCGCCGCGCGCCCCACTGGTGATAGTGTTGTGAGAGGTCCTTCACGACCATGTCGGGCGGCCGGTAGCGCACGCGCTTGCCCTCAATGTAGGGATAGAGGCAGAAGGCGCAATCGTAGGGGCAGCCGCGCTTGGTCTGCACGCCGATGCTCTCGCCTATGTAGTCCTTATATTGCGGGAAAATCGAGGTGAGATAGGGCAGGTCTACGGTCAGTGCATCGAGCAGTGCCGGCTTGCTCTGCTGGCCTTTTGAGACACGGCCGTTCTCGCGAATGATGTAGCGTTCGCCCTCCAACGAGTCGCCGTCCAACACTTTCAGAATCGCATCCTCGCCCTCGCCCAGGATACCGATCGTGCCCTCCGGCAGTTTTTCAATGAGCTGATCGGCAAAAGCCGTGAACGCGCCTCCGCCGATCATGATCTGCGACGTGGGAAATTCCTTTCGGATCAGCCAGGGGTAGGACAGCACGGTCCAGATATGGTTGTAGTAACGGTAGAGTTGCCTGACGCCGTTGAACGATGCCAGCATTTTCTTAATCGGGTTCGCCGAAAAATAAAAATTGAAGGCGTCCTCCAGCGAGGCATCACCCTCGTGCGGCGAGAAGATCTGGATGTCCCGCCAGGAAAAGCAAACCAGATCGGGCAAAAAGGCCATCGCGGTATCGCGCAGGACCTTGGCGCGCTGCTCGACCGGATACAGCGACAGGTCGAGGACGTGCTGCCGTACCGCCGGCCTCCGCCGATGGATGAAGTCCGCCAGATAGGTGATCCCGATCGGGTACACCTTCTTGCAGGGGAGGAAAACGTAGAGAACAGAGTTCATGGCATTAAGGAACTGAAATGCGCCGGGAGTTTTATTGCAGCGGTCATCGGTATACTTCCAGGCTATTTGATGGCGACGTGGATGGCCACGATCCCCCCGCTCAGGTTGTGGTATTCGACGTGGGAGAATCCCGTCTTCAGTATCAGCGTCTTGAGCCCCTCTTGGTTTGGGAAGGTCCTGATTGAGGCGGGCAAATATTCGTACACACCGGTCTTGTCTCGTGCGACGACCGTGCCGATCCACGGCAAGAGGCAGAAGGAATACCAGTCGTAGAGTGAGCGGAGCCAGGCCTGCGGGGGGTGCGAAAACTCAAGGCAGACGAACCGCCCGCCCGGTTTGAGCACGCGGCGGATCTCGGAAAAAGCAGCAGCAAGATTGCCGACGTTGCGCATGCAGAAACCGGTTGTCACGGCATCGAACGAGCCGTCAGAAAATCCCAGATGCTCGGCATTGGCTTCGAGGCAGGTAATCCGGTGTGCATATCCGCACCGGACGACTTTCTTGAGTCCCTCGACGAGCATCGCATGGTTGAGATCAGAGGCAACCACGCGCCCACCAGATCCCATTTTCGACTCAATCAGGAGAGCCAGATCAGCCGTACCGGAGCCCACATCCAGTGCCCGGCCGTTTTGAACCGATGGAACGAACGAGGCAGTCAGCTTCTTCCATCTGTGGTGCAGCCCAAAGCTTAGCAGCGTGTTGTTGAGATCGTAGACGCCCGCTATGGCTGTGAACATGCGCTGCACGGCCTGCTCGCGTGCGGAACCGGACCACCCGGAAACGGCGCGCGCGGCCGACCCAGGCAGCGTCGATTTTTCTTCACACTGCAACATTTTGGAATGGTGGCACCCGTTTCGTCGCATTGTCAAGCCAACTCGCTTAGCTGGTATAATCCGGCGGCTGATCGACCACCCACGCCGTCGAGCCCAAGGAAGCGGTCAGGCCATGAAGATACTTTTTAGTGATGAGTCAGGAGACCAATCACTGGATACCAGTGATTCGCAGTCTCTGGCGTTTGTTCTTGGCAGAGGCATTACGGACGCGGGCAATAAGGACAGCGCTTCGTCGTTTTGGTAAACCGTTAATAAATAAGGCAAAGCCGAAAAAATCAATTTTGGGACTAAAATTGTCCAGCTCGATCGTCATCAAGGGTGCTCGGGAGCACAACCTTAAGAATCTCGACGTTGAAATTCCGCGGGACCGGCTCGTTGTCATCACCGGGCTGAGCGGGTCCGGCAAGTCTTCGCTCGCGTTCGATACCATCTACGCCGAAGGGCAGCGCCGGTACGTCGAATCGCTCTCGGCCTACGCGCGCCAGTTTCTCGAGCAAATGGGCAAGCCCGACGTGGATTCCATTGAAGGGCTGTCACCGGCCATTGCCATTGAGCAGAAGAGTACCAGCCACAACCCGCGCTCGACGGTCGGGACGGTCACGGAGATTTACGATTATCTGCGCCTGCTTTTTGCGCGCATCGGTCGGCCCTTCTGCCATCAGTGCGGCGAGGAGATTTCCTCCCAGACGATCCAGCAGATGGTGGATGCGATTCGGAATCTTCCGGAGGGGACGAAGTTCCAGATTCTTGCCCCCATTGTGAGAGGGCGCAAGGGCGAGTACCGCAAGGAATTGCTGGAGATGCGCCGGGCCGGCTACGTGCGCGCGATGATCGATGGCAAAATGGTCGAGCTGGCCGACGAAATCGCGCTAGATAAGCAGAAGAAACACACGATCGAAATCGTAGTGGACCGCCTTGTGATGAAGGAAGGTGGTCCAGGAGACGCATTGTCAAAACGGCTCGCCGATTCGGTCGCATCCGCGTTGAAACTGACCGATGGACTTGTTGGCGTGCTTGCGGAGGAGGGCAAAGGCCTGCTCTATAGCGAGAAGCTGGCGTGCATTCGCTGCGGCATCAGCTATCCTGAAATCACGCCGCGCGTGTTTTCGTTCAATAGCCCGCACGGAGCCTGTCCGATCTGTGACGGGACCGGCTTCGTCATGCCATTTGGAAAAAGCACAGTCGCCTTAGCCGAAGAGGGGCAATCCTCCTGGGAGCAGGATTTCACGCTGCTGGAGGTTTGCCCGGATTGTAAGGGGGCGCGACTAAAGCCGGAAAGTCTCTCGGTGAAGATCGCCCGCAAGTCCATTGCGGAGGTGACGGAGCTTTCGATTCGAGCGGCAGCCGACTTCGTGGCCTCGCTCAAGCTAACCAAGCGAGAAGCTTTCATCGCACAGCGGATTCTGAAGGAGATTCGCGAACGGCTGGGCTTTCTTAGGAATGTCGGGCTGGACTATCTGACACTCGACCGTGCGGCGGCGACACTTTCGGGTGGCGAAGGGCAACGCATCCGCCTGGCGACGCAAATCGGCTCGGGCCTCGTCGGTGTGCTGTATATATTAGACGAACCCTCCATCGGCCTACATCAGCGGGACAATCGGCGGCTGCTCCAGACGCTGATCCGGCTGCGTGATCTCGGCAACACGGTCCTGGTGGTCGAGCATGATGCGGAGACGATGCAGGCCGCCGACCACATTCTCGATCTCGGGCCCGGCGCCGGTGCGCACGGCGGCCGGATCATCGCGCAAGGGACACCCAAGGAGGTGATGGCTAACAAGGCCTCGCTGACCGGGCAATACCTGTGCGGGGAGATGGTCGTCACGCTCCCGCAACGGATACGCAAGCCGCGAGGTTTTGTCAGCGTAGTAGGCGCGAAAAAGCACAATCTCAAAAATCTCACGGCCAAGATTCCGCTGGGCCTGCTGACCTGCGTGACCGGCGTCTCGGGATCAGGCAAGAGCACGCTCGTGTTGGAAGTGTTATTCCACTCACTCTCGCAACTGCTCTATCACAAGCATCCTAAAATTGACGGCTGCAAGGAACTCAAGGGGGTCGATGCACTCGACAAGGTCATTGATATTGATCAGTCCCCGATCGGCCGCACGCCTCGGTCCAATCCGGCCACCTATACCGGGCTGTTCACGTTCATCCGGGACCTCTTCGCGAAACTGCCGGAGTCGCGCGTGCGCGGCTACAAGCCGGGCCGGTACAGCTTCAATGTAAAGGGTGGGCGATGCGAAGCCTGCGAGGGCGATGGTCTGATCAAGATTGAGATGCACTTTTTGCCTGACGTCTACGTGACCTGCGAGGTCTGCAACGGCCAGCGGTATAACCGCGAGACGCTGGAGGTGAAGTACCGAGACCGGAGCATCGCCGACGTGCTGAATATGACGGTGGACGAGGCGTTAGAATTTTTCGAGCCGGTGCCGTTCATCAAGAACAAATTGCAGACGCTGCATGATGTCGGCTTGCACTACATCAGGCTGGGCCAGTCTGCGACGACCCTGTCCGGCGGTGAGGCGCAGCGGGTGAAGTTGTCGCGGGAGTTGTCGAAGCGGGCCACGGGCCGGACGCTCTACATCTTAGATGAGCCGACGACAGGGCTGCATTTCGCTGATATTCAGCGTTTGCTGGATGTGCTCAACCGTCTAGTCGAGGCGGGCAATACGGTACTGGTGATCGAGCACAATCTGGATGTCATACGAAATGCCGACTGGCTGATTGACCTGGGGCCCGAAGGCGGCAATCGGGGCGGCAAGATTGTGGCCGAGGGGACGCCGAGAGATATTGCGAAGGTGAAGCGGTCATATACAGGGCAGGTCTTAAAAGAGGCGGGCGTGGGGTGAGATACGGTACGGCATGATCAGGTAATGGCCGTATCGGATCAGTCTGCCTTCCTTGCTCACCGCACGTGCGCGCAAGACGACGGGCGGAACAAGACCTCTCCACTGCGAATGCATCGCGCGCGGGGGCTCAAGCAAATCCTGGCGATGCCCTCTTATTGTCAGGCGGTCGCAAGACAGCTTAGCGAGCAGTCTTGCGAGAGCATAATTTGAGTCTGTAGTTTGTCCCTTCAGCTAGGGAGTAAGGAGCCCATGCACACGATTCTACTGCTGACGGTCTCAAACATTTTTATGACGATTGCTTGGTACGGCCATTTGAAATACAAGGACTCGCCGTTGTGGATGGCAATCGTAGTGAGCTGGGGAATTGCCTTTGCAGAATATTGTTTCCAGGTGCCGGCCAACCGCATTGGCCACTCTGAGTTCACAGCGGCTCAGTTGAAAACGATTCAGGAGGTCATTACGCTGGCAGTGTTCTGCGTTTTCTCGGTGGTCTATCTTAAGGAACCGCTCAAGTGGAACTATCTGGCCGGCTTCACGCTGATGGCCGGCGCGGTGTTTCTCATCTTTAAGGAATGGTGATATGGCCAAGACAAAACGAGGACCGGTAAAAGAACAGGCCGCACAGGATTTCGAAAAGCTTGGCGTCTTCTATCTGGGACGCGGATACGATCTGGGGGCAAAGAAATCACAGGGCGGGCTGCTCCTCTATGATTCGAAGGACCTTGTCACGCACGCGGTCTGTGTGGGCATGACTGGAAGCGGCAAGACGGGTCTCTGCATCGGCCTACTTGAAGAGGCGGCGATTGATAGCATTCCCGCGCTGATCATTGACCCCAAGGGGGATCTGGCCAATCTCATGTTGACCTTTCCGCAGTTGCGTGCGGAGGATTTCGCGCCGTGGGTCAACGGAGACGACGCGCGTAAAAAAGGCCTCTCGCCAGGCGACTATGCAAAACAACAGGCGGAACTCTGGAAGACTGGCCTTGCCGGTTGGAGGCAGAATGAGGACCGGATCACGCGGCTGCAAGAGGCGGCCGAAATTGCGATCTACACGCCGGGCAGCAACGCCGGCATTCCAGTTTCGATTCTGAAATCGTTCGAGATGCCTGACAAAACTGTGCGGGAAGATGCCGAACTACTGCGCGAACGCATCGGCATCACAGCGACGAGCCTGCTCGGCTTGATCGGCGTGGATGCCGATCCGATGAAGAGCCGCGAACACATTCTGCTCTCCACGATTTTGAACGCGGCATGGAGCAAGGGCGCCAATGTGGACCTGGCCGCGCTGATCCAGCAGATTCAGGAGCCGCCGGTCTCGAAAGTCGGCATGCTCGATCTGGACTTATTCTATCCGTCCAAGGACCGGTTCGCGCTGGCGATGAAGCTAAACAATCTGCTCGCTGCGCCGGGATTTTCCGTCTGGCTCGAAGGGGCGCCGCTGGACATCCAGAGCCTTCTCTATACGCCAAAAGGCAAGCCGCGCCTGGCGATCCTGTCCATTGCGCATCTGAATGACGCCGAGCGAATGTTCTTCGTCTCGCTGCTGCTCAATCAAGTGCTCGGCTGGATGCGGAGCCAGTCGGGGACGACGAGTCTGCGTGCCATTCTCTATATGGACGAAATCTTCGGCTACTTCCCTCCGGTGGCCAATCCCCCGTCCAAGCAGCCGTTGCTCACGCTGCTCAAGCAGGCCCGCGCGTTCGGCGTGGGTGTCGTGCTGGCGACGCAGAACCCAGTCGATCTTGATTACAAGGGGCTGGCCAACACCGGCACCTGGTTTATCGGCCGGCTTCAGACAGAGCGGGACAAGGCGCGGGTGATTGAGGGATTGGAAGGTGCCGCGGCTGGAGCAGGGAAGAAGTTCGACAAGGGGCGAATGGAGCAGATTCTGGCGGGACTCGGTAATCGAGTGTTTCTGATGAACAATGTGCACGATGACGCGCCGGTGATCTTTGAGACGCGCTGGACGCTTTCTTATCTGCGTGGGCCGCTCACACGCATGCAGATCAAGACGTTGATGGAGCCTGTAAAACGATTGGGGTATGGGGGAAGAGAACTAGAGGGGCACCAGCAGTCGGAAAGCGCCCGTACCCCTTCCCCCTCTATCCCACAATCCCTTGGTTCGCGTCCCATTCTGCCGCCCGATGTGCCACAGTATTTCGTGCCGGTGCGAGGGAAATTATCCGGGCCGGTAGTCTACCAACCGATGCTGCTGGGAGCGGCACAGGTGCATGTGTCGGATGCTAAAGCTGGCGTGGATGTGACGCAGAACGTGGTCGTGGCGACGCCGTTCACGGATAACGCCGTATCAGTGGACTGGGATGCGGCCACAGACGTTGATGTCGCCGTGGCCGATCTGGAAAAGACGCCAGCCGAACCAGCACAGTTTGGCGTACTACCGCCCGCGGCCGGCAAAGCCAAAAACTTCGAGGCCTGGAGCAAGGACTTTTTGGGCTGGCTCTATCGCACGCAGACGATTGAGCTGCTCAAAAGCCCGGGGTTGAAGAAGCTGTCGAGGCCGAGCGAGTCCGAGCGGGATTTTCGCGCGCGGCTCCAGCAGGCGGGACGTGAGGAGCGGGATCGGATCGCGCAGAAATTGCGGGACAAGTTCGCGCCGAAGATCGCCGGGCTGCAAGAGAGAAAACGCCGGGCCCTGCAGGTCGTCGAACGGGAGTCGGAGCAGGCGATGCACAGTCAGATTCAAACTGCTATTTCGATCGGCGCAACGCTGCTTGAAGCTTTCACCGGTCGAAAGGCCATCAAGACCTCGACGATCGGCAAGGCCACTACGGCCGTTCGGGGCGCGGGGCGGGCCATGAAAGACCGCAAGGACGTCGACCGGGCTGAGGATAATGTCGCCGCGATCGATCAGCAGATCGCCGAATTGGAGACGCAGTTCAAGGCTGAGACAGACACGCTGGCGTCCGCCGTCGATCCGCTCACGGAAAAGCTGGAAACCGTGTCGCTTAAGCCGTCCAAGTCGACCATCTCGGTCAGGCTGGTGGCGCTGGCCTGGGTCCCAAGCTAGCAGCCGCTATCAGTTAATCGTTGTTCGGACGTGCTTCAGTCAGGTCACCCTGCGACTAACGGATAGCGAACCGTGAGGCGCGTTTCATCCCTCAGTGCTTTCCCTTCTGCATGATCTTATCCGTCCAGGCCAAGAGGATGGCCGAGCCCAAAAACGTCATGTGAATCAGAATCTTCCATTTGACGTGCTCGGGCGTCTCATTCGCGATGTTCACGAAGGCCTTGAGTAGATGGATGCTAGAAATGCCGATCAGCGAGGCCGCCAGCTTTACCTTGATCGTGCCCGGGTCCACGTGGCTGAGCCAGTCCGGCTTGTCCCGATGGCCTTCCAGGTCCAGTTTGCTTACGAAGGTGGCGTAGCCGCCGATGACGACCATTGTCAGCAAATTCGCCACCATCGTGATATCGATCAACGACAGGATGCCAAGCATAAAGATGGTTTCGGAGAGCTCGCGGACGTTGTGGATCATCTCCCACAACTCAACGATAAATTTGTAGGCGTAGAGCAGTTCAGCGACGATCAGTCCGCCATAGAGTGGCGCCTGAATCCAGCGACTCGCGAAGATGAGGGTTTCGAACCCCTGCTCCAGCTTCGACGGCGGACTGCCTCCACTAGACGATGCTGTGACGTGGGCGGGATGACCGGCAGTGGACATGAACGCAATCCTCCTTGCAGTTGAACGCCGCGGACGGCCCGCAGCCGAGTCAGCATGCTAGGGAGAATGAGGGGCCGCTGTCAATTGACTTCCAGAGCGCGCTAGAACGCCTTGAACTTTGTCAGAGTCTTGGTGCCAGTATCGTCCAGCTCCGCTTTTTCCGGCTTGGTGAGAGTGAGAAATTTGAGCCCGCGCGTCTCAGATCATGGGACCACCGCGTGCCTGACGCCGGAAGCGGAACGCCTGGAGCATGCGGTGTACCCTCCGGTGATGCGGGCGTGACCCTATGTGTGGCAAACAGGGTTCCGGCCCGCCCGCAAGATGCCTGCTGGGCTGAGAAACGGAAGCGCCGAATGAAGGACGGGGGAGCGGGTGCTCCTTTTTTAACATGTTCCAGTAATACCGGCCGATGGCACGTTTGACAAACAAGGTGGAGGCCTGAGACTAGCGGGAAATGGAAAAGGAAATTAATTCCGGTTCACGGCAGAAGAGGTCAGGGCTTTGCGAATCTCGGCAGCTGTGCGAGCGTCGAGGCCAGCCTGGCGTAATTGTACGTCGGTGGCTGTAGCGATCTTGTCGAGGCTACCGAACGTTTTCAGCAGTGTGGCTCGCCGGACCTCGCCGACGCCGATGATCTGATCCAGTTTTGACGCCAGCAGCGCCTTGCTGCGAAGTTTCCGGTGGTAGGCGATGGCAAAGCGGTGGGCTTCGTCCCGGATGCGTTGGAGCAGATGCGTGGCGGGTGACGAGGGCCTGAGGACAATCGGGTTCTTGCGTCCCGGCAGAAAGATCCGTTCGTCCTTGTTTCCTTTGGCCTTAGCTAAACCAATGATCGGCAGGTCCGAACGGCCCGCCTCCTTTAGCCCTGCCATAGCGGCCGTGAGCTGGCCGAGCCCACCGTCGATCACGACGAGGTCGGGTAGGCAGAGGCGTTCAGATTTACCATACCGGCGCACCACCACCTCTTTCATGCTGGCGAAGTCGTTAGCGCCGGCAACTGTTTTAATACGGAACTTTCGGTAGTCCGATTTCTTAGCCTGGCCATCCTGCCATACGACAAAGGATGCGACGGATGCCTGCCCCATCGTATTTGAAATGTCAAAGCCTTCGATCCGGCTGGGGGGCGCTTGCAGTTTGAGCAAACGCTTCAGCTCAGCCGTGGCCTGGCGGTCGGTCTCCTCGTTACGCAGGTGGTTTACGAGAGCTGCCGCAGCATTCTCTTCTGCGAGCTGCACGAGCTGGTGCTTCAGCCCGCGTTCCGGCGCGACGATCTTGACGGCCTGGGTTTTTTTCTCCGAAAGCCAGGTTTCGATCAGCGGCGCGTCGGCCAGCGGCAGGGGTACCAGCAGTTCGCGGGGGGGTAGGCCGTCCTTATTATAGAACTGCTCGATGGCCGACCGAACGAGTTCTTCCTCAGATGTACCGGCCGCGTCGGGCCAGAAAAAATCCTTCCGGCCGATCAGCAGACCGCCGCGCACGAAGAGCATCTGGAGATCCACGGCCGCCCCCTGCCAGGCGAGACCGAGCACGTCTTGATCAACGGCCGTCGTCTGCGTGATGCGTTGCTTTTCCAGTGTGCGTTCGATGTCAGTGATCCGGTCCCGCACGCGCGCGGCTTCCTCAAAGGCCTGCCGGTCGGCCAAGGCTTCCATCTGGCTGCGCATCTCGTCGAGCAGTTCCGTATCACGCCCTTCTAGAAACTGCCGCACCTGGCGGACAATCTCGTGATATTCCTCGCGCGACTGGTTGCCGATGCAGGGGGCCAGGCAGCGCTTGATTTCGAATTCAAGGCAGGCCCGCTCGGCGGTGCCGTCGATCTCAATCTCACAGGTCGCCAGCGGGAACACCTTGCGGATCAGTTTGAGCGTCTGCTTCATCGCGCCGATGTCCGTGTAGGGGCCGTAGTAGAGCGCCCCGTCTTTCTGTACCCGCCGGACGATCGTCAAGCGGGGAAAGGCTTCGCGAATGGGCAAGCGCAGGTAGGGGTACTGTTTGTCATCTCGTAGGATGACGTTGAAACGCGGCCGGTGTTTCTTGATCAGATTGCTTTCGAGAATGAGCGCCTCCAGCTCGGAGCGCGTGACGAGGGTTTCCATATCGGCAATCTGGCTCACTAGCAATGTCGTCCTGGGCGTGTGGTCGGCGCCTTTCTGAAAATAAGACCGCACGCGGTTAGCTAGCACGGCGGCCTTGCCGACGTAGAGCACCTCGCCCGCGTCGTTCTTGAACAGGTAGACGCCGGGCTGGTTGGGGAGGCAGGCCAGGGCATGCTTAAGATCAGGGGAAGGGTTCATGGCTGATGGTTAATGGGTGATGCGTCAGGAAGACGACTCCCCCTAGAGGGATTTGTGCTTTGCTCGTTGGTGAATTTTCAGCTCAATGCTCGCGATCAGAGTGCTGGTTTTTTTCAGCGCGTCATCCGTGTCGTAGTAGCGTATTGGCAATGGCAGTAGAAGCCGTCATGCGTACCGTAGGCCTGGCGGCTGTTCGATTAACTCCACCTCATAGCCATCCGGCGCATCAATGAAAATGAAGCGACTGCCAGAGGAGCTCCGTGTCGGTCCGTCAGTGATCTTCACGCCCTTCTGATTTAACGCAGCTATTGTGTCGTCGAGATTTTCCACCTCGAAGGCCAGGTGTACCAGGTCCTCTTGCACCTCCACGGGGCCGCTGGGCGGGAAGCTGCACAGCTCGATCAATTCCTCACTGTTCGGGACCTTCAGAAACGCTAGGTGCGAGCCGCGCAGAGAGGTTTTCCGCTCCATTACTTCCAGGCCGAGCACGCCGGTGTAAAAGTCTATGGTTTGCTGCATATCGCTGACTCTCATTCGCGTGTGCAGCAGCTTTTTAACTTTCATGAATCTCGCATTAGCTGTCATTGGTTATGCGTCATTTGAGGAGTTTAGGAGTTTTACAAAAAATGACTGACGTGTGACGTTATCCCCGTGTTGATCCTGCCGTCTTCCTGAGCAGAATCTCCGCTGAGCCAGAAATCAGCAAATTTGGCATAGGCCCGATTTCCTGATACCCCTGTTTTTTGTAAAAGGCCCGTGCCTCCGTGTTGAAATCAGACACGCAGGCCAAGAGGTTCTTTGCGCGGGCAAATACCAGTCCTTCAAGGTAGGCCAGGAGCGCACGGCCATGACCCTTCCCGCGGACCGCCGGTGCGACAACCAGCAGTTCCAGATAATCACCCATAAGAAACTTCGGCCGTAGCAGGGCGAAGCCGGCCAGCGCTCCGTTCGCTTCGATGACAAACCCTTCGCGTCCCGCCGGCATCGGATCGAGGAGTTTCTTCCAGTCTGCATCCGTGTAGCCCAGTTTCTTCCACGGCTCCGAGGAGGCCAGCATGGCTACCACGGCCAAACGGTCGCTCTCTTGATAGGGCCGGATCGTCATGGTTGCGTGCAGGATAGCAGTTCCGTCACAGTCACGGGCCTCAAGCCCTGTTTCGGAAGCACTTCCTGGACGAGGGATTCCACAACCGTCCGGGTCTGCCTCCCTTTTCCGTTCGCATGAAACACGATCATGCTGCCGCTGTGTGTCGCGGCGGTCAGGTGTGCCAGCATTTTTTCAGACGACAGCGCGGGATCAGGATCGCCCGAGATGACGTTCCAGAGAATGAATTGCAGCCCCAGTTTCTTTACCACCTCGATAGTCATATCGTTGAATTCGCCGTAGGGAGGGCGGAACAGGATTGCGGTCTGGTGATAGCGCGTTCGGAGCAGGTCCACGGCCTGAACGATTTCAGCCCGCTGATGATCTTCGTCCAGCGAAGCTAGATGCGCATGGACCTGGCCGTGCGTGCCCATTTCAAAAAAGGGTACGGCGAGGAGGCGCTTCATTTCCAAATCGTGCTTCTTGATCCAGTTGCCCGAGGCGAAGAAGGTGGCCGGGATCTTATGTGCCACCAAGTAGTCGATCAACGTGGCGTCGTAACCCGTACCTTGTCGGACTGGGCAGAGGTCGAAAGTCAGGGCCACGGTCTTGCACGCAGGCGTCCCGCCCTTGATCACCTGCGCGGCGCCGTCGCCCGAACACGACAGCAAGATGGCGAGGCTGAACCAGACGGTCTGCAGCAGGCGTGTGCACATACCAGCAGTATACGCGCGCGGAAAGTAAAAAGTGAAAACTTAAAAGTGAACGGTCAGACCGGGCCGTCCTCAGAAAACCCAGTACGCAGCACTGATTTCTGGTTGCGTTCTTGTTGCGGCCGGTGGACCACATCAGCGCTGTAGAGAAAGAGCGAGGGCGAGTAGTAGACCTAGAGGAGGCACATGACGACAGAGTGCCTGAAAACTTTCATGGTCGATGGGCAATGGCGTATGGTCAATGCTAGCCACGGTTCATTGCCCATCACCCGACCACCATATGCTCCGGCTTACCGCATTCCCAGGACGGCCTGCATGACAAGGGCAACGAGGGGATTGGGGAAGAGGCCAAAGATTACGACGCCGGCCAGGGCACAAGCCAGTGCGACTGTTAGAGCCGGCGAGGTCACGAGCGCCAGCTGCCCACCGGCCGTCTCCGGCTCGCGCATGTACATGACCATCACGACGCGCAGGTAGTAGTAGGCCGAAATGGCGGCGAAGAGCACGCCAATGACGGCCAGCCAGACGAGATCAGCCCGAACGGCTGCCGTAAAGAGATAGAATTTTCCAATGAAGCCGGCAGTCGGGGGAATGCCAGCTAGCGAGGCCATGAAAGCCAGCATCAGGAAAGCCGCCACTGGCTGCCGCTTGGCCAGGCCCGCGTAATCTTCGATCTCGTTGTTCTCGACGCCATTCTTACGCACCATGGCGATCACCGCAAAGGCGCCGAGCGTCATAAAGGCATAGACGACCAGATAAAGCATGACACTGGAGAGCCCGAAGGCCTGGGCCTCGCGATCGGCCGGTACGTAGCCAGCGACCACGACGCCGATCAGCGCGTAGCCAGCATTAGCGATACTCGAGTAGGCGAGCATGCGCTTGATGTTGGTCTGCACGATGGCCACGAGGTTGCCCAGGAGCAGTGTGGCAAAGCAGAGCAGCAGGAACAGGAAGGACCAGTTGGCCTTCAGGCCGCCAAGGCCGTCTACGAATACACGCAGGAACGCCGCGAAGCTCGCGGCCTTCGACGCTACGGCCATGAAGGCCGTCACCGACGTGGGCGAGCCCTCATAGACGTCCGGCGTCCACATGTGGAACGGGACGGCAGCGATCTTGAAGCCGAAACCGACGGCCAAGAGTGTCATAGCCAGGGCCAGCATCGGATCGTCCAGCCCGCGGGTCGTGATGGCCATGGCAATCGTGGAGAGGTGTGTGCTTCCGGACGCGCCGTAAAGCAGTGAGATGCCGTAGAGCAGCATGCCCGACGAGAAGGCGCCGAGGACAAAGTATTTGGCCGAGGCCTCCAGCGACCGTGCTTCGAAGCGCTTGAATCCAGCTAAGATGTAGAGCGAGAGTGACATCAGCTCCATGCCAAGATAAATAGTCAAAAGGTCCGCCGCGGAGACCATGACCATCATGCCGGCCAGTGACAATAAGATAAAGCCGTAGTATTCACCAAGGTTCAGCCGTTCGGCCTTTAAATAAGCCAGCGACAGGAGAATGGTGAATCCGCTCACGCCATAGAGCAGCAGCTTCCAGAATCCTGAGAAGGGATCGAGGATCACCAGATCACTGAAGGCGGATACCGACGTGCCCATACGCGATATTGTGAAGTGCGCGCAGGCTGCGAGCGCGGCCACGCTGAACCAGGCCAGCCAGTCTTTTCGTGAGGGCGGGGTGATCGGATCGAGCGCCAGGACAAGGCAGGCCGCACCGATCACGATCAGCTCGGGCAGGATAGCAATCAGATCGGCGAGCGGCATTGTCAGTTCACCTGACAAACGGCAGTATGGTGGTGTAATCACGCATGTGGACGTTGGCGGACTTTAGCTCAGCCGTAGGGGGCCCCGGCGCGGGCATGACGGTCGGCATGCCCGGCGTGTCCTGCCCCATCTCGAAGTCTCCCAGGTCCACGCGTTCGATCAATCCGTTCACGCTCGCGTGCATGTTGACCAGCAACGGATTCGGATAGAGCCCGATCCAGAAAACCAGCACGACCAGCGGCACCATCGTCACCATCTCGCGCAGGTTGAGGTCGTGCAGCTGCGAAACATGAGCAGGGTTGGGCACGCCGAAGGCCACGCGCTGCAGCATCCACAAGAGATAGGCTGCTGCCAGGATAATGCCCAGCGAGGCGATGGTCGCAATCCATTTGCTCCAGAAAAAGGTGCCAGCCAGCACAAGGAATTCACCGACGAAACTGTTCGTGCCGGGCAATCCGAGCGACGACAGGCTGAAAATGACGAGAACGGTCACGTAGCGCGGCATCAGGCCTGCAAGGCCCACGTTGTCGGTGATTTGCCTGCTGTGCGTGCGCTCGTAGATCGCACCGACGCACAGGAACAGGGCGCCGGTTGTGATGCCGTGGTTGACCATTTGCATGATCGCGCCTTCGATGCCTTGCGCGTTCAACATGAAGATGCCAAGCGTCACAAAGCCCATGTGGCTCACGCTGGAATAGGCGATGAGTTTCTTCAGATCGGCCTGCGCGAGCGCCATGTAGGCCCCATAAATGATTGCGATCAGCGACAGCACCACCATGACCGGCGTGAAGGTGACGGTGGCGTCAGGGAGCATCGGCAGCGTGAAACGCAGAAACCCGTACCCGCCCATCTTGAGCAGCACGCTTGCGAGAATCACGCTGCCCGCGGTCGGCGCCTCCACGTGAGCGTCGGGGAGCCAGGTGTGCAGCGGCCACATTGGCACTTTCACGGCGAAGGCGGCCCAAAAGGCCCAAAACAGCCAGTTCTGCAACTTTGACGTGTACTCGACGCGGCTCAACAGAAGGATGTCGAACGTCTGGCCACCCTTGAAGTAGAGCATGATGATGGCGACGAGCAGCAGCACGCTACCGACCAATGTATACATGAAGAACTTGATCGCCGCGTAGAGCCTGTTCGGTCCCCCCCAAACCCCGATTAGCAGGTACATCGGGATCAGCATCGCCTCCCAGAAAATGTAGAAGAGCACAAAGTCCAGCGCAACGAAGACGCCAAGCATGGCGGTCTCCATAATCAGGAGCACGGCCATAAATTCCTTAACGCGGGTGTCGATCGCCTTCCAGGAGCAGAGGATGCAGAAGGGTGACAGCACCGTTGTCAGGAGGACGAGCGGCAGGCTGATGCCGTCCACGCCGACGCTGTAGTTAATCGCCGGCGACGCAATCCAGTTCGCGTGCTCCACGAACTGCATGCGGGGCGTGAAGGAGTCGAAGAGCGACCAGAGCGGGAGCGAAACGATGAGATCGGCCAGTGAGACGCCTAGCGCAATCCAGCGGATCGTCTGATGCGCTGCCTTGTTGACAAACAGCAGCAGCAGGACGCCCACGAGCGGTAGGAAGACGATCGTCGTCAGCCAGGGGAATCCGCCGGTCTGGAGCATCGCGTCGCTCATGTCGCTTCGCTCCAGACCAGGGGCCATAGGCCAGGGGCTGTAGGCGATAGACTATTGGCAGGACGGACATACCGACCCATCGCCCATCGCCCATCGCCTATCGCCAAGACTCTCTTGCCCATTGCCTGTTTCTATAAGAGAAGATAGAGGGTCAAAATCAGTACGGCACCCAGCGTCATACCAAGCGCATAGTGTTGCGTCTGTCCGCTCTGGAACAGCCGCATCACCCAGCCCCACCAGGCAATGGCGCGCGCCACGCCGTTGACCGCGCCGTCGATGACCGCCACGTCCACGTGCCGCCACAGCCGGTCGGCCAGCGTAAAGGTCGGCTGCACGAAGGTCCGGTCGTAGACTTCATCTACGAACCATTTGTTAAGTGAGAGCCGGTAGAGCGTCTGCCACTGGGCAGCCAGACGATCGGGCAGGCCTGGCGATTTTACGTAAACAAAATATGCCGCGGCGAAGCCAGTCAGGCTCATCAGCGTGGCCACCACCATAATAATAATGCCGGCCTGGCCCTGGTGCCCTTCACCGTGAGCAATTGGGCCGGGGATCGCCGGCGACAGGAACTCGAAGATGCCGAAATAGCCGGAGACAATGGACAGCACCGATAAGATCAGCAGTGGAACGGTGATCGTCTTTGACGGCTCGTGGATTTCATGCGAACCGCCGTGTCCGTGCTCATGTCCCTGCCCGTGGTCAAGCGCTTCACCCCGATAGGTTCCCCAGAAAGTTACGAAGACTAGCCGGAAACTGTAAAAGGCCGTCATCATCGCGGTCAGCAGCCCGAAGACCGTCAGGATCTGTCCCAGCGGACCGGACGCCCAGGCCGACACCAGCAATTCGTCCTTGCTGAAGAAGCCAGAGGTCAGCGGGAAGCCGGCCAGCGCCAGCGAGCCGATCACAAAGGTCCAGTAGGTCACGGGGAGCTTGTCTTTTAAGCCGCCCATGCGGCGTATGTCCTGCTCGTGATGCAGCGCGATGATCACCGAGCCGCAGCCAAGGAACAGCAGGGCCTTGAAGGCCCCATGCGTGAGCAGGTGGTAGATGCCAGCCGCGTAGGCGCCGAGCCCGCAGGCCATCGTCATGTAGCCGAGCTGGCTGACGGTCGAATAGGCTACCACGCGTTTGATGTCGGTCTGCGTCAGCGCGATCGTTGCGCCCAGCAGCATGGTCGCGGCGCCCACAAGGGCAACTACGTCCATGGCCACAGGGGAGAGATTATAGAGAGGAGAGAGCCGTGCGACCATGAAAACGCCAGCGGTCACCATCGTAGCGGCATGGATCAGGGCCGAGATCGGTGTGGGACCTTCCATCGCGTCCGGCAGCCAGACGTGTAGTGGCACCTGGGCCGACTTACCGACCGCACCCGTGAAGAGCAACAGGCATATCAGAGTCAGTGTGGACACTTCCCAGACGCCGCCGAAGGGGCGCAGGAGATTTATCGTCTCGCCAGCAAGATCGGCCGCCAGCGCGAAGACGTGCCGGTATTCCAGTGAGCCGAAGGAGGACCAGACAAGCAGCAGGCCGAGCATAAAGCCGAAATCGCCTACGCGGTTGACGATGAAGGCTTTGGTCGCTGCAGCGCAGGCCGAGGGGCGTTCGTACCAGTGGCTGATCAGAAGATAGGAACAAAGGCCGACCGCCTCCCAGAAGACGAACAGTTGAAGGAAATTGTCCGCCAGCACCAGCATGAGCATCGAGAAGGTGAAGAGCGCGATGTAACTAAAGAACCGTGCGTAGCCCTTTTCGCCGTGCATGTAGCCAATTGTGTAGATATGCACGAGCGAGCTGACCACTGTAACGAGGATCAGCATGCAAGCGGTCAGGGGATCAATTGTGATGCCGAGGCCGATACGTAGGTCACCAGAGGTCAGCCACGTGTAGAGCGGTACGGATATGGGGTGGCCGTTCGCAACCTGCACAAAGGCTAGGACGGACAGAATAAAGGAGACGATTACGGCTGGTACCGCGACAAGGTGCGCCTTGTGCGTAATCCAGTGACCGAAGAGGCCGAGGATCAGAAAAGCTGTGAACGGGAGCAAGGGAATGAGAATGTAATCCATAGGGTCAACTATGAACTATGGATGAGCTATGGTAAACGCAAGACTTGGCATCTCTTTGTTTCGCATCTTCCTCAGTTCATCAATCATCGGTGAACCTTCATAAGTACAAGATCACCATTTCATCAGCTGGAAATCGTCCACGTTGATGCTGGCCTTACTGCGATAGAGCGCGATGATGATGGCTAGGCCCACCGCCACCTCCGCGGCTGCCACAGTTAGTGCGAAGAAGACGAAAACCTGTCCCGACACGTTCTGGAAATAATTCGAAAAGGCGACGAAATTAATGTTCGTGGCATTCAACATCAATTCCACTGACAGCAGAATGATGATGATATTCCGACGGATTAGCACACCCACCACGCCCGTGATGAACACGATCGCGCTCAGGATCAGGTAGTAGGAAATGGGAATCATGTCTAAATCTTCGGATCTCGTCGCGCGTATCGCATGTTTTGCCGAAAAGGCGTCTCGTGTTTTGCGAGAGATACTTCTTGCTTCATGGCGCGCGCCTTGTGAGGAGGTCCCGCTTGGCCAGGATGATCGCACCGATCATGGCGACCAGCAAAATCAACGACGCGACTTCAAATGGGAAGACATAGGTCGAGTACAGTAAATCACCGATAGCCTCCGTGTTGCCTTCGACTGCCGTGGTCAAGTCGGGTGCTGGGGGCGCGCCAGTGTCCTTCCGCTGCGCGAGGAGCAGCACGGCCTCGGTCAATAGCGTCACGCCCAATAATGCGCCGACGGGCAACTGCCCGTGGTAGCGATCTTCACGGTGGAGATTCAGCAACATGACGACGAAGAGATAAAGCACCAGGATCGCACCGGCGTAGACGATGATCTGGACGGCGGCTACGAATTCCGCGTGGAGCATGACGTAGAGGCCAGCCACATGGAAGAACATGATCAGCAGCGACAGGGCGCTGTAGACAGGGTTTTTCAGCGCCACCACTAGGATGGAGGTCAGCACGATGATGCAGGCGAAGTAAAAAAAGAAGAGCTGGGCCACGCGGTCAGCTCTCCTTTTGGGGGATCTGTTTGAACGCGACGTTGAAGAAGGCGACGTTCGAATGCTGGAACTCCAGCCGCTTCTCGCGCATCGGATAGGAGCGGTCGCCGATGGCCAGGAGCTGCTGCTTATTCAGCAATAAGTTTCGCTTATCGTAGACAGCCCACTCGTATTCGCGCGTCATGCCTAGTGCGTCTACCGGGCAGGCATCCACGCACATGCCGCAGAACAGGCAGCGGGTCATGTCCATGTAATATTCCTTCGCGTAGCGCTTGGTCGGCTCGCCTGGCACCTCGCCGCTCACGACGCGGATGACGCGCGACGGGCAGGCGGCCTCGCAGAGGTCGCAGCCGACGCACTTCTCGGTACCGTCGTCGTAGCGCAGAAGCGCCAGCATGCCGCGATAACTGTCCGGTAGCACGCGCTTCTCGTGCGGGTACTGAATCGTGATGGGTTTGTAGTGCAGCAGATGGCGCATCGTGGCAGCCATGCCTACGAGAATCTCGTAGAAGACGATGGTTTTGAACCACGCTTTAAGTGTCCGCATCTCCTGGTCTTTCCTTTCGCCTCGAACTCCGGGCCTCGCGTCTTAAACTACCCCCGGGGGAACAGGTAGGCTGCAATGGATGTGACCAGAATGTTGCCCAGTGCGATCGGAAGCATCACCTTCCAGCCGAACCGCATGAGCTGGTCGTACCGCAGTCGCGGCAGCGTCGCGCGCAGCCAGAAAAACAGGAATAGAAAAAAATAAACCTTGGCCGCAAACCAGACGACGTTTTCGACCCAGGCGAACTGCTCGAAGCCCAACCGCGCCAGCGCGGTACCCGGATAGGGCGCGTTCCAGCCGCCCAGAAACAGCGCCGCGGCGATGCAGGAGACCATGATCATATTGGCGTACTCCGCAATGAAGAAGAACGCAAACCGCATCCCGCTGTACTCAGTGAAGAAGCCCGCCACCAGTTCGCTCTCTGCCTCTGGCAGGTCGAAGGGCACGCGGTTGGTTTCGGCCACCGCCGAGATCACGTAGACCACGAAGGCCAGCAGTTGCGGAAAGGGCGGCGCGAAGATGTACCAGTTCCAGAACCAGCCGGCCTGCGCCTGCGTGATCTTCACGAGGCTCAGCGAGCCGGCCAGCAGCAGCACGCCCACGATCGCTAGGCCGACGTTCAACTCGTAGCTGATGACTTGCGCGGCCGACCGCAGCCCGCCCAGCAGCGAGTATTTGCTGTTCGAGGCCCAGCCGCCCAGGATGATGCCGTAGGCGCCGATGGAGGTGAAGGCCAGGATGTAGAGAATACCGATGTTGATGTCGCTGATGATGAAGGGGTTGAACGTCTGGCCGAACAGCTCTATTGTCGTATCAGGACCGAAGGGGATGACGGCAAAGCCAATCAGGGCCGGCACCAGCGCCAGGATCGGCGCGAGGCTGAAGAGAAACTTGTTCGCGCCGGCGGGCACGATGTCTTCCTTAAAGAACAGCTTCAATCCGTCGGCGATCGGCTGCAGCACGCCGTAGGGTCCCACCTCCATCGGCCCCATCCGGTCCTGCATCCAGCCGAGGACCTTGCGCTCAGCCAGCGTGAGGACCATCACGGTCAGCATGATGACGCCCATCACGACAGCGATCTGCGCCAGCGAAAATGCCATCTTCAACGCCAGTTCAGCCACGACATCCTCCTGAAAGAAAAACTCCTACGCTTTGGCAATCCTCACGCGCACCGTTTTGCAATAGGGCACGCCGGTCTGTGGATCGACCGCCATGCCCGTGAGGTGGCGCAGTTCCTGGTCAAAATGTTCGGGAAACACCGCCATGCCCTCGGGGACGCGGTCCTGCGTTTTGACCGTAGTCGTCATCTCGCCCTGCTGGTTCGACAGGCGCACGCGCCCGCCATCGGCCAGCCCCATCCTAGCCGCATCCGTTGAATTCAACGCCAGCGAGCCAGTGGATTGAATCTGCAGCAAACCTTTCGAGCGAGTCGAGAACTTGCCCGAGTGGAAGAGGCTTTGTTGCGAGACGAGCGTGAACTCTCCGGCCGGCCAGTCTGTTTTGGACAGCGCATAGCGCGCCGACAGATCGGCGCGGAAGCCCTCGGTCAAATATTTCGTCACCGTCGCGTCATCCGGCTTCGGCGGTGTGGGGCCGGCCCCGAGCAGGCCGTGGCCGGGGATCAGGCTGCGGATCTCGTTTGTGATCTCCTTCGCGTCGCCGTATTCAAGCGGAGTTCCCATCAGGACGGACAGGGCGGAGAGGATTTCCCAGTCGGGGCGGCTCTCGCCTAGCGGCTCGATCGCGCGCCGCACTGGCTGCACGTGGCCCTCGGAATTGGTAAATGTACCATCCTTCTCAGCGTAGGAGCAGGCGGGCAGGACGACATGCGCGAGCGCCGCCGTCTCAGTCAGGAATAGTTCCTGGCAAACAAGGAGGTCGAGTTTCTCCATCGCTTCTTTCGATTTCGCGGCGGGGGGCAACGAGCCGGCCGGATTCTCGCCGACGACGAACATCGCTTTGACCGTACTAGCGCGGGCCTCGTCGAGAATTTCCAGCAGCGTGCGGGCTGGCGCGTTCGCCGGCTCTTCCTTCCAAAGCTGCGCGAGGCGCTGGCGCGCGGCTGGATCGCCCAACTCAGCCGGGCCGGGCAGGTACTCCGCCGTTGCGCCCATCTCGATCGCACCCTGGTCGTTGTTTTCCTCAGCCAGCGGAGCCACGCCGCAGCCGGCGAGACCGTGATGGCCGCTCAACAATAGGAGGTCGAGCAGCGTAGTCATGAGGCCCGCGCCTCCGGGCTGCCGCAGGACGCCGGGACCGACGAGGATAACGGCGCGGCTGGTTTTCTGGAACGCGCGAGCCGCGTCTTTCACTGCGGCAACCGGCGAGCCGATCTCCCGTTCGATCGCCGGCCAGGTGAGCGTCTTCACCGCGTCGCCGATGGCTTTCACAAAAGCCGGGGCGCGCTGCACGAGCGGCTTGGCAACAAGATTCTCTTCAATCAGCGCCTTGATCAGGCCAAGTGCTACGGCATGGAACCGGTCGGGATGCGTGCCGAAGTGGTGTGCCGAAAGATTGGCGATGTTACTGATCGTGCCGATAGCCGGTTGCAGCGCTTCAATGGTGATCAGCGTCGCGAGGTTCTTCTTTACCGCTTCCTTGACCTTGAGTCCGGTGATCGGGTTGGCCTCAGTGACGTTCGTGCCGACAAGGAGGAGCGCCTCGGCCTTCGCGATGTCCTCGAAGGTGACGGTCCACCGGTGCGTACCCTGCACGTGGCGCAGTGCGCGGACGCCATTGACGTGGCCGTAGCGGGCGCTGCTGTCGAGCTTGTTGGTGCCGATGGCGAGCCGCATGAACTTCTGGAATACATACAGCTCTTCGTTTGTGCAGCGGGAGGCAATGAGGCCGGCAAAAGCCTGCCCACCGTGCGCCATCTTGATCCGCATGGCGTTCTCGGCTACGTACTCAAGCGCTTCTTCCCAGGTCGTTTCGACCAGCTTGCCGTCTCGGCGGATCAGGGGATGTTTGAGCCGGTCGGCGTGCGTGCTGACGTGATAGCCGAAGAAACCGCGCGCACAGAGGTCGCCATTGTTACGGCCTACGCCCTGCGCGGACATGACTTCAATGAGATCGTTGCCCTTCGTTTGCAGCGTAATAGAGCAGCCGTCGCCGCAGTAGGCGCAGGTCGTTTCGGCGCGCTTGAGCATCCAGGGCCGGAACTCGTACATGGACAGCCGGCTCGTGATCGCGCCGACTGGGCAGATCTGTACGCAGCCGCCGCAGAACTCGCAGTCCAACGGATGATCGGCGAACGACTTGATCTCGGTCATCGTGCCGCGGTTGATCGGGGCGAGCGCATTCACGTCCATCACCTGGTCGCAGTAGCGTACGCAGCGCTGGCACTGCACGCAGCGGTTCATCTGTTTTTCGATCAGCGGGCTAAAATATTCCTTCTGGTAGACGCGCTTGACTTCGATGAAGCGGCTTGTCGTCGGCGTGTACTGGTGCGAGTAGTCCTGAAGATCGCAGCGGCCTCCCTGATCGCAAACGGGGCAGTCCAGCGGGTGGTTGGCCAGGATGAACTCCAAGACGGATTTGTGTGCCTCGTTGACGACGGTCGTGGCCGTGCGGATGACCATGCCCTCAGCTACCGGCGTGCTGCAGGCGGTCTGGAGCTTTGGCACCTTCTCGACCTCGACGAGGCACATGCGACAGTTGGCGACCGGCGCCAGTTTCGGATGATAGCAGAAATGCGGGACCATCACGCCGACCTGGCGCGCGGCCTCGATGACGAGTGTCCCCTTTGGGACCGTGACGGTCTGCCCGTCGATCGTTAGCCGGACTGTCTCTGCGGCTGTCGTCGGAGTCATGGGTATCTTCAGTGCCTCGCTTCTGCTATTGGGAGTTCCTTCTCCCGGTGCGCCTCGGCCTCGCGGATCAGTTCCTCGTACTCGTGCCGCCAGTGTTGAAGGGTGCTCATGATCGGTGACACCTCGGCATCGCCGAAGGCGCAGATCGTCCGCCCGGCGATGTTCTGGCACAACTGTGTTAGGGTTTCAAGGTCCTCCATCCGGCCTCGTTTGGCCAGGATCCGGCGGAGCGTTTGCGTGAGCCAGGAGCTGCCTTCGCGGCAGGGGCTGCACTTGCCGCAGGACTCGTGATAGAAAAACTCCGTTAGGCGTAGCGCGGCCCAGACCATGCTTGTGCCCTCCTCCATGACCGTCACGCCGCCAGAGCCAAGCATCGATCCGGCCGCTGCGACGGATTCGAAGTCCAGCTTCACATCCAGGTGCTGGGGCGTCAGGAACGGTGCGGAGGCCCCGCCGGGGATCAACGCCTTGAGCGGTTTGTCGGAGCGCATCCCGCCCGCGTGTTCATAAACCAGTTCGCGCAGCGTCACGCCCATCGGCAGTTCGTAGTTGCCCGGCCGCTTGACATGGCCGCTGACGCAGAAAATGCGCGTGCCGGTGCTCTTGGGCGGCGAGCCGATAGACGCAAACCAGTCGGGGCCGCGGTTGATGATGTGCGGCAGGTTGGCCAACGTCTCGACATTATTGATCACCGTCGGTTTGCCGTACAGCCCGGAGGTGGCCGGGAAGGGCGGCTTGACCCGCGGCAGGCCGCGCTTGCCCTCAAGCGATTCCAGCAGGGCTGTCTCCTCACCGCAGATATAGGCGCCGGCCCCCCGATGCACGTGGATCTGGATGTTCACGCCGGAACCGAGAAGGTTTTTCCCCAGATAGCCGGCGGCACGCGCCTCAGCCACGGCCTTGTCGAGGATCTGCGAACCTAGGACGAACTCGCCGCGGATGTAGATATAGGCCGTCTCTGCGCCGATGGCGTAGCAGGCGATGATGATACCTTCCAGAACTTGATGGGGGTCCCGTTCCATCAACTGGCGGTCTTTGAAGGTGCCTGGCTCACTCTCGTCCGCGTTGCAGCAGAGGTACTTGGGGCCCTTGTAATCCTTGGGGAGGAAGTTCCACTTTACGCCGGTCGGGAAGCCCGCGCCGCCGCGCCCACGCAGGCCGGACTTCATAACCGTCTGCGTGACGTCACCAGGCGCAATCTTGCCCAGGACTTTCTTTAGCGCCTGGTAGCCACCGGCGTTCTCGTAATCCTTGAGCGAGCCCGCATAGCCGGGCTGCATCATGTTTTTTAAAAGAACAAGTTCGTACGTGGCCATCGCTTAATCTCGTGCAGCGTCGCTTGTGAAGCGCGGAGCGTTAGACAGTGTGGATTTCCTGCTTGCGAACAACGAGATATGCATACCGCTTCACGCGCCCCGCTTTTCGGGCGCTGGCCACAGAAAGGGCCCGGTTTTGAGCGGGCAGGCGCCGGTCGTTTTCAAATCCTGGAGGATCTGATCCACCTTCGTCTCCGTCAGCCGCTCGTAATAGTCGTCGTTGATCTGCATCATTGGCCCGGTGCCGCAGGCGCCGAGGCATTCCACTACACTCAGCGTGAACAGTTTGTCCGAAGTTGTCTGTCCCGGCTTGATGCCGAGTTTCGCATGCAACCAGCCGACTAGCGTGTCGGAGCCGACCAGGGCGCACATGAGCGATTTGCAGACCTGGATGTGAAACGTGCCCACCGGCTTAAGATTCAGCATCGTGTAAAACGTGATCGTCTCGTAGACCTGGGGTGGCGTCAATTTCAGAATCTGCGCGATCTCTTTCATTGCCGCTTCGGTCACGTAGCCCTGCTCGCGCTGCGCGAGATAAAGCAGGGGCAGCAGCGCTGATCGCCTCACCGGGTAGCGTGACAAAATGTCGGCTATTTCAGCTGTGTATTTGTCCTGCAACATAGCGCGTTCACAATCCAAATTTTAAACGTTCAATGACGAACTGTGAATTACCGACCATTTAAAATTTATCAGTCAAAACTGATAATTCCAAATTTTCATCTGTCACATTCCCCCATCACGATGTCGTAGGTGCCAAAGATCGTGATGATATCCGAAATCAAATAGCCCCGAGCCATGTGGTCGAAGGCGCCCATGTGCACGAAGGAAGGGGCGCGGATTTTCAGACGATAAGGCCGCGGGCTGCCGTCGCTGATGATGAAAAATCCCAGCTCACCCTTTGGCACCTCCGTCGCGCAGTAGGTTTCGCCCTTTGGGGGCTTGAAGCCCTGCGTGAAGATGATAAAGTGGTGGATAAGGCTTTCCATGTCCCGCATCACGTTGGCCTTGGGCGGCGGGATGATCTGGGGTGCGTCAGCGACGATCGGCCCCTGCGGCATCTGCGCGAGGCACTGTCGGATGATGCGCGCGCTCTGCCGCATCTCCTCCATACGGATCCAGTACCGGTCGTAGGTGTCGCCATTCTTGCCAACGGGCACCTCCCATTCCACCTTGTCGTAGGCCCCGTAGGGCTCCAGCTTGCGCACATCGTACTTGACGCCGGAGCCGCGCAGAGGCGGGCCGGTCAGACCGAAGTTGATCGCATCTTCGGCCGAGATCACGGCGACATTCTTCGTTCTGCCGATCCAGATGCGGTTGTTGGCGATCAGCGAATCGTACTCGCGGACATGCTCTTCAAACGTGTCGAGAAACGCATTTAATCGCTGGACCAGGTCGGGCGTGAAGTCGCTGTCCACGCCGCCAATGCGGAAATAGTTGAGTGTGAGCCGCGCCCCGCAGAGCTTCTCGAACATGTCGAGCAGGACTTCGCGCTCGCGGAAGGTCCAGAAGAAGACCGTCATCGCGCCGATGTCGAGCGCTTGCGTGCCGAGCCAGAAGAGATGCCCGATGATGCGCTGCATCTCCGCCACGACCGTGCGGATGTACTCGGCCCGCTCCGGTACCGTGAGTGCGAGCAGTTTCTCAACGGCACGGACGTAGGCGTAGTTGTTCGTCATCGAGCAGACGTAGTCGAGCCGGTCCGTGTGGGGGATGATCTGCATATAGGTCAGCCCCTCGGAGAGCTTTTCCACGCCGCGATGCAGATAGCCCAGATCGGGCGTCGCTTTTACAACCCGCTCGCCGTCCAGTTCGAGCACGACGCGTAGCACGCCGTGCGTGCTCGGATGCTGCGGGCCCATATTCAGCAGCAGTTCTTCTGTGCGATGGGTCGATGACACGCCGCGGTCAGCCAAATAGACTTTCTTCCTCTCCTCGGACACTTCCACCTGGGGAATCTCGCCCACCGGCTCGTCCATCTTGGGCAGGAAGGAGAAGCTACCGCGCCAGCCTTTCCCCTCAGCGGGAAAATCCTTCCGCAGCGGCCACCCCTCGTTGTAGTCCTCCGGCATGAGAATACGGCGTAGATCGGGATGCCTTAAAAATTGAATCCCCATCATATCGTAGGTTTCGCGCTCCATGAAATCGGCGCCCTTCCAGACGCTGACGACAGAGGCAATCGCCGGATGGTCCTCGGTCACGCGCGCTTTCACGCGCAGGCGTACGCCATAGGAGAGGGAAAGCAGATGGTAGATCACCTCAAAGCGTTCGGGGTCGTCGGGATAGTCGGCCGAGCAGACGTCCGTGATGTGGTCGAAGGCCAGGCGCGGTTCGTCGTGCAGGAACCGCGCAATGTCCAGCATGCGAGCGGCCGTCACACGTGCGGAGAGATCCCCGTGGTTCTTGTCCTGGTTGACGGACAGGACGGCGTCGGGGAACTGCGCCTTGAGTATGTCGAGGACCGGATGCATAAATTAGCTCTGAACGTTGAAGGCTAAAGTACAAACGACAGAGAATTCAGTTCATCGCTTAGCATTCTTACTTCTTACTTCACAAAGACCTTTTCCCGCTGAATCTTTTCCTGTAATTTGAGTAAACCATCTAGCAGTGCCTCAGGTCGGGGCGGGCAGCCCGGGACGTAGACGTCCACTGGCACGATTTGGTCCACGCCCTGGACGACGCTGTAGCTGTTGTAGTGATTGCCCGATGTGGCGCAGGATCCCATGGAGATCACGTAGCGCGGCTCCGGCATCTGGTCGTAGATGCGGCGGATCACCTCGGCCATCTTTCGCGTGACGGTACCGGCGACGATCATCAGGTCCGACTGCCGAGGCGAGGCCCTGAAGACGCCGGCCCCGAAGCGGTCGATGTCGTAGCGCGAAGAGACAGCCGCGATCATCTCGATCGCGCAGCAGGCCAGGCCGAAGGTCATTGGCCATAGGGCCGACTTCCGCGACCAGTTCACGAGCGCGTCGAGATTCGTCGTGATGATATTCGCCTCAAACTGCCGTTCCAGCATGCTCATTAATAACTCCCAGACAATACGCGGTGGGTCCTGACTAAGGGGCCGGAAGTCCGTTCCACCCTATAGTCCATCGCCCATGACCTCTGCTCTAATCCCATTCAAGCGCGCCCTTCTTCCAAGCATACCAGAACCCCACAAGCAGAATACCGATGAAGACCACCATCTCAACCAATCCCACCAGCCCGAGCTTGTGAAATTCCACAGCCCACGGATAGAGAAACACGAACTCGATGTCGAAGATCACGAACAGCATTGCGATGATGTAATAACGCATCGGGAACTGCACGCGCGCATCTTGAAAAAGCGGGCTGCCGCTCTCGTAGGTCTTGAGCTTGGCCTGGTAGGGGCGGCTTGGACGGACGACCCAGCCAGCCAGCAGCGATACCACGCCGAAAACCAGCGCGACCGCGATGAAAAACAGGATCGGGATATAATTTAAAGGAACCGACTCGTTACCCATAGGGATCTCGGCACTCGTTATTCGTCATTCGTCATTGGATTTGCCGGATTCTTTCTGCTTCCCACCTGACGGGGGACGGTTGACGTTCTGCCCTGCGCCCGCCAGCACAGAGCCGAAAAATGGTTTATGGCGAAGCCCATCCAGCGCCGGCGCCGTGATGCCCTTGTGCTGGATCAGAATCTTGAACGTGCGGCCCATCCCGTCTGGACGCAGCAGCCGGATGGCCGCGCGCAGTTCCGCGGAGTCCGGTGCAAGTGAGGCGAACAGGTCCTCTGCGCCGAGCCCCATCAGAAAACTCATCTGGTTCGTGAAGCCGGTCACGTGGAGGCCCGCCTCCTCGCCGGCTGCGGCCAGCGCGGTGAAATCCACATGCGCGGTGATGTCCTGCTGCCCCACACGGACATAAGGATTTTTCGAAGCCTGGTGCTTGGCGTAGCAGAGCAGAGTCCCCCGCGCGCGGTCGGGACCGTAAAGATCCTGGGCCGTGTGGCCATAATCGATCGTGATCGCCACGCCATGGCCAAGTGCCCGCGCCACATCGCGCATCCAGGCAAGGGCATTCAGATTGATCTCCGTCACATAGCCTTCCGGTAGCGCGACGTCCATCGCGGCCAGTTGATTTACGTAGTCGGACAGGGCGAGCGTGGAAAGAGGGCCTACCTGCTCGACGAAGCAGTCGTCGCGCCAGGCCACGTATAATTCCACAGGCGTCCCGTTTACGATCTTGATGCGATGCACTGGGAGGGCATCCACCAGTTCGTTCGAAAGAAAAACGCCTGTCACGCTGTTGGCCGACAGCGTGCGCAGATCATCCTGCCACGAGACGTGTCCGGAGGCCACCCATGGCGCCAGATGTTGGCGCTGGGCTTCCCGCATCGTGGGGCTGCGTTCGATCAGTATGCAGTGCAGACGAGCGAAGAGGTTGGGAAATTGCCGCTCGCAAGTCGCCAATAGATCGCGGGCTAACAATCCCTTGCCCGGACCCATCTCGACACTGGTAAAAGAAACAGGGTGGCCCATGCCTGTATCAATTTGGTCCACCTGGCGCGCGAGCGCCTGGCTGAAGATGGGATGGGCGTCTGGGGCAGTATAGTAATCGCCGGACCAGCCGATTAGATGTTCGGCATCGGAATTACTGGCAGTCAGTTGGTTGCCGTTCGCATCCCTCGTACGCATATAGTAGCCAGACGCCGGATGGTAGAGCGCTAGCTCCATAAAACGTGCAAAGGGGATCGGCCCCGCCGCGCGGATTTCATCCACGATGGACGATACCGTGTCGGGGGAACCAATCTGAGCAAAATCAGTCTGTTGCGTATGGGCCGCCATAGTGCTTTAGGCCTATAAAAAGAGAGCTACCTTATCCGCCGAAGTCCGAGCAAGTCAAGATTAAAGACCTTGCAACCGGAGTGGATTTACCAGCGATCTGGAATATTGTAGGGTAAAGTTTGTAGTCCTAAAAAGAAGGAGCCTGTCGTGGACAAGAGTGTACTTGAAAAAACGACCGACCCCCTGCCGCACCGGCTGGCTTCTGCATTGGGCAAAGTCAGCGTATCGCTCAAGCGCCGCCTCTGGCGCGACGCATTCTCACGGCGCATCAGCCCCTTGCAGGCACAGATTCTCAATTTTCTTCGCCAGCAGCCCTCGCACGGTGCGACGGTTTCCGCCATCACACAGATGCTTGGCGTCAGCATGCCAACCGCGTCAGACGTCATTGCCGTGCTCACCCGCCGGGGTCTGCTGCGCAAGTTTAGGACAGAGGAAGACAGACGGGTCTTTACGGTTATGCTCACCGTGCGCGGCCGGCGTCGGGCCGAGCAAGTCATGGGGTGGCCGGATTTTCTGCTCCGGGCCATCGAGCTGCTGCCCGACCAAGAACAGGAAACGCTGCTACGAACCCTTGTCAAGCTCACCAAGTCCATCCAGGACTGCGGCGAGACTCCGACGGCCAAGATGTGCGTTACCTGCACGCATTTCCGCCCCTATGTGAATCAGGGCGCGGAGCGACTGCATCACTGCGAGTTGATGAACGCGGATTTCGGCGACCGGTTGATCCGCGTGGACTGCATTGAGCATCTGCCTGCGCCACGCGACCAGCAGGAACACCAGTGGCAGATCTTTCTGCATCGTAAGTCGGTTTCGGACTGATCTCTCAACCGGCGTCACAAACCATTTAAGTATGGGTACTGCCGCGGGCTCTTTCCCCCAAGCACATTTCTATTGAAGCCGCCGGCACGACTGGCTTAGGGTAGCGCCCGTCGTGCAATGCCATTCGATATCACGTCCCTTACACGAAAGGATGTCCATGCGTATCATTGCTGCCGTGTTGTCCGTCGTCGTCTGCCTGGGAGCCTCCTCCCTGTTTGCCGCGGATCCCACCAACGACGAGCAGAAAACCCTCTATGCGCTCGGGCTCGCCATCAGTCAGTCGCTGGCGACCTTCAGTTTGAGCGAGGGTGAACTGGAGTTCGTCAAGGCGGGCATAACCGACGGCGTGCTAAACCGCAAGGCCAAGGTGGACGTTCAGGCCTTCGGACCGAAGGTCCAGCAGCTTCAGAAGGCCCGCGCCTCCATGCTGGCAGACAAGGAAAAGAAGGCCGGGGAGGTGTTCCTGGCCAAGGCGGCGTCCGAGAAGGGTTCGACGAAAACGGCGTCCGGCATCGTCATCACGGTACTGAAGGAAGGGAAGGGCGCCGCGCCGAAGGATTCAGACACCGTCAAAGTGCACTATCACGGCACATTGACCGACGGCACGGTATTCGACAGTTCCGTGCAGCGCGGCGAGCCGGCCACGTTCCCCTTGCAGCGGGTCATTCCCTGCTGGACCGAGGGCGTGCAGCAGATCAAGGTCGGCGGCAAGAGCCGGCTGGTCTGCCCCTCCAACCAGGCCTATGGCGACCGCGGGCAGCCGCCAACGATCAAGCCCGGCGCTACGCTAGTCTTCGAAGTCGAACTGCTCGAAATTGTGAAAAAATAGCCGACTACCGCACAACGAGGAAGGTGCCAGAAAGTGTCCCAATCATTCCTGGCACCTGTTCTTTTGCACGCAGTGTGGTTCGCGGGTTAACGAAATTGCGGGATCAGGATAACGGCAAGAATAGTCAGAGCGGCTACACGACCACGGTCATCTTGAGCCACGGCGGTACAAGCGTGGTTTGGGCTCCGGCTTTCCGGCAAGCAGTTCGCTGATCCGTTGGAGCGACGGGGATCACTTTATCGGGACTCCGATGGCGCAACTGGCGGTTAGCACTGAGGAGAAAACCGTCACGGCTCGGAAGAATCAGTTCCGTTCTCCCGCCTGCCAACTGAGAAGGGACATCTATCACGATACGGCCGCGATGCCTTGTGATGGCTAATTGCGCGACCTAAACGAGCTCTTTTCTAGACACGCACCGGACCTTTTCCGCCCCGGTCTTCCAATTAAGTCGCTGAGCTGTGGGCGTGCTCCAACTGCGCGCATCGAGCGCGTGCCGGCCGCTTCAATGCAATTTCGAATGAGTCCCGCGTGCACACTTGGCGAGCCCACAAGCAAGCCCACTACGCCCAGGCCGTACGCTCACGCCCCGTGGCATTTCTTGTATTTTTTCCCCGATCCGCACGGGCAGGGGTCGTTGCGGCCGACTTTGTCGGCGGTACGATGGACCGCGGCCTGGGGCTGCAATTCCTTCTCGCCGAGGTTGAGGGTCAGACGCGGCGGGGCGGTGGGACGTGGCGCAGGCGGGGCCTCCCCGCGGACCGCCTGGATGTGAAAGAGTCGATCCAGCACGTCGCCCTTGATGCGGCTCATCATGGCCGCGAACATGTCGTAGCCCTCGCGCTTGTACTCGATGAGGGGGTCCTTCTGCCCGTAGCCGCGCAGGCCGATACCGTCGCGCAGGTGGTCCATGCTCAGCAAATGATCTTTCCAATGGTGGTCGATCACCTGGAGCATGACCATCTTTTCCAGTTGCCGCAGCAGTTCCGGGCCGAGCTCGGATTCTTTCTGTTTGTAGGTCTTCTCTACGCGCTCGTGCAAATCCTGTTTGAGCGCCTCGTAACCCATTTCCTTCAATTCTTTGAGGGAGCCGGAACCGCTCTCGCCGTGCGCGAGCGTGAGACCGAACTGACTGTGCACGGACTCGACAAGGCCGTGGAAATCCCATTCTTCTGGGTACTGTTCCTGCGGGCAGTGGACGTCAAGCAATGAATCAGTCACCTGCACGGCCATGTGCCCGATCTGATCCGACAAGTCCTTGCCAGCGAGGATGGCACGGCGATGCTTGTAGATGACCTCGCGCTGCTTGCTCATCACGTCGTCATATTCGAGTAATTGCTTGCGAATGTCGAAGTTGTGCGCCTCGACCTTCTTCTGCGCGTTGGCAATGGCGCGCGTGACCATGCCGTGCTCAATGGGAATGCCTTCCTCCATGCCGAGCTTGAGCATCATCTGCGAGACGCGCTCGGAGGCGAAGATGCGCATCAGATCGTCCTCCAGCGACAGGTAGAAGCGCGAGGAACCCGGATCCCCCTGCCGACCCGCGCGGCCGCGGAGCTGGTTATCAATGCGGCGGCTCTCGTGCCGCTCCGTGCCGAGGATGTGCAGGCCGCCCGCCGCGATTACGGCCTTGCGATCCTCGTCGCAGGTCCTCGCAATCTGCTCGAACGTGGCCTTTTTCTGCTCCTCAGGGAGGTTCTCATTGTCCTTCTGATAGAGGAACCGCTTGTAGAGGAAGTCCGCATTGCCGCCGAGCAGAATGTCCGTGCCACGGCCGGCCATGTTCGTGGCGATGGTCACGGCGGCTTTCTGGCCCGCCTGCGCAATGATCTCCGCCTCCTTCTCGTGGTACTTGGCGTTCAGGACGTTGTGCTTGATGCCCTGGCGGCTGAGAAAGCCGGCGAGGCGCTCTGATTTTTCGATGGAGATGGTGCCGACGAGGACCGGCTGGCCCTGTTTATGGCACTCCTTGATCTCCTCGACGATGGCGGTGAACTTTTCCTTCTCGGTCCGGTAGACAATGTCCGCAAAGTCCTTTCGGATCATCGCACGGTTGGTCGGGATGACGTTCACGTCGAGGTTGTAGATCTTGGCAAACTCTGGCGCCTCTGTGTCGGCGGTGCCGGTCATGCCCGCCAGCTTGTTGTACATGCGGAAATAGTTCTGAAAGGTGACAGAGGCGAGTGTCTGGTTCTCGTTCTCGATCTTGACGCCTTCCTTTGCCTCAACGGCCTGGTGTAGTCCGTCGCTCCAGCGGCGGCCTGGCATGAGGCGGCCGGTAAACTCGTCCACGATGATGACCTCGCCGTCCTTCACCACGTAGTCGACGTCGCGCTTGTAAATCGCGTGGGCCTGCAGTGCCTTGGTGACGTGGTGGACCTGGTCCATGTTGACCGGGTCGTAGAGATTGTCCACGCCGAGCAATTTCTCCACGCGCGCGTTGCCATCTTCAGTGAGCGCGGCCGTCTTCGTTTTCTCTTCGATCGTGTAATCCCGCTCGATCTTGAGCTGGGGGATGATGCTGTTGACGCGGTGGTAGAGGTCAGTAGTCTCTTCCGTGGGGCCTGAAATGATGAGTGGTGTCCGAGCCTCATCGATCAGGATGCTGTCCACCTCGTCCACGATGGCGAAGTTCAACTCGCGCTGCACGCACTGGTCGATGCTGTGGACGATCAGGTTGTCGCGCAGGTAGTCGAACCCGAATTCGTTGTTTGTGCCGTAGGTGATGTCGGCGTGGTAGGCCTCCTGCCGCGTGCAGGGGCGCAGGTGCTGGAGGCGTTTATCAGACGCGTCGTAGGCCGGGTCGTAGAGGAACGAGGCGTCGTGCTGGATAATGCCGACCGAGAGGCCAAGGCTGTGATAGAGCTGGCTCATCCACTGCGCGTCGCGTTTGGCCAGATAGTCATTGACGGTGATGAGGTGCACACCGCGCCCGGCGAGCGCGTTGAGATAAATCGGGAGAGTGGCGACGAGCGTCTTGCCCTCGCCGGTTTTCATTTCTGAGATGCGACCCTTGTGCAGAATCATGCCCCCGATCAACTGCACGTCGAAGTGCCGCATGTTGAGGCGGCGCTTGCCGGCCTCGCGGCAGACGGCGAAAGCCTCGGGCAGCAGGTCGTCCAGCGTAGCGCCGTCAGCCAGCCGCTTTTTGAAGGTCTGGGTCTTGTCGGTAAGCGCCTGGTCGGACAGCGGCGACAGGGACGGTTCGAGCGCGTTGATCTGCTCGACGATCGGCCGGAGTGCCTTGATTTCCCGGTCGTTTTTGCTGCCAAACAGAATATTGAGGACGCGCGTGAGCATCAGAAATTCCAAAATTTCACGGCAGTATACCTTATTGGATGAGCAAAATCCCACCGGTGCGATTGCTTGACAGCGGCGGAGCGCCTCATTAGTATTCCAGTCGATGTTGTCACGCGGCGGGTTCAAAACGGTTGCTGTGGGCTTGGCGGTTTGTCTTCTGCTCCTGAGCGGGCTGGCTTATCCGCAGATCGTCGCGCATGCCGGCCACCACGCTGCACACAAGGCCGCAACGCACGCCACCTCGCTGTGTTCGTGGGTGTGCTCTGCCGGCCAGGTGTTCGAAGGCACGGCGGTTGTCTTTCGGGTTGAGCTGAATCCGATCGGTGCGGCTGCGCCGGTCGTTGTTAGCGAACCGCTCAGCATCGTTCCTTTCGCAATTTCCTCCCGCGGCCCTCCGTCTCTCCGCTAGTTCGTCGACTCGGTTCCTTCACATTGACGAATTCCTGTGCGTGACGCGCCGCGGGGTGCGTGTAAGCGTCACGGGTCATGCGGAGCCCAAGGTAGATGTTCATCCAGCGGTTGATTGCAGCAATGTCCATTGCGGTGGTGAGTGCGGCTGTGTCTGCCGGCGTACAAGCTGAGCCCGCCGCGGCGCCACCGCTGACACTGGCGGCGAAGCAAGTTATCGAACTGAAGGCCCGGTCGGTCGTCGGGCCCTCGGTGCAGGTGGACGAGCAGGGTCTCGTGCATCTGGTCTGGATGGAGGAGGACAAGCAGGAAGTCCGGACCGTGCAATATGCCCGCAGCGCGGACGCGGCGGGCACGGTCGGTGCCCCGACGCGGGTGAACCGCGCAACGGAGGCGCCTTACTGGCGGCAGGAAGCTCCAACGCTCGCCGTGTCTGGCCACGATGTCTATATCACCTGGGCGCTGACGCATCCGAAGTCCACGCCCGATAAGCCGTTCAGCACCGAGCTGCGGTTGAGCCGCTCCACCGACTTTGGGCGCTCGTTCCTGCCCTCAGTGGTTGTGAACGACGACGACACGGTCGCCAACCACACATTCGACGCGCTCCACATTGCCCCCGACGGCACGATCCATATTTCCTGGATCGATCCCCGCGACGGCAAGAAGGATCCTGGCACCTACATCGCGCGGTCGGTGGACCACGGTCAGAGCGTCGAGAAAAACCGCAAGATTGACGAGAACACCTGCGTCTGCTGCCGGACCGCGCTGGCGACGGCCCCGGACGGGACCATCTACGTGGCGTGGCGAAAAATTTTCGAGGGTAATATCCGTGAGACGGTCGTGGCGCGGTCGGAGGACGGCGGCAAGACCTTCTCCGAACCCGTCATTGTGGGCCATGACCGCTGGGTCTATGCCGGCTGCCCGCACCGGCCGGCCGCGCTCGGCGTGGACCGTGGCGGGCGGCTCTACGTGATCTGGTATTCTGAGGGCGCCGACGAGACGCCGGCCGTGTATCTGGCCTATTCGGACGATCGCGGAAAAACCTTCGTACCCAAGCGGATGCTCAATGGATCGAAGGGCACATTTCCCGATCACCCGCAGTTGGCGGTGGATTCCGCTGGCCACGTGGTGGCGATCTGGGAGGAACAGTCGCCGGCCCGCCAGGAAGTCGTCGTGAGCGTCTCGCTGGATCGTGGCCAGACCTTTAGCCGCCCCTACAAATTAAACGAGAAGAAAAGTCACAGCCCTGCGGTGTCGGTGAACAGCACAGGTCTGCTGGCGCTGGCCTGGAAGGAGCATGCCATGACGAGCCACAAGCTCGTCGTGCAGACGGCGCAGTTGCCGGCGGTGGCAGCGGCGGTGGAGCGGTGAGTCGCATGCGGACGATCGGTTTCATGATCGCGATGCTGATGCTGGCCGGCGTGTTGCCGGCCGGCAGCGCGTCCGACCCGGCCGCGATGCTGAAGATCGGCTCGGTCATGGGCGTGGACGAGACACCGGTATTCCAAATGCGCGCGCTCGACGGCCGAGAGATCGATTCCGCGGAGCTCAAGGGCAAGGTAGTCGTGCTGAATTTCTGGGCCACGTGGTGCGGGCCATGCAAAGAGGAGATGCCGGCGCTGGAGCGTCTGCGCCGCCAGGTGGACGGTGACAAGGTGGTGCTGGCCGCCGTGACGACCGACATGCAGCGGGACGGCATCCGCGCTTTCGTGAAACAACTGGGATTGAATTTTCCGATCTGGCTTGACGAGGATCGATCTGTGTCGGCGGCGTTTTTGGTGCGTGGCCTGCCGACCACGGTGTTCATTGGAGCGGACGGCCGCCTGGCCGGCCGCGCGGTGGGGCCGCGGGACTGGGACAGCGCTGACGCCGTGGCCTTCGTGAAGAGTTTGGAGGGAACGCGGTGAACCTACGTGCCGGAGGGGCGTCCAGCATCGTCACGCCGGAGCTGGCCGGATGGCTGGCATCCGCGCTTGCCCATATCGGTATGGTCGGCGTCGCCGTGCATCTGACGTCGAGCCTGACGCTCGTACCGATGCCGGAATCCTTCCGGCTGGAATTAACCATGGCGGAAGCCCCGGCGGTCCGTGAGCCGGAACGCCCCGCACCAGCCGCGCCTAAGGCGGCCCCGCAATCCACGGCTGCCGCGCAGCCGATTGCGCCGCCACCACCGGAGCAACCGAAAGTCGAGCCGACACCGACACCGGAAACAATCCAAACCGTCATCCAGGAGCTTGCGCCGATGGTGGCCGCCGTGCACGCGCCGTCGGAACCGGCGGAGCCGGCAACAGCCACGGTCGTGGCCACGGCTCCCATGCCGGCGATCGTGGAACCGCCCGGCGCTCCAGCGAGCGCAGCCGCATCGTCCGAACCGGTGGCACCCGCTCCGGCCGTGGCGGCATCGATTTCACGCGGCGCGGGGGGCGGGGGGCGGGCGGATTACGGCTGGCTGGCGGATTCCATCTGGCGTCGCGCGTCGGAAATCCAGCGGTATCCCTTCCAGGCTCGGCTGAACCATTTGGAGGGGCGGGTGGTGGTGCGCGCGGTCATCCGACACGACGGCCATCTGGAGGCCCTCGCCGTGCACGAAACCTCCGGCCATCGCGTGTTGGACGAGGAGGCGCTAGAGCTGATCCGGCGCGTGTGCCCATTGCACATGAAGCACGAACTGGGACGCCAACAGGTGGCGGTGCTAGTGCCGGTCAATTACAAACTCAATGATTAATGTGACGCACAGCACCCTAGAGCCGTCCTTGCGCCGCGCCGGCATTCTGGCACTGGCGGCGGTCTATCTTGTGCTGGGCGTGCTGATGGCCGTCTGCCCTGCCGAGCCGTCCGTCACGGCGCACGCGCATCAGCATGGCAAGGCGCCCGGTCATGCGCTGCATTCCTCCCTTTGCATCTGGGCCTGCCAGGCCAATCTGCAGCCCGGACCGGTTGCTGCGGTGCTGGCGGCCGGGTTCGTGCTCATCGTAGCCGGCTCAAGTTTGTCCGATTTCACCACTGGGTACGTCCAAGTCATTCGATTCGTCCCCGCGCGCGCGCCGCCCCGCTAGTCCGTCTTCGTCGTAGAAATCAGAACAGCATCGAAGCGTCCCGGCATGGAGCCGGGGCCTGTCCGTCATCGTCATCAAGGAGATCCATCGCCATGGTATGTCAACGTCTGTCGGTTCTCACGGGGGTCATCATCGTCACCGCAGGGCTCTCATTCTGGGGTGTGTCGCTGCATGTCTGGGCGCAGGAGGCGGATGTACCGTCGCCGCGCGAGAAACAGTTGCGCCAGGATCTCAAACGGATTCTAGACGAGCTGGATCAGCTCAAACAGCCGGGCGCGCCCGCCTCCGGCGGCGCGCCGCCGGAGCAGCCGTCCGCTGCGGCGCCGGTACGCCAGATGAGCGAACTTGAGGGAGGAACGCCGGAAGTTTCGCTGCAAGATATGAGCATCGTCAGCCAGCGGGTGCAGATGCGTCCGGCAGGCGTGTCCATTTCGGCTACCGAGCCGACCGAGTATCAGTCACAGCCGACCCGGCACATGCGGGAGTCACTGGAATCGCTGCCCGGTGTGATCATCCGCCAGGCCAACGGACCGCGGGACTTCAGCATTTCGATCCGCGGCTCCGGCGTGAAGACCACCTTCGCAGTCCGAGAACTCAAGATGTACGAGGACGGGTTCATCCAGACGCAGTCGGACGGCCTCTCGCGTCTCGACATCCACGATCCCTGGTTCATGCGCAGCGTGGAAGTGACCAAGGGCGCCTCCTCATCGCTCTACGACAACTACGCGCTCGGCGGCATGATCCACTTCAAGACGCGCCGGGGCAGCGACATCAACGGCGTGGAAACCTTCCTGAGCGGCGGATCGTTTGGATACCAGAAGCAGGCTGTTGCAGTCGGCAAGCAGTATCAGAATCTCGACGTTTCGCTGTTCGTCAGCAACGTGGCGGAGCAAGGGTACATCCGCCACAGCGACTACGATACCCAGACGATCAATTTTAACTTCCGGTTCAAAATCGACGACAAGCAGAACTTCTATTTCAAGGCGATTAACAACTGGCTAGATACCAATGTGCCGACGCGGCTGACCCTCTCGCAGTTCCGCGACGATCCCCGCTATGCCGGCGGCACCAGTACCTCCAACGATGCGAAGCGGCTCGCCCAGCGGCGGCTCGACCGGCGCACGATCATCGGCGGACTCTACGAACGTGAGCTGGACGCCAACACCACGCTCACAATCGAGGCCGATTACGACCTGAAGGACATCAACCAAACCTTCACGCAGATCACCGACAACATCAATCCGAACTACAAACACTACACCGACCTGCGGCACAACGGCCGCTTGGGTGACATGCCACTGAAAAGCTACGTCGGGTTCTTTGTGAACAACATGGAACAGGAAGGGCAGAGCTTCGCTAATGGGGGGGATTACCAGGGCACGCGCGGCGTGTTGCGGCAAAGGACCCGCGGGACGATCCGCAACGTCGGCGGACGGGTCCGCGAGGAATTGGAATTTGTACCGAAATGGACGCTGGCCGGCGGGCTGGGCTTCGAGCAATCCCAGCTGAGCATCCAAGCGATCGACTATTCGTCCGCCGGAGCTGTCAGCACGCGGGCCTCGGCCGATCGGACCTTCTACAATTGGGCGCCGGAACTGTCGCTGTCCTGGAAGCCTGCCGAGGGCTACCGGCACTGGATTCGCGGGTCCACGGGCTACGGGATCCCGCAATTAAGCAATCTGACCACCGGGCTGGACGGTCTGGCCGGCACAAACTTTGCGCTCAAGCCGCAGCGCAACCTCAACGTCGAGATCGGCACGGAGTCCCAGGTCCACAAGACCCTGACCCTCTCCGCGACCGGCTATTATGTGTTCTTCAAGAACGAGATCATCAGTCAGGTGAACTCGTCGTCCGGCGGCTCCTTCTCCGTCAATGCCGACTCGTCCCAGTATCGCGGCGTGGAATTGGCGTACAACTGGCGGCCGGCGGCCGGCTGGCGGTTCTCCGGCGCCTACACGCATGTGGACGCCAAGTACATCAATTTCACAGACAAGTACGGCTCGACCGGCGCGGTCACAACGGCCGTACGGGACGGTAAGGAGGTGCCAAACGTGGCGCGCGACGTGATCAATTTCAAGGAGGAATACGATCATCCGTCTGGCTGGGGCGGATGGTTCGAGACCAGCTATCACGGCAGTTACTTTCTCAACAACAACAACACCGTGCGGATGCCGGAATATTGGCTACTCAATTTGAATCTGCACAAGAACATGGAGTTTGCCAGTTCGTCGTACATCCGTTCGGCGAAGTTCTACCTCCAGCTCGACAACGTGGCGGACACAAAGTACGCCGCATCCGGCAACATCATCGCCGATTCCACGGCCGACGCGTCCAAGACGCTCTTCTTCGCCGGCTACGGGCGCGCGCTCTACGGCGGCGTGACGCTGGGATTCTGAAGAGGGAGGCACTGTGATGGACCAGGCGTTGTCCGATCACCGTCTGTTACCGGCGGGACTGCTCATCGTTGCCCTGTTGCTGGCCCTGCTGGGCACTTGCGCCGCGTGGGCTGAACCGCCGGCGGCAGACCGGACGGGAAAGGAGCGGGCCGAGCGGATTCGGAAGTTGACGGCGGAGGCCGCTCGAATCCGTTCGGAACTGCGGCAGTTGGAGCGTCAGCCTGAGGGTGTGACGCGATCGGTGGCGCCGCGTAGCGAACTCATGGAACAGCCGACCCGCACCATGCGGGAATCCCTGGAATCCCTGCCGGGCGTGACCGCCCGGCAGGGATCAGGGGGCCGTGACGCCACGATCTCCATACGGGGGTCGGGGAAATAGACAACGATCATTGAGGTGATGCCATGGAGCAACCACTTTTGCGGGTCGATGAAGTGGCCAGATTGCTGAGCGTGAGCCGGTGGACGATCTATCGCTGGCTGGAGGAGGGCCGGCTGGAGGGCACGAAGCTCAACCGGGGGAGCCTCCGAATTTTTCGGGCATCGGTGGACGCGCTGGTACAAAGCCATCGCACGCCGCTGCTGGACGAGCCGGTCCGAGAAACCGGGCGCCGTGTAGCAGGAGTGAGCAGGAGTCTGTAGGCAGACGGGGCATGCCGGGTTAGGGTGCAATGCAGATGGGTGGATGGCATGAGTCGAATTGAGGGTTATGGTGTCGTGACGAATGGTGTGATCAGGCGATGGACAGGCGTGTTGGCGCCGGCCGCCGGCGTCATGGCCGTCGTGTATCTGTGCCTAGCGCTGCTGGCCACGGTATGCATGACGACGCATGCCGGGCACGATGCCGGTGCGCACGATCACGGCAGCCAGCCCGTGCATTCCCTGCTCTGCGCTTGGGCCTGTCAGGCCGGATCGTCCGACTGTCTCTCCGTCGGCGCTCCCGTGCCCGCGGTGTCCCCGGTGCTGTTCGCAAGCGTTGTCGCGGTCATCGCGCAGTGGTCGTCGTTCTCTCCCAACCTCATCCGGTCCCGGGCGCCTCCCCGCTAAGTCTTTCTTCTATCCGCATCCATCGACAGGCCGACCTAGGCCAAAGGTCCTGGACACGCTGCCGCCATCGGCAGACCCAGGCCGGTCTTTCAATGGGTGCAGGCACTCAGAATCCGCCTGTACGCGAATGTGCATGGTCCGAGTGGGGACGGCCTCCTTGGCTCGGACCGGACCGGGGTGGGGCTTGAACCCTTCTTCACCCCATCCCGGCCCATTTTTCTCGAAAGCGGGGACGTTTTCAGAATGACGGGAGGACGAATGATGTCGAGAAGGACGATGATGTTCATCGTGGGACTGTGGATCGGCGCCGGCATTGCCGCCAATGTCTGCGCTGAAGAACGCGGGACAACGACGGCGCCGGTGACCGATGAGACACGGGAAGCAATCGTGCAGATTTTCGGCAATCGGTGCGAGTACTACCCCAGGAATGTGGAGCACGCGTTGCGGCGCTTCCAGGTGGTCGCGAACGTGAAATTTCTGAACGATCACGGCACGGTGCTGATCACGTACTGGCCCGGCGGCGCGACACCGGAGCAGTTTGCGGATGAGGTCGAGCGGGAACTGGCGATGGGTTGGGGGTGCAAGGCGAAGGCGCAATAGGCAATGGGCCGCGCAGGAGTCACTTCATCAACAGGGAGGCTGGTCATGTTGAGAATCGCAGAACGCAGCAGTGTGCGTGTCGGTCTTGGTGTGCTCGCGCTGGTGGCGGCGGTGAACGTGGCTGTGGCAGGCGGGCCGAAAGACGGAGAACTGGCATTGCCTGGCAACTACGTGGTCTGGCCGAAGTTTTTGTCCGAGGTTCAGCGTCCGGATGCGAAGCAGGTGCGGGAGATTTTCATCAATCTCACCGGCGTGAAAGCTGCTCATGGCCAGCCGTTTCCGGACGGTACTCAGTTCGTGATGGAGCTGTACAAGGCGAAAGCCGACGGTGATAAATTGGTGACCGGCGCCGACGGCAAACTGGTCAAGGGTGACCTGGCCAAGGTGTTCGTGATGGGGAAGGACAGGGGATGGGGTGGGGACGTGCCGGACAATCTTAAGAACGGCAGCTGGGTGTTCGCCGCCTACGGGCCGGACGGCAAGGCGCTGGCCGAGGATTTCACCAAGTGCCGGGCCTGCCACGCGCCCCTGGCGCAGAAGGATTTCGTGCATCGGTACGACGAGTATTTCGAGCAGCAGCACCACGGTCATTGACCCGGACTGGCGTCGTCTTGCCCACGACGCCGTGGCGGAACCCGTGTTTGGCCAACCTCCTTGCGCGGGTTCCTGTGGGGGGGCGGTCGCAAGGCCGCTCCCCGCTACCGGGTGAAGGGGAGCACGGAATGGACCGGCAGTTGTTGCGGGTCGGCGAGGCGGCGCAGGCGTTGAACGTCAGCCGCTGGACCATTTATCGGTGGGTGGAGGAGGGCCGGCTGGAGGCGGCGCGGATCGGCAAGAGCAGCCTGCGCATCTTCCGCCACTCCATCGCGTCGTTGATCGAGCGAGGACGGACGGACGCGCTCGAGTCCGTCCCCCGGCTCAAGTCCGTGCGTGCGCCGGGTGTGGCTAGGCCGGCAAAACGTCGGTGACGACGGCCTGTGCGCGGAGAACATGATGGCAAACCTGGTCCGGGCAGGGCGGCCTCCCGGTCCGGACCGGTTCCCGGGGTGAAGGCGGGGCCTCCTGTGGCCTTCACCCCGGCCCATTTCAGACAGGGGCGGGCAGGGGTCTGTTGGTGATCGGGTCGAACGTGACGTCGTGCGCGCGTGTCGTGTTGCTCGTCGTTGTCTGTCTTTGGACCATGGCCGGGTCTGTGTTCGGGGAGCCGCAACACCGTCCACTGAACGAAATGCACGGCGGGTGCGCGTCGTTCGACATGGACGTGAGGACCGAACTGCGGACCATGGCGGGGGCACATGAGGCGAGAATCGCGTGGCCGGGCCGTGGCGAGCAGCCGGCGATGCTTATGCCGATGCGGCCGGTCGAGATTAGGCTGCTGCCGCGGGATCATGTGGCCCTGACTGTTCCGCCGAAACGGGCTGCGGCCTACGCGGGCATGGTGGCATTCAGCGTTCCGGAGGGAGGGCGATACCGCATCAGCAGTGGACAACCGGTTCGAATCGAGATTGTTGAGGAGAACGTGCCGATGGAAGCCGCCGCCTTCGAAATGCAGACCGAGTGTCCGGCCCTGTTCAAGGTCGTCGTGTTTCCGCTAAAGGGCGGTCGGCTGTATTGGCTGGAGTTGTCGTCCGATGTTCGGGATGTCGCGATTCTGCTCACGCCGGACGTAAAGGGGGTCCTATGAACAAGCGTGCGCTGGAGACAAGCCGACTGGTGAAACTGCCTAAGATCGCCGGGCTGGGAACGGTACGCACGGCTCGCCGCAAGGCTGCGGAGCCGTCGCCGCTGGCCGTGGTAACGGTCCGACTCTTGGCGATTGCGATTGAACTGAGCCGACGACCGACCCGGCGCGTCATCTCGAATGCCATCGCGCTCCCGGCGGCCTATCGGAACTGGCCGTGCATACGGACGACGGCCGAGGGCGTCCCGCGCACGACGACGTTCGCATGTTACATCTGCCCCAAGGGATTCAGCGCGCTTCCGCACGAGGAGTTCCAGACCGGAACGCGCTTTATCATGGAAACCTATCGGGTCGCTCCGGATGGGGACAGGCGTTCCGCGCGACCGAAATCGCCGGATGCGGCGCCGGACACCGTCTTCGTCATGGAGAAATACGCGGACGTGAGCGTTCCCGGATCGGCTGGGCAGAACCGCCAATTGTGGGCCCATGCCACCTATGCCGCTGACGGAGGGCTGCTGGCTTCGGCAGTGCGACAGTGCTGCCCCTTGGGGCAGCTTGCCGAAGGACAGACGCCTCGGACAGGGGCCGCCGTCTTCAGCGCCGTGTCCTAGACGATGGATTGGCTGAAGCACGCCGTGGACTATGGCGTCATTGGGTTGCTGCTGGCGCTCAGCGTGGTGGCGGCCGTGGTGGCGGCCGAGCGGGCGCGTTTTTACCAGCGCGCGGACATGTCCGCCTTCCGGACCGTCGAGGAATTCGAAATCGCCCTGACGCGGCGATTGGTCGTCATCGGCACCGTCGCCGCCAACGCGCCCTACATCGGTCTGTTGGGCACCGTGCTCGGCATCATGCTCACGTTCCATGCGATGGGCACTTCCGGCGCGATGTCCGTGAGCGCCATCATGGTCGGGCTGAGCCTGGCGCTCAAGGCCACGGCCGTGGGTCTGCTGGTGGCGATTCCCTGCGTGGTGCTGAACAATGCGCTGCGCCGGCGCGTGGCTGAATTGCTGGTGCTGTACAAGACGCAGCGAAACGTCGGTCAACACCAACCACGACAAGCGGGACGCGCATCTCAAAAGCCCTGATTTTTTCAGTGCGGACAAGTTTCCGACCATGGTCTACCGCATGACCTCCTATGCCAAGGAAGGGGACCACTATATTGCCAAAGGTAACCTGATGCTGTTGGGCGTCACGAAGGAGATCGTGCTCACCGGCACCTTCAACGGCGTGCTGCCCAGGGATCCCCGCGGGCTCGCGAGCGCGGGGTTTTCGGCGCAGGGGAAGATCAACCGGAAGGATTTCGGCATGGTGTGGAACAAGGCGCTGGACAACGGCGGGCTCGCCGTGGGGGACGAGGTCGAGATCAGGCTGGAAATCGAATGCATCAAGCAGCCGTCGTGATGTGCAAGAGACGATGCTGCTAGACGGAACACGGCCGTCCAGCCCCTGGCCCGACTACCGGGCCGTCTGGCGCTGGCATTTCTACGCGGGCCTGTTCTGCTTCCCGTTCGTCGTCGTCCTGGCGATCAGCGGCACCATCTATTTGTTCACGCCGCAAATCGAGGCCTGGCTGGACCGGCCATACGACCATCTCGCGGTCACCGGCCAGCCGGCCGGCGCGGCGGCGCAGGCTCAGGCGGCGCTCGCCGCCGTTCCCGGCTCGACACTGTTCGCCTACGAATTGCCGACGGCGCCGGATACAGCTGTGCGCGTGATCGTCAAGCGCGGCGACGAGCGTCTGCGGGTCTACCTCCACCCTGAAACCCTGGCGGTGCTCAAGGTCGTTGGGGAGGAAGATCGGCTGATGCGCGTCATCTTCAGACTGCATGGCGAACTGCTTGCCGGGAATATCGGATCGGCCATTGTCGAAACGGCGTCATCCTGGACGATCGTCATGATCGCCACGGGACTGTCGTTCTGGTGGCCGCGTTCGGAACGGGGCTTGGGCGGCGTACTGTATCCGCGCCTCGGGCGCGGTGGACGGGCGTTCTGGCATGACCTGCATGCCGTCACCGGCTTCTGGATTTCATTTTTCGTGTTGTTCCTGCTGCTGACCGGGCTGCCATGGGCCAAGGTCTGGGGCGAGTATTTCAAGAGCGTCCGGAGGCTGACCGGAACGGCCGTGGCGCGGCAGGATTGGACGGTTGGCGCCGAACGGAGTGGAACCGCTTCGGGCGGGCACGGAGACCATCCGGGGGCGCCCATGGGGAAATCCGGTTCGATCAAAACGGCGCCGGACTATTCCGCGCTTGACCGATTGATCGAGACGGTGCGTCCTCTCGATCTGCCTCCGCCCGTATTGCTCTCTCCTCCGGCGAAGGCCGGGGCCCCATGGACGGCCAAATCAGACACGCAGAACCGTCCGTTGCGTGTGAATCTGACGCTCGACGGGGCAACGGGCGCCATTCTCAAACGCGAAGACTTCAAGGATCGTCACGTGCTGGATCGCATGGTGGGCATTGGGGTGGCCGCCCACGAGGGCCAGCTCTTCGGCTGGCCCAATCAGGTTGTGGGCGCGCTGACCGCCCTCGGTCTGTTGACGTTGGCGGCCAGCAGCGTGACCATGTGGTGGCGCCGGCGCGCCCCCGGCGTGCTGGGCGCGCCCGAGGCGCTCCAACCGCCGCGATTTTCGAAAGGTCTGCCGGCGCTGGTGCTGCTCTTCAGCCTCTATCTGCCGCTGTTCGCCGCCTCGTTGATCGTCGTGCTCCTGACGGAACACTTCATGTTGCGCCGCATCCCCGCCGCGCGCAACTGGCTCGGACTCGCCTAGATCCTCGCGGGAGTTGTTCTCCCTCCATCCGACCGCACAGACGCTCCTTCACGCGCGTCGAGCGCGCGGTTGCGGTGCATCGGTCCCGGCCCTCCGGCATGGGCGAAATGTGGAGAAACTGTTGCATCGGTCTGCATCGGTTGCAGAGGGGGTGGGGCGCGTGGAGTATACTCGCCGGAGCGTGAAGGAAGCCTTGTAATTCATTCACAAGGAGGAATGTCATGAAACGTTCAGGATTCGGGTTGCTGGTGCTGGCCGTGTACGGACTGTCCCTTGCGATGTCCGGGGGCGTCGCGCTGGCCGGCGGCGACGGACACGTGCGGGAAACCATCAAACATGCGAAGGAAGGCATTCAGCACGAAAAGGAAGCCATCAAGCATCTGGAAGAGGCCGTGAAAGGAGCTTCCGACGCGCATGCAAAGGAAGCCCTGGAGCATGCCAAGGAAGCGGTCAAGCATGCCGAAGAATCCCTCGCGCATGCGGAGCAGGCGGCTGAGAAGAAAAAAGCGAAGGGCAAGTAAGCGTCTCTGTGCGGAGCAACGTTCGGTGCTGCCCAGCCGTCGGCCGAAATTCGATCGATGAAAATGTGTAGCATCCTGTAGCAGACGTCTGTTTTCATCGGTAGACAGGTCGTTGCCAAGCCCGTATAACCGACCCGTTATGATACGGGGAATGTCCATCGCGGGAATAGTGCTGCTGGTGCTGTGTTGGGCGGGCACGGCGTCAGTCTTCGCGGATGAGTCCTCACTGGAGCGGCTCCTGCGGGCGCAGGTGTTCAACAAAATGTTCGAGGGGTTCTCGTCTTATCACGTCACGATCGAGTCCGACGAGCCGCAGGGCGACGGATCGCGCGAGGTGGTGGCTGTGGCCAGCGGCAGGTTTTTGGAGAACACGAAGCGTATTAAAATCCTGTTTCTCATCGCCGGCGAGCAGGTGATCGGCGGGAATGTGCTGGAAGGCAAGGATCTACCGCCGTGCGGGTCGTCGGACTCAGCGCAGCCATCATCGTCCTAATATTCACGAGGAGGTCATTGTTATGAAACTGTGGATCTCGGGATTCTGTCTCTTGATAGTTGTGCTAACCTTAGCATCGTCAGGATGGGCGCTCCAGGCCGGCGGTGTGGAAATCGGCGATCTGGAGACGGGTTCGGTCGTCGGGCTGCCGTTCAAGTCGCTGGAGGTGGATGCGGAATTGTTCGCGCTCGATCTGGGCGGGGCGCAGGGCAAGAAGGTCTGGTATCCTCCGACGACGGTGGTGGACTTCAAGGTCCGTCCCGGGCGTCCGTTCATGATCAAAGTCACCAACAGTTCTTCGGGCGAGCGCGGGTTTTTCTTCTCGGCGGAGCAAAACCAGGCCGCGCCGACCGTGATGAAGGCGAAAATTACGCTGAAGCCGGGCGAGTCCAAGTACATCGGCATTCCGACCAGCGACCTCTTCTACGCCACGCAGGGCAACGTGCTGTACTACAGCGACCACCTGCATCCGGAGGTGGTCGGCGGGCGGCTGGTGATGCTCAAGTAGCCGAGCCGCGACTGCGTTTTGCCGCCTTCCGTCCTGAACATCGGACGGGAGGCGGCTTTTTTGTCCTTTCGCACGTTGATTTCGCTTCTTCTGCCGGGTATAGTCGCCGCACATTCCGGAGGGCGCGCGATGCCGAATTCTTTTGCGACACGATTCCTGCCGGTGACTCTTGCGCTGACGCTCAGCCTCCCCGGTCCGGCCGTGGCCGCCGACAGCAAGGCGCAGGAGCAGTATCTCCAGGCCGCCAAGCTTTTCGAGCAGGACAGATACGACGAGGCGATCGCATCCGCCAAGAAAGCCATCCAGTTGCAGCCCAAATTAGCCGACGCCCATCTGCTGCTCGGACGCATCCAATTCGAGGGGAAGCGGCGCGTAGGGGATGCCACTTCGGCAATGAAGCAGGCCATCGAGATCAAGCCGGACTTCCCGGAGGCGTATTACTATCTCGGGCTGGTCTATCAGGTGCAGGGCAAGTTCCGCGATTCTGAGGATTTACTGCGGAAGGCCATCAGGCTCAATCCCAAGTACGAAGAAGCCTACTGGGCGCTGGGCCGACAATTCCAGCGCAACCGCCGGTACGAGCAGGCCATCGGCCTCCTGACCGAGCTGCTGGCCGTCAATCCTAACCACACGGGTGCGCTCTTCAGCCTGGCGATGGTTCACGATGCGCAGGGAGAGGGCAAGCAGGAGCGCGAATCGCTGGAGCGTTTGACCAAGGTGGATCCCTCGCATCCGGACGGCTGGTACCTGCTGGGCCGGCTTGAGGAAAAGGGGGGCCGCGTGCCGCAGGCGATCGACGCCTACCGGATGGCCGTGGCCGCCAAGCCGGATCTGGTGGACGCCCATTTCAATCTGGCGTTTCTCTACCGCAGTGAGGGCAAGATGCAGGAGGCGGTCCACCGCTTCGAAGAGGTGATCAGACTGCGGCCGGAATATGCCGAGGCGCACCTGAATCTGGGCGGGCTCTACGCCAACATGGGCAAGCTCGACCTGGCGGAGGACGAATACGAAACGGCAGTGCAGCTCAAGCCCAACCTCGCCGAGGCCCATTATAGCCTCGGGTTGTTCTACGAATCCCACCGGAAGGATGTGGGGCGTGCGCTGGCGTCCTACCGCAAATACATCGAACTGGGCGGGCGCGACGAGCGCATCGAGCGCATCGTGGGCCAAGCGGCACGATAGGCGCTGATCGCACCTGCGAGAGCCGCGCGTGTGGCCGGGGGAGCCTCCGGCGAGGCGCGCCTTTCTCGCAAGTCCCGCTCGCGTTCTCGCGCTACCGCCTGATTCGTCCGAACGTGTGGTAGTACGGCCGCCAGTAGTATGAGGGCGGGTAGTAGTAATAGGGCGTGCGGGCGTAGGATTCTTCTCTCCTCGGCCAGACCCTCAAGGCTTTGATCTCCAGCACCGGGAAGGTGTAGTCCGTTTCGTCGAGTTTATCGACCGCGGAGCCGGTCACCTCGCCGACGACGGTGAGCCGCGTGCCGGGGGGGAGAGTCGCAGGGTCGAGAAATTCCGTCTGGATGGCGACAAACCGGCCTTCCGACATCGTGCGGTCCGGTCCCGGTTCCAGGGATCCTTCCAGTGGAATCTCCAGGACCTCGATCCGCGTGCCGTCCTTGAGCCGTTTCGCCGACAGCACTTCGCCGCCTAAGACGATCAGATGGCCGCGGTAGGAATCGGCAGACTGGCGGAGTAGCGTGAAGGTCAGGGTCTTGTCGAGCTGGGCGGCAAGGGCGGCGGGCACGACTGGATTGCCGGCGCAACCGGCCAGCAGTGCGGCCAGTGCGAAGATCAGGCTGTGCACGCGAGGAATCATGATTCATTATAACAGCAGATTGGCTATAATGAGCCCCGTTTTCCGTTGTCAAGAAAGGAAGAAACGTATGCACCGAATGGTGATGGCGGCGATCATGCTGACGGTCATGGTCGGCGGACCGGTCTGGGCCAGCCCGGCCGCGCCGCGAGGCGTCGACGGAGGCGTGACGTCGAAATACGAGGGCAAATACGAAATTCTCGCAAACGAAAAAAACACGCACGAGCCGGGCCGGGTAAAGATGACCACGTTCGCCGACTTTTACTGCCCCCACTGCCACATGTTTGAGCAGACCGTCGCCATCATGATGGAGAAGGAATTTGGTGGTAAGGTGGAGATCACGATGGTCGGGTTTCCCGTCATCAACAGCAAGCTGCCGACGGCCTTCGAAATGTACGAGCAGGCCAAGATCATGGGGCGGGGGACGGCAATGAAGAAGGTCCTCTTCCGCACGATCCACAAGGACAAGCTGCACGTGCTCGACAAGACGATCCGCGAGACCCTGATTAAAGAAGTCGGGCTCGACCCGGCTACGTTCGAGGCCGGGCTGGACGGCGGCAAGCCCGCGGCCGCCTTCGAGGCCGGCCGCAAGTGGGGGGAGCGGGTGAAGATCCAGTACACGCCGACAGTGGTGCTCGATGGCAACATTAAGGTCGAAGGCGAAAACCTGCAACCCGACAATCTCAAGACGGTGATTGCCAGCATCCTGGCCCTGGACGGCAAGAGCAGGAAGAGTGAGAAGAAATAACGGGCAGAGCAATCCAGCCCGGCAGGGGTTGATCGGACTGCTGTGCGTGTTTGTCTGGTGCGGTCCGACGGCGCCGGCCGCCGCCAACTTGTCGGATCTGCAGAGCCAGATCAAGGGCACGGCGGCGAAGGTCACGCCCGCGGTCGTCAACATCGCGTCCACGGTCATCGTGCGCGAGCAGGCGTTCAGTGACGAGGGGCTTCCGTTCGGCCTTTTCTCGCAGCCCACCCCGCGCCGCCAGTACGGGCAGGGCTCCGGCGTCATCGTGTCCTCAGACGGCTACATCGTCACGAACAATCACGTCGTGGCGGAGGCGGTGAACGTGGAGGTGTTGCTGGCGGACCGGCGGCAATTCAAGGGCCGCGTCGTGGCTACCGATCCCAAGACGGATATGGCGGTCGTGAAGATCGAGGCCGGTGGCCTGCCGACCGTGGCCTGGGGCGATTCCAGCCAGCTGACGGCAGGCGATTTTGTCCTAGCCATCGGCAATCCGCTGGGGCTCAACCAGACGGTCACGTTCGGTATCGTCAGCGCGGTCGGGCGGGCGGACGTCGGCGTAGCCGACTACGAGGATTTCATCCAGACCGACGCGCCGATCAATCCAGGTAATTCGGGGGGCGCGCTGGTGAACGTGAAGGGCGAGCTGGTGGGCATCAACACGGCCATCGCCAGCACGACCGGCGGCAGCGTCGGCGTGGGGTTTGCCATTCCTAGCAATATGGCGCGGGCGGCCATGCAGAGCCTGCTTAAAACGGGCCGCGTGGTGCGCGGCTTTCTCGGCGCCGGCACGCAGGATGTGACGCCGCTGTTGACCAAGATGTTCCGGCTGCCGGAAGTGAAGGGGGTCATCGTTACGGACGTGTTCGCGAAGGGGGCGGCCGACAAAGCCGGGCTCAAGCGTGGCGACGTGCTGGTGCGGTTCGACGGCAGGGACGTCGTGGACTCGGGCCATCTACGCAACGTCATCGCACTGGCACCGATCGGCAGCAAGCACCGACTCGAGTTCATTCGTGACAACAAGCCGGGGCAGGCCGAATTGCTGATCCAGGAAGCGCCCCGCGAGCGCACAAAGCGGGCGGCCGCATCAGCGCACGGCGTTTCGCTGAGCCATCCGCTGGGCGGGCTGCTGGTCGAGGAAGTGACTCCGCAGGTGGCTCGGCAACTGGGCCTGACGTCCACGAGCGGCGTGGTCGTCACAGCAGTCGAGGAAGGGAGCCTGGTCGAATCGGCCGGCATTTCGATGGGCGATCAAATCCTGGAAGTGAACCGCAAACCGGTCGCCGACCTACAGGCCTACCAGCGCCTGGTGGAACCGATCAAACCCAAGGATCTGACCCTCCTACTCATCAACCGCCAGGGGACGATTCTTTACGTGCCCATCGAAGGCGGCTAACAGCCGCTGAAACCGACCTCCCCGGCGCGGGCTCGCTGGGAATAGTCATTGAGTTCGGGGGGCCGCGGTGCTATTGTCGTGCTACGTTTTCACAATTCGTAGCACGAGGGTGGCATGAAAAAACTTGTCCGGTTCGGCGTCTCCCTCGACCACCATCTGCTCGACGACTTCGACAAGCTGATCGCCCGCAAGGGGTACCTCAACCGGTCGGAGGCCCTCCGCGACCTGATCAGGGGCAATCTGGTCGAGCAGGAGTGGGGCGCGGACCAAGATACGGTCGGGACGGTTACGATCGTCTATGACCATCACGTCCGCGCCCTGACCGACAAGCTCACCAGCATCCAGCACGACTATCAGCGTCTGATCGTTTCCGGCATGCACGTGCATCTGGACCATGACCATTGTCTGGAGGTGCTGGTCGTACGGGGCCGCGGCTCGGAGGTTCGCAAAGTGGCCGATATCCTGATCGGGACCAAGGGCGTCAAGCACGGCAAGTTGGCGATGACGACCACAGCAAAGGGCTTCCACTGATTCGTCATGCGCCCGCGCGGATTCGTCCTGACAATCTGGTATCTATGGGCTTTTTTTGGTGTGCCGCCGCTATTCGCGCACGATCCGGGCCTGCCGGAGATTGCCGTGCCGGAAGTCGGGGTGATGACCGACCAGCCCATCGCGGCTTCCTCGCAACAGTTTATTCCCGACAATGAATACGTGTTGCAGCCGCAGGGCCGTCCGGCCCAGGTGCTGCGCCTGATTCCCGGCTTCATCGCCGTGGAGCATTCCGGGGGAGCGGGCAAGGCCGACCAGTATTTCCTGCGCGGATTTGATGCGGACCACGGCACGGACGTCGCATTTTTCGCCGACGGCATGCCGGTCAATCTCCGCTCCCACGCGCATGGGCAGGGCTATGCGGATCTGAACTTCATCATTCCGGAGACGATCGAGGGGCTGGACGTCCACAAGGGGTCCTACGATGCCCGGTTTGGAGACTTCGCTACCGCGGGCGCCGTCGACTTCAAAACCCGCGAGGTGGTCAAGGAAGGCGTGGTGCAATTGTCCGGTGGACAATTCGATACGCAACGGCATCTGCTCATGTTCTCGCCGACCACCGGGGAGGTCCGCACGCTGGTTGCCGCCGAAGGCTACTATACGAACGGGCCCGTTCAGAACGACAACCGCTATTTTCGAAGTAATCTGATGGGCAAAATGACGATGCATCCGAATGCGCGATCGGAACTCAGCCTGACCGGGACCTTTCACAAGGCCCAGTGGAACGGGTCGGGACAAATTCCGCTGCGAGCCGTCACGGGCGGGACGTTGGACCGCTTCGGTTCGGTCGATCCGACCGAGGGCGGCCGGACGACCCGCGTCACCGGCCGGCTCAACCTTCACTATGATACGACGACAGGCGGGAGTTTCTTCGCCAATGGCTATGCGCAGTATTACCGGCTCGATCTCTTCTCGAATTTCACTTTCTTTCTGAATAATCAAACGGAGGGCGACGGGTTTCTGCAAGCCGACCGCCGTGTGATGTACGGTGGCGATCTTGGTTACCGTCAAGTCGGGAAGCTGCTGGAGATGGATGCGTCTGCGACAGTCGGGGTGCAAAGCCGGGGGGATGCTATTCATGCCCGGCTGGCTCCCCAAGTGAAACGCGATCCGACCGGCGTGACAACGGACAGCGAGGTGCTGGAGGCATCCTATTCACCCTATGTGACGGGGGAGTTACAACTGGCCCGCTGGCTGCGAGTGGCCGGCGGTATGCGCAGCGAGACCTTCACGTTCGATGTCCGCAATCGCTGTGCGGCGTGCGCGACGCAATCGGGTGGACGGGCGATGTCATCCATTCTGCTGCCCAAGGCAAATCTGATCCTCGGGCCCTGGGGCGCGACGGAATTGTTTGCCAATTATGGCGAGGGCTTTCACAGCAACGACGCACGAGCATCCATTACGAGCGGCTCCGCGCCGCTGGCCCGCGCGCGCACCTACGAGGTTGGCATCCGCTCAAAACCGTGGGGACCGGGCGGCATGGAATTGACCGGGACCCTCTGGGCGGTGGATTTAAATTCCGAATTGGTGTTCGTTGGCGATCAGGGGACGACGCAGATTCGTGGCGCCAGCCGGCGGCGCGGTCTGGAAGCCGGCGCGCGCGGGCCAGTCTGGGGCCCACTGGCCTTCAACGGCAGCGTGACGTGGACAAAAGCGGAATTCACGAATGGCAGTGCCATCCCGCTGGCACCGGAACTCACGGCCTATGGTGCAGCCATCGTCAAATGGCCGCAGGGGGTGACGACGCAATTGCAGGCGACCTATCTGGGGGTCCGTCCACTGGCGGAGAACAAAAGCGTCCATGCACCGTCGTGGCTGACCTTCGACCTCGCGACGCGCTATCAGGTGCCGGTCAAATTGGAGGGTGGGCGGCTCGAGGCCTTTCTTTTCGTGCAGAATCTCTTGGACACTAAATGGGAACAGGCGACCTTTGCATTTCAATCACGCCTGAGAAACGAGTTAGCCGGAGCAAGTGATATTCACTTCGTGCCAGGGAACCCGCGCATGCTCATGGGCGGCTTGGCATGGTACTTTTGACGCGCGATGTGCGCGAATGTTTAATGCGCTATGTGGAATGATGCATTGCCGGAAGGCTTCGCGCCAGTAAACGGTGATCACTAACAATTACCATGCGCCCCGTTGTCTTGCAGCGCCGGTATTACAATAGACCCACCCTTCGGGTGGCCCGGTCGTTGCTGGGCAAGTACCTTGTCCGGAGACTTGGCCGCAGGACTATTACTGGACGGATCGTGGAAGTAGAAGCCTATATCGGCATGGAGGATCGCGCCTGCCACGCCTCGAAGGGGCGCACGGGCCGCACGGACGTCATGTTCGGCCCGGCCGGGGTGTCGTATGTCTATTTAATCTACGGCATGCACCACTGCTTCAATATCGTCACGGAGCGGGAAGGCTTTCCCTCCGCCATCTTGGTGCGGGCGGTGGAAGATGTGGCGGCGCAGGTGCGGATCGACGGTCCCGGTCGTGTCTGCCGGTTTCTGGCGATCGATCGGACGTTAAATTGCAAAGATCTGACGGCGGGCTCGCAGTTGTGGGTTGAGGATCGGGGCAGACGAACTGTCCACTCGCGCATTGAGGCTGGTCGAAGGATCGGAGTTGAATATGCTGGAATCTGGGCAAAAAAACCGTGGCGCTTTCGACTGGCAGAAGGGTGAAAATGGCTTTTGGCGTTGTTCTCGCCTCACGCAGACCCGCAACGCACTGAAAACGTATCGCTCGGGCCGGCGTTTGCTGCCGCCTCGCCGGGTGACCGGTTTGGCCATTCTGCGGGAAGCCCTTCTGAGTCAGAACGGGAGGGCACGGCACAAATAAAATGGGGCCGCCGGTTTCCCGGCGGCCCCATTTGATGTCTCACGAAAAAGCTTACTTAGCCGCGCCGATGCTGGCGTCCGCCTTGGTCGCTGAGGTCACGGGAGGATTGATCTGAATCTGCGGTCCCTGCACCTTCGGCACGCGGCCCGAGCCCGCCGACTTGTCGGTGACGCGAGCGTTGTTCGGGTCCACCAGCTTCTGCTCAACGTGGTTGTCCGTGCGGTCGACGGACTTTACAATCGCTTTGTCCCCACCGGCGTTGGTCTGACCGGGATCGTTTGCTAGCGACTGCCCGGTCACCGGGCTGGTGGCCGCCTTCGCTGGATAGCCTTCGTGCTTCGGAAGGTTCGCGGGATTGGCCATGGCCACCGACGTGGCTACACCGATGATTGCGACGCCCACAACAGTGCTGATCAACGTTTTCATGTCACGCACTCCTTTTGAGAATGGTGGAAAATATGTCGTGTTCGGGACTGATAAATGCGTAAAACCGGGCGTATCTTAGCGACCTCGGGGAAGCGTGTCAAGACGAGAGGCAGAGGGGAAACTGGGGTAGGGCAGAGGGGTTTTCCCTGATTGTCACCGCCGGTGCCGGCGGCCCCGCCCGCGGCCCCGGAATCGCCCTCCCCCTCGGGCGGGGGCGGCGGGCAACTGGATGGTGACGGCCGTCCGCTCCGGCTCGCTGGCGATCGCAATCTCCCCCTGATGTTCGTCCACGATCTTTTTGACCGTTGCCAGACCCAGCCCTGTGCCAGACCGCTTGGTCGTGAAATAAGGCTCAAACAGCTTTCCCACGTGTTCGGCCGGGATCTGCGCGCCGTTGTTGCTGATAACGATCTGCACCATGCGCCCGCCCTTCTGGGCAGAGACGTTGATGCCCAGCTGGCCGCCCGGCGTCATGGCCTCCAGCGCGTTCTTGACGATGCTGAGAAACACCTGCTGCATTTTGGCGTCGTCGCATCGGACCGGTACCGGATGGCCCTCGTATTCCTTGGTGACGGTGATCCGGTTCATTTCGATATCGTTCGACACCAGGCTCAGCGTGCCTTCGATGACTTCGGAAATGCGGCATGCGCGGCGGTTGAGCTCCAGCGGTTTGGCGAAATCGAGGATTTCGTTCAGCGTAGTTTCCACGCGGATTAGGTCGCGCATCGCACTTTCGATCCGGGTCTGGGGATCGAAGTCGAGAATGCCCTCGCGGGTGATATCTTCCAATTGCGCCCGGACAGAGGCCATCGGTTCGCGGACTTCCGTGGCAAGAAAGGTGCTGAATTCGCCCAGCGCCGCCTGCCGTTCCTGTTTGCGGATCATCGGCTCGGAGGGGCCGGCCTGCATCGGGGCCCCCGGCGCAGGCGTACCCTCATCGCCCTCCTCGTCGGTGGCCGTTCCAGCCGGCGAGGCCGGCACAGGCGTTTGCTGGAGCAGCTCCACCAGTTTGCTGATCAGGCCTTCGAGCTGTTTGGTGTCGGCCAGCGAATACTGCCCCGCAATTTTTGACACAAGGGCCACGGTGCCGCCCACCTGGCCGCGAACGAAAAATGGCACGACCAGCGCGCAGATGTAGTGGTCCTTGTAGAGCGGCTTGTAATCGAGAAAGCGGCCCTGCGAGGAGGCCAGGTCCTGGTCCGCGCGTGTCTTGCGGTGCCGGATGGCCCACCCGGAGGCGGAGGCGTCGAGCGCCAGGCGCTGCCCGGGCTTGAGATCCTTTTTGGGGTCGGCATTCGGTGTGCCGGCCATGCCGACGATTTCGATGACGCTGGACACGGGATCGTAGACGGTGACGAATGCTCGGTCGAAGGGCAGCGTGGCGGCGGTCTCGTTGAGCAGGGCCGTCACCTGTTCCTGCATCTCTGGTGTCGAATAGGAGAGCAGCGGAGCCAGCGGCGCGGTTGCAGCCGGCCGGGACGCGGCGGCGGCCGGCTCGTAACCGACCGTTGGGCGGCGCAGCAAGATCGTACCGTCGAACAGATCAGCCCGCGATAGTGCCGACGTGATCTGCTCGCCCGCGCCTTCCAGAATTGCCTTTTCCTTTTTGGTGAAGGGGGCGCTTTCCTTCCGGCCAATCACGAGTACGCCGTAGATCCGGTGGAGGTGCTGGAGCGGCACGGTCAGCAGCGTCTTGGCAACCGGTGTGATCATGCGCAGCCGTGTTGCACGGAACGATTCACCTTCATCGGCAAGAGTGGCACTCCGCAGCAAGTCAACATCCTGGACTGAGAGGGTGCGGAGTATGGCCTGCGCCTCGCGCGGAGAGAATCCGCGGCAGCCGTGGAGTGCCAGGGGCCCACCTTCGAGCTCGAACAGCCCAATCAACGCCGTTTCGGTGCCCAGTTCGTTGAGCGCGGTCGTCAGCGTGCGCTGGAGGGTCGTCTGTTTCTCCTGCTTTGGGGAGCGGTCACTCTGTGCGTGCGCAGCGTAGGCCATGGGGTCTCCAATAATAAACTAGGACCGACGGATGCTGAGCGAATACGCCAGGATTCTAGCAATGGCAGCGATCATGTTCAATTTAATTGACGACGCGCGGCAGTCTGGGTTTGTGGACGAGGACCTCGACCTTGCCTTCCTCAGAAATCATGAGATTTAGCACGGTGCTCACCGCGCTGATCAGCAGCGCACCCCAGACCGACGGCCAGAACCCGGCCAAGGTGAAACCTGTCACCAGCCAGGCCGTCAGGTGCAGCAGAATCGCGTTGATGATGACCATGAACAGGCCGAGAGAGAACATGATGAGAGGAAAGGAAAAGAGATAGAGAATTGGCCGGATGACTGCGTTCAGGAGCGCCAGCACGATGACGGTGGCCGCGCCGGCCGCCACACCGTCGATGTGGATGCCGGGAACGATCTCGGCCGCTGCGAGAACGGCCGCCCCGGTGATGCAGAATCGGATGAAGAGACCTTTCATGGGCAGCCAGCGTGTTGCATTATGACCGATGAACGGTGAATTGCGGAGCCGAGCCAGTGCCATTCATAATTCACCATCAAAAATTTAAAATTACTCAGTGACGGTGGCTTTCCGCGCTGTGTGCGGTCTTCGGATTAAAATGTTCCATATCGCGCAGTTCTTCCGGCGTGACTTGGGGGAGGTGCCGGATGAAATGGACGAGCTTCCAGCTTTCCTTGTCTTCATCCGGACTTCCCTTGCCCCAGGCTGGCATGGCGCTGAAGCGGATGCCGTTGTGAATGACGAAAAAGAGTTCGCCGTCCGACATGGATTGTGTGTCAGCGAGCCTCAGATCCGGTACCTTGGGGTACACGTTCTCGCCGATCGTGGTTTTGCCGCTGCCGTTGTTGGCGTGGCAGGTGGCGCAGTGGTCGGCGAAGTGCCGGCGGGCGTCCACAAGCAGTTCCGGCGACAGCGGGATCGGATTGGGCCTGTTGCGTTGCACGTAGGGAATTGCCAGATAGCGGGCCTGCCGGGCCACGGCCACTTCCAGCGCGGACGGCTCGGCCCTGGCACTGAAGCCGGTCTGGAAAAACACGTAGGCAAACCAGACTCCAGTCAGAATGCCACTGAGGACAAAAGCGGCAATGATACCGAAAGCAATTTTAGCGCGAAATGACATCAGTCTCAGTATACAGCCTTATGGTACAGAACCCAAGATGGCGTAGATTAGTCGCTGTGCCCCGGTAGCGGCAATCGATCCAAGGCGCGTATCAGAAACAGGGCCGTGAGCGGCAGGTACATGAGTGTGCCGGTAATGCCCTGCAAAAACTCGCCAATCCAGAACGTGACGCCCAGATTAAAGAGCAGTACCCCATAATAGAGGCCGCAGCCCAGGAGAATCGCGCTGGTGGCAGGCCGGCCATCGCAGGGCAGAGGTCCGGGCAGGTTGCGGTCAAGCGGGACGTAGAGGGCCAGCGATATCGCGCCCACCACCATCCAGCCGACGTAATTGGCGAGTGGAACGCCGAAGTGGATGCCGGGATCGGGGTAAAAATAAATCTGCCCAAGAAACCAACGGCTCCCGCGCAACGCGACCGGGTCAATCACCATGTCGATCAGGGCGAAGAGCAGCACGGTCACTCCGCAGGCCGGCCAGGAGGTGCGGGCTGTCAGTGTAAAATCAAGCGCAGGCCCACAACCGCGCGCGCCAGCACCCGTCTGTTTGGGCAACAGGAAGAACAGCGCAAGGCAGTAACTCGCGTAGAGCAGAAAGCTGAACGAGATCGAATCCATGAAGGGGATGTTCGAAAAATAGAGCTCCTGTCCCTCCGTCGACCCTGTGTAGTGGTACCAGCCGAAGGGAATGCCCGTGCGCGTGGATGACCATTCGCACACGAATGCCACAAACCACGTGATGCCGAAAAACAGTCCGGTCCGTTTCCAGCCGATCAGCCGGTATGCGCAGAAGACCGCCGCGGCAAGAAAAATAAAAACGTAAGGCCGGAGGAGGAGCGTCTTATAAAGGAGAAGGGGAGCGGCCATCAGACATAGCCGTACGCACGGAACCACCGCACGGCCTTCTCCAGCGCGATCTCGATCGGTGGCTGCGGTAGGCCCAGCTCGCGGACGGCCTTGCTGCAATCATAGTGCATCTTGTACTTGGCCATCTTGACGCCTTCCAGCGGAATGCGCGGCGGCTGATGGGTGAAGTAATTTGCGATCCATTGATTGGCGTAGGCCAGTGGCAGAATCGCCAGTCGGGGCAATTTGATTGTCGGGGCGGAGACTCCGGTCAGTTTGCTGAGCGCGTCGAAAATCTCCCGCAGCATGAGATTCTTGTTCCCAAGAATGTACCGCTCGCCAATACGGCCGCGTTCCATCGCGCGAACATGGCCGGTGGCGACATCGTCCACGTCAATCAGGTTCATGCCGGTTTCGATATAGGCCGGCATACGGCCCTTCATGAAGTCGACGATCATCTGTCCGGTAGGAGTGGGTTTGATGTCGCGCTCACCCACTGGCGCGCTGGGGTTCACGATCACAACCGGCAGACCGGCCCGTGTCAGCTTCAGCACCTCCTGCTCGGCAAGGTATTTGGAGCGCTTGTAGTCGCCCGTTATCTGCCCCAGCGACAGAGGTGTCTGTTCCGTTCCAGGGCCGCCGCCATCCGGCAGGCCGATCGCGCCGATCGTACTGGTGTAGACGATGCGTTCGACGCCGATATCGCCGGCCGCCTCCATCAACAGGCGCGTGCCGGTGACGTTGATGTCGTAGAAAATCGACGGGTTTTGCGCCCAGAGTGCGTAATGACCGGCGACGTGGTAGAGCTGCCGGCAGCCGGCCAGCGCATGGCGCAAGGAGTCGGGGTTGCGCAAATCGCCTTGGACATGCTCAGCAGGCAAGCCGTCGAGGTTGCCGCGCTCGCTGTCCTGCCGGACCATCACGCGCACGTCCGCGCCGGTGGCGGCCACAGCGCGAGCCACGGCGGCTCCCACGAATCCCGTCGCCCCGGTGACAAGCGCTTTCATAAAACCGCAATGCACGAGGAACTATGAACGATGAAGGTGGGCGAGGATTGAAAACGCTGGCTGCTCAGTCTCGAGATGCTTGCTCCAGCGGTCATCATGCTACGTTCGGACTTAGTTCTTGCGGGACGTGATGTAGCGGGCCAGTTCGCGGAGCGGATCGGCTTTGGCGTCCAAAGATGGCAGGCGACCGATCGCTCGCCGCGCGCATTCGTCGGCCATTTTTCTGGCGCCGTCCACGCCGTAAAACGTCGGATAGGTTTTCTTGCCGCGCTTGGCGTCGGTGTTGGCGTCCTTACCGAGTTCCTCGCGCGTACCGGTGACGTTGAGCACGTCGTCAGCGATTTGAAAGGCGAGGCCGATGTCTTCCGCGTACTTCGTCAGGCAGTCGAGCTGCGCCGGCGTAGCGCCGCCCACGAGTGCGCCCATGCGCACAGAGGCGCGGATCAGCATGCCAGTCTTGTGCTTGTGAATGCCCTGGAGCATGGCCAGGTCGATGTCCTTGTTCTCCGCCTGGATGTCCAGCACCTGCCCTCCGACCATGCCGAGGTTGCCGGAACCATGCGCCAGCTCGCGGACGATCTGCACCTGGCGAGCCGGGTCGAGGCCGTCCATCAGATCGGGCCGGCTGCAGAGCTCAAAGGCCAGCGTCAGCAACGCGTCGCCAGCTAAAATGGCCATCGCGTCGCCGTAGACCTTGTGATTGGTCGGCTTGCCGCGGCGAAAATCGTCGTTGTCCATCGCGGGCAGGTCGTCGTGAACAAGCGAATAGGTATGAATGAGTTCAAGAGAGGAGGCGACCGGGAAAATGGCTTTTGACGGAGAGCTGACCGCCTCGGCTGCCGCAATGGCCAGAATTGGCCGCACGCGTTTGCCGCCAGCGAAGAGGCTGTAACGCATGGATTCGTGCAGCGTGGTCGGCGGGGTGGTGGCGCTTGGGATGACCGAGTCCAAAAACCGGTCTACCGCGTCGCGTTTTTGCTCGAGATATTTCTTGATATCCATGAGTTCGTCCGTCGCGTCGCAGACTAACAAAGGGCTATAGCATCAGGCAAGCCGCGCGACGAAAGTCGGTGTACTAATAACAAGTCGGACAGAATGTCCAAGTTTGAATATTGCGCGAACCGCTTGATTCACCGTCCCCCCGAAGATGCCTTGCCAAATAACAGGGATCGCGGCAGATCGCAAAACCGCGGCTCCGCTCAACAGCGGTGCACTAATAATTTTGGCCCAGGCCTCAAAAATGTTGAGTTAAAGATCCAGTGGCAGGGGTTCCCCAAACGGAATTGGCGTATCGGGCCAATTTCGGGCCTCCGGTAATTTCCTCACCCCATGGATGGCCATGAACTGCGCTGCGCGAATGACGCCGGCATGAGTAACCCAAAGTGCCTCAGGCACCTGTAAATCCTGCAGGTGATCAAGGGCCGCGGTAACCCTCAACATCAATTGATACACGCTTTCACCCCCGCCTGGCGTGTAAAGGGCAAAGCTCGCGACCCACGTATCGAGATCCGTTTTGGGGATGTCATGCCATTTCTTTAGCTCCCAAGTGCCGAAGTCCGCTTCAGCAAGACGGGGATCGATTGCGAGATTCAAATCGGGGCGAAATTGCACAAGTTGCCTGGCGAAGACGGCAGCTCGGGACGAGGGTGATGCCCAAACCACGCAGGCCTTGGGTAGCCAAGTGGCTATTTTTTTCGCAGCAACTTGGGTGGCTGTTTCATCGAATGGCACATCGCTGGCTCCATAGCAGACCCCCGGCTCAACGAGCACCGGCGCATGCCTACAAAGCCACAGCCTCATCACCAGCCCCTAAGCCCCGCAACCCACAAAGCACCCAAGTAAAACCCAATTTCACTTAGCTGCTGTACGGCACCCAAGCCGTCACCTGTAAACCCCTGGATGCGCACACGAAGCCGCCAAGCCATATAAACCGCACATAGAGCCGAGAAAGACACCCCACCCACCATGACCAGCCCCGGAAACCAACTTAACGAGCCAATGAAAGGTGGCACGCACCAGACCAGTGCCATGCACAGCCCACGCCAAGAGATTTGAGACGCAAGGGGTTTGGATTTTGAGGTTGGTGCGTCTCCTACATGGCGGAGGGCTTTGATCACGCAGAGCGGGAAGAACCTGGAGACGGTATGCGCCATCAACAAGACACAAAGCGCCCATGTCAAAGACAGCTGCACCCACACAACCAGCAAGGCAACTTTTGTCAAGACCACCAAAAAAAGGCTCAATGCACCATAGGTGCCGATTCGAGAGTCTTTCATGATGAGCAATACGCGCTCAGGGGGAAAGCCGGTGCCCAGGCCGTCGGCCGTATCGGCCAGGCCATCTTCGTGAAAAGCACCGGTCAGGAAAATACCCGCCGCGGTGCTGAGCAATACAGCCGCCCAAGGCGTTGCAGACAGGGCTGGCAGTGTAGCGTAAACAAACCACATCACCGCCCCTGATACTGCTGCTACTACCCACCCCACCAGCGGAAAATACACGGCAGAGGCACGCAGCATGTCTGGTGAGTACCCCACCCATGCCGCTAATCGCCCCACGACAGGAATACGGGTAAAAAACTGTACAGCAATTAAAAAGTGCTTAAGGGCTTGCATTAGGTTTATGTTTTTCTTGGTCGACCGGCACTTGGCGGGCCACACCTGCAGACTCAAAGCTGGCCATGTTGTTTAGCACCTCACAGGCTGACACCAATAAGGGCCAGGCCAAAGCGGCCCCCGAGCCCTCACCCAGCCGGAGGTCCAACCGGAGCAGCGGCCTAGCGCCCAAGTGCTGGAGCATGATTGCGTGCCCGCGCTCAGCCGATTGGTGTGCAAATATGCAGCGCTGCACAACAAACGGTTGGAGCTTGCAGGCTACCAGCACGGCTGCCGAGGCAATGAATCCATCCACCACAATCACCCTGCGTTCTACAGCAGCTTGGAGTACCGCCCCCACCATGGTGGAGATTTCAAACCCACCCATGGCGGCCAGCGCATCGAGAGGCTCATGGGCCTGGTCGTGGCGCAACAAAACCTGCCGCAAGATCTGCGTTTTATGCTCTATGGCTCCGGCATCAAGACCTGTGCCCGCACCTGTGCAATCGGCAATGTCGAGCCCCAACAAACGACTCATGAGCAATGCTGCTGCAGATGTGTTCCCAATACCCATTTCTCCCAACAACAGCGCGTTGCCAGGCAGGTTTTTAATCAGATCAACGCCATTGGCCAACGCTTGGTGGCATTGCTCAAGCGACATCGCCTGGGTAAGCAGGGCATCTCGCGTGCCATGGGCAATTTTGTACCTAAGCAAACCGTGCTTGGGGTCAAAGTTATGGCTAACGCCACAATCGGCCACGTGAAGGCAAATACCATGTTGGCGCGCTAACACACTTACGGCTGCACCGCCTGACAAAAAATTTGCGACCATTTGCCACGTCACATCGCTGGGGTAGGCCGACACTCCTTGCTGGGCTAAGCCGTGGTCTGCAGCAAATACGATCAGTTGGGGGCTTTGCAGCTGTGGCGACTCAGTGCCCAAGGTTATGGCTATTTGCATGGCCAAGCGTTCCAGGTCGCCTAACGAGCCGATGGGCTTGGTTTTGTTGTCGAGTTTGCGTTGGAGGCGCTCGGTCAGTGCGGGCTGGTCGATGTCTTCGATGGAGGGAATGGTGAAAAACATGGTTTAGCCTGCGTTTATGATCTGAAATCTACCTGGCGAAACCGATTTGCCGGCATCTTTCTAAGCGGGGGTGGACTCAATAGGCCGGACCTGCTCAGGTTTGGCAGCCGGCACCGCCATTGAACAAGGTGCTGTCTTCTCTCTAAGCGCCGCTGATCACTGCATCAAGACGGGCCCGCGTTAAATGTTGATTCAAGGTTTGTGAGAGTTTTCAGCCTAGCTTGATGCTATTACTAATTCAATATTTTTATCACCTCCTGTAGAGTTAGAGCGGGTGGAAACAAACTGAAAGGCAAGGTTTTTTTGCCTTGGTTTTTGGCAACCAAGCCTCGGGTGCTGGGGGAGGGGTAGCATTTCTGCTGGGCGTTCGTATTTTTTGGCTCCCCGATCTGGACACGAACCCCAGACCCGCAGATTAACAGTCCGTGGTGTCCAGATCCCTCCGTCTTGTCAGCCGGCCGTCAGCTTTGCTAAACTGACTCTATGAGTATTCGCGCGTTAGGCGGGCAGTGGGAGCCGATGCTGCTGGGGATCGAGCCCCGCACCTGCTATGTTTGCCACAAGGGTCTTTACCGAAACACTACCTTTTTCCGCGGCGGTTGGTCCCGCTGCACGGTCTGCGATCAGTTCGTGCACTACGGCTGCTTAGCCGGCGGTAAGGCTAAGTTCCTCAAGCAGCGTCCCCGTATCTGCAAAACCTGCCAGTCCAACCAGGCGCTAGCCTCTGGCGCCACCAAAAAGACCGTGGTCGGGGCGTGACGCGGGCCGATATCAGGGTCGACGAACCCTCCTCCCGCTGGCCGCAACGGTTTGCCGATGGCGTCCGTTTCGTGGTCGCGCCGGTCATCCTGTTCATCAGCGGATTTTCCACTACCGACTTTGTCCTGAGCGGTGCCTACACCTGGCCGCGGACCAGCCGCGTGTTAGTCCTCACGGTCACGATTGCCGTACTCACCTACGAATTCGTGTACAAGGAACAGCTGACGCGTGAGCCAGACAGCTCCCGCGCGCTGAAAATCGTGCTCTACACCTGCGCGTTGCCGTATCTCATGGGGGTTGCGGTCCTTCTCCTGCTTGCCAGGATGTAAATGGGACAGGTGTATAAAAGCGGAGCCTTCATTCAACAGTGTTTTGCGGTCCATCCCCTGTGCCTCACTCTCAAAAAGCTCGACCTTCCCGCCCGGCTGATCTTTCACTGCAGCTCGTGTAATTTGGTCCATGCGGTGGCCGTCCGGACGCTTTCGCTGCGGGTCTCCGTGATGCGGGCGGTTGAGGAAGGTCCTGGGCGCTCGGCCTCCGAGCGACTGACAGATTGCGCGGGAGCGCACCTGACCGCCATCGGAGTCCGGGCCATGGACGTCGTGCGTGACCAGATGGGACTCCGCTGCGCCGACTGCCGGAGGCTCTTCGATCTCGAAATCGGCGCCATCGAAACGCATTAACGATAATTTGGTGCGGTCTGGTAGAGGGCGGCGTTATTCAGGTACGGGAGGATGTCATGATGTCATTGGTGCAGCGACTGTGTGCATGCCTTGGGATCATCCTGGGCGTGGCTGGCTGCGTCGGTACGGGTGAAGTGGTGCCGTTGAAAATTCAGACCCTGCCGAGTCTCAAATCCGTCAATCAAAGTTTTCAGGATATTAGGGTCGTTATCGAGCCATTCGAATCCAACGCGGATGCGGACCGGCTTGGCGTGCGTACGCATCTCGGCGGCGGCGAAACAGTGTTCACGGTGCAGGACGGGAAGATCGGTACAGTACTGGCGCGGATGGTGGGCGATCATCTGGCCCGGCTGGGATTCCAAGTTTGGGTAAGCAAATCCACCGCGCAGGAGGTGCTGGCCAAACCGGATGTCGTGATCACTGGCCAGGTGCAACAGCTTTCGGTCCAGGGGCGCAGCCGGTTTTTTTCGACCGCGATAACGGCCAGGGTCAAGGCGGTAATCCAGGTGGCCAACGCGTCGGATCGCAGTACGATGCGGTTCAACCTTGACGGCATGCGCGAGAGTGCCATCTTTTGGTTTGACCCGATGGAAGTGCAGGAACTGGTGAACCGGATGCTCGCGGAGAATCTGGACAAGGTGCTGGCCGACATCCGGGTGCAGGATCGCGCGCTGCAGATCAAGTAGCGGAAAGGCTGAGGGTGGGGTCGAGAACAGGGAATCCGTTGCTTCGCCTAAGCCTGCCCCTCACCCCATCTTGACTAGATGCGCGAGCGGCGATGGGAAACACAGGCCACGCTGACCTTCGGTGAAGCGCTTGCCGTTTCCGGCCAACTGGCCGCTCAGGGGCTGACACCGGTGGCGTCCAACAAGGACGTCATCTGTTATGTCGAGGAATGGGCCGTTCGTGCGCCAGAGGAGTTCGACGCGCTCGATCCTTGGTCCACCGAAGACGTCACGCTCGTGCATCTGCGCGAGGGCTGGCAGGGCGATTTCTTTCTGTTGGCCGGTGCCTACCACACGGTCTACCAGCGCCACCAGTCCGTCGGCACCTACTGCTCGGTCAGCCATCCCTGGCAGTTGGCCGGTCCCTTTGCCCGTCACTATCCCCGTGGCATGCTCTGGCAAGGGTTCCGTCACACGCACGGGTTCATCCGCGTACGGCTGCACACGACTGAAGTGGTGACGCCGGGGGAAACCCGGGCCGATGCCTGGCGCGGGGAGTGGCTTGACGAACGCCGGCGTGCGTTTCTCGCTGCCATCAAGCTGCTGGACGTGCCGATCGACGTGCGGAACGACAACGGGCAAACCATATTGTGCTCCGACGACACAAGCCGTCCGCTGTTCTGTTCGTGGCCCGATGCCTTCGGTCCCTGCCAGTTCGAATGCAATTCGCCGGACGCCTTCGAATATCTTGTGCCCGCCAGTCGTCTGGCCGCGACGTGCGGTGGCACGCCGGCCCGCGTACGGGCTTATCTGACGGGATTTTCTGATGAGGCGCTGGACGAATTTGCCGCAGAAGCGCCCGGCACCCGTTTATCCTACCGTTGCTCGGTCCATTGCCCGCTAGGTGACGTGCCCGAAGTCTTGCGTGCGATCGCGCCGGCCGGCCGGCTCTACACAACGCTCTGCGAATTCCATACGCAGCAGATCTGGCCGGGTGGCGCCGACGCGTCGGCGATCATAGGCATCGTCGGCAGTGACGGGGGATTTCAACTTGAAGTTCGGCTCAACCGTGCGCCGCTGCAGGAGGAAAACATGACCGGCGAGTTGGAGCGGTTGCTGGGGATGCCGGTGACGTATGCGCCGCTTCTTCCCTTCCCGTGATGTATGTCCTGCTGCCGCGCATTGCAGTGCGCGTAGAGTCGCCGACCGGCCCCTTGAGACAGCATAAGACTCTCATCTATCGAACCGAGGTTCCACTGGACAGGGGCACGGCGCCTAGGTAGGCTGACGCGCAGAGTGGGAGATATAATGAAACAATGACGACGCAGATCATATTCCAGGTCGCGTCCGGAACCGCCGCACAGATTTTCCCGTCTCCACCGTTGACCATGCCCGCTCAAGGCCGGATGGGACTAATGATGGTGTGGGCGGGGCTGTTGCTTGCACTGATATGTGCGTGCCCCCCCAGTCTCTGGGCCAAGGGGGATGTCCCATCCGGAGTCCACCGAAACGTCACGGATGCTGAAACCCACTACAATCGCGGCGTCGGTTTGCAGGCCAAAAATAAACATCGGGCCGCCATTGCTGAATATCGTGAGGCGGTGCGGCTCCAACCCGATCTGGTTGAAGCCCATTATAATCTGGGCGTGGTGCTCACGGCGGTGGACGATCAGACCGGTGCGATTGCTGCCTACCGGACCGCCGTCCAGATCCGGCCGGGATTCGCCGCCGCGCATCATGCGCTCGGCGTTGCGCTGGCCAAACGCGGGGATCTCACCAGTGCGATCGAGGAGTATCGCGCTGCGTTGCAATATCAGCCCAATCTCGTGGTTGCACTCCAGGGACTCGGCGCCGCGTTGCATGCGAAGGGCGATGTGCCGGGGGCCGTGGCCGAATACCGGGCGGCGTTGAAACTTAATCCGGATCTGGTGGAAGCGCACTACAATCTGGGCCTCGCGTTCGCCGCCTTAGGCGATCAGACGGCGGCGATCGAGGAGTACCGCACAACCGTACGTCTTCAGCCGGACAACGCGCCGATCTATTTCCATCTCGGGATCGCGCTGCAGGCCAAGCGCGACCTCGACGGTGCGATCGAGGCGTACCGCCACGCGATCCGCCTACAGCCGGGCTACGCCGAGGCCCATCACAACTTGGGCTTCACGCTCAAGACCAAGGGAAATTTAGTGGGCGCCATCGCTGAATATCAGGAATCCCTCCGTCTCAACGCCAACGACGCCTACACGCACCACGATTTAGGGCTAGCATTGCAAGATAAGCAGGATCTCGACGGTGCGATCAAGCAGTACCAAATCGCGCTGAAGCTCAAACCTGATTACGCCACGGTTCATTACAATTTGGGCGTGGCACTGATGGCGAAATCGCGCCCCAGAGAGGCGGTACCGGAGTTTCGCGAATATCTGCGGCTTGCGGCCGACACGCCGGGGAACCGGGTGGGTATCGACCGCGCGAAAACCATTCTGAAAGTGCTGAGGCAGTTCGAAGACAAGCCGAAGCCGGCCGAAGCGGTAGCTCCCCCCTCTAAGCGCGGCCCATTATAGCAGGATGCCGGGAAAGGCCCCCACCGGCGAATCGATGTATCAGAAACAACGTGCAGGGGATGAAAAGTTGCTTATTGATCTGGAGAGCAAGCCCGGACGGGTCGCTCCGGCAGGTGCGGACGAAAGCAGCCATACGGCCTGCTCCCGCTACTTTTTCTCCCACTTCATGGCGTGCTGAAACACGCACTTTGGGCAGGTGTAGTGGAGATACTGCCCGTTGCCAACGAGGCGTTTCTTCATCGGCACCTTGCACCAGGTGCAGCGGCGGTCAGGAATGTCAGCTTGTGCGGGCTGGCCCGGCTGTGACGACATGCGCGGCATTGTCACTGAGCCCTCGCGCGGATGTCAACGTGCTTCCAACTCAGTTGCGAATTGACAGTGGAGAGTGAAGAGTCCTTTTAGCCCAGCAGGCTCAATGGATAACTCTCAACTCTGCAGTGTGGGCGGTCCATCGCCCAGCATCGGATCGGATTTGCGCGGGAAACGTTCTTCGAGAATCATGTAGAGCGTCGGGATCAGAAACAGCGTCAAAATCGTCGAGACGCTGAGCCCTCCGACCACCGAGCGCGCCAGCGGCGCGTTGGTTTCCCCGCCCACGCCCCAGCCCAGCGCCATCGGAGCCAGACCGACCACGGTTGCCAGCGAGGTCATGAGGATCGGCCGCAACCGCGTCCGCGACGCGAGCACGATGGCTTCGCGCAGGGCCAGGCCACGCCGCCGCAGCACGTTGGTGTAATCCACCAGCAACACGCCGTTCGAGACGACGATGCCCAGCATCATGATTACGCCCATCATCGAAGTCGTCGAGATTGTCGTACTGGTTAGGAAGAGAATCAGCCAAACGCCAGCGAGTCCAAGCGGAATTGAGAACATGATGATGAAGGGGTCGACCAGCGATTTGAACTGCGCGGCCATGACCATGTAGACGAGCAATATGGCAAGAAGGGTTGCGAAGAGGAGGCCCTCCCTCGTTTCGCGCTGCTGCTGGATCTGGCCGGCCAGCCGGATACCGAAGCCCGGCGGCAATTGTAATTGCGCGAACCGCTCGTCGAGCTCATTGCCGATGCTGCCGAGGTCGCGCCCGACCGGGTTGGCGGTGATATGGATGACACGCTGGAAGTATTTGCGCTCGATTTTCACTGGTCCGGCGTTGAACTTGATCAAGGCCAAGTTCTTGAGCAGTACCGGCTCGCCGGTTCGCGCCGTCAGGATTACGTTGTTTTCGAGGTCGCTCAGCTCCTTTCGATATTGCTCGGCTAGCCAGGCACTGATGTAATACTCGTTGCCAGTCTGTGGATCGGTGTAGATGATCGGATCAGTTCGGCCGTTGCCGACCATTGAGTAGAGGACGGCGTTGGCGACGTCGGTCTCGCTAATGCCCAGCAGTGCAGCCTTCTCGCGGTCCACCTGCACGTTGAGCTCCGGATAGTTTTCTTCCCGGCTGACTTCAATGTCAGCCAGGCCCTTAACCTCGTGCATCACCGCCTCCACCTGTTTGATGGCGGTCCGGGCTTTCTCAAATTCATAGCCGTAGATTTCGACATCCACCGCCTTCTGCGAGCCGAAGCTGGTCACGCGCTTGACGATCCCTCCAGGGTCAAAGAACATGGCGACGCCGGGAAAGAGCTTGGTGATCTTCGGTCGGACGTCGTTCATGATCTGGACCTGACTTCTCGTCCGCTTGTCCGGCGAGACCAGGTAGGCTTGCACAAGCGAGGTGTGCGGACCGGTGTTAGGGTTGAACAGCGACGAACGGCCTTGCTGGAGCACACCGGTGCTGGAGACGATCGTGTCCAATTCCTCCGGCCGGATGTTTTCCCGGAGGACCTTTTCGATCTCCGCTACCTGGTGCTCCGTTTTTTCCACCCGCTGACCCACCGGCGCGCGCACGACGATGCGGAATTGGCTTTCATCGGTGACGGGGATGAACTCAGAACCAATGAACGGCAGCAGGGCCAAGGTGCCTAGAAATAGCGTCAGAATCGAGCCGATGACCGTCTTGCGGTGCGATAGCGTCCAGTCCAGCGCCTGCTGGTAGCCGTCATCCAGCCGTTCGTAATACCGCCGGCTGCGCTCGATAAAGCGGCGCCACCAGTCGGGCAGATTGCGCGCGGCTTCCTCCTCCGGCTTGAGGAACTTGTAGCAGAGGCAGGGCGTGACCGTCCGCGAGATGAAGAACGATGTGAACAGTGAGATAGCGATCGTGAGCGTAAGTGGGATGAGCAGCAGCCGTGCAATACCGATGACGAAAAACATCGGGAGAAACACCACGACAGTTGTCACGGTGGATACGAAAATTGGCATGGCCACCTCGCGGGCTGCGTTCACGATGGCGTGCCAGCGAGAGGGATCCTTGTTGAGATGTCGCTGGATGTTTTCCAGCTCGACGATCGAGTCGTCCACCAGACGGCCGACGCCGAGCGCCAGCCCGCCAAGTGTGAAGATGTTGAGCGTCATACCGCTGAAGAACATGACAATGAACGTCACCAGGATCGAGAGAGGGATGGCGATAGAGATGATGGCCGTGCTGGTCAAATTGCGGAGGAACAGCAGAATGACCGCCGCCGCCAGCAGCGAGCCATGCAAGGCCTGCTCGGTTAGGTTCTTGATCGCCATGCGGATGTAGAGCGACTGGTCGAACGAAATGCCTAGTTTCACGCCGGGGGGGATCCCGATCATGTTGGGCAGGGTGCGCTGGAGTGCGTCGACCACCTCCACCGTGTTGGCGATCGGTTGCTTGTTTACGCGGAGGTAGACCCCGCGCTGACTGTCGATGCGTACAATGTTGGTCTGGATGTCGGAGGAATCAGTGACGATTCCCAGATCGCGCACCCGTACCGGGTTGCCTCGTGAGTCCACTTTTACGACGACGTCGTGGATCGGCTCAACGGTCTTGAACTGATTGTTCGTGAAGACGTTGTAATCGAGATTGCCCGCTTTGATGTCGCCAGACGGCAGAATCAGATTGGCGGCCTTGACGGATTTGACAACGTCCAGAATGGATAGGCCGCGCGCGTGCAAGAGTGCCGGGTCAAGACTGATGTTGATTTGGCGGATCTTGCCACCCTCGACCGTGGCCGCGGCCACGTTGTTGATCTGCTCAATCTGCGGCGCGATGGTATTGAAGGCCAGGTCGTAGAGTGCGCGTTCGTCCAGGTTGTCGCTGCCGACCGTGACGTAGGCCACGGGGATGTTGGAGACGTCGAACTTGACGACGAAGGGCTGCAAGACGCCTGGAGGCAATTGATTGAGAATCTGGGTGATGCGCTGCATCACCTCCATCTGGCCCACGTTGATGTCGGCTCCCCAGTTGAACCAGACCTGTACCGCGCCCAGCCCAAGTTTTGAAAAAGACTCGACGTGCTCGACGTTCGAGGCCGAACTGACGGCTTTCTCAATCGGATAGATGACACTTTGTTCGATATCCACCGGCGGCGCCCCTTCGTAGATGACACCGACGAAGACCACTGGCACGGAAATGTTCGGGAAGAGGTCCACCGGCAGGCGCTGGAGCGACGTCGCTCCCAGGACCACCATGGCAAGGGAGAGCATCAAAATGCCGACGCTGTTGCGGAGCGCGAGGATCGTCAGCCACATGGCGGTGCCGGGAAGCGTGAAACGTGAAGTGTGAAGCGTCGAAGAGTCGTCATGGTTAAGAGATGCCCTTTATAAGGGCCGCTTCACGTCGGTTTCCAGTGGGTGGACTTCGACGACGGTGCCGTCGCTGACGAGGTCCTTACCGGAGACGATCACCTGCTCGTCTCCGGTCAGCCCCCTCGTGATCTCGACCCTGTGCTCGCTGCGGGCGCCTAGGTCGACGGCGACTTGGCGTGCCTTGCCCTCGCGCACCACATAGACGTACTGGTTGTCTTCGAGTCGAGTGACGGCATCAATTGGAATCTGAATCGCATTCCGGTGCACGCCCACCTTGAGCGCTACGCGAGCGAACATGCCGCCCTTGAGTAGGCGGTCCTTATTCGCCAGATCCACCTCCACGGTCATCGTGCGCGTGTTGCGATTGACGGCCTGCACGGTTCGCGTCACCGTGCCGGTGAAGGTACGGTCCGGATAAGCTTCGGCGCGAATCTCCGCTGGCTGGCCAATCCTCACGAGGGGGATATCTTTTTCGACTACCTCGATTAGTGTGCGAACGGTTTCGATATCGTGCAGACTCAGGATGCCGCGCGACATGGTCGAGGTGCTAGCCGTTGAGCCAGTCACGTAGGCGCCAGGATCGAGATTGCGCTCGGCGACATAGCCGTTGAAGGGCGCGCGGATGTAGGAATAGGCCAGATTGGTCTCGGCCTGTTGCAGCGCCACCTCCATCTGTTTCACCTGTGCGCGTGCCGCCTCGAGCTGCGCCGACACTCCGTCGAAATTCACCTGCGCTGTATCCAAATCCTGCTGCGAGACAAATTGATCCTTGATCAGCGCCTTCATACGGTCGAGCGTCAGTTTGGTGTTACGGAGATTGGCGTCCTGTTTCAGGACCTCGGCCTGGGCCGACGCCAGATTGGCTTTGGCCCGATTGACGGCATGGAGATAATCCGTGTGGTCAATCTCCACTAGCAATTGATCGGCCTTCACGACGTCACCCTTGTCCACGTACATCTTAGCGATGTAGCCATCCACGCGCGAAAAGAGGTTGACCATTTGATAGGGGCCGATATCAGCCGTGTACTCGAGGCGGACGTCCAAATCCTGCCGCACCGGCGTGGCCGTGCTGACCGTGATCACGCGGCCCTTACGCTGGTCACTCTTGGCCCCGCTGCTGGTTAGCTTGAACGTGATCAGACCGGCCAGCACGAGCAGGATTACGACAAAGATGGTGACGAGGGGGTGGAGCCGCAGCCGGTTCATGCGCTGGTCTTTCCGCCGTTCGTTTGAATGCCGTTAAGGAACAGCGAGACGTAGCTCTCAATGCACTCTTCCTGGGACCGGTGCAGAGCCACGCCGAACAGTTCATGCAGCAGCCGATGGTGCGCAATCAGGCCCATGAAGGAGCGGGCGCCGAGCAGGGGATCTACACGGCGGAATGCGCCATCGCGGGTGCGCTGTTCAATGTAGGCCGCGAGGTAATCGTAGAAGACCCGGTGTTGATTCTTGAAGAACATCTTTGAGAGTTCGTGCCCTTCCAGCGCGCTGAAAAGCAGCAGGCGCAGGAGGGTTGGGTCGGCATTGCGCCGGATGCGGTGGCGGGCAAGGGTGGTAAAGACAAGCCGGTCGTCCTTCTTTTTCGCCGCATCCTCCACGGCGACCATCATCTCTCCAAGCGGGACCTTCTCGGCCAAAATGGCCGCGTAGAGCGCGCGCTTGGTCGGGAAGTATTTGAAAACCAGCGCCTCGCTGCAGCCGGCGGTTCTGGCAATCGCCTTGGTCGTCGCGCCGGTGAAGCCGCGCCGCGCGAAGAGCGCCGCCGCCGCCGCGATGATACCTGCCTGCCGCTCCTGTCCGGACGCCTTCCGCTTGCCGTTCTTCTTCATGCTTGGCATAGATAGGTAAGTGATTACTCACTTACCTATGACGATACCACGCAGCTTGACCAATGAGCAAGGCAAAGCTGATTTGGAAAAGAGAACGCGGAGCGATTACTGACGAAGCCTGGCCCAGGCCTGCTGATATTCCTCGAACGAATCCACTTCCATCCACCCCTTGTAGATGGGCACGGCCTCGACGGTCTGGCCGCGGTCGATCAGTTCCTGGAGGAGGTCGGTGAGGGAGGCTTTCTGGAGCGTAGGCGCTTCGTGGAAGCCCTTGCCGGTTTTTTGGCCTGCGTCGTGATAGGCCTGCTTGAAGGCTTCCGTGGCTTTTTCGGAGAGCATTGCCATGCCGATGAACTCGCCATGCGCTTGGCCGTGGGCGATGTGCTGGCCGATCTTGCGCACGCGCGGCTGGTTGTCCGGCATGACGAAGCGGCCCGTGCCGCCTGCTGACGGAGCATGCTCCAATGTCACGAGGTCCGGCTTGAGATGCGGCGGCGGGGTGCCGGTCTTCGGTCGATCCGACCAGGCCAAGTCGACCACGATGGCCATATCCGCTGGGCACTTCAAGAGTTTTTCCAGTACAGCCGCGTCAAAGATGATGTCGCCATAAAGGAAGAGACAGCGACCTTTCATGGCCGGTTCAGCGCAAAAGATTGAGTAGAGCTCGCCGGTTTCCTCATAGCGGTCGTTGTCGTAGTACTTGATGTTGGAAAGGTTGATCGCGTTTTTTTTGTAGCCGCGGACGAGGGCAATGTCCTTGATGTTGCAATCGTTGAGCGCCGCCACCTGCCGTTCGAGAATGGTCTTGCCCTTGATGTCCAGCAGGCACTTGGGTTTGTCCTCGATCAGGGGCAGGAGCTGTTTTTCAAACCCTGCCGCCGCGATGATCGTCGTGATCTTCTCACCGCCCACAGGCAGAAAGTTCTTCTCATCCTCCTCCATCTGCGGGACACCGACAATGTCGTAGACTTCCGGCAGGGTGACGATGCGGTCGTTGGCCACGCCGGGCCGCGTGTCCTTCTTGATCAGCTCCAGCGTATCGCGCATGTTCCGGATGGCCGCGCGCACCGGCTGGTTGGCATAGATGATAATCTTGACGCCTGCGTCTTCCATTTCCTTCGCTGTGGTCTGGTCGAAGATGGTCGGTACGACGACGATCGGGACCCGACACGAGAGCGCCCTGTAAACTGACTTAAGCTCGTCGAAAGTTTTCGATTTGGAATGAATCAGGATCGCGTCCGCACCAGCTTCTGCGTAGGCCTCTGCGCGCTTGATAGCTTCGTCCTTGCCCCAGCCCGCAATCAACGCCTCCGTGCGAGCGATCACCATGAAGTCTGGCACGGTCTGCGCGGCCTTGGCTGCCTTGATCTTGCCGCAATGCTCTTTGATGGGAATCAACTCGCGGCGGACGCCGGCGTAGAAGCTGCAGCGTTTGGGATAGACGTTGTCTTCAATGCAGATGGCGGCCACACCCACGCGCTCACGGTCGCTCACCGTGCGCATGACGTTCAGCGCGTTACCGTAGCCAGTATCGCAGTCAGCGACAATCGGAATGTTGATCGTTTCAGCGATGCGGCGTTCGACGGCGAGTTGTTCGCTAGAATCAATGAAGCTCGCATCCGGAATGCACTTGAGCGAGGCGGAGATGGCGAATCCGCTGGCCCAGACGCCGTCGAAGCCCGCACGCTCGATCAGCTTGGCGCTGAGCGCGTCGTGGGCACCGACAATTTTGATTGCGCCGGGGCGCTTCAGAAGTTCACGCAGTTTGGTGGCTTGATGCATGAGGCGCATGATGCGAGACGGGCGCGCGAATTGTCAATCTAGTTGTCGATTGTTGCCGATCAATTCACCGTATCACTGATGGCATCCTGGAAGGTCGGCAGCAGCATCCGGCTTTCGAAGAAAATCACGCCGCGTTCCTGTTTGGCGTCGAAGGAAAGATTAATCTCAGTTTCCGGGCCGCGCCAGTTGTGCAGAGTGAGCGTGCCCACCGAAAGCTGACCCGGTGTGCGGTCGAGGGGGCCGTACGTGGTTTCTAGATAGGCCAGCACCTTTTTGTGGGTCTGGTCGCCCTGGTAGCGGACTATCACACGGGCAAATTTCCCATCGATCGTCAGCAGGCGCATCATCTCGATTTTGGCTTCGCCCAGCGGTGGAGGGCCGCTTTTCAATTCGTAGCCTTTAATCCGCGTGGTGGATTCCACCAGCGCATAGTCGTCCAGCGTCTTGAAGGTAGTTCCCCAGGTAATGCCGCCGAATCCCTGGGGGTCGTTGATCATGGGGACGGCGTGAGCGGAGCCGGCAAACGGAAGTACTGCGCCGACAGTCAGCCCTAAAATAATGAGACGAGCCGAGGGCAGGCGCATGGCCGCCTCATTAGTAGGCGCTATCCGTGAGCGAATCATTGAACCGGGGGGCCAGCACGGTGCTTTCGATGAACAGGAATCCGCGCTCACCCATGCCATCAAAGGTCATGTTGACCTCGGTGTCCGTGCCGCGCCAGTTGTACTGCTGATTGGCGCTCCGCATCATCTGGCCGGGGGTGCGGTCCAGCGGGCCGTAGAGCAGTTGAAGATGGACCAGGACTTTCGCCAGCGTGTCCTTGCCTTTGTAGCGAATGGTCACGCGGGCAAATTTTCCGTCTACTGCGGAGAAGCGCATCGTGTCGACGGCGGCGTCGCCAAACTGCAGCGGACTGCTCTTGCGGTCATATTCCTTGATGCGGTTGGCGGTAGTGACCAGTGCGAGTTCCGGCCGATCGTTCAACGAGGTGCCCCAGGTGATACCGCTGAAGCCTTTTGGGTCGCTGACCATGGGGACGGCGTGGGTGACAGGCACGCTGATCACAGCCCACATGCACACGGCGGTGAGAAGAGGAAAGCGATGGCGTAAAGTCAGCATGAATCGCTCCTGACGTGTGGCACAGTAACACGATCACGGCTCCTTGTGAATCCCCCGGAGGCTTGGCTATAATGCGCGCGGTCGGTCGGCAGATGAGGCCGGCCGTTGTTGTTTCTGAAGGGACGATATGATCGATAGCGACGTATTCGTGCAGGCCCTACAGGACGTAGGCTTTGATTTCTTCACCGGTGTGCCGGACTCCATATTGGGCGGCATCATTGAAACCCTCATGGAGCGGCGTCTGTATACCCCTGCCGTGCGTGAGGACGAGGCGGTGGCCATAGCGGCCGGCGCCTATATGGCGGGCAAGGTGCCGGCGGTGCTCATGCAGAACTCGGGCCTGGGCACGTCCATGAACGCGATCATCTCGCTCAATGTCATCTACAAACAGCCCTGCCTACTGTTGATTTCGTGGCGCGGGTTTCAGGGCAAGGACGCGCCTGAACATCTGGTCATGGGCGAGAACATGACGCAAGTGCTGGACTCGGTGAAGATTCCGCATCGCACCATTTCCGAGCAAACGCTGGTGGACGACCTCCGGTGGACCGCGCAGACTTTCATGAAGGAGCGCGTGCCAGTGGCACTGCTGCTAAAAAAAGGTATCGTCAAGTCGCTCCATCCATGAAGTGCATCTCGTCAAAATGATTTTGTTTCACAAACGAGGAAATACGAGTGTGGCGAGGAAAGAATGAGACCCGAAGAAGGCACCATGCAGAGCCGCGCGCGGGCGATCGCCGCGCTGCTGGAGCAGTTGAAGGACGAACCGGTCATCATCTGCAACGGCTTTCCGTCGCGTGAGGCGCATAAGATTGCGGACCGGGCGACGCATTTCTACATGATCGGCTCCATGGGCGTAGCGGCAGCCATCGGCCTTGGCGTGGCGCTGCACAAGCCGAATAAGAAGGTCGTCGTGTTCGACGGGGACGGCAACGTGCTCATGGGCATGGGGACGCTGGCGACCGTCGCCGCTCTGAGGCCGAAAAATTTTGTGCACGTCGTGCTGGATAACGAAGTCTACGGCACCACGGGCAATCAGCCGACAATTTCGAACGTCGTGCGGCTGGAGCACATTGCAAAGGCGGCCGGCTACGTTCACGTCGAGCGCGTCATTGAGCGTGAGGACATCGTCTACGAGTTCAAGGAGATGCTTAAGAAGGACGGCCCCAGCATGCTGCTCATCAAGGTGACCGAGCAGACCGAGGATGCCGACCGCGTACTGATCGAGCCGCACGATATGACGCAGCGGTTTAAGAAAGCGATTGAATAGCCAGCGATGCATGCTGAATGTAGAATGATAAACGAGCGGAAAGACCCAAGCCCGTTTCGTTCATCGCTCCTCAGTCATCGCGCCAAGTTCTTATGATTCTTCTCAATCCCGGACCGGTCAATGTCACTGAGCGTGTCCGCAAGGCGCTCCACAAGCCCGATATCTGCCATCGTGAGCCGGAATGCGCGGAACTGCTGCAGGGCATCCGGCACAAACTCCTGAAAGCGTTCGTACCAGGAGCGGAATCTGAGTACACGGCCGTGCTGCTGACCAGCTCGGGCACCGCCGCCGTCGAAGCCGCGGCGCTCTCCTCCCTCCCGCACGGCAAGCGGATGCTTGTAATCAACAACGGTGTCTATGGTGAACGAATTTCCAGCATGATCGGTGTGCACCGCCTGGGCGTGGCTGAGCTGAAGATGGACTGGACGAAACGGCCCGATCCGGAACAATTACGGCTGGCGCTGCGGCAGCACCAGGAAGTGCACGTAGTGGCGATGGTGCACCACGAAACAACGACGGGGTTGATCAATCCGATAAAAGAGATTGCCGAGGTAGTGGATAGCCAGAACCGCGCCTTTCTCGTGGACTCGGTTAGCGGACTGGCGGGCGAGGCGCTCGACATCGCAGGCTCGAAGCTCTACATGGTTGCCGGGACGGCAGGCAAATGTATCCAGGGTTTTCCCGGCATGTCCTTCGTGCTGATTCGCAAGGGATTCATGGAACGGATGAAGGGCTATCCCATGCGTTCCTGGTACCTGCACCTGCCTCATTATTATGAGGACAATCAAGCGGCGGCCATCCCCTTCACGCCGGCCGTGCAGGTGGCGTATGCGTTCAACGAAGCGCTCGATGAATTGCTCGAGGAGGGCGTGGCCACTCGCATCCAGCGGTATAAAAAAGTCTCTGCGAAAATCCGTGAGCGCATGAAGGCGCTGGGCGTCAAGCCGCTGCTGCCGGCTAATCATCAGTCCAACACGATCACCTGCTTCCATCTGCCTGAGGGCCTAGCCTATCAGACGCTGCACGATCGCCTGAAAGAACAGGGCTATGTGATCTATGCGGGGCAAGGAAAATTGGAGAGCAAAGTGTTTCGCATTGCCAATATGGGCGCCCTATCTGTGCAGGACGTGGACGGATTTCTCGCTGCATTTCAAAAAGTATTGGAAACCTCGACCATCCGCACATGAAAGCGATCATCCTGGCGGCAGGTGTAGGAAAACGGCTCTGGCCGGTCACGCAACATCACCCCAAGTGTTTGATCCAGTTTGGTGGGCAGCCGCTCATCACGCGCTACCTCCGGTCGCTCGCGGCTGTGGGCGTTCGGCAGGCGGTCCTCGTCGTCGGGTATAAAAATAAAATGATCCAGGCAGCCGTCGGGTCGGGGCTGCACGGCGTCGCGGTGCGCTATCTCGAGAGCGATCAGTACCAGAGAGGCAGTATCACCTCGCTGTGGCGCGCTCGCGAAGAATTGAACGGCGACGCTGTGATCATGGATGCCGATGTGCTGTTTCATCAGCAGATTCTCGAACGCTTGGTGAAGTCGTCTCACGCGAACGCGCTCTTGATGGATGAATCGGTGAAGCAGACCGGCGAAGAGTGCATGGTGGTCTCCCAGGGTGGGCGGGTGATCGCACTGACGAAGAAAATCCCGGAGCAGTACGATCTGGCTGGGGAGGGCGTCGGGTTTCTGAAGGTCCGTGGTACGGACACGGGGACGCTCATCAAATCCGTGGGCGCCTATGTGGAGCGCGGCAAGCTGGACATGGAGTATGAGGACGCCCTGCTGGAGTTTTTCCGAGACGTGAGGGTCGGCTTCGAGCGGATCGGGGGGCTGCCCTGGACCGAAATCGACTTCGAGGACGACATCGCGAAAGCCGAGCGGGAGATTCTGCCAAAAATGGAAGGCTAGGGGGGAGGGCACGCGGCGAGAGGGCGCCCTCTCTCACCGCGTGCCTGCAAGTGATGATGGGCCAGACCATTCCCAACGAGCAGCTGGCCGTGCCGGCGGGGTCGTCGCTGGTCAGCGCCATCGTGATCGCGGCGCCGGGCATCTTTGGTTCGGCTTCGCCGGTCGGGCAAACGGTGGGGCCGCTGACAGTGGTGGGGGGGCTGCCGTTGTTCGTGCGCGTCATCCTGACGCTGCAGCGGGCCGGCGTACAGAGCGTCACGGTCGTGGCCGGCGATGACGAGCTGCAGCTCAAGCGCGCGCTAGCGGGTAACCCGAGAATCACTGTGCCGGTCCGATGGTGGCCAGCCCGTGAATTTCCCGCCAACGATTACACGACATGGGACGCGCTCGCGCATGAAATGAAGGGGGCCTGTGTGGTAGTCGGCGCGCAGATGGTGTTGTCGCGCCAGCTTCTCGAAGTGTTGGCGGGCGAGGCGGCAGCTGCTGCGGGAGCCCTAACCGTGGTCTGCGATGGGCGCGCCACAGATCTGGCGGTGGTGCAGCCGGTGCTGCTGCGTGTCGCCACACCGATCAAGAGCGAGTCACCGCCGCTGCAAGCCCTGCTGGGGCGTGCTCAGGCGGACGGCCTGGTGACGACCTTCGAAACTTCCGTGACGTCGCGCTGCTGGTGTCTGCGCGTGGACGATCTGGACTCTGCGACGAGGGCCAAGGAGAAATTATTTGCATCGCTCCGTGGCCAGTACGAAGGATTTGTCGACACCTATTTCAATCGCAAGATCTCGGCGCTGCTCAGCCAAATGTTTCTGGCGCTGCATCTCTCGCCCAATGCCATCACGCTGGTGGCCACGGCGGTCGGCATGCTGGCGGCGGCGGTCTTTTCGGTGGGGACCTATGCGGCCGGGATTATCGGCGCAGTGCTCTTTCAATTGTCGGCCATTATCGATTGCTGCGACGGCGAAGTAGCCCGTCTGACTTTCGCCGAATCGCCGTTCGGCGAGCAACTGGACATCATGACGGACAACCTGGTGCACATGGCGATCTTCGGCGCCATCGGACTGGGCGTGTTCCGGGCGCATGGCGGATGGAGCAGCGGCGGCACGGTGTGGCTGCCACTGGCGCTGAGCAGCGCGGCAGTGTTTGCCAATATTGTGTCCCTATGGCTAATGACGAGGGCTAAGACAGCTCAGGCGCAGAACGCCTGGCGCACGCCGGAGCAGGCGGCTCGCGCGGAGTTTATCCTCAAGAACATGGCCAGCCGCGACTTTTCCATTCTCCTGCTTGCCTTTGCGGTGATCGGGAAGCTGGAATGGTTTCTGTGGCTCGCGGCCATCGGCGCGAATCTGTTCTGGCCGATGCTGGCGTGGGTGATCCGCCCTTCTGCCACGACTCGTGCTTAGCCGAATGCTGAACACGGCGGTGAACTTTTTTCACTTCGCGTTCTTTCAAAGCGATGAGTTGGCAGTATCCAGTACCCGGAACTGATCACTGAAAACTGATCATTAAGGACTCTGTGCTTAGGCGCATCCTTTTTCTCGTCGGCCTCCTCACCTTCAGTGGATTGATCTGGCACATCGGCCCTGTGCGGATCGTGGACGCCGTGGCCGGGCTCGGGCCGATCGCGGGGGTGGTCATTCTGCTGCCGTCGCTGCTCATGTATCTGCTGGAGGCCTATGGCTGGCGGCTGACGCTGCGGCAGTATGCCGATGCGGTCTCGTTCGGACGGCTGCTGGCGATCCGCACGGCGGGCGAAGTTGTCAATATGACGACGCCGACTGCCTATGTCGGCGGGGAGCCGCTCAAGGCGATGCTGCTCAAGCCGTCCGGTGTACCCATGATCGAAGGGCTGGCCTCTGTCATCACAGCCAAGACGACGATGACGATTGCGCAGGTGCTGTTCATTCTGCTCGGGATTGGGCTGGCCTTCGGACTGGTCGGCTCGTCCGGCGGCGGGCACGCCTCGTTACTTGCCGCCGTGGTGGGCGTGGGGCTGCTGCTGTTTGGAATCGCACTCTTCGTGATGGTGCAGCGCATCGGACTGTTTCTGGGCCTGCTCAATGTGCTGCGCTGGTGCCGCATTCGCATTGCGTACCTTGAAGCGCGCGAGGACAAATTGCGCGAACTTGATCGGACAATTTTGGATTTCTACACGCGCGACCGCCGCGCCTTTGTGCTCTCGATCAGCTTCTTCTTTCTGGGCTGGCTAGCTGAGGCGCTCGAGGTCTTTGTCATTCTTCATTATATCGGGGGAGGGCGCGCTGACCCGCTGGCGGCCGTCGCGATCGGTGCCCTGTCGGTGTTCATTAAGGGTGGGACGTTCTTTATCCCTGGCAGCCTTGGCGCGCAGGAGGGCGGCAATCTCCTGGTGCTCGTCGTCTTCGGCTATTCCGAAGTGGTCGGGATCACCTTTGCACTGCTGCGGCGCGTGCGCGAACTGGTCTGGATCGCCATCGGGCTGCTCTGTCTGGCGGGGCTGGGTGGGACGCTGACCCAAACGGGCGAGCCGTCACAGAAACCGTAGGTGTATCCTCCGCGCGCCATGCAGGTCTGTTCAGCCGGATTGCGCTCCTGATCCGTGTGCTCTCTACCTGTTTGGCGCCTGACCGGATGTATCCCCATATTCCGCCCAACCCGGGCAATCCAATCAAAATGATCGCGGTTTGTCCGTTGATCAAAAGTATTCGGAACAGACAGTACTGGTTTTTAGGGTTGACCGCTCCCCTTTAAACTAAGCCAACGGAAGATTTAGGCTTACGGGCCTTGTATAAAGGGGGGAGGTCATTGCGTCCCCAAGCGAAACGGTGCGGCATCTCTTTGTGTTCCCATTTACACACCCCCAGTGCCTTGCTAGGATGCCACGCATGAAGTCTGCACTGATGGTTGTCTGGGCCGTGGTCGCGGCGCTCTGCGCAGTGGCATTCGGATTCGTCGCAGGCATTTTCAATCCCTCAGAAAAAGTGAACGGGCTCTGGCTGGTCGTGGCCGCGGTCTGTCTGTATGCGCTAGGCCTTCGGTTCTACGGCCGGTTTCTCGCGTCCCGCGTGGTCGAGCTTAACAACCAGCACGTGACGCCGGCTTGCCGCTTGAACGACGGGACCAATTTCCACCCGACGAACAAGTACGTGCTCTTCGGACACCACTTCGCGGCGATTGCCGGAGCGGGGCCATTGCTAGGGCCTGTCTTGGCAGCACAGTTCGGTTATCTGCCGGGATTTCTCTGGCTGGTGATCGGCGCGGTACTGGCGGGCGCGGTGCAAGATTTCATCATTCTGGTCGCCTCGATGCGGCGCAATGGCCGGTCGCTACCGGAAATCGCGCGTGATGAACTAGGCGTCCTCACGGGGACAGCGACGGCCGTCGCGGTGTTGTTTATTGTCGTCGTGGCGCTGGCTGGTCTTGGACTGGCCGTTGTCAACGCGCTCTACCGAAACGCATGGGGCACGTTTACCATTGCGATGACGATTCCGATCGGAGTGCTAATGGGGTTTTATCTGGAACGGTTTCGGCCTGGGCGCATTGGCGAAGTCTCGGCGCTGGGCAGCGTGCTCCTGCTTGTCGCGGTGATTGCGGGGCGGAGCGTGGCACAGTCAAGTTTTGCGGGATGGTTTGAGTTCGAGCGCGAGTCGCTGGTCTGGCTGATGGCCGGGTATGGATTTCTCGCCTCGGTGCTGCCCGGCTGGATGCTGCTGGTGCCGCGCGGCTATCTCTCGACATTTATGAAGCTCAGCGTGGTGGTGCTGCTGGCAGCTGGCGTGGTGTTGCTGGCACCAACGATCGAAATGCCGCGTGTGACGGCGTTCGCCCAAGGGGGCGGACCGATCATCCCCGGTACGCTCTTTCCGTTTCTCTTTATTACCATCGCCTGCGGGGCGGCGTCTGGTTTCCATTCGTTGGTGTCGTCCGGGACGACACCCAAGATGATCGAACAGGAGTCGCATGCGCTGGTCGGCTATGGCGCGATGCTGCTCGAGAGTTTCGTCGGCGTCATGGCATTGATCGCGGCCTCGGTGCTGGTGCCCGGCGATTACCTGGCGATTAACACGATGCTGACATCAGATCAACTGGCGGAGATGGGATTCCCTGTGCAACGGATTCAGGATCTGTCGCGCCTCGTGGAAGTGCAGGTCGAAGGCCGGCCCGGCGGGGCCGTGTCGCTGGCTGTTGGGATGGCGGCCATTTTTTCTGCGCTACCAGGCATGGCGGGGCTGATGGCCTATTGGTACCAATTCGCCCTGCTATTTGAGGCCCTGTTCATCCTCACGACGATTGACGCCGGGACGCGTGTGGCGCGCTATCTGCTCCAGGAAATTGGCGGGCGGGTCTATGCGCCGTTGCGGCAGTTCAACTGGTGGCCGGGCATGCTGGTGAGCAGCGCACTCGTCGTCGGGGCCTGGGGCTACTTGATCGGCACCGGTAGCATCTCGACGATCTGGCCCATGTTCGGCGCGGCCAATCAATTGCTCGCCACGCTGGCGCTCTGCATCGGCACGACGGTCTTGATCAAGATGCGCAAGCCGCAGTTTCTCTGGATCACGGCGGTGCCGATGGTGTTTGTTGGAGCGATCACATTGACGGGGTCGTACGAAATGTTCTGGCTCTTTCTCGGCAAGGCGCGCGAACTGCACGACGCAGCGCAGGCCTTCACGCTCTACCTGGATATGGCGCTAGTCGCCATCGTAGCGCTGCTAGCGATGGTCGTGCTCGTGGATGCGTTCCGGCAATGGTACGGCTATCTGGTGCAGGGGCGGTCGTTCACGAGCAGCGAGGTGATCGTGCTGGCTGGTGGCGGGGCCTCGCCGGCCGGCTCACGGGCAATGGTATCGGACGGTATTCATCTGCCGGGCGGTGGGTGCTGCTAAACCAGGGATAAATAGTGAATGTAGAATGGTAAGCGGGTTGCTCGGAATTCATCTCTCATCGTTCCGCGTATATCAGTAGAACGGAGTCACGATATGGCTGACCTGTTTTCGTTCGATGTGGTGTCTAAGGTGGATATGCAGGAAGTAAAGAATGCGGTTGACCAGTCGCTCAAGGAAATCGGCCAGCGCTTTGATTTTAAAGCGACAAAGACCGAGCTCGTCCTCAAGGAGAAAGAGATGGAACTCGTGATCGTATCGGATGACGAGTACAAATTAAAAAGTGTCGTGGACATTGTGCGGGGGAAACTGGTGAAGCGCAACGTGTCGGTTAAAGCCTTCACGTTCGGTGCGGTGGAGCCGGCGCTGGGCGGGTTGGCCCGGCAGGTGGCCAAGATTCAAAGCGGGCTAACGATGGAGAAGGCCAAGGAGATCGTCAAGGAGATCAAGGACGGCAAGCTGAAAGTGCAGGCGCAGATCCAGGGCGAGCAGGTCCGCGTACAGAGCAAGAGCAAGGACGAGCTGCAGGTGGCGATCGGATTTTTAAAAAAGAAGGAGTTCGAAGTCGATCTGCAGTTTACCAACTATCGATAAGCTTCACTATGCAGCGCCTCGCCGTTTTTCTCACTGCCCTGTTGGTCGCCCTCACCGGCTGTGGCAGCAGCGACCCAATCGTCGTCATCGCGCTCCATCCCAAAAATCCGCAAATCATCTACGTCGCCACCAATGACTACATCTACAAAACGCGTGATGGTGGGCAGACGTGGGAAAACATTTCCAAGGGTATGACCCATTCGCGTGTAATTTCGATGGCGATCGATCCGGCCTATCCGGCTACCGTCTATGCCGGCACGAAGGGTGACGCGGTGTTCAAAAGCTATGATGGCGGACAGCGGTGGACGTCGCTACGGGCGGGGCTCGACGACAGCACGGTGACGTCGGTCGTCACGCAGTTCGTGTTCGATCCCAAAGACAGCGCGCACCTGTTCGCTTCCACGACCATGGGCGTGTTCGAGTCCACGAATGGCGGGGAGAGCTGGCAGAAGCGGATGAACGGCATGAAGGAAGTGCTGATGGTGGTGGCGCTGGCACTGGATCCCACGCGGACGGACATTCTCTACGCTGGCACGAGCGGCGGCGTCTATAAATCCGTCAACCGTGCGGGGTTGTGGGGGAAGGCTAACGAAGGGCTGGTGCCTCCGGAAATGATCAAATCCTCACGTGCCCTCGGTGTGACCGCGATGCAGGTGGATCCCTTCGCACCGGGCACGGTGTATGCCGCCACGCTCAACGGTCTCTATAAAACAACCGATGCGGCCAAGTCATGGACGCGCATTGCGCAGGAACTACCAGATCAAATGATCAGCGCAATGGTGCTAGACCGGGACAAGGTGGACACACTTTATATTGCCAGCCGGGAGGGGGTGCACACGAGCATTGATGGTGGAAACACTTGGAAGGCGATCAATGAGGGGCTTGCGAGTCTGAACATCCGTTCGCTTGCCCAGAGCGGAACGAATCCAAAACTCTTCTACGCGGGGACAAATGGCAGCGGGTTATACAAGAGTGAAAACGGCGGCGAAGTCTGGCTGCTCATGCCGCCGGTGAAGTCGGTCTTGCAGGCCAACCGTCCGTCGTAATTTCAAAATATGTTAGGGGGGCGATTGAAAGTGGAAGCGCCAAACAACGGGCCTGCCCGTGTCGGCGTGCTGGAGGAACCGGCGGGATCCTGCCCTACTCGCTTCGAACCTGATGCTGGACGGCAGCCTCGTATCCAAATTTTCGTATCCGTGCCGCGGTGGCAACGTAGAATCTTGTGCGTCTCGGCCCCTGGGTGGCTGCTCATTGCCACTCCCGATATCCCCGACCCCGGTGATGGCTGCCGTGTCGTATTGCCGAGGTGTGCTCCGTATACTGGCTAGCCCTTGTCCTGAATATTCTTCAGACGATTGGCGTCGCAGTCTTCCAGCCCGTCAGGGGGCTCGCTGGCATTCGGAGCCAAAAGGCAGCACCCAATGCCGCGTGGTGCTTTCCAGCAATCCAGCTGAACCGGCACCAAGGACCCAAACCAGCCTATCTAGTTGACTTCACGAACTTTCCCCTTGACATGCGATGAACGAAAGGTATACGTTTTTTAAAAAAGTGGGAGAAAGTGGTAAATCATCGTTCTTCCAGGGGAAATGGTGCGTTAAGCCATGTCCCTGTTTTGGCCGGAGAGGTTTTATCTTGGCTGGACTGCAAGTCTGGCGGCATCTACGTGGATTGCACGATTGGGCAGGGCGGCCATGCGGCGCTGATGCTGGAGCGCATGGGACCGGATGGAGCGGTGATCGGAATCGATCGCGACCCCGAGGCCATCGAGGCCACAGGATTGCGACTGGCACATGAGGCAGCGCGTCTGCGCCTCGCATGCGGAAATTTCAACGAGCTTTCTCGGATTGTGCACCTGTCCAGCGTGTCGGAGGTTGACGGCGTGATCTTCGATCTAGGCGTGTCGTCAGCTCAACTGGACCAGCCGGAGCGCGGGATGAGCTTTCTCGCCGACGGTCCGCTCGACATGCGCATGGATCCGCGGAGTGGACGCACGGCCGCCGACTCGGTGAATCAGCTTTCAGAACGGGAACTGGCCGATCTTATCTATCAATACGGCGAGGAGCGATACTCTCGCCGCATTGCCCGCTCAATTATCAACCGCAGGAACATTGCCCCACTTCGCACCACTTTCGATCTCGTGAGTGCTGTTGTCCGTGCCGTCCCGGCTTCCTACCGCCATGGGCGAATCCATTGTGCGACACGGACATTTCAGGCGCTACGCATTGCCGTAAACCGGGAGCTAGATGTGATCGAGGGCGCCCTGCGGGAGGCGGCGGCGCTGCTGGTGACCGGAGGGCGGCTCTGCGTCATTTCGTTCCATTCTCTCGAGGACCGGATTGTCAAGCAGACGTTCAAATCCCTGTCGCAGGGACCGCAAGCCTGTCTGAAGATTTTGACGAAGAAACCGCAGGTACCGTCTGACGAAGAGTGCCGTGGGAATCCGCGCGCACGCAGCGCCAAGCTGCGAGTGGCCGAGCGGCTGCCTGTTGGAGGGGCGGCATGAAAGCGCTGGCGGGTTCAATCGTCATGGGCGTGCTGTTGCTCTTTGTTTGGGAGCGCGCGGACATCGTGCGTGTTGGTTACCGGATCGAGCAGCTTAAAGCCAGAAAAGTCGTGCTGCAGCGCGAGCAGGACGAGTTACGCGTGAAAGTCTCAGCGCTGACGGCGCCGGAGCGCATCGCAAAAGTGGCGACGGAGAGGCTTGGATTGCTCCCGCCACAGCCCGGCCAGGTGATTCTGGTAAATGCCGCGGACGCGATGCCGGGTGAGCCGGCGCTGTCGGAGGTCCGTATGGCGAAGCACGAGCGTTACTGGAGAAAGCCGTGACCGGCATGGAGCCCTGCCGTGGCCGCCGCATCGTCCTGGCCGTGCTGTTCCTAGCGGGATTCGCGGCCGTGCTCATTCGACTTGTCAATCTGCAAGTCCTGCAGGCGGGAGAATTATCGGTCAAGGCAGACCACCAGCATCAAAAGGCCGTCATGGTCGAGGGCAGTCGAGGGACGATCTATGACCGGCGGGGCAAGGTGCTGGCCATGAACGTGGAGGTACCGTCCATATTCGGGGTGCCAACCTCACTTGAAAATCCCTCCGGCGTGGCACGCGATCTCGCGCGCGTGCTGCACGTGCGCGCGGCGGACATCGAGAAAAAACTCAGGCAAGAGCGGAGCTTTGTCTGGATTGCGCGCAAGATCGATCCCGAGGAGGGCCGCAAGCTGGACACGCTGTCCCTTGGCGGCATCGGCACAGTGATGGAGGGGCGCCGGTTCTATCCCAAAGGTCCGCTGCTCGCTCACGTACTGGGCTTTACCGGCATTGACGGGCAGGGGTTGGAAGGCATCGAGCGCCGCTACGATCCTTACCTGCGCGGCGAAAAACGCCAGATCATTCTGCAGCGTGACGCGCTGGGGCGGACCGTGTTTCCTAAAGGGCTCACCGAGCAGGGACCGTCGTCCGGACACAGTCTGACGCTGACAATCGACGAGGTGATCCAGTACGTCTCCGAGAAGGAGCTGGACGCGGCTGTGTCGGCCTCGCGCGCTAGGGGTGGCGTCGTCATCGTGATGGAACCGAAGACCGGCGCCGTGCTGGCCATGGCGGTGTCGCCGCGGTTTGATCCGAACGCCGTGCGAGAGCTATCCGCCGACCGCTGGCGCAACCGCGTGCTCACGGACGCCTACGAGCCGGGCTCAACAATGAAGATTTTCCTTGCTGCTGCCGCGCTGCAGGAAGGTGTGATGAAGCCAAGCAGTGAAATCTATGCGGAGAACGGCAAGATAACAATTGCGGGGACGGTCATCCACGATCATGAAAAGCACGCGTGGCTGACTTTCGCACAAGCGATTCAAAAGTCGAGCAATGTTGCCGCGGCCAAGACAGCAATGGTGCTTGGCGACGAGCGCCTGTACCGATATCTGAAAGCCTTCGGCTTCGGCGAGCGGGTCGAGATCGATCTGCCGGGCGAAGCCGGCGGTCTGCTCAAGGAGCCGCGCGAGTGGGGTCGGCGCACGCTGGCCTCCGTGGCTATCGGGCAGGAGATCGGCGTTACGGCGCTCCAGCTCGCGACGGCCGTCTCGGCCGTGGCCAACGGCGGCTGGCTCATGAAGCCCTATACTGTGGCCGAGGTGCGCGATGCGCAGGGGCAGTTGGTGGCGCAAGTGTCGCCGCAAGCACGGCGGCAACCTATCACGGCCGAGACGGCGCAGAAGCTCAACACGATTCTCGAGGGCGTCGTGACGGCCGGGACCGGCGGCAAGGCGGCGGTGCCCGGCTACCGCGTGGCGGGCAAGACGGGCACGGCGCAGAAAATTGACCCGGCGACCGGCGCCTATTCGTCGAAGCTATCTGTCGCATCGTTCGCTGGCTACGTCCCGGCCGACGATCCGCGCCTGACGATTGTGGCGATCATCGACGAGCCGCATGGCGAGGCCTGGGGGGGCACCATCGCCGCGCCGGTCTTCCGGCGCATCGCCGAACAGGCGCTGCCCTATCTGGGCGTATCGTCGCAGGAGCCGATGAAGCTGGCGTGGGCCTGGTCTTCTGATGGAGTGATGATCCCGTGACCTTTGCCGAACTGGTCGCGCCGCTGGCGGTTGCCAAGCGGACGGGAAATTTGAATGTCGCGATTTCGTCGCTGACGGACGATTCCCGCGCGGTCAAGCCGGGCGGCGTCTTTGTAGCGGTGAAGGGCGAGCGCGTGGACGGCCACGCCTTCGTCGAAAAAGCCGTCGTGGCCGGCGCCGCGGCGCTGGTCATCCAAAAAGACGTGCATGTACCGTTGCCGTCTTCGATTCCGGTCGTGCACGTGGAGGATACGCGCCGGATACTGGGCGTGCTGGCCGGGCGGTTCTACGCAGATCCGGCCTCCCATCTGTGCATGGTCGGCGTGACGGGGACAAACGGCAAGACGACGGTGACCTATCTGTGTAAGGGGCTGCTGGAGGCGGCCGGCCGCCGCGTCGGCCTAATCGGCACGGTGGCCTATCAAATCGGCGACGAATGCATTCCTGCGTCACATACGACGCCGGGTGCGGTGGAGTTACAGGAGCTCTTGGCGAAGATGGCCGGGGCGGGTATGGACGCGGCAGTGATGGAAGTGTCGTCGCACGCATTGGCGATGGACCGCACGGCCGGCTGCGAGTTCGACGTCGCGATTTTTACCAATCTCACGCAGGATCATCTCGATTTTCACGCTGACCTTGAAGACTATTTTCAGGCCAAGCTCCGCCTCTTCACTGGTTTAAATCCGTCAGGAGCGAAGCCGCGGCCTAAGCGCGCTATCGTCAATCTCGACGATCCACGCGGCACGCACGTCTGCCGGGCCAGCCGCGTGCCCGTCTGGACCTATGCGATCCATCAGACGGCCGACATCCGTGCCGAGGATGTCCGGTTGGCATTGAGCGGCACGCGGTTCACCGTAGCAACTCCGAAGGGCCGGTTTCCGATCGAAAGCCAGTTGGTCGGCGAGCACAACGTCTACAACATGCTGGCGGCAATCGGCGTGGGACTGCACGAGGGCTTTTCCCCGGATATGGTCCAGCGCGGCATTGCGTCTGTCGTGAATGTACCGGGCCGCTTCGAGCGGGTCGAAGGCGGTCAGAACTTCACGGTCGTGGTGGATTACGCCCATACGGAGGACGCGCTACTGCGGCTGCTTACGGCCGTCCAGGTGCTCAAGACAGGGCGGATCATTATCGTGTTCGGATGCGGCGGTGACCGTGACCGCACGAAGCGCCCCAAGATGGGGCGCGTCGCCGCACGACTGAGCGACATAGTCTTCCTTACGTCTGACAATCCGCGCACGGAGGATCCACAGGCGATTTTGAGAGAAGTTGAGGTTGGCGTGAAAGAGGTGCTGGCGCAGAGGCCGGTTAGATATGAAGTGATGGTCGACCGCCGTACTGCGATCGAGGCCGCCGTGCGTGAAGCGAAAACGGGGGACACAGTGCTGATTGCCGGCAAGGGCCACGAGGATTACCAGATCGTCGGAACGACCAAAGATCATTTTGACGATCGGGAAGTGGCGCGGGCGGCTTTGGCGTCGTTGCGCGTATGATGCCAGTTGCGACGTGTCGGGTTCTAACCACGAGTGCCGAACTGTGGAAGTATACGATGCCGTTGTTTGTCATCGATGAAATTCGGGAGATCGCCAGCGCACAGTTGCTGACGAAGCGGGAACTCCACACCGGGAAGCAGGGCATCCGGCGCCTCTGCACGGATTCACGCGAGATCGGCGAGGGGGATCTCTTCGTGGCGCTCACGGGAGACCGGATGGACGGGCACGAGTTCGTGCCGGCTGCGCTGAGGCAGGGCGCGGTAGGTGCGCTGGTGCGCGACAGCTACCATCTGCCGCTGTCGGTGAAACGAAGTAGCACCCGTGCGTCTGTACTACTTGGCGTGCCGGACGTGCTGGCTGCCTATCAGCAACTAGCGGCGCATCATCGCAACCGGTTCCAGATTCCGGTCGTGGCTGTGACCGGCAGCAATGGCAAGACAACGACCAAGGAAATGACGGCCAATGTGCTGGCGCAAAGCAAGCCGGTGCTTCGTACTGAGGGCAATTTGAACAATCGGATCGGCGTACCGCAGACGCTGCTGCGCCTGACGCCGCGCCACAAGGCGGCGGTGATCGAAATGGGCGTGGACAACGTCGGTCAGACGGTGCGGCTTTGCGAGCTCACCCGCCCGACGATTGGCCTTATCACGAACATCGGCCCGGACCATCTGGAGTTTTTTGGCTCGGAGGATGTCTCCGCACAGTCCAAGGGCGAATTACTGGAATTTCTGCCGCCTGAGGGCAGCGCGATATTGAACGCGGACGATGCCTATTTCGGCTATCTTGCCTCTCGTGCGCGTTGCGAAGTCGTGTCGTTTGGCCTCTCCGATCGCGCGCAGGTGCGGGCAGAGCGATTGATGATGGGCGGGCAGCACCGTACGCAATTCCATCTGCGGCTGCCCGGCCGCGGTAGGCCCCAGCTGGTCTCTCTACATGTGCGCGGCCTGCACAATATTCTAAATGCATTGGCTGCTGCTGCCGTGGGGCATGTCATGGGGTTGAGCCCGGTGACAATCGCGGCCGGCCTGGCAGCGTTTCGGCCGCTGGCCATGCGGTCGCAGATTCTGACCTGGCACGGCGTGCGCATCATCAACGATTGCTACAACGCGAATCCGGCCTCAATGAAAGCCTCCATCGATCTGCTGCGCGAACTGGGTGCCGGCGGGCGGTCGATCGCGGTGCTGGGTGACATGCTGGAGCTGGGAGCGGACGCCGCCCCGCGACACCGCGAAGTCGGCACCCATCTGGCGGAACGGGGCATCTCGCATCTGATCGCCTGCGGCGCATTTGGACACGAACTGGTGGAGGGTGCACGCGCGGCTGGTATGCCAGCGGGCTGCGCTGTATACGAAACTGACGCGACGAGGGCCGGGGCGGCCCTGAAAGAGCTGGTGCAGGCCGGTGACGTGGTGCTGGTCAAGGCGTCGCGCGGCATGAAGATGGAGCGGGCCGTCGAAATCGTGACGGGGACGGGCGGTGTGGCGACGCTCAGTCGAGGCGGGAGGAGCTGAGATGCTGTATCTCCTGCTCTATCCGCTCCACACGGAAATACCCGCACTGAACGTGTTCCGGTATCTGAGCTTCCGGACGATTTACGCGGCGATCACGGCGTTTCTGATCGCTTTTGTGCTGGCACCGCCGCTGATCAAAAAGTTGCAAGCGATCAAGATGGGACAACACATCCGCGAGGATGGTCCCCAGGGCCATTTAGCCAAGGCGGGCACGCCCACAATGGGCGGTGTGCTGATTCTTTTCGCCGTCGTCCTCTCGACGACGCTGTGGGCGGACATCACCAACCAGTACGTGTGGCTGGCGCTGGGTGCGACGGTCGGGTACGGCCTAATCGGTTTTGCTGATGACTATCGCAAGTTTGCGGGTGCCAAATCGAAGGGGCTGACGGCCGGACAGAAAATTCTTGCCCAAGGCGCGTTGGCGCTGATGATTGGACTGCTGCTCTACTATCTGCCTAGCTACTCAACGAAGCTGAGCGTGCCGTTCTTTAAGAATTTCACGCCCGATCTGGGATTGTTCTACATTCCCTTCGTTGTACTGGTCATCGTCGGCAGCTCGAATGCGGTGAATCTCACGGACGGCCTCGACGGGCTTGCCGTCGGCCCCATCATGATAGCTGCTCTGGCCTACACGATCGTGGCCTACGTGGTCGGCAACAAGATCATGTCCGAGTACCTGCTGATTCCTTACATTGATGGCGCGGGCGAACTGGCGATCTTCACCGCAGCGATCTGCGGCGCGAGTCTTGGGTTTCTCTGGTTCAACACCTATCCGGCCCAGATTTTCATGGGCGATGTGGGATCGCTGCCGCTGGGCGCGGCGCTAGGCACGGTGGCGGTTGTGAGCAAGCACGAACTGCTGCTGTTGCTGGTCGGTGGCGTATTCGTGATCGAGGCCATCTCTGTAATCTTCCAGGTGGCCTCGTTCAAGTCGCGCGGTAAGCGGATCTTCCTTATGGCGCCGATTCACCATCACTTCGAGATGAAGGGGTGGGAGGAACCGAAAGTCGTCGTGCGGCTGTGGATCATGGCCGTGATGCTGGCACTCCTGAGTCTCAGTACGCTCAAGCTGAGGTGAGGTGAGATGGGATTTGATGAGGACGACGAACTTGAAGAGCGAATTTACGGGCAGGCGGGTCACGGTCATTGGTCTCGCCCGCAGCGGAGTCGCCGCGGCGCGTCTGCTCCATATGGTTGGAGCTCGGGTCACCGTGGCCGATGCCAAGCCGGACGCGCAGTTGGTGTCCGCGCTCGCTGGAGTAGATCGGGCGGCGCTTGAGATTCGCACCGGGCCCGGTTACGAATCAGCCGTCAGCGGTGCCGATGTCGTTGTGGTCAGTCCGGGCGTGCCGTCAAACCTGCCGATGCTGCGGCAGGTCCGGCAGAGCGGCCGGTCCATCATTGGTGAATTGGAGTTGGCGTCACGGTTTTTGCGCGCGCCCGTGATGGCGATCACCGGTACGAACGGCAAGAGCACGACAGTGACGCTGATTGGCGAACTTATGCAGCGCAGCGGGTGGCGTACCTTTGTTGGGGGGAACTTGGGGGTCCCGGTGAGTGAAGCAGCCATCGAAACGCTGATGTCCGGCGAATCGGGCGCTGGTCCCTACGACTATGTCGTGGCGGAAGTATCCAGCTTCCAATTGGAAACGATCGAGCGGTTCCACCCCTGGTTTGCCGCCGTGCTCAACGTGACGACCGATCACATGGACCGCTATGACGCGCTGTCGGACTACATTGCGGCCAAGGCACGGATTTTTGAGAATCAGTCGGCGGGTGACATCGCGCTGTTGAATCTCGACGACGAGCGTGTGGCGGCCATGCGCGCAAAGGTACGCGGGGATCTGTGGGGAATTTCGCGGGCTGATCCCAAGGGGCGCGGCGTCTCTGGCGGTGTCTGGTGGGACGGGATGCAGGTAATGGCCAGCGTCGACGGCCGAACGGAAGCGGTCTGCCGGCGCGACGAGATCCGTGTACCTGGCGCGCACAACCTGACCAATGCGATGGCGGCCGTGTCAGCCGGACTTGCTGCGCGCTGCCCGATGCCCGTCATCCGACAGGCGCTACAGGAATTTCCTGGCATCGAGCATGCGGTGGAGGCGGTGCGCGAGCGCAACGGCGTTCAGTTTGTGAACGATTCGAAGGGAACGAACGTGGACGCGGTGCTCAAAGCGCTCGAAAGTTTCGACAAGCCGATCGTGCTGATCGCGGGCGGGCGCGACAAGGGTGGCGATTTCGAGCGGCTACGCGAGGTAGTGGCGCGGCGCGTGAAACATCTCATTTTGATCGGTGAAGCCGCGGCGAAGCTGCAAGAGATCTGGTGGGAGTGCCGCTCGATCAGCCGTGCGGGGTCGTTGCGCGAGGCGGTGGCGGAGGCGGCCCGTGAGGCCGTGGCGGGCGATGTCGTCCTGCTCTCGCCAGCCTGTGCGAGTTTCGACATGTTTGCGGACTATCAGGACCGGGGCCGGCAGTTTAAGCAGCTTGTGAATGAATTACCGTAATGAGTGATGAGTTTCGGAGCACTGAAAAACGCGACCCGTCACGTCTTACTTATCGTGGATCGCTGATGTATGGCGAACAAGATGCTCGATGCAGGCACGCTGACGCTTCCGTGGACCTCCGTGGACGGTCGTGCGCGCAAGCGCGCCTCGATCGACGGGACAGTGCTGATGGTGACGATGGCGCTGGCCCTGTTCGGGTTGATTATGGTCTTCAGCGCCAGCGCGGTGGTGGCGGGGAGCCGTTTCCAGGACCCGATCTACTTCCTCAAGCGTCATCTGGCATGGCTGGGATTCGGATTCCTACTGCTCCAGATCACCGCGCGCGTGGACTACATGGTCTGGAAACGGCTGGCGGTGCCGGTGCTGGGGCTGACGGCGATTCTGCTCGTACTGGTGCTGATTCCGTCGCTGGGCGTGATGGCCAAGGGTGCTCGCCGTTGGATCAGACTGGGGCCCGTATCCATCCAGCCGGCCGAGATGGTCAAGCTGGCCGCCGTCCTGTATATGGCGCTCTATCTGACCAAGCGCGAGGGGAAGCTAACAGACTTCGCGTCCGGGTTCCTGCCACCGCTGATCGTGACCGGAATGCTGGCGGGTCTCGTGCTGCTCCAGCCGGATCTCGGTACGGTGGTCGTGGTTGGGGCGGTGGCCTATGCGATGCTCTTTCTTGGCGGCGCGCGGGTGAGCCATCTTTTCAGCGTGGTGCCGGTCGCGCTGGCCGCCGTGGCCGTGCTGGTCTGGCGGTCGCCCTATCGCCTGCAGCGGCTGATGACCTTTTTAGATCCCGGCAAGGATCCAACGGGAGCGGGTTTCCAGGTGAACCAGTCGTTTCTGGCCTTCGGCAGCGGCGGTGCGTTCGGCGTCGGATTGGGCGAGGGGCAGCAGAAACTCTTTTTTCTCCCCGAGGCCCACACGGATTTCGTGCTGGCACTGGTCGGCGAGGAACTGGGCTTGGCCGGGACGGCGGCGATCATCGCGCTCTTCGGCATACTCGTGTTCAGGGGATTTCAAATCGCGGGTCGCGCGCGGGAGCCCTTCGGCCGGCACCTGGCGTACGGTATCACTCTGCTCATTGGATTCCAGGCGCTGACCAATGCTGGCGTGGCTACCGGGTTGCTGCCCACCAAGGGTTTGACGCTGCCGCTAGTGAGCTACGGCGGCTCGTCGCTGCTGGTGACGCTGACGGCGATCGGCATATTGCTGAGTATCTCGCGTGACCGCCAAGGCGGACGGCAGGTAGGCAGGCATGGACTGGGACGGAGCGCAACGGCTTGATCACGATCGTGATCGCAGCGGGCGGCACTGGCGGCCATTTGTATCCGGCCGTGGCGCTGGCGCGGGAATTTCTCCGGCGCGATCGAGCGACGCGTATTCTCTTTGTGGGTACGTCCCGCGGGATCGAGGCGAAGGTGCTGGCGCACGAGGGGTTCGAGCTGGCGTTGATCTCAGCACGGCCAGTGATGGGACGCAATTTATTTCAGGCAGCGCTCGCGATGTTGTCGTTACCCATCGGGATCCGCCAATCAATGTTGTTGATGCGCGAATGGAAGGCCAGTCTTGTGCTCGGCGTTGGCGGCTATACGAGTCCCCCGGTGCTACTGGCGGCGCGGCTGTTGGGTCTGCCGCAGGCAATTTTAGAACCCAATGCCACGCCCGGTATGGCCAACAAGGTGCTGGCCCCGATGGCGCAGCGAGTATTTGTGAACTTTGCCAGCGCGGCCCAACATTTTTCACCGGCCACCGTCCGCGTGACAGGCATGCCAGTGCGGCGGGAGTTTTTGGAAGGCTCTGGGCAGCCTCGCGGTGTGTCAGACAAGAAGACGCTCCTGATCTTTGGTGGCAGCCAGGGGGCGCGCGCCATCAACGACGCGGTGATCGCGGCGCTGCCGTATCTGGCCTCGTGCAAGGAGAGGCTGGCGATCGTGCATCAGACCGGCGAGGCGGAGCGTGCGCGGGTCGCGGCGGCCTACGAGCAGGCGGGTGTGCCAGCGCAGGTGACGCCGTTTCTGTTTAACATGCCAACGGTCCTGCGCGGGGCTGATCTAGTCGTGTCGCGTGCTGGGGCGATGACGGTGTCGGAGCTGACAGTCTGCGGGAAGCCCGCAGTGCTGATCCCGCTGCCAACCGCAATCTACCAGCACCAAGCGCATAACGCGCAGGCGCTGGCCGAGGCAGGCGGTGCGGTGGTGCTGCCGCAGAACGAGCTGACGGGTGTGAAGCTGGCAGAAGTGGTCACGGCATTGCTTGGCGATCCGGAACGGTTGCGCGCCATGGGCGAACGGAGCCGGACGATGAGCAAAGCCGACGCAGCGGAGACAGTGGTTGGGGAATGTCTGGCACTGATCGCACAGGGAGCACAACGCTAGAAGCGGAGACTGGTCGAATCGACAAGGAGCCGGCCCGGTCCCGCGCGCAACAGACGAGAGTGATGTTCAGAAAGATTCAGCATATTCATCTCGTCGGAATTGGCGGCGTCGGCATGAGCGGCATCGCCGAGGTGCTGCTGACGCTCGGGTACAAGGTGTCGGGCTCCGATCTCCAGGAGTCTGACACGGTCTGCCGACTGCGCGAATTGGGCGGCAACATTTTCATCGGCCATGATGCGTCGAACATTGGCGAGGCGCAGGTAATCGTTATCTCTTCAGCGGTGGCGCAGGCGAATCCGGAAGTCGTCGCAGCCCGCGAAAAGGTCATCCCGGTGATCCCGCGCGCCGAGATGCTGGCCGAGCTCATGCGGCTCAAATACGGTGTGGCGATCGCCGGTGCGCACGGGAAGACGACCACCACTACGATGGTGGCCACGGTGCTGGCACAGGGGGGGCTGGACCCCACGATGGTGATTGGTGGGCGCGTTAACGCGCTCGGTAGTCACGCGCGACTGGGTCGCAGCGATCTGCTTGTGGCCGAGGCCGACGAGAGCGACGGCTCGTTCTTGAAACTTTCCCCGACGATCGTGGCCGTCACAAACCTCGATCGCGAGCACCTGGACCATTACGGCTCGATGGAACGGATCGAGCAGAGCTTTCTCGAGTTCATCAACCGTGTGCCCTTCTACGGCCTGGCGGTGCTATGCGCGGACGACGAGCATCTGCGGAAGCTGCAGCATCGCGTTGTGAAGCGTTACCAGACGTATGGGCTCAACACAAATGGAGGCCTCACGCCTGACTTCCTGGCCACCGACATCACGCTCAATCAGTGGCAGACGGAATTCCGGGTCTCCTATCGTGGGACGCCGCTCGGTCCGTTCCGGCTCTCCGCACCGGGCGTTCACAATGTATCAAATGCGCTGGCGGCAATTGCGGTGGGCATGGAACTGGACGTGCCGCTGGATCTCATCCGCAAGGGGCTGGCAAGCTTTGCCGGGGTGGAGCGGCGATTCCATCTGCGCGGTGAGAAAAACAACATCATGGTTGTGGACGACTACGGACACCATCCGACCGAAATCAAGGCCGTGCTGACTGCGGCCAAGCACGGATGGAATCGCCGGGTCGTCGTCCTGTTCCAGCCGCACCGCTACACGCGGACCCGCGACCTGATCCAGGAGTTTTCGGAATCCTTCGCGCAGGCCGATGCGGTGTTTGTCACGGAGATCTACGCAGCGGGCGAGGCCCCGATTGCGGGCGTGTCGGGACAGAAACTGGCCGAGGCGATCCGCACTGCGGGGCAACCGGCGGTCACCTGGTCTGAAAAGCGCACCGATCTGGCTGCGAGGGTCCTGCCGACGCTGCAATCGGGCGATCTGGTGGTGACGCTGGGTGCAGGGGATATCTGGAAGACGGGGCTTGAATTGTTGGAGCGTCTGTGAGGTTGCGGATTATTGACGGAGGACGCGTGACACGTCGGAGTACATCGCGGAGAACGCCGCCCCGCTGGGCCACGGCAGACCTACGCGCAGCGGTGGCCGGGTTGAAGGGCGATGTGAAGTTCTCCGCGCCATTGAAAGAGTACACGTCCTTCCGGATTGGTGGTCCGGCGGACGTGTTGGTGATGCCGGCTGATGCCGATGACGTCAGCCGGCTGGTCCGGCAGGCACAAGCAGCGGATATTCCGATCTTTGTGCTGGGCGGGACGAATCTGCTTGTGCGCGATCACGGCATCCGCGGCATCGTGGTCAGTCTGGCCAGGATGAAAGCGATCACAGACGAACCGGGCCATGTGCTTTACGCGGAGGGTGGCGTCGGGATGCCGACACTGATGAAGCATGCGACGAGCCGTGGCCTGTCCGGCCTCGAATGGGCGGCCGGCATCCCAGGCACGGCGGCTGGCTGCGTCGTGATGAATGCGGGTACGACGCTCGGTGAGATGAAGGATAGCGTGAAAGCCGTGCGGATCGTGGAATCGCCGGGAGTTACGATCGACGTACCGGCCTCAGCCATCCGGTTCAGCTACCGGCAGGCGCTGCTGCCACGCGGCATCGTCGTCGGCGTTTGGGTGCAGCTCAAACCGGCGCCGAAGGACAAGATTCAGGCAACTGTGAAGGAATATCTCCGTCATCGTAAGAACACGCAGCCGCTTACGCTGCCCAGTGCCGGCTGCGTGTTCAGGAATCCGGGTCACGATGCCGCGGGCCGCGTGATCGAGTCAGCGGGTTTGAAAGGCGCGCGGGTCGGAGACGCGCAGGTGTCAGACAAGCATGCAAACTTCGTCGTGAATCTCGGTCATGCGAAAGCGGCCGACGTCATTGCGCTGATCAAGAAGGTCGGGCGCACGGTCGAGGACAAGACGGGTTTGACGCTTGAATTGGAACTGAAGATCGTTGGGGAGCCCTAGAGGCGTCATGCGTCAACCGTTATCCGTCAATCGTAAGGATAGGAGTAAGCGGAGATCCTGGGACGGAGCGAATAACGAATGACGACGAAGCCGTTGACGAAGGCTCGCATTGGCGTCCTGATGGGCGGGCAGTCGGGCGAGCGGGACATCTCGCTGCGGACCGGACAGGCGGTGCATCGCGCGCTGTTGCGTCGGGGCTATCGTGCAGTGGCCATTGACGTGGATCCGTCGCTACCCGAGCGGTTGACAAAGCAGAAGATTGAGTTGGTGTTTGTCGCGTTGCACGGACCGGGAGGAGAGGACGGCACGATGCAGGGATTTTTGGAGACGATCGGACTGCCCTACACAGGTTCCAGCGTCCGCGCAAGCGCCATGGCGATGCACAAGGTGACGACCAAGATGGTCCTGGCTGCACACGGGATTCCGGTCCCGGATGGCACGGTGGTGCGGAAAGGCGAGCGGGTGGCGAAACCCGCCCTGCTGAAATGGCCGTTGATCGTAAAACCAGCAGCAGAGGGTTCGACAATCGGCATTTCCATCGTGCGCAAACCGTCCGAATGGCACGCGGCGCTGGCGAGGGCATATCGGCACGACCGCGAGGCGGTGGTCGAGGCCTATATCCCCGGCCACGAGATCACGGTCTCCGTTCTGCGCGGGCCGCGCCGGACAATGGCGTTGCCGACGATCGAAATTGTCTCGCCTGACGGGTTCTACGACTATGCGGCCAAGTACACGAAGGGTCGCAGTCGGTATCTCTGCCCGGCGCCCCTGCCAACGGCGGTGACCCGGCGTGTGACAGAACTGGCAGTCCAGGCCTATGAGTTACTGGGCTGCGACGGCGCAGCGCGGGTGGATTTTCGCGTGACGCCCAGAGGGAAGCCTTATGTCCTTGAAGTGAACACAATTCCAGGAATGACGGAAACGAGTCTGCTGCCCATGGCGGCGGCGAAAGTCGGATTGGATTATGACACGCTGACAGAGCAAATTCTTGAGTCTGCACTTCGTCGCGCACGTACATTTTCGGCATGAAGAAGTTGAGATGACGGAAACCATATTGTTTATAAGGGCGGCAGCGAAGGCAGGGATGGATTACGACACGCTGAGGAAAAGAATTCTGGAGTCCGTGCTCAGGCGGGCTAGGGGGATGGCATGAGCTGGTTCGGCAAACGGGTTCGTAGTCCGCGGCCCAATCTGCAACGGCATTCCGGGCGCGCGCCGGTCCAGCGCACGAAATCCGAAAAGGCGCGGGATGCTGTTCGCGGGACGCTTTGGGCAGTGGCGGTTCTGCTGGGCGCTTGGTCGGCGCTCTCACTTTATTCTATGGCGGGCCCGGTGGTGGCCAAGTGGTTCGACATCCGCGAGGTGCATGTGACCGGCCTGCAGACGATCGAACGCGAAGAAGTCGTGGAACGGCTTGAGTTGACATCGAAAGAGACGCTGCTCTCGGTCAATCCGGTTGAGTTGGAAGCGCGTGTGGCCGCGCACCCATGGGTCAAGGCGGTGACGGTCACTCGATCACCGCTGCATACCCTGTCCGTGCAGGTCACCGAGCGCAAGCCCGCGGCGCTGTTTAAGGCGCCGTCGATGATCATGCTGCTGGATGAGGAGGGCGCCGTGTTGTCGTCGTCAGTACCGGAAGACCGGGATGATCTGCCGGTGGTCGTCGGGGCCGACCCCAAAAAGCTGCTACTGGGCGAGGCGCAGCCGCGCGAGGCGGTACAGCGCGGGATCAAGCTGGCGGGGCTGCTGGCCCATTCGCTTGAGGGGCGGCCTGAGGTGGATGTGACCGATCCAGCGCATGCGGTGGCCTATCTCAAAGGCATGCGGTTTCAGTTTGGCGCGCAGCCGGTGGAAGAGCAGTGGGAGCGGTATCGTGCGGTGAAGCCGGTCCGCCGCGTGAGCACGGCCCACGGATCGTCCGAGATCGATCTGCGGTTTTCGGACAAAGTGATCATGAGGGATCGGGGATGATCCGACCGAAACGCACAATTCGTAACTCCAAATTGAAAACTCCAGAGAGGGGGTAACCCACATGGCCAGACGGGATCACATCGTGGTCGGGTTGGACATCGGGACGACGAAAATTTGCGCGATCGTGGCCGAGGTCACGGAAGACGGCACGGTCAACATCGTCGGCGTCGGAACCAGCCCGTCCCGCGGCATGCGCAAGGGCGTGGTCGTGGACATCGAAAGCACGGTTGAATCCGTGAAGAAGGCCGTGGAGGAAGCCGAGCTAATGGCGGCGGTGCAGATCAACTCGGTCTACACCGGCATTGCCGGTAGTCACATCAACGGCATCCACTCGCGCGGCGTCGTGGCGCTAAAAAAGCAGGAAGTCACGCGCGCGGACATCGCCCGGGCGATCGAAACCGCGCGCTCGATGGCCGTGCTGAGCCCGGACCGCCGGTTGCTGCACGTCATTCCGCGTGAATTCATGGTGGACAGCCAGGACGGCGTACGGGATCCGCTGGGCATGTCCGGGTCGCGGCTTGAGGTGGAAGTGCAGATCATCACGGGCGCGGTGACTTCGGCCCAGAACATCGTCAAGTGCGTCAACAAGGCCGGACTTGACGTGATCGACATCGTGCTGCAGCCGCTGGCCTCGAGCGAGGCGGTTTTGAGCGCGGAGGAGCGCGAACTGGGCGTGGCGATGGTGGATCTCGGCGGCGGAACAACCGATCTGGCAATCTTCGTCGACGGGAGTATCCGGCACACGGCGGTGCTACCAATCGGTGGGCAGAACCTCACAAAGGACATCGCCGTTGGCATGGTCACGACACAGACGGAGGCAGAGAAGATCAAGATCAAGCACGGCATCGCGCGCGTGGACATGGTCAAGGACGACCAGATGGTGCCCGTACCGGGCATGGGCGAGCGGCCGGCGCGGACGGTCTCGCGGCGCGAGCTGGCAGAGATCATCGAGCCGCGCGTGGACGAGATGTTCGAGCTGGTGCGGCACGAAATCACACGGGCAGGCTACGAGGCGATGATGGGTGCCGGCGTGGTGATCACCGGCGGCACCTCCATGCTGGAGGGCATGCCGGATGCGGCAGAGAAGATTCTGGGCCTCCCGGCGCGGCGCGGCGTACCGCATGGCGTAGAAGGGCTGCGGGATGTCGCGGGCACGCCGATGCACGCGACCGGTGTTGGACTGATTCTCCATGCCTGCCACCATGCGGGTGAACTGGAAACGGCCGGAAACGGACGCCGGGTCGGGCGGGTCTTAGGGCGGATGAAAGAATGGATGACGGAGTTTTTTTGAGGAAGCGAATAGCAAATAGCCGGCAGCAAGCAACTATGAATCCTGGCTATTTGCTACTTGCTGCTGGTTGATAGCTAAAAAAAAGGAGGGACGCGGCATGTTCTCACTACACGAAGGCGATGTGATGCCGGTGCATATTAAGGTCTTCGGCGTCGGCGGCTCGGGGTGCAACGCCGTCAACACGATGATCCAGGCCGGGCTCAAAAACGTGGAGTTCGTGTCGGCCAACACTGACGTCCAGGCCCTAGGGCGGTCCCAGGCCTCGATCAAAATCCAACTGGGGCCCGAACGCACGCAAGGATTGGGCGCCGGCGCCAAGCCGGAAATTGGCCGTGAGGCGGCGCTCGAAAGCGAGGACGAAATTCGCGAGGCGATTGAGGGGGCCGAGATGATCTTCGTCACTGCCGGCATGGGCGGCGGTACAGGCACCGGAGCCGCGCCGATCGTGGCCAAAGTCGCGCGCGATCTGGGCGTGCTGACCGTCGGCGTGGTGACCAAGCCCTTTCAATATGAAGGGCACCGGCGGATGAGCTATGCGGAGGAGGGGCTGCGGGAATTGCGCCGTCATGTCGATACGCTGCTGGTGATCCCCAATCAGCGGCTGCTCGGCATCGTAGACAAATCCACGCCGCTGCTGGAGGCCTTCAAGGTGGCGGATGACGTGCTGCGTCAGGCAATCCAGGGCATCGCGGACGTGATTACGACGACGGGCCACGTGAACGTAGACTTTGCGGACGTGCGCACGGTGATGAGCTTCACCGGGCGGGCCGTCATGGGTATGGGTGTGGCGCGGGGCGCGAACCGCGCGCAGGAGGCGGCGCAGAAGGCGATCAATTCCCCGCTGCTGGAGGACGGTAGCGTGACCGGGGCGCGCGGCGTACTGCTGAACATCACGGGCGGGGCGAACATGACGTTGCACGAGGTGGGCGAGGCGGCGTCGATCATCCAGGACACAGCCGATCCGCAGGCAAACATCATCGTCGGGCAGGTAATCAATCCGGATCTCAAGGAGGATTTGGTTGTGACGGTCGTGGCCACCGGCTTCGACAAGGATGAACCGCCGGCCCGGTTGCCCGCCGCGGCCCGAACGGGGGCGATGCCGGCCATTGAGCCGGCCATGGCCAGCGTGCGCGACATGAATGGCGGCGAAACCGAGAAGCAGATGGAGAAGCCAGCTTTCCTGCGCCGGTTCTCAAGCAAGCGCAGCGAATCGCAGGAGCGGCTTAGCCTGGCCACGGACGATGCGTGGGACGTGCCGACCTTTCTGCGCAAGCAGGGAGGCTAGGAGAAGGGAGCAAGTAAGAAGTAGGAAGTGCAAAACAAAGGGAACAACATTTTGGTCAAACATGGTGATCACGATTCCGCATTTTGCCAGCGAACGGCAGGGCGTCCGGCACTTCTTCGGCACTCGGATGCAGGGCCTGGCGCCCGTGTTCGCCGCTCCGAGCGTGGTCTCGGTCAATCAGGTCCACGGCACGGAAGTGCTGGTGGTGGACCGGCCCGTTTTGGGTGCGCCATCATTCGATGGCGGGTGGGATGCGCTGGTGACCAATCAGGCCGGCGTGCTACTCACGGTCAAGACCGCGGATTGCGTACCGGTGCTCATCCATGACCCGTGCACCCGCGTCGTGGCGGCAGTGCATGCAGGCTGGCGTGGAGCCGTGGCGGGAATCATTCCCAGGACCGTCGAAGTGATGAGGAAGCAGTTCAAGTCACAGCCAGCCTCGTTGCGCCTGAGCATCGGGCCCGCGGCCGGGGTCTGCTGCTATGAGGTAGATGAGCCAGTACTGGACCGTCTGCGCGAGAGCTATCCGGCGTGGCGCACTGTGATCAAAAACACGGGGCCTGGCAAGGCCAAGCTCAATCTGCGCGGGCTCGTGCGCGGACAGGCCGTGCAGGCAGGCGTGCCGGAAGGAGGCATTTATTCTGTGAGCCTCTGTACCATCTGCCATACGACGCTATTTCACTCCTATCGCCGCGAGGGCACGGCTCGGGGTACAATGGTTAGCGGGATCATGCTGGTACCACACCGTGCGAGCGGAAAACGCCGCGCGAACTGACAAGCTTCTACGCTTCCGGTACAATATCTCTCACGGCAATTAGCGTTCATGGACACTGGCGACCACGTAGAGGTGGATCAGATTGCCCGGCGCGTCCGCGACATTCAGGCCCGGATCCAGCAGGCGGCGCAGCGGGCCGGACGGAAGCCGGAGGCAATCCGACTCGTGGCCGTGACAAAAACGGTACCAGTCGAATGCATCCGGGACGCCGTGAATGCCGGTGTGAGCATGCTCGGTGAGAATCGGCTGCAGGAGGCCGTGCCAAAGATCCAGCAGTTGACAGCGGTGCCCGGCGTGCAGTGGCATTTTATCGGCCGGTTGCAGCGGCGGAAGGTGAAAACAGTCGTTGCCCTGTTTGAGCTGATCCACTCAGTGGAGAGTGTGGAGCTGGCTGAAGAAATCGATCAGCGGGCGCGAGAAGCAGGGACGCAGCAACGCGTGCTCCTGGAAGTGAATATCGGTCGGGAAGCGAGCAAGGGCGGGTTTGCTCCGGACATGTTGCTGGATGTGGCGCAGACGATTGACGCGCTGCCGAATCTGGCGGTTGAGGGTCTGATGACGATTCCGCCGGTATCGTCGGAAGCGGAGGCCTCGCGGATGCACTTTCGTGCTCTACGCGAGTTGGCGCAGTCGCTGGCGAGTCTGAAGCTGCAGCGCATGCGGATGCACGAGTTGTCAATGGGCATGTCCGGGGATTTTGAAACGGCGATCGAGGAAGGAGCGACAATGGTGCGGGTTGGCGCGGCAATTTTTGGAGCGCGGCGTGGCTAAATCAAAATCAGCGATGGCGATTGCCATGATCGGATCAGGCCAGATGGGCGAAGCTCTCATTGGAGGCTGGCTGGCGGCCAAGACCGTCACGGCCAAGGCGATTGTGGCAACGGACGCGAGCGCTGAACGGCGCGATCTGATGAAGCGGCGGTTCAGCGTGCGCACAGGATCGGACAACCGCGAGGCGGCTGCTGCATCCACGGTCGTCGTGCTGGCGGTGAAGCCGCAGACTCTCAATGCCGTGATGAAGGAGCTGGCGTCGGCATTAGCGGGTAAACTCGTGTTGTCGATTGCCGCTGGCATCACGCTCAAGCATTTGGCGGCCCTGGCACCGAAGACGGCGCGGTTCGTGCGGATCATGCCAAACACACCGGCGCTGGTGCGCGACGGTGTGTCAGCGATCGCGTTCGGTCCCGGTGTGACCAGCAAGGATCAGCAGCTCGCCCGTCGTCTTTTCGAAGCAGTCGGCAAGGCGGTGGTGGTCGAGGAGAAGCTCATGGACGCCGTCACCGGCCTGAGCGGCAGCGGCCCAGCTTATGTATTTACGGCGATCGAGGCGCTTGCGGACGGCGGTGTGAAAATGGGCCTGCCCCGTTCAGTGGCGGATCTGCTGGCTGCGCAGACGGTGCTGGGTGCGGCAAAGATGGTGCTGGAGACCGGCGAACTGCCGGCCAAGTTGAAAAACGGCGTGGCCTCGCCCGGCGGGACAACGATTGCGGGCCTGCATCGACTCGAACAGGGCGGGCTGCGCGCGGCGCTGATGGGTGCGGTGGAGGCAGCGGCCAAACGGTCGGAAGAATTGGGACGGGAGACCAAGCACTGATGTTCGTCGCGGGCAATGCCTTGCAGGGGCTGGCACGGGTGCTAGAGATGGTGCTCTCACTGTATACGTGGATCATCATCGCGCGGGCGCTCGTGTCGTGGGTGAGTCCGGACCCCTGGAATCCGATCGTGCAGTTTCTGGAGCGGGCAACGGAACCGGTGCTGGAGCCGATCCGGCGCCGCTTGGGCTGGCAGATGGGGATCGATCTGTCGCCGCTGATCGTGATTCTGATTTTGTATTTCCTGCAATACGCGCTGGTCCAGTCGCTGTACGAGACGGCTGCGCAGCTGCATTGAGCGAAGCCCTACGAGGGGAGCCATGAAAATTTCGCCGCTCGACATTCAGCACATGGTGCTCATGGTGTCCTTTCGCGGCTACAACCGCCAGGACATCGACCGGTTTCTAGCGCAGATCGCGTAGGCGGTCGACGAGCTCAACCGGGAAACTGCGTCTCTGCGCCAGAAGCTGGGCTCCACCGAAAGGCAGTCGGACAATTCCCGCATGGTCGAGATGGCGCTAGCGATCGAAATCTGCGCGGAATGATGCAGCCGTTCGACCGCGTGATCACGATGGACGCGTGGGACGCAGAGGCGGCCCTAGTGATCGAACCGATGGTGGACGATGAACCGCTCGGAGGCGTTCCATCACGCGAGTACCCCCATGATTCCACTTGATGCATGAGCAAGCCTGATCCCATCGGTGACGCCATGCAGGCCGCCGTGGCGAACGGCGTGTTCCCTGGCGCCGTGCTGTTCGTCCGTCTGCGCGGGCAGGTTGCCTGTCATCAGGCCTTTGGAAATGCCGCGTTGGTACCTGCCGTGGAGCCAGCCTGCCTCGACACGCTCTACGATTTGGCTTCTCTCACCAAGCCTCTGGCCACGGTGACCACCGTGTTGTTGCTGGTTCGAGACGGACGGCTGACGCTGGACGACCTCGTCAAAAAGCACGTGCCCGAGTGTGTGGGGCATCCGATTGGCGAGATGACGATCTGGCACCTGCTCACTCACAGCTCCGGCCTGCCGAGTTGGCGGCCATTCTATGAACGCATTGCGCAAGAAGACCAGCTACGGCCGGGCTTGCTCGGCAGCGATGCTGCCCGTGCACGCATGCTGACATTGATCGCAGAAGAACCGCTTGAGTATCCCGCGGGGACGCGCAGTGTCTACAGCGACCTGGGGTTCATGCTATTGGGCATGGTGGTCGAGCGGGTAACCGGCCACACGCTCGAGGCCTATTGCCGGGAGCAGGTTTTCAAACCTATGCAGACGCCACTGATGTTTTTAGGGGCGAAGGGAGAGCACCCCTTGGACCTCCATACGATTGCACCAACGGAGCAGGAATCCTGGCGAGGCCGGCTGCTCCGGGGGGAAGTGCACGACGAGAATGCCCACGCACTGGGCGGCGTCTCCGGTCACGCCGGTCTGTTCGGCACGGCGGCTGCCGTGTCGACGGTGACCGGGCAATGGCTGGATAGCTACGTAGGGCGCGGGTGGCTGCTGCCGTCCGAACTCGTCCGGAAATTCGTCACGAAGCAGGACCGGGTCACGGGGTCAAGTTGGGCGCTGGGATGGGACACGCCGTCGGCTCCGTCGTCGTCCGGAAGCCGGTTCTCGCCGGCCTCATTCGGCCATCTCGGGTACACCGGCACGTCGATCTGGATCGATCCGCAGGCTGAACTGGAAGTAATCCTGCTATCCAACCGGGTGCATCCGTCAAGGAGCAACGAAGCAATCAAACTGTTCCGGCCAGTGATTCACGATCTGATTTATAAAGAGCTGGTAGCGGGTAGCGAACAGAGCACAGCTGGCAACCGGCACTGAGTAGCAGGGAGCCAGAAAAGAAATTCTTAGCTGCTCGCTACCCTCTATCGTCGGCAAGCTATTTATCTGGGTAATCCACCCAGGTTTCTTTTTCCGCCAGATAGCGCTGGCCCTTGAAATTTGTCCGGGTCCGTATCCGTGTGAATCCTAATTCCTGGAGTTTGTCCACGATGCTGGCGACGGCGGCCGGGATGGTTGGCTTGGTCTGGCCGGTCACAGTCAGGGCCTCGTACATGACGCTGGCCGTGTAGCCCGGAGCGGTGCGGTTGACCTGAACGGACCGGTTGAAATACCGGTCGCTCGGATCGGATCCCTCGATCTGGTGGCGTTCGATCAGGCCTTCTTTTTTAAATGTTAGTGGCAGCGAACTCACGCGGCACCCTCCTAACGGCCGGTTCGGACGGGCGCATTATAGTCAGCCGGGATGGGCGGCGCAAGATGCGTTGACAAGTTCTTTCTACGCTCTTTATCATGCTTCATGCGCACTCCGTTGCGTCTCAATAAAATAGCCTGGGCCGGCGATGTGCTCAACATTCCCAACAGCCTTACGCTGCTTCGAATTCTGCTAACTCCTGTCTTTGTCGGATTTATGCTCCACACCTGGTATGGCTGGGCTCTGGGCGTGTTGCTGGTGGCCGGTCTGACAGATGCGCTGGACGGGTTTATCGCCCGGGCGGCCAACCAGCGGACCCAGCTGGGGATGTATCTCGATCCGCTCGCAGACAAGCTATTGCTTGCCTCCGGTTTTGTTACCCTGTCGGTGCTCCATCGGGTGCCGCTGTGGGTCGTCCTTCTAGTCGTCAGCCGTGACGTGATTTTCTTTGCTGGAACATTGCTGGCACAATTGACCGAGTCTAATCTTGATATCGCGCCGACGATTCTGGGTAAGGGCACCACAGTTGCCCAGCTGATCTATCTGCTGGTTTCGGTCATCGCGCTGTCCCGGCAGATGGAGGCAGCGCTTATCGAGCCCCTCCTCTATATTATGGTAACGCTTACTATCGGGTCTGGAGTGCACTATTTGTATCGAGGATTGTCTCGTCTGAACGTCGGACAAGTCTCTCCGCCCTGAGCCGGTGTCTGCCAAAGCTTCGTTTGCACATAATCCGTTTTATCGGATTGTCCCAAGCTTGAAAACACAGTAAAATCCGGCCAAATTGCTGCACCTAAACGCGCGATTGTTCCGGTATCGTTTGAGTAAGTTCGGCATCGCAAGTGAGCGCGACAGGGGCGAGGATGAGGTTGCGCATGACCAGTAACCGGTCGATACACATTCACGCTCCGGCCAAGGTCAATCTGGTGCTCCGCGTCCTGGATCGTCGCCCGGATGGCTACCACAATCTCTGGTCGCTCATGCAAACGGTAGAGGTTGCGGACACGCTGGCTGTTCGGACCACGCCGGGACAGCCGGGCATTCATCTGGCATGCGACGACGCCTCGCTGCCGACCGATCGGCGGAATCTGATCTACCGGGCGGTGGAAGCCGTACTGGAGCGGGCAGGTCCGGCAGTAGGTCGGGATGCGGGTCTCGCCATTACGCTTACCAAGCGCATCCCGGTCTCGGCCGGGTTGGGTGGTGGGAGCAGCAACGCGGCGGCGACCATCGTGGCGCTCAATGAATTATTTGCACTCCGCTGGTCCCTGACGGACATGATGAAGGTGGGTGCGCCGTTGGGCAGTGATGTGCCGTTCTTTTTCTGCGCTCCGTCCGCTGTGGTGACTGGACGTGGTGAGGCCGTCGAAGCCGTGACGCTGACCGGCCGGCGCTGGATAGTGCTGGTAAACCCCGGGTTCCCAATCGAAACGAAATGGGCCTATGAACAATTGTCCATGCGCCGCTCCAGCGTAGCCCCGCTAGCTGATTCACTGCGGCGTGTCGTAGGCGGTGCGACGGCATCGTGGGATCAAGTCATCCCGCTGATGGAGAACGATTTTGAAGCCGCCGTAGGGCCGTCTCATCCCGAACTGGCGAAGGTGGCGCAGGCCCTGCGCGATGCCGGCGCCGAAGCTGCCATGCTGTCAGGCAGTGGCGCCACGGTGTTCGGCGTGTTTAGCGACGAGGCGTCTGCAGTGTGCGCCCGGCGGGCATTGGGCGCAATCAATGGCTGGCGGGTGCTTGCCGGACCCGCTGGAGCTGGCCCCCTATCCTGTGTTTTCGACGTCTGATTATCCCCACGTTTCGTTGACAATTTCGTACTCTTTCCGCTACAGTTCGCTGTTCGGTTAAATGAGGAGTTCATGGGTCTGGACAACCAGCTAAAACTGTTTTCTGGAACAGCCAACCCCGCGCTGGCAAAGGAGATTTGCAGCCATTTGGGAGTCCAGTTAGGGGGGGCCACGGTCTCGTCTTTCAGCGACGGGGAGATCCGCATCAAGATCGACGAAAATGTCCGCGGAGCGGACGTGTTCGTGGTGCAGTCGTGCTGCACGCCGGTCAACACGTCGATCATGGAACTGCTGATCATGCTCGATGCACTGAAGCGGTCTTCGGCCTACCGGATTACGGCGGTGATTCCCTATTTCGGCTACGCCCGGCAGGACCGAAAAGATCAGCCGCGGGTGCCGATCACGGCAAAGCTGATGGCCGATATCATTGAGACGGCGGGCGCCACCCGCGTGCTGACCATGGATCTCCATGCGGGACAGATCCAGGGATTTTTTAATATTCCGGTGGACCATCTGTATGCGCTGCCAGTGCTGCTGGATTACATCAACCGGCAGTTCGGAAAGGACTTGAAGGACGTCGTGATTGTGTCGCCGGACGCCGGCGGAGTGGAGCGGGCGCGGGCCTTCGCCAAGCGTCTGCAGACTAACCTGGCAATCATCGACAAGCGACGTGAGGGGCCCAATAACGCGCAGGTGATGAACATCATCGGTGACGTCGAGGGCAAGCATGTGATCTTACTGGATGACATGATCGACACGGCGGGGACGATTGTGCAGGGTGCGCAGGCCGTTGCAAATAAGGGGGCCAAGTCCGTCTGGGCCGGTTGCGTGCATCCTGTTCTGTCGGGGCCAGCGCTGGAACGGTTGCAACAGTCACCGTTGACGGAAGTGGTCGTGACCAATACGATTCCGCTTAACGGCAAGGAGCAAACCTGCTCGAAGCTGCGCGTGCTGTCAGTCGCGCCGCTGCTGGGCGAGGCCATTCGGAGAATTCACAACGAAGAGTCGGTCACGTCCCTGTTTGCGTGATCTGATATTACTAGGAGAGAGGAGCGAGGAGCAGCCATGAAATTCGATCTTGCAGCGGAAACCAGAACCGGGTTGGGCAAGGGTGCGGCCCGTCAGTTGCGTCGGAAGGGGCGGGTGCCGGCCGTACTGTACGGACAGGGCGAGTGCGTGCTCCTGACGTTAAACCCTGACACACTGAAGGCCATTCTACGGGCGCATGCTGGCAGCACGGTCCTAATCAACGTGAAGATTGCCGGTGCGACCAAGAAGGCCGACCGCGTCGCCTTGTTGCGGGACTATCAGCTCGATCCCGTCAGTGGCGACGTGCTGCACGCCGACCTCTTCGAGGTGCTGATGGACAAGCCCATCCGCGTCAAGGTGCCGGTCAGCGTTATCGGCAGCCAGCCGGCCGGTGTGAAGGAAGGCGGTATTCTCCAGCACAACACGCGCGAGATTCATGTCGAATGCCTGCCGTCCGCCATGCCGGATTCGATTCCCGTAGACGCCTCGGCACTGGTGATCGGCCAAGGCATCCATCTCAAGGAGCTGACGCCGATCGCGGGTGTCCGGTTTCTGGACGATCCGGAGCTGATGGTGGTCAGCGTGGCGGTACCGATGTCTGATGCCAAGCTCGAAGCGCTGCTCACCAGCACGGCGACAACTGGCGAGGGCAAGGAGCCCGAGGTCATGGCCAAGGGCAAGGAAGCAGCGGCAGCTGCGGAAGCTGCGGCAGGTGGTGCACCTGCCGCCGATGCCAAGGCGGGCGCCACGGCCACGGCCGAAAAAGGCAAGGAAGGCGCTGCCAAGGAAGCTCCCAAGGCTGAAAAGAAGGAAGCCGAGAAGAAGAAGTAGCGGTGCGTCTCATCGTTGGGCTCGGTAATCCCGGCAGGGCCTACGCCCTAACCCGTCACAACGTCGGCATGTGGGCCATTGAGCGGGCCGCCGCTCGATGGTCTATTGCGCTCGCGCCCCGCGGCACCATGCAGCGAGGTTCCGGACGGCTTGGATCGGAGCGAATTGAACTGGCCGGCACGCTTGATTGGATGAACGCTAGCGGGCCTCCGCTTTTGGGCTTGCTCAGAGAACATAAGCTCACCGCTGACGATCTCATCGTGATTCACGACGATCTTGATCTCGCTCCAGGCCGGATGCGGATCAAGCAAGCCGGTGGCGACGGTGGACACAACGGCCTCAAGTCCGTGATCGAGACACTGGGAACTGCGCAGTTCGTGCGGCTGAAAATCGGTGTTGGTCGGCCTGCGCCGGCACAGGATGCGGCAGATTACGTGCTGGAGCCGGTAGCGCGCGAAGAACGGGCAATATACGAGCCGTGCCTGGAGTACGTCGTGGACGCGCTGGAATGTCTGATCCACCGAGGTGTCTCCACGGCTATGAATCAATTCAACATCCGCGACAAGGCGGCTGATGAGGAAGGGGACGCGCACTGATGGGACTCTGCTGCGGCATGATTGGCCTGCCGAACGTCGGCAAAACCACAGTGTTCAATGCGCTCACCGGCGGCGGGGCGCTGGCGGCCAACTATCCCTTTGCCACGGTCGAACCAAACACCGGTATTGCCCTGGTGCCCGATCCGCGTCTGATGAAACTCAACGAGATTTTTTCATCCAGGAAAACCACACCGGCCACGCTGGAAGTCCGCGACATCGCCGGCCTCGTTGAGGGCGCGAGCAAGGGGGAGGGGCTCGGCAATCAATTTCTCGGGCACATCCGTGAGGTGGATGCGCTCCTGCACATCGTGCGCTGTTTCCAGGGGACCGATGTGGTGCACGTGAGCGGTGGGGTAGACCCGTTGCGCGACATCAGTGTCATTGAAACCGAACTGATGCTGGCCGATCTGGACACGCTCGACCGCCGCAAACAGAAGGTGGAGAAGAAGGTCCGTGCCGGTGACAAGAAGGCGGCGGTGGAGATGGCTTTCGTGCAGCGGCTTCTGGAATTGCTCGATAAGGGCGAATGGTTGGGCAATCTGCCGTGGACACAGGAGGAGCGGGCCATCCTCGATGAATGCCAGTTGCTGGCTGCCAAGCCGGTACTCTTTGTCGCCAATGTGTCAGAAGGGCCAAATGCGGACGAGGCGATGGTCAAGCGGGTGCGGGAGTTCGCCGACAAGCGGGGCGCGCGGGTCGTCACGATCTGCGGACAATTGGAAGCAGAACTCTCCTCGCTGCCTGAAGAGGAACGCGCCGACTTTCTGAAAGGCATGGGTCTCACCGAGTCCGGTCTCGTGCGCTTGACGCGTGAAGCCTACCAGTTGCTCCGGATCATCACTTTCTTCACTGCCGGCGAGCAGGAGTCGCGGGCCTGGCCGATTCTGGAAGGGACCAGAGCGCCACAGGCGGCGGGCAAGATCCACTCCGACATGGAACGGGGTTTCATCCGCGCCGAGGCCTACCATTATAATGATCTCCTCGCCTGTGGGTCGGAAGCCAAGGTGAAAGAAAAGGGCCTCTTTCGTCTGGAAGGCAAGGATTACGTGATGAAAGAAGGCGACATCGTCTTCTTCCGCTTTAATGTATAGCGGTTTGACAGTCCGTTTAGGACTGTGTTAATTTTCGGGCACTTGCATCGTTTGTAGCGATGCGCTCATCCCTCGCTCCGGACTTGGTTCCGGGGCCTTTGACCAGGAGGACGACTATATGCAGCTCTACGAGTCTATCTTTATCATCCGTCCGTCCGCATCGGACGACGAAACTAATCAGCTCATCGAGAAGATGAAGAGCCTGCTTCAAAAAGCGGGCGCGTCTATTCTCATCCTCGAGAACTGGGGCAAGAAGAAGCTGGCCTACGAGATCAAGGGGGAGCGCCGCGGGACCTTCGTCTATATCCATTTCCGCTCGGCGGGGACTGTCGTCGACGAGCTCGAGCGCGCCTACCGGCTCGAGGATTCCGTACTGAAATTCCTGACCGTACGTGTCGAGCACGAGCAGCCAGCCAAGCCGGCGGCACCGGCTCCGGTGGCTGAGGGAGCGCATGCGTGACGAGTTTTAACAAGGTCATCCTCATCGGCAACCTCACGAAAAATCCGGAGCTGCGCTACACACCCAACGGCACGCCGGTGGCGAGCTTTGGGCTGGCGGTGAACCGCAAGTATCGCCAGGCTGAGGAGATGAAGGAAGAGGTCTGTTTTGTGGACATCGTGGTGTTCGGGAAAACCGCCGAGCATTGCGGGCAGTATCTAAGCAAGGGCAACGGGGTCATCGTGGACGGCCGGCTCCAGCAGCGGCGCTGGGAGACGGAGGACGGGCAGAAGCGCAGCAAACACGAGGTCGTGGCGCAGACCGTCACGTTCCTGCCAAAGCGGCAGGACGGTGGCGGCGACGCCGGCGCGATGGACGAGCCAGGTTTCGAAGAAGAACCTCAAGGGTAGATTGTAACGAGGAGGACTTAGCGTGGAACGTGACGGCGGTGGAGGCGGAGGACGGTTGTTTCAGCGGCGGCGGCAGTGCCGGTTTTGTGCGGATAAGACACCGATTGACTTCAAGGATATCGGGTTGCTGCGAAATTTCCTAACGGAGCGCGGCCGGATCGTCCCTCGCCGGATGTCGGGCAACTGCCTTGGCCACCAGCGGGATATGACGATCGCGATCAAGCGGGCCCGGTCGATCGCGATGCTATCGTTTGCCGAGGAGTACTGAGGAGACGTCGGTTTGACTTGCCGGGGGGGTTCCGTGTATATCCGAACCACCTCGCAGTTGGCCTTGCGGTGAGACCCATGGCCTTGCCGGTTCTCCATCTCCAGGAAATTCCGCGCGACGGATTGAGCCTGTCCTGTGACGTGCTGGCGGACGAGCTGGCGCTCAGTCTGGACGAAGTGCAGATCCCCAGCGGCCTGTCCCTCGCGGCGCAGGCGCTGAAGGTCGGAGCCGTGGTGCACGTGAGCGGAATGCTGACGGGAACGGTACGGCGACAATGCGTCCGGTGCTTGAAAGAGTATGACGAGGCGCTCCGGCTACCTGTGGCTGGGGAGTTCCACAAGGACGCGGAGCAGGAGCAGAAATCGGAGGACCGCGGGGCCGCCGACGAAACCGGCGACGACCTCTATGCCTACACCGGCGAGGAGATCGTGCTCGACGGGATGCTGCGCGAGCACCTGATTCTCAATGCGCCGATGCAGCCGCTGTGTCGGGAGGACTGCCAGGGGCTGTGCCCGGTGTGCGGGCAGGACTGGAACGAACGCCGGTGCGGGTGCCGGGAGGAGGCAAAGGCCTCGCCCTTCGCCGTGCTGGCAACCTTGAAGGCGCAGATGGCTGCGGAACCGGCGCGCGGCGGGAAGCAGGCCGGACACAATAAGAAGTGAGACTGAGGTAAGGAGACGCCATGCCAAATCCGAAACACCGACACTCAAAATCGCGACGCGACATGCGGCGCGCGAACTGGAAGCGCAAGAAATCCGCAGCGCCTGGTCTGTCCGTGTGCCCGCAGTGCCACGAGCCGAAGCTGCCGCATCTAACCTGTCTCAATTGCGGGACCTATAAAGGCACGCAGATCATCGCGGTCGAAGAATCCTGATCGCCGTCGTTTCACGGTGCTAAGCCGGTGGCCGTGACCACATCGATACTCACAATCGCCGTCGACGCGATGGGCGGGGACCATGGCCCCGCCCCCGTTGTCGAGGGTGCGTTTCTGGCCGTACAGGAGTTTGGCGTAGCCGTCGTATTGGTTGGCGACGAGGTGCAACTGCGCGAACAGCTCCGTCGCACCGGCTGTACGGATTCTCGCGTCTCCGTCCGCCACGCGTCACAGGTCGTGGACATGCATGAGTCGCCGGCGCAGGTCGCGCGCAAGAAGCGCAACTCCTCCATCTGGATCGCGAACGAGCTCGTTCAGTCGGGCGAGGCGCATGCGGTGGTGAGCCCCGGCAACACGGGCGCCAGCGTCGTTTCTGCCATCTTCGTGCTCGATCGGATTAAGGGCGTCGAACGTCCCGCGATTGCCACAACGCTCCCGACGCTGACCGGCACCGCGGTCATGCTGGACGTAGGCGCCAATGTGGACTGTACGGCAAGCCAGTTGGTCCAGTTTGGTATCATGGGTCACGAATACGCGAAGGACCTCTACGACAAGCCGAATCCACGCGTGGGCTTGCTCAGCATTGGCGAGGAGGAGAGTAAGGGCAATGAAGTTACGAAGGAGGCCCTGAAGCTGCTCAAAGCCAGCCGGATCAATTTCATTGGCAACGTTGAGGGGCGGGACGTCTACGCAGGCGGCGCCGACGTCATCGTCTGCGATGGCTTTATTGGTAACGTGGCGCTGAAGATTTCCGAGGGCCTTGCCGAGACAATCAAGAAACTGCTGCAGAAGGAAATTGCCGGCTCGTTTTTGGGACGGCTGTCCTATCCTTTCATCGCCGCGCCGCTGCTCGCGCTCAAGCGCAAGACCGACTATGCCGAATTCGGCGGTGCACCCCTGCTGGGCGTCAACGGCGTCAGCGTCATTGCGCACGGCCGTTCGTCGGCTAAGGCTATCAAGAATGCGATCCGGCAGGCTAAGCGAATGGTGGACGGGCGCGTGATCGAAAATATCCGCCGTGATATCGAACAGAGCCTCGCCGTGCACCAGCCGCCTGCGTTGGGAGGCGCCGAGTGAGGGCGCGAATCGCCGGCACTGGCTTCTACGCGCCGGAGCGGATACTTACCAACGCTGATCTGGAGCGGATGGTCGAGACATCCGATGAGTGGATCGTCGAACGTACGGGCATTCGCGAGCGTCGGCTCGCCGCACCGGGCGAAGCCTGTTCTGATTTGGGCGTGAAAGCCGCTGAGCGGGCGCTGGCGGCTGCCGGCGTCGCCGCCTCCGACCTCGATATAGTTCTGTTGGCAACCTGCACGGGCGATTCGCCGCTGCCCTCCACGGCCTGCTTGATTCAACATCGTATCGGCGCGACGAACGCGGCGGCCTGCGACATCGGGGCGGCCTGCTGCGGCTTTGTCTATGCACTCGCGGTCGGGGACGCCTACGTGCGGACTGGCATGCGCCATGTGCTGGTAATCGGCTCCGAGGTCATGTCCTCCATCACAAACTGGCAGGACCGTAACACCTGCATTTTGTTTGGCGATGGTGCGGGAGCAGTTGTGGTGAGCGCAACGAAGGAGCACCGGGGCATTCTCTCGTCGCATCTGCATTCCGACGGTTCGCTGTGGAATCTGATCTGCGTCCCGGGCGGTGGGTCGCGGATGCCGCCGACCGAAAAGATGCTGGCCGATGAATTGCAGTACATCAAAATGAGGGGCAACGAAACCTTCAAAGTGGCGGTCAAGACGCTGGAAGAGTCGGCGCGCGAGGCACTGGCGGCCAACAATTTGACCGTAAAGGATCTCGACGTGTATGTGCCGCATCAAGCGAATGCTCGCATTCTCAAGGCGGTGGCTAACCGGCTGGACCTGCCGATGGATAAGGTCGTGATGAATGTGGATCGCTATGGCAACACCTCGGCGGCGTCCATTCCGATCGCGTTGGACGAGGCCGTGCGTGACGGCCGAATCACGAAAGGCAAGCTCGTCATGCTGTCAGCGTTCGGCAGCGGGCTCACCTGGGCCACATCTGTCATGCGCTGGTAAAAGGCGTTAAGCGGGTTTCGTGAAACGTATCTTGCACGCTTCTTAACGCACGGCGTTTCAGCAACGCCGCGCGACGCTTTTTCCGATTGACATTATGACGAGGAATCCCCCATATCATACGGCGTCATGGGTTCCGGAATAGGTTTGGTTTTTCCTGGCCAGGGATCGCAATCGGTTGGAATGGGACGCGCGTTGTACGATGCGCATCCCGCGGTGCAGGCGGTCTACAGGGAAGCGTCTGAGGTCCTTGGCTACGATGTGGCCGACCTGTGCTTCAACGGGCCGGCCCAGCAGTTGAATCTGACGGAATATACGCAGCCGGCGCTGCTCACCGCGAGCATTGCCGCCTGGAAGGTTTTGGAGCCGGTCGGGCTCACGCCGGTCGCAGTTGCGGGGCACAGTCTCGGCGAATATTCCGCGCTGGTAGCAGCGGGTGGGCTGACCTTTAAAGATGCGGCCGCGCTGGTGCAGAAGCGGGGCCGATACATGGCCGAGGCGGTGCCGCCGGGCAGTGGGCTGGTGGCAGCGATTCTCGGATTGGCGCCGGACGTGGTGCGCGAGGCATGCAAGGAAGCCTCGGCGGCTGGAGTCGTGGCCGCGGCCAATTTCAATTCGCCTGGCCAGGTCGTGATCGCGGGTACGAAAGCGGCGGTCGAAAAAGCAATCGAAGTGGCGAAGGCTAAGGGGGCCAAGAAGGCTATTCCGCTGCCGGTGAGTGTGCCGGTGCATACGCCGCTCATGCAGTCGGCGGCGGATCGATTGGCAAAAGACGTGGCGGCGACGGCCTGGTCAGATCTGAAAACTCCACTGGTGAACAATGCCGAAGCGAAGGCATTGAAGACGGCGGCAGAGATCAAAGCGTCGCTAATACGACAGTTACCGTCGTCGGTGTTGTGGGAAGACTCGGTAAAGGCGATGCACAGCATGGGCGTAACGACCTTTATCGAAGTCGGGCCTGGCACGGTGCTGAGCGGCTTGATCAAACGGATCGTGCCAGAGGTAAAGCTGCTGAACGTCAACGATTCGCCGTCGCTCGAAGCGACGCTCAATTCGTTGGGCGTGAAGCGTGAAACGTGAAACGTCTGAATCGAAAACGAGATACGCTTCACGAGAGAAGAGATTCAGTCGCGGCAGGATAGTGGGGGTAGAAACAACGCATGTCGCTTGCAGGTAAAACAGCCATCGTGACAGGAGGTGCGCAGGGTATCGGTCGGGCCATCGCAGAAACACTGGCAAAGGCCGGCGCTGATGTGGCAGTGGCTGATTTGGATCTCGGCCGCTCGCAGGAAGCCGTGGTCGCCATCGAAAAGATGGGCCGCAAGGCGCTCAACCTCAAGGTCAACGTGGCGGATGCCAACGACACCAAGGTAATGATCGAGCAGGTGATGAAGGCCTGGGGCAAAGTGGACATTCTCGTCAACAACGCCGGCATCACGCGCGACGGCCTGTTGCTGCGGATGAAGGAAGAAGACTGGAACCTCGTCCTGCAAGTGAACCTGAACGGGACGTTCAATTGCACGAAGGCGGCGTTGCAGCCGATGACGAAGGCCCGCTATGGGCGGATTGTCAACATCGCCTCCATCGTGGGTGCAATGGGCAACGCGGGGCAGGCCAACTATGCGGCGTCCAAAGCAGCGGTCATGGGATTTACCAAGACGGTGGCGCGGGAATATGCGAGCCGCGGCGTGACGGTTAACGCCGTCGCACCCGGGTTCATCGACACAGCGATGACGCAGGGGCTGTCGGCGGATGTGAAGGAGATGTTGTCGAATCAGATTCCGCTCGGGCGGCTGGGCCAGCCGTCTGACATCGCGGAAGCGGTAAAGTTTCTGGTGTCCGATGAAGCCGGGTACATCACGGGTCATGTGTTGCATGTCAATGGGGGCATGCTCATGGCATAACGCGGGAGGAGGTACGCGCGACTATGGCAGCAGATGCGAAAGTGGAAGAAAAAGTGAAAAAGATCATCGCAGAGAACCTCGGCGTGGAGGAAAACGAAGTCGTCCCCGACGCTAAGTTTGTGGACGATCTTGGTGCCGACTCGCTCGATACGGTCGAGCTGGTCATGGCTTTTGAGGAGGCGTTCGACATCGAGATCCCTGATGAGGACGCCGAGAAGATTCTAACGGTCGGCAAGGCGATCGACTATATCAAGGAAAAGATGTAGCGCAGGTTTCCGGAACGGCGATGGCGGAACTGGGCAGACGTCGGGTCGTTGTCACAGGGCTGGGGCTGATCACGCCGCTCGGCATCGGCGTGGAGCCCACCTGGACTGCGTTGTCCGCCGGGCAGTCCGGCATCGGACGCATTACCAAATTCGATCCTGCCAAGTACGCCGCGCAAATTGCCGGTGAGGTGAAGAGCTTTGACCCCACCGCCTTCATCGAGAAAAAAGAAATCAAAAAGATGGATGCGTTCATCCACTACGCCGTAGCTGCGGCGCAGATGGCGGTGGATGACGCGGGCTTGAAGGTTTCGCCCGAGGATGCCGTGCGCGTCGGGGTCTACATCGGTTCTGGCATCGGTGGTCTCGGCTCCATCGAGTCCTACCATACGATCCTCAATGAGAAGGGGCCGGACCGGGTCTCGCCCTTTTTCATTCCAATGACTATCATCAATCTGGCCTCCGGCCAGGTGGCGATCCGGATTGGCGCCAAAGGGCCAAACTCCTGCGCGGTCACGGCCTGCGCGACAGGTAATCACTGCATCGGCGACGCCTTTCGGCTCATCCAGCACGGCGAGGCGGACGCGATGGTGGCGGGCGGCGCGGAGGCGGCCATCACGCCGCTGGGCGTAGCCGGGTTTGCGGCGGCGCGGGCACTCTCGTTCCGCAATGACGAACCCACGAAAGCCAGCCGGCCCTTCGACAAGGACCGCGACGGCTTCGTGCTGGGGGAGGGGGCGGGCATCGTCGTGCTGGAAGAGATGGAACGGGCCAAGCGGCGCGGCGCGAAAATTTACGCTGAGCTGATCGGCTACGCGATGAATGCCGATGCTTATCACATCACGGCTCCGCCAGAGGAAGGCGAAGGCGCGGTGCGTTGCATGGAGCTGGCAATCAAGGACGCAAAGATTTCAAAGAAGGATATTGGCTACATTAACGCGCATGGCACCTCGACGATGGCCGATGCGATCGAGACGCGGGCCATCAAGCAGGTTTTCGGCGAACAGGCCAAGCGTATTCCGGTCAGCTCGACCAAGTCCATGACCGGCCACCTGCTTGGTGCGGCCGGCGGCATCGAGGCCGTGTTCAGCATCCTGGCGATTCACCGCAATCTGTTGCCGCCCACGATCAACCTGGACAGCCCCGATCCGGCCTGCGACCTTGACTACATCCCCTGGAAAGCGCGCCCGGCGTCGGTACTCGTGGCGCTCTCCAATTCTTTCGGCTTCGGCGGTGTAAACGCGTGTCTCCTGTTCAAGAGAATAGCGAACAGCTAATAGCAGGTTGCCAGAACAGGATTTTCTTCAACAGTGATCGACGCGCAATTTCCTTGTCCAGCCGTCCGCTGCTTCCCACCGACCATTTTCTAATTATGGCGCGGACTTCACTCGACATAGCGCAGCAAGCCATCGGCTATATGTTTCAGGACGCCCGCCTGCTTGACGAGGCGCTGACGCACACCTCGCACGTCAACGAACTCAAGGACAAGAGTCTGCGGGACAACGAGCGACTGGAGTTTCTGGGTGATGCCGTACTGGCGCTGATCGTCAGCGAGCAGGTGGTGGCGGCTTGTCCTGATTCAACCGAGGGCACGCTGTCGAAACTGCGGTCGCGGCTTGTCAGCGAAGCCTCGCTGGCCCGCGCCGCCCGCCGGCTCGATCTGGGAAGGCTTATCCGGCTGGGACGGGGTGAAGAGTTGACGCAGGGACGAGACAAAGAATCGATCCTGGCCAATACACTTGAAGCCGTACTGGCGGCAGTCTATCGGGACGGCGGCATCGAGGCTGCGCGGGCGTTCGCGCTCAAGGCTTTTGCACAGGAATTGCACGAGGCTACGAGCGGAGCCGGACTTCCATCCGATGATTATAAGACGCAACTACAAGAGTGGTGTCAGCGGAAGTATGACAGTACGCCACAGTACGTGACGACAAAAGAATTAGGGCCGGACCACCAGAAGCAATTCGAGGTGCAGGTGACGATACAGGCGAAAATCATGGGATGCGGCACAGGGCGGAGCAAGAAGGAAGCAGAACAGGCGGCGGCGCGACAGGCGCTGGATTGCGTGAATCGTGAAACGTGAAGCCTATCTCGTGGGCAAGACTGTCCTGTTTGCGTTTCACGGGATGCGTGCGATGAGATACGAATTAAAGGAGGATGTGACCATGAGCGGATTGTTAAAATCATTAGTGGCAGTAAGTGTAATGGCAAGTCTGCTGTTCGTCACAGTCGGATTGGGCCAGGCAGAGGAGAAAAAGGCCACGAAGGGGTCCAAGGCGATCATCAACACTAAGTTTGGCGAAATCGAGATCGAGTTTTTCTCAGACAAGGCGCCTAATCATGTGAAGAATTTCATCAAGCTGGCGAAGTCGGGCTTCTACAACGGGACAATCTTCCATCGGGTAATCCCTGGTTTCATGATACAGGGTGGCGATCCCAACACCAAGGATCTCAGTAATAAGGCGGCCTACGGGATGGGTGGGTCTGGCACGAACATCGACGCTGAATTCAACGACGTGCTTCATAAACGTGGCATCCTCTCGATGGCGCGGGCCAACGATCCGAACAGCGCCAGCTCGCAGTTCTTCATCTGTGTAGAAAACTCGAATTTCCTCGATCATCAGTACACAGCGTTCGGGCAGGTAGTAAAGGGGATTGGTGTAGCGGACAAGATCGTACAGCAGCCACGGGACAGTCGGGACAATCCGGTGCAGCGAGTGGAAATGACCGTGACGATCGTAGAGTAGCCGTTCATTCTGACACTTGCCGTAGATAGCATCTACGCAAATGCCATGCGTTCAGCCGAAGCTATGCGAAAGGTCATTGAGTATTTGAGCATGAGTTTTGACCGTACAGCCAATAACGACCGGCAAGAAGTAGTGAAGTGTTATCGCAATGCCATTTGTTTTTAAGCACATAGCGAGTGATAGTGCCTGCAGTCGGCGCCGTGGGGATGGTGAGGCAGTCCGCTGCCTCAGGGCCCGTGGGTGGACGGGGTGAGTTGATTGGCCATCTGGCCAGGCAGGACAATGCGGCCGCCTTCATGCTGCTTGGAGAGATGCTCCGCAATCTGCGGATGAAACGTGTTGATGTAGCCAACTAATCCATTAAGAAAGCGCCGCGACTGCAGACTTGCACCTGAAAAATCCGTTACGAACTGGATGGCTTTATCCAGTAGTTCCGTAGCCTGGCCGGCATCTGGTCCCGGCTGGTCCTTCTGTTTACTAAAGGCCTCGTATTCCCGTTTGAGGTGTTCGGCAAAGACCGGCGCCGGAGCGGCGGGAATGTGCAGCGGACTCAGCGTCCGCCGGAGCGATTGCAGTGCCGCGATGATTTCCCCGTCCTGCCCGTCTCGCCTCGTGCAGAAGTAGCTGAACGTAACGGTCTCGATAAAATTGAATAATGCCGCGCCCTTCTCCTGTTCTTTTGCAAAGAGGATCTTGTAGAATTCCTTGCGCGCGAGCGCGAACTGTTCGCCAGCGCGTTTCTGCTGATAGTCGCTGCTCGCGTCCAGATATTCGCAGTCGGGCGGACAGGAAATGCGTAGGAGCCGGTGCTCGCCGCAGCACTGGCTGCAGATTGTCCCGTTGAGCGCAGGACACGACCGCTTGCCTTTTCTTCCCTGACAATAAACGCACTTGCTCACTTGTTTTCCGGCCCCCCTGTGAAGCCGTAATCGGCCAGTGTTCGTTTCTGCTTATTGGATTTGCCCGGTGTTTCGAGTCCATTGATCTCAGCGGCGTTGCCGTAGAGATAGGGTACGAGGATCAAGTTGCGCGCACGATCCACACTGATGCCGGAGGGAGTTGGCAGATATTCGGCAATCACATTAAAATGGCCGTCAGGGCGCATGCGCCAGACTTTTCCGGCCGTCAGATCAGATACGTACATGTTCCCCCAAGTGTCGAAATCAATGCCGTCGAGGTTGCGGAAGCGGGAAGTAAAAAATCCGTTGGAGACGAATTCCGTGACTGCGCCGTCCGCCGCGATCTTCACGATGTGCCCCTTGGCCCAGCTCACGGCGATAACGTGGCCGGTCTTCGGATGCACGGCAAGCCCGCGCGGCCCAGCCAGCGCGTCGCCGCGCGCCAGGACGGACGCGGCATATTGCTTCGCTGGCTCGATCTTATAAATGATGCTGGCGTTCATGTCAGAGGCGTAGAGCAGGCCGTTTGCATCAGCTGCGACGCCCACGAGCGCGATCGGCCCCGGCAGGCCGGGGAAGGTCACGGTCGCCACCGGTGTGCCGGTATTCACATCGAAGGCGCGCAGCGCGTCGAGATCGGCCACGTAGAGCGTTGAGCCCACCACTGCCATGCCCTTTGGCGCGTGTAACGGTGTGTGGCTGTCGCCGTGGATGAACTGTGAGGCAATGACTTTCCCATCGCGGTCCAACTTGGCAATGAAGCCGTTGTTGTCTCGGGCGTCGGGCTCGCCGTTGACATTGGAGATGAAGTAGCAGTCGCAGCCAGGATCGGCGATGAAATGCTGCGGCCCTTGCAGGCCGGTGACCTGCAGCGCGAAGACCGGATTGGCGGTTAGCAGGGCAGTGGCGCAGAGGAGAAACAATTTTACGAGGCTGTTCACGACGCATCGTACTCGTCGCGCGGAAAGCCTGTCAAGAAACGTGCCGGCCACGTTGACTTGGCCGGAAACGCCTTGCTATTGTTCGGCGGGCTCGTAGTAAGTCGGAAGTACGAATGATAAATGTTGAACTAAAAAAGCCGGATCGGCAGTACCCGTTCATCGGTCATAGTTCATCATCCATCCCTAGGAGGAACACGTGGCGGCGAAATTGATCGATGGCAAGGTGCTGGCGCAATCCATCCGTGAGCGTATGGCGAAAGATGTGGCTGAGCTCCACGCAAAGACGGGGGTGCGTCCCGGTCTCGCGGTAATCCTGGTCGGCGACGATCCGGCCTCCCATCTCTACGTTAAGAATAAGCAGAAGGCTTGCGATGCGGCGGGCATCTACGTGGATGAGCACAAGCTGACGGCCTCGACGAGTCAAGCCGACCTCCTGGCCCTAATCAAAAAGAAAAATGAGGACCCAAAAGTGCACGGCATCCTCGTGCAGTTGCCGTTGCCGAAGCACATTGACAGCAGGGTGATTCTGGACGCCGTCTCGCCCGCGAAGGACGCGGACGGATTTCACCCCTACAATCTGGGCCGTCTGCTCGAAGGCAATCCGACGTTCGAAGCCTGCACACCCAAGGGCATCATCGCGATGATCGAATCTACCGACGCGGGCATCGAGGGAAAGCGGGCGGTGGTGGTGGGGCGCAGCACTATCGTGGGTAAACCCGTGGCGCTCATGTTGCTGCATCGCAACGCGACGGTGACCGTCTGTCATTCAAAGACGAAAGATTTGCCAGCGCTCTGCCGCGAAGCGGACATTCTCGTCGTGGCGATCGGCAAGGCCAAGTTCGTGACGGCCGACATGGTCAAGGACGGTGCGATGGTGATCGACGTGGGCACCAATCAGTTGCCGGACAAGTCCTTTGTGGGGGACGTGGATTTCGGGCCGGTGAGCCAGAAGGCTGGCTGGATTTCGCCGGTCCCGGGCGGCGTCGGTCCAATGACGATCACCATGCTGCTGAACAATACGGTCGAATCAGCCAAGCGCTTCGCCGCTAATGGCTAGAATGCTGAAAGAGGCCCTAGCTTCGTTCGTGGTGGCTCCTCTACCTGCGGGGCCCTGCAAACGCCTTGGGCGCCGCACTTCCCGCGGCCTTGGCAGATGACTTTCTGAGCACCCCACAATTTGTAGTAGGAACATAAGAGATGAGCACCGGTCCTCGTAGACGTCTTAAGGAAATTCTCGACCGCGGCGAATTCGCCGTCACTGTCGAGTACAACCCTCCAAAAGGCACTAACGTCCAGCTCATCCTCGATAATGCCAAGCTGCTGCTTGGGCGTGTGAGCGGCGTGAACGTCACGGACAACACCGCGGCAATCATGCGGGCCAGCTCACTCTCAGTGTGCAAACTGCTGCATGACATGGGACACGATCCGGTCATGCAGATGACCTGCCGCGACCGCAACCGGATCGGCATGCAGTCTGATCTGCTCGGTGCGCATCTGCTGGGCATCCGAAACATCCTCTGCCTGACCGGCGATTATCCAACGGTCGGCGACCACAAGGATGCCAAGCCAGTCTACGATTTGGACTCTGTGCAGGTCATGCAACTGGTCAAGGGTTTCAACGAAGGGTGCGACCTGGCCGGCAACAAGCTCGACGGGGTGACCGAATACTTGATCGGCGCGGCGGTCACGCCTGAAATGGATCCGCAGGGGCCAATGCTGGCAAAATTCGAAGCCAAGGTGAGGGCCGGGGCGTCCTTCTTTCAGACTCAGGCCATCTACGACACGGCACACCTCGCCAAATTCATGCAAACCGTCCGGCCGTTCAAGGCGAAAGTACTGGCGGGGATTCTCCTGCTACGCTCGGCTAAGATGGCCGAGTTTCTCAACGCGAACATCCCCGGCATTTCCGTTCCTACTGAGACGGTCGCCGAGTTGCGCGCGGCTGGCCCTAAGCACGAACAGGAAGTCGGTATCGACATCGCCCTCCGGACGATCAAGGCCGTGCGCCCACACTGCGACGGCGTGCATCTGATGGTGCTGAAAGCCACCGATCGCCTTCCAGACCTTCTAACAAAGGCTGAATTGGGCTGATTTCTCTCCGTTCCCGTTCCACGCTCTACGCTGGCACTCGTGCGAAATTGCCAAGGGAGTTGTCGGACTCGCTCAAACCTCAGGCGAAGGCGGGGACGTTTCTCATTTTATGTTTTTCTGTGGTAGGATTTCCGCATGGTACGGATGACCGTTCCAGCATTCCAGCAGTACAAGCGCGAGGGCAAAAAGCTGATCCTCGTGACGGCCTATGACGCGCTCTTCACGAATATCGTCGAGCAGGCAGGGATCGAAGCAATCCTGGTTGGCGACTCGCTGGGCGTCGTTGTGCAGGGCAAGCCGGATACGCTCTCGGTGACGATGGAAGACATGTACTATCACACGAGACTTGTCGCGGGTGCCGCGCAGCGTGCGCTTGTGATTGCGGACATGCCGTTTCTCTCCTATCAGGTCAGCGTGGAGGAAGCGGTCCGCAATGCTGGCCGCTTGATCCAGGCGGGAGCGGCGGCGGTGAAGCTCGAAGGCGGCGCGCCGGTACTCGACCGTGTGCAGGCTATAACCCGTTTCGGCATTCCGGTCATGGGCCACCTCGGCATGACGCCGCAGTCCGTCCACCAATACGGCGGCTACAAGGTGCAGGGGAAGGACCGGATGCAGTCGGAGGCGATGATCGCCGACGCGAAGGCCCTTGAAGCGGCCGGTGCCTTTGCAATGGTGCTGGAGGCCATCCCCGCATCGCTTGCGAAACAAATCACCTCCACCGTGACTATTCCCACCATCGGCATCGGCGCGGGCGCGCATTGCGACGGGCAGGTGCTGGTGCTACACGATCTGTTGGGCCTCCTCGACAGCTTTGCGCCGAAGTTTCTCAAGCCCTACGCCCACCTCAAGGCCGACGCGCTCCAGGCCCTGCGCTGCTACAAAGAGGAAGTGGAGCAGGGGAAGTATCCGTCCGATTCCGAGAGTTATCACTAGGGCGTCATATTTCACAGCACGGTATTTCTGCAGACGCTGTTGGCCTGGTTTCTGTCGTTCTGGGTAGCGATGGCGCTTGTGCCTGTGGACGGCCAGAGCGGGGTGCGGTCCAGCATTCTGCCGTTCCTGCTTGTCGGGTGTCTGGTGGGCGCGCAGCGGTCGTTCCCGCTCTCGCATCCTTACACGGGCCGGCCCGTTCGGGGCGCACGGGAATCCATGCTGTTATCGGTCGGGCGCGGCGGGCACTTGATGCCGATGGTTTATGGGTAGGACGCTTCGATGGTGGAGGAAAGTCCGCCGCGGGCAGTGAAGCGGCCGGTCACGGTCGCCCTGACCGGTTTGCACGCGTCGACGACGTGGGCGAGGATCCGGTTCACGGCGTTCTCGTAGAAGATGCCGAGGTTCCGGTAGGCGTGAATGTACATCTTGAGCGACTTCAATTCGAGGCAGTCCTTGTTTGGCGTGTAGCGTAGGGTGATCGTGCCGAAGTCGGGCAGGCCAGTCTTGGGGCAGATGGCTGTGTACTCCGGAATCTCGATCGTGATCTCGTAGCCCTGATACTGATTGGGGAAGGTCTCGATTGCCGGCAGCTTCGCATGCAGGCCGCTCGTGGCATGCTGCGCGTTGTAGCCAAGGCGCGGTATCTTTCTCGTCGTGCGCTTCACGTGCAACTCCTCATCAATTTTCTGTCGTTCCTGGGGCGTCGTTCGTATCTCACAAAGCGCATCTCATTTTGGCTTTGGGCGCTTCGCACTTCACGAGCGACGCTTGACGGCCTTACACCTGTTTCATCCAATCCGTTTGCCCGATTTCCTCCAACTTGAAGTACAACGTCACCCAGGGGCAGGTCATCTCCGGATAGACTTCGCAGAAGCCACCCTTGCGTACCCCACCGCAGGGCCCATGGCTCATGAACTTAGGGCACTCGGCTTTGGGCGTGCCGTCGGGCACGGGCGGACGTTTGTGTACGCCGCCAACGTGGTTGGCTCCGTCTTGCTCGCCTGGGATGATGACGCGCAGTGGCATGGTCGTAGGCGGAGACTACACCGCTTTCATGAATTGGGCGATTTCCGTTACGTTCAGCTCGCGCAGCGCGATCTCGGGCGCGTAGATGACTTCATCGGCGCCCCAGCCGACCATCGGCGTCGTTTGTTTCGACACGCCCAGCACATGCTGTAGCAGAGTGCGAATGTTGCCCGTGATGCGGAGTGTGTTCGGAAGAATCGGCGCGGCCAGCTTGCCGCCGCGGATCATATATGTATCGCCTGTCACCGTGCAGGTGAAATCGCCTGCGCGTAAGCCGTTCATGGGGTAGGTGTACCAGATGCGGCCGATATAGACGCCGTCGCCGACAAGGCGCAGCAGACTGTCCGTCGTCTGCGGCTCGGAGCCCTCAATGCAGACGTTAGTCGCAGCGATTGTCGGTTGTGCATCGAACTGCCGACCGCCCTGGCTCGAAAGCCGGAATCCGTTACGCGGCGTCAGGACTTCTCGGTGCTCTTTTGGATTGAGACCGAGTTTGCGTCCCGCTTGCGGATCGCGCAGCAGCCGCTGTGTCTCGTAATGGTTCGACAGGAGGCCTTTCAAGATGCCGCGCGCGATCAGGTCCGTGCGTCCGGTCGGCAACCCTTCGCAGGTGAGGGCGCGTGTACCGACAAGTCCTTTGGCTGCACCTTGATCATAGATGCTCAGCAGATTCGAGGCGACCGTGCGGCCGATCTCTCCAAGGAACGCCGAGCGGCTACTGTAGAAGGCATCGGCGCTCAGACTCGGCAAGAGGACATTCGTCAGTAAATCCGCGACTGGCTGCGGCCCCAACACGACGGGATAGGTCCCGCTCGGCAGGCGCTGGCCGCCGGTGGATTGAATCGCGTGCACTGCTGCGCCGGAACCAGTCTCGCCTTTGAACCTGGCAAGGTGGGTAGCAGCCGTGTAGCTGGTACCCTTAGCCTGTTTGCCCTCGACCATGGCCGTGACGGTCGAAGTCAAGAACGTGGATTCGTCGGTCTGAACTTTCGGCATGGCGGTCGAGGCGATGGCCACGCGCTGGCGGAACAGAGCCACGTCGCCGCCGACGATCAAGCCGAGCGCCGAGAGTTTCTCATTCGAGCCGGCCAGCTTGGCCAAGACATCGGCACCGGAAAAAGTTTTCAGCGCCTCCTGCACGACTCGCCAGCCGGTTTCTACAAGGGCAGCGTCAGTCACGCCCATGATCTTGCGGTCGTGATAGGCAGCCATCTTCTGCGCGGCCACGCCGGTAGGCGCAGGTAGCGAGACGAATTCCGGGTCCGGCACGGCGTTGGCACGGGCCTTTTCGATCGCGCGCTGGATGCCCCGGGCCGTGAGGTCGCGCGCCTCGCTGCCGAAGCCAATGCGCAGCGTCCCGTCACCGGTGAAGACGGCGCGGATACCGATACCGTGGGTGTCCGTGGACTTGGGTTCCTCGACTCCGTTGCAGGGAATGTGCGAAGTGTAATTGAGCCGGCAGAGCAATTGCCCGGTGCTCGAGGCGTAGACCTCCGCCTCCCGCACATCCTTCATGCGGGCCAGCAGCGCGAGCGCGCGCTGCGTGGCGGCTTTCAATTCGGTCAGCGAGCGCACAATTATATTCCTGTCAGTTTCGCCCGACTGCGCATCGTCGGTGCGCCATTGCCAAGCCGCTTGATCTGCATCGGCTGGCCCTTGCCGCAATTCGGAATCGGCCCAAGGCAAAAATCCTTCCCGACCGCATCCACCTTCGTCAGATAGTTTTTTGTGTCGGCCGTCATGCCGCCGCCCCGGTAGAGCTGGCCCAGCTGGCCGTTGCGGATCTCATAGACCTTCTGCGCCGAGATGCTGAAGTTCTCGCGTGACTCGGCGATGGATGGCGTGCGGTGGCCGACGAGGTAATAGCCGCGGTCCACGTCGGCAATGATTTCCTCGGGATCGTGCGGCCCCGCGCCGAACACGGTATTCGACATGCGGATAAGCGGCACCATCGAGGCTTCTGTCGCCTTGTAGGAGCCGTTCGGCTCCGCACCGATGATCGCCGACGTCTGCCGGCTGTTCATAAAACCTTTGAAGATGCCCTTTTCGATGTGCACGACCTTCTTTGCGGGCGTGCCCTCGTGGTCGTAGGCATAGTGGCCGAGGCCTGGCAGCGCGGGATCGGAGTAGGCCGAGACGAGCGGCGAGGCGATTGGTTTGCCGAGCTGATTGTCTGTCAGCGAGTGGAAGAGCCAGCTCCGGCCCGCGTAGCCCGTTTCCATTTTGAGCGCGCGGTCCAGCTCGGTCGGGTGGCCGAGGATCTCGTGCGCCTTGAGCACGTTGTAGTGTGGGTCCGTGACGACGACGACTTCCTTGTCGGTCGCTTTGCACGGAGGCGAGTCGATCAATTGTAAACAGTCACGACCGAGACGTGTAGAAAATGTCAGTAAATCGAGGTGGCGGATGAATTCGCTACGCGTGCCTTCGGTGATCGTCTCCCAGCCGCGTTGATGGCCGATGTAATCGGAGAGCGACTGGTCGGCCGTGTCGTTTTCGGCCACTACCGAGCACCAGCCCAGCGTGTTGGCGAAGGTCTGGTCGATGATTGTGCCCTCGGAGCTCACGAACAGCTCGCGCCAGAGTCCGGTCGTTGCCGCGATTGTGTTGTAGCGGATGTGTGAGCCCAGGCTAGATACCGCGCGCGAGACTTCGGCCGTGTAGCGGCAAATTTCCGCCAGTGGCACTGAGCGGGGGTCGATTGCATATTCCGCCTTGAGGCTGTCCTGGTGGACCTCGATCGGTGCGAGCGCAAGGCCGGTGAGGCTGTCACCCAGCCCCTTGAACTTGGCACGGGTCTGTTCCTTTTGCTGGGCATTGGCAATGGCCCGGTCGTAGGCGTGTCGGAGCCCGTTATGCAGGAGGGTAGCTAGCTTGGGAAAGTCGGCGTTGCCAAGCCGGTGGCCGTAGTAGCCGGGCGCGACGAGGGGATGGCCAGCCAGCACACGGATGCCGAAGCCAAACGTATAGTCGTCCTGCGCGGATTTGCCAGCGCCGTTTTCTGCAGATGCATATTTCGTTTCCGAAATTTCGAGGCGCAGATCAGCATAGCGGCAGTGCCGGAAGCGTTGCTTCGCGGCCCGTGCAAGCTCGGCCGCCGTCCGTTTAAGGCGGTCGAGCGACTCGATAGTAATCGGTTTTGTGCTGAGCGTTTTTGCCATGAAAATCTGCCGATCACGTTGGAAATTTTCTCAAAATCGCCTCTATTATAGAGAACGCTTTGCAAAAGCGTCAAGGTAAGCGAAAAATAGGGTTGGGGCCAATGGGCCTAGTGGAGAAAGGCCCCGGTAGGCCTTCTTTTAGAGGGGGTGGGCCTTCTGTTAAGTTGCATTAAAATTAGGGAAGTTATACGATCCGCCCCGTGAGGATCGGGCCAGCGGGTCCGCGATTTTCTGAATTGACACAATTTCCGTATTTTTGCTAAGATTCGCCTGCTCAGCTGGATGAAAAGGTGAAGAGAATCAGAGAGTTCTAATCACTTAACGGTTTTTATCCGGCGGCGATTGTTTCGATAAACCGATAAAGCGCCGCTGGCCTAGCAAGCCCTGTAAGGAGGCCCACATGAGTCTCGATTACGTGAAGTTCACCCCCGGGTTCGACAAGTTCATGCCCAAGGAATACCGGGACATGGTCGACCATGGTCCGTTCGGCAAGAAGGTCACCGTGTCGCAGATGGGCAGCTTCAAAGAGGTGCTGGAAGAGCACCCGATGTGCGCTGGCTGTGCCATGACCCTCTTCATCCGTCTCGCCATGATCGCGTTCCCCAATCCCGAAGACACCATCACCGTCGGCACCGCAGGCTGCGGACGCCTGGCCATCTCGCAGGCGGCAATCCCGTTTGTCTACGGCAACTACGGCGACCAGAACGGCGTGGCCAGCGGCCTCTCGCGGGGCCTGCGGCTCCGCTTCGGCGACAAGCCAAAGGATGTGGTCGTGATGGCGGGCGACGGTGGCACGGCGGACATCGGTTTTCAGCAGGTCGTACATTCCTGGTTCCGCCACGAACGGTTCACCACGATCATGCTCGATAACGAGGTCTACGGCAACACAGGCGGACAGGAGAGCGGCATGACCAACCGCGGTGCCGTGCTCAAGATGGCTCCACTCGGCAAGAAGTACGACAAGATGGACATGGTCGGCCTTGCCAAGCTGGCGGGCTGCGCCTATGTCGCCACGGTGGTGCCCAACAATCCACGCCGAGTGGAAAGCGTGATCAAGAAGGCCGTGCTGGTCGCTCGCGAAGTCGGCGCCAGCTACATACAGGCCTACACCTCCTGCAACATCGAGTATGCGATTCCGACCGACAAGGTCATGGAGGATGCCAAGACGGTCGAGAACGACCGCTACGCGTTCACCGAGTACATCAGCGACGAAGCCAAGCAGTATCTCGCCGAGCGCTACGGCTACAAGGAGTATCTCCCGAAGCCAGCCGGTGCGACGGCGGCGCTGCCGGACAAGGCCTGATCACCGACCCGGAATTCGCTCAAGGGGGATCTCATGGCAAAACGCTTTAACATTCGCATGGCGGGTGTGGGTGGGCAGGGCGTCGTCACCGGCTCGCACATTCTCAGCACGGCCGTGATCAACGCAGGCGGTGAGAGCACCATCGTTCCGTTCTACGGCTCGGAAAAGCGCATGGCGCCGGTCGAGAGCTACGTCCGCGTGTCGGACGAGCCGATCTACGAAATTGGCGAGATCACCTTCCCGCACATCATCATCATCTTCCACCCGCAGGTCATCACGCACGGCAAGTCCTACACGATGCCGTTCTACTTCGGGTTGAAGGAGGACGGGATTGCGCTGATCAATAACGACGGACCGATGAGGCTGCACAAGGATCAGCAGCGTGAGCTCGATGAGCGCCGCGCAAAGCTCTACTATTTCCCGGCCACGAAACTGTCGCTGGAAGTGTCGGGCATGGACCTCGCCACGAATATGGCGTTGATGGGCTGCATCGGTGCCATTACCGGATTGACGAGCATGCCGGGTCTGGAGCAGGCCGTGAAGGACCGTTTCCTCGGCAAAGGCTTTGTCGTCTCGGGCGGTACGGCCGCACTGGACAGTGTCGTCGAGCGGAAGTTTAAGAAGAAACAGGAACTCATCGACAAGAACATGGCCGTCATTCGCGCGGGCTGGAATTACGCAGCGGACAAGGGCTGGGCGGCAAAGGGCATCGCCAAAGTTGATGTGCCGGCGCCGGTGGCCGCGGCGGTCTAAGCGGACTCGGACGGGAGAAAGGATCAGCAATGTATCTTGTGGCGGACATTAGCATTGAAATTTGCGCGGCTAAGAGCTGCAAGCTCTGCACGCAGTACTGCCCCGAAGCTAATACCATCCTCTACAGCGACGAGATGGGCAAGGACAAGGGCTTCAAGTACGGCTCGGCCTACGTGGCGGTGGACCGCTGCAAGGGCTGCGCGCAGTGCGTGTGGGTCTGTGACAACATGGCCAAGAACAACGCCATCAAGATGATCATGATCGATCAACTTCCCAAGGCGGCCCTGACCGACAACATCACCTACGGCGAAAAGAGCACCACAGCGGTGCTGGCCAGCCCGGTGGTCGGGTAACGCGATGGGCAAGACCACCACATCGAACGAGCAGGAACGCATCATTGTCCCGGGGCCGGCCGGCTTCCATCCGCCGTCCGCCGCGCAGCTCGGCGTCATGCTGCCTGATCCAGGGCAGGGGCTTAAGTACGGTATCCTCGAGCCCAACGAAGAGACGGTCATGGAGGAGATCGCGCGGGTTATGCTCACGAGCCCGAACGCGACGATCTTCCCGGGCCCGCTCGTGCTGTGGAACTGGAACGATCACGCGGCCGACAAGGCCAAGGCGGTGCTTGAAATTGCCGCGCAAATCCCTGAAGTGCTCATTATCCCTATGCCGGACTATCGGCCCAAGTATCCGAAGATTGACCACGAGGAAGTTATCAATCCCAATCACCCGAACCTGACGATCTGGGGCAACAAGATCGAAGCCTGCATCTTCATCGGTGTGCATTGCCACTATGCGAACCTCACGCTGAAGATGATCCGGGCAGGGACGAATTGCTGCACCACCGCCCTCTGCGCCGAGCAGGGCCACGAGGATGCGATGATGACCGTCCGCGACTGCGATGCCGCCAAGCTGCGGCGCATGGCGCAGGTCACCAAGCGCGTCCGCGAGCAATTGGGCCTCAAGCTGGTGGCCAACGGCGAGAACGTGCGCTTTACTGGCACGCAGTCGAAGGTGCACGGCGGAAAGACCCACACAAATCCGTTGACATTCATGCCCGGCAGCGACACGGCTAGTGCGGCCGCGTTTGGGCACAAGGCCGAAAACATGCAGAGCGAAGCCTGAGGCCGGCGCCCCTCAATATCTCCAGCCGAGAGGTGACACGATGAGCGAAACCAAGACCAATCCGCAGGGCGATCCGATCACCAGCACCGCGGCGGTTCCGTCCGCAGCGAAGAAAGATCCGCACGCGGACGCCAAACAGCAGAAGGTCGTGACGCCTGAGTACATGTTTCATGAAGCGCCGCGCACCAAGGAGTTCATCACGGGCAGCGAGGCGGCCAAGGAGGCCATCCGTCGCTCAAACGTGGATCTGGCCATCGCCTATCCGATCACCCCGCAGAGCGAAACCATGCAGCTCGTCGGCGTGCTCTACGGCGAAGGCTATGTGAAAGAATACTACCGCGGCGAGGAAGAGGTTGGCGTCATGGCGGCGATCGCGGGGGGCTCGCGCGCGGGCGTCCGTTGCTACACGGCGACAGCCGGTCCTGGCACGCTGCGCGGTCTAGAAGGCATCGCCTCTTGGCCCGGACATCGTCTGCCGGTTGTGGCCATGTTCACCTGCCGCGTCGTCAACGCGCCGCTAGCCATTCAGCCGGACAACATTGAAGTCTCGTACCTCCTCAACTGCGGCATGATCGTGTTTCACGCCGAGAACCAGCAGGACATGTTCGATTTCACGATGGCGGGTTTCACGATCAGCGAAAAGAACGACGTGACCCTGCCGGTCGGTGTCTGCTGCGACGGCTTCTTTGTCACCCACGCGCGTGGCTACGTGCGTATGCAGGATCGCGGCATCAAGCTCCCACCGCGCGAAGCATGGCGCGGTGCAGTGCCGGTGCTGGACGCGGAAAATCCGCCCGCACGTCTCTCGCGCGACGCCCCGGTCCAGAAGTCGAACTTCATGGCCTACAACATCCACGCGGTCTGGCAGCAGGAAGTCTGGGCGGCAGTCGAGCGCTCGCGTAGGTACATCAACAAGTACATGGGTGGGTTGTTGACGGCTGAAAATGTCGAAGGCGCGGATGCCATCATCATTGCGTCCGGCAGCGCCGCCGCGCAGTCGCGCGAAGCAGTCCGAATCTGCAAAGAGAAGGGCTACAACGTCGGGCTGATCAAGGTTCGCTCGCTGCGTCCGTTTCCCACGCAGGAACTGCGCAAGCTCTGCAAGACTGCAAAGCTCATCGTGGTCCCCGAATTCAACTATGTCGGCTGGTTGGCCAAGGAAGTGGCCACGGCAATCTACGGCCACTCCCAGGCCAAGATCATTGGCGGCCCACGCGTCTATGGCGGGCAGTCCATGCCGGTTGAGTTGATTGTGGACGAGGTCGAGTCCGGCCTGACCGGAAAGAAGTCCACGAACGTCGCATTGTCCTCAATCATGGGCACCGTCAATCAAGACGAGGTGGCCCACTTCATGCGCAGTATCTAAGCGGCTAGTCCACAACAAAGGGCCTGATCCCAGCAGGGGTCAGGCCCTTTTATTTTTTTCAAATATGGTCAAATCGACGGATATTCAACAGGGTCGCTGGCGCAGCTGCCGCGAGCGAGCAACCGAGGCATACGCTTTTCGGTGCGTAGAGGGTCGCGCGAGGCGAGAATAAAGCCCGGGGCCTTTTTCAGTACCCGCTACCCCTGCAACTCTGCGTCGTCGTCGATCATTTCCGTACTTTCAGGCATGCCATAGGCGACGTACTTCGCGTAAGACAGATAAATCATCGCGCTGTCCCGCATTGCCCGCGATCCCTGCGTCACGCGCACGACCTTGTCGGACCCCGGCGGCTCCATGTTCTGAACCAGCGTGGCATGCTCCTGCAGAAGCTTTGTATAGTGTTCGACAGCGAGCTCGACGTCTTTATAGGCGTTCATAATTTCATTCGTCATGGTTGCCCCCTCTGATAAGGTGAGCATACACTAGGCCATGCGCGTCCTCAACGATAAGGATTCGACAGGCATCTCGCCGGCGCTTCTCCAGGTCCTCTCCCGAGCCATTGAAGAAACAAGGGTTTCGCACGACAAACTCGCTCAGGCAGTGACCGAACTCTCTCATTTATTCACAAAGGCAAGAACTGCGCTACCGACGAAGTATCTGGATGAGGCGACCCGTCGCGCCGGTTATCTGGCCTATTTTCTTCCGGTCAATCTGGCCAAGGTGCAGATGCTACTGAACGAGCTGCCATACAACGTGCTGCGCGAGCCGGCCGATAAACCGCTGCACGTGCTGGATGTCGGTAGCGGCCCCGGCACCGGAGCCTTGGCCGTGTTGGACTGGCTGTACGAGCAGCATATCCCGCGCGCCGTTGAGATTGTGGCTGTGGACCAGTCGCAACCGGCGCTGCACGATGCGGAAAGATTGTGGGGGGAATACACTAGGACGACCGGCGTAAAATCTGCGACGCTGATTACGACTAAGGCGGATTTGAACAGGCGGCGCTGGCTGGAAGATCTGCGTACGCGGCGGCCGGACGGGTTCGATCTGATCGTGGCAGCCAATGTGCTGAATGAAGTTGGGGATGACAGCGCGCATCGTGCCACTTTTGTGGGAAATCTGCTCGGTTTGTTGCCGCCGCACGGCTCCCTGATCGTCATGGAGCCAGCGCTCAGAGACACGTCGCGTGGGTTGCTTCACGTCCGCGATGTCCTGCTGGCAGAGCGGGTCTGCACGGTCTACAGCCCCTGTCTGCACGAGAAACCCTGTCCGGCGCTGGTGAAAGCTGAGGACTGGTGCCACGAAGAGCGGTCTTGGTCGCCACCGGCCATCGTGAAGGCGATCGATCGGGAAGTTGGCTTCATCAAGGACGCGCTGAAGTTTTCCTATGTAATTTTGCGAAAGGATGGCAAGACGATCGCGTCAAGGCGGCGGGATGTGCATCGCGTGGTGAGTGAGCTGAGGGAGATGAAGGGGGAGAAGCGGGCTTGGCTGTGCAACGAGGCAGGCAGGTCGGAAGTCGGCCGGCAGGATCGGCTTAGGTCGGAGTCAAATGCTGCGTTCGACCACTGGCACCGCGGTGCCATCGTCCGTATCAGCGAGATCGTGCGAAAGGAACGTAAGGGGCGTCAATCTTCGATGGGGCGGATTGAGAAAGAGGCGGTTGTGGAAATTGTGAGACCGGTATGAGCTTGAGAGGGGATGGGAGGCCTGGGTAGTCCCTCTGTGCACCGAACGAACACCGGAGCAATTGAAATTTTCAACAATGTGGAAGGGGAGCATTTTCTCGGCAGGCTGATCAAGAAAGTCATCCAACGAGGCCGTGGGAAGACCGGGGACTAAGGCATACGGTTGGGGGCATCTCACAGAGTGACGGGCGATCGAGAACGAAGTTGGGGATCTTTAGGGAGGGCAGCCGTCAGTCGGCTTCTGGTTCGGTCCCGCCGTGGTGATGTTTCACCTTATCTTCCTCAAACAGATCGGCCATTTCGTCCGCGATCATGTCGCGGTCGTTGGGGACGGAGACGAGGGGAATCTCCTTGCGCGGTTTCGGCGCGGGGGCTGGGTCTTTGGGCTTCTTGTCATTCATGGCGGCATTATAACCCAACCATTATTCGAATGCCTCTAGCAACGACCTTTCCGGGAACTGGTGCCCGCAGGTCTTGCAAGTGACAAAGTAGTAGGCCTCGCGCACGGAGAGGACGATGCGAAAATCCAAATCGACGCCGGCCTTCTGGCACTTGGGGCAGGGGACGGTTTTCATGTGGTAGGGTACGTCGGGCTGTGTGCGCAGGTAGAATTCCATGTCCGTGTGGACCGGGAACGTGTAGAAGCATTTCTTGCAGATGCCCTTCCAATCGCTGGTACGGGTATCCACGCCAAAATCGGACATTTTGCAGATGGCGCATTTGACACCACTGAGACGGGAAGCGACGACATCAGCAGATGGGCTGACCATACAGCCAGTATAGGCCTCTGATCTTCCCATCCGCAACCGCGCGAAAATCCCAGTGCGGTTCTGACACGCCCCCCGCTATAATGGCCCCATGCATTTCGTGACCGACAAACTTACTGTGGGGCCTGGCGAGGGCGCGAGGAAGGCGCCGGGCCTCTTGTTCGGCACGATTCCCGTCGTGGAATTTACTCGGGCGTCGCCGGCGCAGGTCTACGAAGCCGGGGTCTGGCCTGAACAGCATACGCCGAACAAAAAGATCGGTGGTCTGCTGTCACGCGGAGATGGGTCGCACCGTCTTGATGGTGATAGCGTATCTCGGCTGTGTGTAGGGGGTCCTCTACAACGATGCCGGAAGGCTGCGGAAGTCGCGGCGGGTGGGTGCCACACCGCTGCCGAATCTGAGCGTCACGATTCAATACGTTCTGTAGGTCCGGAATAACGATAACAGCCGTCCGACCACCGCCTGACCATGTTTTTCCAGTACCCCGTGCACCCCGCCCCTCTCGGCTCATGGTTTTCCCATGCCTGAGCTGCCCGAAGCGGAAGTCGTTGCCCGGCAGGTACGGGACCGGCTCCTCGGTGCCACGATCAAAGACTGTCGGGTTGGTCGGGACGACATCGTGCGCCAGGGACTGTCCACGTTGCCCTGGTATGCTGGTGCCTGCCTGACTGGCGTGACTCGCCACGGCAAGAGCGTGGCGCTGGCCTTTACGCGCAACGTGGAGACACGCTACCTTGTGGCCGAGCTTGGCATGACGGGCCTCCTGCTCTTCGGTCCGCTTGCGCTGCGCTATCAAAAGCACACACATCTCGTGCTCACGGTGGAGGGCGGAAAAGTCTCTGATCTCCGCTACTGGAATCCGCGGCGCTTCGGGCGACTCTACCTGCTGGACCAAGCGGGCCTCGAGCGATTTGTCACGAAGCGGTTCGGCTGCGATCCGCTGACAGTTTCAAAAGAAGAGTTTTACGTATTGATCAGGAACCGACGTGGGCGGCTCAAACCGCTGCTCATGCGCCAGCAGCTCATCGCGGGGATCGGCAATATCTACGCGAATGAAATTCTCTTCCGCGCGAAGCTCCATCCAAATCAGCTAGCGCACCGGCTCAGCGAGGCTACGATCAACAAGCTTTATTCGGAAATGCGTATGGTTTTGGCGCAGGCGATCAAGGATGGTGGCTCCAGCGTCCGCGATTTTTTCGCGCCCGACGGCAGCGAGGGCCGCTACAAGCGGCGCCATCTTGTCTACGGCAAACATGGGGAAATCTGCCCGCGCCGCTGCGGTACGACCATCAAACGGCTACGAGGAGCGGACCAGCGCAGTTCCTTTATCTGTCCGTCATGCCAGAGGCTTGCACGCTAATAAAACACTTAAAATTCAACACCTTCCGAGTTTTTTTAAGCAACTTCACTCTTGACTCTGCTTGGCCAGCTTGCCTACACTATAGTTCTTTTGCTTTGATTTCAGCAGGTTGAGAATGGACAGGTCGGTAGGCGGGGTAGGTCTTTTGTCTAGTCGTGTTAGTCCGTTTGGTGGATTGAGTCTGCCTGGCAACTCCGTTACACTCCGCTGCCTTTTAACGCAGGAATGGGCAAAATTCACCTGCGTTGTTCTCGCTTCACTCAGAGGCTCAACGTACCGAAAAGCGTGCGCCTCGCCTCTTCGTTCACTGCGGCCGCACAGACGGTCTTTTTGACCATCCTGCGGTCGGAGCGAACTTAACATGTAAGGAGTTTGTGCAATGGCCAAGGTGCTCGAGGGCCCCGGCATGGGGTTAATGAAAAAGTGGGGCATCGCCGTCCCCAATTATGTCGTTGTCACGTCGGCGGACGAACTGGCAAAGCTTGGCGAAGCCAACGACTGGATGAAGACGGCGAAGCTTGTGGCGAAGGCCCATGAGGCGCTGGGCTCCCGCTTCAAGCTGGGCCTCGTGAAGGTTGGCCTCGACCTCAAGAGCGCGGTCGCCACGGCGAAGGAAATGCTGGGCCGCGAGGTCGGGAGCATCAAGGTCTCGCAGGTGATCGTTTCCGAGATGGTTGAGCACAAGGACGAGTACTACGCGGCGGTGAAGTCCACGCGTGAGGGCGTGGAAATTCTCATCGCTAACTGCGGTGGCATCGAAGTGGAATCAAATTGGGATCGTGTGAAGCGGCTTTGCCTGAACGTCGGCGAGAAACCCACTGAGAGCGCACTGGACAAGCTGGCCAGGGAAGCCGGCTTCATGGGCGATGCGGCGAAGCGGATGGCCGAATTTGCCGGCAAACTGTTCACCTGCTTCGACAGCGAAGACGCGCAGTATCTGGAAGTCAATCCTGTCGTGGCCCGCGGGGACGGCGAGTTCGTTGCGCTCGACGCCGTGACGCTCCTTGACGGCGACGCCAAGTTCCGCCACCCCGATTGGAATTTCGCCTTCGCGGCCGAGTTTGGGCGTGCCTACAGCAAGCACGAGCTCGAAGTCATGGCCGTGGATTCCAAGATCAAAGGCTCGGTCAAGTTCATCGAAATCCCCGGCGGCGACACGGCGATGCTCCCAGCGGGCGGTGGCGCCAGCGTCTACTATTCGGACGCGGTGGTCGCGCGCGGCGGCAAGCTCGCCAACTATGCCGAATATTCCGGCGATCCGCCGGATTGGGCGGTCGAAGTGTTGACGGACAAGGTCTGCTCGCTGCCTGGCATCAAGAATATCATCGTCGGCGGCGCCATCGCTAACTTCACGGATGTGAAGAAAACCTTCGGCGGCATCATCAACGGCTTCCGCAAGGCCAAGTCTGAGGGCAAGCTCAATGGAGTCAAAATCTGGGTGCGCCGCGGGGGGCCGCGCGAGAAGGAAGGCCTGGACGCAATGCGTGCGCTGAAGGACGAAGGCTTTGATATCCACGTCTACGACCGCACGACGCCGCTGACCGACATCGTAGATATGGCGCTGAAAGGTAAATAACGCTGAACGATGAAGCGTGAATGATGAACGGCGGACTCATCCCAAGTTCTGAATTCATCCTGCGTAGTTCATAGTTTTGAGGAGAGGACATTTCGATGAGCATTCTGGCCAGCAAAGACACTCGCGTTGTGATTCAGGGCGGGCAGGCGGGTGTGAACGCCGCGCGCCGCATGGCGGAGTTCTGCTTTCTGAACAAGAAAAACTTCTACGTCGAGGCTTTCGTCTATCCGCCTGATGCCGGCAAGACCTACGAAATCCAGTTTGGCAGCGGCCTCATCGCGGTGCCGATCTACAAGACGGTGGCCGACGCGACAAAGAACCATCCGTCGCTCAATACCACGCTCGTCTACGTCGGCGCAGACCGGGCCTGCAAGGCTGCGATGGAAGCGCTGGACGATCCAAAGATCAAGCTCGTCTCCATGATCACGGAAGGCGTGCCTGAGAAAGACGCCAAGTTGCTTGGTGCTCACGCGCGCAAGCTCGGTAAGACGTTCAACGGCCCCTCGTCCATCGGGATCATCTCAGCCGGCACCTGCCGGCTCGGTGTCATCGGCGGCGCCTACGACAATCTGGTCCTATCTAAGCTGTATCGCGAAGGTTCGTTTGGCGTCATCACAAAGTCGGGCGGCCTCTCCAACGAGATCATCTGGATTTGTTCACAGTTCGCTGACGGTATCACGACGGCCATCGGCATCGGCGGCGACGCCTATCCCGGTACTGATTACGTGAGCTACCTCGAAATGTTCGAGAAGGACCCGCAGACCAAGGCGGTCATCATTGTCGGCGAAATGGGCGGCGACCTCGAAGAGCGCGCGGCCGAGTGGTATGGCGCGAAGAAACGGCGCATCAAGCTGATCGGCGTTGTCTCTGGCTTCTGTCAGGAGAGTCTGCCCAAGGGCATGAAGTTCGGCCATGCGGGCGCAAAGGAAGGCATGAAGGGCGAGGGCTCTGCCCGCGCAAAATCCGACGCGCTTAAGAAAGCGGGCGCTATCGTGCCGCCGACGTTCGGTGCGCTGGGCCCGGCCATTAAGGAAGCCTACGAAGGGTTCGTGAAGAGCGGGGAGATCAAGGCGGCGGAGGCGGCCCCGGCCGATCTGCCAAAGCTCCCGAAGACCGTCGAAGAGGCCATGAAGGCGCAGGAAGTCATGGTAGCGCCGCTGATCCGCACGACGATCAGCGACGACCGCGGTGACGAGCCCTGTTACGACGGCTATCCCGCCTCCGAACTCATCAATAAGGGTTACGACATTCCGCATATCATCGGTCTGCTGTGGGACAAGCGGCTCATCGGCCGGCAGGAAGCCGAAATCATCCGGCGCATCCTCATACTCTCGGCCGACCACGGGCCCTGCGTGAGCGGCGCTTACGGGACAATCCTGGCGGCCTGCGCGGGCATCGGCCTCTCGCAGTCGGTGGCAGCGGGCCTCATCATGATCGGGCCGCGCTTCGGCGGCGCTGTGACGGACGCGGGGCGGTTCTTCAAGCATGCTGTGGACAACAAGATGACCGTGGACGACTTCCTAACCTATATGAAGAAGAACCATGGCCCGGTCCCTGGCATCGGCCACCGCGTGAAGAGCCTGCGCAATCCGGACAAGCGCGTGAAGGAACTGGTTGGCTACGTCAAGGGCCTCAACATCAAGACGCCGTGTCTCGATTTTGCGCTGGCGGTGGAGCAGGTGACGGCGGCGAAAAAGGATAATCTGATCCTGAACGTAGACGGCACGATGGCCGCCGTACTGGTGGATCTCGGTTTCCCGGTCGAGAGTTTGAACGGGTTTTTCATTCTGGCCCGGACCATCGGCCTGATTGGCCACTGGGTGGACCAGAAGCGGCAAGACAGCCGCCTGATCCGGCTGTTCGATTATCTGGTGAATTACGCGGCTCCAAAGAGGCGGGAGGTCCCCCCGTTAAAGTAGGTGGGGGGAAGTGCTGCCGTTAACGAGTATTCGATGATCAACCGGCGGTTTTCGGAACCTGTGGCTCTGAAAATTGACGGCTGAAACATCGAAGACTTCAGCGAGGGGGAGAATTCCATGTCGGTCGAAATGATGAAGCAACTCTATGCGAAGATGCCGGGCGTCATCGATAAGGCGCGCAAGAAATTTGGCAAGAGCCTGACGCTGGCGGAGAAGATCCTCGTCTCGCACGCGGACAACTTCGATACGCAGGTGTGGGAGCGCGGCAAGGCGATGCTGGCGCTGCGGCCCGACCGGGTCGCTATGCAAGATGCCACGGCACAGATGGCCATGCTGCAGTTTATGCAGGCCAACAAGCCGCAGGCGGCCGTGCCGAGCACGATCCATTGCGACCATTTGATCCGGGCCGAGATGGGCTCCGAGAAGGACCTGCTCCGCGCGCTGGACGAGAACAAGGAGGTCTACAACTTCCTAGCCTCCGCGGCGAAGAAGTATGGCATCGGCTTCTGGAAGCCGGGCGCCGGCATCATCCACCAGGTGGTGCTGGAAAACTACGCGTTTCCCGGCGGCCTGATCATCGGCACCGACTCGCACACGCCAAATGGCGGCGGGCTGGGCATGCTGGCAATCGGCGTCGGCGGCGCGGACGCGGGCGAAGTGATGGCCGGATTGCCGTGGGAGGTGCTGCATCCGAAACTAATCGGCGTGCGGCTGACCGGCAAGCTCAGCGGCTGGGCCTCGCCCAAGGACGTGATTCTCTACCTGTGCGGCCTGCTGACGGTGAAGGGCGGCACGAACAAAATCGTCGAGTATTTCGGCCCGGGCTCTGAGACGATCAGCGCCACCGGCAAGGGTACCATCTGCAACATGGGGGCCGAGCTGGGCGCGACAACCTCGGTATTTCCCTTTGACCAGAAGATGGTCGCGTACCTCAACATTACGGACCGGGCTGATCTGGCAAATCTGGCGCAGGCCAACAAGGCACTGCTCGTGGCAGATCCGGAAGTCTACAAGTCCCCGGAGCAGTACTTCGATGAGGTTGTCGAAATCGACCTCTCGAAGCTCGAGCCGTATGTGGTCGGTCCGCACACGCCCGACCTGGCGCGGCCGATTTCGAAGATCGCGGCTGAAGCGAAGGAGAAGGGCTATCCGGTTGAACTTAAGGCGGCGCTGGTCGGCAGCTGCACAAATTCTTCCTATGAGGACATCAGCCGCGCGGCACACATTGCCAAGCAAGGCCTCAAGGCCGGGCTCAAGGCCAAGACGGCATTTCTGATTTCGCCGGGCTCGGAGCGCATCTATCACACGATGAAGCGCGACGGATTCATGGAGACGTTTGAGCAAATGGGCGCGACCGTGCTCTCGAACTCCTGCGGCCCCTGCATCGGACAGTGGAAGCGGGCGGATGCAGTGAAGGGCAGGGCAGAGTCCATTGTCAGCACATTCAACCGGAACTTTCCGGGCCGCAACGACGGCGTCAACGAAACGCTGTCGTTTTTAGCCAGCCCCGAGATCGTGACGGCCTACGCGCTGTCCGGCGATCTCGGTTTCGATCCGGTGCATCAATCAATCAAGGGCGCCGACGGCAAGGAGTTCAAGCTCCAGGCGCCGCAGGGCGAGGAACTCCCGGCTAAGGGTTTTGCCAAGGGCGAGGTGGGCTACGTGGAGCCGGCGAAGGACGGCGGCAAGCTCACGGTGGACATTCCGCCGACGAGCGAGCGTCTGCAGCTTCTCCAACCTTTCCCGAAGTGGGATGGCAAGGATTTCGACAAGCTGCCGCTCCTGCTGAAGACCAAGGGGAAAACCACGACCGACCATATTTCACCGGCCGGTCCGTGGCTGAAGTTCCGCGGCCATCTAGACAAGATCAGCGACAACATGTTCCTCGGCGCCACCAACGCGTTCGGAAGTGAGCCCGGCAAGGGGACCAATGTGCTGACAGGTGAGGCGAACCTGACCATCGCGCAGATCGCCCGCGCCTACAAGGCCAAGGGCATCGGTTCGGTCGTGGTCGGCGACGAGAACTACGGCGAGGGCAGCAGCCGCGAGCACGCGGCCATGTCCCCGCGGTTCCTCAACGTGCGGGCAGTCATCACGAAGAGCTTCGCCCGCATTCACGAGACCAATCTGAAAAAACAGGGCATCCTGCCGCTGACTTTTGCCGATGCGAAGGACTATGAGAAGATCGAGCTTAGCGACCGGTTGAGCATCGTGGATCTGAACAAACTGGCGTCGGGCAAGCCGGTCACGGTCGTCGTGCACAAGCAGAGCGGCGACGTGAAGATTCAGGCGAATCACAGCATGACGGAACAGCAGATCACCTGGTTCAAGGCCGGCTCGGCGTTGAACGCGCTTAATTAAAAACCACCCCACATACGAACGAGGATAACCACCATGGCAAAAGCAGACAAAATCATCTACACAAAGACCGACGAAGCTCCGATGCTGGCGACCTATTCGTTTCTGCCAATTATCAATGCCTTCTCCAAGGCGGCGGGTGTCACGGTGGAGCTGCGTGACATCTCACTGGCGGGCCGCGTGATCGCGGTGTTCCCGGAGTTTCTGACGGACAAGCAGAAGCAGCACGATGCGCTGGCCGAGCTGGGCGAGCTGGCCAAGACGCCGGAAGCCAACATTATCAAGCTGCCGAATATCAGCGCTTCGATCCCGCAGCTGGTGGCGACGATCAAGGAGTTGCAGAAGCAGGGCTATAAACTGCCGGACTATCCAGAAAATCCAAAGGACGACAAGGAAAAGGACATTAAGGCCCGCTATGACAAGGTGAAGGGTAGCGCGGTGAATCCGGTGCTGCGCGAAGGAAACTCTGACCGCCGTGCGCCGCTCTCCGTCAAGGCCTATGCCCGTAAATACCCGCACAAGATGGGCGCCTGGTCGTCGGACTCCAAGACGCACGTCTCCCACATGAAGGGCGGTGATTTCCGGTCAAACGAAAAGTCTCTGACGATACCGGCGGCGACGACGGCGAAGATTGAGTTCGTGGGCGCGGATGGCAAGACGGCGGTCTTGAAAGAAAAAGTCGCGTTGCAGGCCAGTGAGGTGCTGGACGCCACGTTCATGAGCGTGAAGGCGCTGCGCAAGTTCATCGAGGAGCAGATCGAGGATGCCAAGGCGAAGGGCATCCTCTTCTCGCTCCATATGAAGGCGACCATGATGAAGATTTCAGACCCGAAGATCTTCGGGCATGCCGTCACCGTCTACTACAAAGACGTCTTTGAGAAGTACGCGGACACGTTCAAGAAGCTAGGCGTAGACCCAGACAATGGGCTGGGCGACGTCTATGCAAAGATCAAGTCGCTGCCAGATGATCAGCGCCAGGCGATCGAGAACGACATCAAGGCCGTCTATCAGAAGCGGCCGCCGATGGCGATGGTGAATTCTGACAAGGGTATCACCAATCTGCATGTACCAAGCGACATCATCATCGATGCCTCCATGCCACCGGTCATCCGTGACTCGGGCAAGATGTGGAACCCAGAGGGCAAGTTGCAGGATGTCAAGTGTGTGATTCCCGATGGAAGCTACTCCCCGGTCTATCGCGAGGTCGTAGAGTTCTGCAAACAGCACGGCGCCTTCGATCCTAAGACAATGGGCAGCGTACCCAACGTGGGCCTCATGGCGCAGGCGGCGGAAGAGTACGGCTCGCACGACAAGACCTACAAGGCGCCTGGCAACGGGACCATCCGTATCGTGGACACGGCGGGCAAGGTCCTGCACGAGCACAAGGTCGAAGAGGGCGACATCTGGCGCGCCTGCCAGGTGAAGGATACGCCGATCCAGGACTGGGTGAAACTGGCTGTAACCCGCGCCAGGGCGACCGGCGCCCCGGCGGTGTTCTGGCTCGACAAGAACCGTCCGCACGACGCAGAGCTGATCAAGAAGGTGAACGCCTATCTGCCGAAGCACGACACAACTGGTCTTGAGATCAAAATCATGGCTCCGGCCGATGCCTGCCGCTTCTCGCTGGAGCGGATGAAGGATAGCAAGGATACGATCTCCTGCACGGGCAACGTTCTCCGCGACTATCTGACCGATCTCTTTCCGATTCTCGAAATCGGCACCAGCGCCAAGATGCTCTCGATCGTGCCGCTGCTTAACGGCGGCGGGCTGTTCGAGACGGGCGCCGGTGGCTCCGCGCCGAAACACGTGCAGCAGTTCCAGGAGGAGGGCTACCTCCGCTGGGACTCGCTAGGTGAGTTCCTCGCGCTTGCTGCGTCGCTTGAGCATCTGGCAAAGGCGGGCAACAATCTGGTGGCCAAGATCCTGGCGGACACGCTGGACCAGGCCAACGCCAAATTCCTTGAGAGCAACAAGTCGCCCGCTCGTAAGGTCGGCGAGATCGACAACCGCGGCAGCCACTTCTACCTGGCGCTCTACTGGGCGCAGGCTCTGGCGGCGCAGACCGCAGACAAGAAGATCGCCGAGAAATTTTCGAAGATCGCCAGGGAACTGAGCGACAACGAGAAGACGATCGATCAGGAATTGCTGGCCGCGCAGGGCAAGCCGCAGGACGTCGGTGGGTACTATCACCCTGACGATGCCAAGGCTTCCAAGGCGATGCGGCCGAGCGCGACGCTGAACAGGATCATCGACTCGTTCGCCTAAGCGTCGGTACTTCTACGGTGGAAATACGGGGAGCGGGAAGGTATGATAACTTCTCGCTCCCTGTTCGTTCCGAGAGGATGTTCAGCATGGCCGATGTGAATAAGGAAAACGTCATCGATCAGGAGGAAGTCCTCCATCCGAAGATGGTGATGGTGGAAATCGCCGGCAAGAACTACCAAGTGCCGGAGGGGATCACCGTCGTGAAGGCGCTCTGGTACGCGGGGCAGGAGGTCACCCGTGGCCTCGGCTGCCTTGCCGGTTTCTGCGGCGCCTGCGCGACGTACTATCGGACAAAAGACGATCCGAAAGTCCGCACCTGTCTCGCCTGCCAAACAACGGTGCAGGACGGTATGTCCTTCACGATGGTGCCGCCGTTTCCGGCCCGTAAGGCAACCTACGACATCCGGCAGCTCAAGGACCCTAAGCAGGACCTCTTCGCGCTTTATCCAGAAGCGCCGCTTTGCCGCAACTGCAACGCTTGCACGGAAGCCTGCCCGCAAACAATCGATGTGCGTGAGGGGGTTTGGCGCGCCGTGTTCGGGGATTTCCAGGCTGTCTCCGAGATGTTCATGGATTGTGTCATGTGCGGCCTCTGCACCCCGGTCTGTATCGCGGACATCGCACCCAATCTGGTCGCGCTCTACGCCAGCCGTGCGCACGGCGCGCATTTCGTCGAAAAGCCGATACAACTCGATCATCGCATCAAGGAGATCACCGACGGGAAGTACCAGGGTGACTGGGAGCAGGTGATGAAGATGAACGAGCAGGAGCTCGTCAAGGCCTGCGCGGAACTAAAGTGAAAAGACGGCATTCGCCACTGATCATCTGTAATTCGCGAAGCAATTAAAAGTTCACTTTGGTCTGCGATTACGATTGACGAGTAACGGCACCCTACCATGGACATTCATAAACTTCAGGAAATCGTCCACAAGACCCGCGACGCCCGCCGCAAGCAGGTGTTGCCCAAGTACACACCAGCCGAACGCGACACGCTGATCACGAAGTACCACCCGGATTTCCGCGAGAACGCCTACCGTCCCATCAAGTTTGGTCCGAACGAGGGTGAAAAGACTGTCCGCGAACTGGCGTCGCTGCTCGAAGGCGATAGCTCGGTGCCGATGGACCTCGGCCTCACGCCCGCGCACACGTGCGACGTGCTCGTGGTGGGCGGCGGGGGCGCTGGCTGTGCAGCCGCGTTGCACGCGCACGCGCAGGGCGCGAAGGTTATTCTAGCCACAAAGCTCCGCCTGGGCGACTCCAACACGGTCATGGCGCAGGGCGGCATGCAAATCGCCGTCACCAAGGAAGACTCTCCGGTCACGCATTTCCTCGACACGCTCAAGGGCGGTCACATGAAGAACGACCACGATCTGCTCAAGGTCATGGTCGAAGAGGGGCCCTCCATCGCCAAGTGGCTGCTCGAGCTCGGTGTACTGTTCGACCGGGATGCTGATGGCAACCTGCATGTGAAGAAGGGCGGCGGCAGCTCCAGGCCGCGCCTCGTTACCGCCTCCGACTATACGGGCCTCGAAATCATGCGGGTACTTAAGGACGAGGTGCTCAACCAAAAAATTCAGCTCCTGGAATTCTCCGCTGCGGTCGAACTGCTGAGCGACAAGGGGGGGTGCACCGGCGCGGTCCTGCGCGATCTCGACAATAAGCGCTTTTTGATCGTGGCGGCCAAGACGGTCATTCTCGCCACGGGTGGCATCGGCCGGCTGCACATCCAGGGCTTTCCGACCAGCAACCACTATGGCGCGACCGGCGATGGATTAGCGATGTCCTACCGGATGGGTGCCAAGCTGATGCACATTGACACGTTCCAGTACCATCCGTCCGGCGCGGTCTATCCAGAGCAGTTGATCGGCGCGCTGGTGACCGAAGGTATCCGTTCCGAGGGCGGCCATCTTGTCAACGCCAGGGGCGAGCGGTTTGTCAACGAGCTTGACACGCGCGACGTGGTTTCCTCCTCCATCATCCGCGAGTGCGAGGAGGGCCGCGGCATCCGGACCATGTCTGGCCGCATCGGCATCTGGCTCGACACGCCGTTGCTCGAGGCGGAACAGGGCGAGGGGACGCTGCTCAAGCATTTCCCGGCAATGGTCCGGCAGTATGAGCGGTTTGGCATCAATATCGCCAAGGACCCGGTGTTGATCTATCCCACGCTCCACTACCAAAACGGCGGCGTCAAGATCGACACGCATGGTGAATCGGATGTGAAAAACCTCTTCGTCGCAGGTGAGGCTTCCGGTGGGCTACATGGCCGCAACCGTTTGATGGGTAACTCGCTGCTCGATCTCATGGTCTACGGTAAGCGCTCCGGCCTCACGGCTGCGGCGCGCGCCAAGTCCATGCCGCAGGGCAAGCTCACGCTGGATCACGTCAAGAAATTTAAGGACGAAGCCAAAAAACACCGCGTGTCTTCCGACGTTGTCTCGCCGATGCTCTTTCCTGCATACGCAAAGAAAGAATAGCAGGTAGCTGGTAGCCAACGGCAAATAGCTTAAGGGCCGAAATGTGCAAATCCGGCGATGCGCTACATGCTATTGGTACTCGTGTTGTTGAGGAGAAGAAATGAACATCCATGAATTTCAGGCGAAGTCGTTGTTCGCGCAGTTCGGCGTGCCCGTGCCCCGCGGGAAGGAGGTCAAGACGCCGTTACAGGCCGAGAAATGGGCGAAGGAGCTGAACACGCCGGTCTATGTCGTCAAGGCACAGATCCATGCCGGCGGCCGCGGCAAAGCGGGCGGCGTGAAGATCACCAAGAGCCAGGCCGAGGTGCCGGGGTTGGCCACAGAGCTGATCGGTAAGACGCTTATCACGCACCAGACAGGGCCGAAGGGCCGCAAGGTCCGCCGCCTGCTAATCGAAGAAGGCGCCGGTATTGCCAAGGAACTCTATCTCAGTCTGCTCGTGGACCGCGACACAGGCTGGGCGACCTTCATCGCCAGCACCGAGGGCGGCATGGAAATCGAGGAAGTCGCCGCCAAAACGCCAGAGAAGATCATTAAGGAGCCGATCGATCCGGCTGTTGGCTTCCAGGGCTACAACGGCCGCAACGTCGCTTTCGCGCTGGGACTCAACGCGATCGAGCCCGCCGTCATCAACCCCTTCGTGCAGATGTTGAGCAATCTCTACAAGCTGTTCATGGAAAAGAATGCAGCGTTGGTCGAGATCAATCCGCTCGTCATCACCACGGACAAGAAGCTCATCGCGCTCGACGGCAAGGTCGGTTTCGACGACAACGGCCTTTTCAAGCACGCGGACGTGCAGGCCATGCGCGATCTGAACGAAGAGGAGCCGCTGGAGATCGAGGCCTCGGCCAACAACCTCAACTACGTGAAGCTGGACGGCAACATCGGCTGCATGGTCAACGGCGCGGGTCTCGCCATGGCGACGATGGACGTTATCAAGCTTGCGGGCAGCGAGCCGGCTAATTTCCTCGACGTCGGCGGGGGCGCCACGAAGGAAACCGTCGCGGCCGGCTTCCGCATCTTGCTCAAGGACAAGAACGTGAAGGGTATCTTCATCAACATCTTCGGTGGGATTGTCCGCTGCGAGCGCATTGCCCACGGCGTGATCGAAGCCGCCAAGGAGGTGAAGATCACTGTCCCGCTGGTCGTGCGGCTGCAGGGCACCAACGCTGAGGAGGGCCGCAAGCTCTTAAAGGAGTCGGGTCTCAAGCTGGATGTGGCAGATGACCTCTGGCAAGCGGCACTGAAAATCGTGGGCATGACCGGGCGGAAGCGGTCGAAACCCTCGGCTTCAGTAGGAGCACACTCATGAGCATCCTGGTTAATAAGAATACACGGGTTGTCGTGCAGGGGATCACCGGCAAGGAGGGGTCGTTCCATGCCACCCAGTGTAAGGCCTACGGCACGCAGGTCGTGGCGGGCGTCACGCCGGGGAAGGCTGGGCAGGAGGTCGAGGGCATTCCGGTGTTCAACACTGTCCGCGAGGCGGTGAAGAAAACCCAGTGCGACACGTCGCTGATTTTCGTGCCCCCGCCGTTTGCCGGTGATGCGATCCTCGAGGCGGCGGATGCGGGCGTCAAGCTCGTCATCTGCATCACTGAGGGCATTCCGGTCAACGACATGGTGCGGGTGAAGCGGGCCATCCGGAACCGTCCGGTTCGCCTGATTGGTCCGAACTGTCCCGGCGTTATCACGGTAGACGAGGCCAAGATCGGCATCATGCCGGGCTTCATCCATAAGAAGGGCGTTGTTGGCGTGGTCTCCCGCAGCGGGACCCTCACCTACGAGGCCGTGCACCAGCTCTCGACACTGGGCTTGGGCGAAACCACCTGCGTCGGCATCGGCGGCGATCCAGTCAACGGCACCAGCTTCGTAGACGTGCTGCCGCTCTTTGAGCAGGATCCGGAGACCAAAGCCATTGTCATGATTGGCGAGATCGGCGGCGACGCCGAGGAGAAGGCCGCAGAATTTATCACGAAGAACATCCGCAAGCCGGTGGTGAGCTTCATTGCGGGCATTACGGCGCCTCCGGGCCGCCGCATGGGCCATGCGGGCGCGATCATCTCTGGCGGCAAGGGCACGGCATCCGAAAAGATGAAGGTTCTCGAAGCGGCCGGTGTACGTGTGTGTCAGAATCCTGCCGAAATCGGTGCGACCGTCAAGGCAGCGCTCGGACGTTGAACAACCCCTAGGCGGCCTGCAATCGCTCGTGTCAGCTTTTCATGCCGACAGAGAGCTGGGATGAGGATGCCCGCGCGACACGGTTTTGGCCCTCCCGCTGGGGCATGCGTGTCAAGGAACGACTACTCCAGGCTAGCCAGGGTGCCGAGGATGTGGTAGCCCCCATCCACGTAGAGCACTTCGCCGGTGATGCCGCGGCCAAGATCACTCAAAAGAAACAGCGCCGTGTCGCCGCATTCCGACTGCTCCGTCGCGCGGCGCAGAGGGGCGAATTCGCGGTGATGGTCTACCATCTTGCTGATGCCCGACACCCCACGCGCGGCCAGCGTGCGGATTGGACCAGCCGAGATAGCGTTAACACGGACGTTTTTAGGACCGAGGTTATGTGCCAGGTAGCGCACGCTCGCTTCCAGTGCGGCCTTGGCCACGCCCATCACGTTGTAGTGTGGCACGACGCGCTCGGCTCCGAGGTAGGTGAGGGTGACGATGGAGCCCCCGGCGCTCATCAGCGGCAGCGCCGCCTTGGTGACAGCGATCAGCGAATAGGCGCTGATGTCCAGCGCCGTAGCAAAACCCTTGCGGGTCGTGTTAAGGAATTCGCCCGTGAGTTCTTCACGCGGCGCGAAGGCGACCGAGTGAACCAGAAAGTCCAGCCCGCCGAAATCCTTCTGAGCCTGCTGCATGAGCGCGTCGATCTGGGCGTCGTTGCCAACATCGCAGGGGAAGCATTTGGAGCCCGGTACAGTGCTGGCCAACTCCTCTACGTTTTCTTTCAGCCGCTCGCTCTGGTAATTGAAAAACAGTTGGGCACCCTCCCGGGCGGCTGCTTCCGCGATGGCCCAAGCGATGCTGTGCTTATTGGCGACGCCAATAATTAATCCCTTTTTGCCTTTCATCAGCATGGGACCGCTCTCCTTTACGGACGCTGAAAAAAAAGCCTCCAGCTTTGTCCTTGCATCGCTCAAAGGCTCAACATACCGAAAAAATGTACGCCGCGCCTGTTTGCTTGCTGGGGCCTTGCCGGACAGCCTTTTTGAGCATCCGGCGGTTCTTCAAAGTGGTGCAGCGGAGGCAAAGATACCACAAACGAGGTTTTCGCTGCACCCGTTCGGGGCGAGGTCAGACCGAGATCCCGAAGAGGTGCTTAGCGGCGAGGCCGATGACATAGGTCACGCCCACGGCCAGGGCAATGATGCCAAGGTTCATGGTGATGCGCCGGCCGACGTCCATGCCGGAGAGAAAGGCGAGGATGAAGGTCAGAATGGCGGCCACAAAACCGGCGGTGACGACCGAGGCCAGCGCGGTAGTCGCGCCAAAGAGCACCGGCAGCACCGGGACCAGCGCCCCCACGAGATAGGCTCCGCCCACGAAAAAGGCAGAGGCCAGTGGTGTCTCCTCCATGTCGAGCGACTCAGAAGTCTCGCCAAGAAACTGCTTCTTATTGAAGTCGGTGGTTTTGACCTCCTGCTCGGAGTTGAGGGCCGCGTAGGCACCGGCGCCCATGGAGATGGCGCCGGCGATCGCCGTGGTCGAGGCGGCGATAAGGACCGTCAGTGCGTCGCCGAACACCCCAAAGAAGCCGCTCACTGCGCCAAGAATTTCCACCAATCCGTCGTTGAGGCCGAGAAAAATATTGCGGATCTTCTCAGGGTTGATCTTGCGGGCGGTCAGTTGCGTGACCAACACATCGTCGTGTTTGAACTTGTCTATGAGGATGTCCTTGAGCGCATGGCCGAGCGGCTGATCCTTATAAACCTGCCAGAGCGAGAGGTATTTTCGCACGCCATGGACTTCGATCGCCTCTAATATCAGATGGACGGCGGTGGAGCCAAAGAGGTGGCAGATCAGGATGCACAGCCGGAGTTTGAACCGGCGTCCGATATCGAGGGTCGCGCGCGGGGCGTCAAAAAACTTCTGCCAGAAGGCTAGGTGCTGGGTTTCGACGACGATCAGCTCATCGAGCACCCGTCTGGACTGCAAGTCGGGCGAAATTGCCCGCAGGGTTTTGTAGAGTGAGAGATCAAACAGCTCGTCAAGGATCAGGGCGCGAGCCAGCGCGGGATCGTAGGTGACAGTCGCCATATCAGGTTTTTTTAGAACGAAGCGTTGCGGCGGATTATAGCACAAACGTAGAATGCTCCTCGCCATGATCGGACGGAGAGGGATGATGAACAGAGCGAGACGGGTGGCAGTACTGCGGGTGTAGGCGCTGACGGCTGCGTGAAGATGAACGGCCACACCGATGTGTTGTATGACGAAACGCATGAGGTCAAAAAACCTCGCCGCGCTTCTACGGGACGCCACCGCTCTCCCGCGGTGCGCAAGAGCGGGCCTGGACGATGGGCTAGTAACGCGCTCAAGTTCACGATGGCGGGGCGTCCTATGAGCATGACGGATACAGTGAAGGAGGTTTTGGGGTCCAGGACGACTGCGAGCTACTCCACAAAGGACAATTCTGATGTCTGAGGCCACGAGCTGTTCCATGCCATGCTCGACCGGTTCTACGACGAGCGGTGAGGCGGTCTGTCCAGGTATAATGAAGCCACTGTGAGTGTGATCAGACCGACAGTCTGTGCTGTTGCGCTGTGCCTGCTCGTGCCGGAGCTCTCCGTCTTTTCAGAGGAACTGATTCTGTCCGAAGCGCAGGTGGCCGCGCGCGCCCGGAGCGAATGGGAAAGCGGATTTGTCAGTGGGGCGTTGGAGGCGCTCGATCAGTGGTTGCAGGACCATCCCACGTCAGTGCGAATGCACAAACTGCGCGGCGATATTTTTTCTACCTCCCGCCGTCCGATCGACGCAGTGCAGGCCTACGAGGTGGTGCTTGCTAAAACATCCGGCGCGCTTGACGTCCGCTGGGCCAAATGGAGTGTGCTGGTCCGCTCGGGCCATCCTGACGAGGCCATCGAGGAGCTGAGGCGGATCGCGCAGGCCGATCCCGGGAATCCGCTTGTCCATCTGAAACTGGCGCAGGAGCTTCGCAAGCTCGACCGCCTTGAGGAATCGCTGGAGCCGTATCGAAAATCTGTGGAGCTTGCGCCGAACCTGCTCAGCTGGCGGCTGGGCATGGCCCGGGCGCGGTTCGACCTGCTTGACTATCAAGGCGCTGATGAAGAAGTGCAGTACGTGCTGCAGCGACTGCCGCCCGGCTCACCGCTGGAATTGCCTGCCAGAAACCTGCGCACAGTCATCTACGGTAGTCAGGACCGGGGCCGTCGGTTCGAGCCGTACCAGCCCTCGTCAGTGTCGCCGGAGCAGCGGAAAGAATGGGCGTTGATCCGCGCGGACGCCTGGCGGCTCTTCGCTGCGGGCAAGTTCGCGGAGGCCGAGCCGGTGTACCGCAAGATAGTAGCGTTAAATCCGCGTGATCCCACGGCCACGCACCAATTGGGCCTGGTCCTCATGCAACTCGGCCGCTGCAAGGACGCCGTCGCGGTCTTTGGTAACCTGTTCAACCTCGACCCGAGCGAGGAGGACTATGCCGATACGGTCTTTCGCATGGGGCAGTGCTTCGTGGAACTGCAGAAATGGGAGGATGCCTTTGTCCACTTTCAGGTGCTCTACGACACGGCCGTCGAGTTTGAGGCGCACTACAAGGGCGTGACGCTGCCGGCTGGCATGCGCATACTGGACAAGGCGAAGCTGTCGAAGTGGCTCGACGAAGTCCGTCCGCATGTGCCGCACGCCGACAAATTGAAGGACGAGCTAGCGGTGAACCCTCCGCCGTCCGACGGTGCCTCTCACGCGACGCTCACGGAGGAGGAATTCTACCGGCAGGCGCTCGAACGGCTGAAGCCGCAAAAGATACTTGATGCCAAGGTCTCGCTCATGGGGCGGGATGCGGACTTCAGCTGGTTCCGGTTTGTGATTCCTGCTGGGAAAGTCATGCGTGACGACTTTCCGACCGGTGAGCACGATTTCATCCCGATCGATCCTGGGGACAGTTTCCCCTCGGCGCAGAAGGAGATTTATCTGGTCTTCGGGCTGGTCTCGGCGTCCTACGATGCCGTGTCGCTCGCGGCGCAATGCGTGCTGGAGAGCTCCGAAGCGGCAGGCGAACAGCGTACGCTCGCGCAGGACCGGGTGTCCATGTCCATGAGCGACCAGTACGGCTATTTTATGCTGACGCCGCCCAAAACAGGCTGGGTGCCAGGGTCCTACCGCTGCGGATTGTTTGAGGGGGAAAAGGCGACGGCCTATTCACTGGTGGATGAGGTCCGATTCCGCATCCTGCCGCCGTCATAGGGGTCGCCTGTCACCGGCGCGACGTCCAGCAGATCATCCAGCTCGAAGAACTCTTTCCGCCGGGTGCGTGGCGCCAGCCCGCTGGCGCCGAATTCCCATTCGCTCAAGCCGTGCGTTAGGCCGGGTGCAATTGATACAATTTGTCGGGCACGTGGTTGCCGTGGCGATTGAGCACCGCCACCACGCGTGTTTTGCGGATCACTCGGCCCAGCGGCATGAGCGCCTCGTCCAGCAGCACGTTCAGACCCATGGCGTCAGTGCCACGGAGGGATTTGATCAGCGCATCCAACGAATTTTGCGACAACAGGTGCGCGCCCATCGTCCTGACAAGAAGAGCAAGAAGAGTACTGCCGGGGGTCTGAGTAAGCGAAATCTTTCCTCGTTAGAATATTACGAGTCCGACTCGTGATGACTGTTAGGAGAACAGGCGGATAACGGGAGTTGCGAGCAGTATGAGGCAGGCAGAGGAAGGGCGGGCAATCTTTTTTTCTGAGGCGTGGTGCCGAGCCTTACACCCTGGTTCGATCACTGACTGGTGACGAGCACCCCGCCCCTCTTGCGATGGTGTCATTCGCTGGTCAGGGGAGCAGGGACGGCACACCGTTGGTCACCAGCCGAAACGGTTCCGCTTTTCTTCCCTCAGGCCTTGGCATCGACAAATCTCGCCGCGTAGAAGTACAGCGGTCTCTCGACGATCCAGACGATTACGGTGGCGACCGCCACCGCGTTGCTTAGAGAGTCCCCCGCCCACTGAAGGAGGAACGCTACCGCGAGAACTTGCAGGACCGTCCGCAGTCCCAGTAGGGGCAGGCTGACGAGATACCACCACAGGAGCTTTCGCATCATTGATTCCTCTCTAGATGTTAGGTCGCTGGCCCAGATAGTCATGCACGCACCGGCTGTGGGGTGATCATCCCGTGACTGGGGGGCGATACCCCCGTGAGCGGTGCGGGCGCGGCGTTGTGTAGTGATGGCGCCCGCGTTCGCTCAACACCGGTCCCTCCTGTAACGTATAGAAACGCTCCCTCTCGAGATAGTTATAGCGGAACTTGCAACTGAGCTGCCGCTATTTGGAAACCGGATGGATCTTGCGTGCGCGTTCAGAGAGCACGGGGCCTGCCAGCCAGAGCCGGCTTTTATTTCTTTCCGAAAATAAAAAGGCCCGCTGAGGGGTAAGCCCGCGGGCCCTTGAACTTTCTTGAAACTATTTTTTTATGTTCCCATTTCCCACGAAGCCAAGTATTTGTCTTGTTCTTTTGTCAGCTTGTCGATCTTCATCCCCATCCCAGCCAGCTTCAACCTTGCAATCTCCTTATCAATCGCCACTGGCACCGGGTATACCTTTTTCTCCAGCTTCTTGTAGTTCGTATAAATGTACTCAGCTGCCAGCGCCTGATTTGCGAAGCTCATATCCATCACCGACGACGGATGGCCCTCCGCCAGCGCCAAGTTCACCAAACGTCCTTCACCCAGCAGGCTCACGCGCCGGCCGTTGTGTAGTTTGTATTCTTCGACCCCCGGCCGCACCATGCGCTTCGTCTTCGCCAGCTTCTCCAGGGCCGGAATATCGATCTCTACGTTGAAGTGGCCCGAGTTACTCACAATGGCCCCATCCTTCATCGCTGCGAAATGGGCGCCACGGATGACTTTGAGATTGCCGGTGACGGTGATGAAGAAATCGCCGACCACCACCGCATCTTCCATTGGCATCACGCGGAAGCCATCCATAACGGCCTCGATCGCCTTCACCGGATCAATCTCGGTGACAATGACATCCGCTCCGAGCCCCTTCGCCCGCATGGCCACCCCACGCCCGCACCAGCCGTAGCCCGCGACCACGACAGTTGTGCCGCAGACGAGGCGGTTGGTGCCACGAATGATCCCATCCAGCGTGGACTGGCCGGTGCCGTAGCGGTTGTCGAAGAGGTGCTTGGTGTCCGCGTCGTTGACGGAGATCACCGGGAACTTCAGGACTTTCTTCGCTGCCATGCTCCGCAGCCGAATGACGCCGGTTGTTGTTTCTTCCGTGCCGCCCAGCACATGCTTGAGCAGGGCTTTGTGCGAGGAGTGCAGGGCTGAGACGACGTCTGCGCCGTCGTCCATCGTTACCTGCGGCTTGTGCTCAATGGCCGCTTCGATGTGCTCGTAGTAGGTGCGGTTGTCCTCGCCCTTGATGGCGAAGGTCTGAATCCCCTCATGCTGCACGAGCGAGGCGGCCACGTCGTCCTGTGTGGACAGAGGATTGCTCGCGCAGAGCCGAACTATTGCACCCCCAGCCTTCAGGGTTTTTGCAAGATTGGCCGTCTCGGTTGTCACGTGCAGGCAAGCGGTGATGCGCACGCCCTTGAGGGGCTGCTGCTTGGCGAACCGCTGCTTGATCAGCCGGAGCACGGGCATGCTCTGTTCGGCCCATTCGATCTTGAGTTTGCCCTGGTCGGCCAGAGTGAGGTCCTTCACGTCGTGATCCACGGTGTCTCCTTTAAAGAAGGCGCAGGCTGGGGTGAAGGGGGACTTGCTCCCGTTCCTCTCCTGAGCCTTGCGTAACTGATGTTCTGTTTTTAACTTGACCTTCGCCTGCGTGCTTAGATCCCAGCTTCTTTTGCAAGCACCCGGGCCTTGTCAGTCTTCTCCCAGGTGAAGCCTGGCTCGTTGCGGCCAAAGTGCCCGTAGGCCGCGGTGGCTCGGTAGATGGGCCGGCGCAGCTTGAGGTGCTCGATGATGCCGCGCGGGGTCATCGGGAAGTGCTTGCGCACGAGCTTATCGATCAGCTCGATCTCCACGTTCTCCGTGTCCTTCGTGTTGACCAGGATGGAGACAGGGTCGGCCACACCGATGGCATAGGCAAGCTGGATTTCGCACTTTTCCGCGAGGCCTGCCGCCACGATGTTCTTGGCGATGTAGCGCGCCATGTAGGAGGCCGAGCGGTCCACCTTGCTGGGGTCCTTGCCCGAGAACGCCCCGCCGCCGTGGCTGCCCACGCCACCGTAGGTGTCCACAATGATCTTGCGGCCGGTGAGGCCGGTGTCGCCCATTGGCCCGCCGACAACAAAGCGACCGGTCGGATTGATGTGATGCTTGACGCTCTCCTGCGCGTAGAGCCCTTTGGGCATGACCGGCTTAATGACTTTCTCGATGATGTCCTTTTCGATCTGCTTGTTCGTGACACTGTCCATGTGCTGGGTGGAGACGACAACGGTGTCCACGCGCGCGGGCGCTCCATCACGATATTCAATGGTAACCTGTGACTTGCCGTCCGGCAGAACCCAGGGAAGGATTTTCTTCTTCCGCACTTCGGCCAGCCGGCGCGTCAGTTTATGCGCCAGCACGATGGGCATGGGCATGAGCTCAGGCGTCTCGTTGGAGGCGTAGCCGAACATAAGACCCTGGTCGCCCGCGCCGCCCGAGTCCACGCCCTGGGCAATATCCGACGACTGGTTGTGAATGGAAGTCAGGATCGAGCAGGTGTGGTAGTCAAAGCCCCACTTCGCGTCCGTGTAGCCCACGTCCTTGATGACGCTGCGGACGAGATCGGGAATTTCGACGTAGGCCTTGGTGGAAATTTCGCCGGCCACGAATGCGATACCGGTAGTCAGGACGGTTTCACAGGCCACCCGGCTCATTTTGTCCTGCGCCAACATGGCGTCCAGGATGCCGTCAGAAATCTGATCGGCGATCTTGTCCGGATGTCCTTCGGTAACTGATTCGGACGTGAACAAAAAGTTTCTCTGGGTCATTTCCAAGTACTCCTTGCTGCGTGTCTCTTGTCTGGTGGTGCGTGCTTTGTGGCAGAAGGGCGTCGGGGCCAACTGCAAGCAACGTGCGCGGAACTATCTCACTCAAGTGCTTGATTTGTCAAGCATAAACAAGCTTTTTTCGATGGCGGCCAGAAGGATTGACAGTCTTTCAAGGCGGCGTGTAGGATGCGATGGTATTTCCATGGGCTTTCAATAGGTTGGACGTATTTTGAACCTACTGTGGGCGTGTCTGCTGGTCTCAAAACCAGGGATGTCGAACCTCAAGCAGTAAGGGTGCTTGCTGAATGAGCAGTAACACCGAAGCGTTAAACGGACAGTCGGCTCCCAAGCCGGCATCCGGACCTGACTGGAGCGAGGTCAAGGCCGAGCTGATCGAGTTTTTCGCCTCGATCAAGCTGGCTATGTTCCTGTTCCTAATCATTGCGGTAGCCGCGACGATCGGCACCGTGATCCAGCAGAATGAGCGTGCCGACGTCTACATTAAGGAATACGGCGAGGAGGCCTACCGTTGGTTCGTGCGGCTGGGCTGGACGGACATCTATCACACCTGGTACTTCACCAGCCTGCTCGCGCTGCTCTGCATCAACTCGCTGACCTGCTTCTATCAGCGGTTCCCCAGTATCTGGCGGTCCATGCACCAGGACAAAGTAAGTGTGCAGTTGCCGTTTATCAAGAATCTCAAGAACACAATGGAAGTATCCGCGGGCGGCACAAAGGAACACGTAGCGAAGGATCTTGTGCAACACCTGGCCCAGAAGGGCTACATGGTGCTAGCCAAGAACGAGCCGCACGAAGTAACGCTCTACGCGACCAAAGGCATCATGGGCCGTGTGGGCGCGCATATGGCGCATCTGAGTGCTACGGTGATCGTGCTGGGCGGGCTGATCGGGAGCCTGTATGGGTTTCAGGAATTTGGCGTGTGCCTCGAAGGCCAGACCTATCACATCCCTAAGGGCAGCTTTGATCTACGCATCGATAAATTTTGGATTGATTACCATGAAAACGGCTCGGTGAAATCCTACAACAGCACACTGACCGTGCTCGAGCAGGGCCAGGATAAGGCGCACAAGACCATCACGGTCAACGATCCGCTGGTGTACAAGGGCATCTGGTTCTATCAGTCCAGCTATGGGGACGCTTGGGACCAGGTGGACGTGGCGCGCGTGCAGGTGAAGGACAAGAATACGGGCAAGGTGCTCCAGGCGGTGGATTTGAAGTGGAAGCAGGCGGCGACGCTGGACACGCTGGGCGTGACGCTGACGCTCTCTGATTTCGTGGCGGACTTCGGCTTCAATTCGGCGGAAAAGAAAGTCTTCTCCAAGACGGCGGACCACGAGAATCCAGCGATTAAGCTGGATCTGGCCGAACGGACGAAGACGAGCAACTTGGAAGCGACGCCTTGGATTTTCTATCATTACCCGGACTTGTTCGACATTCCGGGCTCAAAGTACCGGTTCGAACTGGTCGGCTACCAGCCGCGGAAGTTCACGGGGCTGCAGATTACCCGGGATCCTGGCGTGAACATCGTCTGGATTGGCTCGACGATGATCGTGGTGGGGATCACGCTCTCGTCGTTCATCTATCACCGACGGCTGTGGTTCAAGGTGATTCCGGACAAGACTAGCAGTCAGGGTGTGACCGTACACATGGGCGGCACGACGCACAAGAACCAGATTGATTTCAATAAAGAATTTCGGAGATTGACGGAGAGGATCAAAACGTTAACCGCCTGAGGCTTTTGGGCGGAACGGTTTTCCTGTAGCCTATAGCCTGAATCGTGGAGGACTTATGTTACGGTCGCTATTTCTTTTTGATATGACCTTCTGGCTCTACCTGGCGGCTTTTACGCTCTACGTCGCCTACGTGTTCGTGCGGAAGCCAGTCATGCAACTGGCGACCGCGGGCGGCCCGGATGGCATGACGACCGAGTCCGACAGCGGCTGGGCCGTGCAGATCGGGCAGGTAGCTACCATCATCACGGTGTTCGGCTGGATGGTAAATACGGCGGCGCTCTTAGCGCGGGCCTATGAGCGCATGAAACACTCCGGAACCTTTGCGCCCTGGTCGAATCAATTCGAAGCAATGGCCTATGTGTCCTGGGCAATCATCCTCGGCTACGTGCTGCTGGAGTTCCGCTACCGCATCCGGACGATCGGTGCCTTTGTGGTCGGGATCGGCTTCATCGCGATGGGTGCGGCCTCACTGCTGCCCTATCGCTACCAAACGGCGGACCCGCTGGTGCCGGCGCTCAACAGCTACTGGATCTACATCCACGTGTCAGTGACCCTGACGAGCTATGCGGCTTTCGCGATGGCCGGGGGGCTGGGCGTCATGTACCTCATGCGCGAGCGGGCCGAACGCAAGGGAACGGGGTCGCGGCTGCTGAGCGTGCTGCCCGATCTGGAGACGATCGACGAACTGGGCTACAAGGCGATCATGATCGGCTTTCCGCTGCTGGCCTTCGGGATCATCCTCGGCGCTATGTGGGCCAACTATGCGTGGGGCGGCTACTGGAGCTGGGACCCGAAAGAAACCTGGTCGCTGATCGTATGGCTGATCTACGGGGCCTACATCCACGCGCGAATGACCCGCGGGTGGGAGGGGCGGCGCGCGGCGATCTACGCCGTGTTCGGCTTCCTGATGGTAATCTTCTGCTTCTGGGGCGTGAATTTCCTCCTGTCGGGGTTGCATGCATATGCCTAATCCCGACAGGCTGGTTGAGGTTCGGACTAAGTGCGCCCCTTTTCCGTTAGCCTCAACCTTGATTTGACAAATGGCTGACAATCTTATCGCCACACACTCGCCCCAGAAGTCGGAAGTGCCTGCAAAGGGCAACCGGCTGGTCGTTACGTTGAGCGCAATCGGCGTGTTCGCGGCGGTGCTCGGTCTCGTCTGGATGCAGAGTTCCAAGTACGAGCCGCTGGCGGTGGGGAAGCAGGCGCCGGATTTTGCGCTCGTCGATCTGAACGACAAATCCGTTAAACTGTCCGATCTGCGTGGCAAGGTCGTCTTTCTAAATTTCTGGGCCACCTGGTGCAAGCCCTGCAAAGAGGAAATGCCCTCCATGCAGGTGCTGTACAAGAGTTTCGAGAAGGACGGGTTGGTGGTGCTGGCCGTGAGCATCGACCGCGTGACGACGACGAAGGATATTCCGCCCTTCCTTAAGAGCATGAACCTGACCTTTCCGGTGCTGGTGGATTCCTGGGGTAGGACGGACATGCCCTACAAGCGGACTGGCGTGCCGGAGACCTTCATTATTGACCGCGAGGGCGTGATCCGTGAGATCGTCATCGGCCCGCGCGACTGGACCCGGCTCGATAGTCTGACCGTACTCACCGGTCTCTTAGGCGTCACACCCAAAACGGTGAAAGTCCCAGCCTCCACGTGAGTTCATGTCATGCCACATTGCGCATCTCTTGTGAAGCGTGAAGCGGCCGCATTCGGAAACGAGATCCGCCCGTCTTGCCTGGTGGCTCGTCGAGGCGATGGCTTCACGTGGTATGCGTCACTGACCCTAGCGCTGTTGTTGTTGGCCGGCTGCGACAATGCGCCGAAGCCCGAGGTAGTTCCGGAGGCAGCAGCCACTCCACAGTCAGCACAGGCGGAGCCGGCACCGGTGCCGCGCTTCAAGCGCGGCGTGCTGAAAGTCGGCGACGTCGCGCCGAATTTTGAGTTGTACGACCTTGCCGGCAATGTTGTGACGCTGGCTGAATACCGCGGCTCCATCGTGTTTTTGAATTTTTGGGCTACTTGGTGTGGCCCCTGCCGCGTGGAAATGCCGGCGATGGAGGCGCTCTACCGTGAATTCGACCGGAAGGATTTCGAAATCCTGGCGGTCTCTACCGATCAGCAGGGCGTGGCGGTGACACGGCCGTTTCAAAATCAGTTGGGCCTGACCTTCCCGATCCTGCACGACACGGATTACCGTGTGGGGCTGGCTTACGGGGCGCGCAGCCTGCCGATGACCTTTGTGATCGACCGGCGCGGTGCGATCATGCACCGCATCTTCGGCGCCCGGGATTGGGAGAGTCCGGAAGCCAAGCAAATGATCAAAACCGCGTTGATCGCACGGTAGGGGCAGAATGCGCATGTCGTACCTCGTGAAGCGTGACGCAGCCGCATCCGGAAGCGAGATGTGCCCGTCTCGCCTGGTAGCTCGCCTAGGGAGACACTTCACGAGATCCGCTTGACGGAGCCAGGCATGAATTCACTCAGCCAGATTTCGCTCTTTGCCGCCTTCAGCGCGGGACTGCTGTCCTTCGTGTCGCCCTGCGTGCTGCCGCTGGTGCCCTCGTACATCTCCTATATCAGCGGGCTCTCGATCGAGCAGTTGTCGAGCGCAGAGGAGCGCAGCCGACACAAGCGCGAAATCATTGTCAACGCGCTCCTGTTTATCGCCGGCTTTTCGATCGTCTTCATCTCCTTCGGCGCCTCGGCCAGCCTGATTGGCCAGTGGCTGATCACCTATCAGGATTTCGTGCGCAAGCTGGGCGGTGTCCTGATCATCATCTTCGGTTTCTATCTGCTAGGCGTGCTTAATCTGAAGTTTCTCGCCTCGGAAAAACGGTTCCATTTCAAGAGTCGGCCGGCTGGCTATGCCGGCTCGGTGCTGGTGGGCGTAGCTTTCGCCGCCGGCTGGACGCCCTGCGTGGGGCCGGTGCTGGGAACGATTCTGCTCTATGCCAGCACGACAGACTCATTGCTCAATGGCGTGGCGCTGCTGGCGTCCTATTCGATGGGCCTCGCCCTGCCGCTCTTCGCGACGGCGCTGGGCGTGGATCGGTTCCTGGCCGCCTTCAAGCATGTGCGGGCTTACCTGTGGGGCGTGTCGGCGGTCTGCGGCGTGCTGCTGATTGTCGTCGGCTCGCTCATCTACCTCAACTCGCTCACCATCATCACGAGCTTTCTCGAGCAACACGGTATCGGCTGGTACGTGGGACAGTAGAGGCGTCGCACCGGACTGCCCCTGTGCGTACAGAAGGGGCAGGATCAGAACGTGCTTGCCTCGGAAAACGCCCTTGTCTTGGCACGCGTGGGGTGAGCGGGCGAGAAACAGCGCGCACCACGGATCATCCAGGGCGGCCGTGCAAGAAGTTCTGCGCTCTGGGTGAGCACAGAGAAAGGTCCGCCCGCAGCCCCCAATGTTAACGTAGCGAGGAGGGGCTCATGCCGACAGGAGCCGGGCCTGAGGTAGCCTCCGGTTGCCGGAAGACGCTCACGGCCGGGGCATTAGTGATGAAGCTCGCGATGGGGGAGGCGAGTGTCAGCGGCTCGCCGGGCTTGGTGTTGACCTGGGCCATCATTTTCCGACTCGCCTCCGCCAATTTGCTGCTGGGAAAGCGGGCCTCAAAAGCGACGAGCGCGCTCCGTGCCCAGTCGCCCAGGCCCAGTTCGTAATAGGAGCTGGCCAGGTAGTAGAGGGCTTCCTCGGTCACGTCGTGGTCCGGAAAGTCCCTGAGGATGGCTTCGAACCGGTGCGTCGCAGCCAGGTAGGCTTCCCGCCGGTGGTAGAACTTGCCGACGAATAGCGCGGTCTGCGCCTGCGTGTTGTGGCAGGCGCGGATTTTTTCCTGTGCGTCCGCTTCCCACCGGCTGCCCGGAAAGTCCCGCAGCAGCCGTTCGAAGGCGGCCAGTGCTTGCGCAACAGGGCTACCGTCCCGGTCATGAGTCTTGATCATCTTGAAGTGGCTTTCGCCTAGCCGGTACTGCGCGTAAGGCGCGAGCTGGTGGACCTTATGCAGGTCCAGAAAGTGTTGGTATTCGATGACGGCTTCCGCGTACTCCTCCTTGTCGAAGAAGGACTCGGCCCGTTTGATGATGACGTTGGGATCGTAGTTCTTTTCGACCGTGTCGCCAATGAAAATCTGCTCGTCGGTCGCACTGCCGACGGCGGCCTGATCGCCCGGAGCCGGCTTTGGTTTGCTGGAGCAGCCGGCAGCCGAGACCAGCGCTAGGGTGGCGCAGAGCGCCACGGCAAGCCGAGGTGAAGTTAGTAACTGCGCAGACAACGTCATGGACGTGACCCTAACAAATCGTTCCAGCAATAGCAAATTGCGAGGTGGATTTAACCTACAATTAACCGTGCAGACCGTGCAACGCCATTGACGCTCCCTCAAAGGGCCCCTATAATTTGCCGCGTCGCGCGCGATGGTTCGCGGAGTGCGTGTCTGGTATCGGGAGGAGACGTGCGGGGGAGCAGAATCATCGGGACCGGATCCTATCTGCCTAGCCGCATTGTCGGCAATGAGGAGGTCAGCCGGTCGTTGGCGCTTGATGCCGCTGCGATCGAGCGGCGCACGGGGATCAAGGCCCGGCGGCGGGCAGCCGATGAGGACGCCGCCTCCGATCTAGCTGAACGAGCGGCTCGTACGGCCTGCGAGGCGGCGGGCGTGTCTCCGGATTCTCTCGATGCCATTCTTGTTTCGACGACGTCCCCCGACATGACATTTCCATCAACGGCCTGTCTCATCCAGGCCCGGCTCCAGGCCCGGCGCGCGGCGGCCTTCGACGTGGCGGCCTCCTGCTCGGGCTTTCTCTACGGTCTCTCCATGGCAAATGCGCTGATCGCAAGCGGACAGGCCCGGCGCTGTCTTGTAGCGGCGGCCGAGATCAAATCGCGGTTTATCGACCCGACGGATGAAGCCACAGCCATATTGTTCGGCGATGGGGCTGGCGCGGCGGTAGTCGAGGGCTGCGAGATGGCGGGGCCAGCGGCGCCCGGCATTCTCGGCGTGCGGCTGCACGCGGATGGCAGCCGCTACAGCATGATCGGCATGGCGGCGGGCGGCTCGCGGAATCCGGCCAGCGCGAAGACGGTGCAGGCGCGCGAGCATGCGATCCGTATCCAGGGTGTGCCGCTCTATCGCGTGGCCGTAAAGCGGCTGGCGGAGGCGGTGACGGGCACGCTCAAGGAATTCGGCGTCGGGGTGCGCGATCTGGGCCGGGTCGTCTTTCATCAGGCTAACGGGCGGCTGCTGGCCACGGTGCTGGAGCGCTTGCAGATTCCGCCGGAGAAGATGTACGCGGTGCTGGACCGGTTCGGCAATGCCTCGTCGGCGTCGCTCCCCATCGCGCTGGACTATGCGGTGCGGGAAGGACACGTCTCGCGAGGCGATCTGGTGCTGCTGGGCACCTTCGGCGGCGGATTGACCTGGGGGACGGCGCTAGTGAGATGGGGGTGAGCGTCGCTCGCATCTCGTATTTCGTGAAGCGCGGGCCCGAAACGAGATGCTTGCGTCATGCCTGGCGACTCGCCAAGTCGGGCGCGTCACGAAGCCAAGGAAGGGAACGAATGAGGGAAGAGGAGCCAAGAGTATGTTCAGTCTGATTCCACGGGAAGAGGCCTTTTTCGAGATGTTCAAGCAGGCAGCGCGCAATGCCATCGAGGGCAGCCGGCTGCTCAAGGACATGATGGAGCGCTATGAAAATCCGCTGGAGCAGGCGAAGCGTATCAAGGACGTGGAGCACATCGGTGACGGTATCACATACGACATCGCCCGTAAGCTAAACCAGACTTTCATCACGCCGATCGACCGCGAGGATATCCATGCGCTGGCCGGCGGGCTGGACGACATCCTGGATCTGGCCGAGGCGATTGCTGACCGATTCGTCGTGTTCAAGGTGACGAAACCGACGCCGACGGCAGCGAAGCTCGCCAACATTCTCTATCAGGCGACCGTTGCGGTGGGCGCAGGCGTAGACATGCTGGGCAAACCGCATGCCGATATGAACGACTGCAACGTGCGGGTAAATAGCCTCGAGAACGAGGCGGACCGGCTCTCGCGCGACGCCATCTCGGGCCTCTTCGAAAACGAGAAGGATCCAATCGCCGTCATCAAGTGGAAGGAAATCTACGAGGCTTTTGAGGACGGTGCGGACCGCTGTGAAGACGTGGCCAACATCCTGGAGCGCATCGCATTAAAACACCACTAGGAAATTCTGAAACGTATCTGATGATGCGTCCGACTCGGCGAGCCGCCAGGCAAGCCGAGCGCAGCGCGTTTTCGGATGCGGACGCGTCATGCGGCACGCGCCACACCGTACGGGTTCCGCATGCCTGAGCTTTCCGGCCTGCTCCTGCTCGTCGTCGTGCTCGCGCTGCTGTTCGATTTTTCGAACGGCTGGCACGACAGCGCCAACGCCATCGCCACTGTAGTTTCGACTCGCGTACTGAGTCCCGTGACTGCCGTGTTGTTGGCCGGGGTGCTCAACGTCGCAGGGGCGTTTATGTCCACGTCGGTGGCAAAGATGATCGGCACTGGGATTGTGGAGCCGTCCTCCGTCACGCAGGCCGTTGTTGCCGCCGCGCTGGGCGGCGCGATCCTCTGGAACCTCTGCACTCTCTTATTGGGTCTGCCGACCAGTTCGTCGCATGCGCTGATCGGCGGGCTGGTTGGCGCCTCCGTCCTGCACGGCGGCTGGGCGACCGTGAAATTCTCCGGGCTCCGCTCCGTGCTGGAGGCAATGGTGCTGTCACCGTTTTGTGGATTTCTGGTTGGTTTTCTGCTGATGGTCGGCGTGACGTGGTTGTTTTTTCGCACGCAGCGCAACATAGGGACGCGTCTGTTCGCGCGACTGCAACTGCTCTCAGCTAGCTTCATGGCCTTCAGCCACGGCGCTAACGATGCGCAGAAGGCCATGGGCATCATCACGCTGGCGCTGCTCTCGGCCGGACAGATTCAGACGGCGGAGGTCCCGGGCTGGGTGGTGCTGGCCTGCGCGCTGGCGATGGGACTCGGCACGGCGTCGGGCGGCTGGAGGATCGTCCGCACGCTGGGCATGCGGATCGCTAAGCTGGAGCCGGTGCACGGCTTCGCGGCAGAAACCGGCGCGTCGGCTGTCCTGTTGGCCACAGCGCACATCGGCCTGCCGGTCAGTACGACGCATACGATCACGTCCTCCGTTATGGGCGTGGGCGCGGTGAAGCGACTCTCGGCCGTGCGGTGGGGCGTGACGGGCCGGATTCTGTACGCCTGGCTCTTTACGCTGCCCGGGGCGGCGCTGATGGCAAGCCTGCTCTACGTCGGTATTTCCAAATTCAGTTGAGCGGACGCAGGCGCGCCCGCGGCGACCGGCAGGCGGAAGACGAAACGGCTACCCGCGGGCGGGTTGCCTTCTACCCAGACCTGCCCCCCGTGCCCTTCAATAATATGCTTCACGATCGAGAGGCCGAGGCCAGTGCCGCCTAGCTCGCGGGAGCGGGCCTTGTCCACCCGGTAAAACCGCTCGAAGACGCGCGGGCGGTCTGTCTCGGGAATGCCGAGGCCGGTGTCGGTCACGCTCACCTCGATCCAGCCCTCGTCTACGCGGCGGCCATCGATCCGAATCGTGCCGCGGTCCGGTGTGTATTTAATCGCATTATCGAGCAGGTTGATCATCACCTGCACCAGTCGGCCTTCGTCCCCCGTGGCTGGCGGCAGGTCGGCAGGCAGCACCATCGTAACCGTGTGCCCCTTGCGCTCCACCTGGGGTTTGAGCGAGGCCAGCGTCCGCTCCGCGATGACGCGGAGCGAGACCGGTTCCTGTTTGAACTGCACGCGGCCGGATTCGATCTGCGAGAGCTGCAGCAGATCCTCCAGAATCAGATTCAGCCGGTCGCTCTGTTTGAGAATGATGTGAAGAAATCGTGCGGCCTCTTCGGGATTGTCCTTGGCGCCGTCGAGCAGTGCTTCGACATAGCCTTTAATGGACGTGAGCGGCGTGCGCAGTTCGTGCGAGACGTTAGCGACGAAGTCCTTGCGGATGCTTTCAAGCCGCCGCAGAGCGGCGAAATCCTGGTCCACGCGGTCCGCCATCTGGTTGAGCGTGGCGGCCAACTGGCCCACCTCGTCGCGGGAGGCGGTCTGGATGCGCTGGCCAAAGGTGCCCTGCGCGAGCTGTCTGGCGACCCCGGCAATTTCCAGCAGCGGATGCGTCAGGCTGCGGGCGATGAGGACGCCGACCAGCACGGCGATGACAAAGGCTGCGCCGAAAGCGATCGCGAGGGCCCGCTGGAAATCGGCAACCCGGCTTTCCAGGGCCGTCAGCGGCAGGGCAAGCCGGACGATCATGGGCGATCCGTCGCGCTCGATCTTCATGGCCATGTAGAAGAGCCGCTGTCCGGTGGTCTCGCTGGTACGAATGTGCATACCGTGACCAGCGGCAAAGGCCTCCGCGACTTCCGGCCGCGCGCGGTGATTTTCGATGCCGGCCACGGCGTCGTCCGCCATGCTGCTATCGGCCAGCACGCGGCCCGTGTCGTCGATGACCGTCACACGCGCGCTCGCGTGATGGCCGAGGTCCTTCGCCATGGCCTGTAACCGGGCGGGAGGCGTCTTCAAATCGTTCAAGAATGGTCGGAGTGAGAGGGCCGCGAGGCCGGTGCGCGCGGTCAACGCCTCCCTGGCGCGCACCAGTTCCATTTGTTCGATCGAGCGGAAGGCCAGCAGGCCCGCCACGGCCATGCCCACGGTGAGGGCGAGGAGAATGCCGAGGGCGACTTTCCAGCGGATGGAGAGCGTCATAACTGGTGCAACGATGAACGGTGTCCGCTAAAGTTAGAACGTTCGGAGTGCAGTTTCGTTCATCGCTCAGAGGTCCTCATTCATAGGTCCCGTAGCTTATAGCCCAGCGATTTGACCGAGGCGATCGCCTCGTCGAGCAGGGGAATCTTTTGCTTGAGTCGGCGCACATGGACGTCGATCGTTCGGGTGGTCCCGTAGTATTCGTAGCCCCAGACGGCGTTGAGCAAGACCTCGCGGGTTAGGACGCGGCCGGGGTGCTGGAGCAGATAATCAAGCAGGCCGAACTCCTTGGCCGTGAGCGTGATCTCGCGGCCCTTGTCGGTGACTTCGTGGCGCGCACGGTCGAGCACCAGCGAGCCGTAAGTGGAACGGGTCGGCGCTTCGTCGTGTGCGCGGTCCACGCGGCGGAACAGGGCCTTGACGCGGGAGACGAGCGTTTTGGGGCTAAAGGGTTTAGTGACGTAATCATCGGCGCCCAGCTCGAGGCCTATGACCGTGTCCGATTCCTCCGCCTTGGCTGTCAGCATGAGGATGGGCAGGGCGGCGGTCTTCGGTTCGGCCCGCAACCTTTTGCAGACTTCCAGTCCGTCCATTTCGGGGAGCATCAAATCGAGCACAACCAGATCCGGGTGATCGGACAGGGCCGTGGCCAGGCCATCCTTGCCATTGGCTGCGGTCAGAGTGCGGTAGCCTTCTTTTTCGAGGTAGAGTTTGACGAGTTGAAGAATATCCCGCTCGTCTTCGACGATGAGGATTTTTTTGGTGGAGGCGGATGCCATCCTGAGGGCAGACTATCGGTCTGGCTGAAAAGTGTCAAGGAACGAGTTGAAATACGCATCAATTCGATTGACGAAATGGTCCCCGCTGCCGTAAGGTAGCCGCCAGTTTTTGCGCGTCTTGCTTCACGAGATACGCCCGTCTCACCCCGTGCTTCACTGAGATGGACGCAGCACGAGCCTATGAAGATTTACCTTGCGAGTCCCAGAGGGTTCTGCGCCGGTGTAGACCGGGCGATCGACATCGTCGAGTTGTCGCTCAAGGCCTACGGGGCGCCGATCTATGTGCGGCACGAAATCGTGCACAGCCGCCATGTGGTCAACAGCCTGCGTCAGAAGGGTGCGGTGTTCGTGGAGGAGCTGAGCGAGGTGCCGGATGGCGCCATCGTGATTTTCAGCGCGCACGGGGTGGCCAAGGAAGTTTGGGCGGAAGCCAATCGTCGCGGACTGAAAGTGATCGACGCGACCTGCCCGCTGGTGATTAAGGTGCACAATGAAGTGAACCGGGACTACAGCCAGGGCTATGAATTGATTCTAATTGGCCACGCGGGCCACCCGGAAGTGATTGGGACACTGGGGCAGATTCCGGACAAGTTTCACTTGGTTTCGTCGGTGGCCGACGTTGACAAATTGCAGGTCAGCAATGCGACACAGCTGTCCTATGTGACGCAAACCACGCTCAGCGTGGACGAGTGTCGGGACATCGTCAGCGCGCTGCATCGCCGGTTTGCCCACATCAAGGGGCCGCACCAGGAAGACATTTGCTATGCGACACAGAATCGCCAGAACGCCGTGAAGGAGCTGACTAAGCGGGTGGACGTGATTCTTGTCATCGGTTCGCCCAACAGTTCTAACTCCAACCGGCTGCGCGAGCTGGCGGAGAATTACGGCATTCCGTCGTACCTGATCGATGCCTCCTCCGACATCAATCCGGACTGGATTAAGCATGCCAAGGCAGTCGGGATTTCTGCCGGGGCGTCGGCGCCGGAAGTGCTGGTGACCGAGGTGGTGAATTATCTGAAGAGCCATGGTGCCAACGAGTTTGAGGAACTCACAGTGATCGAAGAGGACGTTGAGTTTTCGCTTCCCAAGGAACTGGTTTCGATTCAACCGCTCGCTAAGTCCTAGCTGGGCCCCTACTACATCTGGTAGGTCGTCCACAGGTTCCCCACAGTATCCTGTATTTTCTCTTTGCTTTTGCCCGCAAGCCATGCTACAACGCGTCAAATTTTTGTGCTCCGCGCCATCGCTGCGAACATCAGACGAGGAGTGCATGTATCTCAAGACCTTGGAGCTGACCGGGTTTAAATCCTTCGCGGAAGCCAGGATCAATTTCCCCACTGGCGTCACCGCCATTGTGGGCCCCAACGGCACCGGTAAAAGCAATATCGTCGACGCAATCCTCTGGGTACTGGGGGAGCAGAGTCCAAAATCCGCCCTGCGCTGCGAGAAGATGGAGGACGTCATCTTCAACGGCACCGAAACGCGCAAGCCGCTCGGTATGGCGGAAGTAGCGTTGGTGATGAGCGGTCTCACGGAGCCTCAGCCGGGCGAGTCGCCGCTACTGCCAGCCGAATTCGGCAACTACCACGAAATCATGGTCGCGCGCCGCCTCTATCGCAACGGCGATAGTGAATATCTCATCAATAAAGTCCCCTGCCGTCTGAAAGACGTCCGCAGCTTGCTGATGGACACGATCGCGGGCACAAAAGGGCACACGGTCATCGAGCAGGGGCGGATCGAGGAGATTCTCAACGCCTCGCCGTTGCAGCGTCGCGAACTGATCGAGGAGACGGCCGGCATCGTTCGGTACAAAAAGCAAAAGGCTGAGGCGCTCCGCAAGATGGAGTCGACCACGCAGAATCTCAGCCGCGTGAAGGACATTGTCGCGGAGGTGAGGCAGCGGCTCAACGCGCTGGATCGCCAGGCGAGGCAGGCCAAGCAGTATCAGGTATTGCAGGACGAGGCGAGGACGCTGGAGATCCGTTTGCTGGTTCACGAACATCGCGGGCTCACGGAACGGAACCAAGCCGTCGAATCCGAGCTCGCCGTACTGGCTGAACGGGAGTCCGCCCAGGCAGCCGAGCAGGGCCGCTTCGTGATGCAACTCGAAGAAGTCCGCGTTCGCCTAACGCACGGCGACGATGCGCTCATGCGCCGTCGGGAGGATGTCGGTCGAATTGAACAGCAGCAGGCCCAGGCCCTGCGCACGGTTGAAGTCGAACGGAGCCGTGCCGAGCTGTTCGAGCAACAGCGGGAACAGGCAAAGGAGCAAATTGCCCGGTTGGATGCCGAACGGGAACGGGCGGCGGCGAATTTGGTGGACTGCCGTGAGCGGCTCACGCGAGCCGAGGCCGAATTATCGGCAGGCACTGAGAAACTGGCCGAGCAGGAACGGCTGGCGCAGGCGGCGTCCGAGCGTCGTGCCGCCACGCTCGATCAGGCAGAGCAGTCGCGCCGCAGCTTGCTGTCGCTTGCTCTGCCCGAAGGCGATCTGTCGGGCGCGTCGCTCGCGCCCAAGGCTCTGTCGGGCGAGGCCAAGGCCCGGATCGAAAATTGTTTTGCGCAACGGCAGCAGGCAGAGCAGCGTGTCGTCAAGTTAAAGCAGGAGCGGGACGCAGCCGAACAGCGCCTGCGCCAGCTCGACGGGCAGATGCGAGAGGCTGAGCAGCAGCGGCACAAACAGCAGGAGCAACTAGCCTCCGTCGAATCGCGGACGCAGGCGCTGTCGAGCGTCGTGCGCGAGGAGATGGGCTATGGCCGTGAGGGCGATGCCAGCGTGGCCTCGCTGCGCAAGTCCTGCGCCGGTGTGAAGGATGCCGTGGCCGAATGGCTGGAGGTGCCTGCGCGATTCGAGCGCGCCATGGAGGCGGCGCTGGGCGAACGGTTACGCGCGTGGATGGTGGAGCGGCCCGCTGATGCGCGGCAGGCCATCGCGTTCTTGAAACAGCAAGGGCTTGGACGCGGAACGTTTGTGCCGGTCAATCCCCGCTGGTCGATGAGTGGTCGGGCGCAGACCTGGTGGGATGGCCTCAAGGGGCAGGTGGGCGTGCTGGGGCTGGCCGCTGAGCTCGTCAAGGCGACGACTCATTCGCAGGACATCTGCGCCACTTTGTTCGATGGCGTTGTGGTGGTGGAATCCTTGGAGCGTGCCGTGGCCTTGTGGGAAGCCGGTAACTGGACGGCGCCGGACGGCCCCACCTTTGTGACGCTTGACGGGGACGTGCTGGATGCGGCCGGCGTGATGACCGGCGGCACCACCGGCGGGCTGTTGCAGCGCCGCCGCGAAATTCAGGAACTGGAGCAGCAGCAGGCCAAGTTGGTGCACGCCAGGGAGCAGCAGGCTGCCTCGATCACTCAATTAACGTCTGAGCGGGAAGTGCTCATTGTCCAGCGGCAACAGTTGGAAGTCCAAATCGGCGAAGCCGAGCAGGCCCGCATGGCATCGCTCGTGAAAGAACGCGAGGCGCGGGAGGCGAGCCTTGCCGAACTGGACAACATCTTAAAGACAATGGAAGGTGAGTATCTGGCTGTGCAGCGAATGCTGACGGAAGCGCGTGTGGCGGCAGAGGGCGTGCGGGTCCGTTGTGAGCATGTCCGGACCGATATGGCGAGGCTGCAACAGGCGCAGCAGGATGGCCAGGCGCGCCGGCAATCGCTCCAGGACCAGCTGGCGTCGCTGGGCACGTCTATCACGGCCAGTCACTCCGAGCGCGCGACGCACGAGGCCTTGTTCCAAGAATTGAACCTGCATGTGGCGGCCTTGAGGCAGGACCTGGTCAAGGCGCAGGAGACGCACGCGCTGGACCAGCAGGTGGCGCGGCAGATTGAACAGCAGCTTGATGTCGCGCGACAGGCGCTGACAGCCAGCCGCGAAGCCCGCGTGGGCGTCGAGGTCCGCCGCGCGGAAATCCGCACACAGTTGGCGACGGTTGAGGGGACATTGACCGGCACCTATCAGGTGTCTGTTGAGGATGCACAGGGACGCGAGCCGGAGCAGGCTGCGGCACCGACGAACGACGAGAAGGCGGCGGCCATGGCTTCGCTCCGCGAGGAGTTACAGAAGATCCGGACACGATTGGAACGAATGGGACCGATCAATCTGGCCTCGATTGAGGAGCACCGCGAGCTAGAGGAACGGTACAAATTTCTCACGACGCAGGAAGCTGATCTGTCACAGTCCGTGCAGTCGCTGAAGGAAATCATTGTGAAGATCAACCGCACCACGAAACAGATGTTCGACGACACGTTCAATCAGTTGCAGACCAAGTTCGGGGAAGTGTTCGGGCGCCTGTTCCCGGGCGGCCGGGCTGAACTGGTGATGGTCGAGCCGGAACTCGATCCCGAAACAGGTAAACCGAAGGACGAGGAACAGGGGGTGGACATCGCCGCGCAGCCGCCGGGCAAGCGGCTCAAGGGGCTCACAATGCTCTCGGGCGGCGAGAAGACACTGACCGCCATGGCGCTGATCTTCGCCAGCTTCCTGATCCGGCCCACACCCTTCTGCATTCTGGACGAAATCGATGCGCCGCTGGACGAGGAAAATATCGGCCGGTTCACGACCGTGCTCCGCGAGCTAGCGGCCGATGCGCAGTTTCTCGTCATCACCCACAACAAGCGCACAATGGCGGTGGCCGATTCGCTGTTCGGGGTCACCATGGAAGAGCCGGGCGTATCCAAAACCATCTCGGTCAAGCTCGCCGACCTTCAGCCTGCGTAAACTGACCGAAACCCGAAACACTTCAACGGGTTGTGCCTGCTATTCCTTGACTGCCGGTAACGCCTTTGTTATAAACCTGCCCTGTAAGTAATAAATTCCTGGCGGGTGCCTGCGTTCCGGCCAAAGGCGGGCGCTGTTTCTGTCCATGGGCGCCCCGCGACGTCAGGATTTCCAAAGGACCCCAATGCAGCAGTGGAAGCGCTTACTTG